>JAESFS010000017.1_pt1 | contig 437108 bp, 419 predicted proteins | sample 9269441 | NCBI WGS metagenome assembly JAESFS01 (sample SAMN14502548, study PRJNA617105) | algae metagenome | isolation source: Scytolyngbya sp. HA4215-MV1 and co-occurring heterotrophs from sample from... | place: USA: Laie Falls, Oahu, Hawaii | collected 2010-08-22 | reverse complement strand
GCCGGCGAGTTCTCGCTCCCAACTCAGCAGTGACCCTGACCACGCCGCCACCGACATACACGCCTCCCGAATCGTCTCAGGAGGTAAGCGAATCAGATAGATCGATAAAGTGCAACTGTAGTACTAGGCTCGCGAGACGCGGGCGCAGCATCCATCGCAGAGAGGTGAGAGAGCATGGTCGATCCGAAATGGTGCCGCACCATGGCGGCCTATAATACCGAGATGAACCGGCGGACCTACGCCGCCGCAGACCGGTTGAGCGAGCGCGACCGCCAGGCGCCGATGGGCGCCTTCTTCGGCAGCGTCTTCGCCACGCTGAACCACCTCCTCTGGGCCGACCACATGTGGATGCATCGCTTCGATGGCTGGGAGAAGCCTGTGCAGGGGGTGCCGGACAGCGTGGCGGTCGCGCCGGACTGGCAGGCGCTGTGCGAGGCCAGGCGGCACACCGATCAGGCCATTGCGGATTGGACGGAGCGGGTGAGCGCGACGTGGCTGGCCTCGGACCTCACCTGGTTCAGCGGCGCGCTGCAGCTTGAATTGCGGCGGCCGATCTGGATGCTGGTGACGCATATGTTCAACCACCAGACCCATCATCGCGGCCAAATCCATGCGCTGCTGACCCGGCTGGGTCAGCGCACCGAGGATACCGACCTGCCCTGGGTGGTGGATGTGGCGGCGCTGGGGCTGTAGCGCCGGCTCGTCGCTGCCTCAGCGCCGCTGGCTGCGGGGGTCGAGCGCGTCGCGCAGCCCATCGCCCAGCAGGTTCAGGGCGAGGACCAGGGTGAAGATCGCCATGCCGGGGAAAATGGCGAGCCAGGGCGCGTTCTCGATGAAGCGCTGAGCACTGTTCAGCATCGAGCCCCACGAGGGTGCCGGCGGCTGCTGGCCGAGGCCGAGGAAGGAGAGCGAGGCCTCGGCGATGATCGCCTCCGCGATGGAGAGCGTGGCCTGCACCAGCAGCGGGGGCGCGATATTGGGCAGGATATGGACGATGGCGGTCCGCCAGGGCGGGTTGCCCATGGCGCGCGCCGCCTCGGCGTAATCGGTCGTCTTCGCCTCCAGCGCCATGCCGCGGGCGAGGCGCACGAAGACGGGGCTGGCGGAGATGGCGATGGCCAGCATCGCATTTTCCAGCGCGGGGCCGAGGAAGGCCGCCAGTGCGATGGCCAGGATCAGGAAAGGCACCGCCAGCATGGCATCCGCCACGCGGGAGATCACCGCATCCGCCCAACCGCCGGCGAGCCCGGCGACGAGGCCAATGGGCACGCCGATCAGCAGTGCCCCGCCCACCGCGATCACGCCCGCCATCAGCGAGGCCCGCGCGCCCCAGAGCACGCGGGAGAGCACGTCGCGGCCATTCTCATCGGTGCCGAACCAATGCGCGGCGGAGGGGGCTCGGCGGATCGCGGTCCATGAGGTCTGCAACGGGTCGGCTGGCGAAATCCAGGGCGCGAGCAGCGCGGCTGCAATGAACAGCACGACCACGACCAGGCCGAACATGGCGAGACGGTGCCGCAGCAGCGCCGAGAGCGCGCGGCGGGTGGGGGAGGCGGCGGCGCTCATATGGGGCCCCTTGGGTCCTCGGCGCTCATGCGGGGCGCAGATGTATCCTCGGCGCTCATGCGGCGCGCAGATGTATCCTCGGCGCTCATGCGGCGCGCAGATGTATCCTCGGCGCTCATGCGGCGCGCAGATGTATCCTCGGCTCTCATGCGGCGCGCAGCCTGGGATTGATCAGCATGTAGAGAATATCGGCCACAAGCGAGAGCGCCACGAAGATCAGCGCGGTGGCCAGCACCACGCCCTGCACCACAGGATAGTCGCGGTTGAACACCGCATCCACCACCAGCTTGCCGAAGCCGGGGATGGAGAAGATCTGCTCCGTCAGCACCGCACCCGCCAGCAGCCGGCCGAATTCGATGGTCCCCAGCGTGACCACGGGGATCAGCGCGTTGCGCAGCGCGTGTTTCGCGATGACCGTGCGCTCGATCACCCCCTTGGCGCGGGCGGTGCGGATGTAATCCTGCTCCAGCGCGCCCAGCATGGCGGCGCGGGTGTGGCGCATCAGGACCGAGGCCACCCCGGTGCCCAGCACGAAGGCCGGCATGATGGTGGTGGCGAGCGACTGCAGCGGATCCTCCCACAGCGGCACATAGCCGGAGGGCGGCAGCCAACCGAGCTGCACGCTGAACAGCAGGATCATCATGATGCCGAGCCAGAAATTCGGCATCGAGATGCCGAACAGCGCGATGCCGTTCATCAGCCAGTCCAGCGGCTTGTCACGCGCGACCGCCGAGAGCACGCCGGCCGGCACGCCGATCAGCACGCCGATGACGAAGCTCATGGAGGCGAGCTGTGCGGTGACCGGCAGCTTGTCCAGCAGCAATTCGGCCACCGGCACGCGGATGCGCCAGGAGAAGCCGAAATCGCCATGCAGCAGGCGCCACAGCCAATGGCCGTATTGCCAGAGGATGGGTTGGTCGAGCATCAGCTCGGCCCTGATCTGCGCCAGCACCTCGGGATCGCCGCGATCCTCGCCGGCGAGGATCAAGGCCGGATCGCCGGGCATGAGCTGCTGCAGCGCGAAGATGCCGAAGCTGAGGATAAGCAGCGTGGGCAGGATCTGGCCCAGGCGGCGGAGGAACCAGGAGATCATGGCGTCTCCCCGTCATGCCCGCGCCTGGCCCGGGCACCTCCCTGGCGTTCGCGCACCACGTCGATGAGATGGCCGGGCCGAACCTCGCCATGATGGGGCCATTCCGCCGGGCCATGACAATGCGTCATTGCAGCCGCAGCCCCTGCACCCGGATCAGCCCGTCCGGCACGGCGGTGAAGCCGGTGACCCGCGCGCTATGCGCCACGATGTTCTTGCGGTGCCAGAGATAGATCCGGCTGCGGTCCTGGCGGATGGCGATGGCGAAGATCTGGGCATAGAGGTCCCGCCGCTTGGCCGGCTCCTGCTCCACCCGCGCGGCATCCAGCAGCCGGTCGACCTCGGGGTTGGCGTAGCGGCCGTCATTGCTCGGGCCGCGGCTGTGCATGAAGGTCCAGGCATTGCCATCGGGGTCGACGCGGCCGGACCAGCCCAGCAGGTAGGTCTCGAACTCGCCGCGGGTCGCCGCCTGCAGCGAGCTTGCGAATTCCATCGTATTGATGCGCAGCTCGAAGCCGGCCTCGCGCAGCATGGCCTGCATCACCTCGGCGGCCTGGCGCAGGTCAGGGCTGTTGGGGACGGTCATTTCCACCGCCAGCGGGGTGCGGACCCCGGCCTCGCGCAGCAGGGCGCGGGCGCGTTCGACATTGCGCGGCTCGGGCTGGAAGGCGCGGACATGCAGCGGGTTGGTCGGCGGCACCGGCTGGGCGGTGGGGGTGAACATGCCCTCATAGACCACCTGGTTGATCACCTGGCGGTCGATGGCGAGCTCGAAGGCGGCGCGCACCCGGGGGTCCTGGCCCAGCGGCGTCTGGGCGCGGGCGCCGTTGCCGATATTGATGGTGAGCGACTGGTAGCCGAGCTCATCGGTGATGTTCAGCCTGAGGCGGTTGTTGCGGCGGACCGCGCCCACGTCATCGGGGTCGATGCTCTGCACCATTTCCAGCGCGCCGGATTGCAGATTGGCCAGGCGCACCGTGCTGTCGGTGATGATCTGGTAGGTGATGCGCGGAATGGTGATGGCCTGCGCGTTCCAGTATTCCGGGAAACGGTCGACCACGATGCGGTCCTGCGCCACCCGCTCGGTCAGGCGATAGGGGCCGGCGCAGACCGGGCGCAGCCCGAAATTGCGGCCGGCGGTCTCGGCGGCGCGCGGGCTGATGATCATCCCGGCGCGGTCGGTCAGCTGGGAGAGGAAGGGGGCGGAGGGTTCGCGCAGCCGGATCAGCACGGTCAGCGGGTCCACCACCTCGATGGCCTCGATGGTGTTGATTTCGCCGCGGCGAAAGCTGCCCTGGATGGTGAGGTGGCGGTTGAGCGAATAGCGCACGGCTTCCGCGTCCATCGCCTCGCCATCGTGGAATTTCACGCCGGGGCGCAGGGTGATGCGCAAGGTCGTGGGGTTGTCCCAGCTATGGCCGGTGGCGAGCTGGGGGACGATCTCCAGCCGCTCGTTGATGTCGAACAGCTTGTCGCAGACCGCGGCGAAGACGATGCGGCCGACAAAGGTGCGGGCCAGCGAGGGGTCCATGATGTCCGGGTCCTCGCGCAGGCCGATGCGCAGGTTCTGCGCGCTGGCGGCGGAGGCGGTGAGGAGCAGGGCGAGGGCAATGCGGCGGAACATGTTTCAGGCATTCTCCCGTTGGAAGCGGGCGGCGAGGCGCGTCAGGCGCTCGCCACCGGTGGTGTTTTCGTGGAAGGGCTGGGCCGGCGGCAGCGTGTCGGCCAGGAAGCAGGCGGCGCGGTGATGTTCGCCCGTCAGTTCGGGCATGGCGGCGCTGCAGGCCGCCGCGGCATGCGGGCAGCGGGTGTGGAAGCGGCAGCCCGGCGGCGGCGCGATGGGGCTCGGCACATCGCCCTGGAGCGGCGCCGAACGGGCCCCCTGCCCCGGTACCGCCGCCAGCAACGCGCGGGTATAGGGGTGGCGGGGGCTGGCAAAGACCCGCGCCGCCGGCCCCTCCTCGACGATGCGGCCGAGATACATCACCGCCACCCGGTCCGCGATGTGGCGGACCACGCCGAGGTCGTGGCTGATCATGATGAAGCCGAGGTTGAACTCGGCGATGAGGTCCTGCAGGAGATTCAACACCTGGGCCTGCACCGAGACATCCAGCGCCGAGACCGGCTCGTCGCCGATGATCAACTTGGGTGAACTGGCCAGCGCGCGGGCGATGGCGATGCGCTGACGCTGGCCGCCCGAAAATTCATGCGGCCAGCGATTGGCCATCTCCGGCCGCAAGCCCACCCGGGTCAGCAGATCGGCCACGCGCTCCGCACGGCCGGCCCGCGTCAGCACGGTGTGCAGGATCAGCGGCTCCTCGATCGCTGAGGCCACGCTCATCCGCGGGTCGAGGCTGCCGAAGGGGTCCTGGAAGATGATCTGCGCGTCTTTTCTCCGCGCCCGCAGCGCGCGGCCGGTGAGGGCGGAGAAATCCTCGCCTTCGAAGCGGATGGTGCCGGAATCGGGTTCGATCAGCCGCAGCGCCACCCGGCCGAGGGTGGATTTGCCGCAGCCGCTCTCGCCCACGATCGCCAGCACCTCACCGGGCATGACATGCAGCGAGACGCCATCCACCGCCCGCACCGCGCCACGCGCGCGGCCCAGAGCGTCGCGCACCGGAAAATGCTTTGTCACATTGTCGAGTTCTAGCAGCGGCGTCATGCGGCGGCATCCAGCGGCGCGTTCCAGCAGGCGACCTGGTGCGGGCCGGCGCCCAGGCTGGGCGTGGTGTTGCAGATGGCGCTGGCGAAGGGGCAGCGGGGCGCGAAGCGGCAGCCCGGTGGCGGCGCCGCCAGGTCGGGCACCGTGCCGGCAATATTGGCGAGCTTGCCGCCGGGCGCCGAAAAGCGCGGCGCGGCGCCCAGGAGCCCGATGGTGTAGGGGTGCTCGGGCCGCGCGAAGAGCGCCTCGGCCGGCGCCGCCTCGGCCACGCGGCCGGCATACATCACCACCACATCATCGGCGTAATCAGCCACCACGCCGAGGTCGTGGGTGACGAGGAGGATGGCGGTGCCGGTCTCGCGCTTCAGCGTCTCCAGCAGCGCCAGGATCTGCGCCTGGACGGTGACGTCGAGTGCGGTGGTCGGTTCGTCGGCGATGAGCAGGCGCGGCTTGCAGGCCAGCGCCATGGCGATCATTACCCGCTGCCGCATGCCGCCGGAGAGCTGGTGCGGGTAGGCTGCCGCGCGCCGCGCCGGTTCGGGAATGCGGACACGGTCCAGCATTTCCACCGCGCGTTTCAGCGCCAGGTCGGGGGCCAGGCCCTCGTGCACCCGCAGCGCCTCGGCCACCTGTTCGCCCGCGGTGAAGGCGGGGTTCAGGCTGGTCATGGGTTCCTGGAAGATCATCGCCATGGCGCCGCCGCGCAAGCTTCGGCGTTCGGCCGGCGGCAGGGTGAGGAGGTCACGGCCCTCGAAGATCACCCGGCCCTCGGTGCGGGCATTGCCTGCCAGCAGCCCCATGATGGCCAGCGAGGTGACGGATTTGCCGCAGCCGCTCTCCCCCACCACCGCCAGCGTGCGGCCGGGGGCGAGGTCGAAGGCGACATTGTCCACCGCGCGCAGCGCGCCGCGCTGGGTGGCGAAGGTGACGGAGAGGTTTTCGACCGTCAGCATCATCGACCGGCGGCTGTGATGGCGGCGTTGATGACCTCCCGGTCGAAGACGCCGGGATGGTCGCGCCCGGCGAGGAAGCGGCGGAAATGCACATAGCGCTCACGCGCCACGGCCAGCAGCCGGCGCAGTTCGGCCAGCGGGTCGGCATGGTCGTCGACGCGGATATCGAGGTCGGTATAGGGGTCGCGGCTGGCCACCATGAGGGCGGCGGCCTGCTTGCCGCGGGCATCGCCTCCCGCGGCCTCGCCGGCCTCGAGTGCCGCGATTAGGCGATCGGCCATCGGCAGGTGGAGGGCGGCCAGATAGGCGTCGCGCGTGGCCTCCACCACCGCGGGGCCGGCCAGCATGTTGCCGGCGACCGAGACATTCTCGCTCCAGACCGAGCCGCACCAGGGCACGCATTCCGCGCCGGTGTGCTGGGCGATCTCGCCGCTCATGCCCAGGATGTGGAATTGGCGGGTTTCGCGCCCGGCATCGGCGTCGAGCAGGCCAGCGAGCACGGCCGAGGGTTTTTCGCCGGCGCGCAGGCGCTCCATGCCCAGGATGCCGAGCATGGGGTTGACCATCGCCTGGGTGGCCAGGGCGGCCACCTGGCCTTCGACCCTGGGGCACAGCGCGCCCACGGCAAAGAAGCGGGTCGCGACGGCCACGCCCAATTCACCGTTTTGCGGGTCTCGCGCCAGGATGGACCATGTCATGGCGCCGCTTCACCACGGGGGCGATGGCCAGGCAAGTGGTATGAATGTTCTGCCACACGCCGTGAGGAGCCAAATGCCTGATTTTGCGGCAGCGGGCACGCCACGGCGGGCTGCGGCAGGCGTTGCGGGGCGGGGCTACTCCGCGGCGGGCTTCAGGACGCCGCGCCGCACCTGATCCAGCTCGATGCTCTCGAACAGCGCCCGGAAATTGCCCTCGCCAAAGCCCTGGTCACCCTTGCGCTGGATGAGTTCGAAGAAGATCGGGCCGATGACGGTGTTGGTGAAGATCTGCAGCAGACGCCCGCCGGAGGGCGAGCCATCCATCAGGATACGGTTCGCGCGCATGCGGGACATATCCTCGCCCGTGTTGGGCAGGCGGGTGGGCAGGAGTTCGTAATAGGTGTCGGGGGTGTCGAGGAATTCCACCCCCTGCGCCCGCAGGCCCTCGACACTGGCAAAGATGTCGGTGGTGCCCATGGCGATGTGCTGGATGCCCTCGCCATTATAGACCCGGAGAAATTCCTCGATCTGCGAGCGGTCGTCGGAGCTTTCATTGATGGGAATGCGGATCATGCCGCAGGGGCTGGTCAGGGCCTTGCTCTTCAGCCCCGTCAGCTTGCCCTCAATGTCGAAGTAACGGATTTCGCGGAAATTGAAGAGGCGCTCATAAAAACCGCTCCAGGCATCCATGCGGCCGCGATGGACGTTGTGGGTGAGGTGATCGATCACCGTGAGGTGGTGGCCGGTGGTGGCAGGGGCGGCGTCGAGGAAGCGGAAATCGACATCGTAGATGCTGCCCTTCGCGCCATAGCGATCGACGAAATAGATCAGCGAGCCGCCGATGCCCTCGATCGCGGGAATGTTCAGCTCCATGGGGCCCACGCGGCCATGGAAGGGGCGGGCGCCGAGCTGCACCGCGCGGGTGAAGGCGGCGGCGGCATCGGCCACGCGGAACGCCATGGCGCAGGCCGAGGGTCCATGGACGCGGCCGAAGGCGTTCGCGAACGATTCCGGCTCGGCATTGAGGATGAAATTCACCTCGCCCTGGCGCCAGAGCCCGACATTCTTCGACCGGTGCACCGCGACCTTGGTGAAGCCGAGACGGGTGAAGACGGCCTCGAGCTCGGCCATGTCGGGGCCGGTGAATTCGACGAATTCGAAACCATCCGTGCCCATCGGGTTCTCGGGCGAGATCACGCCGGCGAGGGCGGTGCGATCGGGTGGGATGTCCATGGCGGCTGGTTCCTTGGCGGCGATGCGGGAAGCTAACCCGGTTACTGCGGTGATTTTCGCCTTTTCACGCCATGAACTCGGGGAGTATGGGTGAATTTCACCCTGCATAGCGGAATTCATGGTTGAAATCACCAGCCTCGACGCCACCGACCGGCGCCTGCTGCGCGCCCTGCAGGCCGATGGCCGAACCCCGGTTACCAGCCTGGCCGAGACCATCGGTCTCTCCGCCACCCCCTGCCTGCGGCGGATCAAGCGGCTGGAGGAGGCGGGCGTGCTGACGGGATACCGCGCCGAGATCGACCCGCGGCGCATCGGCCTGCATGTCCAGGCCTTCGTCCAGGTCAGCCTGACGAGCCATGAGGAAAAACTGGTGGACGCCTTCCACCGGGCGCTTGTCAGCCGGCCGGAGGTCGTGGCCGCCTACGCCATGTCGGGCGAAATGGACTACCTGCTGCATATCCTGGCGCGCGACCTCGATGCCTATGGCGAATTCACCATGAAGGCGCTGCTGCGCATGCCGGGGGTGAAGGAGACACGGTCGAGCTTCGTGCTGGATGTGCCGAAGGCGCCGGCAGGGGTTCCGGTTTAGCGCGGGTGGCTCTTGGGAGGGCCGCGCGCTCCCAGACGCAATCGCGGCGTCCATGACCTCCGAGAGCCACGACAGCGCAAGCAAACACGGTCAAACGGCGTGAGCCTCCGTTTTCATGCGCTTTTCAGGTTGCCTTGCGAAGCCGCTAGGCTTGAAGACAGCCTAACGCGGCGTGAATTCCCGCCGGACCACCTCTGTATGCTCACCCAGCGCCGGCACCGGCCCCAGCGCGCGGGCGCCGTCGGAAAACCGCGCCGCGGGGGCAGCCATGGCCACCGGGCCGCGCTCGGTCTCCACCACCACGCGGCGCAGCGCGGGGTGGGCGGCCAGCCCATCCACGCCGTTGATGAAGCCATAGGCGGTGTTCGCCGCACCCAGGGCCGCGACGCATTCGACGCGCGTGCGGCTGGCGAAGACGGCGGCGATATGCGCGTCCACCATCGGCCGATTGGCCACACGGGCCATGTTGGTGGCGAATTCCGCCCGGGTGGTCAGCGTGGCATCGCCCAGGAAATGGGTGGCGAAATCCGCCCATTCCCGCTCGTTCTGGATCGAGATGAGGATCTGCGCGCCGTCGCTGGTTTCAAAGGCGCCATAGGGGCAGAGGCTGGGATGGGCCATGCCGATGCGGGCTGGCGTTTTGCCCGTGCCCTCGAAATACAGCAGCGGCACATTCATCCAATCCGCCATGCCATCGAAGAGGCTGACAGCCACGCCCTTGCCGCGCCCGGTGATGCCGCGCTCGATCAGCGCCTCCAGCACCGCGGCATGGGCCATGGTGCCGCAGGCGATGTCGCAGACGGAAAAACCCACGCGCCCCGGCCCCTCGGCCCGGCCGGTGACGCTGGCGAGGCCTGATTCGGCCTGGACCAGCAAGTCATAGGCCTTCATCGCGGCGTATTCGCCCTCCTCGCCATAGCCGGAAATATCCACGGTGATCAGGCGCGGGAATTTCTCGCGCAGCGCGGCGGAGCCGAAGCCCGCGCGGGCCATGGCGCCGGGTGCCAAATTCTGGATGAAGACATCCGCCTTCGCGACCAGCGCCTCCAGCAGCGCCTTGTCAGAGGGATCCTTGATGTTGAGGCACACACTTTCCTTGCCCCGGTTCAGCCAAACGAAATAGGTGGAGAGGCCATTGGCGGCAGCGTCATAGCCGCGGGCAAAGTCACCCTCGGCGCGCTCGATCTTGATGACCCGCGCGCCGGCGTCGCAGAGCTTGGCCGAGCAGGTGGGCGCTGCCACCGCCTGTTCCATGGAGACGACCAGCAGGCCCTCCAGCGGCTTGCCGGGGGTCATTCCCGCTCGATCCCGGCCTCGCGGATGAACTGGCCCCAGCGGACCTGTTCCTGGCGAACGAGGTTGGTCGCGAAGGCCGGGCCTCGCTCGGCCGGGCCCGGGGCGCGGGCGGAGGCGGCGTCGAAACGGGTGCGGACATGGGCGTCGTCGAGCGCGGCATTCAACGCCTCGGTCACCGCCGCCATGATCGGCGCCGGTGTGCTGCGCACCGCGGTGAGGATGTTCCAGACCTCGAGATCCAGTTCGCCGAGCCCCGCCTCGCGCGAGGTGGGGGTATTGGGGATCTGCGGCAGGCGGGTGGGGCCGGTCACGGCAAGGGCGCGCGCTCCTGCCTCCACCGCCGGCAGCGCCGTCAGCGCCTGGTCCACCACGACATCCAGCACACCGGCATGCAGGTCATTGATGGCCGGGCCGCCGCCGCGATAGGGCACCAGCGTGTTGCCGCCGCCCAGCGTCTTGTTCACCATCACGCCCCCCATGTGCAGCGTGGTGCCCAGGCCGGAGCTGCCGATGGACAGGCGGCCGGCGCGGCCGCGCGCCTTCAGCTCATCCATCGTGGTGATGCCGGACTGGCGGCTGACGATCAGCACCATCGGGTTGGTCGCGACCAGGCCAGCCGGGGCGAAATCCGCGGGGTCATAGGCCAGGCGATTGAACAGATGCTGGTTGAAGGCGAAGACGCCGACATGGCCGAGGAACAGCAGATGCCCATCCGGCGCCGTGCGCGCGACGCGTGCGGCGGCGACGCCGCCCGAGGCCCCGGCCATGTTCTCCACCACGACGGTCTGGCCCAGCTTTTGGCTCATCGGCTGGGCGATGAGGCGGCCCATCACGTCCGTCGCGCCACCGGCGGCGAAGGGGATGAGGATGGTGACGGTGCGGCTCGGCGCCCAGGATTGCGCCAGGGCGGGCGTGGCCAGAAGGCTTGCCATCAGGGAGCGGCGATTCAGGGACATGGTTCCTCCGGACTTCTTGAAGACACCATGCCATTTCGCCGGCCCGACGTTAAGCCGCGCGGTGTGTTGCGATTTTTGCCAGTGGCACGCGGCAGTGGGCTGGCTAGAGTCAGCCCATGGAAAACCCCCGCCCGCCCCTGCCGCCCTTCGACCTTGACAGCGCCGCCAAGAAGGCCCGCGCGGCCGAGGATGCCTGGAACAGCCGCGACCCCGCCCGCGTGGCCGCCGCCTACACGCCGGAGAGCCGCTGGCGCAACCGCGCGGAATTCTTCCAGGGCCGCGCCGCGATCGAGGCCTTCATGACGCGCAAATACGCCCGTGAACTGGATTACCGGCTGATCAAGGAGGTCTGGGCGGCCTCGGGCCACCGCATCGCGGTACGTTTCGCCTATGAATGGCGGGACGACAGCGGCCACTGGTTCCGCAGCCATGGCAACGAGCAGTGGGAGTTCGACGCGGCCGGCTACATGCAGCGGCGCGAGGCCAGCATCAATGACGTGCCGATCCAGGAGAGCGACCGCAAATTCCACTGGCCGGCGCCGGGGCCGCGGCCGGCGGATCATCCGGGGCTCAGCGAGCTCGGCCTATAGGGTCAGCAGCTGCGCGCCCTGGGTCTCGTTGAGGAAACCCACGGCGCCGGTGACGATAACGCCCTCCAGCAGGGGGGCTTCGGCCAAGCCCTCGGTGAGGCGGCCGGCATCGCAAATGGTCAGCACCACGCCGAGTTCCTGCGCGGCATCGAGCAGGGCGCGAATGCCGGCGACGCCCTGGGCGGTGATTTCAGCCTCGCGCGGGTCGGCCTCCAGCGGGCGGGCGGCCAGCAGAAGGGCGATGCCGGCATTGGTGGCGAAGAGGGTCACGGGGCGGCCCAGCGCGGCGGCGGCGGTCGCCATCACCAAGGCATAATGGGCGCGCTCGTGGCCACCCGAGATCAGCAGGATGCCCAGAGGGTTCATAGGGTGGGGGTGTCGCCGCAGAGCGCACAGCCGGGGTCACGCCGGAGTTTTATGGTGCGCATGCGGGCGTCCAGCGCGTCCCACAGCAGAAGCCGGCCCGTCAGCGTCTCGCCGATGCCCAGGATGAGTTTCAGCACTTCGGTGGCCTGCAGCGTGCCCATGACGCCGGTGACGGCGCCTAGCACGCCGGCCTCGGAACAGCTCGGAATCATGCCATCGGGCGGTGGCTCGGGGTGCAGGCAGCGGTGGCAGGGATTTGTCCCGATATGACTTTGAAAGACGGAAAGCTGCCCCTCGAAGCGCAGGACGGCGGCGGAGACGAGCGGCTTTTTCAGCCGGTGACAGGCATCGCCGAGCAGAAAGCGCGTGGGGAAATTATCGGTGCCGTCGCAGATGATGTCGTAGGCGGGGATGAGCGTCTCCGCCAGCGCGGCATCCATGCGCGAGGCGTGGATGTTGATTTGTGTGTCGGGGTTCAGGGCGTGCAGGGCCTGGGCCGCGCTCGCCGCCTTGTTCTGGCCGATGCGTGCGGTGGTGTGGGCGATCTGGCGTTGCAGGTTGGAGAGTTCCAACGTGTCGTGATCGACCAGGCCGATGGTGCCGACACCTGCGGCGGCCAGGTAGAGCGCCAGTGGCGATCCCAGCCCGCCGGCGCCGACCACGAGCACCCGCGCTTCACGCAGCCGGGCCTGGCCGATGGCGCCGACCTCGCCGAGCAGGATGTGGCGGGAATAGCGGTGGAGCTCGTCTTCCGAGAAATCGAGGTTCATGCGCCGGTGCTGCCGAAGCCGCCCGTGCCGCGCTGGGTTTCCGGCAGGACCACCACCTCCTCGAAGACGGCCCGCGTCACGGGGGCCAGGACAGCCTGGGCCACGCGCATGCCGCGCTCCACCACGAAGGCCTCGGCGCCGGTGTTGAGCAGGATGACGCCGACTTCGCCGCGATAATCCTCATCGATGGTCCCCGGTGAATTGACCAGGGTGATGCCATTCTTGAGCGCGAGGCCCGAGCGCGGACGGATCTGCCATTCATGCCCGGTTGGCAGCGCCACGCGCAGGCCGGTGGGGATCAACGCGCGGCCACCCGGCGGGATGGTGATGGGCGCGGCCACCGCGGCCAGCAGATCCATCGCCGCGGCGCCGGGGGTGGCATAAGTGGGAAGCGGCAGGCCCTCGGCATGGGGCAGGCGCTGGACCAGGATGGTCATGGGAAAAACTCCTCGGCGATGCGGGCGGCGATGCGGCGCGCCACCTCCTCCTTGGGCAGGCGTGGCCAATCCTCCACGCCGTGGTCGGTGACGAGGTGGACAGTGTTTTCTGCGCCGCCCATCACATCGCCCGAAACGTCATTCGCCACGATCCAGTCGCAGCCCTTCCGCAGGCGCTTTGCGGTCGCGTGCTCCACCACCTTCTCCGTCTCGGCGGCGAAGCCGACGACGAGGCGCGGGCGGGCGGCGTGGCGCGAGATTGTGGCCAGGATGTCCGGGTTCAGCGCCATGGTCAGGGTGGGGCCGGCGGCGCCGGGCTCCTTCTTCATCTTCTGGGTGGCCTCGGCTGCGGTTCGCCAATCGGCGACGGCGGCGGCGGCGATGAAGATATCGGCCGGCAGGGCAGCCTCGCAGGCCGCCAGCATCTCTCGCGCGGTCTCCACCCTGGTGACGGTCACACCCGAGGGGGCCGGCAGGCCCACCGGGCCACTCACCAGGCTCACGCGGGCGCCCAGCGCGGCCAGGGCGGCCGCTATCGCATGGCCCTGCCGGCCGGAACTGCGATTGGCGATGTAGCGCACGGGGTCGATCGGCTCATGCGTCGGGCCGGAGGTGACCAGGGCGTGGCGGCCGGCCAGCGGCTTCGGGGCGGTGATGGCGGCCAGCAGATCGGCCGGCTCGATGAAGCGCCCGACCCCGCTTTCGGGCTCGGCCATCGCGCCCTCGATGGGGCCGGCGAAGGTCACGCCGCGGGCGCGCAAGGCCGCCACATTGGCCTGGGTCGCTGGGTGTTCCCACATCGCGGGGTTCATAGCCGGGGCCACCAGCACCGGCGCGCGCGTGGCCAGCAGCACGGTGGAGGCGAGATCGGTGGTCAGCCCATGCGCCATGCGGGCCAGCATGTTGGCGCTGGCCGGCGCCACCACCACCTGGTCCGGCCATCGCGCCAGTTTGATGTGGCCGATGCTCTCCTCGGCCGCCCAGAGATCCTCGTGCACCGCCTGAGCGGTGATGGCGGCCAGCGCTTCGCGGGTCACGAAACGCGCCCCGCCCGCGGTCAGGATCGCGCGCACCTCATGCCCCGCCGCCCGCGCCGATCGCACGAAGACCAGCGCCTTGAAGGCGGCCACGCTGCCGGAAACGATCAGCAGTATCCTCATGCCACCCCCATCATGGTGGCCAGCATCGTCGCCACCAACACCTCGCGACCCATCTCATCCACCACATGCACATCAGCCGCGCAGAAACTCAGCGTCTTCCCCGGCTTCAACACCCGCCCCGTGGCCCGCGCCAGAACCCCGGCCGCCGGACGCAGGAAGGACATCTTGAACTCCACGCTCAATACCTCCTGCCCCTCGGGCATCAGGCTCAATGCCGCGAAACCACAGGCATTGTCAGCCATGGTCGTCAGCACCCCGGCATGAAAATAGCCGACATGCTGGGTGAGATGCGCGCCGAAAGGCGCCTCGATCACACAATGGCCGGGCTCGGCCTGGGCCAGACGCAGACCGAGATGAGCGGCGAAGCCTTGAGCGGCGAAGCGCTCGCGGACCCAATGCATGGGGGGTGGCGCTGGTGGCCCTTGGGAAGGCTCTGCCTTCCCAAACCCATCCGCCAGGGGCGAGCCGCCCCTGGACCGTCGTGGAGTTATGGCGCAGCGGAGGGAGGGGCCTCACCCGCACGACTTTGATTGAAGGCACGCCTGGCCCCTCCCTCCGCTGCGCCATATTCAATGGGTTCAAAGGGCCTTTCGGCCCTTTGCGGATGGGGTTTGGGGAAGGCAGAGCCTTCCCCAAGGGCCGCCAGCTCACAGCCGCCAGCCCGAATGGATTGCCACGATGCCGCCGGACAGGCTGCGGTAGCCCACTTTTTCCAGTCCGGCTTCGCGCATCATGCCTGCCAGTTTTTCCTGGTCGGGGAACATGCGGATGCTTTCGGCGAGGTATTGGTAGCTTTCGCTGTCCTTGGCGATGCGTTCGCCCAGGCGCGGCAGGACCTGGAAGCTCCAGAGGTCGTAGAGTTTTTCCAGCGCCACGACTTCGACGCGGGAGAATTCCAGGCAGAAGAAGCGCCCGCCCGGGCGGAGCACACGTCGTGCCTCGCGCAGTACGGCGGATTTGTCGGTGCAGTTGCGCAGGCCGAAGGCCATGGAGATTTTTTCGACCGAGCGGTCGGGCAGCGGGATTTTCTCGGCGTCGACCACCATGAAGTCCACGCCGGCGGCGAGGCCCATGTTGAGCCCGCGGTCGCGGCCGATGGCGAGCATGGAGGGGTTGATGTCGGTGCAGATCACCCGGCCCATGCCCATCTTCTTGGCGCCCAGGCCGATATCGCCGGTGCCCGAGGCGAGGTCGAGCAGGGTTTCATGCGGCCGCGGCCCGATCGCGTTGAGGAAGACCCGCTTCCAGACACGATGCAGGCCGAGCGACATGACGTCGTTCATCACATCGTATTTGGGCGCCACGCTGTCGAAGACGGCGCGGACCATATTGGCCTTTTCCTCGCGCGGGACGTCGCGGTAGCCGAAATCGGCGGTTGGGGTGTTCTTTTCATGGAAGGGTGCGTCGCTCATCATCCCCCTCTCTTAGCACAGTGATCGCCAATGCCCGAACTACCCGAGGTCGAAACCGTGATGCGTGGCCTGGCCGCGGTGCTGGATGGCGCCGTGATCGAGCGGGCGGAGGTGCGCAGGCCCGATCTGCGCTGGCCGCTGCCGGCCGGGCTGGCGGCGCGGCTGACCGGGGCCCGGGTTCTGGGGTTTCGCCGGCGGGCCAAATACATGCTGATGCGGCTGTCGGGAGGGGACAGCCTGCTGATCCATCTCGGCATGTCCGGCCGGATGGTGGCGCGTGCCCGGCACTCGCCTGTCGTGATTAGGCTTGAGCCGCAGGGTGCGGCCTCGGATGCGCGGGGGCATAATGCGCCGCCCGAGTTGCATGAGCATATCGTGCTGGAGACCATGGATTGGCGGGTGGGCTTCGTCGACCCCCGCCGCTTCGGCGCCATGGATCTGGTGCCGACGGCGGATGAGGATGCGCACAAATTCCTCGCCGGGCTGGGGCCGGAGCCGCTGGAGGATGGTTTTGACGCCGCCCTGCTCTCGGCCGCGCTGGCGGGCAAACGCACGCCGATCAAGGCGGCCCTGCTGGACCAGAAGGTGGTGGCGGGCCTGGGCAATATCTATGTGAGCGAGGCGCTGTACCGCGCCCGCATCTCGCCCCGGCGGTTGGCCGAGACCATTCCGGGCGCCCGCGCGGCCCGGCTGGTACCGGCGATCAAGGCCGTGCTGGCCGAGAGCATCGCCGCCGGCGGCTCCTCCCTGCGCGACTATGTGCGGGCGGATGGCGAGGTGGGGTTCTTCCAGGAACGCTTCGACGTCTATGGCCGCGAGGACCAGCCCTGTGCGGTTTGCCCCGGCGTGCCGCCCTGCCAGGGGATCCAGAAAATCGTGCAATCTGGCCGGGCCAGTTTCTATTGCCCGCGGCACCAGAAATAACGCTGCTTGACTTCGGGCCGGCGGCGGGCGGAGGCTTGTGGAAAAGCGGAGGAATGCCCGATGATCCCACGCCTTCTCCTGGCGGGGCTTGCGCTTTGCGCGCTGGTTCTGCCCGGGCGCGCCCAGGCCCCAGCCCAGGCTCCGGCCCCGACGCCGGTCGCGGTGCCGGTTTATCAGGTTGATCCCTTCTGGCCCAAGACGCTGCCGAATAACTGGCGCATCGGTCAGGCCGCCGGCGTTGCCGTGGACCGGCGTGACCATGTCTGGGTGATCCATCGCCCCCGCACCATGACCGAGGATGAGCGGGGCGCCACCACGACGCCGCCGCGCTCGGAATGCTGCGTGCCGGCGCCCGCGGTCATCGAGTTCGACCCCGATGGCAATGTGGTGCAGGCCTGGGGCGGGCCGGGGCATCACCCGTCATGGCCGGCCAATGAGCACGGCATCTATGTCGATGCGCAGGACAATGTCTGGATCGGCGGCAATGGGGCCAATGACCATGTGCTGCTGAAATTCACCCGCGACGGCCGCTTCCTGATGCAGATCGGCGTGACGGGCCAGACCGCAGGCAGCAATGACCAGACGCGGCTGGGCCGCCCGGCCGATATGGAGGTGGATGTCGCGACCAATGAGGCCTTCGTCGCCGATGGCTATCTCAACCGCCGCGTGATCGTCTTCAACGCCACGACTGGGGCCTATATCCGGCATTGGGGCGCCTATGGCCGCCCGCCCCCGGGCGATGAGCCGCTGCCGGCCTATCGCCCGGGCCAGGCGCCGTCGGACCGCTTCGCCAACCCCGTGCATTGCGTGCGGCTTGCGCGCGACGGGCTGGTCTATGTCTGCGACCGCGGCAATGACCGCATCCAGGTCTTCCGGCGGGATGGCAGCTATGTGCGCGAGATCATCATCGCGCCGAACACGCTGGGCAGCGGCTCGGTCTGGGACATCGATTTCCTGCCCGATGCCGGGCAATCCGTGATGCTCACGGCCGACGGCAGCAACAACACCGTCTGGCTGCTGGCGCGCCAGGCCGGTGAGATCATCGGCCGTTTCGGCCGCTCAGGCCGCAATGCCGGGGAGTTCCACTGGGTGCACAATATGGCGGTGGACAGCCGGGGCAATGTGTTCACCACCGAGGTGGATACCGGCAAGCGGGCACAGCGCTTTCGGCTGGTGAGCCAGTTGCCGCGCTGAAGACAGGACTAAATACCTTGATTCTGCCGGCCGTTCATGCGATGGAGGTGGTATCAAGCGACCATCTCCGTCCCGCCGCGGGAGCGCGCTGCCCCCGCGGATGGTGAATTTGTCGGTTTTCGTGAATTTTGGCACTCAGACCGCGCCCCAGACCTCGCGAGCGACATCGACGCAGAGCTGCAGCTTGGCCCATTCCTGCTCCACGGTGAGGAGATTGCCCTCCTCGGTGGAGGCGAAGCCGCATTGCGGCGAGATGGCGAGCTGGTCCAGCGGCGCGTATTTCGCCGCATCCTCGATCCGGCGCAGCAATTCGTCTCGGCTCTCCAGCTCGCCACGCTTGGAGGTGACGATGCCAAGCACCACCGTCTTGCCCTTGGGCAGGAAGCGCAGCGGCGCGAAGCTGCCGGAACGCTCGTCGTCATACTCCATGAAATAGCCGTTCACGTTGATGCCGTTGAACAGCACCTCGGCCACCGGATCATAGCCGCCCGAGGCGATGTGCATGGAGCGGAAATTGCCGCGGCAGAGATGCATGGTGACCATCATGTCGGAAGGCCTGCCATCGATCGCGCCATTGATCAGCTCGGCATAGCGGCCGAGCAGGCCTTCGGTCTCCTCGCCGCGCGCCTTCAGGCCGGCGATCTGCTCGGGGTCGCAGAGATAGGCGATATTGACCTCGTCGAGCTGGAGATATTTGCAGCCGGCGGCAGCGAAATCCTGCACCGCGTCGCGATAGGCGAATTTCAGGTCGTGGAAGAAGCCGTCCATCTCCGGATAGACGGTGGGGTCCACCGCGCGCCGGCCGCCGCGGAAATGGAGCACAGAAGGCGAGGGGATGGTCTGCTTCACCACCGCGCCCCCGGCATGGCCGGCCACGAACTGGAAATCCTTCACGAAGGGGTGGGGCACATACTTGATCTTGTCCGTCACCTTCAGGGTGTAGGATTTGGTCTGGCCGCCCTTGAACTGGATGCCCTGGTCGGTCTCGACCATGTCGACGCCGCCGAGCTCGCCCAGAAAGTCGAAATGCCAGAAGGCGCGGCGGAACTCGCCATCGGTCACCGCCTTCAGGCCCACGGCCTTCTGTTCCGCGATGGCCTGGATGATCCATTTGTCCTCGGCCGCACGAAGCGTGGCGGCATCGATGCTGCCGGCGGCGCGGGCGGCACGCGCCTCGCGCAGCGCCACCGGGCGCAGCAGGCTGCCGACATGGTCGGCGCGGAAGGGAGGGGTACCGTTGGGCATGGGGCGGGTCCTTAGGGATGTTGCAGGCCGAGATGCCGGGACAGCAGCTCGGGGTCGGCCAGCAGCGCCGGGGCGGCGCCGCTGTGGATGATGGTGCCGCGATCGAGGATCAGCGCCTGGTCGGCGATGGGCAGCACCTGATGGGCGTGCTGCTCGACGATGATGGCGGCCATGCCCTCCTCGCGCACCAGGCGGCGGATGGCGGCCAGCAAATCCTCGACGATGACCGGCGCCAGGCCCTCCAGCGGCTCATCGAGCAGCAGCAGGCGGGGGTTGAGCATCAGCGCGCGGGCCAGCGCCAGCATCTGCTGCTCGCCACCCGACAATTCCCGGCCGAGATTGGCCCGCCGCTCGCGCAGCCTGGGGAATAGGGCGTAGACGGCCGCGAGGTCCCAGCGGCCGGGGCGGGCGACGGCGGTGAGGTTTTCCTCCACCGTGAGCGAGCGGAAGACATTGCGCTCCTGCGGCACCCAACCCAGGCCGAGGGCGGCGCGGCGTTCGCTGGGCAGGCGTTCCAGCGCCACGCCGCCGAGGCGGATGGCGCCGCCCCGGTTGCGCGCGACGCCCATGAGGGCCGCGATCAGCGTCGTCTTGCCCGCGCCGTTGCGGCCGAGCAGGGCGACCGCCCTGCCCTCCTCCAGGGTGAAGGATACGCCATCCAACACCACGCCCTCGCCCCAGCCGGCGCGGAGCTGGTCGACGGCAAGGAGGATCTCAGCCATGGGCGAGCTCGCCGGCGCCGGGCGTCGTGGTTCCGAGATAGGCCGCGCGCACCGCGGGGTCGCGGGCGATCTCGGCGGGTGCGCCATCGGCCAGCACGGCGCCGAAGGCCAGCACGGTGATGCGTTCGGCGAAGCGGAAGACGAGGTCCATGTCATGCTCGATCAGCAGCACGGCGACGTCGCGCGGCAGGGCGGCCACGGCGTCCAGCACCTCGCGGCTGTCGGAGGGCGGCACGCCGGCGGCGGGCTCGTCCAGCAGCAGCACGCGCGGGCGCATGGCCAGCGCCAGGGCGATTTCCAGCAGGCGCTGCCGGCCATAGGGCAGTGAGGCGGTGCGCTGGTGGCGGGCGGTTTCGGGCAGGCGCACGGTGTCGAGCAGCGCATTCGCCGCGGCGCGCAGCCCGGCCATGCCGAAGAGCGGCCGCCACCAGGTGGCGCCCAGGCCCGCCCGCTCGGCCAGCGCCATGGTGATGGCCTGCATGGGCGTGAGCTCGGCGAAGAGCTGGTTGACCTGGAAGGTGCGGGCGAGGCCAAGGCGCACCCGGGCATGCTGAGGGGCGGCGGTGACGTCCTGGCCGAGCAGGCTGACCTGCCCGGCGCTCGCCGCCAGCGCGCCGGAGAGCAGGTTCACGAAAGTGGTCTTGCCCGCGCCATTGGGGCCGATCAGGGCATGGCGGGCGCCGGGCTCGACGCGCAGCGACACGCCGTCGACGGCGGTGAAGGCGCCGAAGCGCCGGGTCAGGCCGTGGGTTTCCAGCGCGGCGGTCATGGCCGGCGCAGCCTGGCGAGTGCGGCCCGCGCCAGGCCCAGCAGCCCGCCCTGCCCCGCCAGCGCCAGCGCCACCAGCGCGATGCCGAGCCAGAACTGCCAGAAGACCGGGCTGGCCTCGCTGAGCGCGTGATGGGCGACGGTGAAGGCCGCGGCGCCGAGCAGCGCGCCATAGAGGCTGCCCAACCCGCCCAGCACCAGCATCAGCAGCCCATCGGCCGAGCGCTGGAAGGACAGCGCATCGAGCGAGGCGAAGCTGGTGGTCTGCGCCAGCAGCCCGCCCGCCACGCCGGCATAGGCGGCGGCGATGACATAGGCGGCGGTGAGCCGCGCCTTCACCGGCACGCCCAGCGCGGGCGCGCGGCGGGCATTGCCGCGAATGGCGCGCAGCGACCAGCCGAAGGGAGAGGCCATCAGCAGCCGCGCCAGCATGAAGAGCACGAAGAGCACGCCCAGGCAGTAGAGATAGGCGGTGCGGCCCCAGAGATCGAAGCGGTAGAGGCCGAAGAGGGGCCACATCTCCACCCCCTGCAGCCCATCGGCGCCGCCGGTGATGGCGGCGGCCTTGTTCGCGGCCTCGTAGAGCATGAGGCCGAGGCCGAGCGTGACCATCAGCCCGGCCAATTCGCCGGCGCGCAGCACCAGGGGCGCGCTGACCAGGCCCAGCAGCGCCGCCACCCCGCCCGCGGCGAGAAGGCCGGAGAATGGCTCGCCCCAGCCCTGCTGCGCCAGGATGCCAGCGGTATAGGCGCCGGCACCGAAGAAGGCGGCGTGGCCCAGCGTGACCAGCCCGGCATAGCCCACGATGATGTCGAGCGAGACGGCGAAGAGGGCGGCGATGGCAATGGCCGAGAGCAGCGGCAGCTGCTCGGGGAAGAGCCAGTAGCCCGCGAGGGCTGCGACCCAGGGGGCGGCATGCAGCAGGATCATTTCGCCCGCGCCAGCAGCCCCTCGGGGCGGATCAGCAGCAGCACCACCATGGCGGTGTAGATGATGAAGGCGCCAACCTCCGGCACCCAGTATTTGCCGGCGACATCGACCACGCCCAGCAGCAGCGCGGCCAGGAAGGGCCCGGCCACCGAATTGGCCCCGCCCACCGCCACCACGACGAGGAAATAGACCATGTATTTCAGCGGGAATGTCGGATCGAGGCCGAGGATCTCCACGCCCAGCGCGCCACCGAGCCCGGCCAGGCCCGAGCCCAGCGCGAAGGTCAGCGAGAAGATGCGCCCCACCGGCAGACCCATCCCGCGCGCCACCACACCATCATCCACCGCGGCCCGCAGCCGGGCACCGAAGCGGGTGCGCACGAGGCCGAAATGCAGCGCGAGCGCCACCAGCCCGCAGAGCAGAATGAGGAAAATACGATAACGCCCAAGCCCGATGCCGGCGAATTCCACCCGCCCCGACAACCAGGCCGGCAACTGGATCAGCTGCGTTCGCGCCCCCATCAGCCAATCCGCCGCCGCCCCCATCACGAAGACCAGGCCGATGGAGAACAGCACCTGGGTGAGATGATCCCGGCCATAGATGTGCACATAGAGCAACCGCTCCAGCACGAAGCCCATCGCGGCCGCGGCCAGCACGGCGCCCAGCAGGGCCAGCGGAAACGGCACGCCCAGACGGTTCAGCAGCACCACGCAGACATAGCCGCCCAGCATGCCGAAGGCGCCATGCGCCAGGTTCACCACATTCATCAGCCCGAGCGTGACCGAAAGCCCGACCGAGAGGACGAAGAGCAGCATCCCCGCGGCCACGCCGTCGAGCAGGACCGTGATGGCCGACGCCATGCGGGATCAGCCCAGAGGGCCGACGCGCTGGACCTTGTCGAACTCGATGTTCCAGAGCTGCCCGGCGACGCGCCTTGTCTCCCGGATGTAGATGTCCTGCACGATGTCGCGGCTTTCGGCATCGATGCGGATGGGTCCGCGCGGGCTGACCCATTCGCGGCCCTTCATGGCGGCGACCAGGCGCTCGCCATCGGTATCGCCCTGGGTGCCGCGCAGCCCCTCGGCCAGGAGCTGGATGCCGTCCCACCCGCCGACCGCCATGAAATTCGGCCGCTGGTTCGGCGCCAGCACGTTGTAGGCGGCGATGAAGGCGCGGTTCTCGGCGCTGTCATGCGCCGCGGAGTAATGGTGCGAGGTGACGGCGCCCAGCGCGGCATCGCCGATGTCGTTGAGGATGTCGTCATCCAGCACATCGCCGGTGCCGATGAGGCGGATGCCGGCATCGCGCAGGCCGCGCTCGGCGAATTGGCGCATCAGCGGCGCGCCCTCGCCCGAGGGGACGAAGATGAAAAGCGCATCGGGCCGCTCATTGCGCACCCGCTGCAGGAAGGGCGCGTAATCGGGGTTGCGCAGCGGCACCCGCAGTTGCAGCGCCACCTCGCCCATGGCGCCCGAGAAGCGCTCCTTGAACACCCGCTCGGCATCCAGGCCGGGGGCGAAATCGGTCACCAGGGAGACGACCTTGCGGATGCCCGCGCGGTCGGCCCAGACGGCGAGGGGTGCTGTGGCCTGGGGCAGCGAGAAGGCGGTGCGCAGGATGAAGGGCGAGCGGCTGGGAATGATGGCGGTGGCAGCGGCCATGACGATCATCGGCAGCTTCGCCTCGGTGGCGATGGGGGCCGCGGCGAGGGCCAGCGGCGTCAGGCCGAAGCCGGCCAGGGCATGGACGCGCTCGCGCACCGCGAGCTCCTGCGCCAGGCGGCGGGTGACGTCCGGGGCCACGCCGGTGTCGTCGCGCAGCAGAATCTCGATACGCCGGCCCGCGATAGGGGCGGGGTTGGCGCGCAGCCAGGCGCGGATGGCGGTCTCGATCTGCCGTCCGGTGCTGGCGAAGGGCCCGGTCATCGGCAGGATCAGGCCGATGCGGAAGACATCGGCGGCCTGGGCCAGGGCGGGATTGGCGAGCGGCAGCGCCATCGGGGAAGCCAATGCGGCGATGGCGGTTCGGCGTGTGATCTTGTTCATGAACAAACTCTCCGGACGGATTTCCCTGGGCGTCGGTGTGGCGCGGCGCCGGGCATTGCGCAAGGGCTTGCCACGCCCTCAGCCGCCGCCGTCCAGTGCCGCGCCGGAAATGCGGACGAGCTCGCGCCAGCGGGGGATTTCCTCGGTGACGAAGCGCCGCAATTCGGCGGGCGAGGAGGTGGCGGGTTCGGCACCAATGGCGGCCAGCCGCTCCCGCGCGGGGCGGGCGGCAAGGCCGCGGTCCATGGCGTCGCTCAGCCCCTCCAGCATGGGCTCGGGGGTCGCCGCGGGGGCGACCAGGCCGAAATACTGGGTGGCGCGATAGCCGGTCAGCCCGGCCTCGGCCATGGTCGGCACATCGGGCAGGGAGGCGGCGCGCCTGTCATCGGCCACGGCCAGCGCCACCAGGGTGCCGCGGCCGATATGCTCGAGCAGGGTGGACGCGGGCTCGAACATCATGTCGAGCCCCTGGCCGCCGATGAGGTTGGTCACCGCCGGCGCGCTGCCGCGGAAGGGGATATGGGTGATCTCGGTGCCCGCCATCTGGTTGAACAGCACACCGGCGAGATGCATGGCGGTGGCGGTGCCGGCGGAGCCGAAATTCAGCGCCCCCGGCCGCTCCCGCGCCCGGGCGATGAGCTCGGCCACGCTGCGCACGCCCAACTCGCGCCGCACCGCCAGCACGATGGGCACGGTGGCGACCCGGCCGATGAAGCCGAAATCGCGCAGCGGGTGATAGGGCAGGCGGGGATAGAGGCTGGGATTGATCGCCAGCACGCTGGTATTGGCCATCAGCAGGGTCTGGCCATCGGGATCGGCGCGGACCAGCCGGTCGGCGGCCTCAAGCCCGCTGCCGCCACCGCGGTTTTCGACCAGCACCGTGCCGCCCAGTTCGCCGCGCATCGCCTCTGCCAAGACCCGGCCCACGCCATCTGCGGTGCCGCCCGGCGGGGCGCCGACGATGATGACGAGGGGGCGGCGCGGGGCCTGGGCCCAGGCTGGATTGACGAGGACGGGGCTGGCCAGGGTGGCTGCCAGGAAGGCGCGGCGTGACGGCATGGCGGTTTCCTCAGCGCAGGGTGCGGGTGATCCAGTCGGCGGCGTGGTCGATGCCCATCTGCCGGTCATCGACATGGGCGTGCTGGGCGCCGCCCTCTTCGGCGGTGAAGATGCGCAGCGCCTTGTTGGGTGTGCCCAGCGCGTCGAAAAGCTTCTGGGCATTGGCGACCGGGATGACCCGGTCATCGGCCCCATGGGTCACCAGGAAGGGCATTTTGACCCGTGCGGCGGGGCCTGCGACATCGAAACGCTCGGCGATGGCGATGGCGGCCTCGTCATCGGCGGTGCCGACCACCCAGCGGAATTGGAAATTGGATTGCGCGATGGTCTGGCCCGCGGCCCGCGCCTTTTCTGCGACCGCGCGCTGAAAACCAGCGAGGTCCCAATGCGGCGCGGTCAGCGCCACGCCCGCGGCATAGCGTGGCTCGTGGGCGGCCACGCGCACGGCGTAATAGCCGCCGAAGGAATAGCCCATGATCACCGCGCGGGCGGCGTCGACATCCGGCCGGGCCGCCATGGCCTCGAAGGCGGCGGCGCCTGCCACCTCGTAGTCATGCCTGGCACTCAGGCCGCGCAGCCGCAGGCTCTCGCCCTGCCCCGGCCCGTCGATCGCCAGGGTGTGCATGCCGCGGCGGGCGAATTCGAGGCCGGCGAAGAGCACGCTCATCTCCTTGGCATTGTCCATGCCATCGAAGATGACGACCACCGGTGCGCGGCCGGTGACACCGGGTGCCTTCATGAACAGCGCGGGCAGCGTGGTGTCCTCATACGGAATCTCGAGCGCCTCGATCTCGGGATGGCGGCCGCGCAGCCCGGCATGCAGGCTGCGATAGGCGGCTTCGCCCATCGCCCGCTTTTGCGGCCCCGGCGGCGTGAAGCGCTCGCCGGTGAAGCGGTAGAAGCCCGCGCGCAGCAGGAGATGGCCGGCGGTCTCGGGCGTGGCGTCGGCGGCGCGGGCTTCCAGCGCCACGGCCTCGGCATTCCATTCCTCGGCCCAGGCGGCGGGCTCGGTGATGCGGGCGGCGAGCCGGGCGCCGATGCGGTCCAGTTCGCGCATCGCCACCGCCCCGTAGGGCACCATGCCCTTGCAGACCAGCATGGCATTCGACCACATCAGATGGCCTGGGAAGTGATCGATCCAGCTCGGGCTGCCCGCTGCGGTCATGCGCTTGTGTGTCCTTCCCCGCCGCGTGCTGCGGCTTGGGAGGAAGTTGAGCCGCCGGGAGTGGCGGCGGTCAAGCGCAGCCTGCCCCGAGATGGCGGTGGACAGGCGATGGCGGGGATGTTGGGATGTCCCCGGCGCGGCGCATAGCCGCGCGGGACACGACGCGGCGGCAGCCGCGCGGGAGGAGAACCGAGATGCGACGCCGCAGCCTCATGCTGGCCGCCCTGCCCGCGACCGCCCTGCCCTGGGCCGCGCTCGCGCAGGGTGCCTGGAGTCCCGACCGCCCCATCCGCCTTCTGGTCGGCTTCGCCCCCGGCGGCAGCACGGACACCACGGCCCGGCTGGTGGCGCAGGGCATCTCCCAGGGGCTCGGCCAGCAGGTGCTGGTGGAGAACCGCACAGGGGCCGCCGGCAACCTCGCCAATGAGCATGTCGCGCGCAGCACGCCCGATGGCCATACGCTGGTCATGGGCTCGATGGGCACGCATGCCACCAATGCCGCGCTGTATCGCAACCTGGGCTTCGACGTGATCCGCGATTTCGCGCCGGTCTCGCTGGTGGCGCTCAGCGCCTGCCTGCTGGTGGTGCGGGCCGACCTGCCGGCGCGCGACGTGGCGGGGCTGATCGCGGCCGGCCGCGCCTCGCCGGGCGGGCTGAATTGCGGCATCGCCGGCGCCGGCAGTTCGCAGCATTTCGCCGCCGCCCTGTTCGAGCACCAGGCGGGGCTGCGCTTCACCCAGGTCGCCTATCGCGGCGGCGCGCCGGCGATGGCCGACCTCGTCTCCGGCCGGCTGGACGTGATGTTCACGCCGGTGGTCGAGGCCATCGAGCAGGTGCGCGCCGGCCAGGTCCGTGCGCTGGGGATCACCCGGCGGGAGCGCTCGGCCCAGCTGCCCGAGATTCCGGCAGTGGGCGAGGCCCTGCCGGGTTATGTCTTCAATTCATGGCTTGGCGTCTTCGCCCCCGCGGGCACGCCCACGCCGGTCGTGCTGCGGCTCTCGCGCGAGGTGGCCGACGCGCTGCGCCAGCCCGCGCTGCGGGCGCGGATGGAGGCGCTGGGCTACGAGGTCGTGGGCAGCAGCCCGGAGGAATTCGCCGCCATGCAGCGGGCCGAATTGCCGCGGGTGACGGAACTGGTGCGCCTCTCCGGCGCCACGGTGGAATAGAGCGGGATGGGCCGAGGCGGCATCGCCGGAGACGCTGAATCCCGCTCGCAACGAGAGCCTGGCCGTGAGCGGACGCATCATGGCCAGGCGTGGTGGAGACGACAGGCATGAACACAGCTTTTTCCCGCCGCGCGGCAGCGGCCGTTGCGGCATCGCTGGCCCTGCCCGCGCTGGCCCAGGCCTGGCCCGCGCGCCCCTTGCGCATCGTGGTGCCCTTTGGCCCCGGCGGGCCCACGGATGTGGTGGCGCGCATCCTGGCCAATGGCCTCTCGACATCGCTCGGCCAGCCCGTGGTGATCGAGAATCGCGGCGGCGCGGGCGGCAATATCGGCGTGGCCCTGGCGGCACGGGCGGCGCCGGATGGCTATACGCTGCTGGTCACCTCAACGGGCTTCGTGATCAATGCCGGTCTCTTCCGCAATCCCGGCTATGAGCCCTCGCGCGATTTCGTGGCACTGACCGAGATCGGCGCCTCGCCCGATGTATTCCTGGCGCGGGCGGAATCCTCGATCCGTAGCATCGATGATCTGGTCGAACGCGCCCGCGGCACGGCTGGAGGGATGCATTTCACCAATCCCGGCACCGGCTCCACGCCGCACCTGGCGGGCGAGCGGCTTGCCATCCTGAAGGGTGTCTCGTTTCTGCAGGTCGCCAATAGTTCCGCGGCGCTGGCGGTGCAGGCGCTGCTGGCGGGCAATACCGAGATCGGGGCGACGGCACTGGCCTCATCACATGCCCAGATCAAGGCGGGGCGCCTGCGGGCGCTGGCGCTGACCGGGCCGGAGCGCTGGTTCGACCTGCCGGAGGTGCCGACCATGCTGGAGCTCGGCTATTCCGGCTTTGTCACCGAGACTTTCCATGGCCTCTTCACGCCCACGGGGACGCCCGATGCCATCAATGCGCGCTTGGCACAGGAGGCGATGGCGGTGATGTCGAACCCCGAGACGCGGGCCAGGATGCAGGCAGCCGGCTTCGTGGTGCGGCCCGATGGGCCGGCAGCGCTGGCCGCGCGGGTGAGCCGAGAGGTTGCGATGTGGCGCGAGCTGATCGCCCGCGCCGGCATCGCCCAGGAATAGGCCCTCGGGAGTAGCTCAGGCCGCGACCGTTTCCGAAGGCGGGTAGTTCAGTTCCACCGCCACCCCATCGGGGTCGTGCAGGAAGAGCTGGGTCTGCTTGTCGCGCGGGATCACCCGCTCCTCATAGGTGACGCCGCTGGCGGCCAGCCGCGCCCTCATCTCGGCCAGCCCGGTGCAGGAGAAGGCGATGTGGTCGAGCAGACCGGTCGGCCCGACCACGCGTTCGGGCCAGCCCGCCTCACGCTGCGGACGGGGCCCGATGAGGTGAACGGTGGGATTGCCGCCGCAATAGAGCCAATAGCCGTCGAAGCCCAGCGGTGGGCGATAGCCCTCCTCGAGGCCGAGGAGATCAACATAGAAGCTGCGGGTGCGCTCCAGATCGAAGGGGCGGATGGTGTAGTGGTTCAGGCCTTCCAACGGCATGGCATTCGGCTCCGGCTCAGAGAAAACGGGGATTGGGGGCGAGGCCCATGAGGTGCTGGCCCACGGTCTCGAAATGGTTGCGCCGGCCCTGCACCTGCTGGGTCACGGCGTGGATGTCGCGGAAGCGTCGCTCGAAGGGCTGGGTCTGGAAGATCGCGGTCGCCCCCGCCTCGGTCCACGCGAAATCCGCCACCTCCTTGGCCTGATGGATGGCGAAGGTGGAAGCCAGGCGGATGGCGACCTTCTGGTCGATGGTCATGGCGGCGCCGGTGGCGACATGCTCATGGGTGTCGCGCAGCACCATCAGCAGGCCGGCGCGGGCGGCGCGCCACTTGCCTTCGGCCCAGGCCAGGCCGCTTTGCAGCACCGGGCTGTCGCGCAGCATGCGGCTGGTGGCCGCGGGCGTCTTCTCGCTGGCGAGTTCGACGAAGGCATCGAGCATGCCCCGCGCGATGCCCAGCGCCACGCCGGCGAAGCCCGCGGCGTAGAGATGCGTGGTGGTGAACTGGTAGAGGCTGCCCTCGCCCTGCGGTCGGCGCTCATCATCGCGGTCGCGCCGCACCGAAAACGCCTCGGGCACGAAGAGGTCGGTGACGCTGTAGGTGTCGCTGCCGGTGCCGCGCAGGCCCATGACCTGCCAGCGATCGACCATGGTGATGGCGCTGCGCGGGAAGATCATGGTGCGCTCATACGGCGCGCCCTCGGGGGTCATGCGGATGCTGCCGTCACGCTCGCGCACGCGGCAATGCCCACCGAACCAGGTGGCGTGGCGGCCGCCGCTGGCAAACGGCCAGGTGCCGGTGACGCGATAGCCGCCATCGACGACGGTTGCGATCTGGTCGGGCCCCACGGTGCCCCAGGCCAGCGCGGCATTGGCCGGCCCCCAGATCGCGCGCGCCGCCTCGGGCTCCATGTAGGCCGCGGCCATGGAGCAGCCCGAGGCCTGGCCCACGCACCAGGCGGTGGAGGCATCGGCACTGGCGATGACCTCCATCATCCGCACATAGGTTTCGGGGGTGACTTCCTCGCCACCGAAGGCGCGGGGCAGCAGGGTGCGGATGATCCTGGCCTCATGCAGCATGGCCAGCAATTCGGGCGGCAATTCGCGCGTCGCCTCGATGCGTGGCGCGGCGGCGGCGATATGCGGCGCCAGGGCACGGGCGCGGGCGACGGGATCGGCCGGCAGGGGCGTGGACACGACACGGCTGATGACTGCGCTCACGCCGCTTCTCCCTTGAATGGCCGGGCGCGGGGATGGCGCCAGGCTGCGTTGCCACAAGTCTGGCGCGCGGGCGGCGGCGGCGTCAATCGGCGGTGTGGGTTCGCCAGGGATTTGTCCGGAACGCACGGGGATGGGGCGACATCCCGCCGGTGCTTCGTCCATTCCCAGGCGGAGGTGCCCTCAGCAATCCCCGAGAGTTGGAGTCTCGACGGCTCGTGCAACCCCGCGGGTATGCCGCCATACCCGCCCGGGCCCGGCCGTGGTCAGGCCGGCATGGTCTCGTACCGCGCCGGTTCCGTGCCCGCCGTGCCACGGGCGGCAATAGCTTCCCGTGCATACTCCATCAGCGGGCCGTCCAGCACCACCGGCAAGCAGGCGGCGGCATGGGCGCTCTCATCGCCAGGAAGCGCAGTCTCGGCATTGTCGAATTCGGCCGGGTTACCGGTCTGGCGGTAGCTCTGCGAGGGCTTGCCCTCGGCCAGCGGCAGGTCGTGGCTGTCCAGATGTGTATTGATGTAGTTCCATTCGGTCGGGCCGAATTCGGAGGTGATATTGGCGCCGTTGATCAGCCAGCCGACTGGCATCGGCGCGCCATCGATCGCCACGCAGTGGTTGTAGGTCACGTGCAGGTCGCGCCGCGGGATGGGCTGCATGTCGGCATCATGGCCCAGGGCCGGTGATGGGTTGCAGGCGAGGCCGACGTCACGTGACGTGGAAGTACTGGAGGGGTCGGCTCGCGAATGTCTCTGCGGCCCGCTAAGGCCGCCCCTCCAGCGGGTATTGCGGGTCGTTATACCCTGGCGTCGAGGGATGCCCCGGCGTCACCAGCCCATCCACCAGCGCCTCATCCTCGGCCGAAAGCCGCACCGAAAGCGCGCCGAGGTAGTCCTCCCACTGCTCCATCGTCCGCGGCCCGACAACCGCGCCGGTGACGAGGCGATTGTGCAGCACCCAGGCCAGCGCGTATTGCCCCGCCGTGCAGCCGAGCGCCTCGGCCCGCGCCGCCAGTTTTTCCGCGATCTCCAGGCTTTCCGGCCGCCACTCCGTCTCCATCATCCGCTTGTCGCGCCGCGCGGCGCGCGAGCCTTCGGGCGGCAGCACATTGGGGCGGTATTTGCCGGTCAACACGCCGCGGGCCAGCGGTGAGTAGGGAAACACCCCCAGCCCCAGCGCGCCGCAGGCCGGCAGGTGCTCGACCTCGATCTGCCGGTTCAGCGCGTTGTAGAGCGGCTGGCTGACCACCGGCCGGTCGATCCCCGCCAGGTCGCAAAGCCGGCAGATTTCGGCAACGCGCCATGCGCGATGGTTGCTCAGGCCGAAATGGCGGATCTTCCCGGCGCGGATCAGGTCGGCCATGGCGCGCACGCTTTCCTCCAGCGGCGTCGCGTGGTCCTCCTTGTGCCAGTAGAGGATGTCGATCGTCTCGGTGTTCAGGCGCCGCAGGCTCGCCTCCACCGCGCGGAACACATAGGCCCGAGCGAGGCCGACATCATTCGGCCCCTTCCCCGTGGGGTTGGCCAGCTTGGTGGCCAGCACCCACCAGGACCGCTCGCCCGCGATGGCACGGCCCAGCACCTCCTCGGACGCGCCGCCATTATAGACATCGGCGGTGTCACAAAAATTCACCCCGGCGGCGCGGGCGGCTGCGGTGATGCGCTGACTTTCCGCCTCATCGGTCGCACCCCCGAACATCATCGTGCCCAGGCAGAGCGGCGAGACGCGCAGGCCGGAGCGGCCGAGGTTGCGGTACTCCATCACCCCATCACCGCCTGCCGCACCCATTCGCCCCACATCAGGCAGGCGGCGTCCTCGCCCAGCGGGGTCACGATCTGCGCGCCCAGCGGCAGGCCCTGCGCGCCATGGCCCACCGGCACGCTCACGGCCGGCGTGTGCAACAGGGTCCAGAGTGAGTTGAAGACCGGGTCGCCGGTGTTCTCCAGCCCCAGAGGCGCCTCGCCCGGGGCGGCGGGGGTGAGCACGGCGTCGAAGCCGGCGATGGCGCCCGCGAAGGCGTCCTGCGCGGCATGGAAGGCGGCACGGCCATCGATCAGGCGTTGGAAGGGCTGGGCGCGGGCCTCCAGCAGCTTCTCCCGCAAACCGGGAGAGATTTTTTCGGGCGCCGTGGCCAGTTCGAAGGCGAGCGCCTGCGCACTTTCCATGTTCATGACCCAGGCGTGGGCCTCCAGCGCCGCGTCAAAGATGGCGGGCAGTGTCAGGGCCACGACCTCGGCGCCCTTGGCGCGGAAGGCGGCGGCCACGCGCTCCATCAGCGCCGCCGTCTCGGGCGTGGTGGCGCCGACCAGCGCCAGGCGCGGCGGGCGGGGCGCCGCCTTCTCGGGGTTGCCATAATCGCCGCCCGTCATCGCCGCCATGGCGAGTGCCGCATCGGCCACGGTGCGGGTGATGACGCCCAGGGTGTCCAGGCTCTCGCTCATCACCTTCATGCCGCCGCGGTGCAGCGCGCCGAAGGAGGGCTTGAAGCCGACCACGCCGCAATAGGCGGCCGGGCGAAGGATGCTGCCACCCGTCTGGGTGCCGATGCCGATATGGAAGAACCCCGCCGCCACGCCCGCGGCCGAGCCCTGGGACGAGCCGCCCGGGGTATGCGCGGGGTTGTGGGGGTTGGTGGTGGGGCCGGGGTGGCGCGTCGCGAATTCGGTGGTGACGGTCTTGCCGGCGATGGCGCCGCCGGCGGTTTTGGCCAGGGCCACGCAGGCGGCGTCCGCCCGCGGTTGCCAGCCTTCCCAGATGGCATTGCCGTATTGGCTGGGCTCGTCCGCGGTATCGAGCACGTCCTTCACGCCGACGAAGGCGCCGTGCAACGGGCCGGGGCCGGCCGCGGGTGCCGGGTTCTGGTGCACGAAGGCGCGCACCACGGGTTCGCGCTCTGCGATGCGCGCGGCGAGGGCGTCGCGCACATCGCCGAAGCTGAGGGAGCCGGCCCGGATGCGGGCCAGGGTTGCGGTGGCGGAGAGATCGGCGATGTCGGTCATCCACCGAGCTTGGCCGCAGCACCCCGGGCTGTCGAGGTCGGTCAGCCCATGATGGTCAGCCCGACCAGGCCGCGCGTGGCGTTGGAATAGGCACAGATGCGCTCCGCCTCGGCAATCACCGCGGCACGCTGCGCGGCGTCGAGCCCGGGCAGGCCGGGGGTGAGGGTGACCTTCAGGCCATAGGTCCCGTCCTCGGCATTGGTGAGGGTGACGGCGGCATCGACGGTGACCGTGCCGGGGTTGAGGCGCGCCTGACGGGCGGCGTGTTCGAGGGAGCTGGTGAAGCAGGCGGCAAAACCGGCGGCGAAGAGCTGCTCGGGGTTGCTGGCGCCACCGCGTCCGCCCAGCGCGCCGGGAAGTGCCAGCGGCAGGTCGAGCAACCCGTCATCGGCGCGGGCGTGGCCATTGCGGCCGCCGCTGACATGGACATGGGCGGTGTAGAGGTCGGGCATCGGGGTCTCCCTGGGTCGCGGATGCGGGAGAGATGGTGTTGTTGATCGTTTAATCAATATCAGAATGGCAGATTCTTCAGCCCTGCCATGGCGGCGGCGGCGACATGGCCGATCGCCGCCTCATCCGCCCCCGCCCGGCCCAGCGCCATGATGGCGACGACGGCGCCGACCAGCGCATCGGCCTGCGGGACGAGGTCGAGACCTTTGGGCAAGGCGCCGGCCACCTGCGCGTGGCCGAGGTGATGGAGGAAGACATCGCGGATCTCCTGCAACCGCCCCTGCGCCATGGCCTGGGTGGCGGGGCTGTGCAATTCGCGCTCCATGACGGTGTTGATGATCAGGCATCCGCGCCTGGCCGGGTCCTCCGCGGCCAGTTTCGCCTGGGTTTTCAGCCAGGCCTCGATGGCGGGGAGGCCGGGCGGGCCGGCGGGGAGGGTGGCGCGGAAGTGTTTCGCGTAGGCCTCGAAGGCCTGGCGGAACAGCGTCTCCTTGTCGCCGAAGGCGGCATAGACGCTGCCGGGCTTGAGGCCGGTGGCGGCATAGATGTCGGACATGGCGGTGGCGGCGTAGCCGCGGGCCCAGAACACCTCCATGGCGCGGGCCAGCACCGTATCGGTATCGAATTCCCTGGGGCGCGCCATGGCGGAGCCGTCTCCTTTACCGGCGGTGCTGGTCTATGCCCGGGCGACCTCGATCACAAGCCTCTTGTTTTTGATCGTTCGATCATTTAATTGCCACTCTGTTTCGGTGCCAATCCCCGGCGCCGGCAGCAGAAGGAACCCAGCCCATGCGACGCGCATTGCTCTTCTCCCTCCCTGCCCTGTTCGCCTGGCCGGCAGCGGCGCAAATGTCCCAGCCACCCGGCCGCCCTGGTACCGTCGCCTACAATGCCTGGCTGGGCCGCACCTTCTCCGAGGTGCTGCTGAACACGCGCGACCAGGCGGCACGCGTCGCCATCCTCAACCGCATCGTGGCGCGGGACTACATCCAGCATAATCCACTGGTGCCGCAGGGCCGGCAGGGCCTGATCGACTTCCTGCCCGTCATCTACCAGGCGATGCCCGATGCCCGCTTCATCCTGCACGACGTCTTCGCCACAACAGAGCGCGTGGTGACGCGCTGGACCTGGACGGGCACGCTGACAGGCCCGGGCTTCCTGGGCATCGAGCCGCGCGGCCAGCGGGTGGAATTCGACGTGATCGACCTGTGGTCGGTGCGCGATGGCATGCTGTACGAGCATTGGGACCAGTTCGACTGGCCGCGGGCGCTGATCCAGCTCGGCGTGCAGGGGTTGCCGCAGCCCTTCGTGGATGTGGCGGCGCGGCCGGTCTCGCGTTAGATTTCGAGCACGTAGCCCTGACCGCGCAGGGTGCGGATCATCTCGGTATCGAGCTTGCGACGCAGCCTGGCGATGCGCTGGTCGATGCTGCGGGCATCGGCCTCCTCCGACTCGGCGGGGGCCGCTTCGAGCAGGGCATCGCGCGACAAGGGCCGCGGTGCGGCGGCCGCCAGCGCCCGCAGCAGCGCCACCTCGCCCGCCGAGAGCCTGGTGGTGGCCCCGCCCTCCTGCAACACCAGCGCGGCGCGAAGATCGGCGCTGGTGCGCTCGAAACGCAGCAGCGCGCGGCTGGTGCCGCCATGCCGGCGCAACAGGTTGGCCACCCGCGCCGCCAGTTCCCGCAGGTCGAAGGGTTTGGCCATGATGTCATCAGCGCCAAGCTCGAGGCCGATGATCCGCTCGGCCGTATCAGCCCGCGCGCTCAGGATCAGCGCCGGCACGCCCTGTGAGCGCAGCGCCCGCAGCAGCGTCAGCCCACTCTCGGCACCGAGGTTGAGGTCGAGCAGCACAAGATCCGGCAGCCCTGCCTCCAGCGCCCGCCGCGCCTCGGCCAGGGTGGCGGCGTGGCGGGTCTCGTGGCCGAGATCCTCCAGATACTCCGCCACCGCCTCCGCCAGGGCCGGCTCGTCCTCCACGATCAGCAGCTTGCCGCCCCGGGCCATTGTATTCTATCCAAGCTGTTAAGCTTTGCCGGGAATAAACAAAAACATGCGCAGCGTCATCGCCCTCGTCGAGGACGAGACCGATCTGCGCGATGCCGTGGCCGAATATCTCGAGGGCAATGGCTTCGAGGTGCGCGCCCATGCATCGGCGCAGGCGTTTCGCGCGGCATCGGAATGGCCCGATGTCGCGGTGCTCGACATTGCCATGCCGGGCGAGGACGGGCTGTCGCTGGCCGCCTGGATTCGCGAGAATTCTGCCTGCGGGATCATCTTCGCCACCTCCGCCGGGCAGCAGCTCGACCGCATCATCGGCATCGAGATGGGCGCCGATGACTATCTCGTGAAACCCTATGACCTGCGGGAGCTGGTGGCGCGCATTCGTGCCGTGCTGCGCCGCCTCTCGCCCGATGCCATGCCCGCCCCCAAAGCCGCCGCGGCCGATGATGCCATCCGCTTCGGCCCCTTCCGGCTGGAGACCGCGGCGCGCCGCCTCATCGGGCCCAATGGCCAGCCGGTGGCGCTGACCGCGCTGGAATATGAGCTGCTGGAAGCGCTGGCGCGGCGGCCGGGGCGCATTCTCACCCGCTCCCAGCTCGCCCAGCTCGCCCATGGCCGCGAGCCCGACCCGGATGACCGCAGCACCGATATCCGCATCGCCCGGCTGCGCCGCAAGATCGAACCCGAACCCGCCCATCCCCGCTACATCCGCACCATGCGCGGCGAGGGCTACGTATTTTCGCCGGAGGGCGCGTGATGGACAACGACGCGCTGTTTCGATCCATGCTCGATGCGCTGGAAGGGCGGGTGATCACCTTCGACCGCGACCTGCGCGTGCTCTACGCCAACCAGGCCATGCTGGGTTTCATGGACATGGATGCCAGCGAGATGATCGGCGCCCTCGCTTCCGACTTCGCCGAGCCTCACGTGGTCGAGGCCATAGCCCCCTTCGTCGCCCAGTGTTTCGAGGGCATCCCGTCGCATGTCGACGATTGGACGCATCATGACGGCGCGCGCCGCCGCTTCCGCCGCCGCAGCATCATGCCCTGCCGCGACCAGCGCGGCGAGGTGGTGGCCGCCCTGCTCATCTCACGCGATATCGACCAGCCCGAGGGCAGCCCCCCGGCCGATGGACCGCGCTCCGCCGGCCAGGTCGACCAGCCATTGCTGCAGGCCATCATCGACGCCATGCCCGCGCGCGCCGCGGTGGTGGACCGGCAGCACCGCTACGTCACCGTGAACAAGCTGCTGCTGGACTATGTCCGCCTGCCGATGGACCAGGTGCTGGGCCGCACCGTGGCCGAGGTGCTGGGCGAGGCCAGCTTCGAGGTGATGCGCGCCTGGGAGCCCCGGCTGCTGGCCGGGCAGACCATCCGTTATGAGGGCTGGGTGCCCTATATCCACGGCGAACAGCGCTATGTCCGCCAGAGCGTGATGCCGCATCACGGGCCGGATGGCGAGGTCGAGGTCTTCATCTCGATGTCCGAGGACCTGACGGCGCTGCGCCGGAGGGAGGCCGATGTGACCGAGCAGCGCGCCGCCGTGGTGGCGGCCGAGGCGCGCTCGGCCGCCATCGTCACCTCGGCGCTCGATGGCATCATCGTCATCGACGAGGAGGGGCTGGTGGTGGAGTTCAACCCCTCCGCCGAGGCGATTTTCGGCCAGACCCGCAGCGCCGTCATGGGCCAGCCCATCGGCCAGATCATCGTGCCGCCGCACCTGCGCGCCGCGCATGACAATGGCTTCAAGCGCTACCTCAAGACCGGCGAGGCGCATGTGCTGGGCAAGCGCATCGAGATCGAGGCGCTGCATGCCGATGGCCATGTCTTCCCCATCGAGCTCGCACTCGTCGAGGTGCGGCTGGCCGGCCGCCGGCTCTTCGCCGCCCATTTGCGCGACCTCTCGGAGCCCAAGCGTGCCCTGGCCGAGATCGCCGCCCAGCGCGAGCGCATCCACCAGATCGAGAAGCTCTCGGCCATGGGCTCGCTGCTGGCCGGTGTGGCGCATGAGCTGAACAACCCGCTGGCCATCCTGCTCGCCCAGGCGACGCTGCTGAAGGAGAAGGCGCCCGATGCCGCGGTGCAGAAGCGCGCCGAGCGGATCGAGGCGGCGGCCGAACGTTCGGGGCGGATCGTGAAGAGCTTCCTCGCCATGGCGCGGCAGAAGCCGCCCGAGCGAGGCGCCATGCGGCTGAACGAGGTGGTGCGCGGCGCGCTGGAAATGACGGGCTATGGCCTGCGCAGCAATGGCGTGCTGCTGGAGGAGGCGCTGGACCCGGCGCTGCCCGAGATCGAGGCCGACCGCGACCTGATCGGCCAGGTTGCCGCCAATCTGCTGATCAATGCGCAGCAGGCGCTGCAGGAGAGCGAGCACCCACGGCGCATCCGCGTCGCCACCAGGCGCGAGGGGGCGATGGTGGCACTCGAGATCTCCGACAATGGCCCGGGCGTGCCAGCGGCGGTGCTGGAGCGCATCTTCGACCCCTATTTCACCACCAAGCCCGTGGGTGTGGGCACCGGCATCGGCCTCGCCATCTGCCGCAAGGTGGTGGAGGAGCATGGCGGCAACATCACCGTGGGCCGCGGGCTGCTGGGTGGCGCGCTGTTCCGCGTGATGCTGCCCGTCGGCAACCTGCCCGACACCGCCGAGGGTGCGGCGCAGACCCGCACCGTGGCGATGTGCGTGCTGCTGGTGGATGACGAGACGGATGTGGCCGAGAGCCTGGCCGAAATCCTGGAATCCGACGGCCATTTCCCCCGCGTGGTGGCCAGCGGCGAGGAGGCGATGGCCTTGCTGCGCGAGACCCATTTCGATGCGCTGTTCAGCGACCTGCGGATGCCGGGGATGGATGGCATGGAGGTGCTCGCGGCCGCCAAGGCGTTGCGGCCGGAACTGGCCGGGCGCTGCGTCATCATGACCGGCGACACGGTGGCCGGCCCGCGCCGGATGGAGCGGGACGGGCCGGCACCGTTGGTGCTGGAAAAGCCCTTCACCCCCGCGGAGGTGCGGGCGATGATGCGCAAGCTGGCGGAACTGGCCTGACCCCGCCGGGCTGAAACAATTGAAACACAGGGCGACGCCCGCGCGGCGCTGAACTGAAACACAGGCACGTCAAAACCACTGCATCGGATCAACGCCGCTTGCAGGAGTTCACGTCATGGCCCTCGTCTTCAACGCCAATGGTTCCCTCGGCGCTGGCTATTATGCCACCGCGGGCAATGACACCGAAAATTCGGCGGTGGCCAGCGCGACAATCTTCGCGCTCGCCGGCAATGACAGCATCAACGGCGGCACGGGCAATGACGCCATCTGGGGCGGTGCGGGCAATGACACCTTGTCCGGCGGCGCGGGCAATGACGTGCTCAATGGCGAGGCCGACAATGATCTCCTGTTCGGACAGGCCGGCAATGATACGCTCGATGGCGGCGCGGGAAATGACACGCTGGATGGCGGCAGCGGCAACGATAGCCTGCTCGGCGGCGCGGGAAATGACACCTACAACGTCGACAGCGACCTCGATATCGTAACCGAGCTGGCGAATGCCGGCATCGACACCGTCCAGACTTCGCTGTCCAGCTACAACCTCGGCACAAGCGCGGTGAATGTCGAGAACCTGACCTACACCGCCGGCGGCACTTTCACCGGCACAGGCAGCAGCGGCGACAACACCATCACCGGCGGCACGAGCAGTGATAGCCTGAACGGCGCCGGGGGTAATGACACGCTGATCGGCGGCAGCGGCAATGACACGCTGGTGGGTGGTACGGGCGCGGATTCGTTGGATGGCGGTGCCGGCATCGACACGGCCGACTACAGCGCCTCCGCCTCCGCCGTCACCGTCAATCTCGCCTTGGGCACCGGCCTGGGCGGCGACGCGCAGGGCGACGTCCTGACCGCCATCGAGACCGTATTCGGCTCCAACCAGGACGACACGCTGATCGGCCGGGCTGCCGCGGACAGCCTTTTCGGCGGCGCCGGCAATGATGCGCTGCAGGGCGGTGGCGGCGCCGACACCCTCAATGGCGGTACCGGCGATGACCGGTTCGTCTTCGCGAGCGCGGCAGAGGCGGCGGCGGCGGCGAACCTCCTGGGCGACACCGGCACCGACACGGTGGAGATCGGCGGCGCCAACCAGACCTTGACCGCGTTCTGGGCCATCGGCAGCGGGCTGGAGGGGTTGAAGTTCACCGGTACGGGCGTGCACACGCTCAACATCGCCGGCGTCACCTCGGGCGGCTATGGCACCATGCAGGTCAGCGCCCCCTCGGCCAGCGCGCTCTCCGTCAACTTCACCCTGATCGCCGCCGCGGCGAATGTGACGGGCACGGCGGGGGCCGACACGCTGCGCGGTGGCACCCTGGCCGATACGCTGGCCGGCGGCGGGGGCAATGACACGCTCTACAGCAGCGCCGGCGTGGTGGGCGACAGGCTGCTGGGTGAGGGGGGCGACGACACCTTCATCATCGGCGCGGTGGGCTCCAACACCACCTCCGCCGAACTGGCCGGCCTGGCCACGCTGGATGGCGGCGCGGGTTCCGATACACTGGTCCTGTTCAACGCCGCCGGCATCACCACCTCGCTGGCCAATGTCAGCAATATTGAGCTGCTCGCGGTCGGTTTCCCGCTGAGCAACGCCACGCTGATACTGACCGCCTCGGCAGCGAACGCCTTCAGCGGCAAGGTCGCGAATATCACGGGCTACGCCGGCAGCAACACCTACGTCGATGCCTCGGCCTTCGCCGCCGACAGCCAGCTGATCGTCTATGGCACCAACGGGCTGGATGTCGCCGTGGGCGGCGCGGGGAATGACCTGTTCTATGGCAATGGCGGCTTCGACACCCTGACTGGTGGCGGCGGGAACGATGATTTTGTCTTCGCCAGTTCCATCCAGCAGGTCAACACAAGAATGCTGGGCGGCACCGGGTTGGATCGACTGGTGATCACCGATGCCAACCAGGCGGTCAACCTGGTGGCCAGCAGCAACTCGGGGCTTGAGCAGCTGGTGCTGACCGGCGGTGGCGCGCACACCGTCAACATCAACAACATCTCGTGGTTCACCAATGGCCAGGTGGAGATCTTCGCCGACAATGCGACGAAGCTGACCGTCTCCGCCATCGGCAACACCCTCAACACCCTGCTGGTGCACGGCAGCGGCGGCGATGACATGATGAGCGGCACCAGCAATGGCGACACCCTGATCGGCGGCGCCGGACGTGATGAATTCTTCGGCATGGGCGGGGCCGATGTGATCCTGGGCGGGGAGGGTGACGACATCCTGCATGTCGAGCTCACCAACAGCCTGGCCAATATCATCAGCGCGGATGCCGGGGCGGGCATGGATGTGCTGTCCATCGAGGCGAGCCAGTTCAACGCGAGCGCCCTGAGCAACTTCGCCAATTTCGAGCTGCTGCGACTCGGCACCGCCGGCGCCGGCGTCAACGTCACCCTGCTGGCCGGCGCGGATGCGGCCTTCGTCGGCAGTGTGATAAAGGTAGAGTTTGTACGCGGCTCCAGCCTTGACGCCTTCCAACTGAGCAAGGACATGCTGGTAACGGGCAGCAGCACCGACCGGGACCAAATCTATACCGGCTCGGGCAATGACGTTCTCGATAGCGGGGTGAATAACAGCTCCTACTTCGACATCCTAGGCGGCGGCTTCGGCAATGACACCTATCTGGTGCGCAACGCCGACGACATGCTCCAGGAAGGCGCGGGGCAGGGCACGGACACGGCCATGGTCTACGTCAATGGCTGGACTGCCGACTCAGAGATCGAATTCATCCGGCTGCAAGGCAACGCGACGGTGGTGACCGGCGGTGGTTTGGGCGAACAGATCTTCGCCAATGCACAGTTCGGCTCCCTGCTGGATGGCAGCTATGGCAATGACACGCTCCGGGGCGGCGCGCAGGCCGACACGCTGCTGGGCGGCGAGGACGATGACCAGTTCTGGGGCGGCGAGGGCGCGGACAGCATCGATGGCGGCATCACGCTTAATGACGAAACCGGCTACGACCTGGCGCGGTTTGACTTCGCCACAACCGGCGTGGTGGCCCGCCTCGATGGCGGGCAGAATTTCGGCGAGGCGGCGGGCGATGTCTACGTCAACATCGACGGCCTCTTCGGCTCGGCCTATGGCGATGTGCTGGTGGGTGACAATGCCAACAACGTGTTGGTCGGCCAGGATGGCGCCGATGTGCTCTATGGCCTGGGTGGCAATGACTACATGGTGGGCGGCGGCGATGGCGACAGCCTCGATGGCGGTGCCGGCGCCGACTACCTCGATGGCGGCGCGGGCTTCGACTTCGCCGATTACCGCTCGGCCACACAGGGCGTGGTGGCGCGGCTGGATGTGGCGGAACTGAATACCGGCGACGCGGCCGGTGATGCCTATGCCGGCGTCGAAGGCCTGTTCGGCTCGGCCTATGCCGATGTGCTGGTGGGCGACGGTAATGCCAATAGCCTGCTTGGCGGCGGCGGCGATGATTATCTGGCGGGGCTGGGCGGCAACGACCTGCTGGCCGCCGATGTCGGCAACGACACGCTCGATGGTGGCGCGGGCGATGACGTCCTGGACGGTGGCAGCGGCGATGACATCCTGGATGGCGGCGCCGGCGCGGACTTCCTGATCGGCGGCGGCGGCTTCGACAGGGTCAGCTATTTCAGCGCCGCAACGGGCATCATCGCCCGGCTGGATATCCCCAAGGTCAATACCGGTGATGCCGCGGGCGACACCTATACCGGCATCAGCGGCCTGTCCGGCAGCGGCTTCGCCGATGTCCTGGTGGGCGACGGCAATGCCAACGCCCTTTATGGCGGGGACGGCGGCGATTACCTGGCGGGGCTGGCGGGCGATGACCAGGTCTTCGGCGAGGCCGGCGCCGACATCCTCGATGGCAGCGCGGGCAATGATACGCTCGATGGCGGCAGCGGCGATGACGTCCTCGATGGCGGCACCGGGGCGGACAGCCTGATCGGCGGCGGTGGCTTCGACATGGCGAGCTATTTCAGCGCCGCGGCCGGCGTCACCGCCCGGTTGGATATCGCCGGGTTCAATACCGGTGAAGCGGCGGGCGACACCTATACCGGCATCAGCGGCCTGTCCGGCAGCGGCTTCGCCGATGTCCTGCTGGGCAACGATGGCGGCAACTGGCTGCGCGGCCTGGATGGCGCCGACATGCTGAACGGGCTGGCGGGCGGTGACGTCCTGGAGGGCGGCCTGGGTGATGACAATCTCTGGGGCGGCGGCGGCGCCGATGCGCTCGATGGTGGAGAGGGCTTCGACGTGGCGCGCTACGACTTCTCGGGCAGCGGCGTGATCGCCCGGCTGGATGGCTTCGCCAGCAGCGGCGGCGAGGCGGCGGGCGATCTCTTCAACAGCATCGAGGCGCTTTATGGCTCGGCCTTCGGCGATTTTCTGGTGGGCGACGGCGGCGCCAACGTCCTGTCCGGGCTGGATGGCAATGACGTGCTCTACGGTGCGGGCGGCAATGACCTGCTGATCGGCAATGGCGGCGCCGATGCCTTTGTCTTCAACATCGCGGGCTTCGGCGCCGACGTGGTGCTGGATTTCCAAACCACCGCGGCGGCGGGTGCCGGGCACGACGTGCTCGACTTCCGCGGCGCGGGGCTGGGCGCCTTCGTCATCTCGCAATTGGGAGCGCATGCGCTGATCACCACCGACCAGGGCAGCGTGCTGCTGATGGACGTGAATTCGGCCACGCTGGTCGGCTCGGACTTCCTGTTCTGAGGCGGTGCGGGCGGGGGGCATGGCCGCCCCGCCCGCGGCGCGGGTTTCATGCCTGGCCATGGCACAGCATATTGCCGCAAGGGGCCTGGCGGCGTGCCGGGCCCGTTCGGTGAAAGGCCCGGGCCATGGCACAGCGGCAATTGCATCTCGGCGCCTTCATGCGCCCCGTCTCCATCCACACCGGCGCCTGGCGCTACCCCGGCGCCTGGCCGGACGCGAATTTCAATTTTCCACGCCTGGCCCGCCTGACGCAGAAGCTCGAGGCCGGAAAGTTCGATGCCTTCTTCATGGCCGACCATCTGGCGCTGCTGAACATGCCCATCGAGGCGCTGCGCCGTTCCCACACCGTGACCAGCTTCGACCCGATGACGCTGCTGCCCGCACTCGCCGCAGTGACGGAGCGGATCGGGCTGATCGCCACCGCCAGCACGACCTATAACGACCCCTATCATGTGGCGCGGAAATTCGCCTCGCTGGACCATATTTCCAATGGCCGGGCGGGCTGGAACCTGGTGACCACCGCCAACCCCGATGCGGCGCAGAATTTCGGCCATGACGAGCACATGGCGCATGGCGAACGCTACAAGCGCGCCCGCGAATTCTATGACGTGGTGACCGGGCTGTGGGACAGCTTTGCCGATGACGCCTTCATTCGTGACGTGGAGAGCGGCATTTTCTGGGACCCCGCGCGGATGCATGTGCTGAACCACAAGGGGCCGGAATTGTCGGTGCGCGGGCCGCTGAATGTGGCCAGGCCGGTGCAGGGCTGGCCGGTGATCGTGCAGGCCGGCGCCTCCGATGCCGGGCGGCAGATCGCGGCCGAGACGGCGGAGATGGTGTTTGCCGCCGGTGGGCTGATCGGCGACGCGCAGGCTTTCTATGCCGATGTGAAGAGCCGGGCGGCGGCCATCGGCCGCAATCCCGAACATATAAAGATCCTGCCCGGGGCGCTGGTGGTGGTCGGCGCCACGGTGGAGGAGGCGCGGGCCAAGCGCGCCCATCTCGACAGCCTGGTGCATTACGAGAGCGCGATCGGTTCGCTGAGTTCCATGCTGGGGGTGGATGCGCGGGAATTCGACCCCGATGCGCCGCTGCCGGAGATCCCGGAGACCGAGGCGTCGAAGAGCGGCCGCGAGCGGGCGATCCGGCTGGGCCAGCGCGAGAAGCTGACGGTGCGGCAATTGGCGCAGCGGCTGGGCGGCTATGGCGGTGCCGCCATCGTCGGCACGCCCAGGACCATCGCCGATGAAATGCAGGCCTGGCTGGAGGGCCGTGCGTGTGACGGCTTCAACGTGATGTTCCCCTATGTGCCGGGGGGCCTCGATGATTTTGTCGACCAGGTGGTGCCGGAATTGCAGGCGCGCGGGCTGTTCCGAAAGGAGTATGAAGGGACGACGCTGCGCGAGCATCTCGGCCTGCCGCGGCCGGAGAACCGGTTTTTTGTAGGCCGGGCGGCGGCGGCGGAATAACGGCATATATTCCTTGACATTGTCGGGGTTTTTCGGCACGGTTTGGCAATTTGCGGGAGCGGCCTGTGATGGATGATGTCATCCTGGTCGAGGCCGAGCCCTCCTGGCCCGCCCGTTTCGAGCACGAGGCCGCGGCGATCCGGGCATGGCTGCCGCCCGACATGATCCTCGCCATCGACCACATCGGCAGCACGGCCATCCCCGGCATGCCGGCGAAGCCCATCATCGACATCCTGCTGACCGTGCCGGAGTTGGCGACGGCACGGCGCGACGCCGTGCCGATCCTGACCGCGCAGGGCTATTTCTTCTGGGCGGAGAACCCCCGGACGGACAGGCTCTTCTTCGTCAAGGGCCTACCGCCCTACGCCGCTGCCCGCAGCCACCACATCCACGTCACCGAATGGGGTCGCGAGGCGCGGGGGAAGCTGGTGTTTCGCGACCACCTCCGGCGCCATCCCGAGGATGCCCGGGCCTACGCCGCGCTGAAACGCCAACTCGCGCGCACCCATGCGGCTGACCGCGAGGCCTATACCGACGCCAAATCCGCCTTCGTGGCCGAGATCATGGCGCGGGCCTGACATTCCCCCGGAAGGGGAATTTGTCCCCAAACGTGAATTTCGTGCTCACGCCGCCGCTTTCACCGTCACTCGACTGCCGGTGCGGGTATGCGGGAAATAATCCCAGATCGCGAGGTGCTGCACCGCGCGATTGTCCCAGAAAGCCACGGAATTCATCCGCCAGCGGAACCGGGTCTGGAACATCGGGTCGGCGAAGCGGGAATAGAGGAATTGCAGGATCGCCTCGCTCTCCTCCTCCGGCAGCTCGTTGATGGCATAGGTGAAGAAGCTGTTGACGTAGATCATCTTGCGGCCGGTCACGGGATGCGGCCGCACCACGGGGTGATTGGCGGAGGGGTAGCGCTTGCCGCTGTCGTCGATGCCCTCCTTCGCATTGCGCCAGCGATAATACCGGTCGCCGGAATGGAACGCCGTCAGCCCCTCCAGATAGGTCTGCATCCGGGGCGAGAGGCTGTCATAGACCGCGCCCGCCGAGGCGAAGAGCGTGTCGCCGCCGCTCTCGGGCAGGACATGCATGTGCAGGATGGAGCCGAGCGGCGGGTTGGCCGTGCAGGACACATCGGAATGCCAGCCCTCGCCCGCCACCACCTTGGAATTCGCATCACCATGGATCGGCAGGATTTCCGGGTGGCCCGGCGGACCCGGGGTGTTGGGGTGGATGTCGAGCTCGCCGAAATACCGGCCGAACCGCTTTTGGCTGTCGTGGTCGAATTGCTGGTCGTGGAAGAACAGCACGCCGAATTCGGCCAGGGCATGCTGCAATTCATGCACATGGCTGTTGCTGAGCGGGCGGGTGATGTCGATGTCATGCACCTCGGCGCCGACATGGGGCGAGACGCGGGTCAGCTTCAGGCTGTCATAGGCCATGGTGGTTCTCCCTGCCGCCGATATTGCAGGCAGCGCCGGGCCGCTGGCAATCAGGGCCAGCCGGGCTAGAGTGTCGGAATGCTGGATCTCGAGGGCATTACCAAGCGCTATAAGGTCGGTCCCACCGAGAGCGTGGTGTTGAACAACCTCAACCTGCATCTGGCGCCGCGCGAGGTGGTGTCGATCATGGGGCCATCCGGCTCGGGCAAGAGCACGCTGATGAACATTATCGGCCTGCTCGACCGGCCGACCTCGGGCAGCTACCGCATCGCGGGCGAGGATGTACTGGCGGCCCGGCCCGATGCCGCGAGTTCGATGCGCAACCGCCTCATCGGCTTTGTCTTCCAGTCCTTCTTCCTGCTGCCGCGGCTGAACGCCTGGCGCAATGTGGCGCTGCCCCTGCTCTATCGCCGCACGCCGGAGGCCGAGGCGAAGAAGCGGGCGCGGGAATTGCTGGCGCGGGTGGGCCTCTCGGACCGCATGGAGCATATGCCGGCGCAACTGTCCGGCGGCCAGCGCCAGCGCGTCGCCATCGCCCGCGCCCTGGTGGGCAACCCGGCGCTGCTGCTGGCCGATGAGCCAACCGGCGCGCTGGACCCGGTGGTGGCGCAGGAAATCATGGACCTGTTCCTGGAGGTGAACCGCGAATTGGGCGTGCTGGTGCTGATCATCACCCATGACCCCGGCATCGCCGAGCAATGCCCGCGGCGGCTGGTGCTGGGCGGTGGCGCCATCGCCGAGGATTCGGCGGCGAAGATCCTTCTCCCCGCATGCTGAAGCAGGTGCTGATGGAGGCCGCGGCCAATCTGCTGGCCTCACGGCAGCGCTCCGTGCTGGCGCTGCTGGGCATCACGGTGGGCGCCGGGGCGGTCATCGCCATGCTCAATGTCGGCACCATCGCGCGCGAGGAGACGGTGCGGCAATTCCGCCAGATGGGGACCGATATCCTGCTGCTGCGGGCCGAATCGCCGCAAGGCCTGGGCGACCTGCCGCTGGCGGAGACCGAGGCACTGCCCGGCACGGTGGCGGGCCTGGCGGGGGTGGCGCCCTTCATGATCGGCGGCGGTAGTGCCAGCTTCGAAGGCAATTCCCGCAATGCCGGCTTCCTCGGTGTCACGGAAGCCTTCGCTCCCCTGGCCAGGCTGCGACCGGCGCAGGGCCGCTTCATCTCCCGCCATGACCGTTTCGAGCCCTTCGTGGTGCTGGGCGCCGATATCGCCCGCGACCTCTCCACCCCCTATGCGCGGGTGCGGACGGGCTCGCAGATCCGGGTCGGGCGCTATGTCTTCACGGTGATCGGCATCCTCGAGCCCTCGCTGCCCAGCCCGATGCTGCCCACCGATGTGAATGGCGCGATGTTCTTCTCGCTGCCCAATGCCAGGCGGGTGATGTCGGTGGCCAATCTCTCCTGGGCGGTGGCGCGGATCACGCCGACGGCCGATGCCGACGCCACGGGAAGCCGCATCGCGGCGGCATTGCAGCCGTCGATGCGCGACCAGAGCGTGCAGGTGCAAAGTGCCCGCAGCCTGATCGCCGGCATGGCCAGCCAGATGCGGCTCTTCACCCTGCTGCTGGGCGCGGTGGGCGCCATCGCCCTGGTGCTGGGGGGCGTGGGGGTGATGAACATCATGCTGGTCTCGATCCAGGAGCGCAGGCGGGAGATCGGCGTGCGGCTGGCCATCGGCGCACGGCGCAGCGACATCAGGCTGCTCTTTCTGGCCGAATCGGGGCTCTTGTCGGTGGTGGGCGGGGGCTTCGGCGTGGGCCTGGGCATCGCCGGCGCATGGGGCTTCGCCTGGCTGTCGGGCTGGGATTTCGTGCTCTCGGGCACCGCCATCCCGCTGGGTGCTGGGGTCTCGGTGGCGGTCGGGCTGTTCTTCGGCTTCTACCCCGCCGTCATGGCCTCGCGGCTCGACCCGATCGTGGCGCTGCGATCGGAGTGAAGCCCTCCTGGGTCGCGATCGGAAGGGCGATGCGCGGCTCGCCCGTCGGTTCCACGATGGCGGGCAGCGGCGCGGGCTCGGCCTCGGACGAGGCGGCGGGCGTGGGCATAGAGGCGCTGCCTGGCGGGCCGCGCAGCACCTCGGGCGTGCCACAGGCAGCAAGCGGCAGCAGCAGGGCGAGGGCGTAGCGTGTCATGCGGCGCGCAGCTTCGGCCATTGCGCCCGTGCTGTCACGGCCCGCTTGTGCGGCGCGGTGGGAAGGCGCCATCTTGCGGCCGGTATTGGTGAGGAGGCGCATGCAAGGCTTGGCACGGGTATGTCTGGCGGTTCTGGTCGCGCTGCTGCTGGCGGCGGGGGGGGCATTTGCCCAGACCACGCCGCCCGCACCGGCTTCGGGCCAGCCACCGGGCAGCGTGCCGCTTTCGCTGACCGAGGCGGTGTTCATCGGCCTGCGGGAAAACCGGGCGATCCGCAGCGAATACCTCCAGCGCATCGCCGACCGCTTCGCGCTCAGGGTGGCCGAGCGCACCTTCGTGCCGCGGCTCGACCTGCTGACCACCGCCAATCGCAGCCGCACCCAGGGCAACACCGTCTCGAACCTCAATATCGGCCCCGTGGTGGCCTGGGACACGCCAACCGGCGCGCGCTTCGTCTTCGCCTGGCAGGCCAACCAGAATGTGCCGCGCGGCGGCGAGCGGCAGGGCAATTCGCAGCTCTCCTTCCAGGTCATCCAGCCGCTGCTGGCCGGCGGCGGCATCGACTACGCCATGGCGCCGGTGCGCATCGCCCGCATCACCGAGCGCAACAACCAGTTGCGCATCAAGGGCACGGTGATCAACCAGATCAGCGGGATCATTCTGGCCTATCGCAACCTCGTGCAGTCGCAGGAACAGCTGCGCATCGCCAATGACAGCCTGCGCCGCGCCCGCGACCTGGCCGAGGTGAACCGCGCGCTGATCGCCGCCGGCCGCCTCGCCCAGGTCGAGCAGATCCAGTCCGACACCTCGATCGCGCAGCAGGAGCTCTCGCTGATCGCGGCCCGCAACGCCAATGAGAGCGCCCGCCTCGCCCTGCTCACGCTGATGGCGCTCGACCAGTCCAGCCGCATCTGGGCGAGCGACCGGCCGGCGGCGGACAGCGTGCGGGTGGATATGGCGCGTGCCATCGCGACCGCGCTGGCCACCCAGCCCGCCTATCTGCAGCAGCTCCTCGCCATTGAGATCGGCCGCATCAACCTCGATGTCGCGCGCAACCAGCGGATGTGGGACCTCTCGCTGGTGGCGGGCGCCGGGCCGCAGGCCGCGCGGCGCGACCTGCTGGACACCATCACCGCGCTGAGCCAGGTGCGGTCCGATTTCAATGTCGGCCTGAGGCTGAACATCCCGCTCTTCCAGATCACCCGCGAACAGGCCGAGGTGAATGCGACGGTGTCGCTGCGGCAGACCGAGCTCGCCGCCGACCAGGCACGCGACAGCGTGCGCCAACAGGTCGAGGATGCGGTGCGCGGCGTGGAGGCGCAGCGCCGCCAGGCCGAGCTCGCCAAACGCGCCCGCGAGCTGACCGCGCAGCAATTGCAGGCCGAACTCGCGCGGTTGCAGGCCGGCCGGTCCTCCAACTTCCAGGTCGTCTCCTTCCAGGCCGCGCTGCAGCAGGCGGAGAGCGCCGAGCTGCAGGCGGTGGTGGCCTATCTCAACGCGCTCACCACGCTGGATCAGGTCCTGGGCACCACGCTCGACACCTGGCGCATCGAGCTGAACCAGGGCTGATGTGATGGCGGAGGGCAGCGGCCACGGCGCAAGCGGCCAGGATCTTGCCGCCATCGAGCAGGCCACCCTGGCCAACCTCGCCGATGGCGTGCTCACCATCAGCCCCGACGGGCGGATCCAAAGCATCAATCCCGCGGCGGCGCGGCTGCTGGGTCTGTCGGACGAAGCCGGCGGCTCGCTGCGCGAGGTGCTGCCAGATGATGGCGGTGCCGATGATTTTCTGGACGCGCTGATGGCCCCCGTCTCCGGCGAGGCGGCGCCCGAGGTGGTGGGCTTCGCGGCACCGGGCATCGCGCGCCGGCTCCGGGTGCGCAGCACCGCCTATCGCCTGGCGCATGGCCGGGATGCCGGGCGGCTGCTGGTGACCGCGAGCTTCACCGATGTGACGGAGTTGGAACGCCTCGCCGAGCGCGAGGCCGAACTGGCCCGCCAGCTGCGCGAACAGCATCAGGCACTCCAGGGTGCCTATCGCGACCTGGAAGGCAATGCCGAGCGCCTGCGGGTCAGCGGCCGGCAGCTGCAATTCGTGCGGATAGGTGCCACCATCGGCGTCTTCGCGCTCATCACCGCGGCAGGCCTTTATGGCTGGACGCAGACACGGCAGGGCCTGTTCGGCGAGGCGCCGAGTGTGGCCGCCAGCGATGGCATCACCCTCTCGCCACGGCCGGTCAATGCCCGCATCGCGGTGGTCGGCGCGCTCGATGCCGGCGCGCTGGTCAGCGTGGTCGGCCCCTTCGACGGCCTCGTCCGCGCCCGCGAGTTCCGCTACGGCGGCGCGGTGGAACGCGGCGCGCCGCTGATCACCATGGACACCGCCGAGGTCGAGGTGCGGCTGCGCGAGGCCCGCACGGCGCTGATCCGGGTACAGCAGCGCATCGTCGAGCTGCGCGGCTGGGCCAACGGCTTCGAGGTCTCCCGCGCCCGGCGCCAGGTTGCGGCGGCGGAGCTGGAGGCGGGCGATTTGCGCACCCGGGTGGGACAGACCGCGGCACTCCTCGCGCGCGGCATCATTCCGGCCGAGGAGCACCGAAATTTATTGCAGCAGCAACGAAACCAGTCCCTGCAGATGCAGGCGGCGCGGCAGGATCTGGAGGCCACACTGGCCCGCGGCGACGCCGAGAACGTGCGCATCGCCGAACTCGAGCTGGCCAATGCCGAGGTGCGCGTGCGCGACCTCGAGGCCGATGTCGCCGCCGCGGTGGTGAACGCGCCTGTCTCGGGCGTGGTGCTGCTGCCGCCCGAGCCGCAAGGCGGGCAGCGGCCGCAGACCGTGGAGGTCGGCAGCCGCATCAGCCGCGGCCAGACCATGCTGGTCATCGGCGATCTCGAGCGCTTCCAGGTCCGCGCCCAGGTCGATGAGATCGACATCGGCAAGCTGCGGGTGGGCCAGCCCGTGCAGGTCACCGGCGATGCCTTCGCCGGCATCGCGCTCGAGGGGCGGGTGGCCGCGGTCGCGGCGCAAGCCTCGGCCGAGACGGGCCGCACCGGCCTGCCCAGCTTCGCGGTCAATGTCGAGATCGGCGGCATCCCGCCCGAGAGCCGGCAGCGCCTCGCGGTCGGCATGTCGGCCAATCTCTCGATCATCACCTACGACAATCCGCAGGGCTTCGTGGTGCCGCCCGATGCGGTGCAGGAGGGTGCCGAGGGCCGGCTGGTGCGGCTGCGCCGCGGGGCCGCGGTGATCGAGGTGCCGATCACCATCGGCATCGCCATGCCCGATGGGGTGGAAATTCGCGGCGCCCTGCAGGCGGGGGATGTCGTCTTGATGGGAGCTGCGCGATGAACCTCTCCGGCCTGTCCTTCCGGGACCTGGAATATGTGGTGGCGGTGGCGGAGAACCTGCATTTCGGGCGCGCCGCCCTGGCCTGCTCGGTCAGCCAGCCCACGCTCTCGGCGCAGATCAAGAAGCTGGAGGAATATCTCGGCTTCGACATCTTCGAGCGCGCCAATCGCACGGTGCTGCTGACCGAGCGCGGCCATGGGGCGGTGGCGCAGGCGCGCATCATCCTGGCCGAGGGGCGGCGGCTGATGGAACAGGCGCAGGCCAGCGGCGAGCCGCTGTCGGGCACCTTCCGCCTCGGCGTGCTGAGCACGCTCGGCCCCTATCTGCTGCCCCTGCTGCTCAAGCCGCTGCGCGAGCAGTTTCCGAAGCTGCGGCTGCTGATCTCGGAGGGCCTGACCTGGCCGCTCGTGCAGCAGCTGGAAGCCGGGGCGCTCGATGCCATACTCGCCGCCTCCCCGGTGCGCGAGGCGGAGCTGTCGGAGCTGCCGGTCTTCTTCGAGAGCTTCGTGCTCGCTGTACCGCGCGACCATCCGCTGGCGACGGTGGACCAGGTGCGCCAGGCCGATATCGTTGCCGATGAGCTGATCCTGCTCAATGACGGCCATTGCCTGCGCGACCAGGCGCTGAGCCTCTGCCCCACGCGTGACCGCGGCGCGCGCACCGGCGACGTTCTGCAGGCCTCGAGCCTGGAGACGCTGCGCCAGATGGTGGGTGCCGGCATCGGCTGCACCATCCTGCCCCGGCTCTCGGTGGCGGTGGGTGCGCTGCTGGACGATATGGTGGCCTATCGCCGCTTCTCCGACGGCCCCGCCAATGGGGATGGCACCACGGGCGAGCCGGGGCGCACCATCTCGCTCTATCACCGCCAGAGCTTCGGCCGCATCCGCGAGGCGCGACTGCTGCGCGAGGCGATTCGAAATGCCTTGGCGCCGGGCGGGCTGGTGCGGATACTGGGGGCGAACAGGGCAACGGAAAGGACAGGCGCATGAGCGAGGCCAAGGAATACGCAAAGGCCCATCTGCGCGGCATCTGGTGCGCGGCACTGATGCCCTTCGTGCCGGGCACGCTTGCGATGGACGATGCCGGCTTCCGGTCCAACCTGCGGCACTGGTTCGGCGATCTCGGCATCGACGGCGTCTTCGTCTCCGGCAAGCAGGGCGAGTTCTTCTCGATGTCGCTGGCCGAGCGCCGCCGCAGCTTCGAGATCGCGGCAGATGCCGCGAAGGCCGCCGGCAAGCGCACGGTGATGAGCGCCTCCGACCAGAACATGGACACCACGATCGAACTGGCGAAGCACGCCGAGGCGGTGGGCGCCGATTTCGTGGTGGTGCACGCGCCGGTGCTGCATTTCGTGCATGACCGCGACGCGCTGCTGCTCGAATACTACCAGCACATTGCATCGAAGGTCAGCATCGGGATTTGCATGTGGTCGCACCCCGATAGCGGCTATCTCATGAGCCCCGAACTCTGCGCGCGGATCGCCGAAATCCCCAATATCGTCGGCATCAAGTATTCCGTGCCGCGCGAGATGTATGTGAAGCTCACCCATCTCACCCGCGGCAAGCTCATTGTCTCCACCGCCTCCGAGGAGGAATGGCTGGACAATATCCTGGAGCTGGACTGGCAGGTCTATCTCTGCTCGTCCCCGCCCTATCTGCTGCAGACTGCCGTGGACCGCCGGATGCGGGCCTATACCGATGCCGCCTTCGCCGGCCGCGCGGCCGAGGCGCGGGCGATCCGCGACAGCCTGGAACCCGTGCGCCACGCCCTGAAATCCACCCGCCCCGGCGGCAAGCCGCAAAGCCACCAAAAATACTGGCAGGAGCTGCTGGGCCAGGTCGGCGGCGCGGTGCGGGCTCCCATGCTGGAGCTGACCGAGGCCGAACGCGCCGCTACGCGCGCCGCCTTCGCCAGCTGCGGCCTCAAGCTTCCTGAGGCCCGCGCGGCATGAAAAAACCATTCAACTTCAACCGCTGGATCGACGAGAACCAGCACCTGCTGAAGCCGCCCGTCGGCAACAAGTCGCTGTTCGAGACCGGCGACGGGATGGTCGTCATGATCGTGGGCGGCCCCAACCAGCGCGTCGATTTCCACGACGACCCGGTGGAGGAATTTTTTTACCAGCTTCGCGGCGACATGGTGCTGAAGGTGCATGACCGCGGGAAGATCGAGGATGTGGTGATCCGCGCCGGCGACGTCTTCCTGCTGCCGCCGCATATGCGCCACTCCCCGCAACGCCCGCAGGAGGGCAGCGTCGGCCTCGTGGTCGAGGGCACGCGGCACGAGGAGGACATCGATGGCTTCGAGTGGTTCTGCTTCGCCTGCGAGGGCCTGGTGCATCGCGTGGAGACAGGGGTGAAGGACATCGTGAAGGACCTGCCGCCGCTCTTCACCGCCTTCTACGGCAGCGAAAAGGCGCGGACCTGCCCCCATTGCGGCACGCTGCATCCGGGAAAGGCGCCACCGCCCGGCTGGGCCGCGCTTCCCGGTTAACAAGGCGTTCACAAAAATCTTGCAGCCCGAAAAAGCTTCAAGCATAAAGGAATTCATGATGACCCAGCGTCGCGCTTTCCTGGCCGGGTTTTCCGGCCTCTCCATCGGCATGGCGCAGGCCGCGCCACCCAAGCTGCCCGGCGCCGATGACGGCAGCGACAAGGGCGCATGCCCGCGCTGCGGCCGTGTGCACGACCTCAACGAACCACTGAAGCAGACCGGCAAGCCCTAGGGCTGGCCGCATCATATCATTCCATCCGGGGGCTCTCATGCGTCTTGAACGTCGTTCTCTTCTGGCCGGGCTTGCCGCCACGCCGCTCGCGGCTCCCAGCTTCGCCCAGGGGGCGCCGCTGAAGATCGGCATGATCACCACGCTGTCGGGCCCCGGCGGCTATATCGGCCAGGACATTCGCGACGGCTTCCAGATCGCGCTCGATCAGGAGCAGGGCCGCCTCGGCGGCCAGGCCGTGCAGGTGATGGTGGAGGATGACGGCTTCCGCCCCCCCCAGGGCAAGGCGGTGGCCGAGCGCTTCCTGCGCAACGAGCGCATCAAGCTCTTCACCGGCGTGGTGTTCAGCAACATCCTGGGCGCCGTGGCGCCCGATGTGCTGGATGCCGATGGCATCTACGTCTCGCCCAATGCCGGGCCGTCCAACTTCGCCGGGCGGGAATGCCACCGGAACTACTTCGTCGTCTCCTGGCAGAATGATTCGCTGCATGAGAGCGCGGGCGAGCTGGCGAACCGGCTGGGCTATCGCCGCATGTTCATCCTCGCACCCAACTACCAGGCTGGGCGCGACGCGCTCGCCGGCTTCCGCCGCCTCTACAAGGGCGAGGTCGTGCAGGAGATCTTCACCCGCCTCGACCAGACCGACTATGCGGCCGAACTGGCCCAGATCCGCGCCGCCCGGCCGGACGCCGTGTTCCAGTTCCACCCCGGTGGCCTGGGCATCGCCTTCCTGCGGCAATACGCCCAGGCCGGCCTGCTCGCGACCATTCCGCAGGTGATGCCAGCACCTTCCATGGATGCCGGCACGCTGGCAGCCGTGGGCGACGCTGCGGAGGGGGTGAACCTCTCCAGCCACTGGAATAGCGATTTCACCAATCCCGCGAGCCAGGCCTTCGTCACCGCCTTTCGCGCCAAGCACAACCGCACGCCCACCTATTACGCGCAGCAGAGCTACGACACCGCGCGCGCGATCGGCGCGGCACTGCGGCAGACCCGCGGCTCGATCGAGCTGAACCCCTTCCGCACCGCCATGCTGCGCGCCGATTTCGTCAGCACCCGCGGCAATTTCCGCTTCAACACCAACCAGCACCCCATCCAGGACTGGTTCTCGCTGAAGGTGGAGCGGGTGGGCGGCGCGCTCGCCATCGTCACCAAGGAAAAGATCCTGGAGAACCACGGCGACGTCTTCGCCGCGCAATGCCGCATCTGAGGGCGTGAGCGCCCTCGTCGCCGAGCAGCTGCTCAACGGGCTGCAATTCGGCATCATGCTGTTCCTGCTGGCGGCGGGGTTGACGCTGGTTTTCGGCATCATGGGCGTGATCAACCTCGCCCATGGCTCGCTGTTCATGGTGGGCGCCTTCGCCGCCGCGCTGGTGGCGCAATACTCGGGCAGCTGGTGGCTCGGGCTTCTGGCCGGCGTGGCGGCAGCAGCGGCCACCGGCATGGTGATCGAGGTCGTGGTGCTGCGCCGGCTCTATGCGCGCGACCATCTCGACCAGGTGCTGGCCACCTTCGGGCTGATCCTGTTCTTCAACCAGGGCATCACCATGCTCTTCGGCCGGCAGCCGCTGATGGTGCAGCTCCCCAGCGGTTTCGCCGGCTCCATCGAGCTCATGCCCGGCCTGCCCTACCCCACCTTCCGCCTGCTGATCATCGCGGTCGGGCTGCTGGTGGCGCTGGGGCTCTATGTGCTGATCCAGCGCACCCGCATCGGCATGCTGGTGCGCGCCGGCGCCACGCATCGCGACATGGTGCGGGCGCTGGGGGTGGATATCCGGCTGCTCTACACCGTGGTCTTCGGGTTGGGCGCCCTGCTGGCGGGCCTGGCCGGCGTCATGGCCGGGCCAGTCAGCAATGTGCAGGTGGGCATGGGCGAGCAGATCCTCATCCTCACCTTTGTTGTCGTGGTGATCGGCGGCATCGGCTCGGTGCGCGGCGCGCTGTTCGGTGCCTTGCTCGTCGGCGTCACTCAAACCTTGCTCAGCGGCTTCGTGCCGGGCTGGCTGCGCCAGGTCATGCCGGGCAGCGAGGCCGATGCGCTGGGTGCGGCGCTGTCTTCCATGGGCGTCTATGTGCTGATGGCCGGAGTGCTGTTGGTGAAACCCCGCGGGCTCTTCCCCGCCCATGCGTAACGCCCTGCCGCTGGCACTGCTGCTGGCTGCCGCCATCGCACTCCCCTGGGCCGCCGAGGCGATGGGCCAGCCCGCCACCATCGGCCTCGCCACGCGCATCCTGTGCCTGGGGATTGCCGCGGCCTCGCTGAACCTCATCCTCGGCCATGGCGGCATGGTGAGTTTTGGGCACGCCGCCTATTACGGCCTGGGCGCCTATACGGTGGGCATCCTGTGGGAGCATTTCCGGCTGCAGGAGCCGATCTTCGGCCTCATCCCCGGCACCAACGAGTTGCTCATCACCCTGCCCGCCTCGATGCTGGTGGCGGGCGTGGCGGCGGCTGTGATCGGGGCATTGTCGCTGCGCACCTCCGGCGTGCAGTTCATCATGATCACGCTGGCCTTCGCGCAGATGGTGTTTTTCCTCTTCGTCGGGCTCAAGGCCTATGGCGGCGATGACGGGCTGCTGATCCGAAGGCGGAACATCGTCCCCGGCCTCGATCTGCGCGACCAGGACCAGCTCTATTGGCTGTGCCTGGGCTTCCTCGTGGCCTGGCTGGTGCTGCAATGGCGCATCGTGGAAAGCCGCTTCGGCCGGGTGCTGGAGGGCATCCGCCAGAATGAGCGCCGCATGGCCGCCATCGGCATCTCAACCTATCGCTACAAGCTCGCCGCCTTCGTCATCGCCGGCATGGGATGCGGGCTGGCCGGGGCGCTGACGGCCAATTATCTCCGCTTCGTCTCGCCCGACCTCATGGCCTGGCAGAAATCGGGCGAGATCATGGTCATGGTCATCCTGGGTGGCGTGGGCACACTGCTGGGGCCGGTGGTCGGCGCGGCGGCGCTGGTCGGCATGGAGTACGTGCTGGGCGGCATCACCGAGAATTGGCAGTTCTTCCTCGGGCCGATCCTGCTGGCGGTGGTGCTCTGGGCGCCCGGCGGCATCATGGGGTTGATCGGCCGGGGGGCGCGGCGTGGTTGAACCCGTTCTCTCCGTTCGCGGCCTTCGAAAGCGCTTCGGTGGGCTGACGGCCACCGATGACGTCTCGCTGGATGTGTTGCCGGGAGAGCTGCATGCCCTGATCGGCCCGAACGGCGCGGGAAAAACCACGCTGATCGGCCAGTTGATCGGCGAGATCGCGCCCGATGAGGGCCATGTCGTTTTCCTCGGTGCGGACATCACCCATCTGCCGGTCGCGGCGCGGGTGAAGCGCGGCCTGGCCCGCAGCTTCCAGATCGTGCAGTTGCTGGATGACGACACGGCGCTGGCCAATGTCGCCCTCGCGGTCCAGGCGCGGGTCGGCCATTCCTTCCGCTTCTGGCGCGCCGCGGGGCGCGACGCCGCGCTGATCGAACCCGCCCGCGCGCTGCTCGACCAGGTGGGGCTGGCCCGACACGAGACCCGCGTGGCCGATCTCAGCCATGGCGAGCGAAAGGTGCTGGAGCTGGCCGTGGCCCTGGCCGCGCGCCCGAAACTGCTGCTGCTGGACGAACCCATGGCCGGCCTGGGCGCGGCCGAGAGCCTGCGCATGACTGAGACGCTGCGCGCACTGAAAGGCAGCTTCTCCATCCTGCTGATCGAGCATGACATGGAAGCGGTCTTCGCCCTGGCCGACCGCATCACCGTCCTCGTTTATGGCCGCGCCATCGCCACCGGCACGGCCGAGGAGATCCGCGCCAACCCCGCCGTGCAGGAAGCCTACCTGGCCGAAGAGGTGCCGGAATGATGCTCGACGTGATCGGCCTTGAAGCCGGCTATGGCGCGTCGCAGGTGCTGTTCGACGTCTCGCTGCGCATCGAGGAGGGCGAGGTGGCGACCCTTCTCGGCCGCAACGGCATGGGCAAGACCACAACCGTGCGCGCCATCATGGGGCTGAACCGCCCCCGCGGCGGACGGGTGGCGCTGCGCGGCGCCGCCATCGCCGGGCTGGCGCCGGAGAAAGTCGCACAGGCCGGGATCGGGCTGGTGCCAGAAGGGCGGATGGTCTTCCCCACGCTGAGCGTGCGGGAGAATCTGGTCGCCACGGCGGCGAACCGGTTTTCCCGGAGCAACCCCTGGAACCTCGCCCGCATCTTCGCGCTGTTTCCCCGGCTGCAGGAGCGCCAGAACCAATCCGCCCGAACCCTCTCGGGCGGCGAGCAACAGATGCTGGCCATCGGCCGCGCGCTGATGACCAACCCGCATCTGCTCATCCTCGACGAGGCGACCGAGGGGCTGGCGCCAGTGATCCGCACGGAAATCTGGCACACGCTCTCGGCGCTGAAGCGCGAGGGACAGTCGATCCTGGTGATCGATAAGAATTTGTCGGCGCTGAAGCGCCTCGCCGACCGGCACCATGTGCTGGAGAAGGGCCGCACCGTTTGGGCCGGCAGCACGGCGGAGCTGGAGCGCGACGCGGATGCGGTCAGGGGCTGGATAGGGATTTGAACCCGTGTAAACCTGCAATTAGCAATTATTGCATCAGAAAGGAGAGCGTATGTCTGAGGATGGAGCCGCCGCTGCACCCAAAAGCGAGGGGGCGGTATCGCCGCCGGCTGCGGGCAACCCCTTCCTGCCGCCGGCAGAGTTGCTGTATGCCGGGCATTGGAGGCTTGTGCCGCCAAGCGGCACCGGCACAGTTACCTTTCCGGTACATGTTGATATTGCGGCCGTCAGCGTCACGGCGGCCAATCAGCCGGTGGACTGGGCGAGCTTCACGGATGCCTCCGGCCAGGTCGTTTGGTGCCAGCGGATCTTTAAGCTCGAATGCGGTTTCGACTTCGACCGGCCTTTGCCGGCCCCGCCTGTCGTAGTGCTTTCGATCATCGATGGGAACACAAATTCCTCGGCAATTTTGACGGGATGTACCAATACGTCGTTCAGTTTTCGTATCCTTGGCGACGCGAATTTGGTGTCAGTGGCAATTTTCGGTCCGCCCCGCCGCTTAACATAAAGGCTTCAATCATCCACGCGGAAGGCGTCCTTGATCCGCCGCACAGCTCCATCGGCCGCCACCAGCAGCACGTCGAAGCGCATCCCCGCGGCGCCATGGCCGGGGTGTTCGGCCAGCCAGCACTCCGCCGCCCCCACCAGCCGGGCGCGCTGCCGCGGCTGCAGGGCAAAAGCCGCCTCGCGCAGGGAGGGCCTGGCCTTCACCTCGACAAAGGCCAGTATCCCCTCGCGCTCCACCACCAGATCCAGCTCGCCCGCCGGCGTGCGCACGCGCCGGTCCAGCACAACCCAGCCATCGGCCACCAGCGCCGCCTCGGCCAGCTCCTCGGCCGCGCGGCCGGAGGCCTCGGCCTTGAAGCCTCGCTCAGGCCGCGGCGAGCCGACGGCCTTATCAGGCCGCGGCGAGGACAGCGCGGATGCTCGACAGCGCCTCGTCGATCATCGGCGCGGTGACATCGAGATGGGTGCAGGCCCGCACCCGTCCGCCCAGGCCCGAGATCATGATACCCTGCGCCCGCAGCTTCTCCTGGAACACGTCCATGGCCACGCCGGTGCCGTTGATGTCGAAGAACACAAGGTTGGTCTCCGGCTCCTCCACCACCACGCCCGGCAATTGCCGCAACCCACGGGCCAGCGCCTTGGCATTAGCGTGGTCATCGGCCAGGCGCTCGACATGGTGGTCCAGCGAATAGATCGCCGCCGCCGCGCAAATGCCGCCCTGGCGCATCGAACCGCCGAGACGCTGCTTCCAGCGCCAGGCCTGCCCGATGAATTCCTGCGATCCGCACAGCACCGCGCCCAAAGGCGCGCCCAGACCCTTGGTAAAGTCCAGCCAGACACTGTCGAAGCCGGCCACCATCTCGGCCGGCGCGATGCCCGCCGCGACGCAGGCATTCATCAGCCGCGCGCCATCCATATGCGTGTTCCAGCCCTGCGCCCGGGCCACATCCGTCACCTCGGTCAGCTGCTGCAACGACCACACCGTGCCGCCACCGATATTGGCGGTCTGCTCCACCTCCAGCAGCTGCTGCGGCGGCGCGTAGCGGGTCTTCGGGCGGATCGCGGCGCGCACGGCATCGGCGGTGAACTGCCCCTTCGGCCCCTTCAGCGGCAGGATCTGCACGCCGGTCAATGCCGCATGGGTGCCGCCCTCGCTGTGCAGGATGTGGCTCGTTTCATGCGCCAGCACCTCGTCGCCCTTCCGGCAATGCGTCAGGATGGCGATGACGTTGCACATGGTGCCGGACGGCAGGAACATCGCCGCCTCCTTGCCCATCAGCGCGGCCATCTTGTCGCACAGCGCATGGACCGTGGGGTCGTCGCCATGCTGCTCGTCGCCGACCTCGGCCTCCATCATCGCGGCCTTCATCGCGGCCGTGGGTTTTGTCTGGGTGTCCGAATACAGGTTGATGCGGACGGGGGGGCTGCCCGCGGGCGGGCGTTGGGGCGTGTAATCCATGACGGCAGGCTAGCCTGCCGCGTGCCGCCATGGCATCCCCCGCGACGGACATAATGGAGGGTTTTTCATGGCTGGACATGGCGCGCCGCATGGCGCCGAGAACAAGGGCGTGGCCCTGCTGATCGCGGTGCTGGCGCTGTTCCTGGCGATTGCCGAGACGGGTGCGAAATCCGCCCAGACCGATGCGCTGAGCGCGAATATCGAGGCGGCCAACCTCTGGTCCTTCTTCCAGGCCCGGACCATCCGCCAGACCACGGTGCGCACCGCGGCCGAAGCCGCGGCGCTGACCCCCGCCGAGGGCAGCGCCGCCCAGATCCAGCGCTGGACCAGCACCGCCGCGCGCTGGGAAAGCGAGCCCGAAACCGGCGAGGGTAGGCGCGAATTGATGACCCGCGCCCGCGCCGCCGAGGCCCGCCGCGACCGCTCCATGGAGCGCTACCACATGTTCGAGTATTCCTCGGCCAGCTTCCAGGTCGGCATCGTCGTCGCCTCAGCCAGCATCATCACCGGCGTGGCGCTGCTGCTCTGGGCCGGGGTGGGGCTGGGGGCGCTGGGCGTGGCGTTGGCCGGGCTTGGTTTTTTCGCGCCCGGCCTGATTCACTTCTGACTATTCGGGGCGCAGCCCCGCAATGGCGATGGCCCGCCGCGCCTTGGCAAATTCGCCATCCAGCAGGGCGCGGAAGCCTGCTGTGGTGAGTTCGGCGGCGCTCGGCGGATCAGCGCCGAAGGAGAGCAGGCGGGCGCGGATATCCGGGTCCGTCGCCGCCTCGGAAAGGGCGGCCTGCAACACGGCCAGCACCGGCTCCGGCGTGGCGGCCGGCGCGAAGAGGCCCACGAAGCTGGAGGCCAGAAAGCCCTCGATGCCCTGTTCGATGAAGGTCGGCACCTCCGGCACCTGAGGTGAGCGCTGGGCGGCGGAGACCCCCAGGATGCGGCCGCGCCCCTCGCGATGGATCTCCAGCACCGTGGGCAATTCGATCAGCAGCCCATCGACATTGCCGGCCAGAAAATCGGACAGCGTCGAGCCGCCGCCGCGGAACGGCACATGCAGGATATTCGCCCCCGTCGCGGCCTTGAACAGCTCCAGCGGGAGGTGGTTGGCACCGCCGACACCGGAGGTTCCGATGCTGACACCATCCGCACGGGTGCGGGAGAAGGCCACCAACTCGGAAAGGTTCCGCGCGGGGATATTGGGGCGCACGATGATCATCATCGGCACCTGGCCCAGCAGCGCCACCGGCACCAGGTCGGTCATGGTGTTGTAGCGCGGCGCGGCACTCAGCAGCGGGCCGTTGACGATGGAACCCGGGCTGCCGATCAGCAGCGTATAGCCATCGGGGCGCGCGCGGATCACCGCCTCGGTCCCGATCGCGCCCGTGGCGCCCGAGCGGTTTTCCACCACAACCGGCTGGCCCAGGCGCTGCGCGATGCGCGCACCGAAGAGCCGCGCGGTCACATCGCTGTTGCCGCCGGCGGCGAAGGGCACGATGAAGCGGATGGGGCGATCGGGGAAGGCGCCCTGCGCCCGCGCGGCGGCGGGCAGCAGGGCGAGCAGCGGCAAGGCGCGGCGCGGCGTCATGGGCGTCTCCTCCAGATGGCGGGCTCTTGCGGCCCGTTCAGCTCCAATACGGCGGGAAGGCGGAGTTCTTCTGCTCGGCCTCCAACAGACGCAGCATGGCGTGCCATTCCAGCACGCCATAGGGGCGGCGCGTGCCGGGCTGATAGAGATGCGCGGTCTTCTCCAGGATATCCTCGCCGGGCATGGTCAATTCGGTGCGGGCGGCCATGGCATCGACCTGGGCGCGGCAGGCGCTTTCCAGCTGATACATGGTGTTGAAGGCCTGCTGCAAAGTCGCACCCGCCGTCAGCAGCCCGTGGTTGCGCATAATCATGGCGTCGTGCGGGCCGAGATCGGCCACGATGCTCTCGCGCTCCGCCAAATCCACGGCCGGGCCGTAGTAATCATGGTAGCCGATGTGCCCCACAAACCGCATCGTCGTCTGCGTCAGCGGAAGCAACCCGCATTTCATGGCAGAGACGGCCATGCCGGCGCGGGTGTGGGTGTGGATCACCGCCGCCACATCCGGCCGCGCGGTGTGGATGGCACCATGGATGACATAGCCGGACTTGTTGATGCCGTAATCGGTATCGGGCTTCCAGATGATGTTGCCCTCGACATCGATCTTGGCCAGCGAGGTCGCGGTGATCTCGCGATACAGCAACCCGTAGAGATTGATCAGCAGATGCTCGGTGCCGGGAATGCGGAGCGTGATGTGGTTGTAGATCATGTCGGTCATGCCGTGCAGATCCATCAGCCGGTAGCAGGCGGCGAGGTCGCAGCGCGCCTGCCATTCCGCAGCACTCACCTGGTCACGGATGCTGGGCCAGGCGGTGGAAAAGCTGGGGGCGCGCGCGTCCATGCTCAGCGCCCCATGAAGGCGGGTTTGCGCTTTTCCATGAAGGCGCGGCGGCCCTCGGCGTAATCGGCGCTGTCGAAACAGGCGGCCGACGCCGCGTCGATCGCGGCCATATCTGGGTCGCGCTCCTGCACCGCGCGCACCGTGCGCTTGTTGGCAATGAGCGAGAGCGGCGCGTTGATGGCGAGCTGCGCGGTGATCTTGCCCACTGCGTGGTCCAGCTCCTCAGCCGGAACAAGCTTGTTGATCAGGCCCATGCGCAGCGCCTCGGGGGCAGAAAAACGGTCGCCGGTCATCAGGATCATATGCGCGTTGGATGGGCCGACCAGGCCGACCAGGGCGCTGACCATGTCAAAGCCATAGGCGATGCCCAGGCGGGCGGCGGGGATGCCGAGTTCACTGCCCTCACCCACGATGCGCATGTCGCAGGACATGGCGATGCCCATGCCGCCGCCGAGACAAAAGCCCTGGATCTTGGCGATGACGGGCTTGGGAAAATTGGCCAGCTTGAGCCTGCCATGGCCGGTCAGCCGGCCGTATTCCTTCTGGGCCTCGGCATCCGAGCGGCTTTTTTCGAATTGCGAAATGTCGGCGCCGCTCACGAACGCCTTGCCGCCGGCGCCTTCGAGCACCACGCAGCGCACCGCCGGGTCGGTCTCAAAAGCGTCCAGCGCCGCCGCCATGCCATCCCACATCGGGATGCTCATGGCATTGCGCTTTTCCGGCTGGTTGAAGGTGATGGTGCCCACGCCATCCTTGATGGAGGCCAGGATCTTGCCGTCTGCGAATTCCATGATCAGGTCCCTAAAGCGCCGCTGGCGCGAAGTGTGGCGATTTCGGCCGGCGACATGCCGGCTTCGGTGAGGATTTCATCGGCGTGCTCGCCAAGGCCAGGCACGCCGCGATGCACGCCGGGCTTGTGGCCCTCGATGTTCAGCGGCGTGCGTACGACATGCGCGGTGCCGCGCTTGGCATGCGGCACCGGCCAGGACATGTCGAGATGCTGGACCTGCGGGTCCTCGAACACCTCCTGGATATTGTTGATCGGCCCGCAAGGGATGCCGGCCTGCTCCAGCCGATCGATCCACCATTCGGAGGGGTGTTTCTTCGTCTCCTCGGAGATGGCGGCGTTGAGTGCCGCGCGGTCCTTGGTGCGGCCGGTCGGCGTGGCCCATTCGGGCTTTTGCAACCAGTCTTCGCGGCCGGCGGCCTTGGCAAAGACCTCCCACAGCTTGGCGCTGGAGGCGGCGATGTTGATCGGCTTGTCGGCGCTCGGGAAGACACCCATCGGCGTGTTCACCGGGTGGTCATTGCCGGCCTGGCCCGCCACCTCGCCATCCATCAGCCAGCGCGTGGCCTGGAAGTCGAGCATGAAGACCTGGGCCTCCAGCAGGGACGTGTGCACCCAGCGTCCGCGCCCGGTCTTCTCGCGTTCGAACAACGCCATCATCACACCGAGCGCCAAAAGGTTGCCCGCCGTCAGGTCATCGATGGGGATGCCCACGCGCATGGGGCCGCGACCGGGTTCGCCGGTGATGGACATCAACCCGCCCAGCCCCTGGGCGATCTGGTCCACGCCGCCGCGATTGCCGTAGGGCCCGGTCTGCCCGAAGCCGGAAATGCTCGCATAGACCAGCCGCGGGTTCAGCTTCGTCAACGTCTCCGGGTCGATCTTCAGGCGGTGCTTCACCTGAACGCGCATATTCTCGACCAGAACATCCGCGGTCGCGACCAGGCGCAGGAAGGCGGCATGGCCCGCGGGGCTTTTCAGGTCGAGGGCGATGCCGCGCTTATTGCGGTGCAGGTTGGTGCTGTCGAAGCCATCCCGCGCGCCACCAAAGCCGTCATTATTCCCCGGCGGTTCGACGCGGATGATATCCGCCCCCCAATCCGCCAGATGTCGGACGCAGGTGGGCCCGGCGCGGGCGAGGGTAAGGTCGAGCACCTTGAGGCCCGACAGCGGCAACGTTTCCATGGCGCGCAGTCAAGCGCGCGGCGGGGCCTTTGCCAAGGCGATGGCGTCGAGAATGGGCTGGAGTTCACCAATATGATTGGCCAGCAGCAGCACCAGCTTGGCGTCGAGCTTTTTTGATGCCTCGGCCGTTAGGCCGCGATGGGCGTCCATCAATGCGGCGTAGAGCGCATCGGGGTCGGCCAGGCGGGGTTCGGTGTTCAGGCGCATAGGGCGGCCCGATGGGCGGCAGCTATGGCGGGCGCATCACAAGCCGCGAAGCGCGCCGTGATATGCTGGTCGGGCCGCAGCAACACGGCCTCGCCGGGCGAAAGGCCCAGACGGGCGGCGGCCAGGCCGGAATGGTCGTCGATGTCGCGCCCGAGCGTGATGGCGCGCAGGGCGGTAGCCGGCGCCGCGTCGCGCGCGATCACGCAGAAATCGCCACCGAGATGGCGCAGCAACCAATCCGGCCGCCCATCGCGCAGGATTGGCGCGTCCGGCGCGGGCCGACCATGCCCCTCATAGGGCCGCGACAGCCGGCCGGAATTCACCACCGGCCGGGCGAAGGCGTGATTCGCCGCCAGCTCGAGCACCGCGTCGCGCCAGGCCCGGGCGGCATCGCTCTTGGGCGTGATGAAATCGGTGCTGCGTGTCGAGTTGAGGATGTTCTCGTCGGCCGCCGGAATGCGCTCGGCATCATAGGTGTCGAGCAGCGCTTCGGGCGCGCGGCCCTGCAGCACCGCGGTCAGTTTCCAGCACAGGTTGTCGGCATCCTGCACGCCACCATTGCCGCCGCGCGCGCCAAAGGGGCTGACCTGATGCGCGGCATCGCCCACGAACAGCGTGCGGCCATGGCGGAACCGCTCCATCCGCCGGCAACGGAAAGTGTAGAGGCTGATCCACTCGATCTCGAAGGGCGTGTCCGGTCCCAGCATGGCGGCGACGCGGCCGCGCACGCGTTCGGGGTCACGCTCGGCCTCCGGGTCGGCGTCCCAGCCGAGCTGGAAATCGATCCGCCAGACGTCGTTGGGCTGCTTGTGCAGCAGCACGGATTGGCCGGGGTGAAAGGGTGGATCGAACCAGAACCAGCGTTCCGTGGGAAACTCCCCGGCCATGGTGACATCGGCGATCAGAAAACGGTCGCGAAACACCTGGCCCTCGGAGGACAGGCCCAGCGCACGGCGGATGAAACTGCGGGCGCCATCGGCGGCGATCAGCCAGTCGGCATGCAGCGCATAGTCGCCGCGGGGGGTTTCGACGGTCAGGCGGGCGCCATCGGGGAGGTTTTCCACCCCCTTCACGGCGTGGCGCCAGCGCAGTTCCACCAGGCCCGTGGCCACGCAGGCCTCCACCAGCCAGGCCTCGGCATAGTATTGCTGCAGGTTCACGAAGGCGGGGTATTCATGGCCTTCCTCCGGCAGCAGGTTGAACGAATACGCCTCGCGCTCGCCATGGAACACGCGGCCCTGGTTCCAGGTGATGCCCCTCTCCAGAAAGCGTTGGCCCAGGCCCAGCCGGCCGAAAATCTCCAGCGTGCGCTTGGCGAAGCAGATGGCGCGGCTACCCGTGCTGACGGTGTCGTCATCATCCAGCAGCACCACGGGGATGCCATGGCGCGCCAGATCAAGCGCCGCCGTCAGCCCCACCAGCCCGCCGCCCACGATGACCACGCGCGCTGCATCCGGCCCGCGCGGGGGTGGTGCCGCGGCATAGGTCGGCGGCGCGAAACGCATCAATGGGCTTCGGCGGATTTCATCGGCTGGCCCTTTTCCAGGGCCTGCCACATCGCGACGTCACGCTCCGCCGTCCAGATCCGGGGATGGGCGATGCCGCTCGCCTCGTCATAGGCGCGGGAGACGTTGAAGGGCATGCAATGCTCGAAGATGACCCATTCGCCGTATTTCGGGCGCATGCCCTCCATGGCGTGCTGGTAGCATTCGCCGAGCGACCAGCCCTTCGCCACCGCCTGCTGGGCAAGGGCAAACAGGTCCGAGGTGAAGGCCGCCGTGTCGGCAATGCCCTGCGCCACATCGCAGCGGGTCAGCAACGCGCGGCCACGGCCGGGCACCAGCTTTTCCGCGCCGAGTTCGCGCACGGCGGCGAGCGTCGCCGGCCAGTCGGCGAAATGCGCATCGCCGCAATAGGGGGTCGCGCCGAATTCCACCGTGTCACCGGCAAAGAGCACCTTTTCCTTGGGCAGCCACACCACCGTGTCGCCCGCGGTGTGGCTGCGGCCGATATGGATGATCTGCGCCTCGCGCTCGCCCAGCCAGAGCGTCATGGATTTGTGAAAGGTCTGGGTCGGCCAGGTCAGGCCGGGCACCGTCTCGCGCCCGCGGAAGAGGCGGGGGAAGCGGCCGATTTCGCTGTCCATGTCCTGCGCCCCACGCTCCACGATCAGGTCGCGCGTGGCGTCGGAACAGATGATGGAATGGGCGGGATAGCCCGAGGCGCCGAGCACGCGCACGGCGTGGTAATGGCTCAGCACCACCTGGCGCACCGGAAGGTCGGTGACATCGGCAATCCGCTTCTGCACATCGGCCGCCATCAGCGGCGTGGCCTGGGCATCGACCACCACCACCCCATCCTGCCCCACGATCACGCCGGAATTCGGGTCACCCTCGGCGGTATAGGCGTAGAGGCCGGGCCCCAGCTCGTCGAAGGAGACATGTTTTTCGGCCAGGTCATTGGTCGAGGCGAAGCTCATGGCGTGATCTCCCGTCTTTGGTGGGAGGTTGGTTCGACAGGCCCGCCGCGTCAACGCATCACGCCGGCCGCCAGCGCCCGGATATCGGCCGCCGCCTGGCAGCCGGGGTGGCGCAAAAGCAGCGGCTGCTGGTGACGGATGGCCTCGGCCACCTTGGCATCGCGCCGCACCCCGCCGGCGAAGGCCACCGGCGCGCCCAGGAATTTGCGCGCCGCCCCATCGAGCACCTGCCAGACCCGCAAGGCAGCGGCACCGCCGGCCATATTGGCGATGATCCGCGCATCGGTATCCCGCCGATCGCGCCGCAGCAGCTTCAGCACGGCATAGGCATCGGTGAGGCTGGTGGGCTCCTCGGTTGCGACGATGAGTGCAAGGTCAGCCATGGCCAGCAGCCCGCGCTGCGCCGGCTGCACCCCTGCGCCGATATCCAGCAGCACGATCGGAAATGCGCCCGCCGCCGCACGCAGCAAGGGGGCCATGCCCTCGGCACCCAGCCCCGCCATGGCGCCACTGCCCGAGCGGCCCTGCAGCACGGCGAAGCCGGCGGGATACGGCCGCGCCGCCGCCTCCAGCGCCAGCGTCCCAGCCAGCACCATGCCGAGATCAGGCCCCGCCGGCAGGCCCAGCTGGACATCCACATTGGCCAGGCCGAAATCGGCATCGATCAGCAGCACCCCCTCACCACGCTCGGCCAGCGCGTGGGCCAGGCCGATGGCCAGCACCGTTTTGCCAACGCCACCCTTGCCGGAGGCGATGGCGATGACACGCCCGCTCATTCGGCCCGCCCCTGCAGCCGCGCCGCCAGGAAGGCGGGGGTGATGGGGGTGAGGCCGCGAGCCGGATCGGGGCTGGTTCCGGCTTCCGTCATGGCAAGCCCGGCGCGGGCCGCGGCCAGGGTGCCCGTCAGGCGCCGCGCCACATCCAGCCGCGTGGGCAGCAGCAGCGTGGCGCCTAGCGCCAGGAAGGCCCGCGCCTCCTCCCGCGCCTCCTCCGGACAGAGGCCGGCGGGCTGCACCAGCACGGTATTGCCAAGGCCATGGATCAATGTGGCGAGCACCTTTGCGGCAGTGGGGTCGAAGGGATTGCATCCGGCGGTATCGACCAGGACGACCTGCCCGGGTGCCGCGCGCTCGATCGCCTTGGCCAGCGCGTTGCGGGTGGTGGCGACGGCGAAGACGAGACCCAGCACGCGCGCGAAGGCCGCCAGTTGCTCCACCGCGCCGGCACGCGCGACATCGGTGGTGATGATCAGCGGCGGCCGTCCGGCCAGAACGTGGCGGGTGGCGAGCTTTACGCAGGTCAGCGTCTTGCCGGCACCGGGCGTGCCCACCAGGAACAGCGGCTGATCGAGCGGCAGGCTGGCCATGGCGGGCCCGGTCGTGGGCTCGGGCTCGACCATCCAGGGTTCGTCATCGCCCACGCCGGGGGGCTGGCTGGAGGCGGTGATCTCCACCCCGTGGCGCAGCTGCCGCGTGTGGAGCAGTACGGCATTCTCGCCCAGCTCAGCGCGCAGCTGCGCCATTGCGGCGGGCATCGTGGCCGCGCTGAAGATGCTGAGTTTCACTCAGATCGAACCCAGGGTGCGGATGCGAACGCGGGGATGGATCTCGGCCTGCGCCAGCACAGCGGTGGCGGGGCGAAAGCGCTCCACGATGGCGCGCAGATGCGGGCGGAGATGGCCCGAGCACAGCAGCACGGCGCTCTCCCCCTGCTCATCGGCCTGGTCGAGCAGGCTGCGCAGCCGGCCCAGGAATTCCTGCAGCTTCTGCGTGTCCATCGCCAGCTGGCGATCCTCGGCCGGGCCGACCAGCGCCTCGGCGAAGGCGACCTCCCAATCCGGTGAGAGGGTGATCAACGGAACATGGCCGGAGGGCCCGCGCGCGGCCTCGCTGATCTGGCGGGCGAGCTTGGCGCGCACCATGGCCAGCATGCCCGGCAGGGTGCGCAGATTGGCCGCCAGCGCCTCCTGCACGCCTTCGAGAATGGTCGGCAGGTCGCGGATCGAGACGCGTTCATTCACCAGCGCCTGCAACACCCGTTGCAACGCGGAGACGCCAATTTGCTGCGGGATGAGGTCCGAGACGAGCTTCTGCTGTTCGCGGGGAAGTTCGTCGAGCAGCTTCTGGGTCTCGGAAAAGCTCAGCAGCTCCGCCATGTGCTCGCGCACGATCTCGGTGAGATGGGTGGCCAGCACGCCCGGCACATCGACCACGGTGGCGCCGCGGGCCAGCGCCTCCTCGCGCAGGCGTTCCTCGATCCACAGCGCGGGCAGGCCGAAGCTGGGTTCCTGCGTGCGCTCACCCGGCAGGTCCGGCAGGCCGCCATTGGGGTCGATGGCGAGCAGCAGCGGCGGGCGCAGCTGGCCGCGCCCCGCCTCGATCTCCTTCACCCGGACGACATAGGTGTCGGAGGGGAGTTCCAGATTGTCCTGAATGCGGATGGAGGGGAGAACAAAGCCCATCTCCTGCGCGATGGCGCGACGCAGGCCGCGGATCTGCTCGGTCAGTCGCGGCGCGTCGCCCGCGGCGAGCGACAGCAGGCCATAGCCGAGTTCGAGGCGCAGCAGGTCCATCCGCAGCACCTGTGCAACGGGCGGCTCGGCATCGCCCGCCACCGCGCCGCCCTCCTCGTTGGGCGCGGGCGCATGGTCCTTCTTGTGGCGGAACCACGCGGCCGCCCCGGTGCCGCCGGCCAGCAGCGCGAAGGGAATGAGCGGCATGCCCGGCAGCACCCCCATGAAGGCCGAGACGCCCGAGGCCACAGCCAGCGGCTTCCAGCCGCCCAGGTCGCGCGCCATCTGCACATCGGCCCGCTCCTCCCCAGCCGCTTTTGTCACCACGATGGCGGCGGCGACGCTGACCAGCAGGGCGGGGATCTGGCCCACCAGCCCGTCGCCGACGGTCAGGATGGAATAGGTCTCCACCGCTTCGGCCATCGGCATGCCATGGCGCAACATGCCGATGGCGAAGCCGCCCAGCAGGTTGATGAAGGTGGAGACCAGGCCCGCGATGGCATCGCCCTTGACGAATTTCGAGGCGCCATCCATCGCGCCGTGGAAGCTGCTCTCCTCCTCCAGCTCGCGACGGCGGTGACGGGCCTGCTTCTCGTCGATCGTGCCGGCATTGAGATCGGCATCGATCGCCATCTGCTTGCCCGGCAGGCTGTCGAGGTGGAAGCGGGCCGAGACCTCGGCCACGCGGCCCGCACCCTCGCTGACCACGACATGGTTCACCAGCAGCAGGATGGCGAAGACAATCATGCCTACCACGATGTCGCCAGCCATCAGGTAGCCGCCAAAGGCCGCCACAACCTCGCCCGCCGCCTGCGGGCCCTGATGGCCATCGGCCAGAATGGCGCGCGTGGTGGCGACATTGAGGCCCAAACGAAACAGCGTGGTGATCAGCAGGATTTGCGGAAAGGAGGCGAATTCCAGCGGCCGCTTCAGCAGCAGCGCCACCATCAGCACGAGGACGGAGATGGTGATGTTCATCGCCAGCGCCGCATCGAGCAGCACGGGCGGCAGCGGCACCACCAGGATGGCCAGCACCAGCATGACGCCCGCGACCAGCGCCGCATCGGAGCCGATGCGAATGCGCGTGAGCCAGGCAGGGAGCACCAATCCCCCCATCGCTCAACGGATCTCCAGCGGCATCATCTCGCCGGGCGCGAGCTGACTGGCGGCCGGCGGCACGGCTACACCCTGGCCGCGATACTCATGCAGCTTGTTGCGCAGCGTGCGGATGGAAATGCCCAGGATCTCGGCCGCGCGGGTACGGTTGCCCAGGCAACGGCCGAGCGTCTCCAGGATCAGCTCGCGCTCCACCTCCTCCATCCTGCGGCCGACCAGGGCCGCGACGGGATTGGTCACGACGCGCGGCGATGGCACGGCCACCGGCGTCGCCGCCACCATCTGGAACGGTGCCGCGGGCAGCAGTTCGATTGCCTCCGCGCCGATCTCGCGCCCCTCGGCCAGCAGTACGGCGCGGTGCAGCGCATTCTCCAACTCGCGCACATTGCCCGGCCAGGCATGGCCCAGCAGCAGCGAGCGCGCGGCCGGCGAGAGGCCGCGCTGCGGCAGGCCGTTCACCTGGGCATAGCGATGGGCGAAATGTTCGGCCAGCGGCAGGATGTCGGCCTGGCGCTCGCGCAGCGGCGGGATGCGCAGCGTGACGACATTGAGGCGAAAATAGAGATCCTCGCGAAAGCGCCCCGCCCGTACCTCGGCCGCGAGGTCGCGATGGGTTGCGGCCAGGATGCGCACATCGATCTTCACCGGCGCGGAACCGCCGAGGCGGTCCACCTCCCGCTCCTGGATCGCGCGCAGCAGCTTGGCCTGCAAATGGGGCTGCATCTCGCCGATCTCGTCGAGCAGGATGGTGCCGCGATCGGCCTGTTCGAATTTTCCCCGCCGGGCCGCGACGGCGCCGCTGAAGGCGCCCTTCTCATGGCCGAACAGCTCGCTCTCCAGCAGCGATTCGGGCAGTGCGGCCACGTTCAGAGCGACGAAGGGCCCGCGGGCGCGGCGGGAGGCGGCGTGGATGTGCCGCGCCATCACCTCCTTGCCCGTGCCGCTCTCGCCGGTGATCAGCACCGAGGCCTCGCTGCGGGCAATCTGCGCCGCGCGCTCGATCAGCGCGCGCATCACCCCATCCTGCACCACCGGCGCGTCATCATGGCCGGAGACGGCGGCGAGCATGGCCGCGATCAGTTCGGCATCGGGCGGCAGCGGCAGGAAGTCGCGCGCGCCGGCGCGGATGGCGCGCAGCGCGGCCTCGGCATCCTGGGTGCGGCCACAGGCGATGACCGGGGTTGCGATGCGTTCCTCCAGCAGCGTCTGCACCAGCCAGGCGACGTCATGGGCGATGTCGCAAAAGACCAGGTCCGCCCCCTGGGCGCGCAGCACCTCGAGCCCCGCCAGGGCGCCATCGGCCTGCAGCAGGCTCGCACCTCGGCCATGGGCCAGGCGCGCGGCCTGGCCCAGCTCGCCCTCAAGCGTGCCGATGATGAGGAGGCGCGCCATCAGCCCGCCCTGTCGGATTTGACGATTTCGGTCATCGTCACGCCCAGGCGATTATCCTCCACCATCACCACCTCGCCCCGCGCGACGAGGCGATTGTTGACGTAGATGTCCACCGCCTCGCCCAGCTTGCGGTCGAGCTCGACGACCGCACCGCGGCCGAGCTTGAGCAGTTGCGACACCTGCATGGTGGCGCGGCCCAGCACCGCCGAGACCTGGACGGGGATGTCGTACACCGCCTCCATGTCGCGCGGGCCGGTTGGCGCTGCGCGCATGCCGGCGAGCTCGGTGGCGCTGGCGGGTTCGAAGGCTTCCGGCGTGTCGCTCATGCGATCATCTCCTCATCACGGCCTTCGGCCAGGTTGATCTGGCCCTGGGCAGCCAGGTCCTTGGCGGCGAGAACGACGGCGGCCTGCGCCTCGTCCACATCCTTCAGGCGCACGGGGCCCAGGCCCGCGATATCGTCGCGCATCAGCTTCGACGCGCGCTCGGTCATGTTCTTGAGGAACATCTCGCGCAGATCCGGCGAGGCGCCCTTCAGCGCGAGGGTGAGCTTGTCCTTCTCCACGCCGCGCAGCAGCACCTGGACACCGGGCCCATCCAGCCGCTTCAGATCATCGAAGGTGAACATCAGGCTGCGGATGCGCTCGGCGCTGTCGCGGTTGCGCTCCTCCAGCGAGGCGAGGATGCGCGCCTCGGAGGCGCGGTCGAGGTTGTTGAAGATCTCGGCCATGGCCTCGTGGCTGTCGCGCCGCTGGCTGCGGGCGAGGTTGGACATGAACTCGGCCTTCAGCGTCTTCTCAACGCCCTCCAACGCTTCCTTCTGCACGTTCTCCATGCGCAGCATGCGCATCACCACCTCCATGGCGAAGCCCTCGGGCAGGAGGGTGAGCACGCGCGCGGCATGCTCGGGGCGGACCTTGGAGAGCACCACGGCGACGGTCTGCGGGTATTCGTTCTTCAGGTAGTTCGCGAGCACCGCCTCGTTCACATTGCCCAGCTTGTCCCACATGGTGCGGCCGGCGGGGCCGCGGATCTCCTCCATGATCTGATGCACCCGCTCACGCGGGAGGGTCTTGAGCAACATCCGCTCGGTGCTCTCGAAGCTGCCGATGAGGCTGCCTGTCTGGCCCAGCGCACGGGAGAATTCCTCCAGCAGCATCTCCACCTCGGCCGCCGGCATGGTGCCCAGCGTGGCCATGGCCACCGAGACGTCGCGGATCTCATCCTCATGCATGCGGGCGAAGAGCGGCGCTGCGTGCTCCTCACCGAGCGCCAGGATGAGGGCGGCGGCCTTTTGCGGGCCGGTCAGGGCACGGGTCATTCATCGTCTCCGGGGGTCAGCCAGCGCCGCACCACGAGCAGCGATTCCTCGGGCTTGGCATTCACGAGATCGATCAAACGCTGCACCGAGGAGGCGCGCACCCGACCCTCGATCTTCTCCAGCGTCACCATCTCATCTTCGGCCGGCGGCAGGGCCTGCCCCGGCGTGCCGTCGGGCAGGGCCACAGCCATCACCGGCCGCCCCTCACCATCCAGCATCGGCTTGCCCTGGGCGTCGAGGGCGGGGATCACCGCGCCACCGGCCAGCGCGGCCTGCGGCATGAGCGAGATCGCCAGGCGCCGCGCCACCGGCCGGCCCACCAGAAGGATGGCCAGCAGCGCGACCAGCGCCAGCACCGCCGTTTCGATCAGCCGGGCCACCATCGCCTGTGGCAGGTCGATGCCAAGCAGGCCGGCCGGCGGCGGCGGCATCTCGGCCTCGGCGAAGCGCATGGAGACGACTTCTACCCGATCGCCGCGCTGCTCGTTGAAGCCGACCGCGCCGCGCACCAGCGTGGTCAGGCGCGCCAGCTCCTCGGCCGTGCGTTCGCGCAGGCGGGGCGGGGCGCCCTCCACCGGCTCCGCCACGCCATCCACCAGCACGGCGACTGAGAGGCGACGGATCACCGGATGCTCGCGCAGCGAGGAGCGGGTGGTGCGGCCGATCTCGAAATTGGTCGTCTCCTCCTGCCGCGTTTCCGAGGAGGCGCCGCCACCGCCGCCCGCCTCGCCGCCCGGCAGGTTATTGGCCACCGAGACATTGCCGGGCTCGGCCCCGCGGCTGGTCTCGCTGCTGGATTGCGTGCTGCGCGGCACCTGATTCTCGGGATCGAAGCGCTCCTCGCGCAGCTCGACGCGCTCGAAATCCAGTTCGATCGCAGCCTCGGCCCGCACACGACCGACGCCGAGCGTGCGTTCCAGCATCTCCTCGATGCCGCGCGCCATGCGCAGCTCCTGGCCGCGACGCATCTCCTCCTGCGTGGCGGCGCCGGCGGCGCCCCCCAATGCCTGGCCGCCGCGCGCCAAAAGCTCGCCCCGGCTGTCGATGATGGAGATGTTGCGCGGCTGCAGCCCAGGCACGGCGGTGGCCACGAGGTGAAGGACCGCCTGCACCCCATCACGGTCGAGCCGCTGGCTGCCCTGCATGCTGAGCACCACGGAGGCCTGGGCATCGGCGCGTTCACGCGAAAACGCCTCCCGCCGCGGCAGCACGAGATGCACGCGCACGCCGCGGACGCCGGAAAGACCGCGGATGGTGCGCTGCAATTCGCCTTCGAGCGCGCGCAGGCGGTTCATGTCCTGCTGGAAGGGGGTGGTGGTCAGGCTCTCATTGCGGTCGAACAGCTCGTAGCCGACGCTGCCGCCGGCCGGCAGACCCTCACGCGCCAGCGAGAGGCGCAGCCGCGCCACATCCTCGGCCGGGACCATGATCTGGGTGCCGCCGCCGGTGATGCGGAAGGGGATGCGCGCGCGTTCCAGCGACTGCACCACGGCGCCGGCATCACGCGTGTCGAGATCACCATAGAGCAGCGCCATGGGCGGCGTGGCGCCGCGCATGGCCAGCAGCGTGATGCCCAACAGCAGCGCCGCCGCCACGCCGCCCAGCGCGGCCAAGCGGAGCCGGCCCAGACCCATGAGGTTGGCGATGACGGCCTTCAAGCGCCCGACCCCGCAGCGGCCGATGCCGGCCACGGCGCAAGCCCCGGAGAAAGCGCTAGCCTCAGCGAAAGCGGCTGGGCGCGCGACGCAGCGTGATGATTGGCAACCGGCATGTCGGCAGAATGTGCCGGCTGTGGTTGCGGGAAGGTTAAGGCCGGCCGCGAAGCAGCGGGCTCATCGGGAAGTGATGGCGAATCAAGGCTGAACGGAGCGCAGCTTGTCATAGCCGAGCGCGAGCGTCCCGAAGCGAATCGACACCCCGCCGGCGCCGCGCTCCACCCCGGTGGGCCGCGCCAGGACGCCGGCGGCGATGTTCACCGCGGCACCATTGCCGTCGCGGCCCTGAATGGTGAAGCCGTAGCTGCCATCGGCCAGCTGCCGGCCATTGCTGTCGCGGCCATCCCAGTTCCAGGCGCTGGTTGCGCCTGCAACCAGGGCGGGCTGCGCGGTGCGCACCACCCGGCCGGTGGCGTCACTCACCTCGACCACCGCATTGCGGGCAGCGCCCGCGGCGGGCAGGCGCAACGCGGCCTGGCTGTTCTGCAGGGCCAGTTGGTTGCTTTCCACCTCCACCACGCGGCCCAGGATATCGGAGGCCGCGGTGAGCGTATTGCCCTGTTGCAGGGTGATGAGCTGCTGCAGATTGCTGTTGGTCTGCACCTGCTGCTCGACCGCCGAGAACTGCACCAGCTGCTCCGTCATCTTGTTCACATCCATCGCATTGGTGGGGTCCTGGTTGCGCAGCTGAGTGGTCAGCAGGGTAAGGAAGGTGTTGAAATCCGTACCCAGCCCGGTGACGGCCGAGCCGCCGGCCTGGCGCTGGCCGCTGGTGCCGGTGGTGCCCGCGGCACTGGCGGTGGTGGCGGAGATGCTGGCGCTCATGATCGGGTCCTTGGTTCAGATTCGCATGTCGAGCAGCGAGGCCTGGGCGGCCTGCGACGGGTGGCCGGGAAGCTCCTCCGCACTGGGCTGGCGGCCGCGGGGCCTGGGTGAGGGCTGGTCGTGGCGGGCCTGGCCGCCCTGCCCCGCCATCTCGAAGCTGATGCCCTCGGCATTGAGCGTGATGCCGCTCTGCGCCAGGCCCTGCTGCAATTCGCGCTGGTCGCGCAGGAGTATGCCCAACGTCTCAGGCCGCTCGGCGATCAGCCGCAACCCAGCCCCGCCGTTGTCACGCGTCACCCGGATTTCCAGCCGGCCGAGTTCGCCTGGCTCCAGGGTGACGGAAAGGGTCGGGCTGGCGCCGGGCGAGATGAGCATGGCGATCGCCATGGGCAGGACCTGGCGGGCCGGCGGCATGGGGGCGGCCCGCGGTGCCTCGCGCGGGGTTTCACCCGCGGCCTGCGGCATGGCGGCGAGGAGTGCGGCGACCTGGAGCTCGGGGCTGGTGTTGGTGCCGGTGGCGGCGATCCTGGCAGGTGGCGACGCGGGATGGTTTTGCACCGCGGCGGCCAACGCGGCCGGCGTCAGCACTGGTGAGGCAGGCGCCGGGGCCCGGGTTGGTTCAACCAGGGACATGCCGTCGATGGTATGGGCGGGGTGCCCGGCGGATGGCGCCACAGCGGCGGTGCCGCGCGGCGCCGTCGCAGGCCCGCCGCCCGAGCTTCGCAGGGGTGCCTTAGACGCCGACGAGGCGGCAACCGCGACCGTGAGCTGGCCTGGGCTGGACGGAGCGCTATCGATGACCGCCTCAGCGCGGGCGATGGGATGCCCGGAGGCAGCCCCGGCCGCCGCCGAACGTACAGACCCGACGCTGTCCACCACCGCCTGGCGCGACGATGGTGCCACCTCGGGCGACGCAGGCGCTGTCCCGGGCGGCATCGACTCGGCCTTGCGCTGCGGCGCCGGTAGCTCCCGCGGCGGTACGGTTGGCTGGTTAGTGGGCACGGCCATCCCGGCGTGAGCCTGCGGCGAGGCCGCGGCCGAGGCGGCCGGCGGCAGCGCAATCGCGGGCCGGGCGACATCCCCTACCACGCCTATGGGGATGGCATCCCTTGCCCTAACGGGTGGCAAGGCAGGCGGCACCGGTATCACTGCCAAAGCCTCGTCCCGCAGCGCATCCGCGTTAATGCCGGCCGGTGCCAACATCACGGCCGCCGCCCCCCCTTGGGCCATGTCGGGTATTGGCGGGGTCGGCTGCCTAGCGATATCCAGCGGCAAGAGCGTGGCCTTGGGCGCTTCCCCGGGCGCCTCGATGGTCGTGACCGAATCGACGGGCTTGTCGGCCACGGCCTCCAGGGCATCTGCCGGCAGCGGGACGAGGGTTGGCGAAGCGACCAGGCTCCCAACCGCCAACTCCGCGCCCGCCGCATCCTCAACCATGCCCGACGTCTCCTGCCACGCCAGGCCTATACGGGCCGGCGGCATGGGGGCGGCCCGCGGTGCCTCGCGCGGGGTTTCACCCGCGGCCTGCGGCATGGCGGCGAGGAGTGCGGCGGCCTGGAGCTCGGGGCTGGTGTTGGTGTTGGTGTTGGTGCCGGTGGCGGCGATCCTGGCGGGTGGCAACGCGGGATGGTTTTGCACCGCGGCGGCCAACGCGGCCGGCGTGAGCACTGGTGAGGCAGGCGTCAGGGCCCGGGTTGGTTCAACCAGGGAGATGGCGTCGATGGTATGGGCGGGGTGCCCGGCGGACGGCGCCACAGCGGCGGTGCCGCGCGGCGCCGTCGCAGGCCCGCCGCCCGAGCTTCGCAGGGGTGCCTTAGACGCCGACGAGGCGGCAACCGCGACCGTCAGCTGGCCTGGGCTGGACGGAGCGCTATCGATTACCGCCTCAGCGCGGGCGATGGGATGCCCGGAGGCAGCCCCGGCCGCCGCCGAACGTACCGACCCGACGCTGTCCACCACCGCCTGGCGCGACGATGGTGCCACCGCGGGCGAGGCAGGCGCTGTCCCGGGCGGCACCGACTCGGCCTTGCGCTGCGGGGCCGGTAGCTCCCGCGGCGGTACGGTTGGCTGGTTAGTGGGCACGGCCATCCCGGCGCGAGCCTGCGGCGAGGCCGCGGCCGAGGCGGTCGGCGGCAGCGCAATCGCGGGCCGGGCGACATCCCCTACCACGCCTATGGGGATGGCATCCCTATCCAGCGGCAAGAGCGTGGCCTTGGGCGCTTTCCCGGGCGCCTCGATGGTCGTGACCGAATCGACGGGCTTGTCGGCCACGGCCTCCAGGGCATCTGCCGGCAGCGGGACGAGGGTTGGCGAAGCGACCAGGCTCCCAACCGCCAACTCCGCGCCTGCCGCATCCTCAACCATGCCCGACGTCTCCTGCCAGGCCAGGCCTATATCGGCCTGGCGGGCCGGGAGTCCGGCAACGGTGGCCGCCAGAGCGACGGAGATGGCCGCATGCGCCCCCACCGCCCGCCTCAGGGCGTCCCCGAAGCCCAGACCATCGCCGCCCGCCTCGGGGGCGGCGGGGCACGGCGAAGCGGCCAGCGGCGGCTGGATTGCGAGGCTCGAATACATGATCCGGCGATCCTCAGGGCTGCCTGGCGGAAATGCCCGGCCGCCGCAGCGACGCCCCGTTGCATGGCGCATGCCAGGGCCAAGGGCGGAAAGCGTGTCTGCCCAAAGGCACGAATTGCCGCCCGCCGACCGATTGTGCCGGGCCCATCAGCGCGCAGACCTGGCATGGAAACTGCCTGGAGTTGGTTGGCCGATCCTTCGGCCCATGCCGCCAAGCCGGGACTCCGGCGGCCGCGGCATAGCAAACCCGGTGACAGGAAACGCCATGTCTCTTTTCGGTGCCATGACCACCGCGATCAGCGGCCTCAGCGCCCAGTCACGCGCGCTCAGCAATATTTCTAATAATCTGGCAAATAGCCAGACTGTCGGTTACAAAAGGGTAGACACGTCTTTCGTTGATCTCGTGACGAAATCATCGCGCACAACCAATTCGCCTGATTCAGTGCTTGCGCGTCCCGATTATACGAATTCAATTCAGGGCACGGTCGAGCAATCGGATACTCCTCTCGCGATGGCGATTGGTGGGCAGGGCTTCTTCTCGGTTGCGGCGGAGCGCGGCACGAAAGGCGGGCTGCCGCAATTTGACGAGCGGCAGTTCTATACCCGTGCGGGCGACTTCCAGATCAACCATGACGGCTTCCTGGTGAACAATTCCGGCTACTACCTGCAGGGCTGGCCGATGACGGCCGGCGGCTTGGAGCCGGATCGCACAACCCTGGCTCCGGTGCGGGTCAGCCAACAGGTCTTCAACCCGGTGCCGACCACGCTCATCGAGCTTTCCGCCAACCTGCCTGCCGATGGCGTGACGCCGGTGAACACCCAGGTGCGGCTCTATGATTCGCTCGGCACCGCGCATGTCGCGAACCTCACCTTCACGCCGGTCACCATACCCGGCCCCCCGGTGGCCGGCACCAGCGAATGGGACATGGAGATCGCCCTGCCCGATGAGACCACCCCCATTTCGCGCACGGTACGTCTACAATTCGGCGCCACTTCAACGCCTGCGGTCGATGCCGGCACGCTAGGCGGCTTTACCACTGCTAACAACCTCACCCCAGGCACGACAGCGGCGGGCGACGCGGCGACGCTGGCCTTCTCCACCGATCTGGGCGAGGGCAGCCAGAACATCACGCTGAATCTGGGCGAGATCGGCGTGGCACGCGGCCTGACGCAATTCGCGGCCAATGAATTTTCGGTACGAAACCTGACGCAGAATGGCGTGCCGCCAGGCTCCTTTTCGGGCCTGCAGATCGCCGATAGTGGTGACGTCTCGATCAACTACGACAACGGCCAGTCCCGCGTGGTCGGCCGCGTCCCGCTGGTCACCTTCTCCGACCCCGATGCACTGCAGCGCCTCGACGGCCAGGCATTCATGCGCACCACCGAGAGCGGCGAGGCGAGGGTGACCGATGTGGCGACCGATGGCGCGGGGCGCCTCGTCGTGGGCTCGATTGAGAAAAGCAACGTCGACATCGCCACCGAGTTCACCAAGCTGATCGTGGCCCAGCGGGCCTACACAGCCAACACCAAGGTGGTGACCACGGCCGACGAGTTGCTGCAGGACACCATCAACATGAAGCGCTGAGCGGGTTGGCCAGGAATAGCGTCCCGCCATGAGCCTCGACATCGCCTTCAGCATCGCCCGCTCCGGTCTGGCCGCGACGCAACGCGCCCTCGCCCAGGCCTCGCAGAACATCGCCAATGCGGGCACCGAAGGCTACACGCGCAAGACCATCTCGACCACGGCTGCGGAGTATTCCGGCCAGCCGCTGGGCGTGCGCAGCCCCGAGGCGCGGCGCGATGTGGATGTGGCGCTGCTGGCCGAGCGCGACGCCCGAGGTGCCGCCGCCGCCGCCGCCGGCGCGCGCGAAAACCTGCTGGCCGGTATCGAGGCGGTGCAGGGCCGGCCCGAGGATGCGACCTCGCTGGGCAATGCGCTGGGCGGCCTGCGTGAGGCCTTCACCGCCCTGCGTGCAGCCCCCGCCGATGCCGAACTCGCCCGCGCGGCGCTGCGCGCGGCCGAGACCGTGACCAGCCGCATGCAGGATGCGGGCGCCGCCATCCAGACCGCCCGCCAGCAGGCGCAGGATGGCATCGTCTCCGAAGTGACCCGCGCCAATGACGCGCTGCGCCACATCGCCGACCTCACCAAACTCATCCGCGGCGATATCAGCTCCGGCCGTTCCGTCGCCGATCTGGAGGACAAGCGTGATCTCGCGATCAGCCAGCTCTCCGAAACCCTGCCGGTGCGCCCGCTTCGCCAGGCCGATGGCGGCGTGCTGCTGGTCGGCCGCAACGGCCTCACGCTGCCGCTGCCGATGGAGCGCGAGGACATCCTCAAGACCGAGGTCGCGGCCGCCGGCGCCACCAGCTACTTCGGCCCGGGCGGCAACCTGCCTGGCGTGCGGATCGGGCAGGTGGGCGTCACCCGCCAGCTCTTGGGTGGCAGGCTCGCCGAATACGTGACGATGCGCGACCAGGTGCTGCCGCGCATGCAGGCCGAGCTGGACGTCACCGCGGTCGAACTGGCCGGGCGGATGGATGCGCAGGGACTGCGGCTGTTCACCGATGCCTCGGGCAATCTGCCCGACCGCTCGGCCGGCTATGTGGCCGGCGGCTTTGCCGGCTTTGCCCTGACCATCCGGGTGAACAGCGCGGTGGAGGCCAACCCAGCGACCCTGCGCGACGGCACCCATGTCGTCGTGGCGATGGCCGGCGGTGTCTCCGACTTCTCGCCCAATCCGTCGGACGGGCCGGCCGGCTTCGTGGGCATGCTGGACCGCGTGCTGGACCATGCGCTGGGCGGCACGGTGTCGAACGGCAATCCCTGGCCAGGCTTTCCCACGGGCGGGCTGGGGCCCGATGGCAGCCTGTCCTCGACCATCACCAATGCCCGCACGTTGGAGGAATACGCCACCCAACTGGTGCGCGTGCACACCGAGGCCCGCGCCGAGGCTACCACGGCCAAGGACAATGCCGCCCTCATGCAACAGGGGATCGCGGCGCGGATCGACAAGCAGTCCGGCGTCGATCCGGATGCCGAGATGGCGGCCATGGTGCAGTTGCAGAATGCCTATGCCGCCAATGCCCGGGTGATGACCACGGCGCAGGCGATGTGGGACGCGCTGCTGGGCGCGGTGCGTTGAAGGAGAAGCCGTGATGGATGCGCTCTCGCGCCTCAATGCCGATGCGGCGCTGCTGCGCGCCCGGCTGGAAACCCAGAGCCGCCAGGCCTCCTCCGGCCGGCGCTCGGAACGGCTGGGCGACCTCGCACCCGAGGCGCCACGGGTGGTCAACCTGTCCAACGACATGGCCCGCCGCGCGGTCTATGGCCGCGCCATCGACCAGACCATGGGGCGGATCGACCTCACCCAGGCCACCTTGCAGCGGCTGAAGGACATCGCCAGCGAGTTCCGCAGCGAGGTCGCGATGCGACTCGATTCGAAGGACCCCGCCGCGCTCTCGACCATCCAGGCCCGGGCGCGCTCGGCCGCACTCGAGGTGGGCAATCTGTTGAACACCCAGATGGCGGGCGAATACCTGCTGGGTGGCAGCGACCTGGCCCATCCGCCGGTGCCCGATCCGCAGAAGCTGCTCAGCAGCGGCATGGCGACGTCCATCGCGGCCGCCATCGGCGGGCTGGACAACAGCAACGCCACGGCCGTGGTCGACGCGACCCGGGTGGCGGCGCAGGATGGCACGCCCGGCAATTCCCCTTTCTCCGCCTTCCTGGAGGACCCCGCGCGCGGTGCGGCGGAGGCACGGCGCAGCCTGCCCGCGGCCGACAACCAGCTGGTGGCATACGGCGTGGCCGCCAACCGCAACGCCGTGGCGCAGAGCATGGGCGAGACCACCGGCAGTTGGTCGCGCGACCTGCTGCGCGGGCTGTTCAGCCTGGCCGCGCTGGGCCCGGACCAGGCGAAGCAGACCCAGGGCTTCGAGGCCATGGCGAACAGCATCCGCGAGGTCTTCGTCTCGGCGGAGGGCGCGCTGTCGGAGGAGATGGGCGCGCTGGGCAATGTCGGGCGCCAGCTCCAGATCACCCGCAGCCGCCACCGCGACATCACGGACACGCTGCAGCAGCAGCTCACCGGCATCACCGATGTCGACTTGGCCGACACCCTGACCAGGCTGCAGAGCACGCGCACCGCACTCGAGGCCAGCTACCGCGTGACCTCGAGCCTGGGCGACCTGACGTTGAGCCGCTTCCTGCGCTGAAGGTGATCGCGACGGCCCGGGAAAGGCAGGGACTTCATCCGGCGTTAAGGCCGGGGACGGAAGATACGAGAAGGCGGCTTCCGGCATGGTCCATCCTGCGGTGCCGCTGCGAAAGCCCCGCCATCGCGCCAGAAAGGCGCGTGGCGGGGCAGGATTGCGAAGAAGGAGGCGAAAACCTTGTCCACCCTGGTCCTCGAATTGCGCCAAGGCGATCTGATGGTGGTCAACGGCGCGCCGATTCGGTTCCGCAACCGGACCCGGATTGAGCTGGCCGCCCGCGCGCGTTTTCTCTTTGGCAAGCAGATCATGGCGCCGGAGGGGGCGAATACCCCCGCGCGGCGGATCTATTTCGCGCTGCAGACCGCCTATATCGGCGCCGATGACGAACGCCTGGCCGGGCTCGAGGCCGCGCGCGGCCTGATCGGCGAATTCCAGGAGGCCACGACCTCGGCCCTCGCCCGCGACCTGCTGGCCCAGGCCCTGGCCGCGGCCGATTCGGATGACGGCTACAACGCGCTCAAGCTCGCCCGCCGCGTGATGCGTCACGAGGAGGAGGTGCTGGGCATCGCCCCCCTGCCGGCGCCGCGGCGCGAGCCTGCTACCACCACAGCCTGAGCCATGTCAGGCGCAATCTCGAGCTTCGGCACCAACCCGGTCATGGCCTTCCGCCAGGCCGGCCTGGCCGCGCAGGAGGCACGCGATCTCGCCCGCATCGGCAAGGAGCCCGACCTCACCCGCACCATGGCCCAGTTCAAGGCCGCCGTGGACAAGGCGGGTGACATCAAGGCCGCGCTGCGCGACCCCAGGGTGCTGGCCGTGCTGGGCACGGCACTGGGCCTGCCCGAGGCGGCGGATCAGGCCGGCCTCGCCCGCCGCGCCCTGCTCGCTGACCCAACAGATACCGCCAGCCTGCCCAACCGCCTCAGCGATAAGCGCTGGCTCGCCATGGCCAAAACCCTGAACCTGGCCAAGAACGGAATCGACGGCCTGCGCGACCCCAAGCTGCAGGCCACGCTGCTGGAAGGGCTCAAAAGCGCCCGCCGGCGGGAGGAGCTCGACGCCCAAACCCCCGGCGTGGGCGATGCCCTGCTGTTCCGGCAGAAGGCGGCCGCCGCGAAGAACAGCATCGATGTCCTGGGCGACCCGATCCTGCGTCGCGTGCTCACCGGCGCGCTCGGCATCCCGCAGGAGATCGCCGTGCAGTCGGTCGAGGCGCAGGCCCGCGCGGTCGACAGCCGCTTCAATGTGGCCCGGCTGCAAAACCCCAAGGAGGTGCAGCGGCTGGCTGAGCGATACCTGACCAACCTGACCCTCGGCTCTGCCGACAGCAGGAGCAATACCGGCATGCAGACCTTTGGTTTCAACGTCTGAGGGTTTGACGCCGTCCCGGCCCGGGCGGATGTTCCAACGCAGTGCAACCGACCCTCACCACCCACCTGACCACGCTCTTCGCCGCCACCGCGGGCGGGGCGCTGTTCACCCTGGCCCATGTGCCGCTGGCCTGGATGATCGGGGCGCTCTTCGCGACCGCAGCATTGGCCTGGTTCAGACCCGTCGCTGTGCATGGGACGGTGCGGCCCATCGCGCTGATCATGCTGGGCCTGGGCCTCGGGCAGACATTCTCCGGGCCGGTGATGGAGGCAGTGGCCGCCGCCCTGCCGGTGCTGGTACTCGCCTCGGTGCTCTCCATCCTGGCAGGCATCGCCGTCGTGCCCTTCTTCACGCGGATGACCGGGATGGACAGCCGCACCGGCTATTTCGCCTCGGTGCCCGGCGGCGTGGTGGTGATGGCCGTCCTCGCCCAGCGCGAGGGCGTGGCCATGGCGCCCGTCACCCTCGCCCAGACGATCCGCGTCCTCGTCGTCGTGCTGACCTTCCCGCTGGTGCTGGGCTTCTTCGCCCACCACGCCGATGACGCCGCCTTCTCCACCGCGCGGCTGCCGGTGCAGCCGCTCTGGCTCGCGGTGATGATGCTGGGCGCGCTGGGGGCCGCCCTGCTCATGCGCTGGACCCGCGTGGCCAACCCTTGGATGCTCGGCCCCTTCGCGCTCACCATCGCGCTCTCGGCCACCGACAACCTGCCCTCGGGCGTGCCCACCATCATGGTCAACATGGCCCAGATCGGCATGGGCACCTCGCTCGGGCAGCGGCTGACACGCGATTTCCTGCTGCGCTCGCACCGGCTGGCCTGGGCCTCGGTGCTGTCCTCGCTGGCACTCTCGGTGCTCTGCGCCGTGCTGGGTCTGGCGCTCGGCTGGGCCACGGGGCTGCCGGCCGCGGCCGTGGTGCTGGGCATGGCGCCGGGGGGGATGCCGGAGATGGGCATCACCGCCAAGGCGCTCGACCTCGCCGTGCCGCTGGTGCTGGGCTTTCACCTCACCCGCACCGTGCTGTGCAATTTCCTCGTGGGCCCGGTCTATCGTGGCGCCAAGGCTCTCGGCGTTCTGCGCTAAGGCGAATGCGGGCGGCGGGACTCGAACCCGCACGGCCCCAGGGGCCGGGAGATTTTAAGTCTCATCCGTCTACCATTCCGGCACGCCCGCCTCTGCCGACCTATGCATGGTTTCGCCCACGGCTTCCAGCCGCCCGATCCGCTTGTTACGCTGCCGTTCCACAGGAGGTACGCCCATGAATCGTCTCAAGGTCGGTGACGTCACCATTTCCAGCATCATCGAGCGCGACGGCCCATGGCGCGTGGCGGAAACCATGTTCCCCGGGGCCCCGCCCGGCGCCGCCCATGCCCTGCTCAGCGAGATGGACCCGCGCACCTACGAAGCATCGACCAACAAGATGGTCATCACCTACCAGTCCTTCGTCATCCGCACGCCGCACCACGTCATCCTGGTCGACACCTGCACCGGCGAGGACAAGGGCTACCCCGCCCCCATGGACTACCCCAAGCAGCCCTGGCTGGACGGCCTGGCCGCCGAGGGGCTAACGGTCGACGACGTCGACTACGTCTTCTGCACCCATCTCCACATCGACCATTGCGGCTGGAACACCGTGCTGCGCGACGGCCGCTGGGTGCCCACCTTCCCCCGCGCCAAATACATCTTCCACAAGACCGAATACGCCTTCTGGGAAGCCGCCGCCAAACAGGGTGCGGTCGGCAACCACAAGCCCGAAGTCTTCCTGATGAACTGCCTGCCCATCATGGAAGCCGGCCAGGCCGTGCTGGTCGATGATGATTTCAGCCTCGATGACTGCATCACCATCATCCCCACCCCCGGCCATTCGCCCTGCCATTGCTGCGTCAATATTTCTTCCCGCGGCGAACGGGCGGTGATCACCGGCGACCTCATGCACCACCAGCTCCAGGTCAATCAGCCCAGCTGGTCCACCATCTTCTGCACCGACCCCGAGGCAGCGACCCAGTCCCGCCTTAAAATCTTCAACAGCACCGCCGACACCCCCGCCATGCTGCTGCCCGTCCACTTCCCCACCCCCACCGCCGGCCGCCTGAAACACACCGCCGACGGCTTCCGCTGGGCATTCGTGGATTGACCAGGGCTGCCACGCGGCAGCAAGCTTCCAGCAACCCCAGGGAGAACCGGAGACAATGCTCGACCAGCCCCGAAAAACGCTGCGCATCGCCTCGATGCGCGAAAAAGTCTCGCCCGCCGAATGGCAGGCCCGCATCGACACCGCCGCCTGCTACCGCCTCGTCGCCCTCTACGGGATGGACGATATCGGCGCCAACCACATCTCCATGCGCGTGCCGGGTGAGGACAACAACTTCCTCATCAACCCCTACGGCATGATGTATGACGAGATCACCGCCTCCTCGCTGATCAAGATCGACATCGAGGGCAACATCGTCGGCAAGACCGATTTCGGAGACTTCGATTTCGGCATCAACCGCGCCGGCTTCGTCATCCACGCCGCCGTGCACAAGCACCGGCACGACGCGAACTGCGTCATCCACACCCACACCTGGCCGGGCATGGCCATCTCCTCGCTGGAATGCGGGCTGCTGCCGCTGACCCAGACGGCGATGCGCTTCGTCAATATCTCCTACCACGACTACAACGGCGTGGTGCTCGATGTCTCCGAACAGGACCGCCTGGTGCGTGACCTCGGCCAGAACAACGCCATGATCCTGCGCAACCACGGCCTGCTCACCACCGGTAACTCCATCGGCGAGGCGTTCAACACGCTGCACCGGCTGGAAAAGAGCTGCATGGCGCAGCTCGCCGCCATGGCCTGCAACACGCCGATGGCACAGGTTCCGCAGAAAGTGCTGGACGAAACCTACATGAACTACCAGCCCGGCACCCGCCGTCCCTATGGGCTGATGGAGTGGCCGGCGATGCTGCGGCAGCTCGATCGGCGCAATCCGGGGTATGACGTGTAATCAAGGGGTTGGGTGAATTTCGCTGTTTGAAATTCACGTTTGGGGACAAATTCGCGCTTCTCCACTCCTGGGAAGGCGCTGCCTTCCCAGGCCCATCCGCCAGGGGCGAGCCGCCCCTGGACCGTCGTTGAATTGGGGTGCCGCGCACGGGGATGCGCGCGCTTTTCATGCTGCGGTGACGCGGCTGCGCTGCCACCGCAAATTGCTCAGTGATAGAACCCCGAGCCATTGTCGTCAAGGAAATTAATCCTAAAAAAACTCCTACATCGCCGAAGCGCGGCTCACGTGTCAAAACACCGGCATCACCTGCGACAAACGCCCACCAACCCGCAGCGCTCCCACCTGCCGGGCCAACCCCGTCGCATCATCCGTCTCCAGAAACACCCCACACAGCGTCGCCTCCCCCTCCGCCGGCGCCAGCTTTTCGCCCGGCACCTTCTTCCAGAACCGCAGCGCCGCCGCCCCCTTCTGCATGCCGATGATGCTGTCGTAATCGCCGCACATCCCGGCATCGGTCATATAGGCCGTGCCGCCAGGCAGGATCTGATGGTCCGCCGTCGGCGCATGGGTATGCGTGCCCACCACCAACGAAGCCAGCCCATCGAAACTATGCCCCATGGCCTGCTTCTCGCTGCTCGCCTCGGCATGCACATCCACCACCGCCGCCTGCACCGCGCGCCCCAGCGGGTGCCGCTGCAACTCCGCCTGCACGGCCCGAAACGGGTCGTCCAGCGCATCCATGAACAACCGCCCCATCACGTTGATGACCAGCGCCTTTCGCCCATCACCCAGCACCGCGACAAAGGCGCCCCGCCCCGGCGTGCCGGGCGGGAAATTGATCGGGCGGATCACCCGGTGCTCGGTCTCCAGATAGGGGATGATCTCCTTGCGGTCCCAGGCGTGGTTGCCCAGCGTGATCACATCGGTCCCGGCCAGGAAGAAGGCCCGCGCCATCTCCGGCGCCAGGCCAAAGCCATGGCTGGCATTCTCGCCATTCACGACCACCAGATCGGCGCGGAGTTCGGCCCGAAGGCCCGGAAGTCGTTCGGTCAGGGCATCGCGGCCGCTGCGGCCCACGATATCGCCCAGGAAGAGGATGCGCATGCATCGCCATACCGCCCCCGCGCCCCGCGGCAAAGCCGCCATGGGATCGCTTGGCAAAGCCGCCAAGGTATCGCTCGGCAAAGCCGCCTTCTGCTTGACCCCACACCGCCGCCCCCGCAGCATCGCGCAAAACAGGAAACGCCCGCATGCGCCTCACCCGCCGCGCCAGCCTGGCAGCCGCACTCGCCGCCCCCGCCGCCATTAGCCCCGCCGGGGCGCAGACCTACCCCGACCGTTCGGTCCGGGTCATCATCCCCTACAGCGCCGGCGGCGTGGCCGACACCATCGCCCGCACCATCCAACCCAAGATGGCCGAGCATCTCGGCCAATCCGTCGTGGTGGAAAACCGCACCGGCGCCTCGGGCGCCATCGCCGCCGCGGCGCTGGCCCAATCCGCGCCCGATGGCCACACCTTCATGATGGAGGGTGCGACCTTCGCCACCCTGCCGCTGGTCAGCCGCTCCCTGCCAGTCGATTACGAAACCGCCTTCATCCCCGTCGCCCAGGTCACCTCGCAGCCCTATTACCTCGCGGTCCACCAGAATTTCCCGGCCGAGGATTTTGCCGGCTTTCTGGCCGCCGCCCGTGCCCGGCCCGGGGTCATCACCTATGGCACCCCCGGCCACGCCCATATCGGCCATTTCATGGGCGAGCTGATCCAGCTCAAATCCGGCATCCGCCTCGAACACATCCCCTATCGCGGCGGCGCCGATGCATCGCGCGAGGTGGGGGCGGGCCGCATCGATGCCGCCATCATCAGCCATTCCAGCCTCATCCCCGCGCTGCAGGCAAACCGCGCCCGCCTCATCGCCGTCACCTCCGCCGAACGCCGCCCCCTCACCCCCGAAACCCCCGCCATCGCGGAAATCCTGCCCGGCTACGACCTGGTCTCCTGGACCGGCTTCTTCGCCCCCGCCGGCACGCCGTCCGCCATCCTCACCCGCTTCACCCAGGCCCTGCACCACGCCATCGCCGACGCGCCGACGCGTGAGCGCCTGATCGCCGGCGGCAACGACCCCATCCTCTCCGACGCGGCCGCCTATGCCGCGCTGATCCGCCGCGACCGCGCGGTGGCGCGCGATATCGTGGCCAATGCGCCGGGCCTGCGGGGCTGAGCATTTCACTTGACCCCGCCGCCCGCGCGGCGGTTCATGACGCATGCCTCCAACAGCCCGGCGCAGAACCATGCCGAAAGCCCTGATCCTCGCCCTTCTCCTCCTCCTGGCGCCCCTGCCCACCCATGCCGCCATCGAGGACGGCGCCACGGGCAGCGACCATGGCGGCATCCCCGTGGCCCGCCGGCCCCGCCTGATCACAGAAGAAGCGCTCGAGGCCAGCTATGGCTGCCTGATCGGCGGCGTCAGCGGCATCTCCGCCGCGCTGGCGGTGGGGCCGCAGAACCTCGTCAATGTCGTGGCCGGCGGCATCGTCACCCCCGCCAGCCCCGCGGTGCTCGCGGTCGGCATGATGGGCGTCATCTTCGCCAGCTTCTGCACCGTGGGCCAGGCCCTGACGCCCATGGCGCTCGATCTCTCCGACCGTCTCTCGGGCCCAGTCGCGCAGGCCAGCGAGACCGCCGCGCAGTATCTCGACGAGGCGATGGCGGCGACCGGCCGCGCCTGGCAGGAGGGCACGGCGACGCTCGGCCGCCACTGCGCCGGCACCACCATCTGCGGCTGGCTGCCGGCGCGCTGAAGCGGGGCGTCAGGCCCCCGCCAGCGTCATCCCCTCAACCCGCACTGTCGGCGCATCGGTGCCGCGGCGGAACTGCAAATCCGAGGCCGGGGTCATGTGCAGGAACATCTCCTGCAGCTTGCCGGCCACGGTGATTTCGCTCACCGCCTCCGCCAGTTGCCCGTTACGGATCATGAAGCCCGAGGCGCCACGGCTATAGTCGCCGGTCACGGCATTGACGCTCATGCCGATCATCTCGGTGATGTAGAGCCCCTCGCGGATATCGGCCATCAACTCGGCCGGCGTCGCGCTCCCCGCCGCCAGCCAAAGATTGGTGGCGGATGGGCTGGGCGGCCCACCCGTCCCGCGGCTGGCATGGCCGGTACTGGCCAGGTTAAGCTGCCGCGCGCTGCGCCCATCCAGGATCCAGCTCAGCAGCACACCATCCTCCACCAGGGTGAGCGGCGCGCAGGGCGTCCCCTCGCCATCGAAGGGGCGGGAGCGCGGGCCGCGCGGGCGTGTGGCGTCATCAATCACCCGAAGCCCCGCCGCCAGCACCTGCTTGCCCATGCTGTCCTTGAGGAAGGAGGTTCCGCGCGCGACCGAGGCGCCATTGATCGCACTCGACAAATGCCCAACCAGGCTGCCCGAGACCCGCGGCGCATAGACCACCGGAATGCGCGCCGTCGCCGGCCGGCGCGGGTTGAGCCGGGCGATCGCCTGCTCCCCCGCGCGCCGTCCGATCAGCGCCGCATCCTCCAGATCCGCCAGATGCACGGCCGAGGAGTAATCATAATCCCGCTCCATCCCCGTGCCGCTGCCGGCCAGCGCGGTGGCGGAAATGGAATGCCCGGTGCGGGCATATTCCCCGGCGAACCCGGCCGAGGTGACGATGGCGATCCGCAGCCGGTTCCAGCCCGCCTCCGCGCCCTCGCTATTGGTCACGCCCGCCACGGCCAGCGCCGCCTCCTCGGCGATCCCCGCGCGCTCGATCAGCGCCTCGGCGCTGGGCTCGCTGGGGTCATGCAGATCGAGCGGGCCGGCGTCAGGCGCCGGCAGCGCCGCCAGCAACCCGCAAAACGGGTCGGCCGGCACCACGCGCGCCATCGCCACCGCCTGCTCGGCCAGGCGGGCAAAACCCTCCGGCGCGGTATCGCTGCTGCTGATGATGGCCTGGCGCTGGCCGACGAAGACGCGCAGGCCGATATCCAGCCCCTCGGCGCGTTCCAGCTGCTCCAGCTTGCCCAGGCGCCGCTGCACCGAGAGGCTGGCATTCTCCACCAGCACCGCATCGGCCGAATCGGCGCCGGCCCGGCGCGCCGCGGTGATCAGCGCGGCCAGCCTGTCGAGCCGGTTCATGCCGCGAGCCTGTCGCTGATATGCCCCAAGCCAGGCACCTTCCCCGCCGGCCCCAGCGCGGCGAGCGTGGGCTTGCCGCGGAAGATTCTCGTCGCCACCGCCTGCACATCCGCCACCGTCACCGCCGCGATCTTCTGCTTCGTCTCCTCGGTCGGGATGATCCGGCCATGCACCTGCCATTGCCGCGCCAATTGTTCGCAGCGCGAACCGGTGCTCTCCAGGCTCATCAACAGGGACGCACGCAGCTGTGCCTTGGCCCGGTTCAACTCCTCCTCGGTCACGTCGTGCTGGACGCGCACCAGCTCCTCCAGCGTGACGGGAATGAGCTCCGCCGCCTCCTTCTCCCCGGTGCCGGCGTAGATGGCGAAGAGCCCGCTATCATCGAAGGGCTGGGTATAGCTGTAGATCGAATAGACCAGCCCCCGCTTCTCACGGATCTCCTGGAACAGCCGCGACGACATGCCACCGCCCAGCAGCGTCGAGAGCAGCATGGCCGCATGGCTGTCCGGGCTGCGATAGGCCACACCCTCGAAGCCGAGCACGACATGCACCTGGTCCAGCTCACGCTCCTCGCGATACTCGCCGCCGGTGTAGCGGGCGGGTTCCGGCGCGGGCGCGGCTTTGCTGGGCAGGCCTGCGAAATGCGCCTGGGCGAGCTCCAGCACCGCCGCATGCTCCAGCGCGCCGGCGGCGGCCACGACCATGTTTTTCGGGCCGTAATGCGCCTGCATATAGCCGGTCAGCGCGTCCCGCTTCATTTTCTTGATGATCTTCTCATCGCCCAGAGTGGGCCGGCCCATCGCCTGGTCGGCATAGGCGGTGTTCTGGAAATGGTCGAAGACGATATCATCCGGCGTGTCATTGGCCTGGCCGATTTCCTGCAGGATCACGCCCCGCTCGCGCTCTAGCTCCTCGGGCACGAAGGCGGAATTGGTCAGGATGTCGCCGATGATATCGGCGGCCAGCCCCACATCCTCCTTCAAGACCTTGCAGTAATAGGCGGTGTTTTCCCGCGCGGTATAGGCGTTGATCTGCCCGCCCACATTCTCGATTTCCCGCGCAATGGCCGCGGCGTCGCGCCGCGCGGTGCCCTTGAAGGCCATGTGTTCAAGGAAGTGGCTGGCGCCGTTGACACGCGCCTCCTCATGCCGCGTGCCGGCGGCGACATAGGCGCCGAAGGAGACGGTCTCCACCCTGGGCATGGTCTCGGTGACGATGGTGAGGCCGCTGGGCAGGGTGGTGACCTGGATGGCGTCTGGCGACTGGGTTGGGGACAAGGCTGGGTTCCTGAGGGGGCGTCTGGATTGCATTTTGGCGGCAAACCAGGCTTGGCGCCATAGCGTGGCGGGTCCATCTACCGCCGGCGGTGGCGCTGCCATGACGCGGCGCCTTCCACACCCCGGCCACCTTCGCGGCGGGGGGCTGACAGGCGCCGTTTTTTCTTGTTCTACGCGCTCAACGACATCAACGAGGCAGACCCCGATGCTGTGGATTCCCCTGATACTCCTGCTGGGCGCCTTCTGCGTGTCCGATCTCCTGCGCCAATTCGGCCGGCCAGCGACGGGGCTGACCAGCCTGATTCTCGGCCTAGCCTTCGCCCTGGGCGCGGTCGGGCTGACGGTGCAACTGGCGGCCGAAATCGACCTCGCCACCGCCGAACGGGCGCTGGACTGGGCCAGGTCCGGGATCGCGTCGCAGCCGGCCCTGGTGACCACGCTCCTGGCCGGTTCGGGCGTGCTGCTCTCCATGGGTGGCGCCGCGCGCCTGGTCGACCGGGTCGCGCTGAGCGATCCGGATGGGCCGATGCCCAGCACATTCGCCCCGGGGCTGGCCGTGGCGCTGGGCGTGCTGCTGCTGGTGGGGGCTTATATCCGGCTTTGACGCGGGCGAATCCTGAAAGGGGCCTGGCCCCTTCCAGACCTTCCCCACCAGGTGCCTGGGGCACCTGGATCGCCTTATGAATTGTTTTCCCTGAGCGCCACGGCGCGCGCCGGGTCGTCGGTGGTGATCGAGGACGGCGCCAGCGCGAAAGCCTGCTCAAGCGCCTCAGGCGTATCGGCGCGCCAGATATTCGTGGTGCCGGCGATGCCTTGCAGCACGCGGGGCAGTTCCGCGGTCTCGAAGCCGAAGCCTATGCCGTTGCAGCCCAGCGCCCGTGCATAGGCGTTCAGCGAGGCCGCGCTGTGCCAAGCCATGTCGCTGGGACGGATCAGCAGGTCCATATCCGGCATCGCCGCCTCGGCCAGGGTCGCGGGCAAAAACGACATCAGCCGGATACGCGCCGGAATGCGCGCGAGTTCGGCCCGCACCGCCGCCAGGAGGGCCGGCACATGGTGGTTCTCGTGATTGGCCTTGACCTCAAGCCGCAGCAGTTTTCCCGACGCCGCGACCAGTTCCAGCAGCGCGGCAAGGGTCGGCATCCCCTCATCCAGCCCGCGCAGCCTGGTGGCAGCCAGCTCGACGGCGGTCCGGTGGGCGATGGCGCCATGGCCCTCCGTGGTGCGATCCAGTGTCGCGTCGTGATGCACCATGGCAACACCATCGGCGGACAGATGGACGTCGCATTCCACCTCCTCGATCGGCAAAGCAAGGGCGTTGCGGAACGCCGTGATCGAGTTTTCCGGCCAGAGCAGGGCTCCGCCGCGATGGGCGCAGATCGCGATCATGCATTCCGCCTTGCATGCGCCCGCACAAACGCCTCGATCGGCGCCAGATCATTGGGCAGCACGGTAAACCGCTCCGCCCGCTCATAGAGATCGGCGAGATGCGGCGGCAGCGCCGGCGCCTCGCCCAGCGCCGCGCGCACCGCGTCGGGAAATTTCGCCGGATGGGCAGTGGCGGCGATGATCACCGGCACATCCGCCGCACCGGGATGCGCCCGCGCCGCCGCCGTGCCCACCGCGGTGTGCGGGTCCGCCACATAGCCGCTCTCGCGCTTCAGCCGGCGCATTTCTTCGAGCGTCCCGGCATCATCGAGCGTGAAGCCGGTGAATTGCCGCGTGGCCGCCCGCCAGGCCGCATCGGGCACCGGCATCCGCCCCTCGGCGCGGAAGCGCGCCATCTGCTCCGCCGTCGCCACCGCGTCGCGCCCCAAGAGTTCGAACAACAGCCGCTCGAAATTCGACGACACCTGAATGTCCATGCTCGGCGACAGGCTGGGCTCCACCGGCCGCGCGCTCATGTCATTGCCGGCCAGGAACCGCGCCAGGATATCGTTGCGGTTGGAACCGATGATGAAACGCTCGATCGGCAGCCCCATCCGCATCGCCGCATAGGCCGCCAGCACATTGCCGAAATTGCCGGTCGGCACGCTCACCGCAACCGCGCGGTCCGGTGCCCCCAGCGCCAGGGCGGCAGCGGCGTAATAAGGGATCTGGGCCGCGATTCGCGCCCAGTTGATGCTGTTCACCGCCGCGAGTTTCATCTCGCCGCGGAACGGCGCGTCGTTGAACATCGCCTTCACCGCGTCCTGGCAATCATCGAAGCTGCCCTGCACCGCGATATTGGCCACATTGGGCGAGAGCACCGTCGTCATCTGCCGCCGCTGCACTTCGGAGGTGCGGTTCTCGGGATGCAGGATCACGATGTCGATCGCCGCCCGGTCGCGGCACGCCTCGATGGCGGCGGAACCGGTATCGCCCGATGTGGCCCCCACAATGGTGATGCGCTCGCCACGCCTGGCCAGCACATGGTCGAACAACCGCCCCAGCAATTGCAGCGCCACATCCTTGAAGGCCAGGGTCGGCCCGTGGAACAGCTCCAGCGCGAAATGCCGCTCATCCAGCTGCACCAGCGGCACGACAGCGGCATGGGCGAAGCTGCCATAGGATTCGGCGCACATCCGGCGCAGATCCCCCTCCGCCACCGCCTCGCCAAAAAACGGCAGCAGCAGCCGCGCCGCCAGGTCGGCATAGGGCAGGCCGCGCAGCGCGCGCCATTCATCCGGCGACAGGCTCGGCCAGGTCTCGGGCATGAACAACCCGCCATCCTCGGCGAGACCGGCCAGAAGGACACCTTCGAAACCGCGGGGCGCGGCCTGGCCGCGGGTGGATATGTAGCGCATGGCCCGGCTTATAGGCGGCTGGGGCTGGCCCGCAATCGCTCTGGGCGGAATCACCCGGGGCGTGAATGGCCAGGCCAAGCAAGGCCAGACCCAGATCGCCATGACACAGTCAGGGCGATCTGGGTGTAGAGCATGATGCGTTGAGGCGGAATCGCCGTAAACGCTGAATCATGCTCTCAGCAACGGCTAGACCATGCGGAGTGAGCGCTTGTGAACGAAGCATGGTCTAGCGCACCAACTGCACCGCCCGGGTGCTGGGAATCGCGGCCGAGGATTTCTTCAGGTTGACGAGGTCCGACAGCAGCGCCAGCAGCATCACCGAATAATCGCCCAGCTCACCGGGCTGCAGGCCGGGCTCGCGGAACCGCGCGACCTGGTAGCGCGCGCCCTCGTAGTCGATGCTGAACGCGGCGCCACCGGGCGGCGTGGCGCCTTCGGGATAGAGCTGGAACAGGCAGGCGCGGCGTCCGCTATCGGGGTCGCCGCCCGGCAGCACGCCGAAGGTCAGGCAGCGCGGCGTGCCATCCGGCCAGGGCGGCAGCCGGGCCTGGGCGCGCAGCAGCACGCCAAGAAAGCGGATGATCTCCTGCACCGAGCGCACCAGCACCCGCTCGCGGTCCTCGCTGAACTCGGTCGCATGCGCCACCACGACCTCGCGCTGCACGCAGATCGGCGCGCTCTCGGTGGGCTGTGGGCCGGTGGCGGTGGTCGTCACCGGCACCAGGATGCTGCGGCCGGCCACGATCAGGCGTCGGCAGGCCACCACCTCCTGGCTCGGGCGATAGAGCTGGAAGCGGCCGCCGCGCAATGGCAGCAGGCGCAGCCGCTGCTCGGCCACAACCCCCAGCAGATCGGCCTGGGTGGCCTGGGCCGCACTCAGCGTGCCGCCCAGCGGCTCCAGCCTGGTATAGTCATGGAAGACGAAACGGCCCTGCCCCGCGGTGGCGCGCAGGGTCGCCACGATCGCGGCGCCGCTGGCCGCCACCGGGCAATCGGGCTGGTCGAGCCAGCAGCGCGGGTCATTGGGAATACGCAGGCCCACGCCCGGCTGCTCGATCGAGGAGAACAGCAGCAACAGCAGCATTTCCTCCGGATAGCCACGCTCGAGGTAGTAGCGAAAAATCTGCGGCTCCAGCGGCTCCAGCAGCCCGCGGATGAATTCCTGGGTGTCGAGCGCGGAGACGTCGAAGCTGGGCGAGACGCCGCCCGACAGCCCGAGGCCCAGCACGCTTCCCGCGCCGCCCGCCGTGGGCACCAGCAGTCCGGGCTGGCCAAGGCCGAGATTCATCGACCCCCGGATTTGCGGAATGGTGGTGAAATGCAGCGGCATCTCGTCCCGCGCGCGCAGGATATTGCGCAGCAACAGGCTATTGGCCGAGGTCTCGACCGCCGCGTTGTAGTCGATGGCCTGGCGCGCGATGGGCTGCCCCAGTGAACATCCGCCCAGCAGCACCATCAGGCATGCGGCCCGGAGCATCTTCAGCATGGCCAAGCCTCCCATTCGCGGGATGGCAGGCTGCGAGCCCCCGCGGCCCAGGTCAATCGTCGAGATAGCGCCGCGTCAGATGGGCGGTGAAATCCGACGGGTCCAGCGGCTTGCCGGTGGCCGCCCGCAGCAGGTCCTGGAAGCCCAGCCGGCTGCCCTGGGCGTGAACATGGGTCCGCAGCCAGCCCAGCAGCGGTGCCGCATCGCCCTGCCCCAGCGCCGCATCCAGGCCCGGCGTCGCGGCCCGCGCCGCCCCCATCAGCTGTGCGGCCGCCATCGCACCCAGCGTGTAGCTGGGGAAATAGCCGAAGGCGCCGTCATGCCAGTGGATATCCTGCAGGCAGCCCCGCGCGTCATCGGGCGGCGTGATACCAAGCAGGCGATGCAGCCCCTCCCCCCAGGCGCCCGGCAGATCCGCCACCGCCAATTCGCCCGCGATCAGCGCGCGTTCCAGCCGAAAACGCAGGATGACATGGGCGGGATAGGTGATCTCATCGGCATCGACCCGAATGAAGCCCGGCTCCACATGGCGCCACAGCTTCTGCAGGTTCTCCCCCGCATAGGCAGCCGCGTCACCGCCATAGGCGGCATGCAGTTCACGTCCCAGGAACCCGAGAAAATCATCGCCCCGGCAGGCCTGCATCTCGATGATCAGCGACTGGCTCTCATGCGCCGCCATCCCCGCCGCCTCGCCCACGGGCTGGCGCCGGAAACCCTCAGGCAGACCACGCTCATACAGCGCGTGCCCCGTTTCATGCAGCACCCCCAGCAGAGCCTGGGCGACATCGCCCGCATTGTAGCGGGTGGTGATGCGCACATCGCTGGGTGTGCCGCCGCAGAAGGGATGGGTGCTCTCATCCAGCCGGGCGTGGCTGTATTCCAGGCCCATGCGGGCGCTCATGGCCTGTGCCATCGCTTTCTGCGCGGCCACCGGGAAGGGGCCCTGGAGCGGAATGGCGGGCCCGCGCCGGGCCTGGATCTCCAGCGCGCGCGGCAGGGCAGAGGCCAGAAACACTTCATAGGTGGCAAAGATCGGCTCGACCTCGGCCGCCGTCACGCCGCGCTGAAAACCATCCATCAGCGAATCATAGGGGCTGAGGCCGAGTGCCGCCGAAAGTGCCTGCGCCGTCTCGCGCTGCAGCCGCACCACCTCCTCCAAGGCCGGGCGCACCATGGCGAAGTCCGACGCACGCCGCGCCTCGCGCCAGATCTTCTCGCAGCGGCTATTGGCCAGCGACACGGCCTCCACCAGCGCGGTCGGCAGGGCCGTGGCGCGGATATGGGCATGGCGCATCAGGGCGAGATTGGCCTGGTCCCATTCGCCACCGGCCTCGGCCGCCGCCAGATCCTCGGCGACCTCGGGCGCGATGGCCATTTCGTGCATCATCCCCGCCAGCAGGGCCATCTGGTCACCGCGCGCGGCGCCACCCCCCGGCGGCATCATCGCCGAGGCATCCCAGCCCAGCATGGCCGAGGCCTCGCCCAGGGTGGCGATCCGGGCATGGCGGGTCTTCAGGCGTTCATAGGCGGCGTTCATGGCGTGCGGATCCGTCGTGAGGCCCAGAGCAGGAAAATGCCGGTCCAGGCCAGGGCAAGGCCGAACCAGGTGATGGCATAGCCGAGATGCGGGTTGTTGGGGCTGGGAAAACCTGTGGCCGGGCTCGGCACGCCGCCCTGGTTGGGGGCCGGCGTGCTGCCCAGGCCACCATCGGGCCGGGCGCGTCCCGGCACCACCACGGTCAGGCCAAAGGGCGCCACGGGCAGCCCCAGCGCCGCCCCCATCGCGGCCACATCGAAATTGTGAAAGCGCCGCGTGGCCGGGCTGTCACTGGCCGAAAGCAGGCCGGGCCGCTCGGTGGGCCGCATATAGCCCTGCACCGTCACAACACCCTCGGGCCGCGCCACCCCGGCACGGTCCAGCGGCACCCAGCCGCGCTCGACCAACAGCACGGGCGCGCCCTCGCGCTCCAGCGGCGTGATCAGCGCAGCGCCCAACGTGTTGCCGCGCACCTCGCTGCCCAGCAGGATTTCGAGATCATGGCGGAACCGCCCACTGTCGATGATGTGGGCGAAGGCCGGTGGATCGACCGCCGAGATCGGCGGCCCCGACTGCGCGGCCGCGAGGTCCTGCAACAGCGCGGTCTTCCACCCCATCCGCTGCACCTGCCAGATCCCGAGCGAGAGCAGCACGGCCAGCACCGGCAGGGCAAGAAAGCTCGGCAGCACGATGCGCTGCCACTGCAAGGGGGGGGCGCCGCCCCCGCCCTGGCTCACGGTATCAATGACCGGTGTGGCCAGCACCCAGCACGTAGATCGAGACGAAGAGGAACAGCCACACCACGTCCACGAAATGCCAGTACCAGGCGGCCGCCTCGAAGCCGAAATGCCGCTCCGGCGTGAACTGCCCGGCCATGGCGCGGAACAGGCAGACGGCGAGGAAGATGGTGCCGATGATCACATGGAAGCCGTGAAACCCGGTCGCCAGGAAGAAGGTGGAGGAGTAGATGCCGCCACCGGCAAAGGCGAAGGGCGCCTCCATGTATTCCAGCGCCTGCAGGGCGGTGAAGCTCATGCCCAACAGCACGGTCAGCGCCAGGCCCTGGATCATCGCGCGGCGGTCATTGTGGATCACGCCATGATGCGCCCATGTCACCGTGCAGCCTGAGAGCAACAGGATCAGCGTGTTGAGCAGCGGCAGGTGGAAGGGGTCGAAGGTGGTGATGCCGGCGGGCGGCCAGACCGCGTGCTCGGCGCCCGAGACATGCTCGGGGAAGATCGCGAAGTGGAAATAGGCCCAGAAGAAGGCCACGAAGAACATCACTTCCGAGGCAATGAAGAGCATCATGCCATAGCGCAGGCCGATGCGGACGATGGGGGTGTGCACGCCCGCCGCCCGGCTTTCCTTCAGCACATCGCGCCACCACATGAACATCGTGAGGATCATGCCGGCGAGGCCGGCGAGAAACATCCAGCGAATGCCCTCATGCGCGTTCAGCACGATGCCGAACAGCAGCGCACCGCCCGAGAAGGCGCCGACCAGCGGCCAGGGCGAGGGGTCAACGAGGTGATAGGGATGCTTGTGCGGCGGAGCGGGCTCACTGCCTGCGGAGGCTGGGCCTGCTACGGCGGTGGCGGCGGGGGCGGAACTGGCCATTCTCAATCCTGATTCCCGGGCTTGCGAGAGCCCTTTGTTCTGCGCCGCAACATCGCGGCAAATGCGCCGTTGATCAACCCGTCACCGGGTGGAACCGGCGCCAATATGCGGCCCCGCGCTGGCCAGCGCACCCGCGCGCTCGGCATCGGCCAGGGTGCGGAAAAACGTGTAGCTGACGGTGATGGTGCGCACGCCGCGCGCCTGTGCGTCTTCCAGGATTTTCGGGTCAACCCAGAAGGCCAGCGGCATATCCACGGACTGGCCCGGCTCCAGCGTCTGTTCGGTGAAGCAGAAGCAGGCGGTCTTGTGGAAATACCGGCCGACGATGTCGGGCGTGACATTGTAGGTGGAGATGCCGGTCACCGGCGCCGTGCTGTCATTGCGGGCGGTGTAGAACGCCACCCCCTCCTCGCCCAATGCGAGGGGCATCGACACCTGCTGCGGCGCGAAATGCCAGGGAAGCCCCGGATGGGTGGAGGCGACGAAGCGGATATTGATGGTGGTATTGGCCACCGCCCCGGGTGCGGCGGTGCCCAGCATGGGCGTGCCGCCGAAACCGGTGGCGCGGCAGAACAGGTCATACAGCGGCACCGCGGCGAAGGACACGCCGACCATGAAGCCCACGAAGCCCATGGCGCCGAACAGCGTGCGGCGGTTGCGCCGCGCCAGTGCCTCGGCCTGGTTCCCCGCCATGCTCATGGCGCGCGATGACCGGTGTGGCTTGGCAGGGCTGACAGATCCCGCGCCCAGCCGATGGCGTCAGCCGCGAAGATCTGGTCGATGGGCGGAATGGCGGCAGGATCGTCGAGCGTGGCGATGGCGAGGTCAATCCCGTCCGGCGCGTGGTCACCCTCATAGGTGAGGGCCGTGCCGCAGCGCGCGCAGAAGCCGCGCGAGGCAATGGCGCTGGAGCGGTAGAGCGTGGGCCGGGCACCATCAAACACGAGATTCTCACGGCGAAAGGTCACGAACGCCATATAGGGTGCGCCCGCGGCCTTGCGGCACATCGAGCAATGGCAGATCGACGCGTCGCGCTTCGGCCCGCCCGCCCGGTAGCGGACCGCGCCGCACAAACATCCACCGGTGAAGACGGCCTCAACCACGCAGCAACCGCGCAACGGAGATGAAGTAGAACAGCACCACGAGGGCGACCAGCGCTGCCAGGATGGCCCAGTTGCGCTGCCGCCGGCGGCGCAGGAATTCCGCGTCGGGTGTCATGCCAGCACCAGGTGATCGACCACCACCATCCCCAACAGGATGAAAAGGTAGCTGATGGAATATTTGAAGCACTTCTTGGCCGGCAGGTCGTTGGTCAGGCTGCGCCCGGTCTCATCCTGACGGTCGGTCCAGACCGCCCATGCGTGCTTCAGGAACCAGAGCCCGAGACCCAATGCCGAGGCGCCATAGATCCAGCCCGAAAACCCCATGAACCAGGGCGCCAGCGCCACCGGCAGAAGGGCGATGGTATAGACCAGCACCTGTTTGCGCGTCTCGCGCGCGCCCGCCACCACGGGCAGCATGGGCACGCCGGCGCGGGCGTAATCGGCATGGGCGAAGAGCGACAGCGCCCAAAAATGCGGCGGGGTCCAGAAGAAGATGATGGCAAACAGCAGCAGCGGCTCGGGGCTGATCGACCCGGTGACCGCCACCCAGCCGATCAGCGGCGGGAAGGCACCGGCAGCACCGCCGATGACGATGTTTTGCGGCGTCCGCCGCTTCAGCCACATCGTGTAGATGAAGACATAGAAGGCGATCGATCCGGCGAGCACCGTGGCTGCCAACCAATTGGTGGCCAGCCCCATGAGCGCCACCGAGAACACTGCCAGCCCCACGCCATAGGCCAGCGCCGAATCGGGCGAAATGCGGCCGGCGGGGATCGGCCGGTTCACCGTGCGGCGCATCACCGCGTCGATATCGCGGTCGTACCACATGTTGATCGCACCGGCGGCGCCGGCGGCGATGGTGATGCAGAGAATGGCGGTGATGGCCAGCACGGGATGCATCGCACCCGGTGCCACCAGCAGCCCCGCCACGCCGGAATAGACGACGAGCGACAGCACCCGCGGCTTGAGCAGCGTGATCCAGTCCCGCACCTCGGAACCGGCCGCAAGGTCCGATCGCGACTGGCCACTTCCGGCCAGCGCGTGAATTGGCCCGGACAATGCATCAAGGGGGGCCGAAGCCCCCCCCACGCGGTCATTGATGGCCGTATCGCTCATCGTATTGTCACCCCATGCAGCGCATCAGCGGATGCGCGGCAGTTCCTCGAATGTGTGGAAGGCGGGCGGGCTGGGCACCTGCCACTCCAGCGTCGTCGCACCCTCACCCCAGGGATTGGCTGCCGCCACCGCGCCGCGGCGGAACGTCACCCACATCACGTAGAAGAAGAAGACGAAGCTGGCGACCGAGACATAGGCACCCAGCGACGCGATCAGGTTCCAGCCCGCATGCGCGTCGGCATAATCGGGATAGCGGCGCGGCATGCCCTGGTTGCCCAGGAAGTGCATGGGGAAGAAGGTCAGGTTCACGCCCACGAAGGTCAGCCAGAAGTGGATCTTGCCAAGCTTCTCAGGGTACTGGCGGCCGCTCATCTTGCCGATCCAGTAATAGATGCCGCAGTAGATCCCGAACACCGCGCCGAGCGACAGCACGTAGTGGAAATGCGCCACCACGTAATAGGTGTTGTGCAGGATCTGGGTGATCGAGGCATTGGCCAGCACCACACCCGTCACGCCACCCACTGTGAACAGGAAGATGAAGCCGATGGCAAAGAGCATCGGGGTGTCATAGCGCATGGAGCCGCCCCACATCGTGGCGATCCAGGAGAAGATTTTCACCCCCGTCGGCACCGCGATGACCATCGTCGCGGCCATGAAGTAGGCGCGCGTGTCGACATCCATGCCCGAGGTGTACATGTGGTGCGCCCACACGACGAAGCCGACCACGCCGATGGCGACCATCGCATAGGCCATGCCGAGATAGCCGAACACCGGCTTCTTCGAGAAGGTCGAGACCACGTGGCTCACGATGCCGAAGGCCGGCAGAATCATGATGTAGACCTCGGGGTGGCCGAAGAACCAGAAGAGGTGCTGGAACAGCACCGGGTCACCACCACCCTCGGGGCGGAAGAAGGCCGTGCCGAAATTGCGGTCGGTGATCAGCATGGTGATGGCACCACCCAGCACCGGCACCGCCAGCAGCAGCAGGAACGCCGTGACCAGCATCGACCAGACAAAGAGCGGCATCTTGTGCAGCGTCATGCCGGGCGCGCGCATGTTCAGGATGGTGGTGATGAAGTTGGCCGCACCCAGGATCGAGGAAGCACCCGCGAGGTGGAGCGCGAAGAGCGCCATGTCCATCGACATGCCCGGCTGATACTGGCTGTCCGACAGCGGCGGGTAGATCGTCCAGCCCGCACCAGCGCCCTGGCCCACGAACATGGAGCCACCCAGCAGCAGGAAGGCCGGCACGAGCAGCCAGAACGAGATGTTGTTCAGCCGCGGGAACGCCATATCCGGCGCGCCGATCATGATCGGCACGAACCAGTTGCCGAAGCCGCCAATGAGCGCGGGCATGATCACGAAGAACACCATGATCAGGCCATGCGCCGAGACCATCGCATTCCAGGCCTGGCCATCCGCGAAGATCTGCATGCCGGGGCTCTGCAGCTCGATGCGCATCAGCAGCGAGATGCCGATGCCGATGATCGCGGCGAACAGCGCGAACACGATATAGAGCGTGCCGATGTCCTTGTGGTTGGTGCTGAACAGCCAGCGCGACACGAAGCTGGGCTTGTGGTCGTGGTGGTCATCATGGGCCTGGGCGTACGCCATGGGTCTTGCCTCTCGTTCTGTCTTAGCGCGCCAGCGTCGCGGCAGCGGCGGCGATGGAGATGGGGGCATCGGGCGAAGCCGCAAGCGCGGGCGCCGGGGCCGGTGCCGCGGCATAGCGGGTGCGGGCCGACGCCACCCAGGCGTCGAATTCCTCGGCCGGAATGGCGCGGACCTCGATCGGCATGAACCAATGGTTCGTGCCGCAGATCTGGTTGCACTGGCCGAAATACGAACCGGGGCGATCAGCGCGGAACCACGTCTCGATCGACCGACCGGGAATGGAATAGCGCTGCACGCCGAGCGAGGGCACGAAGAAGGAGTGGATCACGTCCACGCCCGTGGAGATCACCCGGATATTGCGCCCGGCCGGCACCACCAGCGGCTCATCCACCGCCAGATTGCGCAGCTGGCCCGGCTGCAGATCCTCGGTCGGGATCGGCCGGCTGTCGAAGGCGAAGCCGCCATGGTCGGGATAAGCATAGTTCCAATACCACTGGCGACCCTGGACGTTGATCGTCATGTCAGCGTCGCGCGTGCGGTCCTGGTAATAGATGAGGCGGAAGGAGGGGATGGCGATCACGATGAGGATCAGCACCGGAATGACCGTCCAGGCGATCTCGAGGCCGGTGTGGTGGCTGGTCTGGCTCGCCACCGGGTTGCGCTTCGCGGAGTAGCGGAACATCACCCAGGCCAGCAGCAGCGCCACAAACACCGTGATCGCAACCATGATCCAGAAGACCATCTCGTTGAAATCATGAACGGCGGTCTTGATCGGCCCACCCGAGGCCTGCAGCCCCATCGCCCAAGGCGTGGGGACGCCGAGCGTGGTCGTCTCCGAAGCCATGGCGGGCCACGCCATCAATAGGGCGGCCACCGCCCAAAACCCGTTTTTCACAAGGCGCATGCCCATTCGCATCCCAGCTGTGCTTCCCAACAATGGTGCCGCATTTCGCATGCGCCACCCCTTTTATTCAGGTGGGGCGGACCATAATCGCAGTGCAGCATAGCGACAAGGTGCGAGCGGCGGGTTAACCGCCGCCACCCGGATCGGCTTCGACCTCGGCATCGCCTTCGGCCACGTGATCGACCATGTCGGACAGCATGGACCGGATATGCGGGTCGCCCACAACGTAAAAAACCTGCCGGCCCCGCCGGTCGGCCTGCAGCAGCCGCGCCGCGCGCAGCAGGCGCAGGTGGTGCGAGACCAGACTGGCCGAAATCGCCAGCCGATCCGCCATTTCCCCCACCGCCGCCGGGTCATCCAGACAGGCGAGGATGATCTTCAGCCGCGTCGGGTCACTCATCAGGCGGAACATTTCAGCGAGTTCGACAACCTGGTCTTCGGGAATGCGTGGGCGTGGGGCCATGCGGTGCAGCATTGGCGGTTGGTGACAACGACGCAAGGGGCAAGGCCTTGCCATGGCGCCCGGGGAGGACCAATTATTCGTAACAACACATTGAAATTCCTGAATCATTGAAGACGTGAATAGCTGTTCAAGCATCGCCCGACGCGGCCTGGCCGCGCTGCTGCTGCCGGCACCCGCCCTGGCCCAAGGCGGCGCAGGCGCACGCGCGCCCGCCATCGTCACCACCACGGCCATGCTCGCGGATGCCGTTCGGGCCGTCGCCGGCCCCGCCGCCCGGGTCGAAAGCCTGATGGGCGAGGGCGTGGACCCCCATCTCTTCCGCCCCACCCGCGCCGACACGGCGAAGCTGCTGGCCGCCGACCTCGTGGTGCTGAACGGCCACCGGCTCGAGGGGCGGATGGAGGAGGTGCTGGCCCGCCTCGCCGCCGCCGGCCGCCGGGTGCTGGCCATGGCCGAAACCCTGCCGCGGGCCGAACTGCGCACCCACCCCGAATACCCCGACGCCGCCGACCCGCATGTCTGGATGGACCCGCTGCTCTGGGCCCAGGCCGCCGGCACCCTGCCCGATGCCCTGGCGCCGCTGCTGCCCCGGGCACCCCTGGCCGAGAATCTCGCCGCCTATCGCGCCAGGCTGCGCCGCCTGCATGATTACGCCGCCGGCGCGCTCGGCGGCATCCCCGGACCCCAGCGCGTGCTCGTCACCGCCCATGACGCCTTCGGCTATTTCGCGCGCCGCTACGACCTCGCCATCGACAGCATCCAAGGGCTCTCGACCGAGGCGGAAGCCTCGCTCATCCGCATCGAGGCCATCGTGGCCATGCTCGTCACCCGCCGCGTCCCCGCCGTCTTCGCCGAGACCTCGGTGCCCGACCGGGCCGTGCGGGCGCTGATCGAAGGCGCCGCGGCCCGCGGCCACAGCGTGCGGCTGGGCGGCAACCTCTTCTCCGATTCGATGGGCCGCACCGGCACCTACACCGGCACGCTGGAGGGCATGCTGGACCACAACATCACCACCATCGCCCGCGCGCTGGGCGGCACCGCCCCCGCCGCCGGCCTGAACGGCCGGCTGTGATGGCCCCGCTCAGCATTCGCCACCTCAATGTCTTCTATGGCGAGACGCCGGCCCTGGCCGATATCAGCTGGGAGGTGCCGGCCGGGCTGACGGCCATCATCGGCCCCAATGGCGCCGGCAAATCCACCCTGCTGAAGGCCGCGCTCGGCCTGATCCCCAGCGAGGGCGAGGTGCGCTTCTTCGGCACCACGCTCGACGCCGCCCGCGCCCGGGTGGGCTACCTGCCGCAGCGCGCCAGCGTGGATTGGGATTTCCCCGCCTCGGCGCTCGACGTCGTGGCCATGGCCCGCACCCCCCGCACAAGCTGGTGGGGCGCCCTCCCCCGGCGCGAGGTGGAAGCGGCCCGCGCCGCCCTCGCCGAGGTCGGCATGGAAGCCCTGGCGGACCGCCCCATCGGCAAGCTCTCCGGCGGCCAGCAGCAGCGCGTTTTCCTCGCCCGCTGCCTGGCGCAGGAGGCCGACCTGCTGCTGATGGACGAACCCCTCGCCGCGGTGGACGCCGCCACCGAGCGCGAGATCATCAAGGTCCTGCAAAAACTGGCCGCCTCCGGCCGCAGCGTGGTGGCGGTGCATCACGACCTGGCCTCGGTGCCGCATATTTTCCAGCACGCGCTGATGCTCAATGGCCGGGTCGTGGCCGCCGGCACGGTCGCGGATATCTTCACGCCGGCCACCATCGTCACGACCTATGGCGCGGGGCTGGCGGCGTGATCGCCCACAACACCCTGGTCGTGGTGCTGGGCTGCGCGGCGCTGGGCATCGCCGCCGGTGCGGTGGGCTGCTTCGCCCTGTTGCGCGGCCGTGCCTTGCTGGCCGACGCGATGGGCCATGCCGCCCTGCCCGGCGTGGTCGGCGCGGCCCTGCTCGGCGCCTGGTTCGGCACCGACCCGCGCGCCCTGCCGCCGCTGCTGGTCGGCGGTGCCATCGCGGGCGCGCTGGGCCTCTGGGCCGTGCAGGCCCTGGCCGGCACCGGCCGCATCCGGCAGGACGCCGCGATCGCCGTGGTGCTGGCCAGCTTCTATGCGCTGGGCGTGGTCGGGCTCTCCGTGGTGCAGGCTATTCCGGCCGGCGCCCAGGCTGGGCTGTCGCATTTCATCCTGGGCCAGGCGGCCACAATGCGTGCCGAGGATGCCTGGGCGGCGGGGCTCCTCGCCATCTTCTGCGTGGCCAGCACGGTGGCGCTCTTCCCGCGCCTGCGCGCGCTGTGCTTCGACCCGGAATTCGCAGCCCTCCAGGGCCTGAACATCCGCCGCGCCGATGCCGCGCTGATGGGGCTGATCCTGCTGGTCTGCATCGCTGGCCTGCCGGCGGTGGGGCTGGTGCTGGTGGTGGCACTCCTGGTGCTGCCGGCGGCGACGGCGCGCATGCTGAACCAGCGCCTGCCCGGCATGTTCCTGGCAAGCGCGGCGGTGGGCGGCGTTTCGGGCGTGCTCGGCGCGCTGATTTCCGCCGGCCATGCCGGCTGGCCGACCGGCGCCGCGGTGGTGCTGGTGGGCACGGCCTTCTTCGTTGCCGCCATGCTGGTGCGCCGGGCGTGATGGCCACCGATTCAGCCCGATGCAGCCTGTGGCTGCGTCAAGCATCGGGGGCGTGATGGCCACCGCTTCAACCCAACGCAGCCCTTGGCTGCGCCAGGCATCGGGGGCGTGATGGCCTTCCTCCAGCTCGATTTCGCCCCCCTCCTCGCCGCCATGCTGGCCGGCGCCACCTGCGGGCTGCTCGGCAGCTTCCTGGTGCTGCGGCGCGAATCGCTGCTGGGCGACGCCATCACCCATGCCGTGCTGCCCGGCATCGTGCTGGGCTTCTTCGTCACCGGCTCACGCGCGGGGTTGCCGGTGCTGCTGGGCGCGGGCCTGGCGGCACTGCTGGCAGCCGCCGCCATCACCTATCTGCGCCGGGTCGCCAGGCTGGAGGGCGGGGCCGCAACCGGCATCGTCTTCACCGCCTTCTTCGCCACCGGGCTGGTGCTGCTCGACGTCACCGGCGCGCGCAGCGTCGATCTCGATGTCGATTGCGTGCTCTTCGGCCAGATGGAGACGCTGCTCTGGCCCCAGGCCGAGGGCCTGGCCTCGCTGCTCGACCCCGCCGCCCTGGCCAGCCTGCCGCGCGCCGTCTTCCTCCTCGCCGGCGTCGGCCTGGCGGTGGCCGCGACCGTGGCCGCACTCTGGAAGCCCCTGAAACTACTTTGTTTCGATGCCGCCTATGCGCAGAGCATCGGCCTGCCGGTAAAACGCCTGGACATGGTGCTGAACCTGCTGCTGGCCGCCGCCGCCGTCGCGGCGTTCGAGGCGGTGGGCTCCATCCTCGTCGTCGCCCTGCTGGTGGCGCCGGCGGCGGCGATGCGGCTGCTCACCAACCGCTACAACACCCAATTGCTCGGCGGCGCGGCGCTGGGCGCGGTGGTGGCGGCGCTGGGCTATGCCCTGGCCGGGCCCCTGCCGGCCGCCTTGGGCAGCGCTCATGCCGTCAATGCCGCCGGCGCCATCGGCGTGCTGGCAGGGCTGATGGTCGCCGCCGCCGCGCTGTCGGGGCGCTGGCGGCGGGCCTAGAGGGTTTTCAAGCCTTGTGCCTTCGCAAAGCGACTCGGAAAACGCGGGAAACACGGGGGCTGGAGCCGTTTCACCATGATCGCTCGCGGCGAAACGGCTCGAGACCATGCTGCTTTCACAAGCGTTCACTCCGCATGGTCTAGCCGTTGCTGAGAGCATGATTCAGCGTTTTCGGCGATTCCGCCTCAACGCATCATGCTCTAATCGCAGTCCATGCGGATGCCCGGCCTTACATCGGGATGGATCAGGTGGGTGGTCGTCTCGCCGACGACCAGGCTATGCCGGATACCGGCCTGCATTCTGAGGGTGAACGGCGTGTCGAGCCGTTGCTGCGTCAGTTGAGGAACGCCCACGAGCGAGACACGCACCACGGTGGTGCTCATGACACGCGAATCATTTCGAATGATCGCCCGCCAAGTATACCATTTGACGCGGCTTCGGTGGGAGACCGTCGCTTCCGGGGCCTGTTGAACGATGAAGGTCGGGCAGGTCCTGGCGCTCGCCTCGCCAACGGCGGCGAAGGCCAAGGCGGTCGCCAGAACGGCGATAGGACGGAGGATCATCGTGCTGGCCTTTGTTTGACTTCCTCGACCATGACAGCGCCGATCTCGCGGGGCTATGAGTTTTGTCCTATCGTCCCGATAGCCACGGTAGCCTTCATGTGTCCGGCTTGATGCGGGCCGCTCCACAGTGGCAGGCGCTGACGCACGATATGTAGAGGGTCATGTCAGCCAAGGCCTTGATCGCAGCCTTCTCGGGGCATCTCAGCCTGGAGTGAGACGCGGCCACGGCCGCGCCGCCCTCCAATCCGCCACAGGCCGATCAGCCATGGGCCAACCGACACCAACGATATGTCGAAGCGGGCTTACCCGCCTGCGACAGCAAACCCGGAGGCTGGATTGGAAAGCCTCGCGGTCGCAAAACCGCTTCCAGCGCCAACGGCACCATTCCAGGTAGGTTTCCGCAGCCCGCTAATACGCCAGCGCCTCACGCATCCGGGCAAGGTTCGGCAGCACCTCGGCATCGCTGATGGTGATGTTCTCCCAGGCCGTGCGGAGATGGGCGACGGCCCAGCGCAACCGGCGCAGCGATTCATCCACCTGGTCGCCCCGCCGCTGCTCCAGCCACTCCAGCGCCACAGCCTGGATTTCCAGCTGCTTGCGGATCTGCCAGCCATTGGACGCAACCTCGAACGCGAGCGCGGGCCGCAGGCCCACCGGGCCATCCATCGGCCGGAACGGCTCTAGCGCCTCGGCGTCGATCGGGATTTCCGCCTGCAACTCGTCGCCCAGCGCGACCGCCGCCATGCGCGAGGCTTCCAGCGACTCCATCGCCGGGCTGGGGTCGAAGCGCGAACCCAGAACAGCCAGGGCCGAGGCATAGGCCGCCAGGGTCTGCGCGTGGCGGTTCACCAGGGCGGTGATGACCATGCGGCGCTCGATGCCGCAGCGCTCCCGCCCGGCGGGGGTCAGGTTCGCTGTGCTGCGGCAATCCGGCAGGACCGGCGGCGGCACCGGCGCGGCCACGGCGCGACGGGCACGGCCGCGGCCACGCCTCGCGGCGGCGGGCGGGTTGTCGGCCAGGGGCGGCAATTGCAGCAGTTGCACCCGCTCGGCCTCGCGCCCCACGCCGGCGGCATACTCCCGCATGGCACCGGCGAAGGCGTCATACCGCTCCGGCGGTGTGGCGCAGGCCGAAACCAACCCGGCCAGCAGGAGAAAGGCGAAGTTTTTCAATACATGGTACTCCGAAGACGCTCGGGATAGCTGCTGTCGACCGCCGCGGCCTCGACCCGACCCGGGGTCTGGCTCGCCAGCAATTGCCCCATCGTGGGCAGGCCGTCCGGCCGGCCACGTCCATCCCACAGGCGCGATCGCATCAGCGCCTTGGCGCATTGCATGAACAATTCGGTGACCGACACCACCAGCAGCGTCGTGGGCTCCATGCCCTGCGCGATGTGGCGGGCGCGCATCGCGGGGTCCGCCGTGATCCGGGCGTGGCCATGCACCCTGAGCGTCTCGCCCGCCCCGGGCACCAGGAAGAGCAGCGAGACGCGGTCATCCTCCAGGATGTCCTGCAACCCATCGAGCCGGTTATTGCCGCGCCGGTCGGGCAGGATGAGGGTGGTTTCATCCACCACCTCGACAAAACCGGCCGCATCGCCGCGCGGCGTGATGTGGATGCCGCGCGCGCCTGAAGTGCCGAGCAGCACGAAGGGCGAGGCCGCGATGAATTGCCGGGTCGCCGCATCGATGCGGTGGGTGGCCTTGTTCTTCGCCAGTTCCAGCGGCTCGCCATACAGCGTGCGCAGGGAATCAAGGCTGGTCACGGCGAAGGGGTCGGCGGGCGGCTGCATGTCCATGCCCGCCAATCTGCCCAGCAAAGCGCCGTGTGGCCAGATGTTTCGCACGACCACAACCGCAGGAAGCATGCTGGCGAAGCCCCAGGGAAAGCCAAAGGAGAGCCACGGGGTTGGGGTGTGGCGAAGCGGGGCCCGCCGGGCTATATCGGGCGGAGTTCAACCAATATCTGAGGTTCGGGACGGTCATGGCCGGCCATTCGCAATTCAAGAACATCATGCACCGCAAGGGCGGGCAGGACGCCAAGCGCGCCCGCGCCTTCGCCAAGATCGGCCGCGAGATCACCGTCGCGGTGAAAATGGGCTCGCCCGACCCCAACCATAACCCCCGCCTGCGCGCCGCCATGATCGCCGCCCGCCAGTCCAACATGACCAAGGACGTGATCGACCGCGCCATCAAGAAGGGCCAGGGTGTGGGCGCCGGCGATGATTTTTCCGAAATCCGCTACGAGGGGCGCGGCCCCGCCGGCGTCGCCATCATCGTGGAAGCCCTGACCGACAACCGCAACCGCACCTCGTCAGACCTGCGCAGCCTGTTCTCTAAACATGGCGGCGCCTTTGGCGAGACGGTGGCCTTCCAGTTCGACCGTGTGGGCGTCGTCCGCTACCCCGCCGCCGCCACCGATGCCGACACCATGCTCGAAGCCGCTATCGAGGCCGGCGCCGATGACGTCGCCAGCACCGAGACCGGCCACGAGATCATCACCGCCGCCGATACGCTGGGCGCGGTGCAGGCCGCCCTGGAAGCCCGCTTCGGCGAGGCCGAGGGCGCCCGCCTGGAATGGCGCCCCAACATGACCGTGCCGCTCGACGAGGACGGCGCCCGCTCGGTGCTCAAGCTCATCGACCTGCTCGACGACCATGACGACGTGCAGACCGTCACCGCCAATTTCGAGGTGGATGAGGCGGTGCTGGAAAAGCTCTCGGCTTGACCCGGATCCTCGGCATCGATCCCGGGCTGACGCATACGGGCTGGGGCCTGATCGAAAGTGCTGGCTCGCGGCTGATCCATATCGCCGATGGCGCGATCTCGACCAAGGCTGACACCCCCCTGCCCGAGCGGCTGGCCTTCATCTTCCGCGGCCTGGGCGCCCTGCTGCGCGAATGGCAGCCGGCCGAAGCCGCCATCGAGCACACCTATGTCAACAAGAACCCCGCCGCCGCGCTGAAGCTGGGCCAGGCCCGCGGCGTGGCGCTGCTGGCGCCGGCCATGGCCGGCATCCTGGTCGCCGAATACCAGGCGATGGAGGTCAAGCGCGCCGTGGTCGGCACGGGCCATGCCGACAAGATCCAGGTCGCCGACATGGTGCGCCGCCTGCTGCCCGGCGCCCGCCTCGCCCGCGCCGATGCAGCCGATGCTCTGGCCATCGCCATCTGCCACGCCCATCACCGCGGCACCCGGGCGATGCTGGCCAGGCTGGCCACAGCATGATCGGCGCCCTCAAAGGCTTTGTGGACAGCGTCCACGAGACCGGCTGCGTGCTGGATGTGAACGGCGTGGGCTACCTCGTCGCCTGCTCGCGCAAGACGCTGGACAAGCTGACCGGGCGCGAGGGCGCGCAGAAACTCCTGGTAGAGACACGGGTGAGCCAGGACGCCATCACCCTCTACGGCTTCCACGACGCGCCGGAGCGCGAGGCGTTTCGCGCGCTGATCGAGGTCAAGACCGTGGGGCCGCAAAAGGCGCTGATGGTCCTCAGCGGACTGGACCCGAACGGGCTGGCGCGGGTGATCGCGGCCAAGGAACGCAAGCGCCTGGCCGAGGTGAAGGGCTTGGGTGCCGCCACCGCCAACCGCATCATCGACGAGCCGGCGATGCAGAAATGGGCCGTGGGCCGCGCGACACCCGAGGAGGATGGGCTGGGCGCCGCCGCCCCCGCGCCGGTCGGCAGCATAGAGAACGACGCCATCTCCGCCCTGGTCAATCTCGGCATCAAGCGGCCCGAGGCCCAGGGCGCTATTTCCCGGGCAGCGAAGCGGCTGGGGACGGAAGCGACGCTGGACGCACTGATCCGTGACGGCCTCAGGGAGTTCGCGCGGTGAGGCGCCGCCACCTCCCCTGGCTGCTGGCCACCCCGGCGCTGGCCACCCCGGCGCTGGCCGGCGATTCCCTGATGGCGCTGGAAGCTGAAGCGGGCGGCCGGCTTGGCGTCCTGGCCATCGACACCGCCTCCGGCCGAAGCATCGCCCACCGCGCCGATGAACGCTTTGCCATGATGTCCACCTTCAAGGCCTTGCTGGCCGCCTGTGTTCTGGCGCGGGGGCCGGGGCTGCTGGAACGGGGCTTCGCCATTCCCGGCAGCAACCTTCTCCCGTGGTCGCCGGTGACCGAAACCCGCGCCGGCGCCTCCATGACGGGCGCCGAGCTCTGCGCCGCCATCCTGGAGAGCAGCGACAACACCGCCGCCAATCTGCTGCTGGACGCCACCGGTGGCCCCGCGGCGCTGACCCAATGGCTGCGCGCCACGGGCGACGGCACGACCAGGCTGGACCGGACCGAACCCTTGCTGAACGCCGCCCAGCCCGGCGATGCCCGCGACACCACTACCCCCGCCGCGATGGTCGAGACCCTGGCGCGCCTGACACTGGCCGACACCCTGCCGGTGGAATCGCGCGCCCGCTTGCTGGGCTGGATGGCGGCGCATCGCTATGGCGGGGCCCTGCTGCGTGCCGGCATGCCGGGCTGGACCCTGGCCGACCGCAGCGGCGCCGGGGGCTTCAACAGCCGCGCTGCGGTGGCGGTGGCATGGCCACCCACCGGCGCGGCGCCCTGGGTCATCGCGGCCTACCTGCATCAGGGGCCGGGCGCCATGCCGGCGCGCGATGCCCTGCTGGCCCGGGTCGGCGCCCTGATCGCGGCGGCGGCATGAGCGACAGCGAACGCCTTTCCTCGCCCGACCGGCTGTCCGATGACGGCGCCGACGGCACGCTGCGCCCCCAGATCCTGGCGGATTTCACCGGCCAGCGCGCGCTCTGCGACAATCTTTCCATCTTCATCCAGGCCGCCGGCGCCAGGGGCGAGGCGCTGGATCATGTCCTCCTCCACGGCCCCCCCGGCCTGGGCAAGACCACGCTGGCCCAGATCGTGGCGCGCGAGATGGGGGTGGGTTTCCGCGCCACCTCCGGCCCCGTCCTCCAGCGCGCCGGCGACCTCGCCGCCATCCTCACCAACCTGCAGCCGCGCGACGTGCTCTTCGTCGACGAAATCCACCGCCTGCAACCCGCCATCGAGGAAACCCTCTACCCCGCGATGGAGGATTTCCAGCTCGACCTCATCATCGGCGAGGGGCCGGCGGCGCGCACCGTGCGCATCGACCTCCCCCCCTTCACCCTCGTCGGCGCCACGACGCGTTCAGGCCTCCTGGCCCAGCCGCTGCGCGACCGCTTCGGCATCCCGCTCCGCCTCGTGCTCTACACGCCGGAAGAACTCTTCGGCATCGTCCGCCGCGGCGCCATGAAGCTGGGCTTTTCGCTCGCCGAGGATGGCGCGCTGGAAATCGCCAAGCGCTCCCGCGGTACGCCCCGAATCGCCGGCCGCCTGCTGCGGCGCATCCGCGATTTCGCCCTTGTCGCCGGCCAGAAGGCCGATCGCGGATTCGTCGATGCCTCGCTGGCCAAGCTCGAGGTCGATGCCCGCGGGCTGGACGCGATGGACCGGCGGTACCTCCGCCGCATCGCCGAACACCACAATGGCGGCCCCGTCGGCGTCGAGACCCTGGCCGCCGCCCTGGCCGAGAGCCGCGACACGCTCGAGGATGTGATCGAGCCCTATCTCATCCAGGAAGGTTTCGTGCTCCGCACCCAGCGCGGCCGGATGCTGGGCGAGCCGGGCTGGCGCCATCTCGGCCTCATCCCGCCCGCCGGCTTCTCCATCCAGCCGGACCTGCTCGATGGTTGAGCGCCGCTCCGCGGCGGGGGCTGAGCCGCACCGCTTCCCGATTCGGGTCTATTACGAGGACACCGATGCCGGCGGCATCGCCTATCACGCGACCTATCTGCGCTGGGCCGAGCGGGCGCGCACCGAAGCCCTGCGCGACATGGGCCTGCCCCATGCCGATATGGCAACCCAGCACGGCGCCTTCCTGGTGGTGAAGCGCATCGAGGTGGAGTATGCGAAGCCCGCCCGGCTCGACGATCTAGTCACGGTGTCCACGCATATCCGCCGCGTGTCCGCCATATTGGACCTCGATCAGGACGTGATGCTGGGCGATGAGATGTTGGCCGCGCTGAAGGTGCGGCTGGTTTGCGTGGGCAGGGAGGGGCTGCGGCCCCGTGCCGTGCCCGAACCCTGGCGGTCCGCGCTGCGTGCGCGCATCGGCACCACTGATACTCACGTTCCGGAGAAGACTGCATGAACCCCGTGACCAGTTCCCCGCTTGCCGCCGCAGCACACGACCTGTCGCTCTGGGGCCTGTTCATGCAGGCCGACTGGGTGGTGAAGGGCGTCATGATCGCCCTCATCCTGGCCTCGGTCTATGTCTGGGCGATCGTCTTCGAGAAACTCTCGGCACTGAGCCGGGCCCGGCGCGAGGCCGACGGGCTGGAGGACGCCTTCTGGTCCGGCGGCAGCCTCGATGAGCTCTTCCGCAAGCAGGGCGATGTGCCGCGCCACCCCCTTGCCGCCGTCTTCGTCTCCGGCATGCGCGAATGGCGCCGCAGCACCGAGGGGGCGACCAATTCCTTCATCATCGCCGGCACCAAGGAACGGGTGGAGCGCGCCATGGCGGTGACCATTCAGCGCGAAATGGAGCGGCTGGAAAAGCGCATGACCTTCCTCGCCAATACCGGCTCGGCCGCCCCCTTCATCGGCCTCTTCGGCACGGTCTGGGGCATCATGAACAGCTTTGCCGCCATCGCCGGCATGCAAAACACCAGCCTCGCCGTGGTGGCGCCAGGCATCGCCGAGGCGCTCTTCGCCACCGCCATCGGCCTCGTCGCCGCCATCCCCGCCGTGCTGGCCTACAACACCCTGGCCTCGCAGCTCGCCAAATTCGCCTCGCGCCTGGAAGGCTTCGCCGCCGAATTCAGTGCCATCCTCTCCCGCCAGACCGAAGCGGCAGCCGGCCAGCCCCGCGCCACCACCGAGGCGCTGTAAATGGCCGGTCCCCTGATGAGCCGCGGCAGCGGCCACCGCCGCTACAAGGCGATGAGCGAGATCAACGTCACCCCCTTCGTGGACGTGATGCTGGTGCTGCTGATCATCTTCATGGTCGCAGCACCCATGATGACCTCCGGCGTGCCGGTCGACCTGCCCCGCACCAACGCGACACCGCTGAACCAGGAGCAGGAACCCATCACCATCAGCGTCAACCCGGAGGGAAGGATCTTCATCCAGGAGACCGAAGTCCAGATGGAGGAGCTGGTGACCCGCCTGCGCGCCATCAACGAGGCATCTTCCCAGACGCCGGGTGGCGAACAGCGCCGCATCTTCGTCCGTGGTGACCGCGCCATCTCCTACGGCCGCGTGATGGAGGTGATGGGCAATATCTCGTCGGGTGGCTTCACCCGCGTCGCCCTCCTGGCCGAGCAACCCCCAGGCCGCCCCCCCGCGGCCGCCCCGGTCGCCGGTCCACGCGTCCAACCCCAAGCCGCCCCCCAGGCTCCCCGACAGAACCCGCCGAGGTAGCCCATGTCGGCCTTTCGGGGCATGCGGTTCTGGGTGGGGCTTTCGGCGGCGCTGCATCTCGCGGCGCTGCTGTTCTTCATCCTCGACTTCCTGCCCAGGCGAATTCCCGAACCCGAGGAAATCGCCATTCCCGTCGAGCTGATCGCAGCCGTCCCGCCGCAACAGGCGCAGGGCGAGGTCGCGGCCCCGCGCCCGGCGCCCGATCCGGTGCCGGCACCGCCGCGCCCCGACCAGGCCGCCGAACCGCAACGGCCGCAGCCAGTCTCGCCCCTACCGCCGCCGCCGCCTCCGCCGCCCGCGCCACAACAGGCCGCGGCCCCCCCGCAGCCGCAGCGCCCCACGCCGCCCACGCCGCCGCCGCCGCCGCCGGCCCCCAGCCCCACGGCCGTGCCGCCGCGCCCGCCTTCGCCACAGGTCGCCCAGACCCCGCCGCCGCCCACCCCCAGCCCGCCGCGCCCCTCACCCGCGCCGCCGCTGCCGCTGCCCCCCAGCCCCGTGCCGCCCCCGCCCCAGGCGCGACAGGAGGCCGGAACCGGCCAAACGCCGCCCGTCGAGCGGCCGCAGGAGCGCAGCCAGAGCGTGCTGAACACGTTGGAGCGCCTGCGCGCCGCGCAGCAGCAGCAACAGGCACCCACCGCCCGGCCCAACCCCGCCGGCGCGCTCGCCCAGGGTGGCGGCACGCCGCAGGGCACCGCCAACCTCACCGCCGCCGAGCGCACCGGCCTTGCCGACCGCATCGGCGAATGCTGGTCGATCGATGCCGGCGCACCGGGGGTGCAGAACATCATCGTCGAGCTGCGCGTCGAGGTGGATGCCGGCGGCACGGTGCGAATCGTGCGCCCCAATGGCGGCGTGCCCTCCGACCCGCGGGCGCGCATGGTCTATGAAGCCGCGAGGCGCGCGCTGCTCGACCCACGCTGCAACCCTCTGCCGCTGCCCCCGGCCCGGCTGGCGGCGCTGCGCGATACGGTGTTCCGCTTCAATCCGCGCGATCTGGGGCTGCGATGATGCCGCCCCGAAAGCCGTCACACTCCCTTACAAGCCATGTCATTATGGCAGGCCTTGATCCCACCGCCTGCGCCTCCAACCTAGCCGCCACGCCCGGGAGAACTCGCCCATGACCATCATCACCCGCCGAACCGCGCTTATCGCGCCATTCGCCGCCGGTCCCGCCCTCGCCCAGGGCAGCGGCGGCGGCAGCGTCGTCGACATCACCCGCGCCCGCACCGAGCCCGTGCCCATCGCGGTGCCCGACATGGCCGGCACCACGCCGGATGGCCAGCGCCTGGGCCGCGACATGGCCCGCGTCATCCTCAACAACCTGCGCAATTCCGGCCTGTTCCGCCCCGTGGACCGCGCCGCCTTCATCCAGACGCCCGAGGCCGCGGCCGCCACGCCGCGCTTCCAGGACTGGCGGGTGATCGGCACCACCTTCCTCACCACCGGCCGCGTCTCCACCTCGGGCGACCAGCTTCGCGTCGAATTCCGCCTCTGGGACGTGCTGCCGGAACAGCAGGCGCTCGGCACCGCCTACAACGCCGCGATCTCCAACTGGCGGCAGATCGCCCACATCATCTCGGATGACATCTACCAGCGGGCGCTGGGCGAACAGGGCTACTTCAACACCCGCGTCGCCTTCATCGCCGAGAATGGCCCGCGCGACCGCCGCTCCCGCCGCCTCGCCATCATGGACCAGGATGGCGAAAATTTTCGCTACCTCACCGATGGCACGGTGCAGGCGCTGACGCCGCGCTTCCACCCCAATGCGCAGCAGATCGCCTTCATGAGCTACGCCAACAACCAGCCGCGGGTCTTCCTGTTCAACGTGCAGTCCGGCCGGCAGGAGGTGCTGGGCAATTTCGGCGGCATGACCCTCTCGCCACGCTTCTCGCCCGATGGCCGCTCGGTGGTGCTCTCCGCCGTGCGCGGCGGTGACGCCAATATCTTCGTGGTCGACGTCGGCTCGCGCCGCGAACGGCAGTTGACCTCGGGCGGCGGCCTCGACGTCTCGCCCTGCTTCTCGCCGGATGGCTCGCAGATCGTCTTCAACTCCGATCGCGGCGGCGACCAGCAGCTCTATGTCATGGATTCCGGCGGCGGCGGCGTGCGGCGGATTTCCTTCGGCCAGGGCCGCTACGCGACACCGGTGTGGTCACCGCGCGGCGACCTCATCGCCTTCACCCGCATCGGGCGCGGTGGCTTCGCCATCGGCGTCATGCGGCCCGATGGCTCGGGCGAGCGCATCCTCTCCGAAGGCTGGGGCATGGAAGGGCCGACCTTCGCACCCAATGGGCGGGTGCTGATGTTCTACCGCGAAAGCCCGGCACGGGATTCGCGCGGCAATGGGTATTCGGCGCGGATTTCTAGCATCGATGTGGCGGGGTTCAATGAACGGCAGGTGGTGACGCCTACCGATGCGTCGGATCCGTCCTGGAGTGCTTTGCTCAGTTGAGGGGAAGTACCGGGGGAAGGAATTCCCCCGGGCCCCCATCTTTTATTTTTCTCGGCTTCAGGCCGCTTCCGCCTGGATGGCCTCGCCCAGGGTGTTGAAGATGCGGTCCACGTGGCCCTTTTCGATGATCAGCGGCGGCGAGAGCGCGATGATGTCACCGGTCACCCGGATCAGCAGCCCGTCATCGAAGCAGCGCCTGAAGATATCCATCGCGCGCTGGGTGGGTTTGCCCGGCCTGGGCGACAGCTCGATGCCCGCGATCAGCCCGAAATTGCGGATATCGATCACATTGGGCAGCCCACGCAGGCTATGCGCGCCATCGGCGAAATAATCCTCGATGGCCAGCGCCCGGCCCGGCAGGTCCTCGTTGCGGTGGATGTTCATCGACGCGATCGCCGCCGCCGAGGCCAGGGGATGGCCGGAATAGGTATAGCCATGGAACAGCTCGATGCCGTTCTCAACCCCGTTCACAATCGCGTCGTAGATGTCGTTGTGAACAGCCACCGCGCCCATCGGCACGGCGGCATTGGTCAGCCCTTTGGCCATGGTCATGATATCGGCCTGCACGCCCAGGCGCTCGGTGCCAAAATCCTTGCCGATGCGGCCAAAGCCGGTAATGACCTCATCGTAAATGAGCAGGATGCCATGCTTGGTGCAAAGCTCGCGCAGCCGCTCCAGATAGCCCGCCGGCGGCACCAGCACGCCGGTGGAGCCGGCGATGGGTTCGACCATCACCGCCGCGATGGTGTCGCCATGCAGCGCCACCAGGTTTTCCAGCTGATCCGCCAGATGGGCCCCATGCGCGGGCGTGCCGCGCGAAAACGCATTCGCCGCCAGGTCATGCGTGTGCGGCAGATGGTCGACATAGGGCAGCATCGCCCCGAACTGCTTGCGATTGCCGCCGATGCCACCCACCGACATGCCGCCGAAGCCGACACCGTGATAGCCGCGCTCGCGCCCCACCAGCCGCACCCGCTGCGCCTGGCCGCGGGCCTTCTGATAGGCCAGCGCGATCTTGATCGCGGTATCCGCGCTCTCGCTGCCGGAATTGGTGAAGAAGACGCGGTCCATGCCTGGCGGCGTGATCTCGGCCAGGCGCGCGGCGCATTCAAACGCAATGGGATGGCCGAGTTGAAAAGTCGGCGCGAAATCCAGGATCTCGGCCTGCTTCTGGATCGCCTCGATGATCTCGCGCCGCCCATGCCCGGCATTGGAGCACCACAACCCCGCCGTGCCGTCCAGCACCTCGCGTCCTTCAGGCGTGTAGTAATGCATGCCCTCCGCACGGGCGAGCAGCCGCGGCGTATCCTTGAAATACTTGTTGTCGGAATAGGGCATCCAGAACGCTTCGAGGTTGTTCGGACGCGAAATCTGATTCATGGCGGCAGGCCCCGGGGTGAAGCGCCATAAAAACGCGCAGCCCCCCGGGGCGCAAGCCTCAGCGCACCAGCGCGCAGCCGCCTTCGGCCATCGGGCGGAAACTTTCCGCCGCCGGAAGGCTGCGCAGGAGCTTGAAATAATCCCAGGGGCCGCGGCTCTCGCCCGGGCTTTTCACCAGGAAGAGATGCATGGGGTGAATCTTTCGGCCATCCGACCGCACCTGGCCGGGGCCGAAGAGCGGGTCATTGGTCGGCATTTCCTTCATCCGCCTGATCGCCGCCGCGCCATCGGCCCGCGCCGCCGCCACGCCCAGCGAAGCCGCGGCCTTCAGGTAATGCATCGCCGCAGAATACCCACCGGCATGGATCATCCCCGGGTGCTGGCCGCGCAATTCCCGCGCGAAGCGTGCGGCGAAGGCTCGCGTCCCGTCATTCATGTCCCAGTAAAAACTCTCGGTGAGCAGCAGGTTCTGCCCGGCCTGCAGCCCCAGCGCGTGCAGATCGTTGATCTGGGTGAGCATGGCGGCAATCCGCATCCCCCCCTGCCGCGTCAGCCCGAATTCGGCGGCCTGCTTGATGCTGTTCACCGCATCCGTCCCCGCATTGGCCAGCCCCAGCACCTTCGCGCGCGAGGCCTGCGCCTGCAGCAGGAACGACGAAAAATCCGTGGTCCCAGGAAAAGGATGCCTGGCCGAGCCCAGCACCCGCCCGCCCGCCGCCGTCACAAAGGCGCCGGTATCGCGCTCGATGGCATGGCCGAACGCATAATCCGCGGTGAGGAAGTACCAGGTGTCGCCCCCCTCCTGCACCGTGGCTGTCCCCACCGTGTGCGCCATCGCCCAGGTGTCGTAGACCCAGTGGACATGGTTGGGCGAACAGGCCCGCCCCGAGATGTCGGAGGCGGCGGCGGCGGTGATCAGCGCCACCTTGTTCTTCTCCCGCACGATCTCGATGAGGCCCAGCGCAATGGCCGAGGTCGGCACATCGATGATGGCATCCACCCCCTCGCGGTCGAACCAGGAGCGGGCGATCTGCAACCCGGTATCCACCCGGTTCTGCGGGTCCGCCACCACCATCTCCACCCGCATGCCGGGATTCTCCCGCATGAAATCCTCGATGGCGAGGCGCACGCCCATCACGCTGCCCGGCCCGGTATTGCCGGCATAGGGGCCGGACATATCGGTCAGCACGCCCAGGCGAATGGGCGGCGTCTGGGCGCGCCCAGGTGTGGAGGCGGCGGCGGTGACGGCCAGGCCGGTGGCGAGTGCGGTGCGGCGGGGGAATTGCATGGCGCGGTTTCCTTTTCTGACAACGCTACCGCCGCGCCGCCGGGCGCGCTACCGTGGAATCCATGCAGATTCACTCCCCCGAATTCAAGCAGCGCGCGTCCGAGGCGCTGGTCGACCCCGGCCTGCAAAAGGCGCTGGGCCGGGCCAAACAGGGTTTTCAGGTCAAGCGCGCCGCCGCCGTCGCCGGCCTGCCGGAATTCGAGCAGCTGCGCGACATCGGCCGCGACATCAAGAACCACACCCTGGCCAACCTCGATTTCTACCTCGAGGAATTCGCCGCAAAGGTGGAGAAGGCCGGTGGCCACGTCCATTGGTGCAGCACCGCCGATGAGGCTCGAGCCGCCGTGCTCGCCATCTGCCAGAAGGCCGGTGCCAAGACCGTCACCAAAGGCAAGTCGATGATCAGCGAGGAGCTGGGCATCAACGAGCACCTGGAAAAGCACAACATCGCTCCCGTCGAGACCGACCTCGGCGAATACATCCTGCAGATCCGCGACGAGGGGCCGAGCCACATCATCGCCCCCGCCTTCCACCTCAATCGCGAGGACTGGGAGGACACGTTCCGCCGCGTCCACACCGACCTGCCGGCCGACCGCGTGTTCAGCGAACGCCGCGACATCATGACCGAGGCGCGCGCCCGCCTGCGGCAAAAATTTCTGGCGGCCGATGTCGGCATCACCGGCGCCAATTTCCTGATCGCCGAAACCGGCTCCTCCGTCATCGTCACCAATGAGGGCAATGGCGACCTGACGCAGACCCTGCCGCGCGTGCACATCGCACTCGCCAGCATCGAGAAAATGGTGCCGACGCTGGAGGATGCGACATCGCTGCTGCGCCTCCTCGCCCGCTCCGCCACCGGCCAGGATTTCTCTGTCTACACCACCTTCTCCACCGGCGCGCGCCGTGACGCCGAACTGGACGGGCCGCAGGAATACCATGTGGTCCTGCTCGATGGCGGCCGCTCCAACATGCTCGGCACCGAGTATCAGGAGATGCTGCGCTGCATCCGTTGCGCCGCCTGCATGAACCATTGCCCGGTCTATGGCGCGGTCGGCGGGCATTCCTATGGCTGGGTCTATCCCGGCCCCATGGGCTCGGTGCTGACCCCCACCCTGATCGGCGTCGACAAGGCCGGCCACCTGCCCAATGCCAGCAGTTTCTGTGGCCGCTGCGAGAGCGTCTGCCCCGTCAAAATCCCGCTGCCCAAGATGATGCGGCATTGGCGAGAGCGCGAATTCGAACGCCATCTCTCCCCCGCCACCACCCGGGCGGGCCTGGGCCTCTGGGCCTGGCTCGCGAAACGGCCGGAGGTTTATCGCGCCGCAACCGGCCTCGCCGTGCGCACCCTGAAATTGCTGGGCCGCAAGAAGGGCAGCTTCGCCTCCCTGCCACTGGCCGGCGGCTGGACCACGGGGCGGGACCTGCCGGTGCCCCAGGCGGGCGGCACCTTCATGGCCCAATACGCGAAGAGCAAGCGCCGATGAGCCGCGACGCCATCCTCGCCGGCATCCGCCGGGGCCTGCGCCGGGGCGCGCTCCCCGAAGACCAGCAGGCCATGCTGCGCGCCCGCATGGCCCGCCCGCCGCGCCATCTCATCCCCGCCCGCTCGCGCCTGCCCCATGCCGGCCAGGTGGCGCTGCTGCTCGCCAATCTGGAAAAGGAATTCGCCACCGTCACCCGGCTGAAAAGCCTGGACGAGGTGCCGGGCGCCGTGGCGGACTACCTCGCCGCCCAGAACCTGCCGCCGCAACTCGCCATCGCCCCGCACCCGGAACTCACCGCCCTGCCCTGGTCCAGCCGCCCCATGCTGCGCACCGAGGCCCGCCCCGGCCAGCCGCAGGACCAGGCATCCCTGCAACACGGCTTCGCCGCCATCGCCGAGACCGGCACGCTGATGCTCCCCAGCGCCCCCACCCGTCCCACCACGCTCAACCTGCTGCCCGACACGGCGATGGTGCTGCTGCGCGAAAGCCGCGTCGTCGGTGCCTATGAGGAGGCCTGGGACCTGCTGCGGGCCGAGAACCGGGACAGCCGCACCGGCGGCTTCATGCCCCGCAACGTCATGCTGGTGACGGGTCCGTCGCGCAGCGCCGATATCGAGCAGACCCTGGAACTCGGCGCCCATGGCCCGCGCCGGCTGCATGTCTTCCTGCTGGACGATACGCAATAGGTGCGCCGCAGCCGCCCCCTCTCGGAGCAGGATCGCAGCCTCTGGGCCGCCTTCGCGCGGCACATCAAGCCGCTGCCGGGCCGCGCCATGCCCGTGGCACCCCTCGCACCCACCATCACGCCACCACCCGCGCCGGTGGCGCCGCCGCCCGCGCCCCCGAAACGCCCGGCCCCGCCCGCACCCGTCGCCGTCGGCACCCAGCCAGCCGGCCTCGATTCGCGCCGCTGGAAGGAACTCCGCCGCGGCCGCTTGCGCCCCGAGCGCACGCTCGACCTCCACGGCCGCTTCGCGCAGGAGGCGCATGGCGTCTTCCGGTCCTTCATGGCCGGCGCGGTGGCGGACGGGCTGCGCTGCGTCTGCATCATCACCGGCAAGGGCAGCGGCGAGGGCGGCGTGCTGCGGCGCGAATTGCCGCATTGGCTGAACGCGCCGGGCTTGCGCGGCCATGTGCTGGCGGTGGCGCATCCGCACCGCGCCAATACCGGCTCAGTCCATATCCTGCTGAGAAGGGCCCGGGCGTGACAGCCGCCGGCACCGGAGCGCGACGCCCTTCGGGCGCGCTGGGGCGACGCCCTTCGGGCGCGCTGGGGCGACGCCCTTCGGGCGCGCTGGAGCGACGCCCTTCGGGCGCGCTGGTGTGACCCCCTTCGGCGCCCGGCTGCGCGCCTTGCGCCAGACCCGCGGAGTCACCCAGGGCGAGATGGCGGAGGCGATGCAGGTCTCCCCCGCCTATCTCTCGGCCCTGGAAAATGGCCATCGCGGCCGCCCCTCGGCGGGCCTCGTGCATCAGGTCTGCGAATTCTTCGGGCTGATCTGGGACGAGGCCGATGAGCTCTCCCGCCTCGCCCAACTCTCCCATCCCAGGGTGACGATCGACACCGCCGGCCTCCCCCCCGAGGCGACGGAACTGGCCAACCGCCTCGCCCAATCCATCCGTGACCTGCCACCGGAACGCCTGGCGGCCATGCTGCGGCTGCTGGGGCCGTGATCGCGCCTTCCCGCCCGGGCCATCGCGGGCTATGACGCGGCGCGCCAGATCGGGGGCTGTTGCGGATGACGTGGGTTGATGGGGTCGCCTTGGCCGTTCTGGTGGCCTCGGGCGTCATGGCGTTCTGGCGCGGTTTTGTGCGCGAGGTGCTGGGCATCGCGGCCTGGATCGGCGCGGTGATCGCCGCCTTCGCCATCCGCCCCGCTGCAAAACCCTTCTTCGAAGGCTTTGTCGAGCCGGAATGGCTGGCCGATGGCCTGGCCGTGGGCAGCGTCTTCCTCGTCGTGCTCGTCGCACTCACGCTCGTCGTGAACGCGCTGGCCAACCGGGTGGAGGACAGCGCGCTGGGCGGCGTCGACCGTTCGCTCGGCGCCGTCTTCGGCCTGGCGCGCGGCGCCTTTCTGGTGGTGCTGGCCTATATCATCGGCGGCCTCTTCCTGCCCGCCACCGAGCGCTGGCCGGAGGCGGTGCTGCAGGCCCGCGGCCTTCCCAGCGTGGTGGCCGGCGCGCAATCCGTCGCCGCCCTGCTGCCGGCGGAATACCGCCCGCGCATAGCAACCCCACCCGAACCACGGGTGCCGACGCAGGAAGAACTGTTGCGTCCGCGTGTCGGCAGTCGCACATAGGAGGCGCATCGCCCCCCGTGAATCTCAAACGCGTCGGTGCTATGCGACATCTGGATGACATGGCCACGCCCCAGGCCCGAAGGATCGCATGACCCTCACGACCAATCCCCATGAGGACGACAAATTCCACGAGGAATGCGGCGTCTTTGGCGTCTGGAACCATGCCGATGCGGCGGCGCTGGTGGCACTCGGCCTGCACGCCCTTCAGCACCGGGGTCAGGAGGCCTCGGGCATCGTCTCGCTGTCGGAAAAGGGCGAGTTCCACACCCATCGCGGCCTGGGCCTGGTGGGCGATATCTTCGGCGATGCCAAGGTCATGGCCGGCCTCAAGGGCCGCTCGGCCTGCGGCCATAACCGCTACGCCACCACCGGCGAGACGGCGCTGCGCAACGTCCAGCCGCTCTATGCCGATTTCGAGTTCGGCGGCTTCGCCGTCGGCCACAACGGCAACCTCACCAATGCCCAGGTGCTGCGGCGCGCGCTGGTCAAGCGCGGCTGCCTGTTCCAGTCCAGCACCGATTCGGAGGTCTTCATCCACCTCATCGCCATCAGCCTCTACACCAATGTGGTGGACCGGCTGATCGACGCGCTGAAGCAGGTGCAGGGCGCCTATTCGCTGGTGGCGCTGCATGACGGCGCGCTGATCGGCGCGCGCGATCCCCTGGGCGTGCGGCCATTGGTATTGGGCAGCATGCCGAATGCAGGCGGCCAGCCGAGCTGGATCCTGGCGAGCGAGACCTGCGCGCTGGACATCGTCGGCGCCGAATTCGTCCGCGACATCGAGCCGGGCGAATTGGTGGTGATCGACGACACCGGCCTGCGCTCCATCAAGCCCTTCGCCAATACGACCAGCCGCTTCTGCATCTTCGAATACATCTATTTCGCCCGGCCGGATTCGGTGGTCGAGGGCACCGGCGTCTACGAGACCCGCAAGCTGATAGGTGCCCAATTGGCGCGCGAAAGCCATGTCGCGGCGGACGTGGTGGTCCCGGTGCCCGACAGCGGCGTGCCGGCCGCCATGGGCTATGCCCGCGAATGCGGCGTGCCCTATGAGCTCGGCATCATTCGCAACCATTATGTCGGCCGCACCTTCATCGAGCCCACCGACCAGATCCGCCACCTCGGCGTGAAGCTCAAGCACAGCGCCAATCGCGCCATGCTGGAGGGCAAGCGCGTGGTCCTGGTGGATGATTCGATCGTGCGCGGCACCACCTCGAAGAAGATCGTGGAAATGGTCCGCCAGGCCGGCGCGGCCGAGGTGCATATGCGCATCTCCTCGCCGCCCACCACGCATAGCTGCTTCTACGGCATCGATACCCCGTCGCGCCGCCAGCTCCTGGCCGCGCAGCATAATATCGAGGAAATGGCCCGCCTGATCGGCGTGGACAGCCTGGCCTTCATCTCGCTCGACGGGCTCTATCGCGCGCTCGGCCAGGACGGGCGCAACGCAGCCCGGCCGCAATTCTGCGACGCCTGCTTCACCGGCGACTATGCCATCCCCCTCACCGACTGGCCGGCCGAACAGGCCCATGCCACGCCGGAGCTGCTGCCCGGCCAATGAACGCTTTGACAGGTTGCGTGGCGCTGGTGACCGGCGCCTCACGCGGGATCGGTGCCGCGGTTGCGGTGGAGCTCGCCCGTCTGGGCGCGCATTGCGTCATCACCGCCCGCACCCAGGGCGGGCTGGAGGAGACCGATGACGCGATCCGCGCCATCGGCGGCACCGCCAGCCTCGTACCGCTCGATCTCATCGAGGGTGCCGAGCAGATCGACCTTTTGGGCCCCTCCATCATCGAGCGTTTCGGCCGGCTGGATATTCTCGTCCATGCCGCGGGTGTGCTGAGCAAACTCACCCCCGTCGCGCATATCGAGCCGCGCGATTTCGCGGCCTCCATGGCGGTGAATTTCACCGCCACCTGGCGCCTGATCCGCAGCGTGGAGCCGCCGCTGCGCGCCGCCCCGGCCGGCCGCGCGGTGGTGCTGACTGACGCCCGTGCGGGCACGCCCTCCGCCTATTTCAGCCTCTACAGCGCCGCCAAGGCCGGCCAGCGCCACATGGTGCAATGCTGGGCCGAGGAACTGGCGCAGACCAATGTCCGGGTGAACCTCGCCGAGCCCGGCCCGGTCGGCACCCGCCTGCGCCGCGCGGCCTATCCCGGCGAGAACCAGGACAACCTGCCCCGCCCCGCCGATGTGGCGCCGGCGATCGCCGCCCTCTGCCTGCCGACCGAAACCCGCCAGGGCGGCGTCATCGTCATCGCCTGACACAGGTTGCATGCCCGGCGGGGATGATCCAAACCCGACCCATGCCCCGCCCCCCGCAAGCCACCTGGCAGGCCCTGGCCGAACAGGCCATGGCGCATCGCCGCCAGGGCAACCACGCCGCCGCCGTCACCGCCTATCGGGCCGCGCTGAAAAAGCCCGGCGCGCCGCCGGAACTGCATTTCAACCTCGGCAATGCGCTCTGCGACCAGGGTTTGTGGGCCGAGGCGGAGGCGCCGCTGGTCTGCGCGGTGGAGGGCAATCCGGGCCTCACCGTCGCCGCGCTCCAACTCGCACGCGCCCGCGCCCGGCTGGGCCGGCATGAGGAGGCGGCGCGCGGCTTCGCCGCCGTGCTGCGCGGCGAACCCGGCAATTTCAACGCCGCCCTCGAAGGCGGCCACGCGCTGCGCCGCCTGGGGCGCGAGGCGGAGGCATTGACCTGCTACGGCATGGCCATCCAGGCCGCCCCCGCCCGCTGGGAGGGCCACCTCGCCATGGCCCGCGCACTGGAGGAGACCGGCCGCGCCGATGACGGCGCCGCGCATTATCACCAGGCCCTGGCACTGGCCGGCGATCGCCCCCGCCGCCTGCACGCCTTCATGACGCAATACCGCCTGGAGCGCGGCGCCGCCGCCCTGGCGCTGGAATCGCTGCGCCAGGCCATGCTCTGCGCCGCACTCGAGCAGCCGCCGCCGGGGGGTGATGACTGGGCCCGGATGCGGCTCGACCTCACCGCCATCCTGCTGCGCCTGGGCCTGCGCGAGGCCGCCGAGGCCGCGCTGACCGAGGCCACCCGCGACACCGAGGACGAGGCCATCCTGGTCCAGGCCGCCGAAATAGCGCTGCGCCACAACCTCTGGCAGGAGGCCTTGGCCATCCTGCGCCGCAATGTGAGCCTGCGCCCCGACAATGCCGCCGCGCATTGGAACCTCGCCCATATGCTCTCCGAGGCCTGGCACATGGAGGAGGCGCTGGAAGCCCTCGCCAGGGCCGAGGCGCTGGCACCGCAGCCCGGGGCCGGGCCGATGCGCGCCTCCATCGCCTCCCGCCAGGGCGACGCCGATATCGCGCTCAGGCTCTTCCTCGACCAGGTCGAGGCCGGCGACACCGCGCTCGGCTCGGGTGCGGCGATGAGCGCGCTCTATGCCGACAGCATCGACGCGGTCGAGGTGGCCGCCCTGCACAAGCGGCTTTTCGCCCATCTCGGCGAGGGTGCCCGCCCCATCACCAGCTTCCGCAACACCCGCGACGCCGGCCGGCCCTTGCGCGTGGGCATGATCACGCCCGACCTCCACCACCAGCACCCCGTGAACATCTTCATGCAGCCCGTCCTCGCCCGCTGGGACCAGGCGGCGATGGCGACCCATCTCTACTTCACCGGCGTCAGCCACGATGAGGAGACGCGGCTGGCGCGCGGCCGGGTGACGCATTGGGTGGAATGCGCGCCCTGGACGGATGCGCAGCTGGCGCGGCGGATCGAGCGCGATGGCATCGACATCCTGATCGACCTCTCGGGCCACACCCAGCGCGGCAAGATGCCGCTCTTCGGCAAGCGCGCGGCGCCGGTGCAGGTGACGTTTCTGGGCTATCCCGGCTCCACCGGCCTGCCGAACATGGACTGGATCATCGCCGATGCCGAGGTGGCGCCGGAGGGGGCCGAGCACCTGTTCAGCGAGCGGGTGTGGCGCCTGCCCAACACCGTCTTCTGCTTCGCCCCCGCCCCTGATTCGTATTGTCCGGATTTCGGCCCGGCGCATGCCGCACGGCCGCTCACCTTCGGCTCCTTCAACAACCTGCCCAAGCTCACGCCCCGCACGCTGCGCCTCTGGGCCGCCATCCTGCATCGCCTGCCGCAAGCGCGGCTGCTGGTAAAGACGCCGAGTTTCAGCGACCCCGGCGCCATGGCCGGATTTTCCCGCCGCATGGCCGCCCTCGGCATCCCGGCGGAACGGATGGAGTTGCGCGGCCCGACGGGAATGATCGAGATGATGGCGGAATATGCCGATCTCGACGTGGCCCTCGACCCCGTGCCCTACAATGGCGGCACCACCACGCTGCAGGCGATGTGGATGGGCGCGCCGGTGGTGGCCAGGCGCGGCGATGGCTTCGTCTCCCGCATGGGGGCGAGCTTCATGACCGCGGCCGGCCTGGGCGATTGGGTGGCCGACAGCGACGAGGATTATGTCGAGACAGCGGTCCGCCATGGCTCCGACCGCACCGGGCTCCTGGCACTGAAACAGGGCATGCGCGCCCGGCTGCTGGCCGCACCGGCCTGGGACGCCGACCGCTACACGCGCGACCTGCAGGCTGCGCTTCGGCGGATCTGGCAGGATTTCTGCCTGAAATAATCGTGATGCGGGCAGCCAATACTGTCGTTGCAACCAGAACTAGTATGTCGCAGTGTCGACCGCGTTGTGCTGGTCGGTGCGTCGAGGCGCCGCCGTGCCCGCCCGCGAATAGGAGCTTCTAGCGTGAGCGACATGACAGCGGCCGCCATCCCTCGAGGAGCATCGCTTGAATTCGACGATCCCGCCATGGCCGAGCGGCTGGAAGCCCTCCAGCCGGACGTGATCGACGCCCTCCCCTTCGGCGTGATCGGCTTCGACGTGAACGGCATCGTCACCCTCTACAACGCCACGGAATCCCGCCTTGCCGGCCTGTCGACGGCGAGCGTGGTCGGCCGCCACATGTTCGAGGAAATCGGCCCCTGCATGAACATCGACCGGGTGGCCGGCCGATTTGAGGCGGAGGACGCACTGGATGACTGCATCCCCTTCGTCCTGACCCTGCGCATGCGGCCAACGCCGGTAAAGCTGCGCATGATCAAGCGCCCAGGCGCGAAGCAGCGCTGGCTGCTGCTGCGCCGAAACCCACCCGCGGCGGGATGATGAGCGCGAGCCCCGACCTCGCAACCCCGCCGGCGCCGGATTTCGAAACCGGCGATGAGCATGAGGCGCTGCTCGATTTCCTCTACCTCTGCCCGCATGGCATGGTGCAATTCGATGCGGCGGGCGAGATCGCCATGATCAATCCGGCGGCGATGCGCCTGCTCGCCGCGTGCAACCCCGAAGCGGTCTCGATCACCAACCTCTTCGACGCCCTGGCGCTCCAGATGCGCGACCTCAAGAGCCGCGTCGAGGCCGCCCCCCATTCGCGCGGCATCATCCTCGACGGGTTCCACATCGAACCCAACCCGGCCGCGCGCAAGGCCCAGCTCCCCGACACCCCCCCGAACCACCGGGCGGCCGATCCGCTCGTCATGTCGCTGACCATCCGGCGCTTCAACCCCAATCGGCTGATCGCGGTGCTGTCCGACGTCTCGGCCGTGGTGGCGCGGGAGCGCGAGCTGCGGGAGGCCGAGGCCTGGTTCACCGCCTTCATGCATGCCGGGGCCGAATACGCCTTCTTCACCCTCGACGCGCAGCGCCATATCACCGACTGGAACCTGTCCTGCGAGCGGCTATTCGGCCGCTCCGCGGCCGAGGTCCTGGGTGCCGCCGTCGACCAGGTTCCGCTGCTGATGGAGCCCAGAAGCGGCGGCTTCGCCCTCCATCTTGAGGCCGCCCGGCGCGAGGGATGGCAGGTGACCGAGGCCTGGATGTGCCGGGCCGGCGCCGAGCCCTTCTGGGGCACCGCGATCATCTCCGTCCTGCGCGGCGATCAGCCTGATGACCCTCCGGCGGCCTTTCTCGTAGTCGTGCGCGACACCAGCGAGCGGCGCTCCTCCATCGAGGAGATACGTCGCGGACTTTGCCTGGACCACCTGACCGGCGTGCTGAACCGCCGCCATTTCCTCGAACTCGCCGAGAAGGCATTTGCCGCATCGGCGCGCAGCGGCCAGCCGCTCTCGGTGATCCTGGTCGATGCCGATCACTTCAAGCGCATCAATGACAGGCTGGGCCATGCCGCCGGCGATGCGGTGCTGGTGGAGCTCGCAGCCCTGCTGGACATCGGCATCCGCAAGGGCCGCGATTATCTCGGCCGGCTGGGAGGCGAGGAATTCTGCGTCCTGCTGCCCGGCAGCGACGCTGCCTGCGCGGCGAAGGTGGCTGAGCGGCTGCGCGGGACCCTGGCGGCGGCGCGCATCGCCCTGGCCGATGCGCCCGCCATCGCGGTGACGGCCAGCCTGGGCGTCGCGGCCCGCCACAGCCAGACGCCCAATCTCGCAGCACTGCTGCACGAGGCCGATCAGGCGCTCTACGCCGCCAAGGCGCGCGGCCGGAACCGTGTCGTCATGTATGAGCCCGGCTTGGCGTAGCGGGGGCTAGCCGCGGCGCCGCCAAGCCGCGATACGAACGCCATGAACTACCGCCACGCCTTCCACGCCGGCAATTTCGCCGATTGCATGAAGCACGCGCTGCTGGTCTGGCTGCTGCGCGCCATGCAGCAGAAGCCTACGGCCCTGCGCGTGCTCGACACCCATGCCGGCCGCGGCATCTATCCCCTGGATTCGGAAGAGGCCCGCCGCAGCGGCGAATGGTGGGAGGGGGTGGGCCGGCTGATGGCCATCGAGCAGGGCCCGCTGTCGGATTACGTCGCCCTGCTGCGCCAGCTCGGCATGCCGGGAAGCTATCCCGGCAGCCCCGCCATCATCCAGGCTCTGCTCCGCCCCGATGACCACCTGGTGCTGAACGAGCTGCACCCCGAGGACCACGCGGCATTGCGCAAATCCATGCGCGGCGTGCCCGCCCATATGCGCGATGCCTATGAATGCGCCCGCGCGCTGACCCCTTTTCCCGAACGCCGCGGCCTCGTGCTGATCGACCCGCCTTTCGAAGCGGCGGATGAATTTGCCCGGGCCGCGAAGGGCATGGCCGAGATCTGGGCCCGCGCCCGCGGCCATGTGCAGGCGGTGTGGTATCCCATCAAGCATATGGCCCCCGTGCTGGCCTTTCATGAGGCGATCCGCGCCGCCGGAATTCGCGATGTGCTGGCCGCCGAGCTCTGGCTGCGCGAACCACTGGATGCCTCGCGCCTCAATGGCTGCGGGCTGGTGGTGGTGAATGCGCCCTGGCGTTTCGAGGCGGAGGGCGGCACCATTCTCTCGGCGCTGCTGGAGCGCCTCAGTGATGGCGAAGCGGGGCATGGCACCCGCATGGTGAGGATAGCCGATGAGTAGGATCGCGGTTCTGGGCGCCGGCGCCTGGGGCACGGCGCTGGCGCTGCATGCCGCGCGGCTCGGTCATGACGTGGCGCTCTGGGCCCGCAGCGGCGCGGAGGAGATGGCGGCGAGCCGGCGCAACCCGCGCCTGCCCGGCATCCCCCTGCCCGCCCCGATGCGCATCACCGCGACACCCGCCCTGGCAATGGAACGCGCCGATTTCGCCATCCTGGCCGTGCCGGTGCAGCACATGCGCGCGGCGCTGGCCGGGCTGCCACTGCTGCCGCTTCTGGTGGCCTCCAAGGGGGTCGAGGCCGGCACCGGTCTCTTCCCCAGCGAAATCCTGGGCCGGTCACGCCTGGGGGTGATTTCCGGGCCGAACTTCGCCGCCGAGGTCGCAGTCGGCCTGCCCGCCGCGGGGGTGCTGGCCAGCAGCGATGCAGGGCTGGTGGAGCTCGGCCTGGCCGCGCTCGGCGGCACAACGCTGCGGCTCTATTCCAGCGAGGATGTGCTGGGCGTGCAGGCGGGGGGGGCTGCCAAGAATGTGCTGGCGATCGCCGCCGGCGCCGCCATGGGCGCGGGCCTGGGCGAGAATGCCCGCGCCGCGCTGATCACCCGGGGCCTCGCCGAACTCGCCCGGTTGGTGCAGGCGCTGGGCGGTCGGGCGGAGACCGCCTCGGGCCTGTCGGGCCTGGGTGACCTGCTGCTGACCGCCTGTTCCAACACCAGCCGCAACACCGCACTCGGCGAAAGGCTCGGCCGGGGCGAGAGTCTGGAGCAGGCGCTGGCCGAAAGCCGCGGCGTGGCCGAGGGCGTGGCCAGCGCGCCGGCGCTGCTGCTGCGCGCGGAGAGGATGGGCGTCGATATGCCGATCTGCGCCGCGGTGGCAGCAATGCTGGCCGGCCAGGCCTCGGTGCGCGAGGCGATGGGCGCCCTGCTCGCCCGGCCTTCCCGACCAGAGTAGGATGTTATAATATACGGCATGCGCCGTCGCCTCTTCCTCCTTGCCCTGGCCACCCCTGCCGTGGCCCAACCCCGCCCGGTGCTGGTCGCCTCGTTCTCCATCCTGGGTGACATGCTGGGCCAGGTTGCGCCACCGGGCGCCGATATCCGAATCCTCGCCGGGCCGGATGTGGATGCGCACAGTTTCCAGCCCCGCCCCTCGCAGGCCGAGGCACTGCGCGGCGCCACGCTGGCACTGCGCAACGGCCTGGGCTTCGATGCCTGGTTCGACCGCACGGCGCGCGGCGCGGGTTTTCGCGGCGTGATGGTGACGGCGACCGAGGGCATGGCCACCCGTCCAGCGCCGCCCAACCCCGCCCATCGCCATGACGGGCCGGACCCGCATGCCTGGCAGGATGTGAGCATGGCCCGCCACTATGTCCGCCGGATCGCAGCCGGGCTGGCGGCGGCGGGTCTGGCCGATCGCGCGGCCGCCTACGATGCCCGCCTCGCCACCCTCGATGCCTGGGTCCGCGCAGAGCTCGCCCGCGTGCCCGAAGCCCGGCGGGTGGTGCTGACCAGCCATGACAGCTTCGGCTATTTCGCCGCCGCCTATGGCGTGCGCTTCCTGGCGCCCATGGGGGTCTCCGCCAATGCCGAGCCTTCGGCCCAGGCCGTGGCGGCGCTGATCCGCCAGGTCCGGGCGCAGAACGTGACCGCAGTGTTCATGGAGAATATCGGCAACCCCGCCACGTTGCGCCGGCTGGCTACGGAAGCAGGGGTCAGCGTGCGCGGCCGCCTCTTCGCCGATGCGCTGTCACCGCCCGATGGCCCGGCCGCCAGCTATGAGGCGATGATGCGCCACAATGTCGGGCTGCTGGTGCCGGCGATGCTGGGGTAAGGCGCCTCCCCTACGATCCCCCCGCCGCCCGTGCCGCCGCTACCGCCCCGCCCAATGCACCAGGCGCTTCTCGAGAATGATGAAGACCAGGTTCAGCGCATAACCCAGCGCGCCGGCGACAAAAATCACGCCATACATCAGCCCGGTCTCGAACAGGCTTTGCGCATTGATCACCCGATGCCCCAGCCCGTCGGTCGAGCCTATGAACATTTCGGCGACAACCACGATGACGATGGCGAGCGAAATGCCCGCGCGCATGCCCACCAGGATCTGCGGCAGCGCCTCCAGCACCAGCACATCCCACAGAATGCGCGTCTCCGAAGCGCCCATGACGCGCGCCGCCAGCACCCGGGTGCGGCGCGCATTCATCACCCCATAGGCGGCATTGAACAGGATCACGAGGGCAGCGCCAAAGGCCGCCACCGCCACCTTTGTCCCCTCCCCCACCCCGAACAGGATCAGGAAGAGCGGAAACAGCGCCGAGGCCGGCGTCGAGCGAAAGAAATCCACCACGAATTCCACGCCCCGATACAGCCCCTCGCGCGCGCCCAGCGCCACGCCCAGCGGCACGCCGATGGCGCTGGCGATGGCGAAGGCCTGCAGCGTGCGCCATGTCGTGCGCCAGACATCCACGAGCAACGGCCCGCGGGCAAAGCCCTCCCAGGTGTCGCGCGCCGTCTCAAGCGGCGAGGGCAGCAGCACCGGGTCGGCGATGCGCAGCATGGTCGCCAGCCACCACAGCGCGATGAAGCCCGCCGCGCCGAGGAAAGGGGCCGCTGTTTTCAAGCCGCGACCGGCCGCCCGGCCACGGCGGCCGTGAAGACATCGAGGCAGCGCTTCTTCAGCGCCACGAAGGCCGGTGCGGAGAGCGTGTCGGAATCCCTCGGCCAGGGCAGGTCCACCGTGACATCATCGGCCACCGCGGTGGGCCTGCGCGTGAGCATCAGCAGCCGGTCGGCCAGAAAAATGCTCTCCTCCAGATCATGGCTGACCAGGATGGTGGTGACCTTGAGGGCCTTCAGCACATCCTGCAGCAGCGCGCGAAGATCGAGCGTGGTCTCGTAATCCAGTGCCGAAAACGGCTCGTCGAGGAACAGCACCTCAGGCTCCACGGCGAGTGCGCGCATCACCGAGACCAACTGCTGCTGCCCGCCCGAGAGCTCATAGGGATACCGATGAAGGTCGAAGCGCACCCGAAAATCGGCCGCGAGCTTTTCGACACGCGCCTCGATCTCGCCCTTGGGCAGGCCCATGCGGCGCAGCGGGTAGCGGATATTCTCGGCAGCACGTGACCAGGGGAACAGCGCTTCGCGATAATTCTGGAAGACATAGCCGATGCGCACCTCGCGCACCGTCCGGCCATCATACAGGATGGTCCCGCCATCGGGCTCCAGCAGCCCCGCCGCCATGTTGATCAACGTCGATTTACCGCAGCCATTCGGGCCGAAGATGGCGAGGATATCGCCCCGCTTCACATCGAGATCGAAGCCGGAATAGACCGGCTGCCCGGTGAAGGATTTTTCCAGCCCCCGGATGGAGAGCGCGGCCTCGCGCGGGGTCATCACAGCGGACGGATGAAGCTGGAGACCTGGATGGGGTCGCGCACCACCCGCTCCGCCACCGCGAAATCGATGAATTTCTGGAAGTCGGAAACATCCTGCGTCGACAGGTCGCGCACCATGGTGAGGTTGGGCAGCGGCACGGTGGGTGCCAGGTCGGCCGGCGTGTTCATGTGCTGGGTCAGCAGGGTGCGGGTGGTGGGGTCGGATTTCAGCAGATCGATCGCCGCCTTCCACACGCCGGCCAGGCGGGCGGCCACCGGCGCGCGGCTCTCCAGGAAACGCCCCGTCACACAGGCGCCGGCGGCAAAGGCCTGCGCCTCCGTTCGCCCCAGCAGGTGGGTGGCGATCACCCCCGCCTCCACCAGCCTGGCCGCCCCCTGGCGGATCGCGATGGAGGCCACCGGCTCCAGCGTATAGGCCGCATCGAAGGTGCCGGCGGTAAGTGCGCCGACATGCACGCCCATCGGCTGTTCGGTCAGCGTATAGTCGCGCGTCTCCTCAAGCCCCTGGCTTCGCAGGATGGCCCGCGCGGCGGAGAGATTGGCAGGGCCGGGCGCCGAGAGGATGCGCATCCCGCGCAATTCCCGCACCGATTGCGCGGCACTTTGTGTGCGCACCAGGAACATCTCGCTGCGGTATTGGGCATTCTGCCCGTTCAGCGCGAAATAGATGGCGGTATTGGCGCGGCGCGCATTGATGTTCGCCCCCTCGAGCGTGACGAGGTTGGAGGCGGCATCGACATCGCCCGAGACCATGGCCTGCACGATCAGCGGTGCGGCCTGCAGCATCACCGCCTCCACATTCAGCCCCGCGGCCGCGTAGAGGCCGCGATCGGCGGCAATGTAATGCGGAATGGCGGAGGCGACGTTGAAGACGGCGATCTTCACCCTCTCGCCTGTTTGCGCCAGGGCGGGCGTGGCGAGGGCGGCTGCGATCAGGCTTCGGCGTTGCATGGCATGGGGCTCCACGGATTTCTGCCCGCGGCGCAGCAAACGGCGTGCCAGCGGCCCAGGGCACGCTGCGTTCACATGCGTTCAGGACGCGCGCCCCAGCCTTTGCTGAGAGCATGGGCCGTTTCGGCGTTTCCGCCTCAACGCATCATGCTCTAACTGGCAGTAATGCCCGCCAGCTCCGCGAGGCCCCGCCATTTCACCAGCTCCGCCTCGATAAAACGCCGGAAAGCCGGGCCATCCTGCGGCGTGGGGTCGGAGCCGATGGCGCTCACGGCCTGAGCGAAGCCATCCTCCGCCAGCACCGCCGCCAACGCGGCCGACACCGCGGCCAGCGCGGCGGGCGGCGTCGCGCCGGGGGCGAAGAGGCCCATCCAACCCGTGGCCTCGCAGCCCGGCACCGCCTCGCCAAGCGCCGGCACACCGGGCAGCCCGGCATTGCGGCGCGGCCCGCACATGCCGATCGGCACCGCCCCGCCATCCCTGATCAGCCGGAGCACCGCCGAAAGGCTGTCCACCATCAGCGGAATCCGCCCGGCCATGAGATCGGCCTGGGCCAGGCCGCCGCCGCGATAGGGGATATGGTTCAGCCGCAGCCCCCCGCGCGCCGCCAGCAGCGCGCCGGCGAGGTGCTGGGTCGAGCCGATATCGCCGCCGGCATAATCCAGCGTCTCGATGCGCGAGCGGGCCAGCACCTCGTCCAGGCTGCGCATCCCGGCATGGTTGGACGCCAGCAGCACGAGCGGGAAATCGGCCACGCGCGCAATCGGCGTGAAATCGCGCAGCGGCTCATAGGGCAGCCGGCGATGGACGGCGGGCAGGATGGCCATGGGGCCGCTGCTGCCCAGCAGCAGGGTCTGGCCATCCGCGGGTGCGCGCATCGCCGCCTCCACGCCGATGGCGCCGCCGGCGCCGGGGCGGTTGTCCACCAGCACATTCTGGCCGAGGGCGGGGGCCAGACGCTCGGCCATCAGCCGGGCCAGGATATCGGGCACGCTGGCCGCCGGCAGGGGCACGATGATGCGCAGGCTGCGCGGCACCTGGGCCCGCGCCATGGGAGCCGCCAATGGAAGGGCGAGGGCGGCGCGGCGCAGCATCACGGCGTGCGCCCCACCCGGCGGCCGATCTCCTGCGCCAAAGCCGCCTGCTGGGCCACGAAACCGGCGAAGGCGGCGGGCGGCATCGCGACACCCTCGAGCCCCAGCGTGTCGAATTGCCGACGCACCTCAGGGTCGGCCACGGCGCTCGCCACCGCCGCGTGGACGCGGGCGATGATGCCCGGCGCCACGCCCGCGGGCATCCATAACCCGAACCAGTTCACCACCTCAAAACCGGGCAGGCCCGCTTCGGCCATGGTCGGCACCTCCGGCATGCCCGCCCAGCGCCGCGCGCCGGTGAGCGCGATGGCGCGCAGACGCCCGGTCTGGACATGCTGCTGGGCGATCTGCGTGCCGACGAAGAACATGTCGACGCGCCCCGCCAGCAAATCCGTCACCGCCTCCGCCACGCCGCGATAGGGCACGGAGAGGATATCGGTGCCGGTCATGCTCTTCATGATCTCGGCCGGAATGTGGCTCGCGGTGCCATTGCCGGCATTGCCATAGGTCAGGCGGCCGGGGTCGCGCCGGGCCAGCGCCAGCAATTCAGGCAAGGTAGCCACGGGCACCGAGGGGTGCACCACCAGCACCTGGCCAAAATTCTGCGCCGCCAGCGTGACGTGCGAAAAATCCCGCACCGGGTCGTAATTCACATTGTCATTGAAGGGCGGGATGTTGGTGTGGCTCGCGGTGGTGAAGAGCCAGGTCAGCCCATCGGGTGGCTGGCGGGCGACATAGGCCGTGCCCACCAGCCCGCCGCCGCCGGCCCGGTTCTCGAGCACGACGGGCTGGCCCAGCGCTGCCGTCAGCCCCGGCGTGATGGCGCGCAGCACCAGGTCCGGCGGGCCGCCGGGGGTGGAGGGCACCACCACGCGGATCGGCCGGCTGGGATAGCCCTCCTGCGCCAGCGCGGGGGTGGCCAGCAGGGCGAGTGCGGCGCGACGCGCGATCATAGCCGCACCGGCCCGCCGCTCTCGATCGAGGCCATGATGGCGCCAAGCAGGGCGACATTGTGCACCGCATCGCCACCCGGCAGCGCCATGGGCTTGCCCGCCGTGATATGCGCCGCGAAATCCTCCAGCTCCGCCCGCTCGGTGCTGGTCTTGGGGAAGGTGATGATCTCCGGCGGGTTCTTCGCGCCGATATTCGCCCGGTCGATCTTGCAGACCCGCAGCTCCCAGGTGGTGAGGTGCTCGACATCGCCGACCTCGACCCATGCATTGGCGCCGAAGACCTGCAGCCGCCAGGTTTCCGCGCTGGCGATGATGGTGCTGAGGGTACCGGTGGCGCCCGATGAAAAACGCAGCAGCATCGATGTCGTGTCGTCCATGCCGAAATCCTGCACCAGCCGGAAACTCTGCGCGGTCACCTGCTCGATATGGCCCGCCAGATAGAGCATGGCATCCACCACATGCACGCCGCGCCCGGTCATGCCGCCGGCCGGGCCTTCCTGCCGGTCATGCCGCCAATGGCCCTTGGGGAAGCGATAGGCGCTGGGGCCGCAGAAATTGCCCTCGAGATGCAGCACGCGCCCAAGCGTGCCGTCATCGATCATCGCGCGGATTTTTTGCAGCGCGGGCTGGTAGCGCCAATTGTAGCCAACGCCGAGCACCACGCCGGCATCGGCGCAGGCCTGGGCGGCGCGGGCGGCCTCGGCGGCGCTCACCCCCAGCGGCTTTTCGGTGAAGACATGTTTGCGGGCGGCGGCGGCGGCGACGATCTGGTCGGTGTGCTGGCGATGCGGCGTGGCCAGCACCACGGCGTCGATCTCGGGGTCGGCCAGCGCGGCCTCGTAGCTGTCGATCATGCGCAGCCCGTTCGCGGCGGCGAAATCAGCCGCCTTGGCCGGCGTGCGGGTGGCGAAGGCGGTGAACTGGATGGTGCTGCTGATGCCCTGCACGTTGCGGACGAGATGCTGCCCCCAAGTGCCGAGGCCGATAATGGCGGCGCGAATCATGCCCTGATGCTCTCCTCGAAAGCGGCATCATCGGCACTGCCGCGGCATGCGACAACCGGGGGGCCGGAGACAGTTTGAGAATGCCGGCGGTGAAGGGCCGCACCCGGACGGCGCAAGACGCCGCCGATGCTGGTTGCATCGGCAAGGATGGCCGCGCCCCGGGGCCGGAAAGGCACCCCGCAACCGACCCGCCACTGTTCTCAAGCGGTCTCTCACCCCTGGCCGAAATAGGCCCTTTCCAGCCGGTGCGGCAGGCCGGGCTCGCGCGCATCCGCCTCCAGCACCACCTGCCCCTGCGCCAGGGCATAGACGCGGTCAGAGACAGCCAGCGCCTTTTCGATCAACTGCTCCACCAGCAGCACTGCCGTGCCGCCCGCGCGCAGTCGCGACACCACCTCCAGCACCCGATCCACCAGGACGGGCGAGAGCCCGGCCGAAGGCTCGTCCAACATCAGCAGCCGCGGCCTGCGGACCAAGCCCTGCGCCACCGCCAGCATCTGCTGCTGGCCGCCGCTCAGCGCGCCGCCGCGCTCCGCCCGCTTGGCGGCGATTTCAGGGAAATAGGCCAGCGCTTCCTCGACCCGCGCCGAGCGCTCGCCCCGCGGCAAATCGTAGCCGGCGAGCAGCAGATTGTCCTGCACCGAGATCTGCGTGAAGACCCTGTGGCCCTCGATGACATGAACGAGACCGGCGCGCGCTGACTCGCGCGGCCCTTGCCCCGCCGTATCACGCCCGGCGAAACGCACGGCCCCCGCACTCCAGGGCAGCAGGCCCGACAGTGCCGAGAGCAGCGTCGTCTTGCCCGCGCCATTGGGGCCGAGCAGGGCCACGACCTCGCCGGCCGCGATGTGCAGCGCAATGCCGTGCAACACGCCGATCTTGCCATAGCCGGCCGAGAGCCCGCTGACCGCGAGCAGGTGTTCAGGCGCCGAGATAGGCACTGACGACCTCCTTGTGCACGCGCACCATTTCGGGCGCGCCGGCCGCCAGGATCTTGCCCAGGTTCAGCACCGTCACCTCCTCGCAAATGGCGAAGATCAGGTCGGCATGGTGCTCGACCAGCAGCACGCCGGTGCCGGCATCGCGCACGGCCTGGATGAGCTCGCCCAGACGCCGGATCTCCTCATGCGCCAGGCCCGCCGCGGGTTCGTCCAGCAGCAGGAAGGCGGGGCGAAGCATCAGCGCGCGGGCAATTTCCATGAAGCGCAGTTCGCTGTGCTGCAGCCGGTCGGCTCGGAACTCCGCCAGCCCGTCGAGGCCCACGGCATGCAGCGCCAGGCGCGCCCGCTGCTCCAGCAGCCGTTCATCGGCGCGGTGGCGCGGCAGCGAGAACAGCGCCTCGAAGAATCCGGCGCGGCCCTGGATGGTGCCGCCGATCATGACATTCTCCAGCACCGACGCCTCGCCGATCAGCCGCGGCGTCTGGAACGTGCGGGCGATGCCGTGGCCGGCGCGGTCGGTGGAAACACCCGCGGCCAGGGTTCGGCCACCCAAATTCATGCTGCCGGATTGCGGGCGGTAGTAGCCGGAGATGAGGTTCAGCGTGGTGGTCTTGCCGCTGCCATTGGGGCCGATCAGGCCATGGATCTGTCCCGGCTTCACTTCGAGGTCGAGGCCATCCACCGCGCGCACCGCGCCGAAGGCCAAGGTCACGCCCCGCAGCACCAATGTATCAGGCGGGGTTTCATGGGCGATGAGTTCGCGCACCGCATCGGGCCGGGGCGTGATGGCGCGGGCGGCGGGCAGCGGCCGGCGGTTCCGGCGGTCCAGCAGTGCTGCGATGCCGCCCGGCACGGCCAGAACGATCACCAGCAGCAGTGCCGCGTAGAGGAAGGTGGACCAGGCGGCCAGGGGTGCGGCGATCTCCGGCAGCAGCGTCAGGATGATGGTGCCCAGCAAGGGCCCCAGGATCGACCCCCGCCCGCCGATCAGCACGGCGATGAAGAACAGCAGTGACAGCTCGAAGGTGAAGGCGTCGGGCGTGATATAGGTCTGCAGCGCGGCGAAGAGCCCGCCCGCCATGGCCGCCAGCGCGCCGGCCAGAATGAAGACCATCACCAACAGCCGAGGTTTGGCGATGCCCGTGGCCTCGGCCGCCACATCCGCGTCGCGGATCGCGACCAGCGCGCGGCCGAAGCGGCTCTTGGCAATATTGGACGTAATCCACGTCGCGAGGCTGGCGAAGCCGAGGCAGAAGTACAGCAGCCCCCAGGTGTCATCGAAAGGTGCCGGCAGCACCGGGCCCACCACGCCGATACCGCCGCCGGTCACCGGCTGCCAGGCGAGCGCGATCTGCGTCACGATTGTGGCGAAGCCCAGCGTGGTGATGGCGAAGTAGAAGGTGCGCAGGCGCAGCGCGGGCAGCCCCACCACCACGCCAAAAACCGCACCCGCGACACCGGCGATGGCGAGTGCCGCCAGGGTGGGCATCGGCTCAAACGCATTGCCGGCGGCCAGCACCGCGGTGGTGTAGGCGCCCAGCGTGAACAGCGCGACGTAGCCGATGGCCAATTGCCCGGCATAACCCACGATGAGGTTCAGCCCCGCGATCAGGATCCAGTAGATCGCGATGCGGGTGACGATCAGCCCCCAGTAATCATTGCCCGAGAGCGGCATGGCGAGGCCGATGCCGAGCAGCACCAGAAATGGCAGAACCCGCATCATCACACCCGCCGCGATGCGGTGGCGCCGAACAGCCCCTGGGGTGCCGCCAGCAGCACGATGATGAACAGCGTAAAGACCGCGACCGAGGAGAAAATCCCACCGACCCAGAAATTCGCCGCCTGCTGGAATAGCCCGAGCGCGAGGCCGCCAATCACCGCGCCGCGATTGTTGCCCAAGCCACCAAGTGCCACGGGGATGAACCCATAAAAATTCAGCAGCGGCCCATTGGCGAAGAATGCCAGCAGCAATTGCCCGCCGGAAAATCCGGCCAGCCCGCCGATGCCGCCGGCCAGCGCGTAGCTGGCGATGCGCAAATTGCGCTCCGGCAGCCCCAATGCGCGGGCGGCAAAATTATCCTCGGCGATGGCCACGAAGGCGCGGCCCACCAGGGTGCGGCGGTAGAGGAATTCCAGGCCGAGGATGGTGACCGCGCAGGTCACCACCGGCAGCCAGTATTTTTCATCCCAAGGACCCGCATTGAGTTCGAACAGCCGCGGGAAGGGTTGCGGCTCAGTGCCCCATTGGATGGCGGTGAATTGCTGCACCAGCAGCGCCACCGCGAGCGTGGTCAGCACATAGAGATGCTGCTCCAGGCTTTTCAGCACCGGACGGACGGCGACGATCTCCGTCACCACGCCGAGCAACGCGCAGCAGGCCAGCATGGCCAGAAACCCCAGCCAGAGCGGCAGGCCAAGTTTCAGGATGAACATCGAACCCAGCACGCCGCCCAGCATGCCCAGCTGGCCGGCGGTAAAACTCATGACGCGGGAGGTGGCGAACATGGTGTTGTAGGTGATACCGATCAGCGCATAGACGGCGCCGACCGCCAGGCCCGAGGCCAGGATGGATGCCAGCATGCCCCCCGCTCCCGCGCGCCCTCAGCTATAGCCGGGGGCGAGGGCGAAGGCGCCGTCGCGCGCCGAATTGGCGAGTGACATCACCACATCCTCCACCGGGTAGCCGTCATGGCTGGTGGGGGAATAGCTGTATTCGCCGAAATAGCCAGGGTAGCGGTTCAGCGTGTTCCAGTGGCCGATGATGGCGGCTTTTTCGGTGGAATTCGTGGCCTGGACGGCGCCCGCGATCAGGTTCACGGCGTCCACCCCGCAGGCGACCCACCACAGCAGCGTGTCGTTCAGCGCGACTTTGCCGCGCAAGGCGTTCACCAGCCCCGCGGTCCGTTCCGGCAGCCGCCCCTGGGCATCGAAACTGCAACTGCGATAGCCGATGGCATAGACCTTCTCCCAATTCGCCGGCCGGTCGATCAGGGTCGCGATCTCGCCCGAGGAGAGCGAAGGGTGGCCGACGAAGGGCACGTCCCAGCCCAGCGCTGCCCGGGTATTGAGCATCCGCGCGATCATGCCGGTGGAGACGCTCCAGATCACGATGGCCTCGGCGCCTGCGGTCCGCGCGCGCAGCATGTCGGGCGTCATGTCGGGCTGCGTCGCGTCGATATTGGCCTTGTAGACCACCTCGGCCCCGGCGCGCTGGAAGCCGGCGACGGAGGCATTGGTGGCGCTCACGCCATAGCCCGTGGTGTCGCCGATCACCGCCACCTTCTTCGCATTCACCCGCTGCAGGCAGTAGTTGCGCACCGCGTCATCCCATTGGGTGTTGGAGGGCGCGATGCGGAAGGCGTTGGGGTAGCGCCTGACATCGATCAGGCTGTCCACCACGCAGGGATGGATATTGGGCATATTGGCCCGCGCCATGATGGCGGTGGTGGCCAGGCTCTCGCCCGAATTGGTGGGCCCCCAGATGGCATGGACACGCAGCTGGCTGATCATCTCCTGGGTGGCGTTCACCGCCTTGGTCGGGTCTCCCTGGGTGTCGCGGGTGATGATTTCGACGCGCCGCCCGCGCACGCCGCCGGCGGCATTCAGCGCCTCGGCCGCATAGAGCACGCCGCGGTTGAAGCCCACGGCTGGCGCCGAGCTGGGCCCGGTCATGGCGGCCAACCAGCCCAGGCGGAGGGGCTCGGCTTGCGCCAGGGCGGGCGTGGCAAGGGCCGCGCCGGTGAGGGCGAGATGGCGACGGGTGAGGTTCATGGCTGGCTTCCCTGGGATGTTCTTGTTGAGGGCCTGCGGGCGCGCGACGGGGCTTTTTGCGGGCGGGCGCATACGCAGGCTCTTTCGCTGGCCCGTTCGGGCCGTAGGACGTTTCCGAAGCTGAGCGTGGTGCAGGGCTGGGGGGAGCGCAAGCGCCGGCGTGGCGGGGCGGGCGTGAATCTATCGTAAGGTTTTCGTGGGCTTGCCGCGGTGCAGCGCCGAAGCGTTGAGGATGAAAAGCGCTCGGCAAGCTCGTTCGCATCGCCTCCGGCGCGCTGCAGCCCATCCAGGGATCGGGCACACCACAATCCGGCAGACCTGTCTCGAGCGTCTCGACGCCCATCGCGTGCCCTTGCTTATCCGCACCGGCAGCGCGGCCTGGGATGGCTCAGCGCTTCCGGGCCGTGACCAGTTCGAGCCATTCATGCGCCAGACCGATATTGCGGTCTGCCTCCTGCCGCTGACCCGCGAGACCGAAGGCATTCTGTGCGCCCGCACATTCGCGCTGATGCCGAAGAGCGCAATGGTCATCAATATCGGCCGTGGCAGACATCTCGTGCAGGCCGACCTGTTGGCTGCTCTCGATTCCGGCCAACTCTCCTACGCAACGCTTGATGCCTTGCACCCCGAGTCCTTGCCAGCGGCTGATCCACTCTGGCGGCATCCAAAGGTTACGGTCATGCCGCATGTCGCAAGGCGGCAGACAGTGTGACAGCTCGCCCCTGAGATCGCGGCGAATATCGGGAGCATCGAAGCCGGCGGCGGTCTCCTGCAGGAAGTCGACAGGACGGCAGGGTATTGAGCGGGATGACGGGTCAGAATGCAGCCCTCGCCAGCACCCGCGGGACTGGCGCAGGCATCCACCGGAAGACGTCCCCCGGCGCCGGCGCCACGGTGGTGGCGCCCAGAGGCCGTGCTGTCGGCAGTCGTGTGGGCACGCCGCCAAGCACTGTCCCACGCGCCCTGGCTGCGGCGAACGCCGCCCGCGTCAGTTCCCGCTCATTCTGCGCCACCGCGGCATAGATCCGCGGCATCAGTTCATCGGCACCCGGCATTTACGCCGCTCGTCGCGAGACACCGTCCTCCAGCACTGCGACACTGTGTGGGCGCGGCGAGTGACGCGGCAGAGACGGGCCGCGACGGGGGTGGTGCGAAGCTGCCGGCACAGCGTCAGCGCTGCATGGAAACCCGGACGCCCGTCGTTGCCCGACCCCACACCCTCGAACTCCCCCACCAGGCGCCAACCCCGGACTTGTGAAAGTCAGCGAGGACGAGGGCGTGGTCGCAGAGCATCACCGGGGTGAAGTGGCCGTATCAGACCCTGCGACAAGCCCCTCCATCCGGATCAACGGGCCGTGAGCCGAACGCCCTGCAGACGGATCAGGCCATCGGGGTGCGTCTGGAAGCCGCTGACGCGGTCCGTCATCGCCCAGAACAGCTTGGCATGGTACAGGAAGAGATGCGGGCGGTCGGCCAGGTAGATCTCGCTGGCCTGCCGATACAACGCCTGCCGCGCCGGGGTCTCCGTCCGCTGGCGCGCCTGCGACAGCACCGCATCGAAGGCCGGGTTGCAGTAGCGGCCCCAGTTGATGAAGCCATCGCATTGCAGCCAGATGCTGATATTCGCATCCGGGTCCGCCCGGCCGGACCAGATGACGATGGCCGCTTCATAATCGCCGCGGTCGGTCTGGGCGTTCAGCGCGCCGGTTTCCAGCGCCTGCACCCGGATGTCGAAGCCGGCCTCGGCCGCCATGGCCTGGATCACCTCGCCCACCTGCACATCGACGGCGGAATTGGCCACCAGCAGCGTGAAGCTGGGGCGCGGGGTGCCCGCCTCCGCCAAGATCCGGCGCGCGCGCGCCACATCGCGCGCGGGGACGGGGTGGGCCTCGTTGTAGAAGGCGGTGCCGGGGGACTGCGCCTGGTTGCTCGGCACGAAGGCGCCGTCGAACACCACCTGGTTCAGCGCGCGCCGGTCAATCGCCGCTTCCAGCGCCTCACGCACCCGGGGGTTGCCCAAGGGGCCGCTGGCGCGCGCACCGTTGCCCACGTTGATCGACATCGTGAAGTAGCCCAGCGCGGTGCTCTCCTCCACGCGCAGGCCACGTTGGCCACGCACCTGCCGCAGGTCGGTGGGGGCCAGACGCTCCATCATCTCGAGCGCGCCGGAGCGCAGGTTCGCGAGCCGCACGTTGGGCGCGGGGACCGGCAGGTACACGACCTGCTGCAGATGGATGGCCTGCGCGTTCCAGTAGCCATCGAAGCGGTCCAGCACGATGCGTTCCTGCTGCACACGCCGCGTGAAGCGGAAGGGACCGGAGCAGACCGGCGCTTCCCCCACGCGCGCGCCCGCGGCCTCCGTCGCCTTGGGCGAGAGCATCATGCCCGCGCGGTCCGACAGCACGCCCAGCAACGGCGCGAAGGGCTGCGCCATCCGCAGGCGCACCGTCATCGCGTCCACGACCTCTACAGCCTGGACGGGGCGCAGTTCGGTCGCGCGGCGGGAGCCCGCGGTGTTGCGGTAGCGGTCCAGATTGTAGCGCACCGCTTCGGCGTTCAGCGGTTCGCCGTCATGGAAGGTCACACCGTCGCGCAGACGGAGCGTGAGTGTGCGGCCTTCCTCGCCCCACTCCCACGCCGTGGCCAATTGCGGCACGTAATTGAGGTTGCTGTCGACATCGACCAGCTTGTCGCACATCGCCGCGAAGACGATACGGCCGACGAAGGTGGTGCCCGCCATGGGGTCCAGGCTGTCAGGGTCTTCCTGCAGGCCGATGCGCATGGTTTGTGCCGCCACGGGCAGGGCCGAAAGCATGAAGCAGGTCGCCATGACCGCACCAAACCTGAAAAACATCGCCGCGGTCCTCGCTTGTTGCCCGGTATGGCGCGGATTAGTGTCCGCGCGTTCCAGGGTGTCAAGGCGAGTAAATCGGCCGCATGAATAGTCAGCTTCCTGTGCTCGTGACCGGAGCCGCAGGCCTCATTGGCCGCCGCGTGACCGAGCTTTTGTTGCAGGCGCGCCGCCCTGTCATCGCGACCGACCGGGCCGCGCCGGCGGCGCCGCTGGGCTGCGAATTCGCCGCGGCAGACCTCTCGGACAGTATGCGCCTCACCGCGCTCGTCGCCCGTGGGGTTTCGGCGGTGCTGCATTGCGGCGGCATCTCTGGGCAGATGCTGGCCAGGGACAATCCGGCCGGCATTCTGGACATCAATGTGGGCGGCACGGCGACGCTGCTGGAACTGGCGCGGCTGTTTCGCGTGCCGCGCTTCGTCTTCTGCTCCTCCGTGCATGCCTATGGCGACACGCCCGCGAACATGGACCCGGTGACCGAGGACGCGCCGCTGGCGGCGCGCGAAACCTATGGCGCCAGCAAGGTGGCGGCTGAAGCGGCGCTACGCGCCTACGCGCTTGAACACGGCATGCAGGCCTGTGCGCTTCGGTTGGGCTGGGTCTATGGCCCCCGGCGCACCACGCCGAGCCTGACGGCACGCATGGTGCGCGATGCCGCCGAAGGCCGCGCGGTCACCCAGGTCGAGCATGACGGGACGTATCCCGTGCCGTTGCTGCATGTCGAGGACGCGGCGGCGGCGCTGCTGGCCGCGCTGGACGCGCCCGCGGTGCAGGGGCGCTGCTTCAACATCGTGGGTGGCCCCAGCCAGCCCTTCACCGCCATTGCGGCGATGATTGCGGCGGCCCGGGCGGGCTGGCGCGCGGAATTCACGCCCGGGCAGGCGCTGCCCGAATACCGGCAGGGGAATTTCTGCATCGGCGCCGCCGCGCGGGACCTGGACTGGGTGCCGCGCGTGACGCCGCAGCGGGGCCTGGCCGACTACATCGACTGGCTGCAACGCGAGGCTTTCTAGGCCGCCCCGGGCAGCCGATAGAAACGCGCCGCCGAGCCGCCAAAGATCGCGGCGAGGGCTTCGGGCGAAGGCGCATGCGGCACCAGCATCGCCTGCAATGCGTCCCACCAGCCGGCATAGGATGAGGCGAGGTTCACCACCGGCCAATTGCTGCCGAAGGCCAGGCGCGTGGCCGGAAAAGCCTCCATCACCACATCGACATAGGGCTGCAATCGCGCGAGCGACCAATCCATGCCCGCCCGCTCCGCCAGGCTGGACAGTTTGCAGCAGACATCGCTCTGCCGCGCCACGGCGCGCAGTGCAGTGGCCCAGGGCTCCACCTCCCCCGTTGCGGTGAGCGGGCGGCCGCAATGGTTCAGCATCATGCGCAGGCCGGGCACCTTGTCCTGCAGGCGCATCGCCAGGGGCAGTTGCGAGGGCGCCAGCAGCAAATCCAACGTCAGGCCGCGGGCCGCGAGTTCGCGCCAATTCGCCAGCGCCACCGGCCCCAGCAGGGGCTCGGCATCGCCAAAGGCGGGCATCACGCGCAGACCGCGAAATTTGTCGGACAGCGCGATGAAAGCATCCAGTTGGTGCGGCATGGCGGGGTCCGTCGGGTCCGCCCAGCCGATCACCGCCTGGATCAGCGTCTCGTGCTGCGCGAGGCGCAGCAGGCAGGGCGTCTCGGCCGCCTCCTCGGTGGCATGCACCAGCACGACACCGGACACGCCGGCGGCGGCGCCCGCCGCACGCAGCGCATCCAGCGTAAAATCATGGTCCAGCCCCGCGATCTTGCGGCGGATCCACACATCATAGCCATCGGAAGCGCGCCAGAGATGGACGTGGGAATCGCGCATCAAGCCGGGTTCGCCGCAGCCCAGGCCACCGCCACCTCACCCGCCGTGGCGTGCCATATGCCCGGGGCGGGCATCACGCGGGCCAGGGCTTCATCGAGGTAACGGATGCGATGCGCCATGCCGAACAGCCAGGGATGGATGCTGAGACCCAGCACGCGGCCGCTCGTCTCACCCTCCGCCAGCAGGGCTTCGAGGGCATCACCCACCAGCTCGGGGTAGCGCCAGGTGTCGGCCCGGCGCAGCCAGAACAGCTGTGCGTCATCCAGCTCCCACGGGTTCGGCACGGCGATCAGCCCGCCGGCCGGCGTGGTCATGCGATAGGGCTGCTCATCATTCGCCCAGTCCAGCAGGTAGCCATAGCCGGCGCCGGCCAGGAGTTCGGGCGTGCGCGCGCTCTCGCCCGCATCCTGGCCGAGCCAGCCCCGCGGGGCGGCGCCCGTCGCCTGGGTTACGGCCTGCGTCGCCAGCGTGATGGTCGCGGCCTCCTCCTCCCGCGTCATGCCGGCGGTGAGCATCCGCGTGGAATGCGTGCCATGGCCGATGAATTCCGCGCCGCGTTCCCGCAGCGCCGCGATCACCGCCGGATAGCGCTCGGCGGCGGAAGCATTCAGCGCCACGGTGGGGCGGATGCCGTGGCGGTCCAGCACCTCCAGCACGCGAAAAATGCCCACGCGATTGCCGTATTCGCGCTGCGACCAGGTGCGGTAATCGGGCGCATAGGTCCCGAATTCGTTGACGAAGCGGGGATCGCGATGCGTACCGGCGGGCGGGGTGAGCTCGTAATGCTCGAGATGCAGCAGCGCCCAGAACGCCACGCGCGCACCACCCGGCCAATGGAAGGCAGGGCGTTCGGGCAGCGGCGAAAACGGATAGAGGCTGTGGTCCATCCCGCTTTGCATCCTTGTCACGGCTCAGGCCTCCGAGCCGAGATGGGCGCGGTATTCGGCCAGCCCGTGCCCGCGATACCACTGCGCGATCTCGGCGCCCGAGGTGAGCCAGACGCCATCGCGCGCGAGGATGTCGCCCAGCGCGCGTTCGAGGTGGCGGATGCGGTGCGGATGGCCCATGATATAGGGGTGCAACGCCACGCACATGACGCGCGGCTGCGTCTCACCCTCGCGCCAGACGGTTTCGAAATGGTCGCGGATTATGCGGGCGAATTCGGCGCCTTCGGTGTCGTAGCGGTAGAGCACGGCATCGTTCAGATCCATGGTGTAGGGCACCGAGATCAAGTCCTGCCCGCCGCGCACGCGCAGCGGCGTGGGCTGGTCGTCATGGTAGAAATCGGCGCTGTAGCCGATTCCCGCCTCGGCGATCAGGTCGGGCGTGTTCAGCGTGTTGGAGACGGCGGGCGAGAACCATCCGGGCAGCATCCTCCCGGTCAGGCGGCGGAACAGATCGACGCAGGCCGCGATCTCCTCACGCTCATCGCTCTCGGCCAGGCTCCAGTGGTAGCGGGTGTTGTAGAGACCATGGCACATCACGTCCCAGCCACGGGATTCGATGGCCGCCATGATCTCGGGATAATGCTCGTACACCGCGAGGTTGAGCGACACGGTCGAGCGAATGCCCAGGCGGTCGAACATCTCGAACATGCGCCAGAAGCCCACGCGATTGCCGTAGTCGCGCAGCGAATAGCCCAGAACGTCGGGGTGTGGCGTGCGCGGCCAGGGGTCACGCTCGCGCCGTGTGTCCGGCAGGTATTCGTAATGCTCGACATTGGGGACGACCCACAGCGCAACGCGGGCGCCACCCGGCAGCGTCCAGCGTGGCCGGCCGAGAATGGGGGAATAGCTGTAGCGATCGGGGTCCATCTTGCCTGCCCTCAGCCCAACACGTAGCCGCCATCGGCGATCAGGGTCTGCCCCACCACGTAATCCGCCGCCGGCGAACACAGGAAGTGGACGATGCGTGCAATCTCGCCCGGCGTGCCATAGCGGCCGGCGGGCACTCGGGCGATGCCCGCCGCCTGCATCGCGGCATCGCCGCGCAGATAGGTTGTCATGGAGGTATTGATGCGTCCCGGTGCGATACCCACCACGCGCACGCCCTGCGGCGCCCATTCCACCGCGGCGGTCTGGGTGAATTGCGTGATGCCGGCCTTGGCCACGGCATAGACGGCGCGACCTTCGGCGCCGCAGAAGGCCAGTTGCGAACTCATGTTGAGAATGACACCGCCGGCACCACGCGCGATCATGCCCGCCGCCACCGCGCGGGCCAGCGCCATGGGCCCCAGCAGGTTCACGCGCAGGAGGCGCTCCATTTCCTCGGGCGTGGTGTCCAGCACCGGCTTCACCAGCAGCATGCCGGCATTGTTCAGCAGGATATCGACCGGGCCCGCGGCCTCGGCCAGCGCCGCGATGGAAGCGAGGTCACCCTGGTCGTAGGTGATGCCGGCCGCGCCGGGTGCGAAGGCAGCTGCGGCACGCGCCATGCCCGCCGCATCGATATCCGCGAGCACGACCGTGGCGCCTGCCGCGGCGAAGGCTTGAACGAAAGCGCCGCCCAGGCCGCCTGCCGCACCAGTGACGAGGACGCGCTTGCCCTGGAATTCGGCCACTGGGCCGGAGGATGAAACTGCTTGCATGACTGCGCTCGGCCTGTGTGAGGCCCGGATGCTGTCGTGCTCGGTCTGATTAGGCAAGGACACGGCGGATGCATCCGCGCGCGGATGCGCGGGATGAACTCGGGATGTTCGAGATCACCACCGCGCGGCCCATTCAGGCGGCGTTGACGTGGGCTGCGACTTTCGCGGTCGGCGGAAATGGGCTGCACGCCACGGTGCAGCGTCGTCTGACGCGGAGTCAGCCCTGCGCTGGCCATGATCCATTCGGTGGTGGCGGAGATTCCGCTTCATCCGGACCGACATGGTCGCCCGTCGTTGAGAGGTCCGACGGACGGCTGTCCTCGCCTTTCACGGCGCGCTTCTCCAGCTTTGCCATGGCCTTGGCCTGCTTGGCGCGCTCACGGTCCTTACGTTCCAGGTTGTAGTTAGGCTTTTTCATCATTGCTCCTGATTGAGATGGTAGGTAGTCCCGCGAGATTGGCGTCGGTCAAAAGGCAACGACGGTGGCTGGCCGAAACCTCTGTAGCGCCGTTCCAGCAGGCACACGAGTGAAGCCGAGCATCGCCCCGAGGGTCTTGGGCGAAGAGCGATTGCGCCTTGGTGAATGACGCGGCTCACAGCCTGTGCGACGACGCCTAGCACGGCGCTGCCCGCGCGCCATCTTCTACGCAGGAAAACGCGGCGCGTGCAGGGTTGGGCTGTTGCTCCACAAACTCCACGGGACGAAGGGCGTTTTGCCGGCCGCGCGGTGCTAGAGTGCCGCGTCCCATGGGAGAGAGCCGCCTTTGATCCAACAATATGGCTGGTCCGATGCGCTGCAGCAGGCATTCGAGCCGCATGCGCGCGCGGGCTACCTCCCAGGGCGCATCATCGTGCAGCGGCGCGAAGCGAGCCTCGTCATGACCGATGTCGGCAAGCTGAGCGCAAGACTCTCCGGACGCCTGCGTCACGAGGCGAGGGAGGCCGGCTATCCGGCCGCCGGTGACTGGGTGGCCCTATCCGCAAACGCCGACCAGGGAACCGCCATCATCCATGCCGTCCTGGCCCGGTGCACCGCATTTGTCCGGCGGGCGGCCGACAGCGTGCAGACGCTGCAGGTCATCGCCGCCAACATAGACGTGGTCTTCGTGGTCAGTTCGATGAACGCCGACCTCAACCCACGCCGGCTCGAGCGCTTCCTCGCGGCAGCCTGGCAAAGCGGTGCACGGCCGGTCGTCGTGCTGACCAAGGCCGATCTGTGCGCTCAGCCCGAGAGCCAAGCCGCGGACATAGCAGCCCTTGCGGCGGGCTGCCCCGTGCTCATCGTCTCTGCGCGTGAAGGATTTGGACTGCGCGCCGTGATGGATCACGTCCTGCCTGGCGAGACCTGCGTCTTGATCGGCTCATCGGGTGTGGGCAAGTCCACGCTGGTGAACGCCTTGCTGGGCGAGGAACTGATGGCCACCCAGGACATCCGCGCGGCCGATGCGCGGGGGCGCCACACCACCAGCCATCGCCACCTCGTCCTGCTGCCGGGCGGGGGGCTGCTCCTCGACACGCCCGGCATCCGCGAGGTGGGGCTGATCGACGCCGATGCGGGTCTGGGTGCGGTGTTCGAGGATATCGAGCGCCTGGCGCGGGATTGCCGGTTCCGCGACTGCAGGCATGGCAGCGAACCGGGCTGCGCGGTGCGGGAAGCGTTGGAGGCGGGCCGGCTCGATGCCGACCGCTGGGCGCATTTCCGGAAGCTCAGCCGGGAAGTGGCAGCGGCCGAGGCGACCAGGCAGGGGGCGGCGCAGGAGGTCGGACTTCGTCGCCTGGCCGCGCAGCAAAGGGCGTATCGGTCCACCAAGAAGGATCTACGAGAGCCAGGATCATGACCTCTGCCGCCGATGCGCCTGAGCCTGACCGTCGCCGGCGCAGGTCGCGATGGCCGGTCAATGGCAGACATGCCCGCGGCATGCGCGAGGGCCGCCTTTGACTGGCTTGCGCGGAAGATGGACCCGCGGATCGATAGCGATGCCACCACGGCATCCGGAAAGTGCCCCCGGACCGTTGCCGAACCCGCCCTTTGCGTCGGCTTGGCCCTCCGTTCAGCAGCGGCACGAGGTTGGCGCATCTGGGTTGGTTCGATAGAAGCCGGTGATGGACAATAGCATGGCAACCAAGCCCTACAGCACGCTGAAGGGCGACCCATACCGGGCGTATGAGGAACTGCCCGTTGAGGTGCGCCGCGCCCTCCAGGAAGCATTGGTGGACTGGTGCCCGTTGCGTGCTCGCGAATGGCACCTTCGCCTGCTGCGCCATGCGGGTTTGCGGCCGGTCGAGGCGACGTTCTTCCTGGTCCAAACCATTCGAAGGCATGATCACGCCGAAGTCGCTGCCTTTGCGCGGGCGTGGCCGAACGGCCTCCACGCCTATCCGCACATTGCTGCTGGCGCGTCGCTCCAGCGGTATGTCGGGACAGACGGGATCCCTGCAGCCGAGCCTGTTCCCGTCGCGCCTGCGAGAAAGCGTTCCAAGTCACCAGCCAAGCCGAACGCCAAACGAAAATCAGGTCGCCGGCCACGTCGTTGATCGTGGTGCGGTGGCACCCGGGATTTCACCACGCGTTCGCCATGCTGCGCCATTGCGGTTCGTGGCTGAGAGATGAACCCCGGCCATCCCTGCGTGCGGCGATGCCGGCACGTCGATAGCCGACGCGTCGCTGCGCAGGCGGCAGACGATCCGGGCCGGCGCTGGCGTGGCCTTCGCGCAGGTGCGAGTCCTGGGCCGCGGCGGGCGGATTGAACGCGCAGCGCTGCGGCTGTTGAGGCTGCCGGAGACAGCGCCGGCGGTGCTCCATGCCTATCCTACCAATCACCAGGGCACCTTCTGCCCCTTGTGGTCGAAGAAGCCGCCGTTGTCGGCCGGCGTCAGGCGCGCCAAAACGTTCAGTAATTCCTGAGCCGCGACATTGGCATCGCGCACCTCGAGCCCCGCTTTAGCGAAGGGTGCGGAGAGCGAGGTGGCGACCGTCCCAGGATGCAGCGCCACGCAAATGGCGTGCGGGCGGCTGCGTGCCAGTTCAATGGCGGCGGTGCGCACCAATTGGTTCAGCGCCGCTTTCGAGGCGCGGTAGCTGTACCAGCCACCCAGCCTGTTATCGCCGATGCTGCCGACCCTGGCCGACAGCGTGGCGAAGACCGGCCGCCCCTGGGCTGGCAGCAGCGGCAGGAAGTGCTTCATGAGCAGCGCCGGGCCAATGGCGTTCAACGCGAAGGCACGCGCCATCTGCGCAGGGTCCAGTTCACGCCAGCTTTTCTCCGGGCGATGCGATGCATCGTGCAGGAAGCCGGTGGCATCGATCACCAGAAGCGGAACGGCGGGTGCCAGGCTGGCGGCAGCGTCTCGTATGCTGGCTTCATCGGTGATGTCGACCCGCGGCGAACTTGCGCGGCTGAACGCCACCACCTCACGATAGTCACCGCTGGCCCTGAGCGCATCGAGCAGGGCGGCGCCGATGCCACCACCGGCACCGATCACGACCGCCACGCTCTCGCCAATCATCGACGCTCTCCGGGTACAGGGTTGGAGTGAAACCGGGCGATGCTGATCAAGCCACGTCAGACGCGCCGCCGGAGGGCATGCGCTGCCGGCTGGCACCAACCGCGACATCCCCGCGCATGCGCTGTGCCAGAGCATGGCCCGATATCACCAGCAACGCGAAGAGGCTAACAGCGAAGTTGAAGACAAGGCTGCTCATCAGAGGTGTCCTTCTTGTCGCATCCCGCCTCAGTGAGGGCTGAATGCTGGTCGGCGCCAATCGCCGCCCCGCAGACCTGTGCCCGAACACCGCGGATGCAATCGCGCACCAGCTATGCGCTGGCAGCGCGAGCGTCACAGCAGCCATGCGCCAAAGGACCACAACTCCGCTCAACCGCCTTCTTCAAGGATCTCAGGGCCGTGGTGAAGCATTCTGCCGGCGAAATATGGCCGCGGGAGACTGGGCGAATGTTGCGGTGATGTCCGCGGCGCTACACCAGCGCAGCCACATCGGGCGAGAGCGCCTCCGGCGTGGTGGTCGGCGCAAAGCGGGCGCGGACGAGGCCTGTCTTGTCCACGAGAAACTTGGTGAAGTTCCACTTGATGGCGCTGCCGAGCAGCCCGCCTTTCTGTTGCTTCAGCCAGACATACAACGGATGCGCGCGCACCCCGTTCACCTCGATCTTGGCGAAGACCGGAAAGGTCACGCCATAGCCGCGATCGCAGAAGGCGGCGATCTCCTGGTCGGACCCGGGCTCCTGATGGCCGAACTGGTCGCAGGGAAACGCCAGCACGGAAAAGCCGCGCGGCGCGTATTGTGCATGCAGCGCCTGCAGGCCCTTGTATTGTGGCGTGAAGCCACATTTCGACGCGACATTGACGATCAGCAACGCCTGGCCACGATAGGCAGCGAGGCTCTGCTCGTCGCCAGTGCCGAGCTTTGCCGAGAAGTCATACAGTGCCATGCGGCTCTCCGTCCTGCTGTGGTTTGCGCGCAGTCGCCAGCACATAGTCGAAGGCGCCATACACCGTGCGGGCATCGAAATTGAGCAGGACCCGATAGGGCAGACGACCGGCGAGCGGCAGCCTGGCGAACAGTGCGCGATCCTCACCAAGCGCCCGATGCCAGCCGGGGAAGACGTGCTCGCCGATTGGCGCCACATCCACCATCTCGAAGCCGGCCGTGCGCAGCTTTGCCGCATAGGATGCGCGTTGGTCGGCATTGGCGGCGGGCACGGAGAATTTCTGGGCGAATTGTCTCCAGGTGAAATCCTGGACCCGACGGCGGAACCCATCAGGCTCAGGCGCGGCCCGGATCACATCGGCCATTACCAGCCGGCCGCCCGGCCGCAGCACGCGGAAGGCCTCGGCGAGAAAATCCTCCCGCGTATGGAAATGGAAGGCACATTCCACGGCGGTCACGATGTCGCAGCACGTATCGGGCAGCGGCATGGCGGTGGCGGAGCCCTCGATCAGCGTGATGCGATCCACCATGCCGCGCCGCCGCACGCGCTGCCGTGCAAGGCGCACCTGCACCGGTGTCACGTTCAGGCCGGTGATGTGGCGCGGCGCGAAACGCTCCATCCACAGCAGGTCCTGATCGGCGAAGCCGAAGCCCACATCAACGACATCGTCGGCCGGCCCCATGCCCGCCGCCTCCGCCACCAGCGCCGCCAATGCGGCACATGCCTCGTCGATCGTCCTTGCCGTCTTCCAGTAGCCGAGGTTCAGGTAGAGGCCGTCCGTGGTGAAGGCGCGTGTCGCCAGCAGACCATAGAGGTCGCGCGCCGCCATCTGCTGGAAGGGCGTCATGGCCCAGGCCGCGAAGCGGACAGCATCGCCAAAGCGTGCCGGCGGACGCGTCATTCCAGGGACAGACTCATGCATGGGTGCTGCCTTTGCATAACCGCTCACGAGATGGGCGCAGCCTACGGCATGGTAAGGGGTTCTTGTGAGGGGCCTGCGTCGGCCGATCGGCCCGGGTCCGGGATCGAGAAGACGCTCTCCGCCGCGGCGGCGTCATAGGCACCACCGACCGAAGCCACGAAAGCCCGTTCCGTCGCCGATGGGGGATGGCGATCGGAACCCTTGGATACCTTCGGCGAGAGCCGCAATGCCTGCAGTTCTTGCTCGGCCAAGACGGATGCGGCGCGCCTGGCCGTTCTAAGCGCGCCACGGTCCAGACCCGCCTCGGGCGATGTGGCGCCGCGCCGCTTTGCGACGAAATTCACGAAAAGGGACAAATTCACGGCCTCCGCAGGCCGCGATGCGGTGGACTGATGCGATTGTAGAAACAGCGAAATCCGGCGGATAATAGGATTAAATTCTAGACCAGTCAACCCATTCCTGCCCCGGCGATCACGCCGAAGCCGACCAAGGCCAACCGCCTCCAGCGCCCTGCCCTCATGGCGTCGCGAGACGCCACAGGCATGCCTCGCGCCTCTCATTGGCCAGCCAAACCGCGCCGCCCAGCCATGGGCCGGAATATTGGTGCTGGCCACACTCGGCATGACGATCCAGCGCAAGCTCCCGCCAGTGTTGAAATCTGTGACGACGTCCCAGACCCGGACAGCAATATCCTCCTGCGCGAAGCCGGAATAAGCCTCCCCCGCGCCGCCGCTGACCGCATGGGCAGCCTGCAGGCCGACCTGCGTGTTAATGCACCCGCCGGAGGGAACCGCCCGGCGGCTCAGGCAGTTTCAGATGAATTGCCCGCGCAGGAAGCCCAGCGCCGGCAGCGGCTTCCATTGCCGCGGCAGGTCGGTCCGCTTGATCGGCGCCAGGGAGTAATGCGGCACCGGCTGTTCGTTGCGCCGCAGGAAATCGACATAGGCCTGCACCTGCTGGGTTCTCCAGGCCATGTCGGCCGCGGCCGCGGCATGGCTGCGAAAAACCTCCGCCACCCGATGCCGCTTGCCCATGGAGGCCACGACGGCCCAGAGCGTGTCCTCGCCCGCGCTGTCGCGGCGATGCAGGCTGACAAGCTTGGCCGATGTCATATCCACAGGAGTCATGCTGGTCCGGCCGGGGGTTGCAGGTCAAGCGGGATTGCCGCCGCCGCCACTTCGGTCAAGGCTGCGTGAACCCATTGGAGCCCATCATGCTGCCCACGCGCGAGACCATCACCATCGGCTTTGCTCATGTCGCCTATAACTGCAAGGCGCGCTTGGCGCTGCGCGGCACCGGGATGCGCGCGCTGGAAGCGCGCAACCAGGCCGAACTGGAGGCGATGCTGCCCGAGATCGACGTGCTCAGCCTGTCCGGCATGTGGCGCAACGACATCCCCGCCCGCGCGCCAAAACTGCGCTTCGTGCAGTCCATGAGTGCGGGGACAGACCAGTATGACCGCGCGATCCTAGCCGCCCATGGCATCCGGCTGGCCAGTGCCGCCGGCGTGAACGCCAAGGCGGTCAGCGAGCACGCCATGGCGCTGATGCTGGCCCTGACCCGCCGCCTGGTCGAGGCGCGCGACAACCAGCACCAGAAGATCTGGCGCGGCATGATGAGCGACTTCGAAAAGCGCGAGGACGAGCTGGCCGGCAAGACGCTGCTCGTGGTCGGCATGGGGCGAATCGGCGGGCGGCTGATCCGGCTGGCCAAGGCCTTCGAGATGCATGTCATCGGCCTGCGCGCCAACCCCGTCGCGGGCGCCGAGGGCGCCGATGAGGTGCATGGCATCGCAGCCCTCCCCGCACTCCTGCCCCGCGCCGACATGGTGGTGCTGGTCTGCCCGCTCACGCCAGAGACCACCGGGCTGATCGGAACCGCGGCGCTGGCCGCGATGAAGCCCAGCGCCTATCTCATCAACTGCGCGCGCGGAAAAGTCTGCGACGAGGCGGCGCTGATCGCGGCACTCGCCGCCGGCCGGATCAAGGGGGCGGCCCTTGATGTCACCGCCGAGGAGCCGCTGCCGCCCGAATCGCCGCTCTGGACCCTGCCCAATGTCTTCATCACGCCGCACACGGCGGGTGAGACCTGCGCCTATGAGGACAATGTGGTGGACCTGCTGCTGGAGAATCTCGGGCGGCTGTGGCGGGGCGAGGCCCAATTGGCGAACCAGATCGTCTGATGTGCGGCCGCTACCTCCTCGCCCGCCCGGTGGCGGAGGTGGCGGCCTTTTTCGAGTCCGCCGGCCCGACGCCCAACCACCAACCCAGCTGGAACATTGCACCCACCCAGGAGAGCCTGGTGCTGCGGCGCAATCCACAGACCGGCCTGCGGCATCTCGACACGTTGCGCTGGGGCCTGGTGCCGCGCTGGGCCAAGGATTCAACCGGCGCAGCAAGACTGATGAATGCCCGCGCCGATGGCATAGCCGAGAAACCAAGTTTCAGGGACGCCTTCGCGAAACGCCGCTGCATCGTGCCGATGGACGGCTTCTATGAATGGCGCACGGAGGGCAAGAGCAAGCAGCCATTTGCCGTGGCGCTGCGCAGCGGCGAACCCATGGCGGTGGCGGGGCTGTGGGAGGGCTGGCAGCAGCCCGACGGCACCTGGTTGCGCAGCTACACCGTCATCACGACCGAGGCAAACGCCCGGCAGGCGTTGGTTCATCACCGCATGCCGGCGATTCTGCCCCGGCAGGATTGGCCGGCATGGCTGGGGGAGGCGCCCTGCGACGATCCCCAGGCCCTGCTGCGGCCATGCCCACCCGGCGACCTGGCCTTCTGGCCGGTCGCCGCGCGGGTGGGACGATTTGCGGAGAATGATGCGGGCCTTCTCGCCCGCGCCGATGTGGTGGTGCCGCCCGAACTGGACGATACCCCTGTCTATGAAGTGTGACCGGCCGGTCAGTCGCGCCTGACGCCAGCCGATCAATCGTCGCGGTGGACGCGCTCCATCCGCTCGTGGCGCTCCTGCGCCTCGATCGAGAGGGTGGCGACGGGGCGGGCTTCCAGACGCCGGAGGCCGATCGGCTCGCCGGTTTCCTCACAGTAGCCGTAGGAGCCGTTCTCAATGCGCTCGATGGCCTGGTCGATCTTGCTGATCAGTTTCCGGGCACGGTCGCGGGTGCGGAGTTCAAGCGCGCGATCGGTTTCGACACTGGCCCTATCGGTCAGGTCGGCTTCGGTGATACCACCGGCGGACAGACTATTGAGGGTTTCCCCCGCTTCGCGCAGCAGCTCATGCCGCCAGCGCAGAAGCTTCTGCCGGAAGTATTCCAGCTGAAGCGTGTTCATGAATTCTTCGTCTTCTTTTGGACGATAATCCGGCGGGATTGTAACCAACATGGAAGAACTTCCCCTGCCACGGATGTTCCGGCCCGGCGCCAGCCCATCTTCGGCGGGGCGAACCATAATGCCGAGTCATTGAGATGCCAAGGGCTTAGCGGCTACCGGATTGATATTCGCGTCACTTTCATAAAGTCGCACTCCGCCTGCGCGCAATATCACCCCACAGCACCCGGTTCCTCGCCACGCCGGATGCCGCGCCGGACGAGTTCGATGCGGGCCCGCAGCGCAAGGGCGCGCAGGGCTTCCGTCAGCTCCGGGTCCTCGCCATCCTCTCCATCCAGCAATCCGGCCAGGCCGCGCATGACATCGGCGTTGGCTGTGCCAGCCAGCATATCGCGCTGCAGGGCGTCCAGGCCGCGGAGCATGGCCCGGCCGCGCCGCCTCGCCAGCTGGTCCCGCGGCGAGGCGATGGCACCGAGCAGCACGGACGCCTCGGCACCGACCACGGCCGCGACCGACGCGGTGGCACCCGCGGCCGGGGCTGGTGGCGCCCTGTACCCGGTCACCTGAAATCCCGTGCCCGGCCCACTCCCCCGGCCCACCGCCGCGGGCTGATGCACCGGCACATGCCCCACCCTGATTCGCAAATCCATCGCCCATTCTCCTGCCCCGCCACCCGGATTTGCCGGGGGCCGCTCCGTCACCTTGCCCGCTTCCGGCACATCCTGCCGGGCGGATGCCAGGCAAACCCTGGCACGCCCCTTGCGAACCCGACGACGACGGACCGCTGCCGGGACTGATACTGCCCCGGCCGCCGCCGCTGATCGGAACTGGGTGATGCTACTGGGAAATTCTTGCCGATTGCCGAAGAAGGGCTGGCGCCGCCTGGCGGTGCTGGGCCTGTTGCTGGGCCAATTCGCCGGCACCGCGCTGGCGCAGCCAGTGCGCATCAAGGACATCGCCGATATCGAAGGTGTCCGGGACAACCAGCTGGTCGGCTACGGCCTGGTGGTCGGCCTGAACGGCACGGGGGACCGGCTGCGCACCGCCATCTTCACCCGCCAGTCCCTGGTCGGCATGCTGGAGCGGCTGGGCGTGAACACCCGCGACAATGAGGCGCGGCTCGATACCCGCAACGTCGCCGCCGTCATGGTCACCGCCAACCTGCCCGCCTTCGCCCAGCCCGGCAGCCGCATCGATGTCGCCGTCAGCGCGCTGGCGGATGCCACCAACCTCACGGGCGGGACCTTGCTGGTCACGCCCCTGCTGGGTGCGGATGGCGAGGTCTATGCCGTGGCCCAGGGCGCGGTGGCCACCGGGGCGATCGCCGCGCGGGGCGCCGGCGCCTCGGTCAATCGCGGCGTGCCGACCTCGGCGCGCATCTCCTCGGGCGCCATCGTGGAGCGCGGTGTGCCCTTTGCACTCGCCGGGCGTGAACAGATGCGCCTGTCCCTGCGCAACCCGGACCTGACCACCGCGCGGCGCATGGCCGCCGCCATCAACCGCGCCGCCGGCGAGGGCACGGCCCGCGCCACTGATCCGCGCACGGTGCTGCTGGCGCTGCGCGGCCGCGACCCTGTCTCCCTGCTGACCGATATCGAGCAGTTGCGCGTCGAGCCCGACCAGGTCGCCCGCGTCATCGTCGAGGAGGCCTCAGGCACCATCGTCATGGGCGCCAATGTGCGGGTCTCCACGGTGGCGATCGCCCAGGGCAACCTCACGATCCGGATCACCGAGACGCCGCAGGTCAGCCAGCCCGGCGCGTTGTCGAATGGCGAGACGGTGGTGGTGCCGCGCACCCAGATCGAGGTGGACGACCAGGCGGAGCGCCGCCTGGGCGTGCTGCGCACCGGCGTCACGCTGCAGGAGCTGGTGCGCGGGCTGAACAGCCTGGGCGTAGGCCCGCGCGACCTCATCACGATCCTCCAGTCGATCAAGGCCGCCGGCGCCTTGCAGGCCGAACTGGAGATCCGCTGATGGCGCAGGATCGTCCCCTTTTGGCGGCGCTCCGCGCCACGCGCCTGCAGTCGATCAAGGCGGCAGGGGTCCTGCAAGCCGAACTGGAAATCCGATGACCATCCTCCCCCCAGCCCAAAGCCTCGCCGCCGCAACCCCGCGGATGCGGCAGGCCGCGCAGCAATTCGAAGGCCAGGTGCTCTCGCTGCTGCTGCAACCCGTATTCGCCGCCGCCAGCAATGCCCGCACCGCTTTCGGTGGCGGCGCGGCCGAGGCGCAGTGGCAACCGATGATGACCGAGGCCTATGCCAATCGCATGGCCCAGGCTGGCGGCCTCGGGCTGCGGGACATGGTGCTGGCGCACATGATCCGCATCCAGGAAGCGCAACAATCCCCGCAGGAGAACACCCCATGATGGACGCCGTCATCACCGCCGGAACCCGGCTGGCCGAGGCGCTGAAGGCCGAGAATGAGGCGCTGGCAGCGCTCGACCTCAGCCGCGCGGCGGCCTTGGCCACTGCCAAGATGCAGGCCTCGGACGCCTTCGCCGCCGCCACCGCCGCGGCGGCGCGCACCGGCACCAAGGCGGTGGGTGAGGAGCGCAGCACGACCGCCGCCCTGGCCGAGCGGCTGCAGGCATTGGGGGCGGAAAACCGCCGCCTTCTCGAACACGCCATCGCGTTGCAAAGCCGGGTGATCGAGACCATCGCCGGCGCCGCCCTGCCGCGCGCGGCAGCCCCCGGCTATGGCGCGCTGGGACGCGCGCGCGCGCTCCGCCAGCCCCCGCCGCTCGCCGTCTCCGCGCGGCTGTGACGCGAGACCCCTTCCTGTCGCCACATTCCGCGGGCATAGGCGGGGCATGGATGATGGCGACGATAGCGAATGGACGGCGTTGCTGGCGGGCCGTGACGCCGGCGGCAAGCTCGGTGCGCTGTTCGGGCCTATCCTGGCCGGGCCGGCCACGGCCCAGGGCTGCATCGTGGTGGGCCGTCTGGCGCAGACGCTGGATGGACGCATCGCGACCCGCGGCGGCGTCTCGCAATGGATCGGCGGCGCAGGCGATCTGCGCCACACCCATCGGCTGCGGGCGGTCTGCGATGCCGTGGTCGTGGGTGCGGGCACCGTTGCCGCCGATGATCCGCTGCTGACGACCCGCCTGGTGCGCGGGCCCGACCCGCTGCGGGTGGTGCTGGACACCGAGGCCCGGCTGCCCGCCGGGTTGAAAATCTTCCAGGGCGGACCGCCCACCCTTCTGGTCGTGGCCGCGGACCGCGCGACCGCAGCCCACCACGGCACGGCCGAGATCCTGGCGCTGCCGCGCGATGCGGATGGCCGGCTCGATCTCGCGGCCCTGGTCGCTGCGCTGACGGCCCGGGGAGCCCAGAAGATCTTCGTCGAGGGTGGCGGCGTCACCGTCTCGCGCTTTCTGATGGCCGGGCTGCTGGACCGGCTGCATGTCACCGTCGCACCCATCATCCTGGGCTCAGGCCGCCCCGCCTTCGCCCTGCCCGAAGCGCAATGCATCGCCGATGGCCTGCGCTTCGACTGGACGATGCATGACATCGCCCCCGATGTGCTCTTCGACATAGCACTCCACCGCGCCCGGCCACCGCTGTGCCGGTGACAGCGCGCGCCTTGTGGGTGGTGGCCCCTGGCCAGGTGGCGCTGCGCGACACCCCATTGCCCGTCCGTGGGCCGGATGACCTGCTGATCCGCATGCTGGCCAGCGGCATCTCGCGCGGGACCGAGCGGCTGGTGCTGCACCACCGCGTGCCCCCGAACCAATACGCGGTGATGCGCGCACCCCTGCAGGAGGGCGATTTCGGCGGGCCGGTGAAATACGGCTATTGCGGCGTGGGCTTGGTGGAGGAAGGCCCGCTGGCAGGCCGCCGCGTCTTCGCCCTTGCCCCGCATCAGGAGCGTGTCGTGGCGCCCCCGCATTTCTGCGCCGAACTGCCCGATGCCCTGCCCACCGCCCGCGCCGTCCTCGGCGCGAATATGGAAACCGCGCTGAACATCCTCTGGGATGCCCGGCCGCTGCCCGGCGAGCGCGCGCTGGTGGTGGGCGCCGGCGTGGTCGGTCTGCTCACGGCCTATCTGCTGGCGCAGATTCCGGGGATGGAGGTTGTCGTCACCGACCGCGACCTCTCCCGTGCCGGCATCGCGCAGGCGCTGGGCGCGACCTTCGCAGCCCCCGAGGATGTGCCGGGGGAACGAGAACTCATCATCCACGCCTCGGCCAGCGAGGCCGGGCTGGTCCTGGCGCTGGACCAGGCCGGCTTCGAGGGCCGGATCATCGAGGCCAGCTGGTTCGGCGCCACCCGCCCTGCCCTGCCGCTCGGCGAGAATTTCCACCAGAAGCGTCTGTCGCTCATCTCCACCCAGGTCGGCAGCGTGGCCCCCGCGATGCGCGGCCGCCGCAGCCATGGCGAGCGGATGGCGCTGGCCCTTCGCCTGCTTTGCGACCCCAGGCTCGACGCGCTGCTGGAAGCCCCCGTTCCGTTCGAGGATTTGCCGGCCCGCTACGCCGCGCTGCTCGAACAGCCCGCCCTTTGCCCTGTCATTTCCTACGGAGAGCCTCTCTGATGTACAGCCTGACCGTCGTCGACCACATCATGGTCGCGCACAGCTTTCGTGGCGCCGAATTCGGCCCGGCCCAGCGCCTGCATGGCGCCACCTTCGTGGTGGAGGCGGAGTTCCGCGCGCCCACGATCGATCATCTCCACCTGCTGATCGATATCGGCCTGGCCAAGGATGAGCTGCGAAAGATCCTGGCGGCGATGGATTACCGCAACCTCGATTCCGAACCGCAATTCGCCGGCAAGAACACCACCACGGAATATCTCGCCTTCCACATTCACGGCCTGCTCTCGGCGGCCTGCCGGGATGGCCGCATGGGCCCGGGCGCCGGCCAGGTGAGCGGCATCAAGGTGCTGCTGCGCGAGAGCCACATCGCCTGGGCCGCCTTCGAAGGGCCGGTTGCGTGAAGCTGGCCCTGCTCGTCCCTGCCCCGTTCGAGACGCTCTCGGGCGGCTACCTCTATGACCGGCGGATGGTCGAGGGGCTGCGGGCGCTGGGCCATGCGGTCGAGGTGATCGAGCTTTCCGGCCGCCACCCCATGCCCGATGCCGCCGCCGAACAGGCCGCCGCCCGCGCGCTGGCTGCCGTGGGCGAGGACACCATCATCGTCATCGACGGACTCGGCCTGCCCGCCTTCGCAGCCCAGGCCGCCGAACTCACCCGTCGCCGCGCCATCGGCCTCATCCACCACCCCACCGCGCTGGAAAAGGGCGAGAATGCCGAGGCGCTCCGCCTGCGCGAGATCGCGCTGTTTCCGGCCATGACCCGGCTGATCGCGACGTCGCGCCTCACCGCCGAGGGCCTGACCAGCGATTTCGCCATCCCCCCCGCGCAGATCGGCGTGGTGGAGCCCGGCACCGACCGGGCCAGCCGTGCCCGTGGCACGGGCGAGCCGGTGCAGATCGTCTCGGTCGCCAGCCTCACGCCGCGCAAGGGGCATGACGTGCTGCTGCGCTGCCTGGCCCGGCTGACCGACCTCGACTGGCGGCTGGATATCGTGGGCGGCGGCCTGGACAGCGTGCATGGCCATGGCCTGGTGGCGCTGGCGGCCGAACTCGGCATCGCGCAGCGCGTGGCCTTCCTCGGCCCGCTCTCCGGCCCGGCGCTGGAGGCCGCCTACGACTCGGCCGACATCTTCGCCCTCGCCACCTGGTGGGAGGGCTATGGCATGGCGGCCGCCGAGGCCCTGGCCCGCGGCCTGCCCTGCGCCATCACTCAGGGCGGCGCCATCGCCGATGTCGTGCCCAAGCCCGCCTGCATCCTGGCGCCGCCCGGCGACCACAATGCGCTCAGCCGCGCGCTGCGCCGGGTGATCTTCGACCCAGGCCTGCGCAGCCAGATGGCGGATGCCGCCTGGGAAGCCGGCCAGGCCCTGCCGCGCTGGGAAGACCGGGCTGAGAAATTCGCAGTCGAACTGGAACACGCCCATGGCTGAAAGCTTTTCCGGCGACTGGCTGGACCTGCGCGAGGCGCATGACGCCGCAGCGCGCGATGAGTTTCTGGCGGCAAAGCTCTCCGCCGCCCTGCCCGCCCGGCCGCGCATCATGGATCTGGGTGCCGGCACCGGCGCCCTGCTGCGCTGGCTCGGCCTCTATATCGGCCGCCCCCAGGCCTGGACCCTGGTCGATGCCGACCCCGCGCTGATCGAGCGCGCCTTCGACACCATCGCCGACCGGGCGGAGGAGATGGGCTGGAAGGTCACCTCGCCCGGCCGCCGCACCCTGCTGGTGCATACCCCGCGCGGCGCCTGGCGCGTGGAAGGGCTGCTGGCCGATCTGCGCGAGGCGCCGGCCAATCTGCCGCTGCACAGCGTGGATGCGGTGGTGAACACGGCACTCTGCGATCTCGTCAGCGAGCCCTGGCTGGAGCGTATGGCCGCCGCCTGCGTGGCCAGAAAAATCCCCTTCTATGCCGCGCTGAACGTGACCGGCCCGGCGCGCTTCATTCCCCCCCATCCCCAGGACGCCTGGGTGCGCCGGGGCTTCCTGCGCGACCAGGCGCGCGACAAGGGTTTTGGCGGCCAGGCCCTGGGCCATGCCGCGCCGGCGGCCATCGCACGCGCCTTCACGGCACAGGGGTATGTGGTGGAGCAGCGCCCCTCGCCCTGGAAGATCCCGCGCGCCTTCGACGCGATGCTGGGCGAATTGGCGATCGGCTATGCCGAGGCGGCGCTGCGCCATGAACGCCGCGAGGCCTGGCGGATCGAGGACTGGGCCGATGCCCGCCTCGACCAGGCCGGGCAGCAGCGGCTCAGCGCCACCGTCCCGCATATGGATGTGCTGGCGCTGCCCGGCGGCTGAGGGCGGTCTATTCCGCCGCCTTGGGCATATGCCCGAGCGTGCCGTCGTATTTGCTGGCGGTCTCGGCCGGCAGCCATTCCGCCTCCATCTCGCGGATGCGATCGAAGCCCGAGAAGACGTGCAGGTTGCCGATGGGGTGCTGCTGGAAGCGGCGGTCGAATTCAGCCTCCGCCATCGGGCCGCGTTCCTTCAGCGCCGTGGCGAAATCATGCACCGCCATCAGCGTCGCGCGCATCGCGGCCCCGGGCAGGATGCAGACGGCGATGCCCAGTTCGGCCATTTCCTCGGCCGACATGCGGGGCGAGATGCCGGTCATGTTGTAGAAGACCGGGCCCTTCACGCCGGCACAGACCGCCGCCACCTCCGCCTTGCTGGCCGGGCCTTCGACGAAGGCGAGGTCGGCGCCGGCTTCCAGAAAGGCATTGGCGCGCCACAACGCCTCCTCCATCGAGCCGCCATGCGCGCCGCGGGCATCGGTGCGGGCGATCAGCACGAAGGAGGGGTCGATCGCGTCACGCACCGCCGCCGCGGCGCGGATCTTTCCGACAGCCTCGGTCCGGTCGATCACCTCGCGGCCCGCGACATGCCCGCAGCGCTTGGGCGCCACCTGGTCCTCCAGATGCATCCCCGCCACGCCGCCGCGGATATACTCCTCGACCGTGCGCGCGGTATTGATGGCATTGCCGAAGCCGGTATCGGCGTCCGCGATCAGCGGCAGGCGCACCGCACTCGCGATCAGGCGCGCATTCAGCGCCATCTCCGTCTGCGTCACCAACCCGGCATCGGGCAGGCCGAGCAGCGAGAGCGAGGTGCCGTAGCCCGACATGTAGAGCGCGTCGAAGCCCACCTCCTCCAGCACCCTGGCCGACATGGCATTGTAGCAACCTGGAATGACCAGGGGCTTGTGCGCCGCCATGGCCGCCCGCAGCCGCGCCCCGGGACGCGCCTTCTCACCTTCGCCCAAACGCATTTTTCCGTCCCCTCACCAAATACGAGAAATTACTGACGGGCACTTTCACGCAGGCTTCCCGATTTCAAAAGGGGTCGCTGTGCGGGGGGGAGGAAATAGCATCCTCCAGTCCAAGCCAAAGGCACCGACATGGATGACCGCGGGATGAGGTTTCCTGTGACTGGCGAGGTGGGCACTTTGGTGTGCCGAGTAACCTCTGCCCAAACGAATGGTCTCAATCCCCGCCCCATATCGTTGTCAGGTAGCCGATCACCTGCCGCGCGATGTCGCTCTCCAGCTCCGCCATCACCATGACACGGGAGAGCGGCCTTGCATCCTCCCCGTCATAGCAACGCCGCGCCAACACCCCATTATCCATCCCCCATCGGCAACGCGCAGCATCAGCCGCAGCGCCATGCCGTCGCCAGGGTGACGGTTCATGCTACGGCGGGTGCCGTGATGGCAGCGCCAGTCGGCCCGACTACGGGAGAGACGCCAAGGCGCGAGACGTCGAAAACAGGGCTGAACCGCTTTGGCAGATCGAAGCGCTCCCTCGTTTTCGTTGCGGAAACGCGGGCCTGCGGGGATCAGCCCTCTGCCACGAGGAAAAAACATGTCATCCATGCCCACCCGGCATGGGATGAGGTCGAGCAGTGGGCGCTCAGGCGCCGGGCCATGACAGGAGCCACCACCCATGAGTGAGTTCGACCGCTGGGAAACCCGCTTCGCGGCGCCCGATTTTGTCTTCGGCGAGGCGCCCAATGCCTTCCTCGCTGCACAGAAGGGGCGGCTGCCGCCGCAAGGCCGCGCCCTCGCCGTCTCGGATGGCGAGGGACGCAACGGGGTCTGGCTCGCCGAACAGGGCTTGGATGTGGTGTCGATGGATTTCTCCCCCAGCGCCCAGGCCAAGGCACGGGCCCTGGCCGCCCGCCGCGGCGTCACCCTCACCACCGAACGCGCGGATATTGCGGGCTATCCCTGGCCGGAGGCGGCCTACGACGTCATCGCCGCGATCTTCATCCAGTATATGGGGCCAGCGCTGCGGACGGAGGTTTTTGCGGGCATCCGCCAGGCGCTGAAGCCCGGTGGGCTCCTGCTGCTGGAAGGCTATATGCCCGCGCAGCTCGGCCACGGCACGGGCGGGCCAAAGGTGTTGGAAAACCTCTATACCCGGCCCTTGCTGGAGGCGGCGTTCGCCGGCATGGCCAGCCTCGACATCCGCGAATACGAGGCGGAGCTGCAGGAAGGCGCCGGGCATAGTGGGATGTCAGCGGTCATCGACCTGGTTGGCGTGAAGTAGCCGCCCAGAACCGACCCGCACGGAGCTCAGGCCGCGTCGGGCTTGGCCTCGCCCGCCGCCACAACCACCATCGCCGGCTTCAGCAGCCGGCCATTCAGCGTCCAGGCGGCACTCCAGGCCTGGAGCACGGTGCCCGGCGCCACGCCCTCGGGCGCCGGCTGTTCGGCCATCGCCTGGTGCAGTTCGGGATTGAAGGCCTCGCCCGAGGGATCCTTCCGCGAGACGCCGTTGCGCTCGAGGATGGCCCAGAAACTCTTCTCCACCCCCTCGAAGCCGCCGCGCAGCTTTGTCAGGAGCTCGGGCTCCGCCTCGCTGGGGGCAGGAAGCGCGGTCAGGCCGCGGCGCAGGTTTTCCGCCGCCTCCACAACGTCGGCTGCAAATTTCTGCACGGCGTAGGCGCGGGCATCGGCCACCTCGCGCGCGGCGCGGGCACGCACGTTCTGCGTCTCGGCCTCGGAGCGCAGCCACTTGTCGCGCATGGTGTTCAGCTCTTCGGCCAGCAATTGCAGCCGCTGCTCCAGCGACATCTCCTGGCCCTGCTCGCTCTCCGCCGCGGCCTCGGGCTGGATCTCAGGCTGTTCCGTGGGGGTGGGGTTCTGGTCGGTCATGCGTCCTGTCGTCGTTCTGTGGGGTGGCGCGCGCCCGCACGGGCGCCGAATATCGCGCTTCACCTAGGCGGCGAGGGGGTCCGCCGCAAGTATTAGACGCCCCGCGCCGGCAGCAGACGGCCAATGAACAGCACGGGACCCGTCGGCCGGCCGATCGGCGAACCGCCCGGTGGCTCGAGCGTGATCTCGATCAGCATCCCGGGCTCGGGCCGGATCTGCGCCGGGCGGACGCTGATCCGCCCATCGGCGGGCACCAGGCCCAGGCTGGTGGGTGCCGTGGCACCTTGCGGCAGGGCCCATAATTCACGCACCCGGCCATCGGGCACCGGCTGGTTGTTCAGCGCGGCCAGGCGGATCTCGCCGCCGCGATCGGCCTCGACCAGGAAGGCCGGCGCCTCGCGGCTGGTCAGCAGGACAGTCATGAGCGGCGGTGGCACAGGGCGGTTCACCACCATCAGAACCGCCATGCCGGCGGCCACGGCGGTGGAGCCGATGGCCCAGAAGCGGGTGAACCATCCCGCCCGCGCCGGCCGGGACGGCGCGGCCTGCGGTGCCGCGACACTGCGCTCGATGCGCGCCCAGATATCGGGGGGCGGCGCCTCGGGCGCGGCCAGGGCATGCAGGGGGGCCAGGCGCGCTTCCCACGCCGCGATCAACGGCGCCATGGTGGGATCATCGCGCACCGCGCGGGCTTCGGCGGCGTTCAGCGTGCCGAGCACGTATTCGCCGGCCAGGGCGTCGCGTTCCTCCTCAGTCATGCCATGCACTCCCGCAGCGAGAGCAGGCCGCGCCGGATCCAGGCCTTCACCGTGCCCAGGGGAAGCTCGAGCTTCTCGGCGATCTGCGGATGCGACATCCCATGGACGAAGGCGAGGACGATGCCGCGGCGGTTCTTCTCCGGCAGCCGCTCCAGGCAATCGCGCAGGCGGGCGCCGTTTTCCTGGCTTTCCAGCGCGGCCAACGCCTCGGGCTCGACGGGTGTGTCGCCAAGCGCGGGGTCGTCGCTTGGCGTCTCGCGTCCACGGGCGCGCAAGATGTCCAGCGCGGCGTAGCGCACAACGGCGGCCAGCCAGGCCTCGGGCGCGCCGCGTGATGGATCATATTGTCCGGCGCGGCGCTGGATGTTGACGAAGGCGGTGTGCAGCGCGTCGCCGGACTGGTCACGGTCGCGCAGCACGGCATTGGCGACGCCGAAGAGCCGCACGGATTGCCGCTGATAGATCGCGCGCAGCGCATTGCGATCGCCTGCCGCCACATCGGCCAGCAGGCCCGCGAGATCGCGTTCGCTCACTGGAAGAGCCGTTGCATGCGGCCGAGCAATTCGCGCAGATCATTGCCATCGGCGGGTGGCGGCGGGGAGCCGGGCGGGACCTGCCGGCGCAGCGCCGCCATGGCGTCGCGGGTGCGCTCCAGGCGAATCTCGGTCGGCTCCACCGTGTTGCCGACGCCCGCGCCCAGGCTGTTGACCCGCACCAGCAGCCGGTCGGCCGCGGCAAAATCGCGCTCGATCGCCGCGGCCTCATTGGGGCTGGGGAAGCAGGCGAGGCTGCGTCCCTCCAAGGTGCAGGCCATCTCGAACATCGGGTTGGTGCCGAAGCGCATCTGCACCCGCCCGGTCAGCGCCATCAAACCGCGCGATGCGCCGTCCAGCCCCAGGTCGCGCGCGGTGACCACCGGCACCAGCCTGCCGCCACGGTCCTGGATTTCCAGGGCCAGGCCCGCGGCATTGGCGAGCCCGGCGCCCGGGCGCTCCACCCAATCGCGGTGGCGCAATTGGCAGGCGGCGCGGTCGGTCATCCGGTCGGTGACACAGCCCAGGCGCCAGGTGCCGATCTCATCGGCCACCGGCATCTGGGCCGACCCTGGCGTCTGAGCCGCCGTAGGCGTCGGCGCTGCCTGAGACGTCTGCGCTGCCGTCGGCATCTGGGCTGCCGTTGGCAGGGCGATCAGCATTAAGCTGATAAGGATGTGGCGCAAGGGAGGCTCCCGCAGATGCAGATGGTGACATGGCCGAACGGCACCGCGGTGCCAGCCCTTGGTCAGGGCACGTGGAAAATGGGTGAGGACAGGGGTCGGCGGCAAGGGGAGATCGCCGCCCTGCGCGCAGGTCTCGATGAAGGCCTGATCCTGATAGACACCGCCGAGATGTATGGCGAGGGGGCGGCGGAGGACGTTGTGGCCGAGGCCATCGCCGGGCGACGTTCGGAAACCTTCCTGGTGTCGAAGGTCTATCCGCATAATGCCTCGGCCGCGCGGCTGCCGGTGGCGCTGGCGAAGAGCCTGAAGCGGCTGAAGACCGATGTGCTGGACTGCTACCTGTTGCATTGGCGGGGTTCCGTTCCAATGGCTGATACGGCGGAAACAATGCAGCGGATGCAGGAAGCCGGTCATATCCGCAGTTGGGGCGTCTCCAACCTCGATGTCGATGACATGGAGGAACTGGCCCGGCCGGACTGCGCCACCAACCAGGTGCTGCTCAATCTCGGCGAACGCGGGCCGGAGTTTGACCTGCTGCCCTGGATGCAGGCGCGGGGGATGCCGTTGATGGCCTATTCGCCGCTCGGCCAGGGGCCATTGTTGCGCAAGCCTTCGCTGCGGGCAGTGGCCGGGCGGCTCGGCGCCACCCCGGCGCAGGTGGCGCTGGCCTGGTGCATCGCCAAGCCCGGCGTGGTGGCCATCCCCAAGAGCGGCGATGTCGGACGCGTCCGCGAGAATGCAGGCGCGGCGCGGCTGCGGCTTTCGGCCGAGGATCTGGCGGAATTGGACGCGGGTTTCACGCCGCCCCGCCGCAAGCGGCCACTGGCCATGCTGTAGACAATTTCGTCGCCTGCCCCAGACTCTGGGGATGGAACCCGATCACGGCTTCACCGCCCGCTGCCTTTTCCGCGCCGCCGCGGCCTCCACCCTCGCGACCCAGGGCGATGGCCAGCCCTTCGCCAGCCTGGTGACCCATGCCATGGCGCCTGACGGGTCGCTGCTGCTCTGGCTCTCCACCCTGTCGCAGCACACCAGGCAATTGGCGCGTGAGCCGCGCTGCGCGCTGATGGCCCAGGGCCAGCCCACCGGCCCCAACCCGCAGACCGCGCCGCGGGCAACACTGACCGGATTGGCCGAGCAGATCGACGACCCGGCGCTGAAGGCGCGCTGGCTGGCGCGCCACCCCTATGCGGCGCTCTATGCCGATTTTGGCGATTTCGCGCTGTGGCGGGTGGTGCCGCAATCGGGCCTGCTGGTGGGTGGCTTCGCCGCGGCGCACCGGCTGCGCCAGGCCGACCTCACACCCGATGCGGCCGCCGTGGCGGCGCTGGCCACGGCCGAGGCGGATGTCATCGCCCATGTGAATGCCGACCATGCCGATACGCTCGTGCTGCTCGCCGGCAGCGATGCGGGCTGGCGCATGACCACCTTGGACTGCGACGGCTTCGACATGGCGGCCGGCGAGACGGTGCTCCGGCATGGTTTCGCCCGCCCTGTCACCGATGCCGATGGTGTCCGCCGAGCCCTGATCCTGGCGGCCAGGGCAGCGCGCGAGGCCGCCCGCCCGGCGGCCCAAAAGTAACCGTTTCGGTACCGTTTTTGTGCGCTGCACGCGACGAATCTCGGCATAAGCGACATTGACCTGCGAACATGCGCAGCCGTAATTCCGCCCAATGGCGGGCGTAACCCACCCGTCTTTCCAGGGACATAGCGCCCGCACAGAAGACTGGAGAACCGCTCCCATGAGTGAAGCCGCCCTTGCCGGTACCGGCGTGACTGCCGTAGGCCCCATTCACGCGAATCTGACGGCGCCCGGCCTTTACGCGCAGGCGCTGCAGCGAGGCGAGGGCCGGCTTTCCGCCGATGGCGCCTTCATGGCGATCACCGGCCAGCACACCGGCCGCTCCGTCCAGGACAAGTTCGTGGTGGACGACCCGGAGGCGACCAAGGACATCTGGTGGGGCAAGATCAACCAGAAGATGTCGGTCGAGAATTTCGCGAAGTTTTCCGGCAAGGTGCGCGACTGGCTGGGCCAGCAGCCCGTGCTTTTCACCCAGGACCTCTATGCCGGCGCCGATCCGGAGCACCGAATCCGCGTCCGCCTGGTGACGACCAATGCGTGGCACGCGCTCTTTGCCCGCAACATGTTCATCCGCCCGCCGGTCGAGGATCTGGAAGGCTTTGCGCCCGACTTCACCATCCTGCACGCGCCGGAATACGAAGCCGACCCGGAGGCGGATGGCTGCCGCACCTCGACCTGCATCGCGCTGAGCTTTGCGAAGAAGATCATCTGCATCGCCGGCACCAGCTACGCCGGCGAGATCAAGAAGAGCATTTTCACGGTCATGAACTGGCTGCTGCCGGCCAAGGGCATACTGCCGATGCATTGCTCGGCCAATGTGGGCCGCGATGGCGACGTGGCGCTGTTCTTCGGCCTGTCGGGCACCGGCAAGACTACACTGTCGAGCGACCCCGAGCGCGCGCTGATCGGCGATGACGAGCATGGCTGGTCCGCCAGCGGCATCTTCAACTTCGAGGGCGGCTGCTACGCCAAGGTCATTCGCCTCTCGCGGGAGGCCGAGCCGCAGATCTGGGACGCCTCGCACCGCTTCGGCGCCGTGCTGGAGAATGTGGTGGCAGACACCCGCGGCAATCTCGACCTCGATGACGGCCGTCTGACCGAGAACACCCGCTCCTGCTACCCCGTGGAGTTCATCCCCAACATCCATGTCGGCGGCCGCGCGGGCCTGCCGAAGAACGTGGTGATGCTGACGGCGGACGCCTTCGGCGTGCTGCCGCCGATCTCCAAGCTCTCGGCGGCGCAGGCGATGTACCACTATCTCTCGGGCTACACCGCCCGCGTGGCCGGCACCGAGAAGGGCCTGGGCAAGGAGCCGCAGGCAACCTTCAGCACCTGCTTCGGCGCGCCCTTCCTGCCCCGCCACCCCGAGGTCTATGGCCGCATGCTGAACGACCTGGTGAACAAGTACGGCGCCGATTGCTGGCTGGTGAACACCGGCTGGACCGGCGGCGCCTATGGCACCGGCAATCGCATGAGCATCCAGCACACCCGCGCCCTGCTGCGCGCGGCGCTGGACGGCAGCCTGGCCCAGGTGGAGTTCGAGAAGGACCCCTTCTTCGGCCTGATGATCCCCAAGGCCGTGCCGGGCATCCCCGCCGGCGTTCTCAACCCGCGCGACAGCTGGGCCGACAAGGCGGCTTATGACCGCACGGCGCAGAACCTGGTCGGCCTGTTCGAGAAGAATTTCGAGACATTTGCCAGCGCCGTCGATGACAGCGTGAAGGCGGCGGCCATTCGCGCGGCCGCCTGATGCCTGACGGGTCGAGCTTTCCCAGGCCGCAGAAACCCAGCGCGTTGAACGTGCTGGGCGGCACGCTGGAATCCTGCTCGCTCGCCCCACTCACCGGCTGGTTCCGCGACGGTTGCTGCAACACCGATGCGCGGGACCATGGGTTGCACACCGTCTGCGCCGTGCTGACGGCGGAATTCCTCGAATTCAGCAAATCGGCGGGCAATGACCTCAGCACGCCCCGGCTGGAATATGGCTTCCCCGGCCTCAGTCCCGGCCAGTCCTGGTGCCTCTGCGCCGGGCGGTGGGAGGAGGCGCGGCAGGCCGGGTTTGCGCCACGGGTCAATCTCGCCGCCACCCATGCCGCGACCCTGGCGGTGGTCCGGCTGGAAGACCTACAGGCCCACGCCGCGTAGCTCCACCGCGGTCAGCCAGATGCCGGGCTCGATGCAGGGCACGCGGGCGGGGGCGCCCTCGGTCACCACGATCTCCAGGCGAAGCGGCCCGGCCTCGACCGGCACTTCCAACCAGCCGGCGGAATCGCGCGCCAGCGTCAGGCTGACGCCGCCCGCCTCCAGCACCACGGCGGGGATGGCGTGCAGCCGCAGCCGCAACAGGCCCGCCTCAGCCGGCGCCAGGAACAGCGGCGCCCGGCCGGTCATCATCGCCGTGCCGGCGGGCCCGGGCGGCAGCCAGCCCTCGGCCAGCATCAGGCGCAGCGGCTCGCCGAAGGGGTCCTCCTGCGCGCCACGCAGCACGGGCGATGTGCGGAAGACCATTCCGGGGTGCAATACCGGCGGCGTCAGCTCCACCGGGCCGCGATCGGGCAGGCCCTGCAGCGCGGCCATGATGCCCGCCACCACCTCCGGCCAGCCCCTCGCACGAAAGGTTGCGCGCAGATGCGCCTCGGCCGCCGCCAGCGCGCCGGGTTCGAAGATCAGGTGGCGAAACACCGCGCCGGCGGCCGCCTCGTCCAGCGGGTCGATATAGATCGCGGCATCCCCGCCCACTTCGGGCATGGAATCACGGTTGGAGGAAACACAGATTTTTCCGCGCGCAAGGCTCTCGCCGACCGGCAGGCCCCAGCCCTCGGCGAAGCTCGGGAAGGTGGTGAAGAGGCATGCGGAGTAGAGCGTGTCGATCTCGGCATCCGAGAGGTCGGAGAGCACCATCACCCGCTTGCCCGCCGCGCGGGACCAAGCCATTTCGGCGTCAAAACTCTCGGTCAGCCAGCCGCGCTTGCCGGCGATGACCAGCACCGGCGGGTCCAGGCCGTCATCGACCATCGATTGCCAGACCCGCAGCAGCAGGGGGTGGTTCTTGCGCGGCTCCACCGTGCCCACCGTCAGCACGAAGGGTTTTTCGCGCAGGCCAGCGATCTGCTTGGTCCAGACCGGTTCGGTCGGCGGTGCTTCGTTCAGCCGATGCGCCAGGGGCACCGGGATGACCGGCACCGCTGCCATGCCCTTCAGCGCCATGAAGCCGCGCACGTCATCGGCGGTGTGGGTGGAGTTGGCGATGATGGCGTCCACCGAGCGCAGCTCCTCGCCGAGCGCCCAGGAGAATTCGCGCACCAGCTCGGGCACGCAGACCTCGGGCGCGCGGACCGGGATGATGTCGTGGATCAGCGGCACCAGCTTCATGCCGGCCAAGCGCACCCGGCGCCAGAGCGGTGGATTGCCGCCGCCGATCCAGAAGGCGCCGGGCTGGAACAGCGTGCGCCCGGCCTCGGGCGCGACCTCGGCCGCGGTGTCGAGCAGGCGGCGGATGGCCGCGCGCATCGCCTTGTTGCCGCCCCCGCTGGCGGCGAAGAGATCGCGGAATGCCCGGATTGCGGCCGGCGACAGGCACCAGATCCGCCCATCCCAGGGCTGGGTGGTGACGCAGCACGCCTCCTCCGGCCAGGCCAGTGCGTGGTCGAGCAGGACGAGCTGCACCCGCTGGATGCCGCTGACATGGCGGTTGTGGTTGAGGAAGATCAGCAGGTCCGAGACATCGATCCAGACCTGGGCCGCTCCGGGCGCGGCATCGGCGGCGGGATGCGCCCCCGGCGCCTGGAGGTGGAGCAGTTCACGCTCCGCCTGCTCGCCCGCACCGAGTGCGATGGCGGCGATGAAGGCGTGGCGGGCCTCCTGCCGGCGCCCGGTGATCTTGAGGAAATGCGCCCGGGCATTGTGCGCGTCGCGGTTGCGCGGGCCGAGGCGCACGGCGTTGGCATAGGCTTGGTCGGCCTCGGCCATCTCGCCGAGTTCCTGCAGGCATTGGCCGAACAGCATCCAGGCCGTCGCATGGTCCGGCCGCATGGTGAGGTATTGGCGATACAGCGGCACCGCCGCCTCGAAATCGCGCTTGCGGCGCAACCGGTCGGCCTGGGCGCGGATCCCGGCGCTGCGCCAGCGCCAGGGTTTTCGCGCCAGGACAATCCCCAGCGTGCGGAGCGGGTCAAACCTCAGGGGCGAGCTCCAGCGACGTCAGCCGCCATTCCGGCCAGCCCGGTTGCGGCGGCTCGACGAAGATGGGCAGCGCATTGGGCGTGCGGACATTGGACGGCAAGCCAGCTTCATAGCGAAAGGCTCGCCACAGCGCGCCATGCGCCACCACCAGCACCGGCCCCGGCAGGGCCGTGGCGCGGTTGATGGCCGCGACCGTGCGGGCACGAAGACCGGCGAAGGTCTCGGCGCCCTTGGGGGTGTATTCATCGGCGATCCAGCTGTCGTACCAGTCGCCCATCGGCTGGCCTTCCTGCTCGCCGAACTCGACCTCGCGCAGTTCCGGGTCCGTGGTGAAGCCCTGGCCCAGCACCGCCGCCACCGCCGCCGCCGTATCCCGCGCGCGCGACAACGGGCTGGCGACGATGCTGCCGAACTGATGGCCGGCCAGGGTGCGCGCCGCACGCTCTGCCTGGGCGCGACCGATCGCGTTCAGCGGGATGTCGGTGACACCCTGGGACAGGCCGCGGGCATTCCAGTCCGTCTCGCCGTGGCGAAGGAACCAGAAGGCGACGGGGTTGAGGCTCACGCCAGGCCTTCGGCGGCCATGGTGCGGACCACGGCGGGCCGCGCCATCATCCGGGCGTAATGCGCCGCGACGTTGGTCGGCAGCGGGTTGCCCAGGCGGGCAGCCCACCAGAAGCAGACATAGAACAGCGCCGAATCAGCGATCGAGAATTCGCCGCAGAGGTAGTCCTTCCCTGCCAGCGCCTTGTCCATCACGGCCAGGCCCTTCTCGTAGATCTCCTTGCCGCGGGCCTTCACCGCCTCATGATCCGCCTCGGTAGGGGCGAAATTCGCCGGGCGGAACATCCGCGAAAAACCCTGCATATGCATGGTGGCCACCGCGAAGTCGGTGAATTCCAGCGCCTTCGCCGCCATCGCGGGGTCGGAGGGCAGCAGCTTCGCCTCGGGGTTGGTCGCCGCCAGGTAGTAGGCGATGGCAGGGTATTCGGTCAGCACCGAACCGTCGTCGCGCACCAGGGTGGGCACCTTGGACTTCTGGTTGATGGCGGTGAATTCCGGCTTGAACTGCGCGCCCTCGCGCAGGTTCAGGAACTCGGCCTCATAGGGCTTGCCGATCTCCTCGAGCAGCACGTGGATGCCGATGGAGCAGGCGCCGGGGGCGTAGAAGAGTTTCATGGTGCGGTTTCCTTTATGCGGCTTCGGTGGCCAGGGCACGGGCCACGGCGGGGCGGGCCATCATGGCCTCGTAATGGGCTGCTATGCGAGCGGGGGGCGTGATGCCGGCGCGGATGCACCAGCGCTCGACGAAGAACAGCGCACAGTCGGCGACCGAGAAGCCGGTCGGCAGCAGCCATTCCTGGCCCTTCCAGGTCTCGGCCAGCAGGGCGAGGTAATTCTCGGCCAATGCCTTCCCCTGGGCGACCACACGCGGCTCATCCTCGGCATCCCTGGCGAAGTTCACCGCGCGGAACTGACGGGTAAAGCCCTGCGGGTGAATGGTGCCGCAGATATAGTCGAGCATTTCCAGCACCCGCGCCTCGCCCTCGAGGTCGGCGGGGATCAGCTTCGCCGCGGGGTTGGACTTGGCCAGCCAGAAGGCGATGGTCTGGAATTCGGTCAGCACCGACCCGTCATCGCGCACCAGCGTCGGCACCTTGGATTTTGGATTGATGCTGGTGAATTCGCTCTTGTAGACGCTGCCGTCGCGGGTGGAGATGCGGCTGCCCTCGAAGGGCTTGCCGATCTCCTCGAGGATGACGTGGATGCCCAGCGAACAGGCGCCCGGCGAATAGATCAGCTTCATCATCGTCTCCCTTGTTTCGCGGCAGCGATTCACGCCCTCGGCTCCGCCTCGGAATATCGCAGCCGGGTCTTCGTTTGCGGCAGCGATTCACGCCCTCGGCTTCGCCTCGGACGATCGCAGCCGGGTCTCAGTTCGCGGCAGCGATTCACGCCCTTGGCTTCGCCTCGGACGATCGCAGCCGGGTCTCAGTTCGCGGCAGCAATTCACGCCCTTGGCTTCGCCTCGGACGATCGCAGCCGGGTCTCAGTTCGCGGCAGCAATCACGCCCTCGGCTTCGCCTCGGACGATCGCAGCCGGGTCTCAGTCGAACAGCGACGAGACCGAACTCTCCTCACTGATCCGCCGCATTGCCTCGGCCAGCAGCGGCGCGATGGGCAATTGACGGGTATTGGCGGAATTGCGCACGGCTTCGGTGGCGGCGATGCTGTCGGTCACCGTCATCATCTCGATGGGAGCCGCGCCGACGCGGGCGACCGCGCCGCCGGAAAACACGCCATGGGTGACATAGGCCGAGACCGAGCGCGCGCCGTTGCGCATCAGCGCATCGGCCGCGTTGCAATGGGTGCCGCCGCTATCGATGATGTCGTCGACGATGATGCAGTCCCGGCCCTCGACATCGCCGATCACGTTCATCACCTCGGACACACCCGCGCGCTCGCGCCGCTTGTCGATGATGGCAAGGTCGGTGTGCAGGCGGGTGGCGATGGTCCGCGCCCGCACCACGCCGCCGACATCGGGGGAGACGACCATCAGGTCGCGCCCGGCATAACGCTCCTGGATATCCTTGGCGAAGAGAGGTGCGGCGATGAGGTTGTCGACGGGGATATCAAAGAAGCCCTGGATCTGGCCGGCATGCAGATCCATCGTCAGCACCCTGTCGGCGCCCGCCTCGGTGATGAGGTTGGCCACCAGCTTGGCCGAGATCGGCGTGCGCGGGCCGCTTTTGCGGTCCTGCCGCGCATAGCCGAAATAGGGGATCACCGCCGTCACCCGCCGCGCGCTCGAGCGGCGCAGCGCGTCCAGTGTGATCAGCAATTCCATAAGGTGGTCATTGGCCGGGAAACTGGTGGACTGGATGACGAAGACATCCTCGCCACGGATGTTCTCGTGGAACTCGACGAAGATCTCCATATCGGCGAAGCGACGGATCGAGGCCCGGACCAGCGGCAACTCGAGGTTGTCGGCAACGGCCTGCGCGAGTGGCATGTTGCTGTTGCAGGCGACGATTTTCATGCAGGCTCCAGACTCCGCCTCGGCGGGCATGACCTAACAACGTAACGTCGCGATGGCAACCTGCACTCTCCCCGCCGGGTTGCCCGCACTCTCACCGCAGGCCCGGCGGCGGTGGCGCGCCGCCGGCGGCCGCCGGCGGCGGCGCATCGGTGGTGGGCGTCGTGGCGTTGCGGATGATGGTCTGCACCCCGCCGCTGGCCTGCTCGGCCGCGACATAGGCGATATCGCCCCAGAACCGGTTCAGCCGGCCCGCCGGCACCTCGTTCACCTGCACCACCCGGCCGAGTTCCTCACCATCGCGCCGGGTCACGATCCATTGCAGATCGACGACCTGGGCGTTGTTGGCGGGCGCGGTGATCCGCACCTCGGCGGTCAGGCCATATTGCGCGCCCTCCGCCGCGTCCTGCACGACGAAGCCGAGATTGGACATGAATTCGCGCATCCGGGCGGCGAGGGATTGCGCGCCATCGCCCGGCGCACCCTGCACCGGCAGGAAGCGCACCCGCGGCGGGCCGGCCGAGATCGCCGATGGGGTGGCCGAGGCCCGTGCCGCCTGCACCGAGAGCAGCAGCCGGGTCAGCCCCGGCGTCGCCTGGCTGGCCACCGCGGCGAACATCGGCGGCGTGGGTTCGGCCCAGGCGCGAATGGGCACCGGCGCACCATCATGCACGCCCTGGGAGCGGCCATCGGCATTGACGAGTTCAAAGCGCGGCCGCACCGCCTGGCCCATATTGTCGGCGGTGATCACCAACTGCCAGTCCAGCGGCAGCGGCGTATCGATGGCGATGGCCGGCACTTCCTGGCCCTGCAGGGCCACGGTCATCGCCTCCGCAAGCCGCCTGGCATTGGCCTCGTCCAACAGCGCCTGCGGCGGCGGCGGGACAGCCAGCCGGATCGCCAGCGGAATCGCCAGGCTGCGCGCCTGGCGGCCGGGATTGCCGCGGAAGGGCTGGTTCAGATCGCCACACCCCGCCAGCAGCAGCAGAACGGCAAGGCAGGCGCTAAAGGATCGCACAGGTGGCCACCATGGTCAGGATGCAGAGGAAGAGGAAGATCACGACATAAGGCATGGTTCAGATCCCGATCGCGGAGAGCTGGTGGCCGATTGGACCCTCGCCCGCCAGGGTGCGGCGGCGATGGCTGAAGAATTTTTCCCGCGCCACCATCGTGTCGTCGAAGGTGGCGTGGGCCTGGGCGCCGGCGGCCCGCAGGCGCTCCACGCAATAGCCGGGAAGGTCGAATTGCCAGCGCTCCGGCCGCTGGCCCGTGGCGAAGAAGCGCGCATCGGCCGTATCGCGTTCCAGCACGGCGTCGCGCAGGTCAGGGCCGACCTCGTAGCTGGGCTGGCCGATGCAGGGGCCGACCACGGCGGTGATGCTTTGCGCGCCGAGCGCCCGCATGGCGTCGAGCGTCGCCTCCAGCACGCCAGCGACGGCGCCGCGCCAGCCGGCATGGGCGGCGCCCACGATCCCCGCCCTGGTATCGGCGAAGAGCACCGGGCCACAATCGGCCGTCACCACGCCCAGCAGCAGCCCGGGCCGGGCCGTCACCAGCGCATCGGCCACCGGCCGGCTTTCCCAGGGGCCATCACAGACCGCGACCGCGACGCCGTGCACCTGATGCACGCCGACCAGCGCCGTGGGCGCGAAACCCAGCGCCCGGGCGGCCCTGGCGCGGTTCTCGGCGACATTCTCGGGCCGGTCAGCGCTGCGGTCGGAGCAGTTGAGGCTGGCAAAGCCGCCCTCGCTCACCCCGCCCTGGCGGGTGAAGAAGCCATGCCGGGTGGCGGCGAGCGCAGGATGCTGGATCATCATGCGAAGCCTGCTGGCACAGAGAGGCCGGGCTGGCAAAGGCAGAGCGCCTTGAACAACCGTCCCATGCCCTCCGGCACCACCAGGCGCTGCGCGCCCGAGAGGATCATGCCGGCCTGCTGCGGCGCCGATTGCGCCAGCATGGCAGCCCGGCTCATCAGCCCCAGGCGCTGCAGAAAAAGCCCCTGCGGGATGGGGCCGTGCACGTCGGCGCCGGCGGCGGCACGGGCCAGGGCGGCGAAATCGACATGCGCCGTCAGATCCGCGCCTCCAGCCGGGCCGAGCGGGTCGGCGGCCCGGTTCGCGTGCAGCGCCTGCAGGCTGTCGCCCATCGCCGATTCGGCCGGGCCGTAATCCAGCAGCAGCGCGGCACCGCCCTGGGCCGCGTGGCGGGTGGCGAGGTGGGCCGCGAGCGCCCGTCCCGCCTCGCCCAGTTCCAGCACGCTGTCGTCCGGTGCAGGTGGCAAGTCCAGAGCACTTGGCAACTCGATGAAGGCAGCCTCCGCTACGAAACGCTCCATCCATTGCCCAGCGCGCCGGATGAATTGGCGGATCGGCAGCGCGTCGAAGAACTCGTTGGCCAGAATGATCGCGGGCCCCGGCGGCACGTCCTCGATCCGCTCGAACCATTGCGCGGGGGCACCGGCCAGCGTCGCGCGCTGCCGCGCCCGCAGGGTGGGAGAGGTTTCCACCAGCGCGATGCGGGCGGCCATGGCAAAGCCCGGCATCACCTCGCCCACCGCGCGCCAGGCATCGGCCATCAGCGTGCCGCGCCCCGGGCCCAGCTCGACCAGCCATACCGGCGCGGGGCTGCCCATCTGCTGCCAGGTCACCGCGGCCCAGAGGCCCAGGCATTCGCCGAAAGCCTGGGATATTTCGGGCGCGGTGGTGAAATGCGCCAGCGGGTCGGGCTGCGCGTAGAAGGCGGCATTGGCGCGCGCCATGAAGGCGTCCAGCCGCTCCATCACGGCCGCCGGGCGCGCCACATCAGCACGGCGCCGATCGCCATCATCGGCAGGGAGAGCAGCTGGCCCATGGTGGTGCCCACGAGGAGGAAGCCGAGATGCGCATCGGGCTGGCGGAAGAACTCGCCGATGCAGCGCGCCACGCCATAGCCCGCGATCAGCGCGCCGGTGAGGAAACCACGGCGTTCCCGCAGGCCGGGGCGCGAGAACAGCGTGATCATCAGCAGGAAGAGCACGACGCCCTCCAGACCCGCCTGGTAGAGCTGGCTGGGGTGGCGCGGCAGACCGGTCGGGTCGGTCGGGAAGATCATGGCCCAGGGCACATCGCTGGGGCGGCCATAGAGCTCGGAATTGACGAAATTGGCCAGCCTGCCGAAGAACAGCCCGAGCGGCACACCCACCGCCACACGGTCGCCAAAGCCGAGCGGTGAGAGTTTCTGGCCGCGGCAGAACAGCAGCGCCGCCACGATCACCCCCAGCGCGCCGCCATGGAAGGACATGCCGCCCTGCCAGACCATGGGAATTTCCCACGGCGCGAAGAGGTAGTGGCCCGGGCGGTAGAACAGCACATAGCCCAGCCGGCCGCCGATGATGATGCCCAGCGTTGCCCAGGTGATGAAGTCATCCATCTGTTGGGGCGTGGCCACGGCCGGCGGGGTCTGCACAAGACGCCGCCCCAGCCGCCAGGCCGCGACGATGCCGGCGATATAGGCCAGCGCGTACCAGCGGATGCCCAATGGCCCGATCTGGATCGCGACCGGGTCGATCATCGGGAAGGCCCAGATGGGCAGGATGGTGGGAAGCATGCGGCCTCGTGGGCTGTGGCGGAGTGCGGTATAGGCGATTGCAGCAAGGAGAGCATCATGGCGGGTAACAGGGACGGCGTTCGGCAAAGGCTGGACGATCTGGCGGGCATGGCGGGCGGCGCATTCAGCGTGCTGGCGGGCCTGAAAAACGAGGCCGGGCAATTGGCGAAATCGCGTGCCGACGCCTTTGCCCAGCGCATGGAATTGGTCCGGCGCGACGAATTCGAGGCGGCGCTGGAACTGGCCCGCCGGGCGCGGGAGGAGGCGGAGGTGCTGACCGAAAAGCTGGCAGCGTTGGAAGCCCGGCTGGCCCGGCTGGAGAACCGCGGCGGCGACGCCGTCTCCAACATCATGATCGCGCGTGGCGATTCGTCCACAGAAGCGTAGCAATAGGCCTCTTGCGGCGCGGGATTCAGGCCTCATACGCTAGCGCTAGTGGTGCCGGGTGCGACTGACCCCCAGATGCTGGGCCGGGGGTCCCAGCGGGGGTTGAGAAAAAACCCGGCATCGCGGTGGCGCGTGGTGTCGACCCCTGGTGATTCCACCCTGGGTCATCACGCTTGCGAGAGGGGTACTGCGATGTCCGGCATGTTGACCCAGGAATTCCACGAAACCGCGACCAATCCGCTCGATGTGCTCGAGCAGATTCTCAGCTCCAACGAATGGGCCTGCGAACGACAATCGGATGGGGAGATGGTGGCCGAGGCGCCCGGCAAATGGGGCACCTACGCCATGTTCTTCTCCTGGGCGCGCGAGATCAGCGCCATGCACTTCTCCTGCGCCTTCGACATGAAAGTCCCGACGGGCCGCCGCCAGGCGCTGTACGAACTACTCACCCTGGCCAATGAGCGGCTGTGGATCGGCCATTTCGGGCTGGAAAGCGACGAAGGCGTGCCGGTTTTTCGGCATGCCGTGCTGCTCCGCGGCGCGCCGGGGGCGAGTGCCGAATCGCTCGAGGACCTCGTCGATATCGCGCTGAACGAGTGCGAGCGGTTCTTCCCGGCCTTCCAGTTCGTGCTCTGGGGCGGGAAGTCGCCGAGGGAGGCGCTGGACGCGGCCATGCTGGATTGCGTCGGCGAGGCATGAAAGGCCTCGACGACCAAGGCGAGACGGCGAGGCATGAAAGGCCTCGACGACCAAGGCGAGACGGCGATGCCTGAGGGGCCTCGACGATGCGGGAAGGCCGCTGAGCCTCAGCCGGGGATATGCAGAAGAGATGCCAGGGGTTGCGGCGCGTCGCGCGGTGTCACCGCGGCCCATAACCCGCGCGGAACATAGAGCGCGGCAAGTCCAGCGGCCCGCGCCGGAACAATGTCATTATCCACCCTGTCGCCAACATAAGTGATGGCCTCGGGGCGGACACCGCAATGGGCGATCACCTTCTCGAAAAAGCGAGGATCGGGCTTTTGCACGCCCCATCCGGCGGAGGTGGCGATGAAGTCGGCGCCCAGGTCCAGCGCCTCCAGCGCCGGCCCGGCTTCCAGTGGCTGGTTGCCGGCGATGCCGATGCGGTACCCCCGGGCGCGCAACGCCGCGAAGGCCGGTCGCACATCGGGATAAAGGTCAGCCTCCAACGGCGCATCCAGCGCAAGACGGGCGCGGCGGATGGCCATGATGTCATGGCCGGGCGCGAGGCGCTGCATGGTGTGGCGATGACTGAGCCCCTCGCGGATATCCTGGCAGAGCGCGTCCCAAAGCGTGTCGTAGGGCACGCTGAGATGCTCAGCCCAGCCCTGCCAGACACGGGTTTCATCGACGAGCACACCGCCGACATCGAAAACGAACCAGGCCTCGCCGGGCAAGGCGCTCAGCTCTTCTCGATCGTCAAATCCGGCGCATCAGGATGCTTCATGCCCACGAGGTGGTAGCCGCAATCCACGTGATGCACCTCGCCCGACACACCGCTGGAGAGCGGGCTGAGGAAATAGAGGCCCGAACCGCCCACCTCCTCCAGCGTCACGTTGCGGCGCATGGGGGAATTGTACTGGTTCCACTTCATGATGTAGCCGAAATCGCCGATGCCACTCGCCGCCAGGGTCTTGATCGGGCCCGCGGAAATCGCGTTGACCCGGATCTGCCGGTCGCCCAGATCGGCCGCCATGTAGCGGACCGAGGCCTCCAGCGCCGCCTTGGCCACGCCCATCACGTTGTAATGCGGCACCCAGCGCTCGGCGCCGAGATAGCTGAGGGTCAGCATGGAGCCGCCCTCCTTCATCATTGCCGCTGCCCGCCGCGCCGTCGCCGCGAAGGAGTAGCAGGAGATATCGAGCGCCTGCAGGAACACTTCGCGCGGCGTGTCGATGAACCGGCCGCGCAAAAAATCCTTGTTGGCGAAGCCGATGGCGTGGACCAGGAAATCCAGTTCGCCCCAGCGTTCGCGCAGCGCGTCGAAGGTGGCGTCGATCTGCGCGTCGTCGCCCACGTCGCAGGGCAGCACCAGGTCGGAGCCGACGGAAGCTGCCAGCGGCCGCACCCGCTTCTCCAGCGCCTCGCCCTGGAAGGTGAAGGCCAGTTCAGCACCCTGCGCGGCGCAGGCCTGCGCGATGGCCCAGGCGATGGAACGGTGGTTCGCCACCCCCATGATCAGGCCGCGGCGGCCTGCCATCAATGTTCCGGTGGGGATCGCGGCTTGGCTGACAGTGTCCGGCATGGGGCCCGCGGTGATGGTTGAAGGAGCGCTGTGGTGGTGGCACATGCCCCAAGCCCGGGCAAGGCCCGGTTCATTTCAGGATGTTTCGCATGGCCGAAGACCCATACGCCATTTTCGCCGAATGGATGGCCGAGGCCACCGCCTCGGAAATCAACGATCCCAACGCGATGTGCCTGGCCACCTGCACGCCCGATGGCCGGCCGAGTGCCAGGATGGTGCTGCTCAAGGGCGTCGATCCGCGTGGCTTCGTCTTCTACACCAACCTCGAAAGCCGCAAGGGCGGTGAATTGGCGGCCAACCGCCAGGCCGCGCTGTGCTTTCACTGGAAGAGCCTGGCCCGCTCCATCCGAGTCGAAGGCGCGGTGGAACCGGTGAGCGATGCCGAGGCCGATGCCTATTACGCCAGCCGTTCCCGCGGCAGCCGGATCGGCGCCTGGGCCTCGCGCCAGTCCCGCCCGCTGGAAACCCGCTTCGCGCTGGAAAAGGCGGTCGCGGAATACACCGTGAAATTCGGCATTTCCGAAATCCCCCGCCCGCCGCATTGGTCGGGTTTTCGGGTGCTGCCGGAGCGGATCGAGTTCTGGCGCGACATGCCGTTTCGGCTGCATGAGCGGCGCGTCTTCACAGCGGCGGCGGGCGGCTGGACGACCGAGGCGCTGTTTCCCTGATGGCGGTGCCCTTGGCCCAGGCGGAGGTGGCGGCGTTCCTCGCCGGCATCACTGGCCAGGGGGTGGTGGAGACGCATATCTCGGCCGTGTTCCTGGGTCGCGACGAGGTGCTGAAACTCAAGAAGGCGGTTGATTTCGGTTTTCTGGATTTTTCGCGGCTGGAGGAGCGTGGCCGGCTGACGGCCTATGAGCACGCGCTGAACGCGCCCGCGGCACCGGGCCTTTATCTCGGCCCGGTGGCGGTGACCCGCGGGCCGGACGCCACCCTCGCGCTGGGCGGGTCCGGCACCGTGGTGGACTGGGTGCTGCGGATGAAGCGCCTGCCGAAAGACGCCTTCCTCGATGCGCATCCGCCGCTGGACGGGCCGGGGCTGGACGCGCTGGCCGATGCGGTGGTGGCGCTGCATCAGGCGGCCCCCCAGCGGCAGGCGGGCGACCCCGCCGCGGTGCTGGCGGGCAATCGCGAGGCGGGCCTCAGCGCCGGGCTGGACGTGGCCGTGGTGGAAGCCTGGGCGGCCGCCGCCGGCGCGCGGCTCGATGCCCTGGCGCCCTGGCTGGCGAGCCGAGAAAAATTCCAGCGCCGCTGCCATGGGGACCTGCATCTCGGCAATGTCTGCCTGCTCGATGGCCGCCCCACTCCCTTCGACGCGCTGGAGTTTTCCGAGGATCTCGCCAGCATCGACACCGGCTATGACCTTGCCTTCCTGCTGATGGACCTGGAGCAGCGCTGGGGGCGGGCGGCCGCCAACCGGGTGATGAACCGCTATATCGCCCGCACCGGCGATGCCGGCCTGCTTCGCGGGTTGCCGCTGTGGCTGTCGCTGCGGGCCTTCATCCGTGCGCATGTCGCGGCCCGGCGGGGCGATGATGCCGGGCCGCTGCTGGCCGCCGCGCAGGCTTATCTCGCCCCACCGCCGCCCAGGCTTGTCGCCATCGGCGGCTTGCAGGGCACCGGCAAATCCACCCTGGCCCGCGCCCTGGCGCCCGGCCTCGGCGCCGCCCCCGGCGCCCTGGTGCTGCGCAGCGACGAACTGCGCAAACGCCGCGCCGGCGTGGCGCCGGAGACACCCCTGCCACCCGCTGCCTACACGCCCGAGGAAAGTGCCGCGGTCTTCGCCACGCTGCGGACAGAGGCGGCCGGGGCGCTGGCCGCGGGCCACGCCGTGGTGGCCGATGCGGTCTTCCAGCGCGAGGCAGAGCGCGACGCGCTGGCCGCAATCTTCACCCCCTTCCAGGGTTTCTGGCTGGAGGCGCCGCTGGCCGTATTGCAGGCCCGCATCGCCGCCCGCCACCATGACGCGTCTGACGCCGATGCCGCGGTTCTGGCCGCCACAGCTGCACGCGATTGCGGCACAATTCATTGGACGCGGATCGATGCGTCCGAAGGCGCCGAGGCCGCCATGCGCAAGACGCTGGACGCACCCCCCATGGCTTCGCCATAACAGCGCCCTACAGGGTTCGAGGGAGACAAACCAATGGCATTCCGTCGACTGCTGGTGCCGCTGACCGGCACCGCCGCGGGCGAGGCCGCGATCGCGACCGCGCTGATGACCGCCCGCATCTGGGGCGCGCATGTGCATTGCCTGCATGTGCGGGTGGATGCCCGCGATGTGGCGCCCCTGGCCGGCGAAGGCCTGTCCGGCGCCATGATCGAGGAGATGATGGCCGCCACCGAGCGCGAATCGGGCGAGCGCGCCAATCGCGTGAAGGCGCTGTTCGACCGCATGGCCGGGGCACTCGGCGATGTCACCCTGGCCGACAGCGCCGAGGTCGCGAACAAGACCGACGGCGTCACCCTATCTTTCGAGAGCATCGCCGGTCGCGAGGAGGATGTGGTGGCGCAGCAATCGCGCCTCTACGACCTCGCCGTTGTGCCGCATCCGGAGGCGGAGGAGGATGTCTCCTCCTCGGACGCGCTGCATGCCGTGCTGTTCGATTCCGGCCGCCCGGTGCTGATCGCGCCGCGCAAAGCCCCCGCCTCCATCGGCACCCGGATCTGCTGCGCCTGGAACGGCACCGCCGAGAGCGCCGCCGCCATGGCCGCCGCCCTGCCCTGGTTGCACCAGACCAATGCCTGCCGCGTGCTCTACGCCGATGAATATCAGCGGCGCGGGCCGAAGGTGGAGGGCATCCTGTCCTACCTGAATTGGCATGGCGTCGATGCCGGCAGCCAGATGTTCAAGCCGGCCAATCGCGATGTCGGCGCCGGGCTGATGGCGGCGGTGTCCGATTACAACGCCGACCTGCTCTGCATGGGCGCCTACAGCCATTCCCGCATCCGTCAGCTCATCCTGGGCGGCGTGACGCGGCATGTGCTGGAGAAGAGCGAAATCCCCGTCCTGATGTGCCGATAGAGCTGGTCCGGCCGGCCCGCGCCCACCTGCCCTCCTACCGGGCGGCGCTGGAGCGCGGCTGGTCGCCCGACAATGTCATGCCGCGCGAGACAGCGCTGCGTGAACTCAGCGCGATGGCCGAGGATGTGGATCGCTTCCTCGCCGCCCTCGATGACCCGGAGGCGAAGGGCGGCCCCATCCGCATGGCCGATGGCAGTATCAAGCCCCGCCTGCCCGGCTTCCGCCGCTGGATGTGGGACGGCGAATTCTGCGGCTCCATCGGTTTCCGCTGGCAGCACGGCACGGCGGCTCTGCCGCCGCATATGCTCGGGCATATCGGCTATGCCGTGGTGCCGTGGAAGCGCCGGCGGGGTGTGGCGACGCTCGGGCTGGCGCTCCTTTTGTCGGAGATCGCACCACTCGGCCTGCCGCATGTCGAATTGACGACGGAGCCCGACAATGCCGCCTCGGTCGCGGTGATCACAGCCAATGGCGGCGTCCTCGTGGAACACTTCACCAAGGACGCCGCCTATGGTGGCGGGGCCGCGATGCGCTACCGCATCACCCTGCCGCCGCGGCCTCAAGGATCCAGTCCCGAAATGCCCTGAAGGCGGGTTCGGCCATGCGTTCGGGCCGATGCAGCAGGAACCAGCCGCCCTGCTTCGGTACGCTGCCGGGCAGCGGCGCCACCAGCCGCCCGGCGCGCAGCGCATCGTCGATATAGGGCCGCAGCCCCAGCGCCACCCCCAGCCCATCCATCGCCGCCTGCTGCGCCTGGCCATAGAAATCGAACACCGGGCCGCGGGCCGCCAGTGCCGGTGGGCCGTGCCTGGCGAGCCAGGCCGGCCAGTCGCCCGGCGCATGCGCCACGCGCAGCATCAGCGCGGGGTCGAGATCGCCAGCGCCCGTCAGCCTCGCCGCCAGGGCCGGCGCGCAGACCGGGCGAAGCTCGGCTTCGAAGAGCGGCATCGCGCTCAACCCCGGCCACACGCCCTCGCCGAGGCGGATGCCGCAGCTCCAGGCCTCGTCGAAGGCCGCGGCGGCGCCGCCCGAGGTGACACGCACCGCGATCTCGGGGTGCCGGCGATACCAGTCGGCCAGGCGCGGGATGAGCCAATGGGTGGAAAAGCTCGGCCCCACGCCGATGGTGAGCACCTGCTGCCCGGCCTCCGCACGCAGCCTGGCCGTCAGCGCCTCCAGCTCATCGAGGATGCCGGCCAGGCCATCGCGATAGCGCTCGCCCGCCGGGGTGAGACGCAGATGGTTGGCGCGGCGCTCGAACAGCGGCACCGCCAGCCGCTGCTCCAGCAGCCGCACCATCCGGCTGATCGCGCCCGGGCTGACATGCAACTCCGTGGCCGCTCCGGCAAAGCCGCCATGGCGCGCCGCGGCCTCGAAGGCACGCAGGCCGTTCAGGAAGGGCAGCTGGCGGGTCATGGCGGCAGCCTCAGGAAAGCTGAGCCTCAGCCCAGCATAACTGCGCTGTTCAGGCCAGCCGCCGGGGCGCAGAAAACACGACATGGGAATGATGCTGCTGCTCGGCGCGGTTATGGTCGCCACCTCCTTTCTCTCCGGCATTTTCGGCATGGCGGGTGGTCTCGTGCTGGTGGGCGTGCTGCTGGCGCTGATGCCGCTGCCGGACGCGATGGCGCTGCATGCGGTGACGCAGATCGCCTCCAATGGCTGGCGCTGCGCGTTGTGGATCCGCCATGTCCAGTGGCGGATCGCCGGGGCCTATATGCTGGGCTGCGTGCTGGCGCTCGCAGCCTGGTCGTGGGTCGCCTTCGTGCCGGAAAAACCCTGGGCGCTGCTGGGGCTGGGCGCCTCGCCCTTCCTGGTGCGGCTCTTGCCTTCGGGCATGCGGCCCGATGCGAGAAGCCCGTCGCAGGGGGTGACCTACGGTGCCGCCTGCATGGCCCTGATGCTGCTCACCGGCGTCTCCGGCCCGCTGGCGGATAGCTTCTTCCTGGGCGGTGGGCTCGAGCGGCGGGCGGTGGTGGCGACCAAATCGGTCTGCCAGACGCTCAGCCACACGCTGAAACTGGTCTATTTCGCGGGGCTGATCGAGAATGCCGGCAGCGTCGACCCATGGCTGGGCGCCGTCGCCATTCTCGCCGCCATGGCCGGCACAATCCTGGCGCGCCGCGTGCTTGAGGCGATGAGCGATGCGAGTTTTCGCCTCTGGGGCGGGCGCATCATCACCGCCATCGGCTTGTTCTACCTGGCGCAGGGCGCCTGGCTTTTGGGAGTGGGACCATGAATCCGATCGTCGACGCGCTCATGCTGGACCTGGTGGAATGGCTGGCACGCCGCCCGCGCAGCTATGCCGAAGCCATCGACGCCTGGCGCACCTCCTGCCCACGCCTGACGGTGTGGGAGGATGCAATGGAGCAGGGGCTGGTGGCCTGCGTCACCGATGGTGAGGGTGAACTGCGAGTGGTGGCGACGGATGCCGGGCGAAGCCGGTTGCAGGCGCTTTCGCGGCAGGAATGACACAAACCAGATGTGGTGTCGGGCCGCGCACCGGGCGCCACATCTGGGGCGGCCTGGCCGCGATATGTTTGAAATTGCGGTTTGGGGACAAATTCCCGATCGGCGGCGAGATGCCCATGAGGGACCGCGCGCGGCCGGCACCGCGCGTGTGAGGGGGTGGCCAGGCGATGCTCCGCCTGGAACACCGCCCGGCCTGCCGGTTGGATAAAGCCGCAGAATGAGCCGGGGCGACGCCGAAAGTCAAGGACAATGTACCTATCTGCCATCCCGCCGAAGCACCGCGGACGACCCGCCGCCAGGGGGCATCACACAGCCTCCTGCGGTCGCGGCGCATGGAACCATACCATCCGGCGGGATCCCATCGCCCAAGGCAACATCATCAATCGCGCGGAATGGTCGCGCCATCACCCCCATCAATGGCGGCGATACACCCCGAACCATGGCGCAGCGCCCTCCCCATCCCTATTTTCCCGCCATCGCAGCCACCAACGGGCTGCACGGAAAGACAACCACCATGATCGACATCAGGCCCTTCAATACCCTCGGCGGCGCGGATTTCGGCTGGCTCAAGGCCAAGCACCATTTCTCCTTCGGCCATTACCGCGACCCCAAGCGCGACCAATGGGGCAATCTGCGCGTCTGGAACGATGACGAGATCGCCCCGGGCGAAGGCTTCCCCCCGCACCCCCATCGCGACATGGAAATCATCACCTATGTCCGCCAGGGCGCCATCACCCATCGCGACAATTTGGGCAATGAGGGCCGCACCGAGGCGGGCGACGTGCAGATCATGTCCGCCGGCACCGGCGTGACCCATAGCGAGTACAACCTCGAACCCGACGTCACGAAAATCTTCCAGATCTGGATCCTGCCCGATCGTGTCGGCGCCAAGCCCAACTGGGGCGCCAAGACCTTCCCCAAGGCGGCGCGCGAGGCGGGGTTCGAGGTGCTGGCCAGCGGTCGTGACGGTGACGAGGGAGCGCTCCCAATCAATGCCGATGCAGCGGTGATGGCGACCACGCTCAGCGCCGGCCAGGAGCTGGTCCAAAAACTCGCACCCGGCCGGGTGGCCTATCTGGTGCCCGCCCGCGGCAGCGTGACGGTCAATGGCGCAAAGCTGAATTCGCGCGACGGTGCCGCGATCCGCGACGAGGCGGAAATCCGCATCATCGCCGATGACGAGGCGGAGCTCGTGATGGTCGAAGCCGCGGCCTGATCTTTCCCGCCGCACGGTGTAGGGTGGCGCCATGTTTCGTCGCCTCCTCATCACCGCCCCCCTGCTGGCCAGCCCCATGCTGGCCAGCGCCCAGACCCGCCCCCGCCCCGCACCGGCACCCGCCCCGGCCGCCGAGCCCCCGCCGCCGCCAGCGCCCCGTTGGCATGGCGCCAACATCGTCCAGTCCACCAATGCCCCGCTCGGCGGCGCCGAGGCACGGCGCGCGATGCGGCTGCTTTCCACCGTGGGCGCCGACAGCCTCGCCCTCACCCCCTATCTCTGGCAGCCCGCGCCCGACAGCACCAACGTCGTGCGCGGCGGCGACACCCCGGACGCCGCACTCGCCACCGCCATCCGCCAGGCGCGCGAGCTGGGGCTGAAGGTGCTGGTGAAGCCGCATCTGTGGGTGAACACGGCCCGGCCGGGCGAGGTGCGCATGGCCGATGATGCGGGCTGGCGCCGCTGGTTCGCGGCCTATACCGAAGCGCTGGTGGCGATGGCCCGGGTGGCGCAGGAGGCGGGGGCCGAGGCCTTCTCGATCGCCACCGCCATCCGCGCCGGGAATACCAGGCCGGAATGGCGCGAGACGATCGCGGCGGTCCGCGCCGTCTTCCGCGGCCGGCTCTTGATGGTGGCGGCCGATAGCGATGATGCCGAGACCTTTCCGCATTGGCCGCTGCTCGATGCGGTGGGCCTGCGGATCTTCCGCCCCCTCGGCGCCGATGACCGCAGCGAGACCTGGGCCCAGCCGATGCAGCGCGAGGTCGATCGGATCGACCGGCTGGAGCAGCGGCTGCGCAAGCGCGTCTGGGTGGCGGAGCTGGGCATCCGCTCAGCCGCCGGCGCCGCGTCGAACCCTGCCCTTTCGGTGGAGGAGCGGGCGAGCGTGCCCGATCAGCGCGTCCAGGCCGAAGCCCTGGCCCGCTGGCTGCGCCGCCTCGACCGGCCGAGCGTGGAGGCGGTGCTGCTGTGGCGCTGGCTGACCGACCCCGGCAGCGGCGGGCCCACCGACACGGATTACACGCCCCAGGGCAAGCAGGCCGAGGGGGTGCTGCTGCACGCGTGGTTGGCGCGGTAGCGGGTTGCGGGGATCGTCAGTGCGATTGCCGCTGCATCCCGGTATTTTTTGTTGAGTCAATAATCACGTCATAACGACTTTTACTTTCAAATACCGCAACGGCGGCCCAGGTGCCCCTGGCACCTGGTGGGGATGGTCTGGAAGGGACAAAGCCTCTTCCAGGGCCACGCGCCCCCCGCCAAGCCGTCATCCCGCAACCCGCCAGCCCCTGCCGAGATCGGGTTTCGGCGTCTCCGCCAACTCAGAACCGCCCGTTCAGCCGCACCAGCACGCGCGTCTCATCCCAATTGGCCGAATGGTCGTAGCGGAAGCTGGCACCCAGATTGATCTGCGGCGTGATGGCGTAATCCACATCCGCGCGCAGCCCACCGATGAAATTCTGCCGCGACTGCGAGGGATAGCGCGAGATGACGGAGTTGTTGGTGCTCGCCGCCGCGCGCGCGTCCGCCAGCGCCTGCAGCGTGGGATCGAGCGGGAAGAAGGGCGAAGCGCTTTCCCGCCAGATCGCATAGCCCGCCGTCGCCCCCAGGCGGTAGGCAAGGTCGCCGCTGCGGCCGCGGTAATCCACCGGGACGTTGAAGGCGAAGAAGCTCTGCGGCGAGTAGTAGCCGCCCTGGCCCAGGCTGAAATAGCGCAGGTTCTGGTCGAAGCCGAAATAGACCAGGTCCGTGCCCAGGCTCAGCGTGCCCTCCGGCCGGGTGATGACGGGGTAGCTGAAGCCGGCCCCGGCCTCGGTCCGGTTGTTGTTGGCGACATTTCGGCCGTCATAAACCGCATAGCCGCCGCCGGCGTAGAGGTAGCCCGCGCCGATCGGCACTTCGAGCTGGCCACGGCCACCGCTGCGCACCACCTGGCCCCAACGCTGGCCGGTCACCCGATCGACCTGGCCGGCCCAGCTCAACAGGCTGTCGGTCACGCTGCGACGCTCGCCGGTCACGCGAAAGCGCAGGTTTTCGGTGATCTGCGGCGCGAATTCGATCCCGCCCAGGATCTGCGTGCCATTGGGAAAGCCCAGCGGTGAGCTGCCGATATCAGCCCGAAAGCTATCGCCGCGCTGATAGGCCAAGTTGACCGATGCACCGGCCGCGGTGTTGCGCGGCGATTGGGTGGTGCCGAAGGCGGCGTTGCTGCCGAAGAGGTTCTGGGTCTGCGGATTGCTGCTCAGGCTGCCGGCATTGAGGCCAACGCCGGTGACATTGGCAATGATCCGCCCGCCGATGCCGCCCGGGGTGAACTCGCCGGTGATCGGCGAACCCAGTTCGGAGAGACGGTTGAGGCCCTGGGTGCCGGTGCGGGAGCGGAAGGTGGCGGCGATGGTGGCGCTGGGGCCGGTCTCGCGCTGCAGCGCCGCCATTTCGGTGGCGATGTCGCGCGAAATGCGGTCGGACGGTACGGTCGGACTGCCGACGCTGGGCAGCGGCATCGCAGCGCCGGGGCGCAGGAAGGGGTTTTGCAGGCCCGCCGTCGAGGCGCCGGCGAGGGGCACGCCGGTGGGCTGCCCCAGCTCCGCCCGCCGCTGCTGCGCCGCGAGGTCCAGTGCCCGCAGCGCGCGGCTCTCCTGGTTGAAGGCCCGGGCCATGCGGGCCTCCATCAGCGACATCCGGCTGTCGCGCGGGTGCAGGTCCTGGCCCTCGGCCACCAGGGCCTCGGCCCGGGCGCGTTCGCGCAATGTGATCGCGGCATCGACGGCCGCGGCGCGCGCCTCGATGTTGCGGGGGTTGCGGGCCAGCACCGCATCGGCCACCCGCAGCGCCTCGCTAGGCTGGCGGGCACCCTGGTAGAGCCGGCCCAGCGCCAGCGTGGCATCCGAATTGTCGGGGTCACGCTCCAGCACCGGCCGCAGCGCCTCGAAGCCGCGCGCCTGGTCGCCGGCCTCATTCAGCCGGTCGGCGCTGCGGATGGCGATGCCGGCGCGCAGTGACGCGATGTCGCGCCGCTGCTCCATGCTCGGATTGGCGAGCTCGACCGAATCCGCGACTGCCATGGCCTCAGCCTCCAGCCCCGCACCCAGCAGGGCGCCAGCGATGGCGATGCGCACGCCGGCACCCGCGCCGCGATTGGCAGCCTCGGCAATGCGGGCGGCCTCGGCCGCACCAAAACGGTCATTCGCCTGGCCCAGCGCGCGGATGACGGCGGCCGCCGTGGCGCCCGTGGGGTCCGGCCGGGCGGCAAGGGTGAGCAGGGCGATCCGACCCTCGCCCGGGCTGCGGCTGGCCAACTGCGCCACGGCGCGCTGCACCTCGGCCTGGTTGCGCAGGCGCTGGCCCAGCCGCGCCATGTCGGGCGTGCGCGCACCGGGCGGGATGCGGCCCAGAAACCCCTCGGCATCGATGATGCGCCCATCCTCATCGGCCAGAAGCGCCGCGGCGTAGAGGTCATCCCGCCGGCCGGTGCGGATGGCCAGTTCCTCGACAATGGCGCGGCCTTCGACGGCATTGCCCTGCCGTCGCAGCGCGCGGGCGAGGTCGAGCCGGATCCAGGGATCATCGGGCGCCATCTGGCTGGCCTGGCGCAGCAGTGCCGCCGCCACGCCGGGGTCGCTGGTCCGCGCCGCCTCGGCCCGCAGCCGCCCGGCCTCTCCACCCGTGGGGCCCGGGCCGTCGCCGGCTTCGGGAACACGCGGTCCACGCACCGGCACCTCCGCCAGGCGGCCCTGGGCCCGCAGCGCCTGGTTCAGGCCCTGCTGCGCCGGTGGGAAGCCGGGGCGGCGGGCCAAAGCCGTGCGGAAGCGCTGCTCGGCCGCCGGGGCATCGCCTCGGCGCAGCGCCAGTTCACCGAGCAATGTCTCGGCATCCGTGCGGTCCTGCACGGCGCGGCGTTGCGCGCTGCGCAGGATGGCATCGGCCTCGTCCAGCGCATTGCGGCGGATCGCGGCCCGCGCCTCGACCAGTTCGAGCCCGTAGGCGGCGCCATCCAACGCCGGCTGCCATTGCGCGGCGCGCGACGGGTCGGCGGCGACGGCACGCTCCAGCAGGCTGCGCGCCTCGGCATTGCGGCCCTCACGCAGGCGCACGACACCCAGGCCGCCCAGCGCATCGGCGTCATTGGCGTTGGTGGTCAGCGCCGCCTCGAATTGCCGCGTCGCGTCACGCAGGCTACCGGCGTCGAGCCGCGCGAAACCCTCGCGCCGCGCGGCGAAGCCCGGATCGGGTGCCGCGGGCTGCGGTGCGGCGGCCTGGGCCCGGCGCAGTTCGGTGTCATCGGGGAAGCGGCGCAGATAGGCCTCGATCTGCGGCCCGGCCGCCGGGTCGCTGGCCGACCAAGCCAGGGCCTGGCGCCAGGCCGCCCGCGCCTCGGCGCCCACCTCGGGATTGTCGACCAATTGGGTGAGGCGGCGGATGCCCTCGGCCCGGGTCGCCGGCTGGAAGGTGAGGTTCTGCGCGGCGACCAGGCGGGCGCGCGGCGAGGCATTGGGTTGCTCGGCCAGGCGCTGCAGGCCGCGCACCCCTTCGTCGCGGCTGGCATCGGCGGCGGCCAGGGCCTGGAAATATTCCTGGGCGAAGCCCTCGGTCGGGCCCTGGGTGCCGAAAATGGCACGGTAGCGCGCGGCCGCCTCGGCGGCGCGGCCCTCGCGGGCGAGGCGGCGTGCCTCCTCGATCGCGGCGCGGTCGATCGCCGCACCGCGCAGCGCGCCCTCGGCCTGGGCACGCTGCTCGGCGGTGCCGCCGGCCTCGCGCAGCCGGGTCTCGAAAGCCGCGGCCGCGGTGCGGTTGTTGCGCGCCGCCTCGATCCGCGCGGCCAGGGCCAGCGCCGCGGTGTTGCGGGGCTCGGCGGAGAGCGCGCGTTCGATGGAACTCGCGGCAAGCTCCGGCCGGTCCTGGCCCAGCCACCGCTCCGCCTGGCGGATCAGCAATTCCACCGGACTGCTCTGCGCCAGGGCGGGCGCCCCGGCCAGCAGCCCGACGATCAGTGGAACAGCGCGCTTCATCCCGTTCCTCATCTCATTCCGGCCCGCGTGCACGCAACCGGGAAAGTGCGCGCCGGCGCAGCACCCAGTAGCTGGGGAAGCCGATCAGCATGCCGGCGACCAGCAGCAGGGCCAGCGCCCGCAGCGGCTGCTCGCCGGCCCAGCGCTGCGGCCAGAGCCACCAGGGCAATTCGCCCACGAAATAGGGCGTCACGGTCTGGAAGGCGGCGATGCGGCCGCCGCTGAGCAATGACACATCACCCTGGATGCGCGGGTTCACCTCCGGATCGCGCAGCGCCGCCACCAGCGACATGATCGAGGCCGGCGTGGCGCCCGTGAAGGCCACCACGCTGCGGCCATTGGCAAGCGGGCTCTCACCCGCCAGCAGCGCGGCGAGGCTCTCGCCCGAGGCATCATTCAGCGTGGCGCTGGCCCGGTTGCGTTCCGATCTGGCCGGCGCGCCCAGCAGCGCCGCACGCACATCCTGCAGCATGTCCGGCAAGGCCAGGGTCAGCCGATCACCCTCCACCCGCACCGGCGTGTCGCGCAGCAACTGGGCCAGCGCGGGCTGGCGCGAGAGCGTGCCGATCACCAGCAGGTCCCGCCCCGCGACGCTGGCCAGGGCCTGCGGCCCCACGACCTGCAATCCGGTGGCAGGCAGCCCCACGATCGTGGCGAGATGCCCGACCAGGTCGAGATAGGCCTGGGTTTCAAGGGCGTTGGGCCGCTCGGGCAGGACCACCGCGGTGCCCGACAGATCCGCCATCCGGGTGAAGGGAAAGCCCGAGGAGGCGAAGAAACCCAGATTGGGCATGCGGGCATGGCGATAGGCGCGGCTGAGATCGACCGTGCTGTCGGCGCCCAGGCTGGCCCGGATATCGGCCGGCGTGGCGGCGCAATCGCCACGGTTCATCGGCCGCATGTCGAAGCGCAGCTGCAACTCCTCCTGCCCGAGCAGGAGATAGGGCGGCAGGGTGAGCTGGCCGCGCCGCATCTCGCGCGGCATCCCCAGCTGGTCCGCCACCAGACCGGTAATCCAGTTCACCACGCTGTTCTCATCGGCCAGCGCGAAGGAGCGGAGGTAGTTGCCGGACAGCGAGACATCCAGCCGCGAGCTCGCCACATCGATCACTGGCCCCGGCGGCGCGCGGAAGCGCAGGTCGAGCGGAAAGCCGCGGCCGCGCCAGGTGTAGAGATCGGGCGCGGTGCGCAGCGGCACGCGAATGGGCCCGGGCGAAAAACCCACGGATTGCAGCGCGTCGCGCTCCACCATGCTGCCCAGCGCCACCGGGCCGTCGGTGCGGACCCAGCGCGGCGCGTCATAGGGCCGGCGCGCGGCGAAGCTGGGCGCCGCGACCCGGGCCAGCTCGCCGCTCAGCCCCGGTCGGGCGGCGACCAGGGCGCCGGCCGCGGCGGCCGCCTCGGCCTCGGTCCGGCCACCGACGACGAGCAGCGTGCCGAAGCTGTCATTCGGGTGGGCCACCAGCGCAAGCGTCGGCCCATCGAAGCGCGGCAGGGCCAGCCCCGGCACGGCATCCGGCCCGACCGCGATCACCACCGCATCGCCGCGCAGCGGCAGGCCGCGTTCGACGGGAAAGGTGGCACCCCGATAATCCGCCTGCACCGCGAACCAGCTGGCCACGATGCCCGCGGCGCGCAGTGCCGCAACGCCCGCACCATCGGGCAGCAGGAAGGGCAGCGTGAGCTGGCCATTGATGATGCGACGGTCGAACAGCGGTTCGGGCAGGCGGGAGAGATCCCGTTGCGGCGGCAACCGCTCGATGCGCATCTGCACCGAGGAGAGGTCGGAGACCGTGGCGTAGAGCAGACCCGAGAGCGGGTCGTTGCATTCCACGGCGTAGCGGCCGGTGAAGCGGAAGTTCAGCCGGTTGATCTCGGCGAAATACAGCGGGTCCAGCGGAAATTCGATCGGCCCGAAGGTCTGCCGGGCGGAATCCATCGGGATATTGCCGACGAACTGCTCGTTCAGCGAAACGCTGATCTGGCTGAGCGAGGGAATCAGCGCGGCCGAGGCGCCGCCCGCGACCGTCAGCCGCGCCTCGGTCACCACCTCGTCGGCGCGCAGACCGAACAGGGCGCCCTGAAGATCGCTCACGCCGCGCAGCTGCATCGGGCCCTGCAGGCCGAGGTCGCGCAGGGTGCGGGTGACGATCCGCGCCCCCTCGGGCAGGATGCCGGTGAAGGCAGGGGCCATGGGGGCGCCAGGCGCGGCGCTGGGCACCGCCAGCGGCGGCGGCACCGGCGGTGGCGTCTGCGCCCAGGCAGGCACCGCGAGGCCCAGCAGCAGCACAGTGGTCTCCAGCACGCGGCGGCGCGGCTTCACCACATCGGACACCCGCGGGGACTGCGCCGCGGGCTTGGGTGCCGCCACCGCGCGCGTCGGCCGGGCAATGCCGAAACGGTATTTGCGGAACACCGCATCAGCAGTCGCCATCACAACATTCCCCAAGGATCGCAATGGCCTGTCCATGGGCCAGTCATCCCAATGCAGCCATGCATCGGGACGGCCGAAGAAGGCCCGGACCACGGCGGCCTCATCGGCCACGCTGTCAATGAAGAACCGCACGAAGACCTCGTTCTCCTCCCAGCGGAGGATCTCGCAGCGCAGCGCGATCGTCTCACCGCCCGTCTCGAAGCCCGCCACGGCATGGTCGCCATCGATGACGCCGAGCGGGCGCTCGAGGATCATCCGTGCCCCGGAAAGCGACAGGTTGCCGCTGCGCGCGGCCAGCCTTTCGCCATTGGCCAGCGTCAGGAAGCCCGGCAGTTCCGCCTCGACACGCGCCCGGATGCGCATCTGCTCCCGCTCCCGCCCCACCGCCACGCTGGCGGAGAGCGGCACCAGGCACAGCCCGGCCCAGACCGTGTTGAGGAGATAGGCGCGGAATTCCAGCGAATCCGACGAGGTGGAGAAAATGCCCCACATCCCGATGCCAAAGCCGATGCTGAGCAGCACCAGCAGGATGAGGTTCGGGGCCACCGCGCGCAGGTCGAGATAGCCGGCATCCAGCGTGCCGCCCTTGTCGGTGACGTTGAATTTGCCCTTCCGCGGGTCCCACAGCGTCAGCAGCGTGACGGGCAGCAAGGGCACGGCCAGCGACGCCTCGTAGATCTCCGACCAGAAGGAGTGCCGGTGGCGGCCATTGAGCCGCGCCGTGGTGGCGACGGCGTGGAAGAGGTGGCTGCCGGCATAGGCCAGGATGGCCAGCGGGCTGGCCGCGATCACGCTCTCGCCCAAAAACAGGAAGGCGAGCGGCGATGTCAGAAACACCAGCCGCGGCAGGGCGAAGAGGAAGCCAAAACCCGCGATGAAGTAGCAGAAGCGCTGCGACCATTTCAGCCCGGGCGCGAAGAGCGTGTTCTCTTGCCGCATGATCTGCAGCATGCCGCGCGCCCAGCGCATGCGCTGGCCGATATGCAGCGACAGCCGCTCGGTCGCGAGGCCGGCGGCCAGCGGAATGCGGATATAGGCGGTATGCCAACCCTTCTGCTGCATGCGGAAGGAGGTGTGGCAATCCTCCGTCACCGTCTCATGCGCGACGCCGCCCACCTCCTCCAGCGCGGTGCGCCGAAGAACGGCGCAGGAGCCGCAGAAGAAGGCGGCATTCCAGAGGTCATTGCCGGGCTGGATGGCGCCGTAGAACAGCAGCCCCTCATTGGGCACCTTGCGCTGGCGCGCCAGATTCCGCTCGAAAGGATCGGGCGAGTAGAAATGGTGCGGCGTCTGCACCATGCCGATGCGGCTGTCGCGCACCAGCCAGCCCAGCGTCATCTGCAGAAAGGCGCGGGTGGGGGCATGGTCGCAGTCGAAGATCGCGATGTACTCGGCATCGGTGTGCTTCATCGCATGGTTGAGGTTGCCGGCCTTGGCGTGGTTGTTATCGGGCCGGATGATGTAGCCGCAGCCCGCCTCCTCGGCGAATTCGCGAAACTCCTCGCGTCGTCCGTCATCGAGGATCCAGACATTCATCCGGTCGCGCGGGTAATCCATGTTCATCGCCGCCAGCACCGTGGGGCGGACAATCTCCATGCTCTCGTTATAGGTGGGGATATAGACATCGACCGTGGGCCAGAGTGCGGGGTCCGCCGGCAGCGGCACCGGCTTGCGCTCCAGCGGATAGCTGGTCTGCAGATAGGACAGCGCCATCAGCAGGCCGGCAAAGAACTCCGCCCCGAACAGGATCCCGCCCAGCAGCGTCTGCCACAGCGTGTCGAATTCCAGCGTCTCGGTCGCGCGCCAGAACAGGTAGCGGCTGGTCACCATGATCGAGATGAAGACCAGCACGAGGCCGACCTTACGGCTGCTGTTGCGATTGAGGATCAGGAAGGCGACGATCCCGCCGAGCGTCAGCCAGGCCTGTTGCTCGGCATCCATCGGCAGGGTGATGAAGGTGATGCCGAACAGCATTCCGAGCACGACCGCGACGGTCCGCTGGGCACGGTTGAACAGCGAAGGGCGCGCCATCAGCTGCCCCATTCGCTGAGTGCAGCGAAGCCCGTGCGGCGCGGGCCCGGGAGCTGCAGCCCGGCACGTCGCACCACCGCATCGGCGACGACCTGCAGATCATCCGCCGCGCCACGGCCGCCATCGGTCAGCATGCGCTTGTCGGCCAGGGCCTCCGCCAGCGCCTCGTCCCGCGCGACGGCACCGAGCAGGCGGTGGCCCAGCGCCCTTTGCGCCATCTCCAGCACCGCATTGGACAATTCGGAATTCGTGGCGAACTGGTTGAGCACGACCACGGCGCGTTCCGCCGCGCGTTCCGCCAGGCTGCCCCTGCCCATGAAGGTATTGGCCGCGATCTGGGGCACGAGGGAGGCGCTGCCGGCATCGGCCAGCAGCACCAGCACCATCAGGTCGATCATCGGATAAAGTGCTGAGATGGCCGTGCCCGGCCCCGGCGGGGTATCGACCAGCAGCACGAGGTCGGGATCGCCGAGCATCTGCTGCACCGGCCCGGCGAGCAGGCCGGGGTCGCGCCCGATCCCGGCTGCGATGTCCAGCACCTGCATCGGTTCAGCCGCGCCGAAGGGCAGCAGCCCAGCGCCGCTGGCGGTGTTGTGGACGCAGGTCCGCCAATCCGGCTTTGCCGCCAGTTGGACCATGAAGCCACCCTGCTCGCGGATCGAGACGCCGAAATGCAGGCGCAACGCATTCTGCGGATCAAGGTCGAGCACCATCACGCGATAGCCGCGGCCGGCCAGGATGGCGGCGAGATGCGCGGTGAGGGTCGTCTTGCCCACGCCGCCCTTGGGCGATGCGATGGCGATCAGCGGCATGACTGGCCTCGTTCAAGTTGCGTCATCGGCTGCCCAGCCGCCGGATCTCGGCCGTCACATCCGCCAGCAGGGCGAAGCGTGGCGTGGCACCGGGCGTCGCGGGCGGGGGGATCGGGATGGAAATGGGGGTGGGAATGGCGGTGCGCCGCGGCACCGGCCGCTCGGCCAGCACGGCGATATCGGGCATTGCCCGTGGCGCCACGGCCGCCACCGGCAATGCGGGCACAGGCTCAGGCAGCGCCGCCGCGATGACGGGCGCCGCGACCGCGATCTCCGCCGGCGCGACGGGCAAGGCCTCCGCTTCCAACGCTTCGGCAGCCTCGGCACGAACCGAGAGAGGCGCAACCGGCAGCGCCTCGAAGACAATCGGCGGGAAGGCCATATAGCGGAAGCCACGCATGGAGCACGCAGCGGCTACATTCGCGATCTCGTACTCCATCGAACCCCCGCCATTCTGGCCATGTCGAATCCACGCCGAATTATTCGGTGCACCGTCTAGTATCGCCTGCTGGCACGCCATGCCCAGGGCCAAGTTAACCGCCGAACGGAATAACAGAGCGTTAGCGCGGAATGGCCCTATCCGGTTTCGCCCCGGAAAGCGACGTGCCGCGGGCCTCAGCGCCGGCTTTTCGAACACCAGGCCGCGATTTCCTGTCGAGGACATCCCCGTGGCGACGCGCATGGCGCGGGCGGCGCTGCCTCGGCGTTGGCGCGCGCCCGCACCGCGCAGTTCTGCCCATGCCTTGTGCGCCCCGCCAAACACTTGGGCAGCGGGAGTTCGTTGCGCGCATGGCTTGAGATATTGCGTTGCACAAATACCTTTCTGTTAACTCGGACAATGCCATAAAACCTTCATGGCCAATGGGCACGCGCGCCCCGATTCGCGGGGCGCGCACAAGCCCAGGCCAAAGGGGATTCGCCGCACGGGAGGTTCTTGTCTGAGGAGCTTTCATGCGTCGTCGTTTGTTCTTGTCGACTGCCATGGCCGCCTGTGCCGCCCATCTCAGCGCACCGGCCGTGTTGGGGACGCGCCCTGCGCGGGCCACCACCTTCGGGCCCGAGCCCGTGGATGTGGAACTCGTGCTCGCCGTCGATGTGTCCCGCTCCGTCGACCCCGAAGAACAGGAAATGCAGTTTCGCGGCTATGCCGCCGCCTTCCGCGACATCCGCATGATCGAGGCCTTCACCGGTGGCCCGGTCGGCGCCATCGCCTGCACCCTCTTCACCTGGAGCGACTGGAACATCCAGGAACACCTCGTGCCCTGGCTGAAGCTGGACGGCGCCGCGGGGGCGGAGCGCTTCGCCGCCGCCATCGATGCCGCGCCGCGCCGCACGCATCTCTACACCTCGATCTCGGGTGCGATGGATTTCGCCGCCCAATTGTTCAACCAGGGCTTCGAGGGCACCCGCCAGGTCGTCGACATCTCGGGCGATGGGGTGAACAATTCCGGCCGCGATGTCGGCCAGGCGCGGACCGATGCGCTCGGCCGCGGCATCGTGCTGAATGGCCTGGCCGTGCTCGACCGCTCGCCGCCGCCCCCCGGCCTGATGCAGATGCAGCCGCTCGACGAGTATTATCAAGAACGGGTGATCGGCGGCCCCGGCAGCTTCGTGATGGTGGCGGAAGGGTTCGAGGCCTTCGAATCCGCCGTCCGCCGCAAGATCATCCGCGAGGTGGCAGGCCACACCGGCCCGCGCATGGAACACGCCTTCGCCTGATCGCGCCCGCCGGGCCTTGCCAGGGACCCGGCCTTGCCCCAACTCGGGCGCATGAGAATTGCGATCATCGGGGCCGGGATGGCCGGCATCTCCTGCGCCCGGGCGCTGCAGGCGGCAGGGCGCTCGGTCGTGCTCTTCGACAAGGGCCGCGCCGCCGGTGGCCGGATGGCGACCAAGCGCCTGACCGTGGGCGAGGAGGTCATTCGCATCGACCACGGCGCGCAATACATCACCGCGCGCGATCCGGGTTTCGCCGCCCTCCTGCAAGGCCTCGATGTCGCGCCCTGGCCCGAAGCCGGGCGCTTCGTGCCGCTGCCCGCGATGTCCGCCCTGCCCCGCGCCCTGGCGCAGGGCCTCGACATCCGGCTGGCGCGCCATGTCGCGGCGCTGCGGCGCCAGGGCGGCCAATGGCTGATCGACCACCTGCCGGCCGATGCCGTGCGCCCCGGCCGCCCCTTGCCCGACCTGGCACCCGAAACCGCCGGCCCCTTCGATGCCGTGGCCCTCGCCCTGCCCGCCCCCCAGGCGGCACCGCTGCTGGCACCCGTGGCGCCCGGCCTCGCCGCCGCGCTGGAGGGCGTGGAATACGCCCCATGCTGGACCTGGCTGGCACTCTTCCCCGCCCGGCTCGACCTGCCCGATGTGCTGCGGCCGGAGACCGGGCCGATCGGCTGGGCCGCGCGCAACAATGCCAAGCCGGGCCGTGACGCGGCCGAGGCCTGGGTGGTGCAAGCCGGCCCGGACTGGTCCCGCACCCATCTCGAGGACCGGGCCGGCGATGTGGCGGCAGCCTTGCGCGCCGCCCTGGGCGCACCCGTGCCCTTGGCCGAAATCACCCATCGCTGGCGCTATTCCCTCGTCGAGCGCGCCCTGGGCCAGGCCTGCCTGTGGGATGGCGCGGCAGGCCTGGGCATCGCCGGGGATTTCTGCCTGGAGGGGCGGGTCGAGGCGGCCTACCTCTCCGGCCGGGCCCTGGCCCAGGCAATCGCGCCATGAACGTCCAACCCTTCCGCCCCGCCCATGCCGATGACCTCGACGCGACGCGCGAGGCCGCCTTCGCCCTGCTGGCCCGCGGCGTGGCCGACCGCCGCAGCCCCCTGCATACCCCCACGCTCGCCAGCATCGGCACCGATGGCGCGCCCAGGCTGCGCACCCTGGTGCTGCGCGGCTTCGATGCCGCCTTGCGCACGCTGCGCCTGCACACCGACCGCCGCGCCGAAAAAGCCACGGAGATCACCGCCGATCCACGTGTCGCCCTGCATGGCTATGACCCCGGCCAGCGGGTCCAGCTCAGGCTGCGCGGCCTGGCCAGCCTGCATATCGATGACGAGGTCGCGGCGGCGGGCTGGGCGGCCAGCCGGAATTTCTCGCGCATGTGCTACGCCATCCAGCCCGGCCCCGGTCAGCCCATCATGGCACCACCACCGGCGCCGACCGACGCGGCCGCGGGACAGGAGAATTTCGCCGTGATCCGCATCGTCTTCGATGAGATGGAATGGCTCTGGCTCGCCGCCGAGGGCCATCGCCGCGCGCGCTTCACCTGGGGCACGCAACCCTCCGCCTGCTGGCTCGTGCCATGACCCGCGCCGAGATCGCCGACGAGATCCTGCGCCAGGTCGAGGCCCGTGGACCGGGCAAGAGCATCTGCCCCAGCGAGGTCGCCCAGGCGCTGGACCCCGTGCAGTGGCGTGGCCTGCTGACACTCGTGCGCCAGGCGGCCGCGGCCCTGGCACAGGACGGGCAGCTTTCGATCCTGCGCAAGGGCCGGCCGGTGGCGCCCGAGGATATGCGCGGCGTCATCCGCCTCGCCATTCGCCCGAAGGACCCAGAATGACCTCCATCACCGCACTCTTCAGCCGTGGCGCCGCGGGATTGGAGGAGGCAAGGCCGCTCGAATTCGCGTCCCTCGTGCTGCCGCGCTCACCCAATACCTGCCTGGCCACGCCCGCCTGGCATCCCGGCTTCAAGCATCTGGAAACGCCGGTCTATCCCGTCTCGACGGGCCGGCTTTTCGAAGTGCTGGGCCAGGTCGCGGCGCAATTCCCGCGCACCTATCCCAGGGCGGGCTGGCCAGAACGCCACCAGGCGCAATGGGTCGAGCGCAGCGCGCTGATGAACTACCCCGACATCATCGTGGCCGAGGCGGTGGCCGCACCCGATGGCGGCTCCGGCCTGTTCCTCTATTCCCAAAGCCTCTTCGGCTGGTCGGATCTCGGCGCCAATCGTGCCCGGCTGGATCGCTGGCTGGCGGCACTGATGCGCGCGGCCTGACGCCTCAGTCCCGCCGGCCGCGCGTCTCGGCGTGGCGCAGCAGGAATTCACGACCCAGCTTCACCCGCGGCGTGCCGTCATATTCCACGATATCGGCGGTGGCGTAGGTCTCGCTCCAGCTGTCGGGAATGAAGCTGCCGGTGCCCACCACATCGACGGGCGCCCGCGCCTCAGCCATCACCCGGCATTTGCCCACGCCGAAGCCCGAGGACGCCACGATCCGCACGCCGGGAAACCCCGCCGCATCCAGCGCCTCGCGCACACGCCAGACGGCGGCGGCGGAAACCCCGGTGCCCACGAGGTGGCGCAGCTCCGTCTCGCTGCGGTAGCGGCGCACCGCGGCCGGAGCGTGGCGTTCCAGCACGGCATAGCTCTCCGCCGGGTCCAGCCCTTCGAGAAACCGCCCGCCATGGGTGTCGAGCCTCAGCGCCATGCGGCCATCGGCGGCAAGCCCCGCGAAACGACGGCAGACCTCCAGCCCGTCCGTCACCTCGCGGCCGAAATAATCCACCAGCACGGTCAGACCATCATTGGGGAAGGTCTCGTGGAACATCTCCGCGGCGCGCAGCGTGGAGCCGGCATAGCCGATCAGCGCATGCGGCATGGTGCCGCGCCCGGCATTCTCGCCGAACCAATGCGCGGTGCCGTTGGTGGCATTGCCGACGAAGCCGCGCGCCCCCTCGCGCTGCGCCGCCCGGCTGCCAACGCTGGCGGCATAGGCCATCATCTCCTGCATCTCCGCCCCCGCGCAGTGGCGGGCATCCATGGCGAGGAAGGCGGATTTCGGCAGTTCCAGGCTCATCTGGTAGGCGTTGTGGGCCGCGACGCAGGGCGCGCCCAGCTTCTGCAGGTACAGCGTCTCCAGATCCGCCAGCTTGGCGAAGGAGCCGGTGAGATAGAGCAGCGGATCACCGGCGCCGACCCATTCGCCCTCCTCATGCACCAGCTCGATGTCGAAGGTGGTGCCGCGTTCGGCCTCCACCGCGCGCAGCCAATCCACCGCTATGCGCGGTGCCGAGATCACCGGCCGGCGGAGAAACACCGCATAGGTCACCCGCGCATCGCCGAATTTCTCGACGATCGCGCGGGTGCGGTTGAAATAGACATCGGTGCGATCGGCGATCGCACGGTCGGTGACAGGGCTCATTCGGCGGCGCGCGCCGGACGCTCCGTCGTCACGCGCCGCGCCTTCAGCTCCTCCGCGATCAGGAAGGAGAGCTCCAGCGACTGCTCGGCATTCAGCCGCGGGTCGCAGAAGGTCGCGTAGTTCTCGCTGAGATTGGCGGCGGTCAGGCGATGGGCACCGCCCACGCATTCCGTCACATCCGCCCCGGTCATTTCCACATGCACGCCACCCGCCACGGTGCCTTCCGCCGCGTGGACGTCAAAAAAGCCGCGCACCTCGTCCAGGATCGCGTCGAAGCTGCGGGTCTTGTAGCCGGCCTGGGTGGTGGTGTTGCCGTGCATGGGGTCGCAGAGCCAGACCACGTTGCAGCCGGCATCGCGCACCGCGCGCACCAGGAGCGGCAGCTTTTCCGCCACCTTGCCGGCGCCCATGCGGCTGATCAGGGTGAAGCGCCCCTTCTCATTGGCCGGGTTGAGCAGCTTGCACAGCGCCACCAGCTCACCCGCATCCATCGTGGGGCCCACCTTCATGCCGATGGGGTTGGCCACACCGCGCAGGAATTCGACATGCGCGCCGTCGGGCTGGCGCGTGCGGTCGCCGATCCAGAGGAAATGCGCCGAGCAGGCGTAGTGCCGGCCGATATGGGTGGAGCTCAGCCGGGTCAGCGCCTGCTCATAAGGGAGCAGCAGCGATTCATGGCTGGTGTAGAACGCCGTCTCGCGGATCTGCGGCGCGTTGTCGCTGTTCATGCCGCAGGCGGCCATGAAGTTCAGCGTCTCGTCGATGCGCTGGGCCAGGCCTTCGTACTTCGCGGTCAGCGGCGAGCGGCCGACGAAATCGAGGTTCCAGCGATGCACCTGGTGCAGATCGGCATAGCCGCCGGTCGAAAAGGCGCGCAGCAGGTTCAGCGTGGAGGCGGATTGCAGATAGGCGAATTCCATCCGCTGCGGGTCCGGCGTGCGGGCCTCGGCGGTGAACTCGGCACCATTGATGATGTCGCCGCGATAGCTGGGCAGCGTCATCTCGCCCTGCTTTTCCACGTCGGACGAGCGCGGCTTGGCGAATTGCCCGGCCATGCGCCCCAGCTTCACCACCGGGACCGTGGCGCCGAAGGTCAGCACCACCGCCATCTGCAACAGCACGCGAAACGTGTCGCGGATGTCGTCGGTGCGGAACTGCGAAAAACTTTCGGCGCAGTCGCCGCCCTGCAGGACGAAGGCGCGGCCATCGCCGGCGCGGCCAAGATCGGCCTTCAGGCGTTCACACTCGCCGGCGAAAACCAGCGGCGGAAAACGGCCAAGCTTTGCCTCCATCGCGGCCAGCGCCGCCATGTCGGGATATTCGGGGACCTGCCGGATCGGCATGTCGCGCCAGCTCGCTGGGGTCCACCCGCGTGCCATTGGTTTCTCTCCGCTATGTAATCCGCACCAGAATATGGCGGAATGGTGTCCAGCGCTACTGCGCGGCCTCCGTGTTCTGCGCCCGCGGGCCTTCCGGCGCGACCCCCACAACCCTGGTGCGGGTGCGAAGCGTGACGAATTCCTCGGCCGCGGTGGGGTGAATGCCGATGGTGCGGTCGAAATCCTGCTTGGTCGCACCCATCGCCACCGCGATGCCGATGCCCTGCATGATCTCGGCCGCATCCTCGCCCAGCATATGCGCGCCCAGGATCTTTTGGGTCGCCTGGTCGACCACCAGCTTCATCGTGGTCTTGCGGCCCTCGCGCTTGCTCATGGTGTGGCGCATGGGGGTGAAGCGGGTGACGTAGATGTCGGTGGGACCCAGCTTCGCCGCCTCCTCCTCCGTCAGCCCCACCGTGCCGATCGGCGGCGATGTGAAGACGGCGGAGGGCACGTTGAGATAACTGGCCTTTCGCGGGTTCTTGCCGAACAGCGTATCCGCCAGGGCATGGCCCACCGCGGTCGCCATGGGCGTGAGGTTCACCCGGTCGATCACATCGCCGATCGCATAGATGTGCGGCTGGCTGGTGGCGTGCTCGGCATCGACGATGGCGGCGCCGGCGGCGTCCACGGCCACCCCCGCCGCCTCCAGCCCCAACCCCGTGGTATTGGGCTTGCGGCCGGTGCAGAAAAAGACGGCGTCGACCTCACGCATAAAATTGTTGCTCAGGCTGACCAGGAAGGCGTCGTCCAGCGGCGCGACGCGGGTGGGCAGCACGCCCGGATTCATCTCGATGCCCTGGGCGCGCATCGCCTCCGGCAGCGCCTCGCGCATATCCTGGTCGAAGCCGCGCAGCGGCAGGGTGCCGCGATAAAAGACCTCAGTCTGCGCCCCCAGCCCCTGCAGCAGGCAGGCGAATTCCAGGGCGATATAGCCGCCGCCAACAACCGCCACGCGCTTCGGCAGGGCCGGCAGGGTGAAGAGCCCGTCGGAGATCATGCCGTGCTCGGCGCCGGGAATATCCAGCTTCACGGCCTGCCCGCCGGTGGCGATGACGATGCGCTCGGCGGTCACGCGCCGGCCGCCGACATCGAGCGTATGGGCATCGATGAAGGTGGCGCGGGCGTCAAACACCTGGCAGCCCGCGCCCATCAGCAGCTTGCCGTAGATGCCCGAAAGCCTGTTCACCTCGGCATCGCGCGCCGCCGCCAGGACGCCCCAGTCATGTTCGCCCTTGACCATGCCGGTCCAGCCGAAGGCCGCGGCATCCTCCGCCCACATGCCGTATTCGGCGGCCTGGACCATGATCTTCTTCGGCACGCAGCCGACATTGACGCAGGTGCCGCCCCAGAAACGCTCCTCGGCCACGCCGACCCGGGCGCCGTGGCCGGCGGAAATCCGGGCGAGCCGCACGCCGGCGGAGCCGCCGCCGATGACGAAGAGATTAAAGTCGTATTGCATAAGGCGAGTTCCTAAATCAGTGGATCATGTATGACTGAGCGGTCGCTCTTCACCCACAGAAGCGATATTTCTAGCTTCGAGAGAGACCGGCGGACCTTCGCGATCTCCCGTTCGCAAACCTCGTTTTGCGGCAGCGCGAGCGAAACTCTATCGGCCGTGGAACGCCGGGCGTCGGCTAGCGCCATAGCAGTGAAAACACCCTTCATCGCCCGGTCGATGAATTGGTTTGGCGTAAAGGGCTGGCCGAACCTCGATGATTTCTCAAAGCTACTCGTCCCGCCTTTCGCTTCAATCTTCCAAGTAAGGCCGTCCTTGTCCGCCTGAATGTCAATGCCACGCTGCTTCGTCGTTCGGAACTCAGTCACATTATAGCGTTCGGACCTCAGCCAATCCGAAACTGCCTTCACAACACAGTTCTCACAAAGCATTCGCCCGCAATGGCAAGGACACACGAGAACCTCCCGACGGATGTGGAGCAATAGTGCCTTACGATCGCAGGGAAGTCGAATTCCCCGCGGGCCTATTTTGGCTGGCCGCAGTAGCGCCCTGTCGCTTGGCATTGCGCGCGGCGTCCAGGCGCGCATGATACCCGCAACAATGGAGGACGCGGCACTTGCCGACAGACCACACCCATGCCCCCGGCCTGACAAGCTGGGTGACCAGCGCCAATGTGCCGGGCTGCGACTTCCCCATCCAGAACCTGCCGCTGGGCATCGTCTCCATCGCGGGCGGCGCGCCGCGCGGCGGGGTGGCCATTGGTGACCAGGTCTTCGACATCGCAGCCGCCATGGCGCATGGCCTGTTGCGCGGCGCGGCGGCCGAGGCCGCGTCCGGCCCCTCCCTGCAGCCGCTGATGGCGATGGGCCGCGCCGCCTCGGCCGAACTGCGGCACAACCTCTCCGCCCTGCTGGCCGAGGGCGCGCATCCCCACTCCGAATTGCTCCACCCGCAATCCTCCGTGCGCATGCATCTGCCCACCGAGGTTCGCAATTTCTCCGACTTCATGGCGAGCTACGATCATTGCCACCGCCTGGGCGCCGCGCGCGACCCCAAAAACCCGCTGCCGCCGGCCTTCCATCACCTCCCCGTCGCCTATCACTCCCGCGCCAGCTCCGTGCGGCCCTCGGGCAGCAATGTGCGCCGGCCCTGGGGGCAGTATTTTCGGGACGGCGAGATCGTCTTCGCCCCCACGGGTGCGATGGATTTCGAGCTTGAACTCGGCTTCTGGATCGCCGGCGAGAATGAGCAAGGCGAGCCCACGCCCATCAGCGTCGCCGACCAGCGCCTCTTCGGCTTCTGCCTGCTGAACGACTGGTCGGTGCGCGACATCCAGCGCTACGAAATGCCACCGCTCGGCCCCTTCCTGGGCAAGAGTTTTCACACCTCCGTCTCCCCCTGGGTGATCACGGCCGAGGCGCTGGCACCCTTCGCCACCGATCTGCCGCCGCGTGAGGCTGCCGCCCCGCCCTGCCCCGCGCATCTCACCAGCGGCCGACCGGATGGCCTGCGCATCCAGATGCAGGCCGCGCTGCAAACCCCGGAGATGGCCGCACCCCACACCATCACCACGGCACCCTTCGAGAACATGTACTGGACGCCGGCGCAGATGGTCGCCCACCACACCTCCAATGGCTGCAACACGCTGCCGGGCGACCTGCTGGGCAGCGGCACCGTCTCCGGCCCCGCCGAAGGTGCCGAGGCCTGCATCGCCGAGATCCAGCTGCGCGGCGCCATCCAACTGCCCAATGGCGAGACACGGCGCTACCTCGAGGATGGCGACACGATCATCTTCACCGCCACCGCGCGCGCGCCCGGCGCCACCCCCATCGGCTTCGGCGAATGCCGCGGCACCATCCTCCCAGCCCACAAGGCCTGAACCGCATGCGACGCATCATCGACATTTCCGTGACGCTGAAGACCGGCATCAAATCCGACCCGCCGGGGATGGAGCCGCAGATCGAATACTTCAACCACCACGACACCGCGCCACGCATGGCCGACTACATGGGCGTGCCGATCTCGGCCCTGCCGGAGGGCGAATACGCGGCGGTCGAGAAGGTCAATATCTCGACCCACAACGCCACCCACATGGACGCGCCCTATCATTACTTCTCCCGCCAGGATGAGGCGCTGATCCCCGGCGGCCGGCCCTCGCTCAGGATCGACGAGGTGCCGCTGGAATGGTGCTTCAACCCCGGCGTGAAGCTGGATTTCCGCGCCAAGCCCGATGGCCATGTCGTGCAGCCCGATGAGGTGGAGGCAGAGCTGGCGCGCATCGGCCACACGCTGAAGCCGCTCGACATCGTGCTGGTCAACACCCGCGCCGGCAGCCGTTATGGCGAGGATGATTTCATCGACAGCGGCTGCGGCATGGGCCTCGCCGCCACGATGTACCTGCTGGAACGCGGCGTGCGCCTGGTCGGCACCGATGGCTGGTCCTGGGATGCGCCGTTCAGCGCGACCAGGAAGCGCCTGGATGCCGGCGGCGACCCGTCGCTGATCTGGGAAGGCCACCGCGCCGGCCGGCAGATCGGCTATAGCCACATGGAGAAGCTGGGCAATCTGGAAGCCCTGCCGGACAAGGGTTTTATCGTCGCCGCCTTCCCCGTGAAGATCCATCGCGCTTCGGCCGGCTGGGTCCGCGCCGTCGCCATCATCGAGGAGTGAAACCCATGCGTTTTCTGCTCGCGATCCTGCTCTTCGCGTTGCCCGCCGGCGCGCAGGAATGGCGCCCCGATGGCGCCATCACCCTGGTCAGCCCCTATTCCCCCGGCGGGTCGGACGCCTTCATGCGCGCCATCGGCGAATACATGGGCCGTCAGCTCGGCGTGCCGGTCGCGGTGGTGAACCGCGATGGTGGCTCGGGCGTGGTGGGCATGCGCTTCATGGCCTCCTCCAACCCCGATGGCCGGACCATCGCGCTCACGCCCATGACGGCGGTGGTGGTGCAGCCGCATATGGTGCGCAACCTCGGCCTCGACCCCAGCCACGTCGCCCCGGTCTGCGGCACCAATGAGAACCATCTCGGCCTCGTCGTGCGCAGCGACAGCCCGATCCGCAACCTGGCCGATCTGCTGGCGGCGGGGCGGGCGAGAAACCTCAGCTATGGCAGCGCCGGGCCGAATTCGCTGCCCATGCTCGGCGTCTGGCGCGTCAGCCGCGCCACCGGCGTGGAATTCACCCATATCGCCTTCCGCGGCGACCCGCCGCATCTCAACGAGACCCTGGCGGGGCGCCTGGATTTCTCCACCACCGTGGTGGCCTCGGCCTCGGAATTCATCCTCTCCGACCGGATGCGCCTCATCACCGTCTTCTCCGAGGGCCGCCACCCCGATTTCCCCGATGTGCCCACGGCGCGCGAGCAGGGCGTGGATGCGCTGCAATTCAGCCAGGTCGGCATCTACGCGCCCCGCGGCACGCCGGAGCATATCCTGAACCGCCTCGAAGCCCTGTGCCGGGAATCGCTGGAGCAGGAGCCGGTGCGGCGCATGGCGGCCACCGCGCGCAGCATCATCCGCTACGTGCCCCGCGCCGAGTTCACGGCGATGATCAACAGCGAGTTCGAGGCCTATCGCGGCATCCTGCAGGCGTTGGGGGTTCAGCCGGAATAGCGCGCCTTCAAGCCTTGCGGCTTGGCAAGGCACGCCGGGTCAGGTGCGCAAACCGGGCCTGGAGCGGTTTCAGCGTCCTGGCTGTCGGGGAAGTTCACAGCCAGCGCCGGATACGGGACGCGTATTCGGCGTAGCCCGCCCCAAATCTTTCGCGAAGATAGGCTTCCTCGCGCCGAACGACGGCGAAATCCAGCCAGAGGAACACCGCCCCCACCGCCAGCCAGGCCCATAGCGTGCCCCAGGCCAGCGCCACCCCCGCCAGGAACATGACGAAGCCGAGATAGATGGGGTTGCGGCCGAAGCGGTATGGCCCGCCCAGCACCATCACCGTGTCCGGCGTATGCGGCCGCGGGTCATTGCCGGCGCGCACCATCGTCAGCAATGCCCAGCCCAGCCAGGCCATCGCGGCGAAGACCACCAACCCACCCAGCGCCGGCGCGGGTGGCCCGAGCTGCACCGGCAGCACGGCGCCCAGCACCCAGGCGGCCCCCAGCCCCACCGCCACCACCACCGGTGGCGGCGGGGAGATGCCGGGGCCGTTCTCAGACATCGGCGGGCAGCCGCATCCAGGCGGCGGGCTCGGCGTGCAGCGTGGCCTCGCCACAGTCCAGCGCGCCCTCCAGCGCCGCCAGCCGCAACAGGGCCATGCCGCGGCCATCCCGGCCGGAGCGCATTTCGCCCACCTCCACACCATCGCGCGTCACCGGCGTGCCGGGTGCGGGCGTCGCACCCTCGACGCGCACCGGCACCAGCCGGCGCTTCACCAGGCCGCGGTATTTCGTCCGCGAGGTGAGCTCCTGGCCCATGTAGCAGCCCTTGTCCCAGCTCACGCCATGCAGCTCGTCGAAGCCTGCTTCCAGCAGCACGGTCTGTTCGGCGCGCATATCGGCCGCATCCGGGAGCCCAAGCGCCAGCCGATGGGCGTCATAGGCGGCGGCGGCATCGGGGTATTCGCCGCGTTGCATCACGCCGCGCCAGCCCGCCTCGGGCAGGCGCGGGTCGGGGGCGGCGCCATCGGGCATCGGCGGAACGCCATGGGGGGACATCCCGGCATCGCCCCAACCCGCCACCACGGCAAAACCGTTCGAGGCATCGCGCAGCCCCACTTTCGACCGCAGCCGGAATTTGCCCAGCTTCTCGGCGATCATCGGCGCCTGGATCCTCTCGCACTCCAGCAGCAGGGCATCGGGGCGAAAGAACACGAAAAAATCCGCCAGCCACTTGCCCTGCGGCGTCAGCAGCGCGGCCCAGACGGCGCGGCCGGGCGCGGCCAGCGCCACGTCATTGGAGACGAGCCCCTGCAGGAAGGCGACACGGTCCTGGCCCGCGACTTCGACGACACCGCGATGCGGCAGGAGAGAGATCGGCATGGCGGTTACTTGGCGGGGGCGCGGCGCCGGTTCAACCGTGATACACAACCCTTGTGCGGATCCTGTTCATCTCCTCCACGCGCATCGGCGACGCCGTGCTCTCCACCGGGCTGCTGGCCCATCTGCTGGCGCGCCACCCCCAGGCGCGCTTCACCGTCGCCTGCGGCCCGGCGGCCGAGGGCGTCTTCACCCGCATGCCCGGCCTCGAAAAACTCTGGGTGCTGCGCAAACGCAAATACTCCGCGCATTGGCTGGGGCTGTGGTGGTTCGCGGTGCGCCGGCGGTGGGATCTGGTGGTGGATCTGCGCGGCTCGGCCATGGCCTGGGTGGTTCCAACCCGCGCCCGCGGCGTGATGCGCGGCGGGCGCAGGCCCGGCCACCGGCTCGCCCATCTCGCCGACATCCTGGGCCTGGCGCCGCCGCCGCTGCCCATGGCCTGGTTCGACGCGGCCGACATGGCGCGCACCGCTTCGATCCCCGCCCCCTTCCTTGCCCTCGGCCCCAGCGCGAACTGGCATTACAAGGTCTGGCCGGCCGAGCGCTTCGTCGCCCTGGCCCGGGCGCTGACCGGCCCCAGCGGCGCGCTGGCCGGCCATGGCATCGTGGTGCTGGGCGGCCCGGGCGAGGCCGAGGCCGCCATGGTCGCCCCCGTGCTGGCCGCACTCCCCGGTGCGGTCGATCTGGTTGGGAAACTCTCCCTGCCCGAGGCAGCGGCACTGCTCTCCCGCGCCAGCCTCTATATCGGCAATGATTCGGGGCTGATGCATCTCGCCGCCGCCGCCGGCGCGCCGACGCTGGGCCTGTTCGGCCCCACCAATGCCGAGGAATACGCGCCCTCCGGCCCGCGCGCCCGCGTGGTCGAGGCCGATGGGCATGAAAGCCCGCCCGGCGCCTCGGAACTGGAAAAACTGGCCCGAATGGATGCCCTGCCCATGGAGCGCGCACTCGCCGCCGCCACCGCCCTGCTGCCGGTGCCGGCATGAGGCTCTCGGCCCTGGTTGTGGCCCGCAACGAGGCCGCACGGCTGCCCGGCTGCCTCGCCAGCCTGGCCTTCGCCGATGAGATCGTGGTGGTGCTGGACCGCAGCACCGATGCCTCGGCCGAGATCGCCCGCGCGGCGGGCGCGGTTGTGCTGGAGGGCGAATGGGCGCTGGAAGGCCCGCGCCGCAATGCCGGAATCGCCGCCTGCAGCGGCGACTGGGTGCTGGAAGTCGATGCTGACGAGACGGTGCCGCCTGCACTCGTCCCGCTGATCCGCGCCACCACGGCGGCCAGCCCGCATGCCTTCCACCGCGTCGCCATCGACAATTACATCGGCGGGCGGCTGGTGCGGCATGGCTGGGCTGGCAGTTTCGGCACCACGGCCAAGCCCATCCTGTTCCGCCATGGCGCCAAGCACTGGCGGGCGCAGCGGGTGCATCCCGGGCTGGACTGGACGGGCCCCGATGGCCTCGAACTGGAGGGCGCCAAGATCACCGCCGCCGCCATCCGCCACGATGTCGACCGCGACATCTCCGACATGCTCCGCCGGCTGGACCGCTACAGCAGCCTCAAGGCGGCCGATCTGCTCGATGCCGGCGATATCGGCACCCTGCCCGGCAATATCCGTCGCTTTTTCAGCCGCTTCTTCAAGGCGCTGGTCACCCGAAAGGGCTACAAGGAGGGCGGCTGGGGCCTTCTGCTGGCTTTCTGCGCGGGGCTGTTTCCGCTGCTGAGCCACCTCAAGGCCCGGCTGGAACCGGAACGCCACCGGTGAGGATCATCCTCGCCACCGAGGGGCCACGCCTGCCGGCCGAACTGGCGCTGGCGCAGCCCTGCGGGGGTGTCGAGATCGCCACCGCCATGCTGGTGCGCGCCCTCGCGCAGGCCGGCCATGCCGTCACCGTGCTGGCCGGCGATGCCCCGGCGGAGCGCGATGGGGATGGCGCGCTCTGGGCACCCGCGGCCGATGGGCCGGCCGACCTCGTCATCGCCAACCGCGCGCCAAAACTGTTCCGCCACCTCCCGCGCGGCCGAAAAATCCTGTGGATGCACAATCCCGGGCGCTATCTCTCCAAGCCGCGCCACGCCATTCCGCTCTTGCTGGCACGGCCGCGCATCGTGGTGCTCGGCCCCTCGCACCGCGCCAGCCTGCCCAGGCTTTTCGCGGGCGCCGCGGTGGAAATCCCACTCGCCGTGGCGCCACCCTTCTCGGCTGGTGGGGCCGAACACGCGCCCCCACCGCCGCGCGCCGTCTTCGCCTCCAACCCGCTCCGCAACCTCGATGCGCTGCTGGCGATCTGGGCCGCGCGCATCCTGCCCGCCGTGCCCGGCGCCAGCCTGCATGTCTACGCCGGTGCCGGGGTCTATGGCGGGCCGCAGAAACTGGCCGACCGCGCGGCGCCGGTGATGGAACGCGCCGCCCATACCCCCGGCGTGGTGCTGCGCGGCCCGCAGCCGCGCGCGGTGCTGGCCGAGAGCTACGCCAGGGCGCGGGCCATGCTCTATCTCGGCGACCCCGGCGAGACCTTCTGCCTGGCGGTGGCCGAGGCGCAGGCCATGGGCCTGCCCTGCATCCTCGGCGCCGAGGGTGCCGTGACCGAACGCGTGCGGGATGGCCAGACCGGCATCGTGGCGCGCGACCATGACGCCTTCGCCGAGGCCGCCATCCGCATCCTGCGCAACGATGTGGCCTGGAGCGCCATGCACCACGCTGCCCTCACCCAGAAGCCGCCGCCGGACTGGGCGGAGGTCGCGGCGCGCTTCGTGGCGCTCGCCCGGTGATGATAGCCGTGCTCACCCAATGCTTCCCGCCCGACCGTGGCGGCATCGAGACCACGATGGGCGAGATGGCCATGGCGTTTCACCAGGCCGGACACGCCGTGGTGGTCCTGGCCGACCATATCCGCGGCGGCGCGCCGGAGCCGGATTGGCCCTTCCCGGTCCACCGCTTCGGCGGGCCGCGCTTCTGGCGGCGGTGGCGCAAGGCGCGCGCCCTGGCCGCGCTGGGCGCCGATGTGGTCTGGGCCGATAGCTGGAAATCGCTGGAGACCCTGCCCGAGCGTCACCCCCGCGTGGTGGTGATGGCGCATGGCAATGAATTGCTGCGCCGCGCCGGCAGCCGCGGCGCGCGCATGGCCCGCGCCTTCGCCCGGGCCGATGCCGTCGTGGCGAATTCGCGCTTCACCGCCGGCCTCATGGAAGGGCTGCATGGGGGCGTGGTGGTGGTGAACCCCTCCATCCGCCCGCCGCTGGAAGCGGCACGGACACCGGAGGAGGGGCATATCCTCAGCCTGGGCCGGCTGGAGGCGCGCAAGGGCTTCGACATGGTCATCCGCGCCCTGCCCGCGCTGCCAGGCGCGCGCTACACCATCGCCGGCACCGGCCCCGATGCCACGCGGCTGCGCACCCTTGCCACGGAATGCGGCGTGGCGGAGCGGGTGGATTTCGTGGGCGGCGTCGATGAGGCGACGAAATCCGCGCTGCTCGGCCGGGCCGCGGTCTTCGCCATGCCGGTGCGCCGCGCGGCGCAATCCGTCGAGGGTTTCGGCCTGGTCTATCTCGAGGCCGCCTGGTTCGGCCTGCCCAGCCTGGCCGGGCTGGCCGGCGGCGCGGCCGATGCCGTCGTGCAGGACGAGACCGGCCTGCTGGTCGATGGCGAGGACGGCACGGCAGTGCGGGACGGTCTGGCCCGGCTGCTGGGCGATGCCGCGCTGTGCCAGCGAATGGGGGCCGCCGCCGAGGCGCGCGTGCGGCGCGATTTCACCTGGGAGGCGGTGCTCCCGGCCTATCTCAGGCTGCTGGCGCGTTCTTCCGCTCGTAGTGAGCAGAATATTTCTTCGTGATCAGGTCGGACTTCACGATGACGCAGACATCGGTGGTGTTGAACGGCTCATCCAGCACCGCGCCATCGCCGATGAAGCCGCCCAGGCGAAGATAGCCCTTGATCAGCGGTGGCAGCGACAACAGCGCGGCCTTGGCATCATAGCTGCCGGGCGCCAGCCGGTTCATCGGAACATAGCGCTCGGCCACCGCGCGCGGTCGCAGCCCCTCCGGGGCGAGGTGATGGTGGTGCAGATACGACAGCACGGCGGCATTGGCGTCGAGATCGAGCCCAGGCAGGCTGGCGCAGCCGAACATCAGGCCGATCCGGTGCTGCGAGACATAGGCGGCGATACCCTGCCACAGCAGTTGCAGGGTGCCGCGGGTGCGGTAGTCGCTGTTCACGCAACTGCGCCCCAGTTCCAGGATTTCGCCGGGAAAACTGATCAGCGGACCGATATCGTATTCATCCGCGCTATAGAAACGGCCGAGTTTTCGGGCCGCCTCACGCCGGATGAGCCGATAGGTGCCGACGACACTGGCCGCGCCCTCGCCGCGCTCGTGGTCGAGCACCAGCAGATGGTCGGCCACAGCGTCGAAAGCGTCGACATCGAGGCCGGTGCGCCGCGCCGTATCGTCCGGCCGCGCGCCCATCTCATCGACGAAGACCTGATAGCGCAGCCTCTGCCCCGCCGCGATCTCGTCCTGGCTGAGTGCCACCCGCACGCCCAGGCGACCGCTGCGGATCTCCTCGAAGGGCCGGGTCATCGGGATTTGTTCCGCGCCGGCGTCGCACTCGGCCTGGCCGCGGGCGGGGCGGAGCGGCGGGCGAAGAGCTGCAGGCGGACATCGACGAGCTCGAAGCCCAGCCGGGCCGCGATCTCGGCCGCGATTCGCTCATGCGCGGGATCCTCGAATTCGATCACCCGGCCGGTATCGACATCGATGAGGTGGTGGTGGTGGCCCCGGTCGGTGGGGTCGTAGCGCGACCGACCCTCGCCGAAATCCCGCCGCGCGAGGATGCCCTTCTCCTCCAGGAGGCGGACGGTGCGATAGACGGTGGCGATGGAAACCCGGCTGTCGATCACCGCGGCGCGGCGATAGAGCTCCTCGACATCGGGATGATCCTCGCTGTCGCTGAGGACGCGCGCGATGGTGCGGCGCTGCCCGGTCATCTTCAGGCCGCGCTCGATGCACATGCGCTCGATTCGGGAGATCACGTGGCCGGCTTCGGCCACGCGTTCACCTTGCGCATCATCCGCCTGCGAAATCACACCCAATGATCGCTAGCTCCGCCCGAGGACCCGTAACATAGTGTTTGCAGGCCCTCAGGGCAAAGTGTCACAAATCGTCAGTTCAGGCGGCGTCCTTCGCGGGGCCGCGCGGCTTGGTGCCCAGGCCGATTTCCTTGGCCAGCGCCGAGCGCCGCTTCGCATAGTCATCCGCCACCATGGGGTAATCCGACGGCAGGCCCCACTTCTCACGATATTGATCCGGGGTGAGGTTATAGGCGGTCTTGAGATGGCGCTTCAGCATCTTCAACTTCTTGCCGTCTTCGAGGCAGACGATGTAGCCCGGCGTGATCGATTTCTTAATGGGCACCGCCGGCTCCTGCCGCTTCACCTCGGGCTCCGGCTGAATCTTGCCAAGATTGGCCAGCGCCGAATGCACCTGGCTGATGAGGCCCGGCAATTCGGCCATCGCCACCGGGTTGTTCGCAACATGCGCAGACACGATTTCTGCAGTGAGACCAAGCAAATCCTGAGACATATCATTCTCCAACATATAAATGCTCCCCCTTTTGTCCTTATCGATTCGTATAGTATTTATCACAACTGTATCGCAACCGTGCAACGACAATTTTGGCAAGAAAGATCAACATTCGATGCTAAGAGATGTGCTGGTGCCCACGCATTCGATAGACGTCCGCCGCGACCGCTGCCCGATGACATTCGTCCGTGTTCGCTTGATGCTGGACAAAATACCGTCCGGGGCGTGTCTCGAAGTGTTGTTCAGCGGTGAGGAGCCGGCGCGAAATCTGCCACGCTCCGCGTCCGAACTGGGCCATGCGGTGTTGCATCAAGGCAAGGACCGGCTGGTGATCAGGAAAGCCTGAGCGTCATGACGATGGCGTCTGTACCATCGGCGTAGTAACGAACCCGCCGGGCAACTTGGACAAAACCGGCCCCGCCATACAGCGACTGCGCGGCGGTATTGCCGGCGCCCACCTCCAGGAAGAGGGCGGCGGCGCCATAGGCCCGGCAGGCCGGAATCGCCGCATCGAGCAGCCGGCGTGCCAGCCCCTGCCGTCGTAATGACGGGCGGGTGGCCAGGGTCAGCACCTCCGCCTCGCCGCCGCCGACGCGGCACATGATGAAGGCATCGCCCTGCAGCCAGAGCACGAAGCAGCCAGGCATGGCCATCAGTTCCAGGAGATCGGCCGCGCGCCAGGCCATTCCCGGGGGGAAGGCAGCCGCATGGATGGCGGCCAGCTCAGACGCCGCCGCCGTGGTGGCCAGCGACAATTCGGTCATGTCACCGCGGGCTGGTCGATGTAGAGCGGCTGGGCTGGCCCGAGCGCCCGGCCGGCCCGCAGGCCCTCCTCCGCCGCCAGGGCGACACCGCGTGCGACGGAGCCCCGCAGGCGGCCCAGCGCCACCGGCGCGTCCTGGGCCAGCAGCCGCGCCACCGCCATGGCGGCACCACTGCCGACCAGCATGGTGGGCGTGGCGGGGCGTGGCAGCGCCGCCTCCGGGATGCTGGCGGGTGCGGCCTCCGGACGCAGCAGGAACAACCCGCCGCGCCGGTTGTCGATGGCGGCCCAGACCGCGCGGCCCTGCGGGTTGTCGATCAGAAAGGGCAGTGCCGCGAGGAACGACACCCCGCTCACGCCTGCGGAAAAACCGTCCGCCAGCCCATGCGCCAGCGCCAGCGCGGTGCGGATGCCGGTGAAGCCGCCGGGGCCGATGCCGGCGGCGACATGGTCCACCCCGCCCTCGCCCAGAATGGTGGCCACCAGCCCCGGCAGGATGGCGGGCTGGCCAAAGACCGCCGGGCACTCCAGCTCCGCCAGCACCAAACCATTCTCGATCAGGCAGGCGGAGCACCGCGCGCCGGCCGCATCCAGCCCCAGGATGCGCATTCTAGTGGCCCGCCCCAGAGGCCTGCCGCGCAAACGATGGCGCTTGTCGTCGGCTTCCCGACACTAGGTCTGGAGCTCCAGCATCACCGGCACATGGTCGCTGGCCTGACTCCAGCCCCGCGCCGGCTTGTGCACCGTGCAGGCCACGAGGCCGCCGGCGAGGTCGGGCGAAACCCAGATATGGTCCAGACGCCGGCCGCGATCCGCCGCCTCCCAATCCTTCGCGCGATAGGACCACCACGTGTAGAGTTTCTGCTCGGCCGGGACGAAATGGCGCATCGCGTCATGCCATTTGCCCTCCGCCATCCAGCGATTCAGCGCCGTGGTCTCGACCGGCGTGTGGGAGACCACGTCGAGCAACTGCTTGTGCGACCAGACATCATGTTCCAGCGGCGCGATATTGAGGTCACCCAGCATCACACGGCGCTTCGCCCGTGCCCGGGTCTTGGCCCAGGCGGTGGCCTCCATCACGAAATCCAGCTTATGGGCGAATTTCGGATTGGCGATGGGATCGGCGATGTCGCCGCCCGCGGGCACGTAGAAATCATGCAGTTCGATCGGCCCGCCGGGTGCGTCCAGCATCACGCCGAGGTGTCGGCAGTCACCCTTCTCGCACCAGTCGGGATCCTTCCCCCGCACCGTGATCGGCAGGCGTGAGAGAATGGCCACGCCGTTGTAGCCCTTCATCCCGCGCATCGCGACATGGGCGAAACCCATGGCCTGGACGGCCTCGAGCGGGAAATGCTCATCCGGGCATTTCGTCTCCTGCAGGCAGATGACGTCAGGGGCGAGTTCCTCCGCCACGCGGGCCAGCAGGCCGATGCGCAGGCGGATGGAGTTGATGTTCCAGGTGACGATACGAAGGGCCAAGGGCGGGACTCGCGAAGGGGGCCCCAGCAGTGGCGAATGCGGCCCGGTTTGGGAAGCGGCGGCGCGGGTCGCCCCGCGCCGCCCGCGGCTCAGACGATCCTGGTGGTGACCGTGCCCACGCCCTCGACCATGCCTTCCAGCAGGTCGCCGCGGACCACGGCGGCCACACCCTCGGGCGTGCCGGTCATGATCAGGTCGCCAGGCGCAAGCTCGACGAGTTCGGAGAGGTTGGCGATCACCTCGGGCACCGACCAGATCAGCTTGGCGAGGTCGGAGACCTGCGCCACCTTGCCATTCACCTTGAGCTCGATCTTGCCCTTGGAGGGATCGTAGCCCGCGGCCGGGATCAGCAGCCCCATCGGCGCCGACTTGTCGAAACCCTTGCCCATGTCCCAGGGGCGGCCGGTCTTCTTGGCCTCGTTCTGGATGTCGCGCCGGGTCATGTCCAACCCGCAGCAATAGCCCCAGACGTGCTTCAGCGCGTTCTCGATCTTGATGTTGGAACCGCCGGTGCCGATGGCGACCACGAGCTCCATCTCGTGATGCAGCGACTTGGTGACCGTGGGATACGGCATATCGGCATCGTTGATCACCACGGCATCGGCCGGCTTGGCGAAATAGAAGGGCGGCTCGCGCGTCGGGTCGGAGCCCATCTCGATGGCGTGCTCGGCATAGTTGCGGCCGACGCAGAAGATGCGACGGACGGGGAACATCGCGTTCGAACCCTTGATCGGCAGGGCGGCGATGGCGGGCGGTGGGATCACATAATCGGACACTGTTTCTTCCTCGGCTAAGATTTTTAGGCCCTTAGCAGGCTGCGCCGGATTGAGAAACGCCCCCCGGGACGCGCGGCGTGACCTGGAGCACCACCCCATTGCGCGGCCGCAGCGAGAGTTTTGCCCGCGGAACCGGCGCCGGGCAGCCCTCGGCGGAAAAATCCAGCCGCTGCAGCAGAACCGCCATCATCACCACCATCTCCGCCATGGCGAAGGCCGCACCTGTGCAGACGCGCGGGCCAAGACTGAAAGGGATATAGCCAAAGCGGGGCACCTTGCGCGCCGCGTCGCCCATGAACCGGTCGGGCCGAAACGCGTGCGGGGCATCCCACAGCCGCTCATGCCGGTGCAGCAGCCAGGGCAGCGCCAGCACCGTATCGCCCGGCTTCACCGCGATGTGGCGGATGCGGTCGGGCGCCGCCGCCTGGCGCGAGAGATAGGGCACCGGGGGGTAGAGCCGCAGCGTCTCCTGCAGCACAGCCTTGGTGAAGGGGAGGAGGTTGATCTCCTCGGCGGTCGGCGCGCGCCCGCCCAGCACGCGGGCATGCTCCTCTCGCAGCCGATCCAGCGTGGGCCTGTGGCGCGCCACCAGATAGAGCGCCCAGCACAGCGCATTGGCCGAGGTCTCGCTGCCCGCGAGCAGCAGGAAGGCGACCTCGCTGATCAACTGGGTCTCGTCGAGCAGCGGCGCGCCATCCGGCTCTCGCGCCTCGCGCAGAGCGCCCAGGATCCCGCCGGGGTCGGAAATCGCCATCGCCTCGGTGCAGATCCGCCGCACATCACGCGCATGCCGCCAGGCGCTGTGGAACTGGAAGCCCGAAAACCGCGGCGGCAGCCCAAACACATGGGCAAGGTCGACGGCCATTACCGCGCCCTCGAAGGCGGTGAAGCTGGTCACCAGCCGGCGGGCATCCTCCATCCTGGCGCTGTCGCCGAACAGCGCGCGCATCACCACGAGCGCGGTTGTGGCACCAATGCCGGGCGCCACGTCGAAGCGGCCATTCCAGCTCGCCGCCAGCGCCTCGGCACCCTCCACGAAAAGGTCGTGGTAGCCCACCATGCGGCTGGGATGGAGGTGGCGCGCCATCACCGCGCGCCGGCTGCTCCAGATCTCGCCGTGATTGACGAACATGCTGTCGCCGATCAGCGGCACCAGCGCCTGCTGGAAATGCTGGCTCTTCCCTTCGTAATTCGCAGCCTGGGTGATGTAGACCTGCCGCACCAGATCCGGCTCGTTCACCACCAGCACGCGGCGCGTCAGCGTCTTCAGCGGCATGAGATGGTGGCGAAAGCTGACCTCGGGGAAGAGGCCCAGCAGGTCGTCCACGGTGGCGGTGAGGATGCGCATCGGGCCGGGGAAGCGCGCATTCACCGCCGGGCGCGGCGGCACCAGCTCGGCGGGCAGAGGGCTCATGGCAGGCGATCCGTCACAAAGAATGTCAGGCCGTGGCGAGGGCCAGCAGCTCGTCGGCGATGGCACCCTCCAGCACATCACGCAGACCAGCGAATGCCGCGGCGCCATCCGCGCCGTCCATAACCCGGTGATCGAAGGCGAGATAGACCTCCACCGCGCCATCACTCCCGATCGGTCCATAGGTCAGGAAGCAAGGCAGGATGCTGACGCTGTCCACGATGGTCGCCGAATGCTGGCCCAGGGTGGAGATGGCGAAGGTGCCGCCATAGCGCACCACCGGCGTGCCCAGCGCCAGGCCGAAGCGCAGCAGCATGCGCCGAAACGGCCAGGGCAAGCCAGCGAAGCGGGCGATGCGGCGGGCGGGCTTGTGCTGCGAGGCCGGGGCGGTCTTCGCCTGGTGCAGCATGGCGGCGAGTTCGGGCAGCGGCCGATTATGCGGTTCGGTGACGCGACAGAAGCCCAGCGCCGCCTGGTCCGCCCGCTCCAGCACGATGCAGCCAACGGCCTGGGGGGACTCAAAAAGCCGCGGGCTGGGCAGCATGGCATGCACCCGTCGCAGCGCCGGCTGAGCCATGGAGGTGATGGCAAAAGCCTTGAGGAACAACGTCGTCCAGGGCGGCCGGGGCGATGGCAGGGCGGATCGTGCGGCAAGGCAGCGCGGCAGGCTGAGCCGTGTGGAGAGCACGCAGCGCGGCACGCGCAGCGAAGCCCAGGACAGGTCGGCCATGGTCTGCCGCCCGAAAGACAGCGGTATGCTTTTCAATGAGGGCCCATTGCCAGGTTTGGAAACAAAAAAGCGCCCGGCCAGGGGGGTGGCCGGGCGCCCATTGTTGTACTTCCGATCGGATTGGTAGGGCGAGCCGGCGGGGGATGCCGGGCCGTCCACCGGCGCTCAACAGGCGCCGGCTGGGGCCACCTTAGCCCGCCTTGCGGTGCAGTGCAAAACCTGAATCGCACGCCACCACGATGACGGTTGCATGATGGCGCAATCTGCACCGTATCCATTTGGTGTCGCCGTTCGTATCCCAACGCTATGATGCGCCAATCTGTGAGGAGCGAACCATGCGATTCCACCCCATCCTGTTCACCCTGACCGCCGCGGCCTGTTTCGGCATGGCCCCGGCCCATGTCCATCGAGCCCAGGCCCAGCCGGGCCCCGATGTCATCGTCGATGCCTTCGAGGGCGCGCTTGGCCCCATCACCACCGCCCGCCCCAGCCATGGCAAGGGCTATTGCGCCGCCGGCCAGTTCGTGGCGACGGCCGAGGGCACCCGGCTTTCCGTGGCGCCGGTGTTCAACGGCCAGCCGGTGCCGGCCATCATCCGCTTCGGCGTGGGTGGGCCCAATGCCCGCGTGGCCGACACCGCCCGCACCACCCGCGGCCTCGCGATCCGCATGGAAACCCCGGCCGGGGACATCTGGGATTCCGCCAGCATCTCAGTGCCCATCTTCGGCGCGCCGACGGCCGAGGTCTTCGTGGCCAACCTCGCCGTCCGCCGCCTGGGCCCGAACGGCACGCCGCCGGACGCCGCGGCGGTGGCCGCCTTCGTCGCCGCCAACCCCTCCGTCACCCTGCAGGGCCGCTGGCTGGTCGCCAATACGCCGCCGGCGAGCTTCGCCACCACGCCCTATTGGGGGGTGAACGCCTTCCGCTTCCAGGGCGCCGACAACACGGTGCGGATCGCCCGCTGGGTGTTCGAGCCACGCGCGGGGGTGGAGCGCCTGACGGCGGAGCAATTGACGAGCATGCCGGCCGAATTCCTGGCCGACGAGCTGCGCCGGCGGGTGGCGACAGCGCCCGTCGAATTCGACATGGTGCTGCAATTCCCGGCCGCTGGCGATGATGTGAACAACCCCACCATCGCCTGGCCCGATGACCGCCCCCGCGCCGTGGTCGGCCGGCTGACGGTGCGCGAGGTGGCGCCCGGCCCAGGCGGCGCCTGCGATCCGATCAGCTACATGACGCTGGACCAGGAGCCGGGCATCGCCCTCAGCGACGACCCGACGCTGGCGGTTCGCGCTGGCTCCTATGCGGTGTCGTTGTCGCGGCGGACGCGTTGAACGCAGCGGCGGCCCGCCGCGGCTTGGCGTGGCTGCCGCTTCTCCGCCTGGCCTGGGTCGTGTTGGCCTGGGTCCCGCTGGCCTGGGTCACGCTGGCCTGGGTCACGCTGGCCTGGGTCCCGCTGGCCTGGGTCCCGCTGGCCTGGGTCACGCCGGCCGCCGCCCAACCGGCGCCGGAGACGCTGCGGGTCATCACCGGCTACGCCGCGCCCTTCGTGCGGCTGCCCGGCACGCCCGTCTCGGGCTTCAGCATCGAGGTCTGGCAGGAGGTGGCGCGGCGGATGGGCGTGGCAACGGTGTGGACCGTGCTGCCCGATCTCAGCGACGAGGCGCAGCTCGCCGCCGTCACCGATGGCCGGGCGGATGTCGCGATCTCCGCGCTGACCATCACCGCCGAGCGCGAGGCGCGGGTCGATTTCAGCACACCCTATGTCGAGAGCGGACTGCGCATTTTGGCGGCCCACGAGGATGGCGGGGTGCTGCAAGGCACGCTGAACACCCTGGCCTCGCCCGCCATGCTGGGGCTGGTGGTGCTGGGTGTTCTGCTGGTGCTGGCGCTGGCGCATGTTCTGTGGCTGGTCGAAAGGCGGCATAACCCGGCCTTCCAGCGGGGCTATTTCAGCGGGATCGCCGAGGGGCTCTGGGGCACCTGGCTGATCTTCGCCACCGGCGAGCATGGCGACAGGGATACGCCCCGCGTGGTGAAGCGGCTCTCCGTGGGCGCGATGTGGCTGATGGGGGTGCTGTTCATCGCCCAGCTCACGGCCATGGTCACCTCCGGGCTGACGGTGCAGCAGCTGCGCTCGGGCATCGAGGGGCCGGCGGATCTGCCTGGCAAGATCATCGCCACCGCTCCGGGCAGCGTGGCCGCCGCCTGGCTGACCGACCGCGGGCTGCCCTTCGTCCCGGTAACGGAATCGGAGGCCGCCTACGCCATGCTGATCCGGGGCGAGATCCAGGCCATCGTCTACGGTGCGGCACAGCTGGAACACTGGCTGGCCACGCGCGGGCCGAGCCAGGCCAGCCTGGTCGGGCCGGTGTTCCGGCCGCAGCACTATGGCATCGCCATGGCCCAGGGCAGCCCGCTGCGGGAGCGGATCAACGCGGCGCTGTTGGCGATGCAGGAGGATGGCACGGCGGAGGAGATCGCGGCGCGCTGGTTCGGGGCGCGGCGGTAGCGGGGTGCCAAAAAACGTCTCCCCGAGCGCTGGACGGGGCGCTGCCCCTTCCAGACCTTCCCCGCCAGGAGCCTGGGGCTCCTGGACCGCCGTGGAATTTTCGCGAGCCGTCAGCCGCGCTTTTTCATCTTCTTGGGGTCCCAGCCGCCGCCGCCGGGGCCCATGGGCTTGGGCTTCCATGCCTCCTTTTTGCCGCGCGTGGGCTTGGCCGGCGTGCTCTCGCGCAAGGATCGCCCAGCCTCGTTCGGCGCCATGGTGCCGGTGGCGATGCCCAGCTCCAGCGCCTCCAGCCGCTTGATCTCGTCGCGCAGCCGCGCCGCGGTCTCGAATTCCAGATCGGCGGCGGCGGCGCGCATCTTCTTCTCCAGTTCGGCGATGCTGGCGCGCAGATCCTTGCCGACGAAATTCATCGAGGCATCGCCCTCGCTCGCCTCCACCGTCACGTAATCGCCCTGCGAGATATCCTTCAGCACATCGGAGATGTCGCGGGTGATCGAGGTCGGCGTGATGCCGTGCTCGGTGTTGTAGGCGATCTGGCGGGTGCGGCGGCGCTCGGTCTCGCCGAGTGCCTTCTTCATGCTCTCCGTCATCCGGTCGGCGTAGAGGATGACCCGGCCCTCGGCATTGCGCGCGGCGCGGCCGATGGTCTGGATCAGCGAGGTCACGCTGCGCAGAAACCCCTCCTTGTCGGCGTCGAGGATGGCGACGAGGCGGCATTCGGGGATGTCCAGCCCCTCGCGCAGCAGGTTGATGCCCACCAGCACATCGAAGCCGCCGCGCCGCAGGTCGCGAATGATTTCGATGCGTTCCAGCGTATCGACGTCCGAGTGCAGATAGCGCACGCGGATGCCCGCCTCGGTCATGTATTCCGTGAGATCCTCGGCCATGCGCTTGGTCAGCACGGTGACGAGGATGCGGCCGCCCTGCAGCGTCACCTGCCGCACCTCGGCCAGCAGATCATCCACCTGGCCCTCGACGGGGCGGATGTCGCAGACGGGGTCGACCAGGCCGGTCGGGCGGATCACCTGCTCGACGAAGACGCCGCCGGTGCGCTCCATTTCCCAGGGGCCGGGGGTGGCCGAGACGAAGACGGTCTGCGGCCGGAAGGCCTCCCATTCCTCGAAGCGCAGCGGGCGGTTGTCGATGCAGCTCGGCAGGCGGAAACCGTGCTCGGCCAGGATCGCCTTGCGGGCAAAGTCGCCCCGGAACATGCCGCCGATCTGCGGCACGGTGACATGGCTTTCATCGACGATCAGCAGTGCATTGTCGGGCAGATATTCGAAGAGCGTCGGCGGCGGTTCGCCCGGATTGCGGCCTGAGAGGTAGCGGGAATAGTTCTCGATGCCTTTGCAGGAGCCGGTGGTCTCCATCATTTCCATGTCGAAGACGGTGCGCTGTTCCAGGCGTTGCGCCTCCAGCAGGCGGCCGGCGGCGTGCAGTTCCTCCAGCCGGATCTTCAGCTCCGCCTTGATGCGCTGCACGGCCTGGCTCAACGTGGGGCGCGGCGTGACGTAGTGGCTGTTGGCGTAGATGCTGATCTTTTCCAGCTCGCCGGTGATCTCGCCGGTCAGCGGGTCGAATTCGCGGATGCTGTCCACCTCGTCGCCAAACAGCGAGACGCGCCATGCGCGGTCTTCCAGCTGCGACGGCCAGAGGTCGATGTTTTCCCCGCGGACGCGAAAACAGCCGCGGGCAAAGGCCATGTCGTTGCGCCGGTATTGCTGCTCGACGAGGCCCTTCACCAGAAGATCACGATCAATGCGGCCGCCCTGCTCCAGCTTCACCACCATCTTCGAATAGGTTTCGACCGAGCCGATGCCGTAGATGCAGCTCACGCTCGCCACGATGATCGCGTCATTGCGTTCCAGCAGCGCCTGGGTGGCGGAGTGCCGCATCCGGTCGATCTGTTCGTTGATCTGGCTGTCTTTTTCGATGTAGGTGTCGGTCCGCGGCACATAGGCCTCGGGCTGGTAGTAGTCGTAGTAGCTGACGAAGTACTCAACGGCGTTGTTGGGGAAAAAGCTCTTCATCTCGCCATAGAGCTGCGCCGCCAGCGTCTTGTTCGGCGCCAGGATCAAGGTCGGCTTCTGCACCGCCTCCACCACCTTCGCCATGGTGAAGGTTTTCCCCGACCCGGTGACGCCCAGCAGCACCTGGTCCCGGTCGCCACCCTCGACGCCGGTGATCAGCTCACGGATGGCATTGGGCTGGTCGCCATTCGGCTCGAAGGGGCTGACCACCTCCAGCCGCCGCAGATATTCCGGCGCGGGGCGCGCGGGCGGGATGAAGGTGACGGGGGTGAAGCTGACATTCATGCCCCCAATATATGCCCCCGCCCCGGCGGAACAATCAGCCGAAGGGCAGGCGATACCCCGCCTCATGCCAGGGCGTGGCGACGAGGCGGCCAGTGGTGGACAGCGTGATATAGGCCGTGCGCATGTCATCGCCGCCGAAGCAGATATTGGTCGGCATCAGCTCCGGCATTTTTTCGACATGCACGATCTCGCCAGCGGGCGAGACGGTGGTGATCTCCCCGCTCACCAGCGTGGCAACGACGATATTGCCCGAGGCCGCTACAGCCAGCGAATCCAGCCGCCGGAAGCCCGGAAACTGGCAGAGGAGCCGGCCACCATGGCTGCTCGGCCAGGGCGCCTTCGCAAGCTTGCCCGGCCCCTCGACATCCCAGGCCCAGAGGCGGCCAGTCTCGGTCTCCGCGATATAGAGAACCTTGCCATCCGGGCTGAGGCCGATGCCGTTCGCACCGCCCGCCACCGGAAACGCCGCCTCGACAATCCGGCTGCCATCCACCGCCGCCCAATAGACGCCGCCATGGTCGCGATCACGCGCCCGGGATTTGCCGAGATCGGAAAACCAGAAGCCGCCATTCGGGTCGAAGACGATGTCGTTCGGCCCCTTCAGGCGATGCTCGCCGCAACGGTCATACAGCACCGTCAGCGCGCCGGACTGCACATCCAGCACCTCGATCCGCCCGCCGGCATAATCCGGCGCCTGGCCGATGGGGCGCAGCATGCCCGGCGCGTCATGCCAGGCGAAACCGCCATTGTTGCAGATGAACAGTTTTCCGCCCGGGCCCAGCGCCATGCCATTGGGCCCACCCCTCAGCTTGGCCAGCATGGTCTTGGTGCCATCAGGCGCCACCTGGGTGATGCGCCCGGCCTCGATCTCGACCAGCGCCACCGCGCCACCCGGCATCACCACAGGGCCCTCGGGGAAGCGAAGGCCATTTGCCAGTTCCTGCATGCACATTTCCTCTGTGTTGCGGCCAGCATGGCCCGCCCGCCGGCTTGACGCCAGCGCCCCCAGCCGGCGCAGTGCGGGTCATGGATCCCGTCACCCTCGCCGTCCTCGACAACCGCCTGCGCGCCATCGTGGAGGAAATGGGGGAAGCGATGCTGCGGACCTCCTACAGCCAGATCCTCAACTCCTCACGCGATTTCTCGGTGGCGCTGTGCGGGCCGGATGGCGGGCTGGTGGCGCAGGCCGACCACGTCCCGGTGCATGTCGGCGCACTCCGCTTCGCGGTGGAAGCGACGCTGGAGCAGTTCCCCGCCCCCCGCGATGGCGACATTTTTTTGCTGAACGACCCCTATAATGGCGGCTCGCACCTGCCCGACCTCACCATCATGCTGCCGGTGTTCGCGGAGGGTGCCCGCTGCTTCTTCGCCGTCGTCCGCGCCCATGTGCCCGATATCGGCGGCGCCACGCATGGCGGCTACAACCCCGGCGCCACCGATATCTGGTCCGAGGGCGTCCGCATCCCGCCCATCCGCCTGGGCGAGGATGGCGGGCTGCGGGACGACCTCATCCGCATGCTCTGCGCCAACACCCGCGTGCCACGCGATGTGCGGGGCGACCTCATGGCCATGGTCGGCGCCGCGCGCGTGGGGGCGGCCCGCGTTTCGGCGCTGCTGGCCCAGCATGGCAGGGCTTCGCTGATGACCGCCGTATCGGAAATCCTGGATCTGTCGGAAGCCCATGCCCGCCGTATCCTCGCCTCCTGGCCGGATGGGTCCTGGACCGGCGAGGCCACCCTCGATGATGACGGCCATGGCCGGCAAAACATCGTGATCCGCGCAACCTGCACAAAATCCGGCAGCGACCTGCATGTCGATCTCAGCGCCTCCGATGACGAGGCGGTGGGGATCGTGAACTCCTCCTATCCCAACATGCGCTCGGCGGTGGCGATGGCCTTCGCCTATCTCCTCGATGCCGACGTCTCGAAGAATGATGGCGCCTTCCGCCCGCTCCGCGTCACGGCACGGGAGGGCAGCATCGTCTGGGCGCATGAGGGGCGGCCGGTCACGCTCTGCACCTCACACCCCGGCAATGAGATCGTGGAGGCCATCATCCGCGCCATGCAGCACGCCTGCCCGGACCGCGTGATGGGCGGCTGGGGGAGGCGTTTTCGCGTGGCCATCCAGGGCCGTGCGCCGGGGGGCAAGCCCTTCGTCTGGCACCTCTTCCATGCCAGGCCGGGCGGCGGGGCGAGTGCCACCGGCGATGGCTGGAACACCGCCGGAGAATGGCACAGCGCGGGCGGCCTGAAATTCGGCAGCATCGAACAGGCCGAGGCCCGCTTTCCGCTGTTGTTCGAGCACCATGAATTCCGCGCCAATTCCGGCGGCGGGGGCCAGCACCGCGGCGGCACCGGCGCCGAGCTGCGGCTGCGGGTGGAGGCCGAGGGCACATCCCTCGCCAATACCGCGGGCGACGGCGCCTTCCACGGCTCGGCCGGCGTGATGGGCGGGCAGGACAGCCAACCCCACCACTATGTGCTGCGCGGCGCCGACGGCAGTTCCCGCGTGCTGCGCACCAAGGAGGTCGGCGTACCGATCCAGCCCGGCGATGTGCTGCACCTCCAATCGGCCGGTGGTGGCGGCTGGGGTGACCCGGGCAAGCGCTCGCCGGAAGCCGCCGCGCGCGACGCCGTCGAGGGCTACACGGCATGAGCTGGCGCATCGGCATCGACGTGGGCGGCACCTTCACTGATGTTGTCGCCATCGCCCCGGATGGCGCGGCCTGGCTGGCCAAGGCCGCCAGCACGCCCTCCGACCAGTCGGAAGGCGTGCTCGCCGGCCTGCAGAACCTGGCCGACGCCGCAGGCCTGCCGCTCACCACCCTGCTGGCCGGCACCGAGCGCATCGTCCACGGCACCACCGTCGCCACCAACGCCCTGCTGGAACGCAAGGGTGCGCGCGTCGCCATGCTCACCACCGAGGGCCATCGCGACGTGGTCGAAATGCGCGAAGGGCTGAAGCCCGAGCGCTACAACCTCCGCAACACCCCGCCCCCGCCCCTGGTGCCGCGCAGCCGCCGCTTTGGCGTGCGCGAACGCCTGCGCGCCAATGGCGAGGCCGAAACCGCGCTGGACCCGGAAAGCCTGGCGGCGGCCATCGAGGCCGCGCGGGGTGCGGAAGCCGTGGCCATCTGCTTCCTGCACGCCTGGCGCGACCCCAGGCACGAAAACGCCGCCGCCGATGCGGTGCGCGCCGCCCTGCCCGGAATCTTCGTCACCACCAGCAGCGAGGTGCTGCCGGAAATCAAGGAATTCGAGCGTTTTTCGACCACCGCGGTAAATGCCTATGTCGGCCCGGTGGTCTCCCGCTATCTCGGCCGTCTGGGCGAGCGGCTGGTGGAGGCCGGATATGCCGGCCCGGTCTTCGTCATCCTCAGCCATGGCGGCGTGGCGCCGCTGGAGGACGCAGCACGCCTGGCGGTGGGCACGGCGCTCTCCGGCCCTGCCGGCGGGGTGGCGGCGGCGGTGGCGCTGTCGCGCGGCGGCATGGCCGATCCGCCCGATGGCCGCAGGGGCGAAGGCCCCGCAGGCCCGAATCGGTCGGACACCATCGTCACCTTCGACATGGGCGGCACCTCCACCGACATCGCCCTGGTGACCCAGGGTGCCGCCACGCTGGGCCGCGGGCGCGAGGTCGGCGGCGAGCGCATCGCGCTCGAAAGCCTGGATATCGTGACACTCGGCGCCGGCGGCGGCTCCATCGCCTCGCTCGGCGCCAGCGGCACCATGCAGGTCGGCCCGCGCAGCGCCGGCGCCCGCCCCGGGCCCGCCTGCTATGGCCGCGGCGGCACCGAGCCCACCGTCACCGACGCCAATCTCCTGCTGGGCTATCTCAACGCCGGCAGTTTCCTCGGCGGCGCCCAGAAACTGGACCGCGCCGCCGCCGATGCCGCCATGGCAGCGCTGGCCGGCGCGCTGCACATCACGCCGCTGGACACGGCGGCCGGCATCTACCGCCTGGTCAATGCCCGCATGGCCGATGGCGTGCGCGTCGCCACCGTGCGCCGCGGCGTAGACCCGCGCGGCGCCACCCTGCTGGCTTTCGGCGGTGCGGCCGGGCTGCATGCCTCGGCCGTGGCGCGGGACCTCGGCATGCGGCACTACGCCGTGCCGCTTTTCGCCGCCGGGCTTTCGGCCTGGGGCATGCTGCGCACCGATCTGCGCTTCGAGGTCACCCGCAGCGTCAACGCCATGCCGGGCGATGCCGAGCTCCGCACCCTCTTCGCCACCCAGGAAGCCCATTCCCGCGCCCGCATGAAAACCTGGTTCCAGGGCGAGATCACCGCCACCCGATCGGCCGATATGCGCTATGGCGATCAGGTTTTCGAGGTTTCGGTCAATCTCGACGGGCTCGATTGGGACGCGCCGGATATCGCGGCACGGGTCAAGGCCGCCTTCCATGCCCAGCACAAGGCGCTCTTCACCTATGACCTGCCGGCGGATGAGGTGGTGCTGGTGAACGCCCGCGTCGCCGCCCTGGGCAAGCTTTCGGGCGATGCCGGGCGGATGCCGGCCTTGCCGCCCAGCCCCCCCGCCCGCCGCCGCGTCTTCCTCGGCAGCTGGCAGGAGGTGGATGTCCACAGCTTCGGCGGTCTCTCCGATGGCGCGACCATCGCGGGCCCCGCCATCGTCGAAAGCGCCACCACCACAATCCTCCTGCTGCCCGGCGATCAGGCCCGCTGGGATGGCCGGGGCTGGCTGATGGTCGCGCTGCCACAAGGGGAAACATCATGAAACGCCGCCACCTCGCCCTCCTGCCCCTCGCGGGCGCTGCCCACGCGCAATGGCAGCCCGAGCGCTCCATCACCATGATCGTGGCCTTCGCCGCCGGTGGCGGCACCGATGCCGCGGCGCGCAGCATCGCTCGCTTCATGGAGCGTGACCTGGGCCAGCCCGTCGTCGTGCTGAACCGCCCCGGCGCGGGGGGTGAGATCGGCTTCGCCGAACTCGCCCGCGCCCGTCCCGACGGGCTGACCATCGGCTTCATCAACACGCCGCACATCGTCACCCTGCCGATGGAGCGCCAGGCGCGTTTCCGCCTCGAGGATTTTTCCCTCATCGGCAATATCGTCGATGACCCGGGCGGGCTCTGGGTCCGCACCGACAGCGATATTCGCAGTTTTGCCGACCTCATCGCCGCCGCCCGCGCGCGGCCGGAGACCATCAGCTACGGCACCACCGGCGTGGGCTCGGACGACCACCTGGCGGTGCTGGCGCTGGAACGCGCCACGGGCACGAAATTCCTGCACATCCCCTTCGCCGGCAGCGCGCAGGTGAAGCAGAACCTGATCTCGCGCGCCATCCAGCTGGGCAGCATGAACATGGCCGAGGCGGTGAACGAGATGCGCCAGGGCGTGCTGCGGCCGCTGGCCCAGATGGGTGCCACGCGCTGGGAGAGCACGCCCGACGTGCCCACCCTGCGCGAGCTGGGCCATGACGTGGTCGAGGGCAGCATGCGCGGCATGGCCGCACCCGCGGGCCTCGCACCGGAGGTGCTGGCCCGCCTCGCGCTGTCCGTCCGGCGCACGGTGGAGAACCCGGATTTCCAGGCCGCCGCCCGCACCCAGGCGCTGCCGCTGCGCTTTCTCGAACCCGCGGCCTATCTGGCGGAGCTGCAGGCGCTGCGCGTGGGCTATCAGGCGCTGTGGAACCGGCACCCGTGGCGCGAATGACGGAGAACATCCTCTCCATCCAGTCCTGGGTGAGCTACGGCCATGTCGGCAATGCCTCGGCGGTGTTTCCGCTGCAAAGGCTGGGCGCCGAGGTCTGGGCGGTGAACACCGTGCAGTTCAGCAACCACACCGGCTATGGCGCCTGGCGCGGCCAGGTTTTTTCGGGCGACCTCGTGCGCGAATGCGTGGCCGGCATCGCCGATCGCGGCGTGCTGGGCCGCTGTGATGCCGTGCTCTCGGGCTATGTCGGCGGTGCCGATATCGGCGATGCGATCCTGGACGCCGTGGCACAGGTGAAGGCGGCCAACCCGGCGGCGCTCTATTGCTGCGACCCGGTGATCGGCGATGACGGCCGCGGCGTCTATGTCCGCCCCGGCATTGCCGAGTTCTTTCGGGACCGCGCTCTGGCTTTGGCTGATATCGCGACGCCCAACCGCTTCGAGCTGGAATGGCTGACCGGGCGCAGCATCGCCTCGCTGGATGATGCCAAATCCGCCATCGCAGCCCTGCAGGCGATGGGGCCGCGCTGCGTGCTGCTGACAAGTTTTGAAAGCCAGCCTAGCTCCATCGGCATGGTGGCGGCCGAGGGGGGCGGCTTCTGGCACCTCGAAACCCCGCTTCTGCCACTGTCGATCAATGGCGCGGGGGATGCGATCTGCGCGCTCTTCCTGCTGCACCGCATGCGGACCGGCAGCGCGGCCGCGGCGCTCTCGGCCGCGGCGTCATCGGTCTATGGCCTGCTCCGGCGCACGGCCGAGGCGGGGTCGCGGGAAATCCTCACCGTGGCGGCGCAGGGGGAATTCGTCTCGCCCAGCCAGGCCTTCACCGCCATGGCGGTGTGAGAGGGCGCTACCAGCCGCGGTAGCCGCCTTCGCGCCATTGGGCACGGCGCCATTCCCGGCGCTGCTCATGCTCCTGCTGGATGCGCCAGGCTTCCTGGCGGGCGGCCTCGGCGATGCGGGCTTCGTCGCGCTCGCGGCGCCATTCCTGGCGCCGGCGCCAGTCGGGCTGGCCGAAGCCGGAGCCAGGGCCGCCATAGCCCGGGGCACCATACCCCTGAGCGCCGTAGCCCTGTGTGACATACTCCTGGGCGCCATCCCCCTGGGCGCCATCCCCCTGGGCGCCATCCCCCTGGGCGCCAAACCCCTGGGCATAAGGCTGAAAGGCCCTGGCCGGGCCGGCCATGCTGGTCACGATGCCGGTGGCGAGGATTGCAGCGGCGATGAATGAACGGATCATCTGACACCTCCTTGGTGACGAGGATGGTGTAGCGGCGCCTGATGGCCTTTCTCGGCCGGGATCGTGTTCGCGCCGTGGCAGCGCGTTCAGCCGATCAGCTTGACCCCCACCAGCGCCAGCAGCGTGATCCACAGCGTGCTGGCCACGCCGAGGAAGAGCGGCGCCACCCCCCGCGCCTTCAGCGCCTTCAGGTCGGTGGAAAAGCCCAAGGCCGCGACACTGGCCGCCAGCATCAGCGGCACCAGGAACCGGCTGGCCTGTACCGCCTCGGCCGGCACCAGCCCCGTGCTGCCCAGCACCACCAGCCCCAGGAAACCGAAGGCGAACCAGGGGACCGGAGCCTTCACCGCCGCCGCCTCGCCGCCCGCTTGCCGCGCCACCCACCAACCCAGAGCCAGCACCGCCGGCGCCAGCAGAAAGACGCGGGCAAGCTTCATCACCGTGCCGCTTTGCGACGCCTCGGGCCCGCCAGCCGCCGCGGCACCCACCGCCTGCACCACCTCATGAATGGCCGCCCCCGACCACAGCCCGTATTCGCGCGCCGAAAGCCCCAGCGGCCCGGCGAGGGCCGGAAAAATCAGTAGCGCCGCCGTGCCGCAGAGCGTGATCACCGCCAGCGCATAGGTCACATCCTCATCCCGCCCACGCGCCACCTGGTTGGCGGCAACGATGGCCGAGGCACCGCAGATCGCCGTCCCCGTCCCCACCAGCTGCGAGAGCGCCCGGTCCACCCCCAGCACGCCGCCCAGCCAGATCGTGAAGGGCAGCGTCGTCGCCACCACCACAACCGCCAACACCAACGCCCCCGGCCCGAGCGCCCAGAGCATGCCCAACGTCACCTGCAGCCCCAGCAGCACGATGGCAGCCCGCAGCACCGGCCGCACGGCATAGGCCACGCCCGCCTTCATCGCCGGCGTCGGCCCCATCACCGCCCGCCAGGCGATACCGATGACCAGCGCCACCACCACAGGGTTCAGCGCCGCGATGCCCGTGGCATTGCGCACCATGATCGCCACCGCCGCCACCGCGAAGCAGAAGGCCAGGCCCGGCGCCAGCCCGCGCATCCGTTGCATGAAGGGTTGCGAGGAGGTGGTGGCGACAGGGGCGGCCATGTGGAATCCAGCTGAAATGTCAGGCCGCCACACTTCGCCGAAGCCCAAGCCTCGTCAAGTTGCACCGGGGCCGGGCGGCGTTCATGCTGGCCGCATGATCAAGCCCGCCCTCGCCTTCCTCGCCCTCCTGCTGCCCGGCATCGCCGCGGCGCAGATGGCCTCGCCCGGCCCCACCCTCGCCCAGGTCCGCGCGCGGGACATGCTGGTCTGCGGCACCTCCACGGGGGCTGCCGGCTTCTCCATGCCCGACAGCCGGGGCGAATATCGCGGCATCGACAATGACATCTGCCGCGCCATCACCGCCGCCGTGCTGGGTGACGCCGCCAAGGTGCGCTGGGTGCCACTCACCACCCAGGCGCGGCTGCCCGCGCTGCAATCCGGCCAGATCGACGTCCTCGCCCGCACCGTCACCTGGACGCATGTGCGCGACACCGCCAATGGCCTGAATTTCACCGCCATATCCTTTTATGACGGCCAGGGCTTCATGCTGCGCCGCAGCCTCGGCATCACACGGGCGACCGAATTGCGCGGCGCATCGATCTGCGTCGTCGCCGGCTCGACCAATGAGCTCAACCTCGCCGACTGGGCGCGGGTGAACAACATTCAATACTCGCCCGTGGTGTTCGAGCAGAATGACGAGGCGCGGCGCAGCTACCTCGCCGGCCGCTGCGACGCCTATTCCACCGATGCCAGCCAGCTCGCCGGCCTGCGCGCCAGCTTCCCCACCCCCGATGACCACGTGATCCTGGCCGACATCATCAGCAAGGAGCCGCACAGCCCGGTGGTGCGCCATGGCGATGACCAGTGGTTCGACATCATCCGCTGGACCTTCTTCGCCCTGCTGACGGCCGAGGAACTGGGCATCACCCAGGCCAATGTGGACAGTTTCCTGACCAGCACGAATCCCGAGATCCGCCGCCTGCTGGGAATGGCCGGCGACCATGGGCCGATGATGGGGCTGGACCGGCGCTGGGCCTACAACGCCATCCGCGCTGTGGGGAATTATGGTGAGATCTTCGAACGCCACCTCGGCGCGGGCAGCCCGATCGGGCTGCGGCGGGGGATGAACGCACTCTATACCCAGGGCGGGCTGATGTACGCGCCGCCGATCCGCTGAAGGAGAGAGACATGCTCACACGACGCAGCACCCTGGCCGCGGCCCTCGCGCTCCCGGCCCTCGGCGGCACCGCCCAGGCGCAGGCCACGCTGGAATGGGTGGCGGGCTCGTTGGGCGGCGGCTGGTACACCATGGCAGCCGGCCTCGCCTCCCTCATCCGCGAGGAGAATCCGGACATCCAGATCCGCGTCGTGCCCGGCGGCGGCGTGGCCAACCCCACCCGCATCAACAACGGCCAGTCGCAGATGGGCTGGGGCATCGATGCCTTCTCCGCCGCCGCCTTCCGCGGTGAGGAGCCCTACAGCGCGGCCCATCCCCGCCTGCGCAGCCTGGGAACCGGCTATTCGCCGACCGACCATTATCTGCTGGGCCGCGCCGATGCCGGGCCCACCTCGATGCGCGAGATCCTGCTGCAGCGGAACCTGCGCATCGGTGCGCCGCAGCGCTCCAGCACCGACGAGATGACGCTGCAGCGCATCATGCGCTTCCTCGGCACCTCGCCCGAGGCTTTGCGCGCCAATGGCGGCCGCTACCTCAATGGCAGCTACAATGATGTGGGCGCGGCCTTCATCGATGGCCAGGTGGACTACATCTATGTCGCCCTTGCGCGCCCGGCGGCATTGCTGACGGAAATCGCCCAAGGGCGGCGCGCGGCAAAACTCTTCGCCTTCGATGCCGATATCAGCGCCCATCTCATCGAGCGCTACGCGTATACCCAGGCCAATGTGCCGCCCACGGCCTATCCGCAGCTGCTGCAGGCGGCCATCGACGTCACCGCCATGGACAGCGTGATCCTGCTGAACGAGACGGTGCCCGATGCGGTGGCCGAGGGCATCGCCCGCACCCTGATCCGCAACCGCGGCCAGCGCCTGGCCACCATCCACAATTCGATGGAGGCCTTCGACCCGGCGACGGCCTGGCGCTATGCCGGCGTGCCGCTGCATCCCGGTGGTGCCCGCGCCTTCCGCGCAGCGGGGGTGATGCCGGCTTGAGACAGCTGCCGGCCTGGGGGCGGCAGCTGGCCACGCTGTGGATGGCCGCCGCCGCCGCCGTGCATCTCTATTTCGGCGGCTTCGGCTTCCCCGAGCCGATCTCCATGCGTGGCTTTCACCTGCTGGTCTTCGTGCCGCCGCTCTTCCTGCTCTACCCCGCCTTCAAATCCTCGCCGCAGAACAGGCCCAGCCTGTTCGACTGGGCCTGGGCCATCGCCGCCGCCGCACCGCATGCCTGGGTGATGTGGAACTGGGACGTGGTCAGCGACCGCATGGAATATGTCGACCCCTTCGGTCCGCTCTACATGGCGCTCGGCATCGCGGCGATCGTCACCCTGCTGGAGGCGACGCGGCGCGCGGTGGAGCCCGGCCTCGCCTGGATGGTCGTGGCCAGCCTGGGCTACATGCAATGGGGCCATCACCTTCCCGGCGTGCTGAACACCCGCCCTTTCACGCCGGCCGAAATCGTCGAGGCGTCCTGGCTCGTGCCCACCGCGGGCGGGGTCTATGGGCCGCTGACCGGGATTGTCGCGACCACCATCGCGGTCTTCATCATCTTCGGCGCCTTCATGCAGGGCAGCGGCACAGGGCGGCTGTTTTCCAACCTCGGCGCCGCCGTGGCCGGGCGGTATTCCGGCGGGCCGGCCAAGGTCGCCGTCATCACCTCGGGCCTGTTCGGGACGATGAGCGGCAGCTCGGTCTCCAACGTCATCACCACCGGTGCCATGACCATCCCGCTGATGCAGAGGGTGGGTTACCGCCCGGCGGTCTCGGGCGGGATCGAGGCCGCGGCCAGCGTGGGCGGCGCGCTGATGCCCCCCGTCATGGGCGCCGCCGCCTTCGTGATGGCCGAGATCACCAATATCCCCTACGGCCAGATCATCACTGCCGCCGCCATCGGCGCGGTGCTGTACTATTTCGCCATCCTCATGGCCGTGCATTTCGAGGCGAAGCGCGCCGGCATGCAGCCCATGGCGCTGGCCGATATCCCGGCCTGGCGCGAGGTGCTGGCCGATGCCCACCTGGTGCTGCCCATCGGCGTGCTGGTCTGGCTGATGGCCGAGCGCTGGTCGGGCAACTACGCCGCATTCATGTCCACGCTCGCGATGATCGCCGTGTCGATGTTGCGCGCGCGAACGCGGATGGGGGCGCGGGCCATCCTCGACAGCCTGGCCAATGCCGGCCACACCATGGCGCCGCTGGCGGTCTCCATCGCGGGGGCGGGCATCGTCGTCTCGGCGCTGACGGCGACGGGCATGGTCGTGGCCTTCGGCGGCATCATCAAGGACCTCGCGGCGGGCTCGCTGCCGCTGCTGCTGGTGCTGCTGTGCCTGACGGTGCTGGTGCTGGGCATGGGGATCCCGACGACGCCGAGCTACATCATCGCCGCCGCCATCGGCGTGCCGCAGATCATCGAACTCGGCGGCCGGGCGCTGGGCTATTCACCGGCCGAGCTCATGCTGCCCGCGCATCTCTTCGTGTTCTATTTCGCGGTGATCGCCGATGCGACGCCGCCGGTGGCGGCAGCCGCCTTCGCCGCGGCCGCCATCGCCAAGGCCTCGCCCACCATCACCTCGCTGCATGCCACGCGCTTCGGGATCGCCGGCTTCACCGTGGGCTTCGCCTTCATCTACGACCCCGGGATCATGCTGCGCGGCAGCTGGTCCGAGATCATCCTGGCCGTCACCACCCAGCTGGCGGCGTTGACCGCGGTGACCGCGGCCTATGCCGGCTACCTGATGGCGCCGATGGGGCTGGGCCTGCGACTGGCGCTGGGCGTGGCCGGGCTGCTCGGCGCCTTCGCCTTCTTCCTGCCCGACGCCCAGCGCTGCGCCATTCCGGTGATGGCGCTGCTGCTGCTGGGCGGCGAACAGCTGGTCAGCGCTCGTAGAGAATCCGCGCCCTGATGGTGCCGGGCAGCGCCCGCATTTCCTCCAGGATGGCGGCGCCATCCCGCGTGGCCCCGGCGTCCACAACCACGTAACCGACCTCGCCATCGGTCTGCAGATACTGGCCGGCGATGTTCACGCCGCGGCTTGCAAAGATGTTGTTGATGCCTGTCAGGATGCCCGGGACATTGCGATGGACATGCATGAAGCGCGCCCCGGTGGCCTGGATCGGCAGTGTGACCTGCGGGAAATTCACCGCCCCCAACGTGCTGCCGGTATCGGAGTAGTCCGCCAGCTTCGCCGCCACCTCCTCGCCGATCCTGGCCTGCGCCTCCTCGGTGCTGCCACCGATATGCGGCGTGAGAATGACATTCTCGATCCCCTGCAACGGTGTTGCGAACACATCGCCATTCCGGGCAGGCTCCTCGGGAAACACATCCACCGCAGCGCCGGCGATCCGCCCCTCGCGCAACGCCACGGCCAAGGCCTGCAGATCCACCACCGTGCCGCGGGCATTGTTGATGAAGATGGCACCAGCCTTCATCTTGGCGATCTCGGCCGCCCCGATCATCCCCTCGGTCGACTGGGTCTCGGGCACATGCATCGTCACGATGTCCGACCAATGCAGCAGCTCATCGAGGCTGCCGCAGCGGCTGGCATTGCCCAGCGGCAGCTTGGCCACCACGTCCCAATAGATCACCCGCATGCCGAAGCCCTCGGCCAGGACCGAGAGCTGGCTGCCGATATTGCCATAACCCACGATGCCCAGCGTGCGGCCGCGCACCTCGCGATAGCCCTCCGCACTCTTCGACCACCCGCCCGCATGCGCCGCCACGCTTTTGGGGAAAACACCGCGCAGCAGACAAATGATCTCGCCCATCACCAGCTCGGCCACCGAGCGGGTGTTGGAGAAGGGCGCGTTGAACACGACCACGCCCAGCTCACGCGCCGCCCTCAGATCCACCTGGTTGGTGCCGATGCAGAAGCAGCCCACCGCCACCAGCCGGTCCGCCGCCTCCAGCACCTCGCGCGTCAGCTGCGTGCGGCTGCGAATGCCCAGGATATGCACGCCCTTCAAGGCCTCGATCAGCGCCTCGCCATCGAGCGCCTTGGGCAGGCGCGTGATCGTGGCATAGCCCTGCTCGGCGAAGAGGTTCACCGCGGTGTCGTTGATGCCCTCCAGCAGCAGGATCTTGATGCGATCCTTGGGCAGGGACAGGGTTTCGCTCATCATGTGTTGGCCAGCTCCGCCAGGACCTGCGCGAGCACACGGGTGCCGGCGGCCAGTTGATCGGGGGCGGAATATTCCGCGGGATTGTGCGAGATGCCGTCGCGACAAGGCACGAAGAGCATCCCGGTCGGGCAGAGCGGCACCATGAACTGCGCGTCGTGAAACGCGCCCGAGGGCATGCGCAGCGAGCTCAGCCCCTGCGCCCGCGCCGCGCGCTCCACCGCATCGACCACCAGCGGGCCGAAACTGGTGGGCATGGCGTTGAAACGCTCATGCACCACCGCCGTGCAATGCAGCAAGGCGGATTGGATCACACCCTCGATCGCATTGCCGCGCGCCTGCACCACGGCGCGGTCGGGATGGCGGAAATCGATCGAGAACCGCACCAGGTCGGCGACCGAATTGGAACTGTTCGGAAACACCTCCATCCGCGCCACGGTGAAGCGCAGCACATCCGAGGGGTCGCGCATCAACTGGTTCAGCGCGGTGATCGCGCGGATCGCATCCTGCATCGCGTCGCGCCGCATCGAGACGGGCGTGGTGCCGGCATGGTCGGAACGGCCATGGATCTCCACACTGAACCAGCGGCTACCCTGGATGCCCGTCACCACGCCGATATCGAGGTCACGCCCCTCCAGGATCGGCCCCTGCTCGATATGCGCCTCGATATAGGCATGCGGCGCCGGGCCCTCCACCACACCCAGCGGACGACGGGCGATATCCGCCTCACTCGCCAGATGCTCGGCCAGCGCATCGCCGAAGCGGGTGCCCTGCGTGTCCTCGATCGCATCCCAGGTCTCGGGCGGGGCGAAACCGGCATAGGCCATGGACCCCATGCAACCCGGCGCGAAACGCCCGCCCTCCTCATTGGTCCAGGCCACGACCTCGATCGGGCGCTTCGTGGTGATGCCAGCCTCCCGCAGGGCCTGCACCGCCTCCAGCCCCGCAATCACGCCATAAATGCCATCGAACCGGCCACCCTTGGGCTGGCTGTCCATGTGGCTGCCGGTCACCACCGGGGCCAACTCGGGCTCGGCACCCTCATGGCGCAGGAAGAGATTGCCCAGCCGGTCCACACTGGCCGTCAACCCCAAAGCCTCGCCCCAGCCGATGAACATGCGGCGCGCCTTGCGGTCCAACGGCGTCAAACAGGCGCGGTTCACCCCATCGCCCGGAATGGCCCCCAACTTGGCCATCTCCATCAGACGGTCCCACTGCCGCCCCTCGCTCACCGCCGCCACCAGATTGGGCGCCACCACGTCAGCCATCTCAGTCCATGCTCCTGCCAATGCGACGGCCTTGCGGGCCGGCGGGAAAGGGTGGCTCGGGCGGCCCGTCAGGGCGCTCTGCCCCCCGACACCCCCCGCAAAGGGCCGAAAGGCCCCTTGATCCCAATGAGTACATCGGTTGGTGGGGAGGGGGGCCACGCGGTCGCTTTTCGGCGAGACCACCTCTGTGCCCCCCTCCCCACCAACCGATCACCCGGTGTCCAGAGGCCTTTCGGCCTTTGGTGGGGGGTGCAGGGGGGCAAAGCCCCCTTGCGGGCAGCTTGCGCCGCCAGTTCTCGCCAGCCTGTTAAGCCCCCGCATGGGCTGGATCAAGGCTTGCGACGGCATGGCGTTTGCTGGGATGTTGCACTGCAATGAGGGGGTTGGGCTGATGGGTTTGTCGATGCATATTCTGGACACCGCGCAGGGGCGTCCTGGCCAGGGCATCGCCTTTGCCTTGTATCGGCTGCACGAGGATGGTCGGCGGGAGCAGTTGCGGGCTGGCGTCACCAATCATGATGGCCGGACGGAGACCTGGTTGCTAGCCCAGGACGAGTTGCGCAGCGGGTGTTACGAGATGCTCTATCAGATCGGCGCTTATTTCCGGGCCGCGGGCTTCCCGCTGGCGGAGCCCCCGTTTATCGACGAGGTCTGCCTGCGCTTCAATATTTCCGATGTGACGGTGCATTACCACGTGCCTCTACTGGTCTCGCCCTATGGCTACACGACCTACCGGGGCAGCTGATGGACACGGCCTATCTGGCCGAATGGGCCAATTTGTTGCTGCGTTGGTTGCATCTCATCGCCGGCATGGCGTGGATCGGCGCCAGTTTTTATTTCATGGGTCTCGACCAGTCGCTGAAGCCGGCCAAGGACGGCAATCCCCGCATCCGGGGCGAGCAATGGGCCGTGCATGGTGGTGGCTTCTACCACAAGCAGAAGTTCATCGAGGGTCCGGAGAAGCTGCCGGAGAAGCTCCACTGGTCGAAATGGGAGGCCTATTGGACCTGGATGAGCGGCTTCGCGCTGTTCGTTCTGATGTATTGGTTCCAGGCCAGCACCTATCTTATCGATCCCGACGTGGCCGATCTGGCGCCTTGGGAGGCGATTGCCATCTCCGCCGCCCTGCTGGTCGCCGCCTGGGTGGTCTATGACCTGATCTGTCGCACGCCGCTGGGTGACGACGGCATGGCCATGGCCATCATCGGCATCGTGGCTCTCGCCATCACCGCCTATGTCACCACGCGCATCTTCTCCGGCCGCGGCGCCTATCTGCAGGTCGGCGCCATGATCGGCACCATCATGGCGGCCAATGTGCTGATGGTGATCATGCCCGGCCAGCGAAAGATGGTGGCGGCCGTGGCCAATGGCACGCCCATCAACCCTCGATGGGGCGGCATGGGCAAGCAACGCAGCATCCACAACAACTATACCACCCTGCCCGTCATCTTCCTGATGATCAGCCCGCATTATCCGATGTTCTGGCAGCATCCGAAGGCCTGGCTGCTGCTGGTGGCCATGGCGCTGGCAGGGGCTCTGGTGCGGCAGTTCTTCAACCTGCGGCATCAGGGCGTCAGCGTCTATGATTTCTGGCTGGCCGGTGGCGTGGTCGTGGTCCTGGTGGCGGTCTTCATCGCGCCGCCGCGTGTCGCCGCCCCGGCGCATGGCGAGGCGCCACCCTTTGCCGAGGTGCAGTCCATCATGGTCCAGCGCTGTGTGGAGTGCCACCAGCCCCGGCCCAGCAACCCGGCCTTCGCGGCAGCGCCGAAGGGGGTGGTGCTGCACACCCCATCGCGCATCCAGCGCCAGGCGCAGGCCTGGGTGACGCAGGTGCGCAGCGAGGCGATGCCGCCCAACAATTCCACCGGGCTGACGGATGCGGAGCGTGCCCGGCTGCTGGCCTGGGTGGCGGCCGGCGCACGGGCGGATTAGGGGCCAGACCCCACCGGGATGCGGGCGTCCGGCCGGTCCCATGCGTCGCTGGCAGCGTCAGCGGCGCCCGCCGTTGCCAGCAGCAACGGCTTCGTCCCTTGAACGCCTTTGGCGTTGAACCCCTTCCATCAACACACAGGCCTCGGCCATCCATCCCGCATCCCATTGGGTTTGGACCCCCACCACCACCCCGCTTGCCACCCGTCGGGTAAACGGCGAGGCTTTCCGCCCAGGGAAGAATTTTCATGACAATGGCCTGCCGCACTGGCTCCGACACCCGCGCCGAAGGCCGGGCATGGCGCTGATCCAAACCATCAATCGGGTCCAGTTCGGCGCGGGCGCATTGGCCGAATTGCCGGCGGAGCTCGCCCTCGCCGGCATCGCGCGCCCGCTGGTTGTGACCGATGCCGGCGTGGTGGCGGCCGGCCTGCTGGACCGGCTGCTGGCGCTGCTGCCGCGGGGTATCGCCGTGCATGCGGCGGTGCCGCCGAACCCGAACGAGGCCGCCGTGCGCCTGGCCACCGCGGCCTATCGCGCCGGCGGCTGCGATGGCGTGGTGGGCCTGGGTGGCGGCTCGCCGCTCGATCTTGCCAAGGCGGTGGCGCTCTCGGCCACGCATGACGACGCCTCGCTGGCGCGCTACGCGGTGGTGGAGGGTGGCCTGGCCCGCATCACCGCCGCCGCCGCGCCGGTCATCGCCATCCCCACCACGGCGGGCACCGGCAGCGAGGTCAGCCGTGGCGCGCTGATCGTGATGGATGACGGGCGAAAACTCTCCATCGGCTCGCCGCATCTCGTCCCCCGCGCGGCAATCTGCGATCCGGAACTGACGCTCGGGCTGCCGCCGGGCCTGACGGCCGCCACCGGCATGGACGCCATGGCGCATTGCATCGAGACGCTGTGCTCGCCGCGCGACAATCCCGTGGCGGATGCGATCGCGTGCGATGGCCTGCGCCGCGCCTGGGCCGCCCTGCCCCGCGCCGTGGCCGATGGCGCGGATGCGACGGCACGACGGGAGATGATGCTGGCCTCGATGATGGGCGCGCTGGCGTTCCCCAAGGGATTGGGGGCGGTGCATGCGCTCTCCCATGCGCTGGGGTCGCTGGCCTGCAGCCCGCATCACGGCACGCTGAACGCGCTGCTATTGCCCGGTGTGCTGCGCTTCAATGCGCCGATACTCGGCGCCGTGCTGCCGGCGCTGGCCGAGGCCATGGCCCTGCCCGGCGGCGATGCCGAGACCCTGGCCCAGGCCATCACCCAGCTGAACCACCGCCTGAGCCTGCCCGCCGGGCTGCGCGACCTCGGCATCACCCTGGCCGACCTGTCGCCCGCCGCGGCAGGGGCGATGCGCGACCACCACCACCTCACCAATCCCCGGACTGCGAGCGAGGCGGATTACCGCGCCATCCTCCTCTCCGCCTTTCACGGAACCAGGCCATGACCGCCGAGACCATGTTCGAAAAGATCTGGAACCGCCACCGCGTGCTGGAGCGCGAGGACGGCCAGACGCTGCTCTATGTCGACCGCCACCTCGTTCATGACGGCTCCGCGCCCGCCTTCGAGATGCTGCGCGGCCGCGGCCTGAAACCCCGCGCGCCCGAGCGCATCTTCGCCACCCCCGACCATTACGTGCCGACCGACACGCGCGATGTCGCGGCCATCGAGAACGAAGAATATCGCGGCATGGTGGAAAGCCTCACGCGCAATGCCGCCGAGGGGGGCTTTGCATTGTTCGGCCTGAAGGACGACAAGCAGGGCATCGTGCATGTCGTGGGGCCGGAGACGGGGCTGACCCAGCCTGGCCAACTGCTCGTCTGCGGCGACAGCCACACCTCCACCCATGGCGCGCTGGGCGCATTGGCCTTTGGCATCGGCATGACGGAGGTGGCGCATGTGCTGGGCAGCCAGACGCTGTGGCAGCGCAGGCCAAAGACACTGCGCATCACCGTGGACGGCACGCTGGGGCGCGGCGTGACCGCCAAGGACGTGATCCTGCACATCATCGCCAGCATCGGTGCCGCGGGTGCCACCGGCCATGTCATCGAATATGCCGGCAGCGCCATTCGTGGGCTGTCGATGGAGGGGCGGCTGACGCTGTGCAACATGTCCATCGAAGCCGGCGGCCGTGCGGGCATGGTGGCGCCGGATGAGACCACCTTCGAATACCTCAAGGGCCGCGAATACGCGCCCAAGGGCGTGGAATGGGACCGCGCGGTGGAGCGTTGGCGGGCGCTGGCCAGCGACCCGGACGCTGTGTTCGACCGTGAGGTGGTGCTGGATGGCAACGCCATCGCGCCCATGGTGACCTGGGGCAATAGCCCGGAGGATGCGCTGCCGGTGGACGCGGCTCTGCCCGACCCCGAGGCCGCGCCCGACCCCGCCCGTCGCGCCGCGATGGAGGCGGCCTTCGCCTATATGGGCCTGACGCCCGGCGCGGCCCTGACAGACCTCACCGTGGACCGCGTCTTCATCGGCTCCTGCACCAACGGCCGCATCGAGGATATGCGCGCGGCCGCCGCCATCGCCCGCGGCCGCCGCGTGGCGGAGGGCGTTGTCGCCTGGGTCGTGCCCGGCTCGGCCCCCGTCAAACGCCAGGCGGAGGCGGAGGGGCTGGACCAGGTGTTTCGCGAGGCGGGGTTCGAGTGGCGCGAGGCGGGATGCTCGATGTGCCTGGGCACCAATGGCGAGATCGGCGCCCCGGGCCAGCGGATTGCCGCCACCTCCAACCGCAACTTCCGCGGCCGGCAGGGGCCGGGGGTGCGCACCCATCTCATGAGCCCGGCCATGGCGGCGGCGGCGGCGGTGATGGGCCATATCGCCGATGTGCGGGGGATGGGCTGATGGAGCCGTTTTCGACGCTCACCTCCAACGCCGTGCCCTTTGCGCGCGACAATATCGACACCGACCAGATCCTGCCCGCGCGCTACCTCCACCGCCCGCGTGACGACAATCACGGCGACTACCTCTTCCGCGATCTGCGTCAGACCGCGGATTTCCCGCTGAACCGGCCGGAATGGCAGGGCGCGCGAATCGCCCTCGGCGGGCGGAATTTCGCCTGCGGCTCGTCGCGCGAAAACGCGGTCTGGGCGCTGTATGATCACGGCGTGCGGGCGGTGATCGCGCCCTCCTATGGCGATATCTTCGCGACCAATTCGGTGAAGAACGGGCTGCTGCCGGTGGTGCTGCCCGAGGCGGTCGTGCAGGGTCTCATCGCCGCCACCGAGGCCGACCCGAACGCCGCCATCACCATCGACCTGCCGTCGCAGACGGTGACCGGCCCGGATGGCGCGGTCCACCATTTCGACATCGACCCCTTCAACAAGCGCTGCCTGCTGGAAGCGCTGGACGAGCTTGCCTTCACCCTGACCCATGCCGAGGAGATCGCCGCATTCGAACGGCGAATCGGCCGGGAAAACATTTAACCGGAGGAACGGATATGCGGATCTCTAGACGAATTTTCCTGGCCACGCCGCTGCTGTCGGTCTCGGCCCTGGCGCAATCGGAATGGCCCAACCGGCCGGTCCGCTGGATCGTGGCCTTCGCCGCCGGGGGTGCTGCCGACACCGCCGCGCGCTCCATCGCCGCCGACATGCAGGAGGCGCTGGGCCAGAGCATCGTCATCGAGAACCGCACGGGCGGAAATGCCGTCGTCGCCGCCTCGGCCACGCTGCAATCACCCGCGGATGGCTACACCTTCCTGGTCGATGCCGCGAACCAGCTGACCAATCCGCTGCTGATGCGCGATCTGCCCTTCGACTACCTCACCGCCTTCGCGCCGGTGACGCAGATCAGCTCCTTCCCCCAGGTCATCGCGGTGAAGCAGGATTTCCCGGCCCGCAACCTGGCGGAGTTCGTGGCCCATGCCCGCGCCAATCCCGGCACCGTCAGCGTCGGCACGCCGCCAGCCGCCGGCATGGCGCATCTGGCGCTGGCCGCCTTCGAGAAGGCGGCGGGTATCCGCCTCGTGCACGCCGCCTATCGCGGCGGCGCGGATGCGGCACGCGACATCATGTCGGGCAGCATCGATGCCGTGCTGATCACCACCTCCTCGGTGCGCCCGCCGGTGAATTCGGGCAAGGCGCGGGTGCTGGCGGTGACCAGCCTGGCCCGCATCCCCTCGCTGCCCGATGTGCCGACGATCGCGGAATCCGGCTATCCCGGCTTCGACGTGAATGACTGGAACGGGCTCTTCGCCGCGCGCGGCACACCGGCGCCGATCATCGCGCGCATGGCGGCGGTGGCCGCGGTCTCGGCGCGCTCAGCCGCGGTGCGGGCGCGGATGGATCCCGCCGGCGCCATCATGGTGGGCAATTCGCCCGATGAATTCGCCTCCTGGCTGGCGGCGCAGCGCGGCAATGCGGCCGATGTCATCCGCAGCGCTGGGATCACGCTGGGCTGATCGGGCATGATCCGTGGAAATGGCATCACCGGAACGGCGGCTCATCCCCGCGGCGGGTTTCAGCCTCGCAAGTGACAGGCGACGAAATGCCCGGGCGCGATCTCGCGCAGCTCGGGCACCTGCTCGGCACAGGGCGATGCCTTCGCCAACGGGCAGCGGGTGTGGAAATGGCAGCCGGTGGGCGGCTTCAACGGGCTCGGCACATCGCCCTTCAGCATGATCCGGCTGCGCTTCACCGTGGGGTCGGGGATGGGCACGGCGGAGAGCAGCGCCTCGGTATAGGGATGGGTCGGGCTGGTATAGAGATCGCGCGCCGTGGCGATCTCCACGATGCGGCCGAGATACATCACCGCCACCCGGTCGCTGATATGCTCCACCACCGAGAGATCATGCGCGATGAAGAGGAAGGTGAGGCCGAATTTCTCCTGCAGATCCTCGAGCAAGTTCACCACCTGCGCCTGCACCGAGACATCCAGCGCGCTCACCGGCTCATCGCAGACCACGAGGCGGGGTGAGACCGCCAGCGCGCGGGCGATGCCGATGCGCTGGCGCTGGCCGCCCGAGAATTCATGCGGGAAGCGGCGCATGTGGTCGGCGTTCAGGCCCACGGTTTCCAGCAACTCCGCCACCCGCTCCTCGCGCGCCGCGCGGGTCTTGGCCAGGCCATGGATGATCAGCGCCTCGGCGATGATGGCGCCCACATTCATCCGCGGATTGAGCGAGGCGAAGGGGTCCTGGAAGATGATCTGCATCTCGCGCCGCAGGGTGCCGAGATTGTCGTGGTCGAGTGCTGTGACGTCGCGGCCATCGAAGACAACCTGGCCGGAAGTCGGCTCGATCAGGCGCAGGATCAGCCGCCCGGTGGTGGACTTGCCGCAGCCCGATTCGCCGACGAGGCCCAACGTCTCGCCGGGCGCGAGATCGAAGCTAACCCCGCTCACGGCATGCACATGATCGACCGTGCGGCGCAGCAGCCCGCCCTTCACCGGGAAGCGCTTCACCAGATTTCGGACACTCAGCAGGGGTTCGGTCATAGGATGCAGGCCACCTTATGCCCGGGTGAGACTTCTCGCAGCGGCGGCTCGGCCGCGGTGCAGGCCTGCGTCGCGAAACGACAGCGCGCGGCGAAGCGGCAGCCCGGGGGCGGGTTGAGCAGGCTGGGCACGCTGCCCGGAATAGCCTCCAGCCGCCGGTGTTCCGTGGCCGCGAGGTCGATGCGCGGAATCGAGCGGATCAGCCCCTGGGTATAGGGGTGGCGCGGATTGGCGAAGAGCGCCTCCACCGGCGCCTCCTCCACGACCTTGCCGGCATACATCACCACCACGCGCTGCGCGGTTTCTGCCACCACGCCCATGGCATGGGTGATCAGCAGCACGGCCATGCCCAGGCGCTGCTTCATCTCGTTCATCAATTCGAGAATCTGGGCCTGGATGGTGACGTCGAGTGCCGTCGTCGGCTCATCGGCGATGAGCAGTTTCGGGTTGCAGGACAGCGCCATGGCGATCATCACGCGCTGGCGCATGCCGCCCGAGAACTGGTGCGGATAGTCGTGCACCCGGCGCGAAGCATTGGGGATCTGCACCAGCGCCAACATCTCGGCGGCCCGGTCCATCGCCGCGCGGCGTGACATTCCCTCATGCTCGCGCACCGTCTCGGCGATCTGCTGCCCCACGGTATAGACGGGGTTGAGCGACGTCATCGGCTCCTGGAAGACGATGCCTATCTGCTTGGCGCGGATCTTCCGCATCTCAAGCGGCGTGAGGGGGGCGAGGTCGCGGCCTTCGAACATCACGCGCCCGCCCGCGATGCGGCCGGGCGGCATGGCGATGAGCTTGAGCACGGTCATCGCGGTGACGGTCTTGCCGCAGCCGCTCTCGCCCACGACCGACAGCGTCTCGCCACGATCCACGCCAAAGCTCACGCCATCGACGGCGCGGACCATGCCGTCATCGGTATGGAAATGAACCTTGAGGTCCTCGATTTCGAGGAGGCGGGGGGCGCTCAAACCACGCGCCTCGGGTCCAGCGCATCGCGCAGGCCATCGCCCACGAAGTTGATGGTCAGCACGGTGAGGAAAATGGCGAGGCCGGGGAAGATCGCCCAATGCGGCGCGAAATCGAGATTGTCCTTGGCATCGAAAAGCAACCGCCCCCAGGTCGGCGTATCCGGCGGGAAGCCGAGGCCGAGGAAGGAGAGCGTGCTCTCAGCGATGATCGCCGCCGCGATGTCGATCGTCGCCGCCACGATCACCGGGCCCATCGAATTGGGCAGGATGTGCTGAGCCACGATGCGCAGGCGGGACGCACCCAGCGCGCGCGCGGCTTCCACGAATTCCTTCTCCCGCAGCGAGAAGAACTGTGCCCTCAGCAGCCGCGCCACCTGCATCCAGTTGAAGGCGCCGATGACGATGACGATGAGGATGAAGACGCCGAGCTCCTGCCCGACGATGCCGACCAGCGAGTCGCGGAAGAGGTAGATGATCAGCAGCAGCAGCGGCAGTTGCGGCAGCGACAGGAACAGGTCCGTCACCCACATCAGCGCCGCATCGGTCTTGCCGCCGGACATGCCGGCGATGGCGCCGACCAGCACGCCCACCACCAGCGCCACCGCCATGGCGGCGAAGCCCACCGCCAGCGAGATGCGCCCGCCATAGAGGATGCGCGCCAGCAGATCCTGCCCCAGATCGTCATTGCCGAGAGGGTGGTCCCAGGACGGCCCGGCCAGGCGCAGCGAGAAGTCGATCTCGTCGATCGGCAGGGTCCAGAACAGCGGCCCCACGACCACCGCCAGGATCAGCATGGCCAGGATGGCGGCGCTCACCACCGCAAGGCGGTGCTTGCGGAAGCGCCGCCACGCCTCGCGCCAGGGGCCGACCTGCGGGCGCCGCGCGCCCGCCGGGCTAGCGATAGCTGATGCGGGGGTCGAGCCAGCCATAAAGCACATCCGCGATGAGGTTGAAGAGAATCACCAGGCAGGCGAGGACGAAAGTCACCGCCATGATCACCGGCGTGTCGTTCGACAGCACGGCGGTGATCAGCAGCGAGCCGATGCCGGGCACGCGAAAGATCTGCTCGGTCACGATGGCGCCGCCGAACACCGCGGGCATCTGCAGCGCCAGCAAGGTGACAACAGGGATCATGGCGTTGCGCACGACATGACGCATCGTGACCGAGCCTTCGGAAATACCCTTGGCGCGGGCGGTGGTGACGTGGTCGAGCCGGATCACATCGAGCACCGAGGCGCGCACGAAGCGCACAAGCGTGGCCCCCTGGAACAGGCCGAGCACGGTGATGGGCATGATGGATTGCTTGAACTGCGCCCACCACCATTGCCAGCCCGTCGCCTCGATCTGGCTGCGGAAGACGAAGGGCAGCCAGTCGAGATGGATCGAGAACAGCATGATCAGCAGCAGCCCGGTGAAGAAGGTGGGCAGCGAGAAGCCGACAAAGGCAAGCGTATTGGCGACCTGGTCGAAGACCGAATAGGGCCGGGTCGCGGCGAAGACGCCGATCGGCAGCGCGATGGCGATCGCCAGCACCTGCGAGGCGCCGATCACAGCGATGGTGGTGGGCAGCCGCTGCATGATCAGCTGATCCACCGGGATGCGGCTGACGAAGGAGAAGCCCCATTCGCCGCGCAGCATGGCGACGAGCCAATGGAAGTAGCGCTGGTGGATCGGGTCATCGAGGCCAAGGCTGGCGCGCAGATTCTGCCGCACCTCGGGTGGGATGGCGGGGTTCGTCGCCAACTCCTCGAAGGGATCGCCCGGTGCCAGCGCCAGCACGCAGAACAGGATGATGCTGATGCCCAGGATGCTGGGGATGGCGATCAGCAGCCGGCGGAGGATGTAATTGGCCACGCGGCGCGGCTCAGCTCTCGCGCCACCAGTCGGATAGCAGCCACATCGTGCTGTCCCAGGCACTCAGCACCGGCCGCAGATTGTTCAGCGAGGCGCTGACCAGCGGCCGGATCACGATGGGAATGACATGGTTGCTGGAGACGACCACATCGTTCATGCGAACAAACAGCGCGGCGCGCCGGATCGGGTCCAGCTCGGTCTCGGCCTGGCGGAACAGGCGGTCATACTCGTCGCTGCGGAAGCGCACGATGTTGCGGCCCTGCCAGCTATTGGCCCGCGATGCCGCCTCCCAGGAGGCGTATTGGTTCATGAAGCGCTGCGGGTCCGCCTGCGTCATGGTCGTCGTGTACATCTGTATATCGGCGTAGAATTTCGGGAAGGTGTCGGGGTTGGCGACATCGGCCGAGAAGAACACCGAGGCGGTAATGGCCTTCAGCTCCAGGTCGATGCCGGCGCGCTGCGCGACCTGGCGGATGATCTGCTGGGTGCGCTGGCGCGGCGCATTGACCGAGGTCTGGTAGACGAAGCGCAGCCGCACACCGTCCTTCTGGCGGATGCCGCCCTGGCCACGCGCCCAACCCGCGGCGTCCAGGATCTCATTGGCGCGGGCGAGGTTGAACTCCATGCGCATGTTCGGCGAGCGGAAGACCGGCGGGTTGTTGAGGAAATTCGGCGTCGCCGGCCCGCCGCGGCCATAGATGAAGCGGCTGATGCTCTCGCGGTCCACCAGCAGCGCGATGGCCTGGCGCACCGCGGGGTCGCGGAAGGCGGGGTGCTGGGTGCGCATCGAGGAGCGCTCGCCATCGATCTCCTGGTTCGGATCGGTGGTGTTGAGCTGGATGAACTCGATATTGCCGCCTTCGACGATGTTCACGCGGCCACGGTTCGCCGCCTCCAGCCGCAGCAGGATCTCGTCCTCGACCTGGAGGTTCCAGGCATAGTCGAAATCGCCGGTCTGCAGCACCGCGCGCGCGGCCGAGACGGCATCGCCGCCGCCCTTGATCTCCAGCGTGTCGAAGAAGGGGCGGCCGGGCAGGTGGTAATTGGCGAAGGCCTCGCCGCGCAGATTGTCGCCCGGCGCGAAGCTGGTGAAGCGATAGGGGCCGGTGCCGACGGGGCGAAGGTTGCCGGGCGCGTCGCGCGCATTGGCGCCGTTGAAGGCGCCGAAGATGTGCTTGGGCACGAAGCCCGAGGAGACCAGCGCATCGGCCCAGAACGGCGTGGGCTGGCGGAATTCGACGCGCACCGTGTGGTCGTCAATCTTGCGGACCTCGCAATCGGCGTAGGAGCCGCTGGTGGTGGCGGCGACCGCGGGGTTGCGGGAGAATTCCCAGTTGAAGACCACGTCATCGGCGGTGAAGTCCTGGCCGTCATGCCACTTCACGCCGCGCTTGAGCTTCCAGGTGACAGAGCGGCCATCGGCGGCGAGGCCGCCATTCTCCAGCGAGGGGATTTCGGCGGCCAGGATGGGGTGCAGCGTGCCCTCCGTCGTCCAGCCCGCCAAGGGTTCGTAGAAGACGCGGCTGCTGTCCTGGTTGGTGGTGCCCACCGCGAAATGCGGGTTGAGGAGGGTGGAGGCCTGCCAATAGAGGATTTTCAGCGCACCGCCGCCGCGCCGGGTCGGGCGATAGGCAGGCACGGATTGCGCCGCCGCGGGCGCGGCACCGGCGAGTGCGAGCAACTGCGTCGCCATCGGCGCCGTCAGCCCCACCGCCGCCATGCGTTTCACGAAGCCGCGGCGCGACAGGTCGCCACGCTTCACCCGGCCGATCAATTGGCGCAGATCGTCTTCACCCATGCTCATTCTCCCAGCCCTGATGCGCACCGAAGTGTCGCGTTTCTGAACCATTCATTCGCGAAACACATAGCAGGGTTGCGCTGGAAATCGAGTGCTCCGCCACGGGGATTGCCCATCCTCGCGGCAGCCCTGCCAAAGCCCGGGGCTGAGCGGCACCCTGCACATGCGCCGCGGCGGCCGCCGGCCCTCACGCCTCCCGCCACCAATCACTCAGGAAGGCGAGCGTGCTGGTCCAGCCGCTGCGGAGCGTGCGCAGATTGTTCAGCGCCGCGCTCAGCCCCGGTCGCGCCAGCAGCGGAATGAGGTGGTGGCTGCCCACCACCAGGTCATTCAGCCGGATGAAGAGCGCGACCCGCTTGAGCGGATCCAGTTCCACGTCGGCAGCGCGCCATGCGGCGTCATATTCGGCATTGCGCCAGCGCATGATGTTGCGCCCCTGCCAGGAATTGGCCCGGCTCGCGACCTCCCAGGAGGCGAACTGGCTCATGTAGCGCTGCGGATCGCCCGCCGGGCCATTCGCGTACATCTGCATGTCGGCGTAGAATTTGGGGAAGGTGTCGGGATTGCCGATATCGGCCGAGAAGAACACCGAAGGCGTCACCCCCTTCAATTCCAGCTCGATGCCCGCCCGCTGTGCCGCCTGCTTGATCACCGCCTGGCTGCGCTGCCGCGGCGCGTTCACCGAGGTCTGGAACAGGAATTTCAGCCGCGTGCCGCCCTTGGCGCGAATGCCATCCCGCCCCCGCGCCCAGCCCGCCGCGTCCAGCACCTCATTGGCGCGCTGGATGCTGAAGGGCAGGCCGGTATTGGGCGAGGTGAAGCGCGAATTGTTGAGGATGTTCACCGTGGCGTTGCCCGCCCGGCCGAAGATGAAGCGTTCGATCGAGGCGCGGTCCACCAGCATGGCCATGGCCTGGCGCACCGCCGGATCGGAGAAGGCAGGGTGCTGGGTGCTGACATGCGAGCGCTCGCCCTCGACCTCGCGGTTCGGGTCGGTCACGTTGAGCTGGATGAATTCGGTCGAGCCGCCCCGCGTGACCTCCACGCGGCCCCGGCCCACGGCTTCCAGCCGGGTCAGGATGTCATCCTCGACCAGCACGTTCCAGGCATAGTCGAAATCGCCGGTCTGCAGCACGGCGCGCGCGGCCGAGACGGCATCGCCGCCGCCCTTGATCTCCAGCGTGTCGAAATGCGGCCGGTTCTCCCTGTGGTAGAGCGGGTTCAACTCGGCCCGCAGCAGGTCGCCCGGGGTGAAGCTGACGAAACGATAGGGCCCGGTGCCAACGGGGCGAAGATTGCCCGGCGCGTCGCGCGCATTGGCGCCGTTGAAGGCGCCGAAGACATGGCGCGGAATGATCATGCCGGCCGAACCGACAAAGGCATCGGCCCAGAAGGCGGTGGGCTGGGCGAAATCCAGCCGCACGGTGAGGTCATCGAGCCTGGTGATGCTCACCTCGGCATAGCTGCCCGAGGTGGTGGCCGCGACGGCGGGGTTGCGGCTGTATTGCCAGTTGAAGACCAGATCATCGGCGGTGACCGGCGCCCCATCATGCCAGCGCAACCCGCGCTTGAGCCTCCAGGTGACCGAGCGGCCATCACTGCTCAGGCCACCATTCTCCAGCGAAGGAATCTCCGCGGCGAGGATCGGAACCAGCGAGGCATCCCGGGCCCAGTCGGCCAATGGTTCGTAAAAGACGCGGCTCGCATCCTGGTTCGTGGTGCCCGTCGCGAAATGCGGGTTGAGCAGCGTGGCCGCCTGCCAATAGAGGATCTTCAGCGCGCCGCCCCCGCCACGCCGCGTTGGGCGATAGGCGGGTTGGTCCTGGGCAGCAGCGGGGGCGGCACCAGCGAGGGCGAGCAGCTGGGTCGCCATCGGGGCGCTCAGCCCCAGCCCAGCCACGCGCCGCGCAAAGCCGCGCCGTGACAGGCGGCCCTGCCTCACCCGGCCGATCAATTGCCGCAGATCGTCTTCGGTCATCCCAGATCTTCCAAACCGGCCTTCGCGGCCATTGCTGGCATTCATGGCGGAGGACCGGGCCGAGGCGCCAGGGCGAGGGCAAGGGGTTTTTGCCGGCCCGGACGGGGCCTGGCGGGATTTTGCCCAATTCCTGATCGAAACCGGCTATCCGGCGGTGATATTCGCCTCACGCACCAGGCGCTGCCACCGCGCGAGGTCGCTGCGCAGCAGGTCGGCGAGGCGTTCCGGCCCGCCCGGGGGCGCCGCCTCCACATTCTGCTGTGCCAGGCGACGGATGAAGGCGGGGTCGGCCAGCAGCAGGTTGATCTTCTCGCTCCACCACAGCGTCACCGCCTGGGGCGTTCCGGCGGGACCCATCAGCCCGGCCCAGGCCAGGCTTTCGAAGGCCGCGACTTCGGGCACGCCGCTCTCGGCCATGCTCGGCACATTGGGCAGGATGGGCGAGCGGCGGCCGGCCAGCACCGCCAGCGCCTTCACCCGCCCGCCCAGGACCTGCGGCATGGCCGAGGTCATGGCATCGATCATGAAATGCACCCGACCGACCGAGAGGTCGAGCAGCGCCTGGGAGGAGCCGCGATAGGGCACTTGCTCCATGGGCACGCGGGTCAGGCGCGAGAACATTTCCGTCGTCAGATGCCCAGCCGTCCCCATGCCGGGGTTGGCGGCGATGTAGCGTCCGGGATGGGCGCGCATCAGCGCCACCAACTCGGCCAGATTGTTCGCCGGCAGGTCGGGCGGCACCACGATGAGAAAGCCCGTCCAGCCCATCAGCGACATCGAGACCAGGTCGGTCGTCACGTCGAAGGGCAGGTTGGGGGTGACGGCGGGGTTGACCACCACCGGCGAATTGCTGGTCAGCAGCAGGGTATGGCCATCGGGCTCGGCCCGGGCCACGGCCTGCACGCCGATGGCCCCGGTGGCGCCGGCGCGGTTGTCGACGATCAGTTGGACATTGTGCCGGGTTTGCATCTCCTCGGTCAGCACGCGGGCGATGAGGTCGCTCATATTGCCGGGCGGGAAGGGCACGATGATGCGCACCGGCCGCGCCGGGTAGGTTTGCGCGCCCGCCAAAGCCGGAAGGGCGAGGCTGGCGAGGGTGGCGCGGCGGCTGAGGCTGGGCATGGGCGTATACTCCGTGGCGCGGCTCTCTGGCCGCTTGGGGTCAGTGGCGTTGCCAGTCGAAGGGCGCGGCACGCGGCAGGCCGAGATTTTCACGCAAGGTGGTGCCCGCGAATTCCCGGCGGAACACGCCGCGGCGTTGCAATTCGGGCACCACGAGCCGGGTGAAATCCTCATAGGCGCCGGGCATGTGGGTGGCGGCGAGGACGAAGCCGTCGCAGGCGCCCTCCTCGAACCATTGCTGCATCTCATCGGCCACGCTCTTCGCCGTGCCGGTGAAGCAGGGGAATTCGCGAATGGTGCCGCGGCCGCTCACGGTGACGAAATCCGCCAGCGTCGGATTCTGCTTACCGGAGCCCGCCACCACCCGGTCGCGGATGCCCTGCAACCCCTTGATCCCAGCCAGTTCCTCGTCAGAGAAAGCCTCGTCCATGCGTTTGCTGGCGAAATCGTAGTTCAGCACCTCCGACAGCAGGGCGAGGCCATCGACCGGCTTGGCCAGGCTTTCCACCAGCGCGCGCTTCTCCGCCGCCTCATCGGCTGAGGTGCCGATGATGGCATAGACGGCGGGGCAGACCCGCACCGTCGCCGGATCCCGCCCGGAGGCCGCGACCTGTTCCTTGAACCCGGCGTAGACCTTCTGGCCGGCAGCGAAATTGGGATAGACCACGAAGATCAGATCGCCCCAGTTCGCGGCGAAAGACCGCCCACGGCCGCTTTGCCCGGCCTGGATGAGCACCGGCCGGCCCTGCGGCGTGCGCGGCACGGTGAAGGTGCCATCGATATTGTACCAGCGACCCTTGTGCTCCAGCCGCCTCACCTTCGATGGATCGGCGAAGATGCCGGTCTCGCGATCATTGATGATCGCGTCATCGCCCCAGGCATCCCAGAGCGAGAGCACGATTTCCATGAACTCATCCGCACGGTCATAGCGCAGATCATGTTCGGGGTGTTCGGCGCGGCCCATATTGTGCGCCTCGCTGTCGTTCAGCGAGGTGACGACATTCCAGGCCACGCGGCCGCCCAGCATGTGATCGAGCGTCGCGAAGACGCGGGCGACGTGATAGGGCTCGTAATACGTGGTCGAGTAGGTGGCGCCGAGCCCCAGCTTTTCCGTCGCCAGCCCCATGGCGGTGAGGATGGAAATCAGGTCGAGCTTCACCACCCGGATGCCATGGCGCATCGCCTCGGCATGGTCGTGTCCCAAGATATCCGGCAGGGCCAGCCGGTCATCGAAGAAGGCCATGTGGAAGCGGCCATCCTCCAGGCTGCGGGCGATGCGCTGGTAGTATTGCGGCTTCAGGAAGTCCTGCATCGTCTCGGGATGCCGCCAGGAGCCGGGATAGTTCGAGCAGTTCTGGGCCTGCAGGAAGGCGACCAGCGCCATCTCACCACGAGCGGCCATCAGGCGGACAATGCTTCGGTCAGCGCCGTGACATCCCCTGCCCCATCCAGCCCCATCACCAGGTCCAGGATGCGTTGCGCGCGACTCCCAGAAATCTGGCGCTGCGCATTGGCCATGAATTTCTGTTCCACATCGGCGGCGGAAAGGGGATTGCCGTCGGAGCCGCGGTTGAATTCCTCGCGGTGGCGCAGCGTGCGGCCGTCATTGGTCTCGATCACCAACTCGCCGGAATAGTAACGCGGGAAGCGGCTGGTGCTGTCGGTCTGGTAGGAGGTGCGGGCGCACAGCGCCAGCGCGCGCGGGTCGCGGATCATGTCCTCCTCCAGCTCGTCGAGCGTGAAGCGGCCATGCAGCAGGCAACTCGCGACGGCGTAATGCACGCTGAACTGCGCGTCGTAGGAATTGGCGGGGGCGCGCTTTCCCGCTTCCGGCTCGCACACCACGGCGACCTGGCCGGGGTGGATGCGCACCGTGATGTGCTTCACCTGCTCGGGCCGCAGATCATGGGCGGCGCGCAGGGCGAGCGCGGCATCGGCGAAGGCGTGGTTGAAGTGGCAGCAGGGATAGGGTTTCAGCGCCACATTGCGCATTTCCCAGATCTCGCCCAGGCCCTCGGTGCAGCGCGAGAGGTCCTGGGGCTGGGGGCCGTGGATGTGGCTGCGGAACAGACCGTAGCGGCCCTCATAGGCCGCCGGCGGAGCCTTGAAATCGGCCCGCGCCAGGGCAGTGGCGGTAATGGCGGCAAAGCCTGCCCAGCCGGGATGGATGCGCTTGGTCCAGGAGCCGTCCTGCAGGAATTCCATCGAGCCCGCGGCCATCGAGAGCAGCACGCCCTGAGCGGCGGCGATCTGTGCCGGCGTGCTGCCGGCGAGCCTGCCGGCCGTCAGCGCGCAACCGAAGGCGCCGACCATGCCGGTGGGGTGGAAACCCGAGAGATGAAATCCGTTCTGTGCCGCAGCACCGATGCGCGACGCCGCCTCGATGCCCAGGATATAGGCCAGCAGGGCCTCGGCGCCGCTCGCGCCATGCTCGCGCGCCATGTGCAGCGCGGTGGGCACGGTGCTGGCCGAGCCATGGACGATCGCATCCGAATGGGTGTCGTCATAATCGAGGCCGTGGATCAGCGCGCCGTTCAGCATGACCGCATCGCGCAGTGGCAGGCGCAAAGGCATGGCGATGACGGGATGGGTACCCCTGCCGGCCAGGCCGGAAATCGCCATGGCGGTGCGCCTGGCATAATCGAAGCCGCTGGCGGCGATGGCGATCCCCAAGGCGTCGAGCATGTGGCGCTTGGCCTGTTCCATCACATCTGCGGGGATGTGCTCCACCCGCAGATCGACGGCGAAATCGCCCAGGATGCGGGAGATCGGCGTGGCGGTGGCCAGGCCAGTGGGCAGGCTGTCCATGGAAATTCCTCCGGGGCCGGACTTCATCGCCGGTCTCGTTGGGCAGCATGCCGGTGGAAACTGGCGCTGTCAAAAGTCCGGACCAATTCATCTTGTCGCCGCCGGGCGCCCCGCCTATGACCAATGGATGAGCCCCAACCGCACCTTCCTCTTCGCCCCTGGCGACCACCCCCGCCGGGCCGAAAAAGTTTTTTCGGTGGGCGCCGATGCGGCGATTCTCGATCTCGAGGACGCCGTGGCGATTTCCGCCAAGGTGGCCGCCCGCGCGCTGGTGCTGGCCGCACTCGAAAAGCCCCGGGCCTGCCGTGCCTTCATCCGGGTCAACGCCTTCGACACGGAATTCTGCGTCGGCGACATCGAGGCGATCGTGGCGCCGCGGCTCGATGGCATCGTGCTGCCCAAGCTGGAAAGCGCGGCACAGTTGGTGGCGGTGGATTGGCTGATATCGGCGCATGAACGCGCCCGCGGGCTGCCACCGCGTGGCATCGAGGTGATGCCCATCATCGAGACCGCCCGCGGCATGGCGGGGCTGGGAGAGCTTGCCGCCTGCGCCGCCAGCCTCGGCGGCCGGGTGAAGCGGCTGTCCTTCGGCGCCGGGGATTACACGCTCGACCTCGGCATCACCTGGGATCTGGCAGAGACGGTGCTGGAGGGTGCGCGGGAGAAGATGGTGCTGCACAGCCGCGCCGCGGGGCTGGAGGCGCCGATCGACACGGTCTGGATCGAATTGCGGGAGATGGAAGCCTTTCACGCCTCCTGCGCCCGAGGGGTGGCGCTGGGCTTCCAGGGCCGGCTGTGCATCCACCCCGACCAGGTGGGGCCGGCCAATGCCGCCTATTCGCCACCGGCGGCCGAGGTGGCGCGGTCGAAGAAGATTGTCGCCGCCTTTGCCGAGGCGGAGGCCCAGGGGCTGGCCTCGATCCAGGTGGATGGGCGCTTCGTGGATTACCCGATCGTCGAGCGGGCGCAGCGCGTGTTGGCGATGGCGGCGCGGATCGAGGCAGCGGGCGGGTAGCGGCCGGATGGCCCTTGAGAGGGGCGCTGCTCCTCTCAAACTCACCCCTCCAGGAGCCACGGCCCCTTAAACCTCCCGCTTCAATGTCGCCCGATAGGTGAAGCGCGGCGCGGGGTGGCAGCTTTCCGAATGTTCGAAGACCTGGCCCTGCTCGTCGATATACCGCCGGCGGATCAGCAGCGCCGGAGCGCCGGGCGGCACTTCCAGCAATTCCGCCTGCGCCTCGGGCACGCCGCAGGCGGAGAGATCGACCTCCACCGAGGCCAGTCGAAGCCCGAAGCGCCGCTCGATGAGCGCATAGACGGGCCCTGGTGCTACGCCGATTTCCTCCACCACACCGGCATAGGCGCGCGGCAGGTGCAGGGTGGTGAAGCAGATCGGTGCCTCGGTCACCCGCACGCGGCGGATACCGTCCACCCGCAGCCAGGGGGTGGCCTGATCCAGACCCAGCAGTGTGGCGGTCTCGGTGTCCATCGCGGCGTCACGGGCACGGAGCACCGTCAGCCGGGTCTCCTCCGGATACTGCAGCAGGCCGCCCAGGCGAGAAAAATCCTGCACGAAGCGGCTGGGCGTGTCATGCGCGATGACGGAGGTGCCGCTGCCCTGGCGGCGCGCCACGAGCCCCGCTTCCTCGACCAGGCGCAGCGCCTCGCGGATGGTGTGGCGCGAGGCGCCGTGCAGCGCGCAAAGCTCGGTCTCGGTCGGCAGCATCGCGCCGATGGGGTGGGTGCCGGCGCGCAGCCGGGCCAGCCATTCATCGGCGATCTGGCGGTAGCGCGGCCGGGCGGGGGCTTGGGCGGTCAAATTGGTTCCGGTGCAATGGTCCGGACGTGATCTAGCGCAGACCTGACCCGGACGTCACTTCAGCAGATTCGTTGGGCGAGGCGCATCCCTGCCCGCCATTTGCTTCACCAGCTTCAGAAGCCGGGAGCCTGCCGGGTTGCGGGCATCCCTGACCGCCTGTCACTTCACCAGCTTCAGAAGCGGGCGCCATTGGGGGTGGCGGGCATCCTCGGCCCATTCGAAGCCAGCCATTTCGGTGGTCACCAGCGTGACGCCCGCGGCCGCCATGCGGGCCAGCGCGGCGCGGCGGCTATTGGCCAGGCGCGAGCCCACGGCGTCACGCGCCAACCAGACCCGCCGGCCCATGCCCAGCAAGCCCATCGCCGTTTGCAACACGCAGACATGCGCCTCATAGCCGCAAAGCACGATATCCGGCCGGTCCGCCGGCAGGGCGGTACGGAATTCAGGGGTGCGGCAGGCGTCGAAGCTGGTCTTCTGGAAATTCCGGGCGATCAACGCGGTGATTTCGGGCAGCAGCGGGCCGATGGCGTCCGGGCAGTGCTCTGTGGCCCAGACCGGCACGCCCAGCAGCCGGGCCATCTCGGCGAGCCGAACCGCCTCGCGCAGCGCTGCCTCGCCGCCGGCGATGGCGGGGTGGAGGCGGACCTGCATGTCGATGATCAGCAGGAGGGAGGTGGATTGGTTCAGCGTCAGCATGGGGCGTCCTCGCCGGGCAATGTGGCGGCCATGATGGCACGGGCGGATTGGCCGAACAGCCGCAACCGCCGGGTTTCGGCCAGGACCAGCAGCCCCACGATCTGGGCGAAGGTTTTTGCCAGCAGCGCATCGGGGGTGGGGGTGATCTCGGCGGCGGCTGCGCGCAGCGGGGCGAGCGCGGCCAGCAGCAGCGCGTTCAGTTCGGGGTCCACCTCTTGCCCCAACCCGCGCGGCGCCGGGCCGCCTGGGCCGAGATAGAGGCCCAGCGACAATTCCTGCGGCCGGGCTGCATAGAAATCGAACAGCGCCAGGGCGCCGGCGCGAAACGCCCCCTGCCCTTGCGTCGCATCCCTGATGGCGGCGGCGAGATCGGCCAGCGAGGCGCGGAGCAATTCGGCGTAGATCGCCTCGCGACTATCGAAGTGGAAATACAGCGCGGCGGGGGTATAGCCGGCGCGCGCGGCGATGGCGCGCAGGCTGGCGCCATCCAGCCCCTGCTCGGCGAAGACCGCCCGCGCGGCCTCCAGGATCCGCGCGCGGCCGGCCTGTTTCTTCGGGAGGGGATTCATTGACGACGATAATCGAACAGCGTTAGAATTTTCGCAAGCCATAAGGGAAACCGCGCCATGCTGATGTCCGCCGCCGATTACCGGGAGAGCCTCCGCGCGCTGAAGCCGCGGGTTTTCGTCAATGGCCAGCGGGTGGAGAGCGTGGCGGATGAGCCGCTGCTCTCGCCGGGCATCAACGCCATCGGCGTGAGCTACGATTTTGCCCTGCGCGAGGAGTATCAGGCGCTGATGGTGGCGACGCAGAAGGCGTCGGGCCGGCGCACCAACCGCATGCTGCATGTCAATGACAGCACCGACGACCTGCTCTCCAAGCTGGAAGCGGTGCGGCTGATGTGCCGGGAATCCGGCTGCGCCCAGCGCTACCTCGCGCATGACGCGCTGAACGCCATCCACCAGGGCACCCAGCGCGCCGATGCCGAAGCCGGCGGCGAGCGGCATGCGCGGCTGCTGGCCTATCTCGATGATGTGCAGGCGCGCGATCTGACCATCGGCATCGCGATGACGGATGCGAAGGGCGATCGCTCCAAGCGGCCGGGGCAGCAGGCCAACCCCGATGTTCACGTCCACATCACCGAACGGCGGGCGGATGGCATCGTCATCCGCGGCACCAAGGCCATTGTTACCGGTGCGCCGTACATGCACGAATTCCTGGTGATGCCCTGCCGCACCATGCTGCCGGAGGATGCCCATTTCGCCGTGTGTTGCGCCGTGCCGGCGGATGCGCCGGGTATCACGATCATCGCCCGCCCCGCCGGGCGGCCGGGCGAGGCGGCGGCGAAGTTTTCTGCCAAATACGGCCAGTCCACCGGCGTGGTGGTGTTCGAGGATGTGTTTGTGCCGTGGGACCGCGTGTTCCTGGACGGCCAGGTGGAGGCCGGCGGCTTCCTCACCACCTCCTACGCCACGCATCACCGGCATTCCTGCATCGGCGCCCGGGCGGGGTTCGGCGATCTGCTGATCGGCGCCGGTGCGCTGATGATCGAGGCCAATGGGCTGGATACCGACCGCCACGGCCATGTCCGTGATGCGATGGTGGAACTCATCAAGATCGTCGAGGGGTTTTTCGCCTGCGGGGTTGCCGCCAGCGTGTATGGCACGCGCGATGCCTCGGGGGCGGTGATGCCGGAGACGGTGTTCAGCAATATCGGCAAGCTGCTTCTCGCCACGCAGATCTACGACATGCACCGCCTGGCGCATTATGTCTCGGGCGGGCTGATCGTGGCGCTGCCGGGGCCCGATGAGGACCACAACCCGGAGACGGCGGCCTCGCTCGCGGCGGTGCTGGCGGGGCGGGCGGATATTCCGGCCGAGAAGCGGCTGGAGGTGGCGCGGTTCATGGAGGATTTGACCTGCTCGAACCAGGGCGGCTGGTATTCGGTGATCTCGCTGCATGGCGGCGGCAGCCCGGAGGCGATGAAGCGGGAGATCTGGCGGAATTATCCGACGGAGGAGCGCACGGCGCTGGTGGAAAGGCTGCTGGATCGGGGCGTGCTGGATGAAGGCAAGCGGACGTCCAAGCAGCCCGGGCGGTGCTGCGATACAGGGTGCGCGCCGCCGGCGCTGCCGGTGCGCAATGCCGCGGAGTAAGGCGGCCGGCCACCGCTGAAAGATGAACACACTTTTGCTTGATTCCCCGCTGTACCGGGACGCATAAATTCCCTCATGAGGAGGGTATCGCATGCCAGTCTCTGATCCGATGGCCAGAAACCGACGCGATGTTCTGACAGGCGTCGCAGCCATGCTGGCGGTTCAGCCAGCATGGGCACAGGAGCCGACCTATCCAAATCGGCCCATACGCGTGGTTGTGCCATTTGCCCCTGGGGGTGGTGGTGACGTCTGGGGTCGATACGCCACCAACGGCATGGCCCGCGAATTGGGACAGCCGTTGCTGATAGAAAATCGCGCCGGCGCCGGTGGCATGACAGGCTCCGAACTGGTGGCACGCGCCGCACCCGACGGATACACGCTCCTCTTCACCATCTCCGCGCTGTTCCAGGCGCCCATCATCTTGCGTCGGGCGCCCTATGAGCCGTTGGCTGATTTCACGCCCATTGGTCGCTTCGGCGTGGCGCCGCAGTTTTTCCTGGTGGGTCCCGCCGTGCCGGCCGACATCACCACGCTTCGCCAATTTCTGCTCTGGGGGCGGGAGCGTGACATCAACCTGGGCTCGAATGGTCCGGGCGGCACCGCGCATGCCCTCATCGCCCTGCTGGCGCGGGAAATCGGTCCGCGCAGCAGCGTCGCGCAGTATCGCAGTGAGGCATTGCAACTGCCCGATATTGTCGGGGGGCGCATCCATGGCGGCTTCCAGAGTACCGTCCTGGCGCCCGAACTGGTGAGGTCAGGCCAGGGCCGCGCGTTGGCCGTCAGCGGTAGCGACAGAGTGCCCACGATGCCGGATGTACCGACCTTCGTCGAGTTGGGGCTGCCGGCACATTTCCGGTTCCTGGGCTTCAGCGGGCTCTTCGGGCCGGCGGGTCTTCCGGCGCAGGTCCAGGCCCGCTTGGGCGAGGCCTTCCGCACATCAGCCACGGATCAGGCGACACTGAATTGGCTCCGGGGCCAGGGCGTCACGCCGGGCTATCTGGATGGCCCGGCATTTCGCGTCCAATTGGAGGCCGACATCGCGTCCTGGCGCGAAATGGTGGAGACGCTCGGCATCACCGCGGAACTGTAGGTCGCCTCGGGAAGGCACGTCCGGCGGCGTGTTGTAGGAGGTTGAGCGCTGATGGCCGAAGCTGGGCCTGGGATCCGGCCAGCGCCTCCTCAGGCAGCCCGACGCAACAACCCATCGCGCGCTGCCCTGGCCCAGCGCTCCGCATCATCGCGCATCAACGCCGCCACGGCGGGCGCATCCAGCGGCGCAGGCTCCACCGCCAGGGTATGGAATCTGGCCCGCACCGCCTCGGTCGCCGCCGCCGCGCGCGCCTCGGCATTGATCCTTGTCACCAGCCCCACGTCCATCCGTCCCGGCCCCCACAGCCCGAACCAGCCCTCGTAGCTCGCCTCGCCCAGCCCCAGCGACGAAAAACTGGGCACCCCGGGCAGGAAGGGCGAGGCCTGGCGCGACGTCACCGCGATGATCCGCAGCCGGTCGCTTTGCATCAGCGGCATGGCGGTGGCCGTGCTCACCCAGGCCAGCGGCAGGTGCCCGCCCATCAGGTCGCGCGTGGACGCGCCGCCGCCGGAGTAGCGGATTTCGTTCAGCTCGATCCCCGCCGCCTTGGCGAATTGCGCCGCCACGACGCCCGAGGCGACATCGGCCGTGCCATGGGCGATGGCGCCAGGCCGGGCGCGCGCGGCAGCGATCAGCCCGGGCACGTCGCGAAACGGCGCCTCGGCCGAGGCCAGCAGCACGAAGGAATAGAGCGCGAAGACGGCGATGGGCGTGAAGTCGGCCGATGGGTCATAAGGCAGGCTGGCCGCCGTGTGGCGCAGCAGCAGGTGGGTGGGGTTGATGCCGGTCAGCGTATGGCCGTCGGGTGCGGCGCGCGCCACCACCTCGCTGCCGATGGCGCCATCGGCACCGGGCCGGTTCTCGATGATGATCGGCTGGCCCAGGCGCTGGCCCACCGTTTCCATCACCGCCCGCGTCGTCAGATCGGTGCCGCCGCCCGCGGCATAAGGGACGATGACGCGCACCGGGCGCTGCGGCCAATTGGCTTGCGCGACGGCGGGGGTGGCGAGGGCGGCCAGCAGCGTCGCGCGGCGGGTCAGGGCCATGGGGTTTCCTCCTTGGTGTTTTGCCCATCGTGGATTGACCGGACAAATTTCGCCAGTGCAAACTCGGGGCAGGAAAACACTGAGGAAACCATGTCCGAAACCGTCATGCCGCTGGAGGGCATCCGCGTCGTCGATGTGTCGAGCTTTCTGGCCGGCCCGTTCTGCTCCACCCAGCTCGCGGAATTCGGCGCCGAGGTGATCAAGCTGGAACTGCCCATCGTGGGAGACCCGTTGCGAAAATTCGGCACGGTGACGGCGTGCGGCGAGACGCTGCCCTGGCTCTCCGAATGCCGTAACAAGAAATCCGCGACACTCGATCTGCGCAAGCCCGATGGTGCCGCGCTGCTCAAGCGCATGGTGGCGGACGCCGACATCCTGGTGGAGAATTTCCAGCCCGGCACGCTCGAGAAATGGGGTCTGGGCTGGGAGGTTCTGAAAGAGGTCAACCCGCGGCTGATCATGGTCCGGATTTCTGGTTACGGGCAGACCGGGCCGTATTCGGGGCGGCCTGGTTTCGGGCGGATCGGCAATGCCTTTGGCGGGCTGTCCTACCTGGCAGGATATCCGGACAGGCCGCCGGTGACGCCGGGTTCGGCCACAATTCCGGATTATCTGGCGGGGATTTATGGTGCGTTCGGCGCCTTGCTGGCGATCCAGGCGCGGGCCAAGACCGGGCGCGGGCAGGTCGTCGATATCGGGCTCTATGAGCCGATTTTTCGGATCCTCGATGAATTGGCGCCGAGCTTCCAGCTCAACGGCTATGTCCGCGAACGGATGGGGCCCGGCACGGTGAATGTCGTGCCGCACAGCCATTACCCCACCAAGGACAATCGCTGGATCGCCATCGCCTGCACCTCGGACAAGATCTTTGCCCGGCTCGCCGAGGCGATGGGTGTCCCGGATTGGGCGGAGGACGGCAAATGGGGCAGGATCAAGCAGCGCGAGGCCGCGCGCGCCGAGGTCGATGCCTATGTCGGCAACTGGACCAGCCAGTATACCCGCGACGAGCTCATGGCGATCTGCGAGCGCGAGCAGGTGCCCTGCGGCCCGGTCTACTCCATCGATGAGATTTTTCAGGACCCGCAATATGCCCATCGCGGCAATATCCTGACGATGAAGGATGCTCGGGTGGGCGAGTTGGCCATCCCCAATCTCGTGCCACGCCTGACGGACACGCCGGGGCGGGTGAAGTGGCTCGGGCCGTCCATGGGCGAGCACAATGACGAGGTCTACAAGAGCTGGATGGGGCTGGACGAGGCGGAGATCGAAAGGCTCAAGGGCCTGGCGGTGATCTGAGCCATGCGCCTGCGCCGCTCGATGATGATCACGCCGGGGCACCGGCGGGAGCGGCTGGAGAAGGCCGCGACGCTGGCCGCCGACAGCCTGGCCTTTGACCTGGAGGATGGCGTGGCGCCGGCGCGCAAGCCAGCGGCGCGGGAAAACATCGCGGCCGTCCTCCGCAGCGTGGATTTCGGCTGGCGCGAGCGCGCGGTGCGGATCAACGGGATCGGCACCGAGGATTTCTCGCGCGATATGGCGGCGCTGCCATGGGAGTGCCTGGATGCCATCCTGGTGCCCAAGGTGGAGAGTGCGGCCGCCCTGCAGGAGCTGGATGCGCGGCTGGCCGAGCATGCCGGCGGGCGACGCATCGCGGTGATCGCCACGCTGGAAACGCCGCGCGGCGTGCTGAACGCACTCGCCATCGCCGACGCCTCCCCCAATCTGGCCGGCATGTTCTTCGGACCTGGCGATTATACCCTGCAGACCGGCGGTGCGCTGACCGCGCGGGCGTTGGAATTCCCCCGCGCGACCATCGCCGCCGCCTGCGGGGCGGTGGGCATCCAGGCGATCGATGCGCCCTTCCTGCTGGGATTGCGCGATGTGGAGGGCACGCGGGCCGATGCCCTGGCGGCGCGGGAACTGGGCTTTTCCGGCAAGGTCGTCTTCCACCCCGACCAGATCGCACCGGTGAACGACGCCTTCACCCCCAGCGCGGCGGAGGTGGCGCGCGCCACCCGCTTCGTCGCCGCCTACCGCGAGGCGGCGGCGCGGGGCGAGGCCACGGCGCTGGTGGATGGCGAGTTCATCGCCATGGATCTGGTGCCGCGGATGGAGGCGACGATCGCCCTCGCGGCGGAGGCGGCACGACGGGGTTAGCGGGCGGCTGAGACACGGGCCGCCGAGACGACCCGCCCGGTCCTCCAGAGCGTCTTGGAGCGCTGCTGTTTTGCAAGGCGGCTCGGACATCGCGACGAAACAAAACGCCAGCCCGAAGAATTCCCATCGCTGCGTGGCGCGGGCTGGGCGCGAGGGCGGCTCGCCTGCCCTGTTTGGATGCGCGCGATCGCAGGCTGGCGGATAAGCCCCGCGACGTGGTGCTGATTGCGAGGCTTGGGGTCGCGTTGACGGGCTCCGTCGGGGCAACGTCGCGTTGTGGTCCAGGTGACCCGGGGCGGTCCGCTTCACCGTCGCAGGACCATCAGTGCTAGCCTGCCCCGCCAATCCCGAGATGGAGGTCACCACGCCGTGCAGACCACTTTCGCCGCTGCCACCTCGCTCCTTGCCGTCGTTATCCTCGCGGGGCATCCCACCCCGGCCGCGGCGCAGGCGGAACGATCGACGACATGTGCGCAGGGGCCGATCTATCTCAACTGCAGCATCCCCGTTTCCATGTTTCCGACCTTGGGCATGTACTCGGTGAGGCTGGCCTTTGGCGCCGCGCCCGCCGGCCTGCAGGTCAGCGTGCGGGTAGCCGTGGCGGGCTGCAATGTGGGGCCCAGCGAATACGGCAACCAGCGGCTTACACCGGGCCCGAACGTCATGGTGGGCGGGCTGCGCTTCAATCCCGGCAGCAATTATACGTGCGTCATGGCCTGGATCGCCTGCTTCGACGGCAGAACCGAGCGGTCCTGCGCGGCCAGAGGGATGCCCTCGCTTCCCACGATGCGGGTGACGCTGCTCACCGCCGGCTGATCGCGGGGGACCGATGGGCCTCGCGTCCTGGCGGCACGTCGCAGTGCGATGAGCGCCTGCCGCCGTCAAATCTCGCGATAATGGTCTTGCCGACAGGCCGGCCAGCGCGCTGCGCCACGCCCGATCGCCGTGCTGACGATCCGCAATGGAGCCGCATCTCTACCCTCGTTGGGACGGTTCCAACGGCGCGGCCGCGGCAGACCCTTGCCCCGCAGCTCCCGCGCACCGACATGTGTGAGATGCCAGTGACCGCCATCACCGAAGCCCGCATTGCGCTCGAAGCCTCCGGCAAGCTGCCCGATGCGGAGATCGACCTCGCCGCGACCGCCCTGCAACTCGCCCGCGTCGACACGCCAGAGGCGGATTGGCAGGCGGCGGCAGCCCTGCTGAGCGACATCGCGCGGGAGGCGGTGGCCCGTGCTGCCGCCAACCCCGTCGCCGATGCGGGCGATGGCGAGGCCAGGCGCAAGGTTCTGGCGGCCCTCATCCATGGCCATTTCGGCTTCGAGGGCGACACCCGATCCTATGACGACATGGCCAATGCCAATCTCATCGCGGTGCTGGCGCGCCGGCAGGGGCTGCCGGTGGCGCTCGGCCTGTTATGGCTGCACGCCGCCGAGGCGGCGGGGTGGGAGGCGCATGGCGTGGATTTCCCCGGCCATTTCCTGCTGGCGCTGAACGACAGAAACGGCCCCGTGGTGGTCGATGTCTTTCATGGCGGCCAGCGGCTGGAGGCGCGGGAGCTGCGCGCCCTGATCAAGCGCATGGAGGGTGAGAAGGCCGAGCTTCGCCCGGGCATGATGACGGCGATGGGCAAGCGCGCCGTGCTGCTGCGGCTGCAGAACAACATCAAGCTGCGCCGACTGCAGGCGCATGATGTGGAGGGCGCGCTGGGTTGCGTGGAGGACATGAAGCGCCTCGCACCCGGCAATGCCCTGCTGTGGCGCGAGGCGGGGCTGATGAACCATCGGCTGGAGCGGATCGGGGCCGCGCTGGGGGCGCTGGAACACTCCCTGGTGCTGGCGCCGCAGGCGGAGGGCCATCTGCGCATCCGCGAGCTGGTCGATGAATTGCGCCACCGGTTGAATTGAACCCGCCCCGGTGGCAAGCAAGCCGCAACAGACGGAGTGGCGGCATGTCCTTGCGCGTGGCGGTCCAGATGGACCCGATGGAGAGCATCAACATCGATGGTGACAGCACCTTCGCCCTGATGCTGGAGGCGCAGGCGCGCGGCCATCAGCTCTGGCACTATCATGTCCGGCATTTGTCGATGAAGGCGGGCGAGGTGACGGCCTGGGCGCACCCCGTGACGGTGAAGCGCGAGCGTGGCGCGCATTTTTCGTTTGGCCCGCCGGTGGAGCTGGACCTCGCGCGCGACATCGATGTGGTGCTGATGCGGCAGGACCCGCCGTTTGACATGGCCTATATCACGGCGACCCATATTCTGGAGCATATCCACCCGAAGACGCTGGTGGTGAATGACCCGGCTTCGGTGCGCAATGCGCCGGAAAAACTCTTCGTGCTGAAGTATCCGGAGCTGATGCCGGAGACGCTGGTGAGCTCGGACACCCGGGAAATCCGGAAGTTCCGCGAAAAGCACCAGGACATCATCGTCAAGCCGCTCTTCGGCAATGGTGGCGCCGGCGTTTTCCACATCAAGCCCGGCGATTCCAACCTGAATTCACTGATCGAAATGTTCACCGAGCGGTCGCGCGAGCCGCTGATGGTGCAGAAATACCTCCCCGCGGTGCGGCAGGGGGATAAGCGGGTGATCCTGATCGACGGCGTGGCACTGGGCGGCATCAACCGGGTGCCGGCGGAGGGCGAGGCGCGCAGCAACATGCATGTCGGCGGCACGCCGACCAAGACGGTGCTGACGCCGCGCGAGCTGGAGATCTGCGAGAAAATCGGGCCGGAATTGAAGGCGCGGGGGATGATTTTTGTGGGGATCGACGTGATCGGCGGGTTTCTGACCGAGATCAACGTGACCTCGCCGACCGGCCTGCAGGAGCTGGCCAGGTTCGATGGGGTGCATCTGGAGCGGAATATCTGGGATGCGATCGAGGGGCGTCGCTGAACTGACACTCGCGAATCGCCCGCCCCCTTGCGTAGCTTCCGCGCGGTTTCCACGCATGCGGGAGAGAGATGATGGCGACGAGCCGTAGCACCCCCATTTTCGAAATCTACACCGACAAGAAGGGCGAGTTCCGTTGGCGCGCCCGGGCCAAGAACGGCAATCTGCTGGCCGCTGCCAGCGAGGGCTACAAGGACAAGCGCGATGCCGTGCATTGCGCGAAACTCTTCGGCTATGACCCCAAGGCGGTTGTGCCGGTGAAGAAGGCGGCGTCCAAGACGGCTGCGAAGCCGGCCGGGGCGGCACCGGCCGCCGAAGCCGCGCCCAAACCAAAGCGGGCGCCCAAGGCCAAGCCCGCCCCAGTCCCGGCCGCCGCGGGCACCACCGCGGAGGGTTGAGGGCCGCTCGCCTCTGTCATTGCACCTCGCCACCACGGCCCATTAAATGGTGGGCGTGGTGAGGGAGATGCCCGCATGTGCTGGGCCTGCGACATGGCCGGCAGTGGTGCCGGTTTTCTGGCCGAGGCGCTGCATGGCCCGGGCGAGAACGCCGCCGGTTCGGCGGGTGGCGTGGTCTCCGTCAGCCTGCCCGTCGCCCTGGTGCCCGGCGATGTGCCGACGCTGCTGAGCGGCTACCGCTGGAATGATTCCCAGGGCCTGTCGCAATTCGTCAGCTTCAGCTTTTCCGAAACCTCGGTGGCGGGGCAGAATGTGCCCTTCAGCGCGGCGCAGCGCACCTCGGCCCGCGCCGCGTTGCAGGCCTGGGCCGATGTCTCCGGGCTGAGTTTCGTGGAGATCCCCGATCCCGGGAATGCCGCGCGGGTGGATATCCGCTTCGGGCTGGAGCCCATGGCGGCCGGCACTGCGGGCACCGGCGGCTATGCGCGGGACGGCACGATCCGGATCAACACCAACCTGGCCGATGCCAGCCTGGCCGCCGGCACCAATGGCTTCGTCTACCTGCTGCATGAGATCGGCCACACCATCGGTCTCAAGCACCCCTTCGACAACACGCCGGTGCTGGACGCGGCGCGGGACCATCGCGGCTATACCGTGATGTCCTATACCTCGGTCAGCGGCTATCTCGCCGACAAGCTGGGGCCGCTCGACATCGCCGCGGCGCAGGCGCTTTACGGCACGCAAGGTGCCGAGCAGGCGCGCGGTGTCACCGGTTTCTGGAACGCCGGGGCGGGGATGGTGCAGATCCAGGGGACGGGCGGGGCGGATGTGCTGCGCGGCACCTCGGGCGATGACCTCATCATCGGCGGCGCCGGCAATGACCAGATCAACCCGATGGAAGGCAATGCCAGCATCTATGCCGGCGATGGCAATGACACGATCACGCTGGACGCAACCTATGATCCCATTGATCGGCGGGTGACCGTTTATGCCGGTCAGGGCGATGATGTCGTCGACATCGGCGCCTATGCCAATGCCGGCGACCGATTCCGGATTCATGGCGAAGTCGGCAATGATAAGCTGTTCGGCGGCGCAGGCATCGACTGGATCAATGGCGGCCTGGGGACCAACAGCGTGTCTGGCGGCTTCGGCGTGGACACGCTGGCGGTGGACAGCGCCCGCCGCTCGACGACGCTGACCAAGACCCTGCAATACAATATCAACGTGAATGGCGACACCATCAGCAGCTACCGCGGCACCGTATCCCGCCCCGGGGAGGTGACGAATTTCGACACCATCGAAAATTTCGCCTTCGCCGACGGCCGGATCGTGCTCGCCACCAATGACCCGATCGCCCAGGTCAGCCGGCTCTACAATGCCGCACTCGGCCGCGCGCCGGATGCCTTCGGGCTGAATGACTGGGCGGCGAAGCTCGATGCCGGAACCGCTGGCCTGACCGATCTGGCGCGCGGCTTCATCTATTCCGCCGAGTTCCAGGCGCGCTTCGGCAATCTCGACAATGGTGGCTTCGTCGACCGCAGTTACCACAACATGCTGGGCCGTGGGCCGGATGCGGCGGGGCGGAGCTATTGGGTGGACCAACTCGCCTCGGGCCGGCAGGACCGCGCCGAGGTCATGATCGGCTTTTCCGAAAGCGCGGAGAACAAGTCCCGCACCGCCGTCACGCTGAGCAACGGCATCTGGGACCAGGATGAGAACGCATCCTCCGTCGCGCGGCTGTACCAGGCCACGCTGAACCGCCGGCCGGATGAGGCTGGGCTGATCAACTGGACCGGGCAGCTGGCGGGGGGCACTTCCCTGCATGACATCACACCGGGCTTTCTGGGCAGCACCGAATTCACTCTGCGCTTCGGCAACCCCGGCAATGGCGGTTTCGTGGACCTGCTCTATGCCAATGTGCTGGGGCGGGCGGCCGATGCGGCCGGCCGGGCCTTTTGGGTTGCGCAGCTGGACAGCCACGCGTTGGACCGAGCCGGGGTGGCGCTGGGGTTTTCGGAAAGCCTGGAGTTCAGGCTTTCGACAATGGGGTGGATCGAGGGCGGGATTGTGTTTGCGTGAGGCCCCGCCCGGCCCGCTTCAGATGCTGACCTGCGCGATGACTTCCTCGTCGCAGACGACATTGGTCTGCTGCTTGGCATAGGCCGCGACAGAGGCGCTGTCCTGCGCCAGCACCCGCTTCACCCCGCCGGCAACGTAGTTGGAGGTGAAGACGCGCATGGCATGGGCGACGCCGAGGTGGTTCACCTCCCGTGCGTCTTCCTCGTAATACATGCCGTAATTGTAGCTGCCGGTGATGATTTCGAAGGACGGGAAGTAGTCCACCCAGTCATACCGCCGCCACATCGAATCCGCCGCGACGCGGAGTACGGATTTGCTGTAGGTCGTGGCCACCAGCACGTTGCGGTCCTCATAGGTCGCGATCAGCGGCACGGGGGAGACGGTGAGCAGCGCCTTCACGCGCGGGTTCACCGCCTTCAGCTTGTCGAGGAAGGTGGCGAGGTCTTGCTCGACCTCGGCCACGGTGAAGTTGTGGAAGCTGTAATCGGCCTCGTTGAAGTCGCCCGCCACCACGCCGGGGGCGAGCGGGAAGACCGAGCCGTCATCGCGGCGGATCCAGGATTCGGTCAGGCCGAGTGTGAAGACGAAGAGGTCGGCCCGCTCGAACATCGCGCGGACCTGGCCAAGGTGTTCGGCGCGCGCGGCGATGACCTCCTCGGGTGTGGCGAAGCCATCGGGCTCGATCTGTGGGCGGTAGGGGTCGACGAAGCGGCCATCGGGGCGAACCCAGGCCTGGTCTGCCCGGGTGCGGCCCTCGAAGGCCTCCTCGAAGAGCTGAAGCAACTGGCGGGTGGTGTAGATATTGCCGAAGCGGGCGGAGAAGACGCGGAAATTGCGGCGCCGGCGCTCGGCTTCCGGCAGGTCCACGCCATCCTCGGGCACGAAGTAGTTGAAGCCGATCTGGTCGAGCTTGCGCGAAATGTGCTGGGCGAAGCAGCTGCCGGCGGTGGCGATGCGGTCATAGCGCTGGATGTTGAAGCGCGGCTTGACCACGGGGTCGAAATCCTGCCGGGCCACCTGGGAGACGGCGCGGCGCCACATGTGGTGGTTGGGGAGCTTGTGATAGGGGTTCATGGCGCGGCTCCTGTTTCAGATCGCGTTGAAGACGGCGTTGTAGCGGTCCTCGAAGACGCCCGTGGTCACCAGAATATCCTTGCCGAACCGACTGTAGCTGGCGAAGGACCCGGCGATGAACTCCTCGAGCGTGATGAAGCGGTATTGTTCGCCAGGCTTGAAATCGTAGCTGCCCTCGACGCCGCAATGTTCGGCGATTTCATTATAGATCGGAAAAACCGCAGCATTCGCCATGTTGTCATGTGGCAGGAAGTTGTTCAGCAGAGGCTCACGCCCGATGCGGCGGGTGATCTGCGCCGCGATGTCATACAGGCACTCGATGCGGGGATGATTGAGGCTGTACATGAAGCTTTGGCGCATTGACCAGCGCCTGAATTCCATACTGAGGTCAAAATCATAACCCTTGAAACGCTCGAACAGCCGCATTTTCTCCATATACCAGCTGTCATAATAACCACCCGCCTGATAGATGCGGTGATTGTAGAGCGCCTTGGTATCCGCCTCGCTCAGGCCTTTCTGATAGGCCGCGAGGCAAATGATCGAATTATAGTCGCTCATCGGCGTTTTGATATGGCCGATCGTCGTCCAGATATAGCAGATATCGGGATGGTATCCGCCAAACTCAATATCAGGGATCCGTAATACGTTCTTGTATTTGGAGAAATCGACCAAATTTTGGCGCAAAATTTCATCGGTCAGGAAAATGCGGTCGTAGTGTTCAAATTCCGCTTCCCACTTCTGCGGCTCATGCATGAACACCCAGATTTCGCAGGGGGTAATTTCAACGTCCCTGTTCTGCAACGACAGGCAATTCGCCAATCCGCGCGTCTGGCAATTCGACAGAACAATCCAACGTTCCAATCAATCAACTCCCAAGCATATTGCGGCCGAACTACCACTGGGAGGGATAAGGCAATCCTCCAACCTTGGCAAACCAGGGTTGATGAAACCCTATGGCCAACCGGCGCAGGCTCAGATCGCGTTGAAGACGGCGTTGTAGCGCGCCTCGAAGATCCCGAAAGTGGTCGAGGGGAATTGCCGGTACGCTGCAAAGGAGCCTGCGATGAATGCCTCCAGGCTGAGAAAACGGTATTGCCCGCCGGGCTTGAAGTGATAGCTGCCGGGGATGCCGAGTTCCTCGGCGATCTCGTCATAGACCGGGAAGACCACGGCATTGGCGGCATTGTCATGCGGCCGCAGCCAATCCAACAGCGGTTCACGGCCGATGCGCCGGGTCATCTGCGCCGCGACATCGTAGAGGCATTCGATACGGGGATGGTTCACGCTGTACATGAAGCTGCCGCGCATCGACCAGCGCCGAAAATCCGCGCTGAGATCCACGCCGCAGTCGCTGAAATGGTCGAACATTTGGCGCTTCTCAAGCGCCCATATCTCGAAATATCCGCCGGCCATATAGGTGGATCTATTGAATAATTTCAGCGTATCCGCCTCGCTCAAGCCCTTGTTGAACGCCGCAAGGCATATAATGGAGTTGTAGTCATCCATTGGCGTCTTGGTCGTACCCTGCGGGGACGAGGCGTAGCAGATATCGGGATGAAATCCGCCGAACTGGATACTCGGCAGAATGGTCAAATTGCCGAAGGCCGCGAAGTCCATAAGGCCGAGACCCAGGATTTCCTGGGTCGCGAAGATGCGGTCGAATTGCGGTAGCGCCTCGGCCCATACCGCTGGGTTCTGGATGAGCGTCAAGAACTCGCAGGGCGTGACATCGGCATCCGGGTTTTGCAGCGACAGGCAATTGGTGATGCCACGCGTCTGGCAGTTCGAAAACACAATCCAGCGTTCCAACCCAGCAACTCCCGATCCATCAACCCAAGGCGCGGCCACGGCCTGCGATAGGGCCCAACGCACAGAAATGTCGCAGGGCGGCCCGGAAGCACCGACCAGTCCCCTGCCAATATGGTGCGGTGGCTTGCAGCCTTGGTAGTGGTGGGCGGACTTGAACCGCCGACCCCGGCATTATGAGTGCCGTGCTCTAACCAACTGAGCTACACCACCAGACAGGCCGGGGGATTAGGCTGCGGGGGCCGTGCTGTCAACGCGCCTGACCGCCAGAACCCAGACTGACATCTCCCTGACTGTGTTAGGGCGATTTGGGTCCAGCCTGACTTTGCCCGGCAATTCACGCACCGGGTGATTCCATCCAGAGCGATTGCGGGCTAGCCGCGCGGCGTCCCCGCGATTGCGCGGTTCAGCAGCAGCGAGACCAGCGAGACCACGATCGCCCCAAACACCGCCGAAAAAACCCCATCCACCGAGAAGCCCGGTACGATCCAGCCCACCAGGCCCAGCATCGCCGCATTGAGAAACAGCAGGAACAGCCCCAGCGTCAGCACCGTGATCGGCAGCGTCAACCAGAACAGAATCGGGCGCAGGAAGGCGTTCACGCCGCCCAGCAGCAGCGCCGCCAGCAGCAGCGCCCCGGTGCCGTCGGTGTACAGCCCCGGTACCAGTGCCACCGCGACCCAGAGCGCCAGCGCCACGACGAACCAGCGCAGCAGAAAACCCGCGAAACCGCTCATGACCGCCCCCTGATAAAACCGGCACCCAGCACACGCGCGCCAGCATACACCACGCAGGCCTGGCCGGGTGCGGCGACGGCGGCCGTGTCTGGGCGCACCAGCAGCGTGTCGCCATCGAGGCGCAGCGTGGCGGGGTGCGGCGCCTCACGCGCGCGCAGCTTGATGTCGGCGCGGAATTCGCCGGCCGGCGGCTTCTCCAGCCAGTTGAGCTCGGTGACCGCGATTTCCGCTGTGGCCGGGCGCGGCCCGACCACCACTCGCCTGCGGCCGGCATCCACCGACTGGACGTAGAGCCGCTCGGAAGCGGCCACGCCGATGCCCCGCCCCTGCCCCACCGTGTAGCGGGCGATGCCGCGATGCTGGCCCAGGATCCGGCCCTGGGCATCGACGATCTCACCCGGCTCCAGCGCCTCGGGCCGGAATTTCTGGACCACATCGGCGTAATGTCCGGCAGGGACGAAGCAGATGTCCTGGCTGTCGGGCTTTTCGGCCACGGCCACGCCCAGGCGCGCGGCATGGGCGCGGACCTCGGCCTTGCTGATCATGTCACCAAGCGGGAAGAGGGTTCGCGAGAGCTGTTCGCGGGTGGTGTGGGCCAGAAAATAGCTCTGGTCGCGTGCTGGGTCGGCGGCCTGGTGAAGCTCGGGGCCGGGCAGCGCACGGGCGTAATGCCCGGTGGCCATGGCCTCGCAGCCCATATCCTCGGCCAGTTCCAGCAGGTCCTGGAATTTGACCGTCTGGTTGCAGCGGATGCAGGGGATAGGGGTTTCGCCGCGGGCGTAGGTGTCGGCGAAATCTTGGATGACCGCCTTCCGGAAGCGCTCCTCGCGGTCGAGCACGTAATGGGCGATGCCGAGGTGGTCAGCCACGCGCCGCGCGTCATGGATGTCCTGACCGGCGCAGCAGGCGCCCTTCTTCTGCACCGCGGCGCCATGGTCGTAGAGCTGCAGCGTGGCGCCAATCACCTCGTGGCCCTGCTCATGCAGCAGCGCCGCCACCACGGAACTGTCCACGCCGCCCGACATGGCGACCAGGATGCGCATCAGAGAATGTCCAACCCCTGCTGCCAGAAGCGGGCTTCGAGCACCGCCGCCATGCGGAAATCGCGCGCCAGTGTGGCGAAGCGCGCCTCACCGCCATGGCTGTCGCCCAGGGAATCGAGGCGGGCGGCGGCGGCGCGGGCCATGGCCTGGTAGTCCGGCGAGGCGTAGGCCTTGATCCAGCTCTTGTAGGTGTCGGCCCGGGCAGGGTCGGCTCCGGCGCGGCGCGCCTGGTCTTCGATGATCCTGAGCGCGACCTCGCCATAACCCACCGTGCAGGGGGCCAGCGCCACTTCCAGATCGAGAATATCGCCATGCATGCCGCGATCCATCACCCAGCGGGTGTAGGACACGGTCTCCATGGTCTCCGGCGTCGCCATCACGGCGGCCTCGTCCAGGCCCCACTCCGCACAGTATTTCAGGTGCAGCTTCGTCTCGTCGAGAATGGCCAACACCGCAGCCGCCTTGCCGCGCATGGCGTCGAGGCTTTCGCCCTTCACCACGGCCAGCGCCTTGGCGCGGGCGAAATGGATGAGGAAGAGGTAGTCCTGCACCAGGTAGTGCCGGAAGGCCGGCAGCGGCAATGCACCGGTGGCGATCTGCCGCACGAAGGGATGCCAGGTATAGGCCACCCAATCCGCCGCGCAGGCATCGCGCAGGCGGCGATACAGCCCGCCCTCCCGGCCGTAGCTTTCATGCGACTGATTCACGCGCGGCGCCCCGGCGCCGCACGATCAGGCGCGGGCGCCCAATCAGCCACCCGCGTTGCGCGTGCCGGATGGCAGCTTGACCACCAGACCGTCCAGGGCCGCGGTCATCACGATCTGGCAGCCCAGACGGCTGGTTTCCTGCAGGTCGAAGGCGAGGTCGAGCATGTCTTCCTCATCCTCGGTCGGCTTGGCGAGCTTGGTGAACCATTCGGCATCCACCACGACATGGCAGGTGGAGCAGGCGAGCGAGCCTTCGCAGGCGCCCTCGATATCCACGCCATGGCGATGGGCGATTTCCAGCACGGAGAGCCCCAGCGGTGCTTCCACTTCCTTGCGCGTCCCGTCGCGCTCGACAAACACCATCTTGGGCATCGAAATCTTCCTACTCGGCGGCTTGAGAGCGGGCCACAACCCGGCGCCACGCGGCGGCGAGCAGCGCGGCGGCCTGATCGGCCTCCGCCGGCGAGGTAAAACGCCCGAAGCCCATGCGCAAGGTGGCGCGGGCCTGCGCCTCGGGAATTCCCAGCGCCGACAACACATAAGAGGGCTCGATGGCGGCCGAGGAGCATGCGCTGCCGGTGGAGACGCAAAGGCCTGGGGCCGCTTCCATCAGCGCCTGGGCATCGACACCGCCGGGGAAGGAAATGTTCAGGTTGCCGGCGACGCGGGCGGAGGGGTGGCCGTTCAGCACCAAGCCTGGGATTTCCGACGAAAGTGCCGCGAAAAACCGCTCGCGCTGGCCGGCGATGCGGCCCGAATCCAGCAACCCCTCGCTCGCCGCGATGCGCGCCGCCTCACCAAACCCCACCAGCAGCGGCGCGGGCAGCGTGCCGGACCGCAACCCCCGCTCCTGCCCGCCGCCGGAGAAGAGAGGCGCGAGGCGCATGCGCGGCCGGCGGCGGACATAGAGCGCGCCGACACCCTTGGGGCCATACATCTTGTGCGCGGTGATGGAGACGAGGTCGGCCCGGGCCTCCTCCACATCGAAGGCGATGCGACCGCAGGCCTGGGCGGCGTCGGTATGAAAGGCGGCACCGGCCGCCTTCACCATGGCGCCGATCGCGGGCAGGTCCTGCATCACGCCGATTTCGTTGTTCACCGCCATGGCGCTGACCAGCAGCGTGGGGGTGCGCAGCGCCGCCTCCAGCACCGCGAGGTCGAGCATGCCGTCGGGCTGGACGGGGAGGATCACCGGCTCGAAGCCCTCGGCGGCAAGGGATTTCACGCTCTCCAGGACGCATTTGTGCTCGGTGGCGAGGGTGATGATGCGGCGCGGCCCGTCCGTGCCAGCAAAGCGCGCGGCGCCCTTGATGGCCAGGTTGTTCGCCTCGGTGGCACCACTGACGAAGATGATCTCGCGCGGATCGGCGCCGATCAGGGCGGCGATATGGCCGCGGGCTTCTTCCACCGCCGCCTCGGCCGCGCGGCCCATGGCGTGTTCGGCGCTATGGGGGTTGGCGAAATTCTCCTCCCACCAAGGCCGCATGGCGGCGAGCACGCGCGGGTCGAGCGGCGTGGTGGCGTGGTGGTCGAGATAGATCGGGCGGTTCGGGCGCATGTTTTCTCGCAAATGGCCCCTGTGGCGGCCGACGGCAAGGCGGGCGGCGTGACCAGCTACGGCGACCCCGCGCGGGAAAGCCGGCCCATCATGGTCCGATACCCCGCCAGAAACCGCTCCGCCGTGTCCGAAGCCGCGTTCCAGGGCAGCGAAACCCGTATCCCGCAGCCGGCATGTTCGGAAAAACCCATTGCCTCCAGCACATGGCTGCGTGCCACCTTGCCCGAGGAGCAGGCCGCCCCGGCGGAGACGCAGATACCAAGGCCATCCAGCACCATCACCTGGCGCTCGGCCGCGATGCCGGGCAGCACGAGATGGGTGGTGTTGGGCAGCCGCGGCGCCCCCTGCCCCGCCACCACCACATCGGGCGGCAGCCCGGCCTCGATCGCATCGCGGAGCGCCTGGAGGTGGGTGGGGGTTGGGGCTGTGGCGGCGGCGGCCATGCCGGCGATGGCGGGCAGCGGCTCGGTGCCGCCGCGCCGGCCGCGTTCCTGCCCGCCGCCGGTCACCAGCGCGCGGGGGTGCAGCCCGTCGCGCAGCAGCAGCGCGCCGGCGCCCATCGGCGCGCCCAGCTTGTGGCCGGAGAGCGCCAGGCTGCCCCAGCCCGGCGGGATGGCGACGCGGCCGGCGGCCTGGACCGCATCGACGTGCAGATGCGCGCCATGCCTGGCGCAAAGTGCTGCCACCTCAGCGATGGGGTGCAGCACGCCGGTCTCGTTGTTGGCCGCCATCACGGCGACCAGGGCCGGGCTCTGGGCCAACAGGCTTTCCAGCGCATCGAGGTCAAGCCGGCCATCCGCCAGCACAGGGATGGGGGTATGGGGGAAGGTGCCGACCGCTGCGTGCTCGGTGGCGCCGGCGAGGAGGCGGCGGCCCTCGGCCAGGCCATGCAGCGCCAGCGCATTGGCCTCGGTCCCGCCGGCAGTCAGCACGGTCTGGGCGGGGCTGGCGCCGAATCGCGCGGCGATGGCGTCCCGCGCATCCTCCAGCAGCCGGCGCGCGGCGCGGCCCTGGCCATGCACCGAGGATGGATTGCCGCCCAGCGCCATCGCGGCGGCGGCGGCGGCCAAGGCCTCGGGCCGCGGGGATTCGGTGGCATTGGCGTCCAGATAGAGCATGGACGCCGATATGGCGCGTCAGGCGCCCACGGTCACCCTGAGACGAGGGGCGGCGGCGCGGCCGGTGATCTCGCCGGCCAGCACATCGGCGAGCGTCAGCCCGTCCATGAACAGCCGCACATGCTCGCTGAGCTCGGCCCAGAGGTCATGCGTCGCGCATTTGCCGCCGCCGACGCAATTGGGCGATTCGTCATCGCAGCGGATCGTGCGGATATTGTCCTCCACCGCCTCGCACACCATCGCGATGGTGATGGCATCGGCCGCATGGGCCAGGCGATAGCCGCCGCCAGGGCCGCGGGCCGAGGCGACGAGGCCGGCGCGGCGGAGCGGGCCGAACAATTGCTCGAGATAGGCCAGCGAGAGCATCTGCGACGCTGCGATTTCGGCCAGCGAGACGGGCTGGGCGCGCTTTCCGGGCGGCGGCGACTCGGCGCGTGCCTCGCGTGCGGCCAGCTCCACCATCGCCATGACCGCGTAGCGTCCGCGGGTAGAGAGCCGCATATGACCAATTCCTTCCATCGGCGCCCGGTTGGGCATGCGTTCTGGGAACCCCAGCCATGCGTCCGTCGCTATGAATCCATTATGAAACGCAGATGAGACTCAGTATGATCCCTATGCCGTCGGGGAGGGACACCACCCGTGGCATCCTGAACCAGCATCCAACCGCTTTTGGCAGGGCTGATTTGCCCATCACCAGAAGGCTATGGGTGCCAGCGCGCGGCGTCAATGATGCTGTGCGGGAGGCGCCCGGGTGGCGCCCCGTGCTGGCGAGGGATATCCGCGACAAGCACCCCAAAAGAGGGTGCGCGGTTGGTGTCCACCCGCACGTGGCAGCGTGTGGGACCTGGGTCGACTCCCCGCCCCGGTCCAACGCTGCCCCTGATGAATGGATGCATGGGCCAATGCCTGAAGTGATGTTCGCGGGGCCAGATGGCCGCCTTGAGGGTCGTTATCACCACGCCAAGAAGCCCAATGCGCCTGTGGCACTCCTGCTGCACCCGCATCCGCTGCATGGCGGCACGATGAACAATCGTGTGGTGCACGGCCTGTACGGCCGGTTCCAGACCATGGGCTTCTCCGTGTTGCGTTTTAACTTCCGCGGCGTGGGCAAGAGCCAGGGCCGCTATGATGGCGGCATTGGCGAGATCAGCGACGCGGCATCGGCGCTTGATTTCCTGCAGACCATCAATCCGGCGGCCAGCATGCTCTGGGTGGCCGGCTATTCCTTTGGCTCCTATGTCGGCATGCAGTTGCTGATGCGGCGGCCGGAAATGGGTGGCTTCGTCAGCATCTCGGCGCCGGCGAGCCACTATGATTTCGGCTTCCTCGCCCCCTGCCCCTGCTCGGGCATGATCCTGCATGGCGAGGATGACGAGTTGGTGCCGGTGGCCAGCGTGGGGCGCCTGGTGGACAAGCTGAATACCCAGAAGGGCGTGAAGATCGACTACCGCACCCTGCCCGGTGCCGGCCATGTCTTCACCCCGCCGCAGGTGGAAACCGTGGTCGATATGGCCGAGGACCATGTGCTGAGCGTGCTGAACCGCTCACGCATGGCGCTCGCCGCGGACTGAAAGTGACGTTGCGCCGGGGGGAAGTCCCCCCGGCGGTCAGCCCCGGCTGTAGCGCAGGGTGACGCTGCCGGGCGTGGCCGGGGAGCGCTTGATGGGCACATTGCCCTCGGCGCCGGGCTGGGTCGCGAGCCAGGCGGCATAGAGACCTTCCAGCACCGCACCCACCCAGCCGCCACTCGCGTCGTGATGCGTGGCGACCAGGGGTGCCGCGGAATGGTTGATGATCAGCGCCTTGGCCGTGGTGTCGAGCGAGAGTTGGACATAGCCCCAATCCGCCGCCGCCAGCACATCATTCATCCGGCTTTCCAACTCGGCCAATGTGCCACAGGCCGGCATGGGCGCGAGGGCGGCCATGCGACCACCCACGGCGCGCAGCAGGCTGTCACGGCTTGACGGGTCGAGATGGCTGTCCAGCGTCTCCAGCAGCGCGCGGAGGAAACCGCGCCACTGCACGGCCACACCCCGCCGCGCGAGGTAGGACAGGGTCGTGGGATCGGCGAGTTGGGTACCGCTCATGGCATCACCGATCAAACCGGTAGCGGGCGAAGGCGAGGCCGCGCACCTCTTCCCAGTTGCCGGTGCTGTCGTAGCGGATCAGGGCGCCGACCCGCAGATTGGGCGTGATGGCATATTCGATATCGGCGCGGATGCCGCCGATGACGCCCGATTCCGAGCGACCGGGCTGGATAGCCCGCGCCGTGGTGTCGCTGGTGATCTGCTGCTCCAGCTGCGTCTGCAGGCCCGAATCATGCGGGTAGTACTTCGCCGCATTCTCGCGGAAGCTCTGATAGCCGATCGTGCCGCCCAGCCGCCAGGAGAGATTGCCGCTCCGCGCCCGCCAGTCGATCGGGATGTTCACCGAGAAATAGGATTGCGGCGAGAAGTAACCGCCATTGCCGAATGTCCAGAGGCGCTGGTTGTTCTCGTAGCCGAAATAGATGACGTCGGTGCCGATCGTCAGTTCCTCGTCGGGCAGGCGCCAGACGGTGTATTGCGCGCCGATGCCGGCCTCGTAGCGATTGTTGCGGGCGACGTTCTCGCCGGTGAAGTTGCTGTAGCCGCCCAGCATGTAGACGCCGACCGGGCCGGTCACGTATTCCAGCTGCACGCGGCCACCGGTGCGCACCACACCGCCCCAGGCCACGCCCGTCCGCGGGTCGCGCGCGCCGGACCAGCTGAGCAGGCTGTCGGTCACCGAGCGATTTTCGAGGATGCCGCGAATACGGAAATTGTTGGTGATGGCGGGCGCGATCTCGATCCCACCCAGGATGTTCTGGCGGCGGAAGCCGATGGGCGAGACGCCGATATCGCCGGCGAAGGCACCGCGGCTATAGGCCAGCCCCAGCCCCACGCCAGACACCGAGGTATCCCGCGGCGCATAGCGGTCGCGCACGGATTGCGTGAGCTGCGTGTTGGTGAAATTCGACTGCTGCAGCTGGGTCGCCAGCGCATTGGTGCCGTAGGAGCGCAGCAGGACGGTGCTGGAGGTGTCCAACCGCCCGGTGTTGAGCGACACCGGATTCACGCTGAAGGTCATCCGGCCGCCGACGCGCGGCACACCGAAGGACACATCCATTGGCGCGGAGTATTCCTCCAACCGGTCGAGGCCGGCATTGCCGGTTCGGCTGCGGAAGCCCAGGCCACCCTGGGCGCGGGCCGCGGTTTCCTCGCGCAGCTGGGACAATTCGCGCGCGATCTCGCCCGAAAGCGGATCGGTCTGCACCAGCGACGAACCGCCCAGGGCGCCTGAACGGGCGACGCGGCGGAAGGGATTGTCGAAGCCGCCGGTGCCCTCGGGCAGGCCGGTCGGCGCATCGGCGACGAAGCCCTGCGCCCGGCGTTGCTCGGCGGCGAGTTCCAGGGCGCGCAATGCGCGGCCGGAATTGCCCGAGGCGCGGGCGATACGCGCTTCCATCAGCGATACGCGTGGGTCATTCGGGTTCAGCGCCCGGGCCTCGACCAGCAGCGCCTCGGCCCGTCGGTTATCGCCCGCCGCGATCGCGGCCTCGACCGCGCCCAGCCGGGCATCGAGGCTGCGCGGATCGCGCTGGAGGATACCCTCGGTGATCTGCCGCGCCTGGGTCGGCTGACCGGCGCCCTGGTAGAGCCGTGCAAGCGCCAGGTTGGCGGGCACGGAGCCGGGGTCAGCCTGGAGCGCCGGCGCCAGCACGTCGAAGGCCGCGGCCTGCTGGCCACGCTCGTTCAGGCGGTCCGAGGACTGGATGGCGAGGCCGGTGCTGAGTGCGGCGGCCTGGCGGCGATCCTCGGGAGAGAGATTGGGCGCGCCCTCGATCGAGCGCGACAGCGCGGTGGCCTCGGCGGTCGCACCGGCGGCGAGCAGCGCGCCGGCCACGGCCAGCCGTGCCTGGGCGCCGGAATTGGGATTGCTGCCGATATAGGCGCGGCCTGCCAATGCGGCGCCCGCGCGGTCATTCGCCACACCGAGGGTGCGGATGGCCGAGGCCGCCGTGGCACCCGAGGGATCCGTCCGTCCGGCCATGGCGACCAGCATGTTGCGGCCCTCGGCCCGGCGGCCGGCGCGGTAGAGCATCAGCGCCTGGCGCGCCTCGGTGTCGGTGCCGGCGCTGGCCAGCAGGCGGTTCATGTCGGGCGTGCGCAGCCGCACGGGAATGCCGGAGAGGTAGCGCTGCACATCCTCCGGCCGGCTGTCCTCATTGGCGAAGAGGGCGGCGGCGAAGAGTTGGTCGGGGGTGGAAAGCCCGGTGCCCTCGACGATCTGCCGGCCCTCGGCGCCGCGGCCCATGCGGGCATACATCCGCGCAAGGTCGAGCCGCGCCCAGGGGTTGGCCGGGTCGAGGCGAATCGCCTCGGCCAGCAGGGCGGCGGATTGGTTGGGATCGGCCGCGCGCTGCGCCTCGGTGCGCAGTGCGGCGGCGCGCTGCTGGTTCGGATCGCCGCCGCCACCCACACCCAGGCGGCCGCGCAGGGCCTCGGCCTCGGCGAAGCGGCCCTGCTGGTTCAGCACCTCGAACAGGCCGGAAGCGGCAGAGCCGAGATTGGGCCGGCGCGCCAGGGCGGCGCGATAGCGCTGTTCGGCGCCCGCGAGGTCGCCACGGCGCAGGGCCAGGTCGCCCAGCAGCGCCTCGGCATCCGCACGGTCGCCGGTGTTGCGGGCGATGGCGCGGCGCAGGTTGGTTTCGGCCGTGTTCAGGTCGCCCCGCGCCAGCGCGCTGCGGGCGGCGGCGAGTTCGGCGGCATAGGAGGCGCCATCCAGCGCCTGCTGCCATTGCGGGCGGCTGTCGGGATTGGCCGCGATCGCGCGCTCGAGCAGCGTGCGCGCCTCGCCGAAGCGGCCCTCGCGCAGCCGCACCACGCCCAGGCCACCGAGCGCGTCGCTGTCATCGGGGTTGGCAGCGATGGCGGCCTCGAAGTCACGGCGCGATTCGCCGAGGCGGCCGGCATTGAGCGCCTCGAAGCCACGGATGCGGCCCTCGGCCGCCGGGTCGGGCCGGCCGGTGGGCGAATTGCGCACCTCCTCCAGCCGCTGCGACAGCGCGGTGTCATTGGGAAAGCGCTGCAGATAGGCCTCGATCTCGGGGATCACGGCAGGATTGTTGCCCTGCCAGATCAGCGCCTGACGCCACGAGGCGACGGCCGCGGTCGCCACTTCGGGGTTCTGCGCCAATTGCCGCAGGCGGGTGATGCCTTCGGCCCGGCTGGTGTCGCGGAAGGTCAGGTTCTGCGCCTGGGCCAGCTGCACGCGCTGGTCGCTGGGAAAGCGCGTGGCGAGGCGGTTGAGCCCCGCCTGGGCCTCGGCATAGCCACCCTCGGTGCCGGCCAGGGTCTGGTAGAACTCGACCGCATAGGCGTCGGGCGGCTGGTTACCGCGGAACAGCTCACGATAGCGAGCGATGGATTCGGCAGTGCGACCGGCCTGGGCCAGGCGCCGCGCCTCGGCCAGGGCGCCCTGGTCGACGGTGGCGGCGCGCACGCTGATATCGGTCTCGGCCACACGGGGATCGTTCGGCGCCACCTGGCGCAGGCGCGCCAGATAGGCTTCCGCCGCCGCGCGGTTGCCGCTTTGCGCCTGCGCCATGGCGGCGCCGGCGAGTGCATCGGCATTGCGCGGGTCCACCGCCAGCACGCGCTCCAGGGTACGGACCACGAGTTCGGGCCGGTTCTGCAGCCGCCAGTAATTCGCCTGGTCCAGCAGCGCCTGCACGCCCCTGGTGTCCTGCGCCCAGGCGGGCGTCACCAGAGTCGCGGCCGGCAGGCCGAGGCTGGCGCCGAAGACCGCCGCAAGAAGCCTTTTGCGGCGCGACATCACGAGGTCCTCGCGCGCAGTCGCAGCGCGGCCCGGCGCCTGAGGCCCCAATAGACCGGTGCCACCACCAGGATGATGCCAAAGACCAGGATGAGCAGGATCACCCAGGGCTGGTCGGCCAGGTAATGCTGCGGCCAGAGCCAGAACGGCAGGCTGCCCACGGTATAGGTCGCGCCGAGGCGGAAGCCCTCGACCCGGCCGCCGGTCAGCAGGGCGACATCACCCTGGATGCGCGGCAACTGCTCGGGGTCGCGCAGCGCGGCCAGCATGCTTTCCATGCCCGCGGCGGTCGAGCCGGTCAGCGCCAGCACCGAACGCCCTGCCCGCAGCGGGCTTTCGAAGCCCACCAGCATGCCCAGCGCCTCGCCGGGGTTGCCGAGCTGGGCGGCCACGCGCTCACGCTGTTCGCGGGCCTGGTTGCCGCCGAAGATCGCGCGGAAATCGCCCAGCGGGTCGGATAGGTTCACCGTCAGGCGGTTGCCATCCAGGCCGACGGGCCCGTTCTGCAGCAGGGTGGCCAGCGCCGGCTGGCGGCCCAGCGCGCCGATCACGATCAGGTCGCGATCGGCCGAGGCCTCGAGCCCGGTGGGCCGCGCCACCGAGATGCCGGTCGCGGGGTAGCCCACGATCGCGGCCATGCGCCCGATCAGCCCGAGCGCCGCCGACAGCTCCTGGCCATTCGGCCTCTCCGGCAGGACCAGCGCGGTCTGGCTGAGATCGGCCAGCTTGGTGAAGGGGAAGCCGGCGCCGGCGAAATGCGCGAGGTTGGGCAGCGTGGTCCAGCGATGCGCCGTCGACAGATCGAGCGTGCTGTCGGGATCGACCGAGGCGCGGACATCGCCCGGCACCGCGACGCAGTCGCCGCGATGCAGGGGCCGCATGTCGAAGCGCATCTGCAATTCGTTCTGGCCGAAGATCATCCAGGGCGGGATGCCGAGCGTGGCCTGCGTCCGCTCCACCGCGCCGACCTGGCGCGACAGCCAGTTCCAGGGCCATGTCGGCTCCGAACCACGCAGCGGGAGGCTGCGCAGAAAGACGTCGTTTACCGCGATGTCGAGACGCGAGACCGCGACGTCCATGATCGGGCCCGGGGGCGAACGGAAGCGGATATCGGCGGAGAGCGGACGGTTGCGCCAGGTGTAGAGGTCGGGCGCGGTGCGGAAGGGCACCGAGATGGCGCCGGGCACATAGCCGAAGGCCTGCAGCTCCGAGGGGTCCATGATCTCGCCCAGGCGGACCGGGCGGTCGGTGCGGACCCAGCGGGGCGCGTCATAGGGGGCGCGCACCGGCACGTTCTGCGCCTGCACCAGCGCAACCTCGCCGGAGAGCGATTCGCGGCCGATGGCCAGAGCGGTGGCCGCGGCGACCGTCTCGGCACCCGAACGGCCGCCGATCACCAGCAACAGGCCGAAGCGGTCATTGGGGTTCTGCACCAGCGCCAGGGTCGGGCCGTCGAAGCGCGGCAGGGTGAGCCCCGGCACGGAATCGGGGCCGGTGGCGATGACGACGGCGTTGCCACGATCGGGCAGCGAGGCCTGCACAGGGAAATTGGCGCCGCGGTAATCCGCCTGCACCGCGAACCAGGAGGAGGCGATAACGGCGGCGCGAACCGCTTCATTGCCGGCCGCCTCGCTCATGATCATGGGCAGGTTGAGCGGTTCACGCAGCAACCGCTGGTCGAAGAATGGCTCTGGCAGGCGCGCCAGGTCGCGGGTCAGCGGCAGGCGTTCCAGGGTGAGGCTCAGCGTCGAGGTGTCGCTGATCGTGCTCCACAGCAGGCCGGAGAGCGGGTCGTTGCACTCCACCGCATAACGTCCGCTGAACCGGAAATTCAGGCGGTTGTTGTCGGCGAAGAAGACGGGGTTGACCGGGAATTGCAGCGGGCCAAAGGCCGGACGGTTCCGGTCGGGCTGGATCGAACCGATGAACTGCTCGTTCAGCGTGATGGCGATCTGGCTGAGCTCGGGGATCAGCGCGGGCGAGGTGGCGCCCTGCAGGTTCAGGCTGGCGGCGGTGACGACCTCATCGCCGCGCACGCCGAACAGGACGCCCTGCAGGTCGGACACGCCGCGCAGCTGCATCGGCGAGCGCAGGCCGAGCTGGCGGAGCGTGCGTGTCTCCCGCCGCGTGCCGACCGGGTCGGTGCCGCTTTGCTGCGTGGTGAGGATCGGCGTGGTGCCGATGATCGGCTGCTGGCTGGTGGGCGTGGCCGGCGCCTGGCCGATTGGGGCCAGGCTGGCCGGTGCCGGGGGCGCGGCGGCCGGTGCCGCGGGCCCACGCTGGGCTGCGGCAGGGGCCGCCATCAGGCCGATGGCGAGCAGAACGGCAGCAGCACGGCGGCCGATCCGCAGCGCGGCCTCGCGCGCCGAACCCGGCGGGATGGCGGGGCGTGGATTGACCTGCGGACGGCGCCGGAAAGAGAACTGCGAACCACCCGCGAAAAGACCACCGATCGACACCGCGACCTCCTTGAGAGAACGCAGCGGTTTGTCGGGGCGGATATCGTCCCAATCCACCCAGGCATCGGCACGGCCGAGCACGGCACGCACGATCTGGCCTTCGTCACGCAGATCCTGCGGCACGAAGCGCAGCTGGGCGCGGCCATCCTGCCAGCGCAGCACCTCGGCGGGCACGGCGACGCTCTCGGAGCCGACCTGGAATTCGACAGTCACCAACTGATCTTCCTCCAGCCCAGCGGGCCGTTCCATGGTCAAGGCGGCGCCGCCCAGCGAGAGATCCTCGGAGATGCCAGGCACACGGCGGCCATCGGGCAGCACGACCGCGGCACCGATCTCGGCGCCGATGCGCGCGCGTTCACGCACCTGCCGGCGTTCACGACCGACCGCGAGGCCGGCGAGCACCGTGAGGAGGCACAAGGTCGCCCAGACGATGTTGAGCGCATAGGCCTGGAACTCCAGGCTGGCCGGCGGATTGGCTGCGAGGCCGTAGATGCCGAACATCAGACCGAGGATCAGGAACACCGCCAGCACCATGTTGGGGCCCACGGCGCGCAGGTCGAAGAAGCCTTCCTGCAGCGTGCCGCCCTTGTCGGTGACGTTGAAGCGGCCGCGGCGGGGGTCGAGAATGGTCGCGAGGGTCACCGGCAGGAGGTAGATGGTGAGCACGCTTTCGTAGATTTCCGACCAGAAGCTGTGGCGGACCGAGCGCTGCACGCGCGAGGCGGTGATGACGGAGTGCACGATGTGCGGACCCGCGTAGGCCACGATGGCGAGCGGCGAGGCGGCGATGATGTTCTCGCCGAACAGCAGGAATGCGAGCGGCGCGGTGAGGAACACGAAGCGCGGCAGCGGGAAGAGGAAGTGGAACATCGCCAGGAAGTAGCAAAGCCGTTGCGCGATGCTGAGTTGCGTGGCGAAGAGCGGGTTCTCGATGCGGAGAATCTGGATCATGCCACGCGCCCAGCGCATTCGCTGGCCGATATGCAGCATCAGGCGCTCGGTCGCGAGGCCGGCGGCCAGCGGCACGCGCAGATAGGCCGTGCGCCAGCCCGCCTTCTGCATGCGCAGCGAGGCGTGGCAATCCTCGGTCACCGTCTCGGTCGGCACGCCGCCGATCTCCTCGAGCGCGGTGCGCCGGATGACGGCGCAGGAGCCGCAGAAGAAGGTCGCGCCCCAGAAGTCGTTGCCCTGCTGGATCAGGCCGTAGAACAGCAGCCCCTCGTTCGGCACGCGCTGGCCGGAGGCGAGGTTTCGCTCGAAGGGATCGGGCGAGTAGAAGTAGTGCGGCGTCTGCACCATGGCCAGGCCACGGTCGCGCAGCATCCAGCCCACGGTCATCTGCAGGAAGGCGCGGGTGGAGACGTGGTCGCAGTCGAAGATGACGACGTATTCGCTGTCGGTCTGCGCCAGGGCGTGGTTGATGTTTCCGGCCTTGGCACCCTTGTTGTCGGGGCGGATGATGTAGCCGGCGCCGCATTCGGCGGAGAATTGGCGGAATTCCTCGCGCCGCCCGTCATCGAGCACATAGACGTTCAGCTTGTGCTTCGGCCAATCCAGCGCGAGAGCCGCGAAGACGGTTGGCCGCACCACTTCCAGCGGCTCGTTGTAGGTCGGGATGAAGACATCGATCGAGGGCCAGCTCTCCGGGTCGTCGGGCAGCGGCACGGGCTTGCGCTCAAGCGGCCAGAGCACCTGGAAGTAGGAGAGCACGAGGGCGATGACGGCGTAGACCTCGGCCATCAGCAAGCCGGTGCCGAGGAACGTCTGCCAGAAGCCGGAATAGTCCAGCGTCTCGGTCAGGCGCCAGTAAATGTAGCGAAGTGAGATCACCACCGAGAGCAGGCAGAGGGAGAGCGTGATCGTGCGCCCCTCCAGCCGGTTCACCACGAGGAAGAGCGCGAAGCAGCCGAGGGCAAGCAAGACCTGCTGCTCGGGCTCCAGCGGCACGACAATGACCGCCAATCCGGCGATCACGCCGATTGTGGCCGAAACCCATCCGACCCAGGCGTTGCGCATGAACGGCAACCTGGCGATGCGTTCGCGCCGTGCTGCGATGAAACTCATCGAGCGCCCCAACCCTGCTGCAATGAATCCGGGACCGGTGGCAGTGCGGCCTCGATCCCGCGCGCAACCTCGCGCAGGTCTTCCGCGGCGCGGCTGGTGGGTGCGAGGTCGAGAACAAGGCGCTGGGCCGCCAGGGCCTCAGCCACCGTCTCGTCACGGCAAACCGCGCCGAGCAGGCGTGGGCCGAGGTGCCGGGCCACGGTCTCGGCCGCTGCGCGGCTGAGGCGGGCGTTGGGGTCCACGCCGTTCAGCACCACCCGCAGCCGCCCGGCGAAGAGCGCCGCCATGGTGCCCGAACCCAGGAAGCGCCCATTGTCGATTTCCGGCACCAGCGCCGCGGAGGTCGCATCAGCCAGCAGCACGGCAACCACCATGCTGGCCATGGGGGCCAGCAGGTTCAGCGCATGGCTCGCACCGGGCGAGGTATCGGCGATGACGAGCAGGCCGGGGTCGGAGAGAATGGCGCGCATCGGCGCCGCCAGCAGCTCGGGGTCCCGTTCGATCGCGGAAGCGAGGCCCAGGGTGCCGCGGATATCGATGGCGCCATGCGGCAGGAGCATCACGCCGCTGGCCGTCTGCCGGGCCACGTTGCGCCAGTCCGGCCGCTTGGGAAGGTCCGCCATGAAGCCCGCGGAATCCGTCAGCGGCACGCCGAAATGCAGCCGCAGGGTGTTCTGCGGGTCGAAATCCATCACCAGCACGCGCCGCCCGCCCCGACGCATCGCATCGGCGATGTTCGCAGCCATCGTGGTCTTGCCGACGCCACCCTTGGGAGACGCGAAAACGATCAAGGGCATGTGGCCTCCGGCAAACTAGCGCCCGGGCTGCGCGCCAAGCGCAGCCCGAAACGCATCAAAGGGGGACGGCGGTGGGGTGGCACCGGCCGCTATCAGCCGCATAACGTCAGAAAGGGGAACTGTCACGCTCGCGGCCGGCAGCAGGCCGGCCATCTGCGCAGCGGTGTTGCCCAAAGACAACCCCGATGTTGCACCGAAACCCGCCCCGGTTGGCATCGTTCCGCCCACGCCAGCCAGAATACCCGCCATGGTTGAATCCGAGGGCGCGGATGCGATGGCGTTGCGCAGCATGCCCAGGGTGCCGCCTGCCGCCGAGTCGCCGCGCGGCACGCCGGTGTCTTCGGCACGGTGGCCAATCGATTCCAGCAGCCTGAAGCCGCCGCCGCCGCCCGGGCGGTACGATGCCGGTTCCGACTCCTCGGCGGGCGCCGCGTAGGACGCGGGTGCGTAGGCGCGCGCAACCTCGGGCAGCAGCGAGACGGGCTGCGGCGGCGGTGCCATGGGCGCCGGGGTTTCCGGCCAGGAGAACAGCGGCGTTGGCGCGGGCTCGGGCACCGGGGGTTCGGCTGCGACGGCCACGGGCAGCGGCGACATCGACAGGGGCTCTGGCAGTGGCGGCATGACAGGCAGCGGCTCAGGCTCGGGCAGCGGCATCATCGCGGCGGACATCGGCTCCGGTTCGAGATCGACATTGCTGGACGTGACACCGAAGCCGACATGGGCACCCATGTCGAAATGATCGGGCAGCGTCTCGTAGTTTGAGAGCAGGGCGTCCGAAGGCGGCATTTCCGACATCATCGAAGGCGCTTCCGGCGGCGCATAGGCCTCGGGCTCAGGCATCGCTGGTGGCTGCGTCAAGGGCTGAGCCAGGGTGCCGGCCTGACCCGGGCGGATCCGCACGGGTTCATTGCCGAAGCTGCGATAGCGAAAGCCGGGCGCGTTCATCGCCGCGGCCACCCGCGCCACATCACTATCTTTTGCCATCTCTACCGGTCCCCGTGACACCGGCGGACAATGCCCTCAACGGGCTGAGAACGGAACCGGTGACATGGTGGATTCCGCAGGTTTTCCTGGGGTTGTCACCAGATATTTGCACCGGAATCGCGCCGCGCGAGCGAAACAAGGGCGCTCAATGCGCCAGAGTAGTAGTCCGGCGCGGGCTCGCCCGGCGCCGCCGCGCTGAGTTGCATCCGAATGGGCCGCCCCGACAGGCTACCGGCAAAGCCCGCGATCGCGGCGATTCCCGCCGATGCGCGATAGGGTGAAACGGCATTGTTGGAGAGATCGGTCCATGCCGGCAATTCGCGATGCTGGCCATCGGCCCAGAACGCCGCGGCGGCCTGCACCGGCGCCTCGTTGCCCAGGCCACCCCAGCCGAGATAGAGCGGCACCCGCACCGCGTCATAGGAGAAGCGGGGCGCCCAATGGGTCGGCAGCGCCAGGCTGCGATCGGCCTTGCCCACCGTCAGCCAGTCCGGCGGCAGGCCCCACCGGCCGAATCGGGCGGCGCGCAGCAGCAGCAGGCCATCGCTGGCCACCCGTATCCAGGCGGGATCGGGCACCGCGGCGGAGATGCGGCGGATCGCCGGGAAGCAATAGTAGGACGGATTGATGACGAGGTGGTCGCGCCGGTCGAAGCCACGGATGCCGGGCAGCATCAGGGTCATGCCGCCGGCGCCGCGCAGCAGCAGGCGCAGGATGTCGCGGCCGATCGCCTGGCCCGAGGCGGTGTGGTCGGCAACGCCCCAGGCCTGGCCGGCCTCCAGCAGGGCCCAGGCCAGGAACAGGTCGCCGTCGGTTGCGTTGTTGGGGTCGTCGGTGGGGTTGGCGGCGCCGGGGCGGTAGCGCCAGATGTGCAGGGCATCGCGCGGGCGGGCCAGGCGCGAGCGCGTCCAGCCCCACATCCGCTCGAAACTCGCGCGGTCATCGGCGCGCACCGCCATCAGCATCGAGAAGCCCTGGCCCTCGCTGTGCGAGACCTGCCGGTTGCCGGTGTCGACGATCCGGCCATCGGGCGCCATGAAGCGCGCGCGGAAGGACGCCCATTCCCGCCGGGCGATGTCCACCGCGCCGGGATTGGGCGCGGCGATCTGCGCATGCGCAGGGGCGGCCAGCAAAAACCCAGCGCCGGCCAGGCCGCGGCGGCCAATGCGATGCGTGGGGTCCAGCGAAAACCTCATCTGTGGCTGCATCCAGGTTGCGAAATCGAGCGCGGCACACCCGCGTCTGCCGTCTTTTGTCTAAAAATTCGACAAAACGCCAGCGAAATCGAGCGCGGTTGTATGGCACGTCCGAGGCCCCTGGCTTGCCACGGACTGTCTCCCTGTTCAACGTCATTCCGCCAATCACAGGAGAGATCACCATGGCGCTGCAACTCGTCACCTTTACCGATGCCAGGGGACCGCGCCCGGGCGCCATGGCCGGCGTGGGCCAGGTGCTTGATCTGATCGCCGCCGGCGCGCTGCCCGCTGGTGTGACCGACATGCAGGGCATCATCACCGCTGGCGCTTCGGCCCTGGCCGCGATTCGCGCGGCACTGACCAACCCGCCGGCCGCAGCCCTGCTGCCCATCGAGCAGGTCAGCCTGATGGCACCGATTCCCAGGCCGCACCGCAACGTCTTCTGCGTCGGCCGCAACTACATGGACCATGTGGCGGAGGGCGACCGCACCCGCGGCATCACCAATTCCGAGCTGCCGAAATATCCGCAATTCTTCACCAAGGCGCCCGACACCGTCATCGCGCCCGGTGCCGCCATTCCCGACCACACCGCGACCGGTGTCACGCAATGGCTGGATTACGAGGCGGAGCTGACGCTGATCATCGGCACGGCAGGCGCCAATATCAGCAAGGAGAACGCGCTGAGCCACGTCTTCGGCTGGACCATCGCCAATGACGTGACCGGGCGCGACCTGCAGCGCCGGCATGGGCAATGGTTCAAGGGCAAGTCGCTCGACCGTTCCTGCCCGCTCGGCCCCTGGATCGTGCCGGCCGATGAACTCGATGCCTCCGACCTCGCGATCAAGCTCTGGGTGAATGGCGAGGAACGGCAATCGAGCCGGACATCCAAGATGATCTTCGACGTGAAGGAGATCATCTCCCAGCTCAGCCTGGGCTTCACCCTGCTGCCCGGCGATGTGATCATGACCGGTACGCCCGAGGGTGTGGGCTACGCCATGGTGCCGCCGAAGGTGCTCAGGGATGGCGATGTGGTCGATATCGAGATCGAGGGCATCGGCCGGCTTTCCAACCCTGTCAGGGCCTGAAGCTTCCGGCTCGCGCCCCATATGGGGGTCATGAGCCTCAGCATTACCCGACGTGCCGCGGCCCTTCTGGGTGCCGCGGCGGCCATCGCGCCCGGCGCCGCCCGGGCCCAGCGCGCGCGCTACAGCTTCGACCAGGAGGTCGGGCAGCTGGGGTTTTCCGCCCGGCATATGGGGATGTTCGCCTCGCATGGCCGGTTCGACCGGTTCCGCGCCGATCTTGAACTGGACCCGGCACGGCCTGCGGAAGCCGATGTGGATGTGCGCATCGAGACCAGCTTCGTCACCCTGCCCTGGCCGGGGGCGACCGACCTGTTGCGCAGCCCGGCCTATTTCGACGTGGAACGCTTCCCCCAGGCCCGCTTCACCGGGCGCGCCGAGGGCGTGGCCGACCAGGGCGCCTTCGCCGTTCGGGGCATGATCCTGATCCGCGGTGTGGAGCGGCCGCTGCAGCTGCGCGCCCGCCTGGCCGAACGCCGGCGGGAGGCCCGGGGCGACGTCGCGCGCTTCACCGCCGAGGGCGAAATCCGCCGCAGCGAATTCGGCATGACGGCCGACCGGACGCTGATCTCGGACCTCATCACCATTGCGGTGGATGTGACCATCCTTGTCTGAGCGCTGGTCGAGGGCGCAGCGGCGGCTGCATTGGTGGAGTGCCGGGCTGGTGCTGGCCACGCTGGCCTTGGCGATGTTGATGACCGCCCTGCCCTTCACCCAGCTCCTCGCAAAGTTCCTGGCATACCAGCTGCACAAGACGCTGGGGCTGCTGGTGCTGGGGCTGGTGGTGGCGCGGCTGGTGCTGCGCGGGCGTCGGGCGGCGCCGCCGGCGCTGGGGCTGCGGGGCGCGCGGGCGGGCCAGGCAGTGCTTTATGGCCTGCTGCTGGCGGTGCCGAGCTTAGGGTATTTCACCGCGCAGCTGGCGCCGGGGCCGGTGCCCACCACGCTGTTCCTGGTGATCCCCGTGCCGCATCTGCTGGCGCCGGACCCCGTGCTGTTCGAGATCGTGCGGCCGGTGCATCAGGCGGCGGCCTGGGCGCTGGTCAGCCTGGCGGCGGGGCATGCCGGGCTGGCGCTGTGGCACCACCGGCATGGCGTGCCGGTGTTTCGCCGGATCTGGGGGCGGGACGCTCCTCGGGGCCCGGGGTGAGGCCATAGGGGGCGACGAGCTTCCAGACGTGCTCGGGCAGCATGTTCTTCAGTCGCGCGGGGTGTTCGCGGCGCAGATGGACGACCGATTCGCAGGCCTTCATCTCCACGCGGGTGCGGCCGAATTCGAGACCACGGGGGCCGATGCGCGGCATCAGCCAGCTCACGATCGGGCGCACCCAATCGGGCATCCGGCGCAGTGGCAGGCCGCCGGCGGCGCGTTCGGTATTGGCGAGAAAACCCTTCACCGCATTGGCGCGTTTTCCCGCACTGGTCGGCGCCTCGGTGTGGATCTCGTCGCCCAGCAGGGCCAGGAGTTCGGCGCCGCGCTCGTTGCGCACGACCAGCCATTGCTCGCCGCGGCCGGCCATGTAGCCGACCGTGATGTCGGCCAGCACGTTGGTGTAGTCCACGCAGGTGCGGCAGGTCAGCGGAAAGAAATCGGGCGAGAGTTGGCTGATGGGCAGGGCGAGGAAGGGGATGGTGCGTTGCCTGCCATCGGCGAAACGCAGCTCCACCTGATAATCGGCGCGGAATTCCAGGTAGGTGATACTGTCCGGGTTCTCGTCCAGCAGGGCCAGGAACTGATGAAAGTTTTCCGTGGTGGTGTTGTCCGAGCAGGGCGTGCCGATCACGAAAATCCGCTCGAAGCCGAGCGTCGCCTCGATGCTGCGCAGGGCATAGACTTGGCAGGGGATGCCGATGATGGCGATGCGCTTGTGGCCGGCGGCGGCGGCGGGCTCGAGCAGCGCGAGCAGGGGGGCGTAGCCCATGCGCATCCCTCGTGCGGCGGCCATGCCCTCGGGCCGGGTGATGAGCACGGGCATGGGCTTCCACTTGTCCGCCGGGTCGGGCGCCATGGTCAGCACGGCATCGACCGCGCCGGCCTCCAGCAGCTTTTCCGCGAGGCGGGTGGTGATGCCGGTCCATTGCGCACCCTCGGCCGGGGTTTTCAGGCGGGCGCGGAGCATGGTCCGGAAGGGGCCGAAATGCAGTTCGTCCGGGTTGCGTTCAGGGTCGCGGGCGCGGCCATGCACCTGGGTTTCCAGGGCGGGATAATCGGGGGCGATGAACTGGCAGGCGGTGCCGCAGGCCTTGGCGTTGGCCATGCGGGAGACACCGCAATCGGTGCACAACCCGCGGGGTGCGGCGGGGGGGAGTTCGGGGGTGGTGATGGCCTGATTCACTGCGCTTCCTCTTGGACCGGAAGCGTAACGGGCGCTCAGACGCGGCGCCAGACCCAATAGAGCGGCGTGCGGCCAGCGGCGATGGCTTTCGCCTCGTAGCGGGTGGGCGGCCAGCCGGGCGGCCGTTCGCGGGCCGGTTCGGCGCCCTCGAACAGCGGGCTGGGGCGCAGCACCTCCTCCACCCAGGCCTGGTAGGTCGGGTCGTCGGAGGCAATGCGCCATTCATGCCCGGGCTTCAGCGCGCGGGCGACGATGGGCAGCATTTCGGGGTGGACGAAGCGGCGCTTGGCGTGGCGCGCCTTGGGCCAGGGGTCGGGGAACATCAGGAAGAGGCGGGATAGGGCGGCTTCCGGCAGGGCCAGCAGAAGTTCGCGGGCATCCTCGGGCCAGAGGCGCAGGCGGGGTGGCGGGGGGGTGGTGGCCTCGGCACCCTCGGGCACCAGTTCGGTCAGCAGGGAGCAGAGGCCGGTCTCATAGACTTCGGAGGCGATGATGGCGGTGTCGGGATGGGCACGCAGCAGTTCCAGCGTGTGCTCGCCGCCGCCGAAGCCAACCTCGAGCCATAGCGGCAGGCCGGCGGCGAAGCCGGTGTCAGCAAAGCGCCAGGCCGGCAGCGTCTCCTCCAGCAGGCGTTCCTGGCGCGGGCGCAGCTTGTGGCCCCGCCTGCGTCCATAGAGGCGTTGCGGCACGCCATCGGGCCAATCGCTCATCGCGCCCCTCAAGAAAAAAGGGCGGCACCGGAGACCGGCGCCGCCCATGTTCGAAACCCTTGTGGGTTCAGCGGTTGAAAGCACTCTTCAGGGCGGCGGCCAGGTCGGTCCGCTCCCAGGTGAAGGTGCCCTTTTCGTCATCCGGCGTCCGGCCGAAATGGCCGTAGCTGGAGGTGGGGACGTAGATCGGGCGGTTCATGTGCAGCATCTCGCGAATGCCGCGGGGCGAGAGGTTGACCATCTCCTGCACCACGTTCGCCAGCTTCACCTCGTCCACATCGGCACCCGTGCCATGCAGGTCGAAATACACCGACAGCGGCTTCGCCACGCCGATGGCGTAGGAGACCTGGATCGTGCACTTTTCCGCAAGGCCCGCAGCCACCACGTTCTTCGCCACATAGCGCGCGGCGTAAGCCGCCGACCGGTCGACCTTCGTCGGGTCCTTGCCCGAGAAGGCGCCGCCGCCATGCGGGGCCGCGCCACCATAGGTGTCGACGATGATCTTGCGGCCGGTGAGGCCGCAATCGCCATCGGGGCCACCGATGATGAAGGTGCCGGTCGGGTTCACATAGAGCTCGGCATCCGGGCACATCCAGCCGGCGGGCAGGCTGCTCTCGATGAGCGGGCGGACCATCGCCTTGATCTGCGCGGCCTCGAGGCCTTCCTCATGCTGCGTCGACAGCACGATGGAGGTGGCGCCGACGGGCTTGCCGTCGATGTAGCGCAGGGTGACCTGGCTCTTCGCGTCGGGCAGCAGGCCCTTCACCGAGAGGTCGTTGCTTTTACGCAGCTCGTTGATCCGGCGAAGGATGAGGTGCGCGTAGTAGAGCGGCGCCGGCATGAGGTCCGGCGTCTCGGTGCAGGCGTAACCGAACATGATGCCCTGGTCGCCGGCACCCTCGTCCTTGTTGCCGGCCGCATCGACGCCCTGGGCGATATGCGCGGACTGGGCGTGCAGGTGGCATTCGACCCTGGCGTGCTGCCAGTGGAAGCCTTCCTGCTCGTAGCCGATGTCCTGGATCGCCAGGCGGGCGCGGTGCATCAGCAGCTCGGGCGTGATCGAGCCCGGGCCGCGCACTTCGCCGGCGATGACAACGCGGTTGGTGGTCACCAGGGTTTCGCAGGCCACGCGGGCATACGGGTCGGCTTCCAGGAAGGTGTCGAGCACGGTGTCGCTGATGCGATCAGCCACCTTGTCCGGATGTCCTTCGGACACGGATTCCGACGTGAAGAGATATTCGCCCTTGTCGCGCATGGCTTGGTTCGGCCTCTTGTCGCTGGGAGACCGGGCAACACCCCGGCATGGTGCCCCCGGCTGGGGGCGGGCGCTGAATGGCAGGGGCGGGCACAGGGGTCAAGGCGGCAGGGTTTTCCGCGTCAAGTGAATTCCCGCAGCATTGCTCCCTGCCGAAGCAGTTCCGCCCGCATTGCCCCGGAGCCGGGCGCCGCCGCCACGTCGGCGGAGTCTATCCCGAGCGCCGCCGCCACGCCGGCGGCTTGGCCGGTAACGAGCGCCGTGCCCATCACCCGCAGGCTGGCGCCGGCCATGCGGTCGCCATCCGCGCAGCGGCCGGCGGCGTAGAGGTTTTCGGTGTCCCGACTCATCAGGCAGCGCAATGGAATCTCATAGGTCCCGCGGCCGGGCGGATAATCAAAACTGCTCTCGAATGTCGCGCGGTCATGCCATTCCGCGCCCCAGGCGCCCAGGCCGATACAATCCTCGAAGCTGGTGCCAGCCTGGATTTCGGCCCAGGTGAGCTGGTGCAGCGCATTGATATGGCGGCTTTCGCGGGTGCCGAAATCGGGGCCGGTCTGGGCGAGCCAGGCGCCCTCCCAGCCCGGCAGGCGGCGCAGGATATCGAGATAGGACCAGGCCTGCGCCCGGGCCCGGGCGGCGGCGGCGCTCTGCTCGGGCGCCACCGTCGCGTCGTAATCCTCGCTGGCGAGGTAGAGCACGATGTCGCCCGAGATCGGCAGCCGGGCGACCACGCCACGGGTCTTGGTGATAGGCGCGCCAGCAAGCCTGGCCTCGGCCAGCACGGCCGCGATCGCCTCGGCGCGGGCCTCGGCATCGCGGGCGAGGCCGGAGAAGCGTGTGGCCATGGTGCCGAGATTGGCATGGCCGCCATTGCCGTAGCGCAGCGAGGCGCCGGCGAGATGGGCGAGGTCGCCATCGCCCGAGGCATCGATGAAGGCGCGCGCCGCAGCCTGATGCGGCCCGCGCCGGTCCTGCCAGGTGACGCTGGCGATGCGGTTGCCGTCGCGCACGGCGCCGACCACTGCCGCGTGGCAGACCACCTCCACCCCCGCCCGCGCCACCTCCCGGTCCAGCACCAGCTTCAGCGCCTCGGGGTCGAAGGTGGTGAAGACGCCGCGGTGGCGATGCACCGCCGAGAGCGCGCCGAGTTGCGTGAGGCCGGCCATGATCGGCGCCGCCACCCCGCCCACCACCAGCCGCGGCGGATCACCCAGCGTGTAGAGCCCGCACCAGGTGATGACGCCGCGCATGGTGGCCGCACCGCCCAGGCAGCCGGCGGATTCCAGCAGCATGGTGCGCGCGCCGGCCTGCGCCGCGCCGATGGCTGCCGCCACCCCGGCCGCGCCGCCGCCCACCACGATCACGTCATGGGTCATGTCGCCTCCATAAAGGCCCGGGGTGTGACGACCGAGAGTGCGGGGAAGAGGCCGGCCATGTGGCGTTCATTCCAGGTGATCAGGGTGGGGATGGCATAGGCCAGGGCGGCCTCGCCGATCAGCGCGTCGTAAAGCCGCGCGCCGATGCCGCCGGCGGCGGCGAAGCGGCGCACCACGTCGAAATGCCGCGCGGCGGTGAGACCCAGGAGGTCGGTCACCGCGCGCAGGCTTTCCAGCGCCGCCCAGGCCTCGGCCGCGGTGAAGCCGAAGGGCGCATGCGGCCCGCGTCGGGTCAGCGTGGCATAGGCCTCGGCCAGGCTATGGGCGGAGATGGCGAAGCGCGCGCCGCCATCGAGCAGGGCAAGCGACGCGAGATGGTGTTCATGGCCGCCGGCCAGCATGGCGATGATGACATTGCTGTCGAGCAGTGCCGCGGGCTTCACCGCTCGCGGCTGGCGGCCAGCGCGGCCTCGGCCTCGGCAAGGGTCACCGGGGCATCGCCCGGCGGCAGGACGAGCAGCGGGCCGCGCCGTTCCAGCCGGCCGATGGCGGCCGCACCGGCGGGCGGGGCGTAGCCGCGCAGGGCGTCCTCCACCACCTCGGTCACGCTCATGCCGGTCTGCAGCGCGAGGTGGCGGGCGCGGCCACGGGCAAAGGCGGAGCGGATGTTGAGCTGGGGGACGGCCATGGCCCTGGTTTTAGTGCAGGCAGACCGGCAAAGCTAGCAAATTTTGGCCATTGCTATCACGGGCCCACCACCTTGTCCTTGTAGTTGCAATGCGCCGCCGCGGGGCAGCGAAAGCAATCCGGGCGCCTCGCCTTGCAGATGTAGCGGCCATGCAGGATCAGCCAGTGATGCGCGTCGCGCAGCATGTCAGGCGGGATACGCTTCACCAGCCCATCCTCCACCGCCCGCGTGGTGCGGCCCGGCGCCAGGCCGGTGCGGTTGCCCAGGCGGAAGATATGCGTGTCCACCGCCATGGTGGCCTGGCCGAAGACCACGTTGAGCACGACGTTCGCGGTCTTGCGGCCCACGCCGGGCAGCGCCTCCAGCGCGGCACGGTCCTCGGGCACCACGCCGCCATGCTCGTCGACCAGTTTCTGGGCCAGCGCCGCCACGTTCTTCGCCTTGGCCTGCCACAGCCCGATGCGGCGGATGTGGCTTCCGATGCCCTCGGCGCCGAGTGCCGCCATGGCGGCGGGGGTGGGGGCGGCGGCGAAGAGCGCGGGCGTGACCTTGTTCACCGCCGCATCGGTGGTCTGCGCCGACATCACCACGGCGACCAGCAGGGTGAAGGGGTCGGTATAGAGCAGCTCGGTCTCGGGGGCGGGATTGTCCTGCGCGATGGCGGCGATGAAGGCTGCGGCCTGGTCGCGGTTCATCAGGCGGGCGCGGCGTGGAGCCGTGGCGGTGCCGTGCAGGGGGGGCTTGGCGGGGCTTGTGCGGGGCATGGGCGCGGTCATCTATGGCAAGTGATGTCCGACCGCGCGAGTCCCCTCCTCTTCGAAGCCGTCAGCCGGCCGCAGCAAAGCCTGAACCGCACCGGCATGCGGGTGGTGGCGGTTGTGCTGACCCTGGGCTTCGGGCTGTCCGGGGTGCTGTTCACCCTCCTTGGCGCCTGGCCGGTGCTGGGCTTCGCGGGGGCGGAGCTGGCGCTGGTGCTGGGGCTTTTCCTGCTGCACCGCGCCCATGCCAGGCGCTGCGTCGAGCGGATATCACTGGCCGATGGCAGCCTGCGGATCCTGCGAATCGACGGCCCGGGCCGGGCTTACGAGGCGGTTCTCGACCCTTATTGGGCGCGGGTGCGAATCGCCGAGGGGTCATCGCCGCGCCTTCTGGTCGGCCATCGCGAGCGGGAGAGCGAGATCGGGCTTTACCTGAACGAGGATGAGAAGCGCGACCTGGCGCGGGCGCTGACCGCCGCCCTGGCGCGCTATCGGGAGCCCCGGTTCGACAATCCACAGTTACGCTGAGCAGAAAGCTGGAAAAAGAGACGCCCTGACCGCGTTTCCGCGATCAGGGCGTGGCCGCCGGGAGACAGCCAGTTTGGCGGAAGCCTGCCGGGAAATGGCTTCCACCGAACGTCGTCCGCCCCGCCAGCGGGCCGAAGCAGGCCAGCGTGGGACGACAAGCGGGAGCATGATGGTTTTGATCCTGCAACGATATGGGCTGCAGGTGAATTATACGCAATCACTTGTTCAGAACTCGGACATGTCATCCACGCGCGGGGCAGCCGCATCGCGATGCCCACCTTTCCCGCGGCGCCCCCTCGCTCGCCGCATGGCACCCAAGCCCCTGACATGGCTTGTGCGGGATCCCATATTGCCGGAGTTTCATTGTGCAATCGGGCCTGGAATCGGGCCCAGCATGCCAGGGTACACCGTGACCAGAACAAACCCCCTCGTCGCCGCCCAGCCGCGCCGCCGCGCACTGCTTGCGCTCGCGATCGCGGCGCCCTCCATCCCATTGCTGGGCTGCGGCACGCCCGCCGTGGCGCAGCGTGCCGCCCTGCCCGATTTTGCCGATCTGGCGGAACGCGTGCTGCCGGCCGTGGTCAATATCGCGGTGCAGGGCGAAACCGTGGCCCAGGCGCCGCCGGAATTCCGCGGCACGCCCTTCGAGCGCTATTTCCGTGGCCGGCGCGAACGCACCCAGGGTGCCGGCTCGGGCTTCGTGATCGACCCCACAGGCTTCATCGTCACCAACAACCATGTGGTCGGTACCTCCACCCGCGTGACCGTCAGCCTGCAAAATGGCACGGAGCTCGCGGCGCGCGTTGTCGGCACCGATGAACTGACCGACCTGGCGCTGCTGCGCGTCGAGCCGCGCACGCCGCTCATTGCCGTGTCCTGGGGCAGCAGCAACGCGATGCGCGTCGGCCAATGGGTGCTGGCGGCGGGCAATCCCTTTGGCCTGGGTGGCACCGTCACCTCGGGCATCGTCTCGGCCCGCGGGCGGGAGATCGGCGCCGGGCCCTTCGACGACTTCATCCAGACCGATGCCGCCATCAACCCGGGCAATTCCGGCGGGCCGCTGTTCAACGTGGCGGGTGAGGTGATCGGCATCTCGACCGCCATCTACTCGCCCTCCGGCGCCAATGCCGGCATCGGCTTCGCCACGCCATCCGACCTGGCGCGGCCGGTGATCGAACAGTTGCGCCGCGACGGACGGGTGGAGCGCGGCTGGCTCGGGGTCTCGGTGCAGGACCTGGTGCCGGATGACCCGCGCGCCGGCCGGCGCGCCGTTCTCGTCACCGATGTGGTGCGCGGCGGCCCCTCGCAGCGCGGGGGCTTGCGCGCGGGCGATGTGGTGCTGTCGGTCAATGGCGAACGCACCGAGACATCGCGCGCGCTTGTGCGCTACGTTGCGGCCATCACGCCCGGCCAGCCCGTTCGGCTGTCGGTCCAGCGCGATGGCCGAACACAGGAACTGACCGTGCTGGTGGGCCGCCGCCCACCCGGCCCGGGCTGACCGCGGCGGATGAGGAAGGGCTTATAACGATGCGAATTCTGCTGGTGGAGGACGACGTCGAGGTCGCCCGTTTCGTCAAGAAGGGCCTGCAGGAGGCCGGCCATACCGTCGAGCACGCGGCCAATGGCCGCGACGGGCTGTTCCTTGCCGCCTCCGAACAATTCGACCTGCTGGTGCTCGATCGCATGCTGCCCGGCGGCGTGGATGGGGTGCGGCTGGTGGAAACCCTGCGCGGCCAGGGCAACCGGACGCCGGTGCTGTTCCTCTCGGCGCTCGGCGCTGTCGATGAACGGGTGAAGGGGCTGAAGGCCGGCGGCGATGATTACCTGGTGAAGCCTTTCGCCTTCGCCGAGTTGCTGGCCCGCGTCGAAGCCCTCGCCCGCCGCCCGAGCGTGGATGCGCCGGCGACGCGGCTGCGGGTCTCCGACCTCGAGCTCGACCTGCTCAGCCGCACGGTCACCCGCGGCGCCCGCAAGATCGATGTGCAGCCGCGCGAGTTCCGCCTGCTGGAACATCTGATGCGCCATGCCGGCCAGGTCGTCACCCGCACCATGCTGCTTGAGAAGGTCTGGGACTATCATTTCGACCCACAGACCAATGTGATCGACGTGCATGTCAGCCGGCTGCGGCAGAAGCTCGACAAGGGCTTCGACAAGCCGCTGATCCACACCGTGCGCAATGCGGGCTATATGATCCGCGCCGAACCCTGAGCGGTGGGCGCGCGACGCTGAGCGGCCGGCGCGGGCCACCACGCGGCGCGGCACCGCCGCGGCTGCTGCAAAGTGCCGGGCTGCGCTTCGCGGCGCTGTTCACCATCGTCTTCGCGATCTCATCCCTGGCGCTGGTCGCCGTGCTGTGGTGGGCCACCGCAGGCGCGCTGGACCGCCAGGTGGCGGCCGCCATCCGTGCCGATACGGTGGCGCTGACCGAGCGCTGGCGGGCCGAGGGCGTGCGGGGCCTGGCCGAGGCCATCGAGGAGCGCATCGCCCTCGATGTGTCCAATGAGGCGATCTACCTGCTGATCGACCGCAACGGCCGCAGGCTGGCCGGCAATCTGGAGGCATGGCCGGTTGCCGCGGATCTGGATGGCATCTTCAGCCGTGCGCGCGTGGCGCATGACGGGGTGCCCGCCGATGCCCGCTTCCTGCGTCGCGACCTCGCCACCGATGGCGAGAGCTGGCGCCTGCTGGTCGGCCGCGACGAGAGTGAGCGATTGCAGCTCCGCCTCGTCCTGACCGAGGGCGTGGTGTGGTCGCTCGGCGCCTCCATGCTGATCGCCTTCGTGGGTGCGGCATTGATCCGCCGGGCGCTGGAGCGGCGGCTGGACCCGGCCTTTCGCACCGCGACCGCCATCGCCGGCGGCGACATGTCGCATCGCGTGCCGATTTCCGGGCGCGGCGACGAGTTCGACCGGCTGGGCCAGGGCATGAATGTCATGCTCGACCGGATCGAGACGCTGATGGCCGGCGTGCGGGGGGTGTCCGACGCCATCGCGCATGACCTGCGCACGCCCATCGCCCGCGCCCGCTCCAAGCTGGAGGAAAGCCTGAGTGTGGCCAGCACCGAGGATGAGCTGCGCGGCGCCGTCGAGCAGGGCATCGTCGATCTCGACAATATCAGCCGCATCTTCCGCGCCCTGCTGCGCATCGCCGAGGCCGAGGCGGGTGCGCGGCGCGCCGCCTTCGCGCCCTTCGACCTGCCGGAGGTGCTGGCGGACGCCGCCGAGTTCTATCAGGCCGCCGCCGAGGCGCGGGACCAGCGGCTGGAGACTGAGCTGCCGGCCACGCTGCGCATGGTGGGCGACCGCGACCTGCTGCTGCAGGCGGTGGCCAATCTGCTCGACAATGCCGTCAAATTTACCCCCGATGGCGGCGTGGTGCAGCTGGCCGCGCATGTGCTGGCCGATGACGCCATCGAGATCGTGGTGAGCGATTCCGGCCCCGGCCTGCCCAGCGAGGACCAAAGCCGCGCCGGGGAACGTTTTTTCCGCGCCGATCAGTCGCGCAATACCCCGGGCTCGGGCCTTGGCCTGTCACTGGCGCGGGCTGTGGCGCAACTGCATGGCGGCGAACTGGAGTTGGCGGATGCCATGCCGGGGGCCGAGCCGCCGGGTCTGGCCGTGCGGCTCCTGCTGCCAGCAACAATTAATCACTTGTCTCAAAACCTGTGATTCACTACCTATAGGGCCATGGTCAATCGCCGGTCGGTTCTTTCCATCGTGCTTCTCGCCGCGGGTGGTGCGTCCGCCCAGGATGCCCCACCACCACGCCGCCCCGCCACGCGCAGGTCGGCGCGTGACGATCAGAACGGCGCCTATATGGGCGGCGGCATGGTGGTGCAGGAAACACCCTTCAACGGCCCCCGCGTGCAACGGCAGGAAATCGAGCGCGCGCCTGTGCCCAACACCGCGCTCGAGGCGCCGCGCCAGCAGCACGCCGATGCCGCGCGCCTTACCCCAGGGGTGATCGCGCCGCAGCTGCCCGGCCGCGGCTCGGCGCAGGAAACCGGCTCACCCGGCTCGCTGCAGGACCGGCTGTTCCGCCCTGCCCCGGGCGCGCATCTGCGCATACCCCTCACCTGGTAGCGGGCGCCTGCAGCGATATCGCGCTGACATGGTCAGGGCGGTGTTGGGGCAAGGGTGTCTTCTTTGGCAATTCACGCTATAGGCGTTTCCACCCAGGGTGATCGCGGGCTACTCGGCCCGCAGCGCCAGGCGGAGTTCCTCGGCGCCCCAGGGGTCCTGCTCCGCCGCCAGCCTTCGGCCGGCCAGCAACGCGAAGCGCAGCAGCAGGGCGCGGCGTCGGGCCGGCGCCATGGGGTGGGTTGGCGCCTCGCGGCACAGCGTCGAGTCTCGGCCATCCGTGACCAGCAGGCCCACATCCCCGGGCAACAATTCCTGCGGGAAATCCAGGTCGACCGCGAAATACAGCCGGTCGCACCAGGCGCGGTAGGTCGGCCATTTCTGGTCGGTGAGGAAATCGCGCGCGCCGGACTTCGCCTCGATGATCACCACCTCGCCGCCCGCGGTGATGGCCATGATGTCGGCCCGGCGGCCATCGGGCAGCGGCATTTCCACCAAAGGCGACCAGGCCTGGGCCAGGCAGTGGCGGGCGGCGGCGCGGGTGATGCTCACCCGAGCAGCGCGTCTATCGCCTGGGCCAGGGCCACGTCGCGCGCCGAAAGCCCGCCCGCGTCATGGGTGGTCAGCGTGACGTCGACGCGGTTGTAGACGTTGAACCATTCCGGGTGATGGTCGGATTTTTCCGCCAGCAGGGCGGCGCGGGCCATGAAGCCCCAGGCCTGCGAAAAGTCGCGGAACTTGAAGCTGCGCTGGATGGCGTCGCGGCCCTCCACCAGGCGCCATTGCGGCAGGGTGGCGGGCAGGGCCGCGCGGGCGGCGGCGTCGAGCATTTCGATCATCATTCGTATCCTTGACTTGCCCCCTGGCTTGGGGACGTTTCAGGCATGCGCCATACCACGCCCCCGAGCACCGAAGAGATCATTCAGATGGCCGAGCACGCGCTCGACGCCATCCCCGCCGAATTGCGCGCCATGACGCGGGGCGTCGCCATCGTGGTCGAGGACGTGGCCGATGACGAGACGCTGCAGGAGATGGGGATGGACAACCCATGGGACCTCACGGGGCTCTATCGCGGCACGCCGCTGACGCAGAAATCGGTGCTGGATGTGGCGACGCAGCCGGACACGATTTTCTTGTATCGCGAGCCGATTTTGCTGGAGTGGATCGAGACCGGGGAGGAGCTGTTCCGGTTGGTGCGGAATGTGCTGATCCATGAGATCGGGCATCACTTTGGGCTGAGTGATGGGGATATTGAGCGGTTGGAGGGGGAGGGGTAGGGCTGGGAGGGCGCAGGAGTGGGTGGCCTTGGGAGGGCATCTGCCCTCCCAAACCCTCCCGCAAAGGGCCGGAAGGCCCTTTGATCCCGGGAGTCCGCTTACGGGCTGTGGGGTGCCTCCGAGATAGGGCGGGCGGCTTTGCCATAGTGCTCTGGTCGCGGGTGGCACTTTCGCCACGACGTTTACAGTGCTGAACTGCCGCGACAGCCTATACCTTGGCAATTATTCACGCGTGACGGGCAGCAATCCGACTGCAAATTCGGGCATGATCAGCGGAAGCAGAGCGACCCGGGGTCCGTCGTGGCGGACCCTCTGACCCAGCATCGAGAACGAAAAGGCGCCCCATGTCCTTCAGCAGCGCGGTGAACCTCTCGAGCCTGAACGGCAGCACCGGCTTCCGGCTCGAAGGCGTCGCATTGGAGGACCGCACCGGCAACACGGTGTCCTCGGCCGGGGATGTGAACGGCGATGGCTTCGCCGACGTCATCGTGGGCAGCTACGGGGCCGACCCGAATGGCCGATACGAGGCCGGCTCCAGCTATGTCGTTTTTGGCAAGGCGGGCGGTTGGAACGCGACGATCAACCTCTCCTCGCTCGATGGAAGCAACGGCTTTCGGCTCGATGGTGTCTCGCGCGATGACGGCAGCGGCAAGGCGTCATCGGCCGGGGATGTGAATGGCGATGGCTTCGCCGACCTCATTGTCAGCGGCGCCGGGGCCGACAATGGGGTCGGCGGTTCCGGCTCCAGCTATGTCGTCTTTGGCAGGGCGAGCGGTTGGAACGCGACAATCAATCTCTCCACCCTCGACGGCAGCACCGGTTTCCGCCTCGATGGAACCAGTGCCGGTGAAGGCAGCGGCGGTTCCGTGGCCTCGGCCGGGGATGTGAATGGTGATGGCTTCGCCGACCTCATCATCGGCGCCGATAGCGCCAGGCCGAATGGCACCCGTTCCGGCTCCAGCTTTGTCGTCTTCGGCAGATCGGGCGGTTGGAGTTCGAGTGTCAACCTCTCCACGCTGGACGGCAGCACCGGCTTCCGGCTCAATGGCGCCTCGGCATCTATAGATAGCGGCTCTTCCGTGGCTTCGGCCGGGGATGTGAATGGCGATGGCTTTGCCGACCTCTTCGTGGGCGCCTTTTTGTCCGGCTCCAGCTATGTGATATTCGGCCAGCCCGGCGGCCGGAACTCGATCATCAGCCTCGCCAGCCTGAACGGCAGCACCGGCTTCCGGCTCGATCGTCCGAGGGACCTTGGGATCGTCTCTTCCGTGGCTTCGGCCGGGGATGTGAACGGCGATGGCTTCGCCGACCTCATTGTCGGCTCCGAGGGGGCCGACCCGGATGGCCTCCGCGCCGGCTCCAGCTATGTGGTCTTCGGCCAGTCCGGCGGCTGGAACGCGATCATCAACCTCTCCACCCTCAATGGCAGCAACGGCTTCCGGCTCGCCGGCGCGTCGGCACGGGACGATAGCGGCTCTTCGGTAGCTTCGGCCGGGGATGTGAATGGCGATGGTTTCGCCGACGTCATTGTCGGCGCCATCAACGCCAGCGTGAATGGCGGGAGTTCCGGCTCCAGCTTTGTGGTCTTCGGCAAATCGGGCGGTTGGAGTGCGACCACCAACCTCTCCACGCTGAACGGCACCACCGGCTTCCGCCTCGATGGCGTCTCGGCATTTGACTACAGCGGCCGGTCCGTCGCCTCGGCCGGGGATGTGGATGGCGATGGCTTTGCCGACGTCATCGTGGGCACCTATCTGGCCAGCACCAATGCTTTCAGGTCCGGCGCCAGCTATGTCTATTTCAGCCCGGCGACCGGCGCCGCAACCTATCGCGGCACCACCCTGGCCGACACGCTGCGCGGCACGCCCGACAATGACGTGATGAATGGCTATGGCCAGAACGACAGGCTTTTCGGCAATGGCGGCGACGACGTGATCGCTGGCGGCACCGGCAATGACACCATCAATGGTGGCACCGGCAACGACACCATGGATGGCGGCGATGGTCGAGACACCGCGGATTACGCCACCGCCCTGGCCGATCTGGTGATCGATCTCCGCGCCCAGGGTTTTATCCAGGACACAAGCGGCGCCGGTCTCGACATGCTGCGCAACATCGAAAACCTCGCCGGCGGCGCCGGGCAGGACAGGCTGGGCGGCGATGCCGGCGCCAATCTGCTCGATGGTGGTGCCGGCAATGACCAGCTTTTCGGCCGGGACGGCGACGACACGCTGCTGGGCGGTGCGGGCATTGACAGCCTCTATGGCGGCGCCGGCAATGACAACCTGGCGGGTGGCCTGGGCGATGACGCCTATGTCGTCGAGGACGCCGGCGATATCGCGGTCGAGAACCCCGGCGAGGGTTTCGACATCGCCTTCGTGCTGGTCAGCGGCTGGGCGCAGGGCGCCAATATCGAGCTCAGCTACCTCTATGGCGGCGCCGGCGCCATGACGGGGAGCACCGTCCATGACGTGCTGGTGGCCAATCCCGGCCTCTCCAGCAGCCTCGATGGTGGCGCAGGCAACGATACGCTCTGGGGCCAGGGCGGCAATGACAGCCTCCTCGGCGGCGCCGGTGATGACGTGTTGCGCGGCGGCCTGGGCAATGATGTGCTGATCGGCGGCGCGGGCAATGACCAGCTGGTGGGCGGCCGCGGTGCCGATAGCTTCGTCTTCAACGCGCCGGGCTGGGGCTATGACCAGATCTTCGATTTCAACCGCGCCGAGGGGGATGTGATCAGCCTGGTCGGCTCCGGCGTCACGGGCTTCGACGGCTTGGGCTTCTATTTTGCCGATGGAAACACGGCGGTGCTGTTCGGCGGTGCGCGCATCGATGTCTATGGGATGGCCAGTCTGGCAGCGGCGGATTTCCTGTTCGGGCCGTGACGGGCGCGGGGAAGGCTTGACTTCTGGGGTAGATAGCTTTATTTTCCTAACGCTTGTGCTGTTTGGAAAACCGCATCCCCACCCCCGCCTCCGCCCCCCTGCCCGGGGCCGCGAATTTGTCCCCAAACGTGAATTTGCGCATATCACACGCGCGCCCCCGCGGTTGCGCCCACCCCCGCTTTAGCGTCACCCTCCCGAAACCGAATATGGAGGAAAGCACCATGCGCGCCTGGGCCGTCATCGAGCACGGAAAGCCCCTGCAGGAGATCGAACTCCCCACCCCCGAGCCCCAGGGCGATGAAGTGCTGCTGGAAGTCACCCATGCCGGGGTCTGCCATTCCGACCTGCATATCTGGGAAGGCGTCTATGACATGGGCAGCCGCGGCCAGCTCAACATGGCCGATCGCGGCATGAAGCTGCCACTCGCCATGGGCCATGAGATCGTCGGCCGCGTGCTGAAATGTGGCCCCGGCGCCGTCGGCCATGTGAAGCCCGGCGATCACCGCGTGGTCTTCCCCTGGGTCGGCTGCGGCAAATGTGCCGCCTGCGTCGCCGATGAGGAAAACATGTGCGCCAATGGGCGCTCCTTGGGCGTCTACCAGAATGGCGGCTATGCCACCCATGTGCTGGCGACCCATTGGAAGCATCTCGTGGCGTTTGACGGCATCGATCCAGGGCTCGCCGCGACCTATGCCTGCTCGGGCATCACCGTCTATTCCGCCATCAACAAGGTGCTGCCGCTGCCGCCCTCCGAGCCCATCGTGCTGGTCGGCGCCGGCGGCCTCGGGCTGAACGCCATCGCCGTGCTGAAGGCGCTGGGCCACGCCCGGATCTGCATGGTCGATGTTTCGGACGAAAAACTGGCCGCCGCCCGCGCGCAGGGTGCCACCGACACCGTGTTGGCCAGCGATGAAGGCACCACCAAGCGCATCCTCGATGCCTGCGGCGGCCCCGTGGCCGCGGTGATCGACCTGGTGAATGGCACGCAGACTGCGCGCTTCGCCTTCGATGCGCTGCGCAAGGGCGGCAAGCTCATTCAGGTCGGCCTTTTCGGCGGCGAGATGGTCGTGCCCCTGCCGCTGATGCCGATCAAGGCGCTCACCATCCAGGGCAGCTATGTCGGCAGCGTGAAGGAATTGCGGGCCCTGGTCGGCATCGCCCAGAAGGGCGGCATGCCCGCCATCCCGCTGAGCCACGAGCCCTTCGAACGCGCGGACGCGGCGCTGAACCGGCTGCGCGCCGGCCATGTCACCGGGCGCATCATCCTGACGGCGCAATAGGCGCCGCCACGGCCAACCCGAGTTCGGCGAAGAACACCGTCGCGGCCTGCTCGGCCGCGCGGTCGGCGTCGCGCAGCAGGTCCAGGAAAGCGTCCTCCGGCTCGGACAGCCGCCTGCCCCGCAGCCGGATGATGCCCCAATGGGCATGCATCCAGGGCTCGTGCATCGGCAGGGCGACCAGCCCGCCGGCGGCGATGGCCTCGGCCGCCAGCATATGCGGCACCGGCGAGACGGCATCGGATTGCCGCACCACCATCAGCCCGGTGTGCGGGTTTTCCATGATCATGGCCGGAAAGGCGCCATGCGCCCGGCCTGTGGCGACCGCCGCCTCACGCGCCGCCGCCATGGCGCCCTGAATCTGGCGCGGCGCCCGGCCCGGGAAGATCAACGGCCAGGCCAGGATATCGGCCAGGCTGAGCGGGCGCATCGCGGCGAGCGGATGCCCCGCGCGGGCGACAAAAATCCCGGGCTGCGGCCGCAGCCCCTCCACCTCAAGGTCGGTGGCGTCGCCGAGGTCGCCGATATTGAGCACGCCCAGCCCCGCCTTGCGCTCGCGCACCAGCAGCGGCACCTCGGCCCAGTTCGCGGTGTGGAATTTCAGCCGATTGTCGGGGAAGAGCCCGATCATCCGCGCCGCAGCGACGACGCCCAGGGTCTCGGCGATATAGGGCCCGGCGGCGATGACCAGCTCCGCCGTCTGGCCGCCGCGGATGGCACCGATCTGGCCGTTGAGGCGCTCGATGCGCTGCAGGATGGCCTCGGCCTCGGCCAACACGGCGCGGCAGACATCGGTGGGCAGCACGCCGCGACGGTCTCGCTCGAAAAGCGGCGCGCGCAGATCGGCCTCGATCGCCGCCAGCGCGCGGGTCAGGTTGGGCTGCCCCATGCCAAGGCTGCGGGCGGCCCGCGCCAGACTGCCGGCCTGGGCGATGGCGGTGATCAGCCGCAGGTCCTGCACATCCAGCATATGCCCATCCGGCAAGCACAACTTGCGTTATTTACATACTGGGCAGGCCCGAGAACGAGAGCAAGATGCTGCCCAGGGCTGAGGAGACAGACCGCCGTGAATGGCGAAACGCGCATCGACATCGCGGCCGGTGAGGACATGGCGCTCATCCCGGGCGGCGCCTTCCTGATGGGCGCCGACAATGCCTATCGCGAGGAACGCCCGCAGCACCGCGTCACGGTCGATGCGTTCTGGATGGACCGCACCACCGTCACCAATGCGCAGTTCCACGCCTTCACCGCCGCCACGGACTATGTGACCGTGGCCGAGCGGCCGCTCGACCCCGCGATGTATCCCGGCGCGAGGCCCGAGATGCTCAAGCCCGGCGCCCTGGTCTTCCGCATGACGCAGGGCCCCGTCGATACCGCCAATGTCGCCAATTGGTGGCACTGGACGCCCGGCGCGCAATGGCGCCGGCCTGAGGGTCCTGGCAGCGACCTCGAAGGCCGCGAGGCCCACCCCGTTGTCCATGTCGCCTATGAGGATGCGCAGGCCTATGCCACCTGGGCCGGCAAGGAACTGCCCCGCGAGGCCGAATGGGAATTCGCCGCCCGCGGTGGCCTGGACGGGAAGGATTTCGTCTGGGGCGACGAGCTCTCGCCCGAGGGCCGCTTCATGGCCAATACCTGGCAGGGCCCCTTCCCCTGGCGCAATTTCGAGAGTGACGGGTTTTCCGGCACCGCGCCCGTCGGCTCCTACCCCGCCAATGGTTACGGGCTGTTCGATATGGCCGGCAATGTCTGGCAATGGACGACGGACTGGTGGGCCGCCAGGCATGAGGCTGACCCGGCAAAACCCTGCTGCGCGCCGCTCAACCCGCGCGGGCCGGCGATGGAAACCTCCTTCGATCCGATGCAGCCCGCCATCCGGATCCCGCGCCGGGTGGTCAAGGGCGGCTCCTTCCTGTGCGCGCCCAGCTACTGCCGGCGATACCGCCCGGCCGCGCGCCACGCCCAGATGGTGGATACCGGCATGAGCCATATCGGCTTTCGCTGCATCCGCCGTGACCCCAACCCCAACTGAGGAACAGGCACGACAATGCCCAACACACCATCGCGTAGAAACATGCTTCTGGGCGGCGCCGCAGGGCTGGCCGCCGCGGCCGAGGGCGTGCAGTTCGCCCAGGCACAAACCCGCCCGGCGGCGCCCGCGCCGGCCGCCGCGCCTGCAGCCGCGGCCCCAGCCACAGCCCCTGGCGCCGGGACCAGGCCAAACATCCTCGTCATCTTCGGCGATGATGTGGGCTGGGCCAATATCTCTGCCTACAACATGGGGATGATGGGCTATCGCACGCCCAATATCGACCGGATCGCCAAGGAAGGTGCAATGTTCACCGACCATTACGCGGAAAATTCCTGCACCGCCGGCCGCTCGGCCTTCATCACCGGCCAGAGCCCGATGCGCACCGGCCTGTCCAAGGTTGGCCTGCCAGGTGCGGCCGAGGGCATGCGCGCCGAGGACCCGACGCTGGCCGGCCTGCTGAAGCCGCTGGGCTATGCCACCGGCCAGTTCGGCAAGAACCACCTCGGCGACCGCGACGAGCACCTGCCCACCATGCATGGCTTCGACGAGTTCTTCGGCAGCCTCTACCACCTCAATGCCGAGGATGAGCCGGAAAACCCCGACTACCCGCGCGACCCGGAATTCCGCCGGCAATTCGGCCCGCGCGGCGTGCTGAAGACCTGGGCCAATCCCGACGGCACCCAGCGCATCGAGAATACCGGGCCGCTCACCATGCAGCGCATGGAGACGGTGGATGAGGAATTCCTGGCCGGTGCGATGAATTTCATCGACCGCGCGCATGCCGCGAACCGGCCCTTCTTCACCTGGTTCAACTCGACGCGCATGCATATCTGGACGCGCCTCAAGCCCGCCAGCCGTGGCGTGACCGGCCTGGGCGTCTATGCCGATGGCATGGTCGAGCATGACGGCCATGTCGGCCAATTGCTGAAGAAGCTCGATGATCTCGGCATCACCCAGAACACCATCGTTATCTACACCACCGACAATGGCGCCGAGGTGATGTCCTGGCCCGATGGCGGCAATACCCCCTTCCGTGGCGAGAAAGCGACGGCCTGGGAGGGTGGCTTCCGCGCGCCGGCGGCGATCCGCTGGCCCGGCCGCATCCAGCCCGGCCAGGTGATCAACGACATCGTCTCGCTGCAGGATTGGCTGCCCACGCTGATGGCCGCGGCCGGCGAGCCGGAGATCAAGCAGAAGCTGCTCACCGGCCACCAGGCGGGTGCCCGGACCTACAAGGTGCATCTCGATGGCTACAACCAGCTGCCGCTGCTGACCGGCGCCGGCCCCGGCGCGCGGCAGGAGATGTTCTACTTCACCGATGACGGCGACCTCGCCGCCCTGCGCCACGGCAACTGGAAGGTGCATTTCCTGATCCAGGAAAACATCGGTTTCCGTGTGTGGGAGCGCGGCTTCACCCAGTTGCGCCTGCCGATGCTCTTCAACCTCCGCTCCGACCCCTATGAGCGCGCGGATGAATCCTTCGAGCACAATCGCTGGCGGGTCGAGCGGGCCTTCGCCCTGGTGCCGGCGCAGGCCTATGTCGGGCGGTTCCTGGCGACCTTCCAGGAATTCCCGCCGCGCCAGCGCCCGGGCAGCTTCAGCCTGGGCCAGGCGATGGAGGCGTTGCGCCGCCGGTCGAACTGAGACCCGGCATGGGGGTGTTCACCCGGACACCCCCAATGCCCCCAGGATGGAAACCGCTCCGATGCGCCGACGCCACCTCGGTTCAGTCCTGCTGGCCTGCGCCGCACCCGCCCTCGCCCAGAGCGATCCACTGCCGAGCTGGCGCGACGGCGCGGCGCGGCAGGCGATCCTGGACTTCGTCGCGGCCGTCACCACGCAGGGCGGGCCGAATTTCGTGGCCCCCGCCCGGCGCATCGCCGTCTTCGACAATGACGGCACGCTCTGGGTCGAGCAGCCGGCCTATACCCAGCTGCTCTTCGTGCTGGACCGGCTGCGCCTCATGGCACCGCGCAACCCCGGCTGGCGCCAGGACGCGCTGTTCAGCGCGGCGCTGGCGGGCGACATCCGCAGAGTGGCAGCCGGCGGCATGGCGGGGCTGCTGCGCCTCGTCGCCGCCGCCCAGGCCGGCACCACGCCCGAGGAATTCCAGATCATCGCCGGCGCCTGGCTGGCCACCGCGCGCGACCGCCGCTGGGGCCGGCCCTATACCGCGCTGGTCTACCAGCCGATGCTGGAGGTGCTGGCGCTGCTGCGCGCGAACGGGTTTACCAACTTCATCGTCTCGGGCGGCGGCGTCGAATTCGTGCGCGCCTTTTCCGATGCGGCCTATCGCATTCCGCCGCATCGCGTGGTCGGAAGCACCCATGCGCTTCGGGCCATCGAGCAGGATGGCGAGGTGACCCTGCTGCGCGAGGGCCGGGTCGATTTCGTCGATGACGGGCCGGGCAAGCCGGTGGGCATCGCGCGGCAGATCGGCCAACGCCCCATCGCCGCCTTCGGCAATTCGGATGGCGACTGGCACATGCTGCGCTACACCACCGAGGGCGATGGCAGGCGCCTGGGCGTGATCATCCGCCACGACGATGCCGAACGCGAATACGCCTATGACCGGCAGAGCCATATCGGCCGCCTGGCGCGCGCGCTGGACGATGCGCCCGCGCGCGGCTGGACCGTGGTGTCGATGCGAGAGGACTGGGCGCGGATCTTCCCGTCATAGCGATGGCCGGCCACCCAGCGCCGCGGCGAGATTGAGCGGCAGGCGGCGCCACCCTATCCTTGCCATCCGCCGGACGCCGCCACCGGGCCAGACATCAGGAGCACCGCATGATCCATCAAAGCAGAACATGGGCGGCCACGTTGCTCGCCGGGCTGCTGGCCCTGCCGGCCGCGGCGCAGCCCGCCCGGCCCGTCTCGCTGCAGGATTTCACCCGCGCCGAGACCGATCGCTACTTCGCCGAATTCACCGCCGCGACCGGCGGGCTGGGTCGCCTGCAGCATGAGCGGGCGCTGGCGGATGTGAACAACCAGCCGGTGATCCGGATGAACCGCGACACCCTCTACTCCAAGGCAATCGTCGATCTGGATGCTGGCCCCGCCACCATCACCATTCCCGACACCGCCGGGCGCTTCCTGTCGCTGTTGGTGATCGACCAGGATCACTTCAACCCCGCCGTGATCTCTGCCCCCGGCCAGCATGTCTTCACCCGCGAGTTGGTCGGCACGCGCTATGCCGCCTTCCTCTTCCGCACCTTCGTCGACCCCAACGACCCGGCCGACCTGCGTGCCGCGCATGCGACGCAGGACGGGCTCACCATCACCCAGCCCGGCACCGGCCATCTCGACCTGCCGAACTGGGACAGCGCCTCGCTGAACGCGATCCGTGGCCTGCTGAACCAGCTCGCGAATTTCCAGGCCGGCAGCCTCGCCGGCTTCGGCCGCCGGGGCGAGGTCGACCCGGTCGCCCATCTCGTGGTCACCGCCGCCGGCTGGGGCGGCAACCCACCCTCCGCCGCGATCTATGCCAACATCACGCCCTCGGGCAATGACGGCACCACCGTGCACCGGCTTCGCCTGCGCGACGTGCCGGTGGACGGCTTCTGGTCGATCACGGTCTACAACCGCGCCGGCTTCATGGAGCCCAATCCACTGAACGCCTATTCGGTGAACAACGTCACCGCGCGGCGGGAGGCGGACGGCGCTGTGGTCGTGCAGTTCGGCGGCTGCATGCCCGCTACCCCCAATTGCCTGCCCACGCCGCAGGCCTGGAACAGCATCGCCCGGCTCTATCGACCCCGGCCCGAGGTTCTGAGCGGTGCCTGGCACTTCCCGGCACCCGAAGCGGTGCGCTGACCCCGCTCCTCGCCACGGGATAAAACTGTTGCATTTTCATCTCACCCCGCGGCCTGCGTGCCACAGCAACCCGTCAGGCCTCGCATTGGGCTGTGCGAATGGCAGGGTTTCTGGTTTCACTAAGTGTCAAAGTCTCTCTGGGCTGGCCCGGCGCCGTCCAGCCATTGTCGAAGGATAGCCCGATGTCCCTTCCCAACCCGCGTGCATGCCTGACGCTGGCGGCCATCCTTCTCGCCGCCCTGCCCGCCATGGCGCAGGAGGCCGAGCGCACGGCGCCGGCCGAGGCGGCGGCCACGCCGGTGCGCATTACGCTCACCCCCTATCTCTGGCTGCCGGGCATCAGCGCGGAGGTGACCACCCGCAACGGCCGCAGCGTGCCGTCGGGGGGTGTTTCGGCCAGCGCCAGCGAAATCGTGCCGCAGCTGCATGGCGTGCCCTTCGTGGGCGCCATGGACATCAATTATGGCCGCTTCTCACTCTTTGCCGATCTCATCACCATTGGCCTGCGCATGGATGCCAGGCCGCGGCCCGGCTACCTCTTCGGCACCTCCACCCTCGATACCCGCACCACCATGGGCACGCTGGTGGGCTTCTACCGCGTGGGGCAGACCGAGAACCAGGCCTTCGATGTCGGCGTGGGCATCCGGGTGACGGCGCTCAGCACCAATCTTCGGGTCAATGGGAACCGGCTGCCGGGCTTCACCGCCGGCACCAATTCATCGCAGGTCGATGGCATCGCGGCCTTCCGCTACGCCGTGCGCTTCACCCCCTCCTGGGGCGCGACCATCGCCGCCGATATGGGTGGCGGCGGCTCGCGCCTGACCTGGCAGGCGCTGGGCTCGGTGGATTGGCACGTCACGCGCGACACCACGGTGCGCCTGGGCTGGCGCCATGTCGGCTTCGACCAGGACACCCGCCGCGGCGGCACCGCCAATCTCGAACTGGGCGGGCCGTTCCTGGCGGCCAGCTTCCGCTTCTGAGCCAGGGTCATCCCAGCCACTGCCGGCCGGGATGATGGCTGGGACGGTTCGGGAGAACGAAGCGCGGATGGCCAGGCGCGCGGCATTGGGGAGTGGTTTTCCTTCGCGCAGCGTTTGCGGCCCGCCACGGTGCCCGATACCGAGGATGTGGCGGAGTAGGGAAAGGCTTCGGTGTGTCGAAAGCCGCCTGCGCCCGGCGCTCCGGGTTGGACATGACGGCATTGCAGGCATGGGAGCAGAAGCGACGGCGGCCCGACAGACCGGCAGGCTTTGGCTGGCGGTGATGGCGCAGGAGCCCGAGGCGTTGCGGCGGGCGATGACGGGTGAGGGTAACGCTGAGGCAGAATTGTAAGCAAGGTTCTGGACCGAATTCCAATCGCAGAAAGGCTGCAGGGCTGCGGCTGCGCTCCGCGGATGGGCCGGAAGGGGTTGCCGACTTCGCACTGCTCGTGGCGCGCGGTGGCGTCTATGCCGGCATAGTCGCGGCACCCGCGGCGATGCGGACTGGGCCGCGCGGCAGATCGTTGGAATTGTAAGGCGCGGATGGCGAGGCGGTGGATTTTTGTGCCGTTTCGCTGCGGTCGGAAGTGACCGCGAGGCGGGCGGACGCGGCGTAGGTCTTCGGTTCAGGCCGCCTCCCCAGAAGCCGCAAAACAGTGCCCCCACCAGCGTGCTGGCGGCGATGCTCTGCAGGATCATCGTGCCCTGGTTGGTCATCACATTGGTTCGCGCACTGACCTGGCTGATGTTGGGGGAGCCCAGAATCGAGATGTCGCGGAAGTCCAGATAGCCATGGTTGCCTCCCGCTGCCGCAATGGTGGCGACATCCGTCACCACGTCGGTGCCGAAACCCGCGGTGATAGATGCGAAGACGTCGATGCCAACCCCGCCGGTCAACGTGTCGTTGCCGCCGCTACCATCGAGGATAGTGGAATTCCCATCGCCCACCAGCGCGTCGGCGGAGCAGTTGCCGGACTGGCCGCTGATGCAGATGCAGGTGTCACCCGCCGCTTCGCCGGTGTTCAGCGCAGGGGTGTCCAGCCGGGCGGTGACGCCCGCCGCGGCGCTGCCGCCCGATGAGGCTGGGCTACGGCGTGGCGAGGTGGAGCGGGTGGCAAGCGAAGATCGATTGGCCGGCGGTGGCTAAGGCAGGGTGAGGTTGGCGGGAGATGCCGATTTCGGCGGCAGTCGGAGGCGACGGCACGCGGTCCGTGACCCATCGGCCGAACAACGGGATATGCGCGAGGCGCCCATTGTTGCCAACCTAAGCGTTGGTATCCCGCCGAGGCCAGGCGCCCGCGGCTCAAGGCCGAGGGCGACGGATGACCCTGGCCGATTGGAGCCCGTTGATGGTCTCCGCGAGCGCGTGGCGATAGCCCCGAAGCCCAGGCCCTGCCACGCGGCACCCAACCGGTGGAGGAGCCGGCAGCGACATGAGACAAAGAACGCAACCGACACGCTTTTCGTTCGTTGATCGACTGTAGCGCGCGTTGGGCGGCCGAGATCAGCAGCCACGCGCGACATAGTGACGGCAACGGGTCAGCAAACACACACCCGCACCGTCCCTGCGAAGCGAGCCGGATATCCGCCGGCGCCGCAACATTTTCTCGCGGAAGGGACAGCGCTCGGCGCACCCGTCCCGCTCAGGAGTTGGCTCGCTATGGCGATTATCACGGTTGGCGCAAGCGGAACCTTCCCCACGATCGCAGCCGCCATGTTGGCGGCCGGGCCTGGCGACACAATCCAGCTGCAAAGCGGCTATAGCAACGAGAGCGCGACCGTCACCCATAGCGGAATGACGATATTCGGCGACATCACCTCAACCGGCATCACCCTTCAGCTCGGTACTGGCATCGCGACCTTCACCGCGACCGGCGCAGCGCCCTTCACCATCCTCGATGCGATTGATGGCAACGGCATCGTCGGCAATGCCGGTGCCAATCTGATCACCGTCACCGCTGGCATCGATGCCGTGGATGGTGGCGCGGGTATCGACCGGCTGATCGTGGACTATCGCCTGGCCACGGGCGCCGTGACCGGCGATTCACTCTCGAATTTCTCCGAAGCCGGCGGCGGCGGCCGCGCCGTGACCATGACCGCCAATACCATAGAGCATTTCACCGTGCTGACGGGCAACGGGGCTGATACCATCACCGTCGGCAATGGCGACAACGTCATCAATGTCGGCAATGGCGCCAATACGGTCACCACCGGCAATGGCACCAACCTGGTCACGGGCGGGATCGATGCCGATACGGTCACGACCGGCAGCGGCAATGACACCATCGACGTGGGTGCGGGCACCAACACGGTCAGCGCCGGCCAGGGCTTCAACCGCGTCACCGGCGGTGGCGGCGCGGATACCATCACGGCACTCGATGGCGGCAACCTCATCGATGCAGGCGACGGCACCAACCGTGTCACCACCGGCGCAGGCGCTGATACGATCCTGACCGGCGCCGGCGCCGACACCATCGTCTCCGGCGCCGGCGATGACCTGATCACGAGCCGCGGCGGCGGCGATACCGTGGATGCGGGCGCGGGCAATGACCGGCTGACGATCGACTATTCCGCCATGACCACCAACGTCAGCGGTGGTGTCGTGAGCGGCGATCTGGGTGCCGGCTATGTCGGCCATATCGCCGACCAGACGACGAGTTTCCTCGATTTCATGGGCGTGGAGAGCTTCGCCATCACCACCGGCAGCGGCAATGACTATGTGCTCACCGGCGGCGGGGCCGACAGCCTGACCGGCGGGGCCGGCAATGACACCCTCGATGGCGGCACCGGCGACGACGTGATGACCGGCGGCCTGGGCGATGACCAGTTCCTGGTCGACAGCGCCGGCGACGTGATCGTCGAAGCCTCGGGTCAGGGCACCGATACGGCCTGGATCACCGCCGCAGGGCCCGTGACGATCTCGGCCAATGTCGAAATCATCCGCTTCTACGGCGGGGGCAACCTGGTGACGGGCGGCGACAGCGGCGAGCAGCTCGTGGCCAATGCCGCGCTGTCTTCGACGCTCAATGGCGGCGGGGGCGATGATGTCCTGTGGGGCAGCGCACTCGACAACACGATGAATGGCGGCAGCGGCGATGACATCATTCGCGGCCAGAGCGGCGGCGGCACCTGGTCGGGCGGGTTGGGCAATGATCAATTCGTCGTCGGCAACCTCAACACCATCCTGGTCGAGAATTTTGGCGAAGGCCTGGACACCGCCTGGGTCACCATCAACGGCTATACGGTCGGGCCGAATATCGAGACGATCTACCTCGCCGGTACCGCGACACAGGTGACGGGCGGCGCGACCTCCGCGCAGATCGTGGCCAACCCCCTCTTCGCCAGTAACCTGCAGGGCGGCGGCTGCGATGACGTGCTGTGGGGCAGCAGCTTTGCCGACACCCTGGATGGCGGCGCTGGCAACGACATCCTCCGCGGCCAGGGCGGCACGGATGTGATGCGGGGCGGGTTGGGCGATGACATCTACGTCGTGCTCGATCCCGGTGCCTCGATCATCGAGAATGTCGCAGAGGGATACGATACGGCCTGGATCGGCCTGGCGGCCAATATTTCCTTCACGCTGGCCGCCAATGTTGAGCGTGGCAACCTTTCCGGCGCGGCCAATACATTGACCGGCAATGCGATGAACAACGTGCTGGTCGGCGATGCGGTGGCCAGCACATTGAATGGCGGTGCCGGCGACGACATGCTCTTCGGCAGTGGCTTTGCCGATGTCTTCGTCGGAGGTACGGGCAATGACAACTACTACGGCGGCGGCGGGGCCGATCGCTACATCTTTTCCGGTGCTGGCTGGGGTGTGGACCAGATCAGCACCTTCAGCCCCGGTTCGAAGCTCGACTTCACGGGCAGCGGCATCTCATTCAGCCAGCTCGGGCTGAATATGGCCAACGGCAACACGCAGGTGAACTTTGGAGCCGACGTGATCCTGGCCTTCGGTACGACCCTCAACCAGGGTGATTTCATCTTCGGATGAGCGACTGGCCAATCGGTCCTGCTGGTATCCGCCGGCGACCTGCACGAGCAAGGCGGGACGCTGGGACTGCGTGGGATTGAACCGAAGGACGCCAGCGGGTGGCCGGCGGTGGTTGAGGCGGGGTGACTTGGCGCACGAGACACACGCGCGCGGCTTGTCTGAAAAACCCCGCCGGCGTCAGCCGGCCATACGCCGCCCGATTTCACCGCAAGCCCCACGGATTTCTGCCAAGCAGGTCCGCAGGTTTGAGATCGGCAGAATCGCGACGGCGAAATGGACACAACCTATTGATAAGGTTGGTGGGCGCTCACGGGCTCGAACCGTGGACCCGATGATTAAGAGTCATCTGCTCTACCAACTGAGCTAAGCGCCCGCCGAGTGGCGCTATCTACAGGCTGCCGAAGGTTTGTCCAGCCCCGCGGCCTGTTGAAATTGCATGGCTGGCGCCCGGATCAGGCGGCGATGGGCAAGCGCATGTGGCCCAGCACACCGAAATCGAACAAAATCATGGGGCCGGGCGGGACCGGAGGCCAGGAGATGCGGCCGCGGCCGACCGCGATAGCCGAGCGGGGGCGGGCATCGGTGTCGGACATCGGCTGGGGTCCGCGCATGGGTGCGGACATCGCCGCATCTCGCTGGCTGCCTTGCAACCCCCGCGCCGCGCAACGGGGCTCGTTCACCGCTCACCCCCCAGGCCCACCCCCTGCAGCCACCATCCGGTGGCGCCGCCGGCGCTCACAGGCGGGCCGGCGGCCAGCCCAAACCGGGCATAGAAGGCGCGGTTCGCCGGATTGCCCGTCCACAGCGCGACGGGCCCGCCCGCCCGCGCCAGGCGATGCCGCAGCAGGGCCGAGCCGCCGCCGCCGCCCGCGACGCGCGCGCCGAGAAAGGCGAGGTACCAATGCGGCTCGCGCGGCGCGGCGGCTGAGATGGCTGCGAAGAACATCCCGGCCGGGGCCGCCGCATCCTCGGGCGCGCGCGCCACGGCAACATGGCCGGGCCGGTACCAGAGTGCCACCGCCGAGACATCCCCGGCCACCTCGATCAGCGCATCAGCATGGGGCTGGTGCAGCAAGGGTGTGAAGAGCGCGATATGGGCGGCGCGGCGTGCCTCGGGGTCGGGGTGCAGCCACTGCGCCAGGGGGTCGCGCGCGAAGGCTTGGACCAAGGTGGCGACGGCGTCATCGGCCTCGCTGCCGCGCATGGAGCGTGGCTGGGTCAGGCGGCTGTCCATCGGCGGCGCAGGGCACCGCCCTCATCATAGGCCTCGAAAATAGGCGCCGCCAGGATGGCCTGCACACGCAGCACACCAGTGCCGGTGTTCACGAAACCATGGCGCACCCCGGAAGGGATAGTGACGGATTGCCCGGCGGTGGCCGGGGCGGTAACCTCGCCCACCGTGATGTCGGCCTGGCCCGCCAGCACGGTCAGCACCTCCTCCACCGTGTGGGTATGGATAGGCGCGCCGCAGCCGTGGTCGCAGAACTGCTCGAAGACGCAGAGTTCGGTCGCGCCATTGGCCGCCGAGACCAACATGCGGGTCAGCACACCCTCGCGCCACTGCTCGGTCGGCAGGCTGAGATGATCAGCGATCATTCGCGCGCCGGGCCGAATTCGGCATCGCGATGGACATGGGCCGAGATCAATATGCCGAAGCCGATCATGGTGGTGAGCATCGCCGAGCCGCCATGCGAAATCAACGGCAGGGGCACGCCGCCCACGGGGATGGAGCCCGTCACCATCGCCACATTGACGAAGATGTAGAGGAAATAATTGGTCCCGAGGCCGATCCCCAGCAGCCGGCCGAACTGGTGCTTGGAGCGCAGCGCCACGAGGAAACAGAACCCCACCACCAGCATCAGCAGCCCCAGCGTGGTCAGCGCGCCGACCAGGCCGAATTCCTCCGCGATCATGGTGAAGATGAAGTCGGTCTGCTTTTCAGGCAGGAAGTTCAGGTGGCCCTGGGTGCCCTGCAGGAACCCCTTGCCCCAGATCCCACCGGAACCGAGTGCGATCTTCGACTGGATGATGTTGTAGCCCGCACCCAGCGGGTCCGATTCCGGATCGAGGAAGGTGTGGATGCGGGCGCGCTGATAGTCCCGAAGATTCTCGTAGACGATGGGCGCCGCGGCGGCGGCGCCGCCGCCGGCGATGGCGAATTTCCACCAGCGCATCCCCGCCGCCCAGAACATGGTGGCGCCCAGCATGGCGGTGATCATGGCGGTGCCGAGATTGGGTTGCTTGAAGATCAGCGCCACCGGCACCAGCACGGCGATGGCCGGCGGGATGAGAAAGAGCGGGTTGCCCATCCGCTCCCAGGAGGCGCGGGAGAACCAGGCGGCGAGTGCCACCACCAGCATGATCTTCATCAATTCGGAGGGCTGCAGCTGGAGCGGCCCGAGGTCGATCCAGCGCTGCGCGCCCTTGCCCACCTCGCCATGCAGCGCCACCAGCAGCAGAAGCCCCAGCGCCCCGGCATAGCCCAGCCAGGCCAGCTTGCAGATGATGCGGATATCGACGAGGCCGATGCACAGCATCATCACCAGGCAGAAGCCGAAGCGCAGCGCGTGCTTGGAGGCGTAGAGGTCAGGATTGCCCGACCCGGCCGAATACAGCGCGACGTAGCCAATGGCACCGATGGCGCAGAGCAGCAGCACGAAGCTGTAGGGAATGCGCCAGAGCTTCTGGAAGACCCCCGCGCCGCGGTCGCGCGTCAGCAGCCGCTTCTCGAAGACCTGGGACATCAGCCGCCCCTTCCCTCGGCCAGGCGCGGCCCATTGGGTGCCACTCGGAAGCGGTTGAAGGTTTCCACCATCAGCTCCTTGGCCAAGGGCGCGGCGGCGCCGGAGCCCGAGGTGCCGTGCTCCACCACCACCGAAATCGCGTATTGCGGGTTATCATGCGGGGCATAGGCCACGAAGAGCGCGTGAGGCCGCCATTCCCGCGGCACGGCATTGACGTTGTAGCCACGCTCGCGCTGTTCGCGCGACACGCGGCGGACCTGGGTGGTGCCGGTCTTGCCCGCCATCTGGCCGTAGCCCCCGGGCAGGCGGGCGCTGGCCGCGGTGCCGCCACCCTCGTTGACCACAGCCCACATGGAATCGCGGATCAGGCGCAGGTCGCGGTCGGCGATACCCAGGCTCGGGTAATCCTCCGGCCGGCTGCCCCGCACCGCGCGCCCACCGATGCTGCGGGTGAGATGGGGTTGCAGCGCCCGCCCGCTGGCAAGCCTGGCCGTCATGGTGGCGAGGCTGAGCGGCGTGAGCTGGTAATAGCCCTGGCCGATGCCATGGACGATGGTGTCGCCGATGTTCCAGGGCCGGCCCTGCGCCTCGCGCCATTCGCGCGTCGGCATCAGGCCGCGCCGGGTGCCGGGAAGCTCGACCTCGAGGTCCACGCCCATGCCGAAGCGCCTGCCCATGGCGGCGATGCGGTTGATGCCCACGCGCCGCGCCATCTCGTAGAAATAGACGTCGCAGCTCAGCTTGATGGCCGTGCGCATATCCACCCCGCCATGGCCCGAGCGGTTCCAGCAATGGAAGCGGGTATCGCCGAAATCGAGGTGGCCGGGGCAGGAGACGCGTTCGCCCGGGGTGGTGACGCGCGCCTCCAGCGCGGCCAGCGCCACCACCATCTTGAAGGTGGAGCCCGGCGCGTAGAGGCCATTGGTGGCCTTGTTGATCAAGGGCGTCGCGCGGTTGGCCGTCCATTGCCGCCATTGCGCGCCGGAGACGCCGGAATTGAAGATGTTCGGGTCGAAGCTCGGCTGGCTCGCCATGGCCAGGATTTCGCCATTGCGCGCGTTGAGCACGACGACCGAGGTGCCTTCCTCGATCTTGCTGCGCAGCGTCTTCTGCAATTCGGTGTCGACGCTGATTTCGATATCCTGGCCGGCGACGCCCTCGCGCCGATCGAGTTCGCGGATGACCCGTCCGACGGCGTTGACCTCCAACTGCACGGCGCCGGCGCGGCCGCGCAGCAGGGTGTCGTGATGCCGCTCGACGCCCGAACGCCCCACGCGCACACCCGGCAATTGCAGCAAAGGGTCGCCATCCATGTCGCGCTCGGCAGGCGGGGCCACGTAGCCGACCATGTGGGCGAGGTGCTCGCCCTCGGGGTAGAGCCGGGTGGTGCCGACATCGATCAGGATGCCGGGCAGGTCGGGCGCATTGACCTCGATGCGCGCCATCTCCTCCCAGGTCAGGAATTCACGGACGATGGTTGGAACAAAACGCCGGCGGCGGCGGAGTTCGCGCTCGACCCGGGCCCTTTCATTCTCGCCCAGCGGCACGATGCGGGAAAAGGTCTCCAGCGAGGCGCCGACATCCTGGGTCTGCTCGGCCACCAGCAAGGCGCGCCAGTTCAGCCGGTTGCCGGCCACGACATGGCCGTTGCGGTCGAGAATGCGGCCGCGCGGCGGGCTTAGAAGCCGGGCCGAGAGGCGGTTTTCCTCCGCCAGGGTGGCGAAGCGCGCGCCCTCCTCCACCTGCAGCTTGTGCAGCCGGTAGCCGAGAAACCCGAAGGCGCCGAGCTGGATGCCGCCCAGCACCAGCGCGCGGCGGGTGAAGACGGAGCGGCGCTGCTCCTCCTCCCGCTTCACGCCGCGCATGGAGAAGCCAGCGATACCCCGCTCAGGTTTCTTCCAGGGCAGCCTCATGCCTCCGCACTCTGCATCGCGCGATGCGCGCGGGTCAGCATCCAGGCCAAGGCGGGGTAGAGGCCGACCGATATGCCCACCTGATGCATGGCGGGCGTGGTGGGGGGCAGTTGCCAGCTCAGCAGCCCGGTCAACGCCCAGGCCATGGCAGCAGCCCCCACCGCCACCGCGGCATAGACCAGCCAGACCGTCCAGAAAATCTGCCGTACCAGAAAGCCGCGGAAGCGCACGGTGATGCCATGCGTCACCAGCAGCACCAGCACGCCCGAGCCCAGCGGCGCCAGCGTCAGCAGATCCTGCGCCAGACCGATGCCGAAGACCGCGGGCGGCGGCATGGCCGATGGCCGGAAGATCGTCCAGAAGAACACCGTGGGCAGGCAGACCGCCATGACCAGACCGGGCGTGCCCACCGGCACCGCCGCCAGCACGATCAGGCCGAGCGTGACCATGGTGGGAAAGGCACCGCGCATGATCGCGTCGATGCGCCGCAGCAGCCCCGCCGGCGGCTCCGTCCTGCCACGAATGGGGGGCTTCATCGCCGCGGACGCGGCATATTGCGTCTCATCGCCGCGGACGCGGCTCGGGACGGGCGACGGATTCCGGCGGGAGGATGCCGGTCAGGCCGAAATCGAACAGCCGAACGACGTCCAGCCGGTCCAGCCGGGCGAAGAGCTCGACCTCGGGCGCGCCGCTTTCGGTCCAGCGCACCACGCCGACGGGAAGACCGGCCGGGAAGGCGCCGGCCTCGGCCGAGGTTACCACCCTGTCCCCCTCGCGCGGGGCCTGGCCTTCCGGCCAATGCTGCAGGCGGGGGCGGGCGGCGTTGTTGCCCACCATGATGGCCCGCGCGCGGCTGTTCTCCAGCGTGATGGGGATGCGCGAGTTGATGTCGGTGGCCAGGAGCACGCGGGCGGAACGGGTGCCCACCTCGGTCACGCGCCCTACGAAGCCGCGCTCATCCAGCGCCACCTGGCCTTTTCGCGCCGGGGTCTGGCCGCCGGTGGCCAGCAGCACGGCGCGGGCATAGGTGCCGCCGCCATCGGCCACCACGCGGGCGGTGAAGAAATGTGGCGCGGGGTCCGGAATCCAGGCCAATTGGCGCCGCAGCAACGCGTTTTCCGATTCCAATGCGAGCGCCGTGGCCTGCCAGCGGTGCAGCCGGTCATTCTCCTCACGCAGGCGGGCGTTTTCGGCGCGGATGTTCCACAGCGTCTCCGCCTCGCGCACCGCATTGTTCACGGCACTCACCGGCTCCTGCACCACCGTCCAGACAGGCATCAGCGCATCGGCCAGCACCATGCGCGCCCGCTCGACCAGCAGCGTGTCAGCCTTGCCCAGAAGCATGGTGCCGAACGCGACAGCGATCAGCATCGGCAGCGACAGGCGCGCCAGGGCTTGGCGCAGGGGGATGCTCAGTCGGATCAAAATTCACCCCGGTCTGAGTGTGTGACAGCCTTAATACATACTCGTCAGGACTTGGCGAAGCCGTTTCAGCTCCTCCAACGCACGTCCGGTACCCAGCGCCACGCAATTCAGCGGCTCCTCTGCCACAACCACGGGCAGGCCTGTCGCATCGCGCAGCACCTCGTCGAGGCGATAGAGCAGCGCACCGCCACCGGTGAGCACGATGCCCTTGTCGACGATGTCGGCGGCGAGCTCGGGCGGTGTGTTCTCCAGCGCCACTTTCACCGCTTCCACGATCTGCGTCACGGGCTCCATCAAGGCGAAGGCGATTTCACGCTGGCTCACCACCACTTCGCGCGGCACGCCGTTCATCAGGTCGCGGCCCTTGACCTCGGTCATGATGCCCTCGGCGTCGTCATCGGGGGCGGCGGCTGCGCCGATCTCCATCTTGATCCGCTCGGCCGAGCTTTCGCCGATCAGCAGGTTGTGGGTGCGGCGGATGTAGCTGATCACCGCCTCATCCATCTTGTCGCCGCCCACCCGCACGCTGCGGGCATAGACGATGCCGCCGAGCGAGATGACCGCAACCTCAGTCGTGCCGCCGCCGATATCGACGACCATGGAGCCGGAGGGCTCGGTCACCGGCAGGCCCGCGCCGATCGCGGCCGCCATCGGCTCCTCGATCAGAAGCACTTTCCGCGCGCCGGCGGACTCGGCGCTCTCCTGGATCGCACGGCGTTCCACGGCGGTGGAGCCCGAAGGGACACACACGATAATCATGGGGGACGCAAAGCTGCGGCGGTTGTGCACCTTGCGGATGAAATGCTTGATCATTTCCTCCGCCACCTCGAAATCGGCGATCACGCCGTCGCGCAGCGGGCGGATGGCGGCGATGTTGCCGGGCGTGCGGCCGAGCATCAGCTTGGCCTCGTCACCGACGGCCAGGACCTGCTTTCGCCCACGAATATCGGCGATGGCCACCACCGAGGGCTCATTCAACACGATGCCGCGACCTTTGACATAGACGAGCGTATTCGCCGTGCCGAGGTCGATGGCCATGTCGGCGGAGAGAAAGCCGAACAGGCGAGAAAACATGCAGGCAACCTTCCAGCCAAAAGGATCGACCAAGGGATCGACCAGGGGTCGTCAAGACATCGGAGTATGGCGGGGGTGGTTAGACCTATGCGGGGCCGCACTCAAGGGCCGGAGGCGCTCGCTGCCCGAAGTTTCCTCAATGCACGCCCGCGGGATGCAACCCGGGCGCTGCCGGCAGCGTTCGTCAGAGGCAGATCAATCGCCGTTTTCACCACCCGGGGCCACCAACTGATCCCGACTGGTCGCGGCGCCAACAGGAGTAATTCCCATTCGCTCATCCCTTTTCGCCATTGGCCTCGCCTCGCTCCTCGGTCTCACGGCCTGCGGCAACCAGCCGGGCGAGCGCGCGCTGTCGGGCGGCGCCATCGGTGCAGCCGGTGGCGCCGGCATTGCCGCCATCGCGGGCGGCCCGGTGCTGGGCGGCGCACTTCTGGGCGGTGCCGCGGGCGCTCTGACCGGCGCTGCCACGACGCCGTCGCGTCGCTAGACCACGCGGCGTTCACCACGCATGCCCCAGCCGTCGCTGAGAGGATGATTTCGCGTGTGCGGCGATTCCGCCTCAACGCATCATGCTCCAGTGAGGGCCAGCGCCACGGCGGCCGGCACGGTGACGGTGACTGACCGCACCGGTTGCCGCCGGCGCTGCGGACGGCCCAGCGCCGCAAGGCGCGGGCGATGTGCCGCAAAGGCGCGGGCGGGGCGCCGTATTCCGTGACAAGGAGCCGCCCTTTTTCGAGCGCGACTTCGCCACACCTCAATGGCTTCATCCAACTCTTTCAGGAGCTTCCAGCCATGCGAACCACTTTGCTGACCCTCACCTGCGTGTCGCTGCTCGGGCTCACCGGCTGCGGCAATCGCCCGGGTGAACGCGCGCTATCTGGCGGCGCGATTGGTGCCGCGGGTGGCGCCGGCATTGCCGCCATCGCCGGCGGGCCGGTGCTGGGCGCGGCGCTGCTGGGCGGGGCTGCCGGTGCGCTGACCGGCATCGTCACAACGCCGCGCCGCTGAAATTGGAGCGTTCTCAGGCCTGGCGGCTGCGCCAGACGCTCGGAGTACGCGTGAACTCCGGGGCGCCCGCGGGTTGCGAAGTTTCGAGGATGTTCATCGCGATCAGCCCCTGAGAGGGCGTCTGCCCTCCCCGCTCGTTCATCGTCTTCGGCGCTGAACCCGCAATGGGCCGAAAGGTCCCATGATCCCAATCATGTAACGCAATGGCGGTCCAGGAGCCCCAGGCTCCTGGTGGGGAAGGTCTGGAAGGGGCAAAGCCCCTTCCAGGGCCACAAGCACCAAGCCAACCCGTTTTTCCGAAACCTGTCAGCGAAACCCAGCGCAATTCCCAGGGTTCGGCAGCCCGGCGAAGGCCCGGGCGACAAAGGGCGTTGATTCAGCCAGCGACCCATTCACCGCCCCACCATGATCGAGCGCGGGGTAGAGATGCGCCTGGACCGCGCTGCCGGCGGCACAGGCGGCCAGGCGCAGGCGCAACTGCCCCTCCGCCGGCACCGCCTGGTCGGCACCGCCGATGCCCATGAAGACGGGCGTGGGCACATGCAGCGTGTCGAAGGCGAAGAGCGGGTAGAGCCGCATCCAGACAGGGGTGGTCAGGCTGGTGTCGCGAAAAACATCGGCCATGGTCAGGCGCTGGGGCGCGATCGCCGCGGCGGCCTGGGGAAAGCATTCGGCCTGGAACACCCGCAGGGCCGCGATGCCCGCCGGCGTCAGCCAGTCCTGGGCCTGGAAATCGGCGAAGCGCCGTTCGGCCAGATCCAGCAGCAGCAGGGAGAAGCCGAGCTTGGGCATGCCCGCATCGGGCGGTGGCTCGGCGGCCGCGGGCACGCCGCGGGCGGGGTCGAAGAAGGGTGTGCCGGTGGCGACCGTGCCGCGGATGTCCAGCTCCGGCGCATAGAAGCGCGCCGTCGCGGTGGCCGAGAAGGCCGCGCCGCCGCCCTGGCTCTGGCCGATGATCACGGTGCGGCCGGCAATGGGCCAGGCGCCGGATTGCGCGGCGCGGATGCTGTCCAGCACGCCATAGGCGGCCGGGCGGGCGGCGATATAGGGGTGCGGCCCCGGCGTGCCGAGACCCTGGTAGTCGGTGGCGACAATGGCATAGCCCTGGGCCAGCCAATGGCCGAGATAGGCCACATCCCGCGCGTCCCGGCCGGACCAGGAGGGGGCGCAGGCATTGGCCACGCCGACCGTGCCGCGCGCCCAGGCGACCAGCGGCCAGCCGCCGGCGGGGGGCTGGCCCGCCGGCAGGAAGAGGGCGCCGGAGATGGCGATGGGTGTCGCGCCATCCAGCCCGTCGGTCGAGCTGTAGAGGATGCGCAGGCTGGTGGCGGCGCCGGGCAGGGCAAGTTCGGCCGGCAGGGGTTCCGTGCGCAGGATTGCTCCGGGGCGCGGCGGGATGGGGCTGGGCGGGGTGTAGAAGGCGGACAGCGGGACTTCGGCGGGGGGCTGGGCCAGCGCGGTGGCTGGCAGCAAAGCGATGGCGGCCAACAGCAGGGCCAGGCGAATGGGGGCCATGATGGGTGTTCCTTCCGGCCCGGCACGGGGCGCAAGGGATTGAAGCCTGAAGCAGGCGCCGAGAGAAGTCTGGCTGAAAAGGTATATTTTCCTTGTTTTTTCCGGCCGGCCTTGCCAGGATGAGGGGTTGTCAGGAGCCACGCCGATGCACCGGGATCCCCCTTGGCGCAGTGATAGCGACCGAAGCGAGCAGCAGCGGGTTGAATCCCTGCGACTTCAGCGACTTGCCGGGGTTTCGGCCGGTCCGGCGCGGCCCGCGAATTTGTCCCTTTTCCGCAATTCCGTGCATGCGCGGCTTTTCACCCCCGACCGGCTGCCGCATGTTGCAAACTCTTCATGTCTGGGGAGATCCGCGATGCGCTTCACCACCGCCCTGATGGTCGGGCTTCTGGCCCTCACGCCGCCGGCCCTGGCCAATACCTTCACCTGGGCCACCGCCAACGACATCCTGGGCCTCGACCCCCACGCCAACAACCACGGCGTGACCAATGCCATGAAGCTCAATGTCTATGAGCCGCTGGTGCGGCGCGAGGCGGATGGGTCGCTCTCCCCTGGGCTGGCGGTGCGGTGGGAACTGGTCTCCCCCACCACCTGGCGTTTTCAACTCCGCCCCGATGTGCGCTTCCATGGTGGTGAACCCTTCACCTCGGCCGATGTCGTGCATAGCGTGGAGCGCGTGCGGCAGAACGACATGGCCTATACGGTGCAGTCCATCACCGCGGCGCGCGCCATCGACCCGCTGACGGTGGAGTTCGATACCCGCGGCCCGAACCCGGTGCTGCTGCAGGACCTCACCCTGTTGTTCATCACTTCGCGCGCCTGGATCGAGGCGAACAACGCCTTCTCGGTGGCCCGCGCCGGTCAGCCGGGGGCCACGACCACCTTCGTGCAGCTCAACGCCAATGGCACCGGCCCGTTCCGGGTGATCGAGCGGGTGGCCGATGAGCGCACCGTGCTGGTGCCCAACCCCAATTGGTGGGGTGCGGCGCTGGGCCAGGCGGAGCATGGCATCACCCGCGCCGTATTCCGCCCGGTGGCCAGCGCGCCGACGCGCGTCGCCGCGCTGCTGAGCCGTGAGCTGGACATGATGTACCATGTGCCGCTGCAGGACATCCCGCGCGTCCAGCAGGCGCCGGGTATCCGGCTGCTGCAGGGGCCGACGGCGCGCAGCATCTACCTCGGCTTCGACACCGCGCGGGCGGAATCCCTGGACGCACCAGGCTCGCCCAACCCGCTGCGTGACGTGCGGGTGCGGCGCGCGATCTACCAGGCGATCGACATGGACACGATCCGCCGCGTGGTGCTGCGCGGCTCCACCGTTGCCGCCGGCCTGCCCATCGGCTCGGCCATCGGCGGCTTCGTGGCCGAATTGAACGAGCGGCTGCCCTTCGATGTGGAGGCCGCGCGGCGGCTGTTGACCGAGGCGGGCTTCCCGCAGGGCTTCCGGCTGACGCTGGGCTGCCCGAACAACCGCTATGTGAATGACGAGGCGATCTGCACCTCCATCGTCACCATGCTGAACCGGGCCGGCATCCAGGCCCGGCTGGATTCGGTGCCCTTCGGCCGCTTCCTGCAGCGTGGCGCGAACAAGGAGTTCCAGTTCTGGCTGCTGGGCTGGACGCCAGGCAATTTCGACCTGAGCAACCCCGCCCGCGAATTGCTGGGCGAGGGCAGCTTCAACTGGGGCGGTTTTGCCGATGATGTGATGGCCCGCGCGGCGGCCGCCTATGGCCAGGAGACCGAGGCGGCGCGGCGCGCCAGCCTGGCCCGCGAATACTGGACGCGCTTCCGCGAAACCCTGCCGATGGTGCCGCTGCACCAGGAGCCGCAGGTTTTTGCGATGCGCGAGACGGTGGCCGATTTCAACCTGCGCGTGGCCGAGGATCTGGAGTTGCGCCAGGTGCGGATGCGGCGGTGATGCTTGTCCGCGGCGCTCCGGCCATGTCAGGCTCGCCCCATAATACGGGAGAGAAACACATGATCGAACGCCGCGGATTGATGCTGGGGGCCGGCGGGGTGCTGCTCGCCCAAGGGGTGCAGGCGCAGGCCCAGGCGCCGGCGGCGCCCGCCCTGCCCTATCGCGCCCATAGCGTGGCGACACCCGATGGGGTGACGGTGCAGGCCTATGAATACGGCAACCCGGCCGGCCCCGCGATCTTCTTCATCCACGGCTACATGCAGGCGGGGATGAGCTGGGCCCGGCAGGTGAGCGACCCGCAGATGCTGCGCGACTTCCGCATGGTGACCTACGACATGCGCGGCCACGGCATGAGCGACAAGCCGGTGGGCGACCAGTATTACAAAACCGGAAAAGCCTGGGGCGACGAGGTGGCGGCGGTGATCCGCGCCACCGGCATTCATAGGCCCGTGCTGGTGGGCTGGAGCTATGGCGGGCGTCTGATGGGCGACTATCTGGTGCATCACGGCCATGCCGGCATCGCGGGGCTGAGCTATGTGGCGGCGCTGAGTTCGACGGCCGATCCCTCGCGCTTCGGCCCGGGCGGGCGGTTCAGCGGGCCGGCGGGCTCGGGCAGCGCGGACCCGGCAACGGCGATCCGCAACACCATCGAGTTCCTGCGGGTGTGCTTCGAGGTGCAGCCCAGTGCGGCGGATTTCGAGACGATCCTTGCCTTCAACATGATGGTGCCGCGGCACACCAGGCTGTCGCTGCTGGGCCGCCAGGGTGTCTATGACGAGCAGCTTCGCGCGCTGGACATCCCCGTGCTGGTGACCCAGGGGGTGAAGGACCAGTTGGTCATGCCGAGCATGGCGCAGCACACGGCGGCAATGGCGCGGCAGTCGCGCCTGTCGATGTACGACAATATCGGCCATTCGCCGTTCTGGGAGGACGCGGCCCGCTTCAACCGCGAGCTGACGGAGTTCGTGAAGGCGGCGCAGCGGTGAGCCCGGCCCGGCGCCCTGCATGGGCGCCGGGCAAACCGGCTTGCCTAGCGCGGAATCAGGCCAAGGCGGGCCAGCAGCGCACCGGCTTCCTGCTGCTCCGCGCTGAGGCGGCCGGAAAACGCCTCGGCGCCGAGGAAGGCCACGACCTGCGCGGTGTTGTCCATCACCGTGCGGTAACCCGCCGAGTTGGTGGCCTCGGCGCAGGCGGCCTCGATGCGCGCGGCGACCGGCCGGGGCAGCCCGCGCGGCGCCCAGAGCCCGCCGAAGCCGCGCCAGGTCACGGGGAAGCCGAGCTCGGCCAGGGTGGGGGCGTCGATGTTGCGGTCACGCGCATCGGCCGCCACCGCCAGCACCCGCAGGCCGCTCTCCTTCAACGTGGCCCAGGTGGTGACGGCCATGGAGAGGGTCCCGGACTGCGCATCGACCATCATCTGCCCGCCGGCGCGGTAGGCGACATCGGTCAGCCGCACGCCGGCCAGCAGCTCAAGTTGCCGGGCGATGAGATGGCCCACGGTGCCATTGCCGGCATGGCCGAAGCTGAGTGTTTCCGGGGCGCGGCGGGCGGCCTCGAGGAATTGCGACAGCGTGCGGTGCGGCGAATTGGCCGGCACGGCGAGCGCAAAAATGTTCTCGAAGGTCTGGCAGAGCGGTTCGAAGCTATCCAACCGATAGGCCAGGCTGGGCGCCATGAAGGGCTGGGTGGTCATCATGCCCGAGGGTCCGAAGCCGATGGTCGCGCCATCGGGCCTGGCCTGGGCCACGGCACCCGCCGCAATGGCACCCCCCGCGCCCTCCCTGTTCAGCACCACGACGTTCACATTGCCGCCCATGGCCTGCCGGAAGGGCTCGGCGAAGGCACGGGCCATGATGTCAATGACCGTGCCGTTGGAAAACGGGATCACCAGGGTGACGGTGCGGCCCGGGATCTCCTGAGCGAGAGCGGGTGTGGGCAGGATGCTGGCCAGCAGGGCGCGGCGTTGCATGGGCGGTCCTCAGTGGGTGGCGAGTTGCGTGGTGAACCAGGGGCAATCCGCCACATAGACTGGCGCTCGCAGCCCCTTGGCGGCGGCGTCGAGGCGGAGCTGGCGCATGCTTTTCCGTGGGCCATCGGGCAGGTGCAGCCGCTCATGGCCCCAAAGGCTGGGGCCATCATGGAATTCACTGGCCTGCCATTTCGCCGGATCGATCACCCGGCCGCCCCAGCCGTATTCGACGAAGAAGCCCGAGGGCGTGTTCACATAGAAGCTGGTCATGTGGTCATTGGTGTGCCGGCCGAGTGTATAGGCGATGCGGCCCTCCTCGATCTGCGCCAGGTCATAGCCCTGGCCGACATCATCCAGGCAGCCGAGTTCCACCATGAAGTGATGCAGCCCGGCCTGGCCGGAGCCCACCATGGCGAAGGAATGGTGGCGGCCATTCACGTGGAAGAAATACAGCGGATAGGGTGTGAGGCCGTAATCGGTGACGGAAAAACCGAGCACGTCGCGATAAAAGGGGAGCAGCGAATTGGCATCGGCCACATGCAGCACGGCATGGCCCATGCCCAGCGGCCCGGTGTTGAAGCCAGAGATAGGGCGGCCCGGTGTGAAGGGCGTATCGGCGAGGTGCGCGCCGGAAAAGATCTCGATGCGATTGCCGGCGGGGTCGTGGAAGAAGGCCATGCGGTCGACATGCCGCTCGGCCGCGTGGCCGGGCTGCACCTTGACGCCCTTGGCCTCAAGGTCGGCGATGGTGGCGTCGAGGTCATCGACCTCCCAGCCCATGAAGTGCAGGCCATCGCTGCTTTCTGGGGTGACGATGAGGCGCTGGGCGCGGTCATCCATGCGGTAGAGGCTGGTACCGCCGCCCTGGTCGACCTTCTGCATCCCCAGGAATTTGCCGGCGAAATCCGGCCATTCCTCGGGTTTGGTGGCGCGGACGCCGATATAGCCGAGCGAGAGAATCATGCTTCCTGCTCCACAGGGTTGCGAAGAATGCCGATGCCGGAGATTTCGACCTCCACGGTATCGCCCGGCTTCATCCAGAGCGGCGGCGTTCGGCGGGCGCCGACGCCGCCGGGCGTGCCGGAGACGATGACGTCACCGGGCAGCAGCGGCAGCACGGTGGAGATATATGCGATCTGCGCCGGCACCGGGGTGATCATCAACGAGGTCGCGCTGTGCTGCACCACCTGACCGTTCAGCCGGGTCTCCAGCGTCAAGCCAGCGGGGTCGGTGATGGAGGTTTCCATCCAGGGCCCGAACGCACCGCTTCGATCGAAGGATTTGCCAGCCAGATACTGCCCGGTGTGGCGCTGCCAATCCCGGATCGAGCCCTCATTGTAGCAGGCATAGCCCGCGACATGGGACAGCGCATCGGCCTCGGAAATATGCCGGCCGCCCTTGCCGATGATGACGGCGAGTTCGCCTTCGTAGTCGTATTTGTCGGAGACGCGCGGCCGGATCATGGCCTGGCCATGGCCGACCTGGCTGGCGGGGAAGCGCACGAAGAGTGCGGGGTGCGGCGTGGCGGTATTGCCCGTCTCCTGCACGTGGTCATGGTAGTTCAGGCCGACGCAGATGATCTTGTCGGGGTTGGGAATGACGGGCGCGAAGCGGATGGCGGCATAGGGGAAATCGACCGACGTCAGCGCCGCGGCCTCGGCCATGCGGCCGGTTTCCAGCAGGGCGCGCAGGGTGGGGATGCCGAGACGGGCGGTGATGTCGGCCACGCCATCGGCGAGCCCCACGCCGCATGCGGGCGAGCCATCGGGGCGGTGGAAGGAGAGCAGGCGCATGGGTGTTCCGATTCAGATCAGTGTTGCGAGTTCGGCGGAAGTTCGGGCGAAGGCCACGACCTGACGGTCGGGCCGCATCAGCGCGGCCAGGGCTGTGTTGGAAGTGAGAAAGGGTTCAAGCGCCGGATCGGCCACCAGCACGGCGCCGCTTCCATCCAGCACGGTGGTATCGGCCATGTCGCCGCGCAGCAGCACGGCGTGGCGTGGACCGATGCGGTCATCGAGCAGCGTGCCATCGGACAGGCGCGGCTGCGGCGCGGGACGGCCGAGCGGCGCGGTGTAGCCGCCGATCGCCGGCGCGATGCTTTCCATCACGACCGGCCCTTCCGGCGCCTCGCCCAGCGCCAGCGCCATGGCGCGGGTGTTGATCAGCCCGCCCAACCGCACCGCCGTTTCGATATAGGCGCGGGCGTGCGGCGCGCGTTCGGACTGGTAGGTGTCGAGGAGCGAAGCATTCGCCCCGCGCAGCACCGCCACCAGCTTCCAGCCCAGATTGGCCACGTCACGAATGCCCGCGCACATGCCCTGGCCCATGAAGGGCGGCGTGAGATGGGCGGCGTCACCCGCTATCAGCAGCCTGTCCTCGCGCCATTTGCGCGCGACGGCGGAGCGAAACGTGTAGATGGCCGCGCGTTCCAGCGTGGCGTCCTCGGGCGTGATCCAGGGCGCCAACAGGGGCCAAGGGTCGTCGGGTGCTTCGCCGTCATGGAGGGAAATCTCCCAGCGCCGGCGTTCACCCACACCCCGAACATAGGTGGCCGGCCGCGCGGGGTCGCAGAACTGGATGGAATGGTCGCCGAGGTCGGGCCGCGGGCGCTTGAGAATGAGGTCGGTCACCAGCCAGCGCTCATCGAAGCCGAGGTCGTCGAAGCCCTCTCCGATGGTGGTGCGAGTCAAGGAATTGGCGCCGTCGCAGCCCACCACCCAGCGCGCCTGCAGCGGCCCGGCGGAGGTTTCCAGCCGCCCGTCCCGCTGCATGGCGGTGACGGTTGTGCGGGCGCGCACCGTCACATTGGCGAAGCGCGCCACGCCCGCACGCAGCGCATCCTCCAGCGCCGGCTGGTGAAAACGGTAGGAGGCGTGCCAACCCTGCGGCCCGATGTCCCGGGGGCGCGACCAGTCCAGCAGCAGCGCGCCGTCGCGATCGACGAATTTCATGCCGGGCGAGGTGATGGTCAGCGGCAGGATCGCCTCGGCCAGGCCGATGCCCTGGAAGACGCGCATCACCTCATCATCGAAATGCACTGCCCGCGGCAGGTGATAGGCCGCCGCCTCGCGCTCCAGCACGACAACATCGAGCCCTGCCGCGCCCAGCATATTGGCCAGCGTGGCGCCGACCGGGCCGTAACCGATGATGGCGACGTCGTGCATTTTTCCTCCTCGGCGCGACCACACTTCGTGTCGCGCAAGCGCGATGCGCAGCATCATCGCGTTGGAAGCAGCTTGCAGCGCGCGCCCGGCCGGCGCAAAGCTTTTGCCGAACCCGTTCACCTGGTGGACATGCCAGCCAAACCCATCCGCGCCGTCGCCCGTGCCCTCGAGGTGCTGGAAGCCCTGAACCGCCACGGCACGGCCACCGCGCTGATGCTGGCGCGCGAGACGGGGATCCCGCGGCCGACGGTCTATCGTCTGCTGGAGACCCTGGTGGGCACCGGCCATGTCGCGGGGTTGGGCGAGCGCTACACGCTGCGGCTGCGGGTCCGCGCGCTGTCCGACGGCTTCGAGGACGAGGCCTGGATCGCCGAGATCGCGGCCCCTGCCCTGCTGGCGCTGACGGCACGCATCCGCTGGCCCTGCGATGTCGGCACGCTGGAGGGCACCGAGATGGTAATCCGCGAAACCACGCATGGCGTGGCGCCGTTTTCCATCGACCGCGCGATGCTGGGACGGCGGCTGCCGATGCTGGAGAGTTCGATGGGCCAGGCCTATCTCGCCTTCTGCCCAGCCGGTGAGCGCGCAGCACTGCTGCGCATGCTGGGGGCGCAGGCGGGATTCGCCCGACGCCTGGGGGAGACCCGCCGCCGCGGCTATGCACTGCGCGCGGGCGGCGGGCCCTGGCCGCATACCGGCTCCATCGCCCTGCCGATCATGGCGGGCGGGCAGATTTTGGGCTGCATCAACGCGATCTGGATGGCCCGCGCCGTGCCGCCCGAAGAGGGCATCCGCCAATGCCTGGAGCCGCTGCGCGAGACGGCGGCGGTGATCGAAGGCTCCATCGCGGCCACGCGGAAGTGAGCGGCTGGATGAGTGGCGGACAACGCTTCTACACTTGCCGTTGACATGCCGATGCATCTACGAATCGGGGTGGTTGAACCCCATTCGAGGTACCTCATGCAACGCATGCATCTGGCTGCCGGCGTCGGCGCGCTCTCCCTCACCTTCATGCTCGGGCTTGCCATGGGCAGGGTGGGCCAGGCGCAACAGGCGCCTCCGACGCAGAATGTGGGGGTGAACACCACGCGCAACGTGGCGATCGACCTCGGCCCCGAGATCGAAGGCATGGCCGGCCGGCAATTGCGGCTGCGCCTCATCACGCTCGCTCCCGGCGGGGTCTTCGCCGAGCACAGCCATGCCGACCGGCCGACTGTGGAATTCGTGCTCACGGGCGATGCCTCGGAATTCCGCGGCACCACCCAGCGCGTGGTGCGCGAGGGCGAGGCCATCCTCTCCGACCGCAACACCACCCATTGGTGGCGCAATGACGGCAGCACGACCGTCACCTTCGTGGCCGCGGATATCTTTCGCCCGCAATAGGATATCCCGCAGCATTGAAGCCGGCGCCGCGCCAGCGCAGGGTGCTCTCCAAAAGGGAGAGACGTGATGCTGCGACTGGATGGAAAAGTGGCCTTCATTTCGGGCGCCGGCTCGGTGGGCCCGGGCTGGGGCAATGGGCGGGCGACGGCGGTGCTGCTGGCCCGCCAGGGTGCCCGGGTGTTCTGCACCGATTTCTCCCGCGAGGGGCTGGACGAAACCATGCGCCTGCTGGCCGCCGAGGGCCTGTCCGGCGCCGCGCATATCTCCGACGCCACCGACAGCGCGGCGGTGGCCGAAGCGACGGCGGAATGCGCCCGGCTTTTAGGCGGGCTGGACCTGTTGGTGAACAATGTCGGCGGCAGCGCGCCTGGCGGTGCCGAGGACATGGCCGAGGAGATCTTCGACAGGCAGCTGCAGCAGAACCTGAAAACCGCCTTCCTGGGCTGCAAACACGCCATCCCGCTGATGCGCGCGCGCGGCGGCGGCGCGATCGTGAACCTGGCCTCCATCGCCGCGCTGCGGGTTTCGGCCAGCCGGCCGCATGTCGGCTACACGGCGTCGAAAATGGCGGTGATCGGCCTCTCGCGCTCGGTCGCGATCCGGCATGCGAAGGAGAAAATCCGCTGCAACACGGTGGTGCCGGGGCTCATGCACACGCCACTGGTGGAGCATCGCCTGGTACCCCAGCTCGGCGCCAATGACGCGGCGGAGCTGATCGCCAAACGCCACGCCATGGTGCCGATGGGCCATATGGGCGATGGCTGGGATGTGGCGCATGCCGCGCTGTTTCTGCTCAGCGACGAGGCCCGCTTCATCACCGCGACGGAAATCCTGGTGGATGGCGGCGCGGCGGCCGCGGGCGGGACATGAAAAAGGCCGGCGGGGTCTCCCCCGCCGGCCTGGTGCGGCGCCTCAGTGCGCCAGCATCGCCAGCAGCAACAGTGCCACGATGTTGGTGATCTTGATCATCGGGTTCACCGCCGGCCCCGAGGTGTCCTTGTAGGGGTCACCCACCGTGTCGCCCGTCACCGCGGCCTTGTGGGCTTCGCTGCCCTTGCCGCCATAATGGCCTTCCTCGATGTATTTCTTCGCGTTATCCCAGGCGCCGCCGCCGGTGGTCATGGAGACCGCGACGAAGAAGCCGGTCACGATCACGCCCAGCAGCATGGCGCCGAGCGCCGAGAAGGCAGCGCCCTTCCCCGCGATGGCGTAGATCACGAAGTAGCAGACGATGGGCGAAAGCACCGGCAGCAGCGAGGGGATGATCATCTCCTTGATCGCCGCCTTGGTCAGCATGTCCACCGCGCGGCCGTAGTCAGGCTTCTCGGTGCCCAGCATGATGCCCGGCTTCTCCTTGAATTGCCGCCTCACTTCCTCGACCACGCTCTGCGCCGCGCGGCCCACCGCCGTCATGCTCATGCCACCGAAGAGGTAGGGCAGCATGCCGCCGAACAGCAGACCGACCACGACATAGGGGTTGGCCAGGCTGAAATCGATCGCCGCCATGCCTGCGAAATACGGGAATTGCGCCGCATTGGTGATGAAGTAGTTCAGATCCTGCGTGTAGGCAGCGAAGAGCACCACGGCACCCAGCGCCGCCGAGCCAATGGCATAGCCCTTGGTCACAGCCTTGGTGGTGTTGCCCACCGCGTCGAGCGCATCCGTCGTAACCCGGATTTCCGGCGGCAGGCCCGCCATTTCGGCGATGCCGCCGGCATTGTCCGTCACCGGGCCGAAGGCATCGAGTGCCACGATCATACCCGCCAGCGCCAGCATGGTGGTGGTGGCAATGGCCACTCCATATAGGCCCGCCAGCGAATACGTCACGATGATGCCGAAGATGATGATCAGCGCGGGGATGGCCGTGCTCTCCATCGACACCGCGAGGCCGCGGATCACGTTGGTGCCATGGCCGGTCTGCGAGGCCTCGGCGATGCTCTTCACCGGGCGGAACTGGGTGCCGGTGTAGTATTCCGTGATCATCACGATCCCCGCCGTGACCGCGAGGCCCGCGGCGCCGCAGAGGAAGAGGCTGAAGGCGCCGAAGCTGACGCCGCCCACCGTCACAGTCCGGAAGCCGAAGACGATGAAGCTGAGCGGCAGCAGCGCCGCCAGCGACAGCCCGCCGGTCACGATCAGCCCGCGATACATCGCATGCATGATGTTGTTGCTGGCCGGCAGCTTCACGTAATAGGTGCCGACGATGGAGGTGATGATGCACACCGCGCCGATCAGCAGCGGAAAGAGCATGGCGCCCGTCCGCCCCGCATCGGGGAAGATGATCGCCGCCAGCACCATGGTGGCGACGATGGTCACGGCATAGGTCTCGAACAGATCGGCCGCCATGCCAGCGCAGTCACCCACGTTGTCGCCCACATTGTCGGCGATCGTGGCGGGGTTGCGGGGGTCATCCTCGGGGATGCCGGCTTCCACCTTGCCCACCATGTCGCCGCCGACATCGGCACCCTTGGTGAAAATGCCGCCGCCCAACCGGGCGAAGATCGAGATCAGCGAGGCGCCGAAGCCCAGCGCCACCAGGCTGTCGATCACCGTGCGGGAATTGATCTCATAGCCCTGGATGCAGACGAGGATGAAGAAATAGACCGCAACCCCCAGCAGGGCGAGGCCGGCGACCAGCATGCCGGTGATGGCGCCCGACTTGAAGGCAAGGTCCAGGCCAGCGGCCAGGCCATGGGTCGAGGCCTCGGCGGTGCGCACATTGGCCCGGACCGAGACATTCATGCCGATGAAGCCCGCCAGGCCCGACAGCACGGCACCGATGAGGAAACCCACCGCCACCGAAGCGCCGAGGACGTAGTAGATACCGATGAACAGCACCACGCCCACCGCGGAAATCGTGATGTATTGCCGTTTCAGATAGGCGGAGGCGCCTTCCTGGATCGCCTGGGCGATCTCCTGCATGCGGGCATTGCCCGCCGGCCTGGCCATGATGTCCTTCGTGGTGATCCAGCCATACGCGAGCGACGTCGCCCCCAGCAGGATGACCAACAGCAAAGTCACTGTGATCACTTGAAAGCTCTCCCTTCCGTTCTTGTTCCGGCACGGTCTTGCCCCGCGCCGCTCGGATACGTGAAGTAAGGCAGAGCTTCACCGCCACTGCAACCAAGGCCTGGCTGGACGGCGGGCGCCACGCGTGCGAACCCGCGCGGCGTGAGACTTTTTCGTGACCCCGCGCTGGCGATCGGCCTGTTCCTGGCCGTGGCGCCCATGGCCGCCGTGCTGCAGTACCGCGCCCTGGCGCCATTGGCGCTTGTCGCGATGCTGGCCGCCGTGCTCGTTGCCGTGCTGGCCGCGGCGCCCGGCGCCGTGGTGGAAGCGCCGCGCAGCGGGACTCGACCATGGTGGCCGGATCGCACGACGGGGCTGGCAGCGGCGCTGGCCCTCGCCCTGATGGGCTGGGGCATGGTCTCGGCCCTCTGGTCGGTCAATCCCGCGCGCAGCCTGATGGAAGGTGCGCGCATGGGCGCGCTGGTGCTGCTGGCCGCGGCCGCGGCGCAGGCTCTGGCAGGAGCCCCCGCCCGCCGTCTCGCGCCCTGGCTTCTGGGTGGGCTGCTGCTCGGCGCCGTGCTGACCATCGCCGACCAGCAGAGCGGCCATTGGCTGCGCGCCGCGGTGCGCGGGCGGCGGGAATGGGATGTGGTGATGGGCTTCGGGCTGAAGCCGGCCGCCACGGTGCTGGCCTTGCTGCTGCCGCTTGCCCTCGCCCTGCCCATCGGGCGGGTCTGGAAGGGCCTGGCTTTGCTGCTGGCCCTGGCCGCCATCTTCGGCATGCCCGCGCAATCGGCCAAGATCGGCGTCGTGGTCGGGCTTGGCGCCTTCCTGCTGGTGCTGCTGGCCGGCGCCCGGGCGGCACGCGGCATCGCGCTGGCGGCAGCCCTCAGCATCCTGCTGACCCCATTGCTGCTGGGCGCCGTGCTGGCCCGCAACCCCGATGTCTCCGCCATGCAGGGCAGCGCCGCCCATCGCGTGCTGATCTGGGATTTCACCCTCGCCCGCATCGCCGAGCGCCCGGTGCTGGGCTGGGGCATGGAGGCCGCCCGCGCCATTCCCGGCGGCGAGGAGCGGGTGGCCACCGCCGACCTGCTGCGCTTCGGCCTGGGCGGCCAACGTGAATGGTTCGAGGTGGTGCGCGCACAAAAGCTGCCGCTGCACACCCACAATGCGGCGCTGCAGATCTGGCTCGAGCTCGGGCTGGTCGGCGCTGTGCTGGCAGCCGGGCTCGTGCTGGCGTTGGGCTGGCGGGCGACCGACCCGGGGGCCGCCGGTGCCTTTGCCTGCGCCATCGCCATAGCCTCGCTGAGCTATGGCGTCTGGCAGGGCTGGTGGCTCTGCCTGCTGGCTATGCTGGTGCTGGTGTCACGGCAACTGAGGCGGGAACGCCCGCCTCAATAAGTGCCGCGGCCTGACGCTCGGCCAGCTTGTCCTCAGAAAAACCGTCGATCAGTTCGTTGAACATGCGGTGCCAGTTCTGCTCCGCCCGCAGGCGCGAGAAGGCGGAGCCCAGGCCGATGGCCGCGCGGTCCATCAGCGGGAATTCGCGCGGGATGCGCACGGATTTCCCGGTGCGCGCGGATTCCGCCTTCAGCCCCTTGTGCACGCTCTCCGCCACCCGGCGGCCCTGCTGCAGATCGTCAAGGTTCTGGATCGGGCGCACCCGGTCCTCGATCAGCGGCTCATAGAGGAACTCGGCCCAGCGCTTCAGGTGGCCCATCATCTCCTTGGAGAGGTCGCGGAAACCCCATTCCTCGAAGGCGTGGCGGGCCTTTTCCTCGTCATGGTCGCGCACCGCCTCGAAGAGCCGGATCACGCCACCGATGAAATGCGGCGCGAAGACGCGGATGGTGCCGAAATCCAGGAGATTGATACCGCCGGCGTCATCGCCCTCCGGCTTGCGCACGAGGTAATTGCCGAGATGCGGGTCACCATGGATCACGCCGTAATTGTACAGCGGCTTGTAATAGGCCTGAAACAGCCCGGCGGCGTAGATGTTCCGCTCCTCCATCGAGGGGTCTTCCGCCAGGCGGCGCATCAGCGCGCGGCCGGGCAGCCAGGTCATGGTGAGGAGGCGCTTGGTGGTCAGCTCCATCACCGGCACCGGCACCTGCACCAGCTTGTCGCCCGCCAGCATGATGCCGTAGAGCCGCTGCTGCGATGCCTCGCGCGCATAGTCCAGCTCCTCGCGCAGCCGGTCGCGCAGCTCCTCGAAGACGTCGCCATTCTCCAGCGTGCTGTCCATGCGCTGATAGAGGTTCATGCCGATCTTCAACTGCTTGAGATCGGCCTCCACCACGCTCGCCATATCGGGGTATTGCAGCTTGCAGGCGACTTCCGTGCCGTCATGCATGGTGGCGCGATGGACCTGGCCGAGCGATGCCGCGGCCGCCGCCTCCGGTCCGAACTCCTTGAAGCGGGATTGCCATTGCGGCCCCAGCTCCGAGGTCATCCGCCGTTTGACGAAGGCCCAGCCCATGGGCGGCGCGTTGGACTGCAGCGTGGCGAGTTCGGCCGCGTATTCCTCGGGCAGCATGTCCGGCACGGTGGCGAGGAACTGCGCCACCTTCATCATCGGGCCCTTCAGCCCGCCCAGGATGGCCTTGAGGTCATTGGCATGGGCGGATTTGTCGGTCTTGATGCCGAGATAGCGCTGCCCGGCCACGCGCGCCGCGATGCCGGTGACGGCGCTGGAGGTCCTCGCCATGCGGCGGATTTCGCCGAAGAGGGTATTGTCAGCCACCGGCATTTTCCAGTTCGTCGATGAAGCCCGAGATCACATCCAGGCCGCGCTGCCAGAATTTCGGGTCGGAGGCATCCAGACCGAAGGGCGCCAGCAGCTCCTTGTGCCGCAGCGTGCCGCCGGCGCGCAGCAACTCCAGATACTTTTGCTCAAAACCCGGCACTTTGCCGTCCTGGAACACGCCGTAGAGCGCATTCACCAGGCAATCGCCGAAAGCATAGGCATAGACGTAAAACGGCGAGTGCACGAAGTGTGGGATATAGGCCCAATAACACGAATAGTCCGGCGTGAAGTCGAAGGCCGGACCCAGGCTCTCGGTCTGCACCTGCATCCAGAGCTCGCCGATCGCCTCGGCCGACAGTTCGCCGCCGCGGCGCGCGTCATGCAGCAGGGTCTCGAAGCGGTAGAAGGCGATCTGGCGGACCACCGTGTTCAGCATATCCTCCACCTTGCCGGCGAGCAGCAGCCGCCGGCGAGCGGGGTCCTTTTCGGCATCGAGCATGGCCCGAAAGGTCAGCATCTCGCCGAAGACGCTGGCGGTCTCGGCGAGCGTCAGCGGCGTGGACGACATCAGGTAGCCTTGCTCGGCCGCCAGGCGCTGGTGAACCCCATGGCCCAGCTCATGCGCCAGCGTCATCACGTCGCGCGATTTGCCGTGGTAGTTCAGCAGCAGATAGGGGTGGGCACTCGGCACCGTGGGGTGGGCGAAGGCGCCCGACGCCTTGCCCGGCCGCAGCGCCGCGTCGATCCAGGGCTTCTCGAAGAAGGGATCTGCCATTTCGGCCAGCTCAGGGCTGAAACCGGCATAGGCCGCGCGCACCTGGGTCACCGCGTCGGGCCAGGCGATGGTAGTGTCGGCGTCACTCGGCAGCGGCGCGTTGCGGTCCCAGTGCTTCAGCTTCTCGAGGCCCAGCCACTTCGCCTTCATGGCGTAGTAGCGGTGGGAAAGCTTCGGGAAGCTGGCGCGCACGGCCTCGACCAGCGCATCGACGACCTGGTCTTCCACCATATTGGACAGGTTGCGCGACGAGCCTGGGCGGGGGTAGCGCCGCCAATTATCCATTACCTCCTTGTCCTTGGCCAAGGTGTTGGTGATGAGGCCGAAGAGGCGAATACGCGACTGGAAAGCCTCGGAGACCCCCTTCGCCGCCGCCTCGCGCTTCGCCCGGTCCCTGTCGGACAACTGGTTCAACGCGGCGCTGACCGAGACCTCGGCGCCGTCCACCGTCACCGTCATATTGGCCATGGTCTCGTCGAAGAGGCGGTTCCAGGCGGCGCGGCCCGTCACCTCCTTCTCGTGCAGCAGGCGCTCCATCTCGTCGGAGAGCTGGTGGTCGCGCCAGACCCGCAGGTCACGCAACCAGGGGCGAAAGCGGGCCAGCGCGGCCGATTTGGCCATCGCCGCCTCCAGCGCGTCATTCTCCAGCCGGTTCAATTCCAGGGTGAAGAAGACGAGGTGGCTACTGACCGAGGTCACCCGCTCCTGCATGGTCTGATAGAACCGGCCATTGGCCGAATCCTGCGCATCACCGGCGAAGATCAGACTGGCGAAGCTCATGGCGCGGCCGAGGATTTCCTCGATCCGCTCATATTCGGCGATGGCGGCGGCCAGGGCATCGCCCGACAGCGTGCCAAGCCTGCCGGCATGGGCGGTGTTGAAGGCACTGGCCGCGGCATCCGCGCGGGCGAGGTCGGCCTCGAGCGCCGGATCCTCGGTGCCGCGATAGAGGTCGGCGAGGTCCCAGCTCGGCAGCTCCGGCACGCCACCGGCGGCGTCGAGGGGCGAACGGGGAATGGAAGGGGGGCCTGGGCGGTGATGCATGGCTCTCATATATGAGGAAAAAGTCCCCGGCCAAGCCGGGACAGACGGGGGATCACGAAATGGACCAGGAAAGCCGTGTCGAGGGCGAGTGGCAAAGCCTGCCCGCGATGATGCTGGGCCTGGCCGCGCGCTGGCCAGACCGGGTGCTGGCCCGGCATTGGAGCGACGGCGCATGGAGCGAAACCCGCTGGGGCGATTTCGCCATCGCGGTGGCCCAGGCCGCCGCCGGGCTGCGGCGCCTGGGCGTGATGCCTGGCGACCGCGTGCTGCTGGTCAGCGAGAACCGGCCGGAATTCCTGATCGCCGACAATGCCATCATGGCCATCGGCGCCGTGACGGTGCCGACCTACACCACCAATACCCTGGCCGATCACGCCCATGTCCTGCGCGATTGCGGCGCCAGGCTGGCCATCGTCAGCCAGCAGGCACTGGCGGCACGGGTGATCGAGGCCGCGGCGGGCGTGGCGGGGCTGGATGCGCTGGTCTGCATCGACACGTCCCCCACCTGCCCGCCCGGCACCACGGCGCTGCATTGGCCGGCATTGCTGGACCCGGCGGCCGACCCGGCAATGCTGATGGCCGAGGTGGCTCATATCCCGGCCGGGCGCCTGGCCTGCCTAATCTATACCTCCGGCACCGGGGCATCGCCCAAGGGTGTGATGCTGCCCCATCGCGCGCTGCTCTCCAACGCCGCCGGCGCCACGCCGCCGCTCTCGCGGCTTGGCCTGGCCGGCGAGCGCTACCTCTCCTTCCTGCCGATGTCGCACAGCTATGAACACACGGTGGGCGGCTTCCTGCTGCCGATGATGGGGATGGAGGTGGTGTTCTCTCGCGGCGCGGACCGGATCGGCGCTGAAATGGCTCAGTTCCAGCCTGCCATCATCACCGCCGTGCCCCGGCTTTTCGAGGTGCTGCGGGCGCGCATCGAGGCGCAGGTGGAGAAGGATGGCGGGCTGAAGAAGCTGCTCTTCCAGCGCGCCCTGGCACTGGGGCTGCGCCGGCTGGACGGGCCGCCGCTCGGCCTGCTGGAGCGCGCCCAGGACCTGGTCCTGGAACGCCTCGTGCGGCAAAAAATGCGCGCGCGCTTCGGCGGACGGATCAAGGGGATGATCTCGGGCGGCGCGCGGCTCGACCCCGACCTGTCAGGCTTCTTCCTCGCCCTCGGCCTGCCGGTGATCCAGGGCTACGGCCAGAGCGAGGCGGGCCCGGTGGTGAGCGTGAACCTGCCCTGGAACAATGACCGCCGCACCGTGGGCCTGCCGCTGGCCGGCGTCGCCGCGCGCGTGGCGGCGGATGGCGAATTGCTCATCCAGGGCGGCCTGGTGATGGATGGCTACTGGAACAACGCCGAGGCGACGGCGGCGGCCCTGCGGGATGGCTGGCTATACACCGGCGATGTGGGCGTCATCGACGCGGCGGGGCGCATCAGCATCACCGACCGCAAGCGGGACTTCATCAAGCTGGTGGGCGGCGACATGGTCGCACCCGCCAAGTTGGAGGCCCTGCTGATGGCCGAGGCGGAGATCGCCCAGGCGGTGGTGGCAGGCGAGGGCCAGCCCGGCATCCTGGCCCTGATCGTCCCCGCCGAGGGCATGGCGGAGAAGCTGGAAGCGGCGGTGAAGCGGGTGAACGCCAAGCTCTCGGCCATCGAGCGCATCCGCCGCTGGCGGCCGCTCGACGAGCCCTTCACCATCGAGAACGGCCTGCTGACGGCCTCGATGAAGGTCAAGCGCCGGGCGGTGCTGGACCACCATGCCGAGGCGCTGCTCGCCCTGCAGAAATAGAGCATGATGCGTCGAGGCGAGAACGCTGGATCATCCTTTCAGCAATGGCTGGACCAAGCAGCGTGGTCCAGCCCGGGCGTTGCTCAATCCAGCCGCGCGCCCACCGAACGCGCGATGGCGCCCCAGCGCTCGGTGTCGGATTGCAGCAGCCGGCCCAGCACATCTGGCCCAGCCGCCTGCACCTCCACCCCCTGATCGGCCATCGCCGCCCGCAATGCGGGGCGGGAGGTGACGTTGATCAGCGCCCGGCTCAGCATCGCCAGGATCGGCGCCGGCACCTGGGCGGGCGCGAAGAAGGCGAACCATGTGGTGGCGTCGTAGCCCGGCACGGTCTCGGCGATGGCCGGCAGGTCCGGCATGGCGGCGAGGCGGCGCGGGGTGGAGACGCCCAGCATCCGCACCTGCCCCTGGCGCCCGCGGGCGATGGCGGCATTGGCGCTGTCGAGATGCAGATCCACCCGCCCGGCCATCAGGTCCGGCACGGGCGTGCCGCGATAGGGCACATGCAGCAGCCGGATCTGGGCCTCGCGCTGCAGCAATTCCATCGCCAGGTGAATGGGCGTGCCATTGCCCGGCGTGGCATAGGTGATCGCCCCCGGCCGTGCCCGCGCGGCCGCCAGCAGGCCGGCCATGTCGGTGATGCTGCCCTGCGGCGAGGCGGTCAGCACCAGCGGCACATCGCCCAAAAGGCTGAGCGGCGCGAGATCGCGGATCGCGTCATAGCTCAGCCCCGGCATCACCGCCGGCGCCGAGGCCAAGGCGGCGGAAGTGAAGAGGATCGTGTGGCCATCCGGTGCGGCGGTGGCGACGGCGGCGGCACCAATGGTGGCGCCGGCACCCGGGCGCGTCTCCACCACCACGCTTTGCCCCAGCACCTCGCCCAGCGGGGCCGTGATCATGCGCGCGATCACATCCACCGCCCCGCCAGGCGGGAAGGGCACGATCAGGCGAACGGGCCGGGCCTGCAGCGTTTGGGCATGTGCCCCTCCGCAGGCCGTGATGGCGGCACTGGCCAGCAGCACTCCTCGGCGGCGCATGGTCATGACTTGTCCTCTGCCTTGCGGGGATGATCGAGCGGCACGGGAGGCTTGTAGGGCAGCCGGGAGCGGGTCTTGGTCAGCGTCGGGCTCTGCCCGCTGCGGACGTATTGCTTCGAGGCGTCGTTGGGCGGCTGGTAGTCCCAGGGCGGCCGCTGCCCATGGGCCAGCGCCGCGCGCAGCATGTGGCGCCGCTTCTGGCTTTCGGTCACCGCCGCATTGATCGCCGCGACATCCCAATGCGCCCGGATCGCGGCGATCATCGTGGCCACCTCCTGCGCATGCGCCGGCAGCCCGGCCAGGTCACGCGCCTCATGCGGATCGGCCGCCAGGTCGAAAAGCTGCGCCCCGTGCTTCTCGCTCCAGATCATCTTGCGCGCGCCACGGCGCAGCATGAGCCAGGGCTCGTCGCAGCCCTCGGCGGTGTATTCGCAATGCACGTCGCTGGGCCAATCCACCGCCTCGCCGCGGGCCAGCGGCAGCAGGTCGCGCCCCTCGAAGGCGGTGACGCGCGGCGCGCCTGCGGCCTGCGCCAGGATCGTGGGCGCCAGATCGAGCAGCGAGGTGTTTTCCGCGAGCGCGGCCCCCTGCGGCCAGCCCGGCCCGGCGATGATCAGCGGCACCCGCACCGCGCCCTCGAAAAGGCACATCTTGAACCACATGCCGCGCTCGCCGAGCATCTCGCCATGGTCGGCGGTGAAGATCACGATGGTGTCCTCGGCCAGGCCCGCCGCCTCCAGCGTCGCCATCAGCGCGCCGAGCTTGTCATCGATGTAGCTCGTCATGGCGTAATAGGCGTGCCGCGCGTCGCGCAGCCGCTCGGGCGTCACGTCATGCTCATCGCTGCGGGTCAGCAGGTAATGGCGCTGGCTGCGGCCATCCTGCGCCTCGAAGGGGATGGGGCCGACCGCGGGCATGTCGATCTCCGCCGGATCATAGCGGTCCCAATAGGCTTGGGTCGTGACGAAGGGATTGTGCGGATGGGTGAAGGAGACGGTCATGAAGAAGGGCCGCCGCTCGGGGTCGCGCGCGATGTCGAAGAGCTTGCGCTCGGCGGCGAAGGCGACCTCCTCGTCATAATCGATCTGCAGGCTGCGCGAGCAGATTCCGGATTCCACCACACCCAGCAGGCTCATCCGCGCGCCCGATGCCGGCGGGCCGGGTGCGTGCCAATCCGGCGTCCAGGTGAAGTCGGAGGGGTAGATGTCCGTCGTTACCCGTTCCTCATAGCCATGCAGCTGGTCGGGCCCGACGAAATGCATCTTGCCCGCCAGGATGGTGTGATAGCCCTCCATCCGCAGGTGATGCATCAGCGTGGGCGTGGAGGAGGGGAAATCCGCGCCATTGTCGAAGGCGCCGATCCGCGTCGCCTGCTGGCCGGTGAGCATTGAGGCGCGGGACGGCGCGCAGATCGGGAAGTTGCAATAGGTGTTGCCGAAGACCGCGCCGCGGGCGCAGAGCGCGTCGATATGCGGCGTCTTGGCGACCTTGTTGCCATAGGCCGGCAGGGCACCCGCGGTCAGCTGGTCGGCCATGACAAGAAGGATATTGGGCTTGCGCATCGGCGGTTCCTGTCGCGTCACGGGATGAGGATGATCTTTGCGGCGGCGACGCGCCCGGCGTCGATATCGGCCACCGCCTGCGCGCCCTCCGCCAATGGTCGGGTCTCCAGGCAGTCCAGCGCGCCGAAGCGCCCCTCGGCCAGCAGGCGTACGACGGTGCGGAATTCCTGCGGCGTGTAGCAATAGGTGCCGGTGAAGGTGATTTCCTGCAGCGTGAGGCGCCGGACATCGAGGCCCTCGGCACCCGGCAGCAGGCCGGCATGCACGATCACGCCGCCGGGCCGCGCGAGGCGGCAGGCGGCCGCGCGGGTCGCAGCGCTGCCCACCGCGTCCAGCAGCAGATCGGCGCTGCCATCCTCCGGCCCCTCGCCGGGTGGGCGGCTCAGGGCGATGCCGACCCGCATCGCCGTCTCGCGCCGTGCCGCCTGGGGCTCGATCAGCCAGACCTCGCCCGCGCCGGCCTGGCGCAGCACCAGCGCGCAGGCCAGCCCGATGGCGCCGCCGCCGAGCACGACGCAGCGCGCCCCGGGCAGCGGCCGCATCAGCAGGCGCGCGCCGTGATGCACGGCGTGATAGGCCACCGCAATGGGCTCGGCCAAGGCCGCCTCGGCCGCCGGCATGGCCTCGGGAATCACCACCAGATTCTCGACCGGCGCGCGCACCCATTCGGCGAAGGCGCCGGGTCGCGGCGGCATCGACAGGATCTGCCGCATCGGCGAGAGATGCGGCCGACCCTCCAGCGCGAAGGGGCAATCGATTGGGACGCAGAGCGGGTTCACCGCCACCCTTTGTCCCGCCAGCGGGCCATCCAGCACCCGCCCCACCGCCTCATGGCCCAGGATGATCGGCGTGGGCCGCCGCTCATCATGGCCATGGATGGCGTGCATGTCGGAGCCGCAGATCCCCACCGCTTCGACGCGGATCAGCGCCTCCCCGGCGCGCGGGCCCGGGTCGGGCTCGTCACGGTAGACCAGGGTATGGGGCGCGGTCTGCACGAGGGCTTTCATCGGGCGGCTTTCATTTGGCGAGAAATCCTCCATCCACGGCAAGAATCTGGCCGGTGACATAGGCGGCGGCATCGGAGCAGAGGAACACGGCCGCGCCGTGCAGATCCTCGAGGCGGCCATTGCGGCCGATGCAGGTGCGCTCGGCCAGCGCCGCGGCGCGCGCGGCATCGGCGAAGACGGGCGCGGTCAGCGCAGTGGGAAAAAAACCCGGCGCGATGGCATTGCAGGTGACGCCCTGGCGCGACCAGGCCTCGGCCATGGCGCGGGTGAGCTGCGCCACGCCCCCCTTGCCGGCGCCATAGGGCGCGCTGTCGGGAAAGGCGCGGAAGGATTGCAGCGAGCCGATATTGAGAATCCGCCCCCAGCCCCGCGCCGCCATGCCCGGAGCGAAGTGCTGCGCCAGCAGGAAGGGCGCGCGCAGATGCAGCGCCATATGCAGGTCAAAGCCCGCGGCGGTGACCTCGCCGATGGGCTGGCGCAGGTTCACCCCGGCGGCATTCACCAGGATATCGGGGGCGACATGGCCGAGATGGGCGGCGATATCGGGCCGTGCCAGGTCGAGCGGCAGCGCCTCGGCCGTGATCCCCTGGATGGCGAGTTCCGCCACTGCACAGGCCAGTTCCACCTCGCGCCGCGCAGAGAGTACCAACCGCGCCCCGGCCAGGCCCAGCGCATGGGCGATGGCGAGGCCGATGCCGGAATTGCCGCCGGTGACGAAGGCTGTGCGCCCCGCCAGCGAGAACAGGGGGGCCAGGCGGCTCATGCCGGGCGTGCCACCTTCGCGGCCGCGGCGAGTTCCTCGCCAATGATGGTGGCGATGGTGGCGCATTCACCCTCGGTGAGGGTCAGCGGAATGCGCATGTCGCACAGCCGCTCCAGCACCTCGGCCGTCACCGGCGGCGTGTGCGGATCGCTGAGAAAACCCCATTGCGCGGAGACGCTGGTATAGCCCGTGGCCTGCCGCGCACCGAACCATTTCAGAAAGACACCACGCCCACGGCAGCGCTCCAAGAAGCCGGCGAAACCCTCATCGTCCAGACCACTGACAGCGAACTGGATGGAGGATTGCACGAATTCCTCCTCCTGCGGCCGGTGCGGCAGGCGCAGGCCGGGCAGCGCCGCCAGCGCGGTTGCCAGCCTTCCGTAGCGGTCATTCCAGACCCGCGCGCGTTCGGCCAGCAGCGGCAGCTGGGGCCGCGCCGCGGCGGCGACGAGGTTGGACATGCGCAGCGAAAAATTGGGCGCGACGTCACGCCACCGCGCGAAAACCTCCTCCGGCGGCCGCACCCGATGCTGGCCATAGAGCATGTAGCTGCCGGAATGCAGGATGGCCCGCGCCGCGACATCATCGTCATCGGTGGCCAGCAGCCCACCCTCGCCGCCATTGACGTGCTTGTAGGCCTGCAGGCTGAAACACCCCACGCGGCCGAAGGTGCCGGTCGGCCGTCCGGCCCAATTCGCGCCCATGGTATGCGCGCAATCCTCGATGACGGTGATGCCGAGCCGGTCGCACAGCGCCATCAGCCGGCCCATATCGGCGATATGGCCGCGCATGTGCGACAGCAGCAGATGCCGCGCGCCGGAACGCTCGGCCTTCAGCGCGAGATCGTCGAGGTCGATCACCAGATCGGGCGTGGTCTCCACCAGCACATGTTCCGCCCCCGCATGCGCGACGGCGCCTGGAACAGGGGCCAGGGTGAAGGCATTCATCAGCACGGGGTCGCCCGGCTTCACCCCGGTGCAGAGCAGCGCCAGAAACATCGCGCTGCCACAGGAATTCACCGCGACGACGTAGCGGCTGCCGAGCAACGCCGCAAACTCCGCCTCCAGCAACGAGGCCTCGGAGGCATCGCCCATCGTCTCGCCATAGCGGTGCAGCCAGGCCGAGCGCAGCACGTTCTCCACCGCGGCCACCCCGGCCTCGGGGATCGGTGGCGGCGACGAGAGGTCGCGTTCGAGGCGCAGCATCAGCTTTTCACCGGCTCGCCCAGGTCAAAATTCACCCCCGGGAAATACCGCGCCAGCCGGATATCGGCCGAGCGCGCATGCGCCTCCATTCCCTCGGCGCGGGAGATGCGCGCAGTGGCCAGCGCCACATCGCGCGAGCCGTCGCGCGTCATCTTCTGCCACGACAGCGGCTTGAGAAATTTGTGCACCGACAGCCCGGCCGAATACCGCCCGGCCGCCTTGGTGGGCAGGATGTGATTCGGCCCGCTCGCCTTGTCGCCATAGGCCACGGTGGTTTCCTGGCCGAGGAAGAGCGAGCCGTAATTGCTGAGGTTCTCCAGCCACCACGCCGGATCGGCGGTCTGGACCTGCAGATGCTCGCAGCAATAGGCGTCGGAGACCGTCACCGCCTCCTCGCGCGTGTCGCAGAGCACGACCTCGCCGAAGTCGCGCCAGGCGGCCGCGCTGGCGTCGCGCGCGGTGGGCGGAAGCGCCTCGATCAGCGCGGGCACGCGGGCCATCACCGCCTCGGCCAGCGCCCGGTCGGTGCTGATCAGCCAGCCCGGGCTTTCATGGCCATGCTCCATCTGCGCGACGAGGTCGACGGCCACGATCTCGGCATCGGCCGAAGCATCGGCGATCACCGCCACTTCCGAGGGGCCGGCGAAGACATCGATGCCGACCTTGCCATAGAGCTGGCGCTTCGCCTCGGCCACGAACTTGTTGCCCGGACCCACCACGATATCGGCGGGCCTGCCGGTGAAGAGGCCATGCGCCATCGCGGCAATGGCCTGCACGCCACCCAATGTCATGACGATATCGGCGCCCGCCGCGCGCAGTGCGTAGAGCACCAGCGGATGCACGCCATCAGGGCCCCGCGGGCCGGAACAGGCGATGACGGTGGGCACCCCGGCCGCCTTGGCGGTGGCCACCGACATATAGGCCGAGGCGATATGGGCATAGCGCCCGGCGGGCACGTAGCACCCCGCCACCTGCATCGGCACCAGCCGTTGGCCCACCATGACACCCGGTGACAGCTCAACCGCGAAATCCTGCACGCTGGCGCGCTGGGCGAGCGCGAAGCGGCGCACGCGGTCGACGGCGAAATCGATATCCTCGCGAATGCCGGCGGGGAGATCGGCGAGGCGGCGGTCGATCTCCGCCCCGCTCACGATGATCTCGCCGGTCCAGCCATCAAGCCTCGCGGCATGGGCGCGCACAGCCGCCTCGCCGCCCTCACGCCCACCCTGGGCGATATCCGCCAGCATGGCCTCCACCACGCCGCGCGCTTCGGAGGTGGTGTCATCCGGGGTGCGCGTGGCGCGCTTCAGATAGGTGACGGTCATGCTGCTTGTCCTGAAAGGGGCGCCGGCCGCAACCCGCGCCGGAAGGTCTTCACTGATTCATGGCGAAGGCGCGCATCTGCGGATTGGCCGCGATGCGCTTGAGCAGTTCATCGGTGAGATAGGAGCTCACAGGCGGGGCCGTCGGCACGGTGCCGACCTGTTGGAGGAATTCTCCCAGCCCCTGGTACCACCGATCGGCCTGCGAGGATCCAGCGGTGCGATCCATCAGGCGCAGCTGCTCCTCCAGCGTGAAGGTCGGCCGGCGGGCGATCTCCGAGCGCAGCGCGGCTTCGGAAACATTCACGCCACCGGCTGTGTAGAAGCGCTGCATGGATTGCACGGCGGCGTCGTGATTGGCCTTGGTCCAGGCGATGCCGCGCAGGAAGACGGCGAGGAAGCGCATCGCGGCCTCTGGGTTCTGCCGCATGTACTCGTCGCGCACGATGATGTTGGAGGGCACGATGGCGCCCGCATCGGCGCCACTGCAGAGCGGCACGGCGCCCATCCGCTCCTCTGCCGTGTAGACATTGGGCGCCCAGAGGCCGGCGATGCGGCCCTCGCCGGTGGAGAAGGCGGATAGTATCTGCGCCTGCGCCAGGTTCACCACCTGCACGTCATTGCGTGAGATGTTCCAAGTGCGCAGGCAGTTCTGCAGCACATAATCCACCGTCGTGTTCACCGTGATGAGGAAGCGCTGGCCGCGCAGGCTCGCCGGATTGGCCCGGATCGCCGCAACTTCCGAGGCGCGTGCCATCAGCACATTGGTCACGCTCTCATCATTGGAGATGCCCACGGTGCGGATGTTGAAGCGCGCCGCGCCCAGCACGCCGGGTGCGGAACCGGTTACGCCCACATCCCAGGTGCCCGCGGCCGCGGCCGCGATCTGCGGCGGGCCGGCGGGGAAGGAGGAGAAGCTGGGTTCCAGCCCAGCCTGGCGCCACCAGCCCTGTTCGGTGGCGAGATGCAGCGGGAACATCGAATACAGCGCCGGCTGCATCGAGATGTTGATGCGCTGCGGCGCCGAGGCGGTGCCCTGTGCCAGCACTGGTGCGGCAAGTGCCAATGACGCGGCGATGATGGCGCCCGGGACTATCCTGCGAAACATGTCGTATCTCCTCCTGGTGTTCAGTGATCGGCCGTGGCGGCTTGTTCGCGCGCCTTCAGCAATTTCCAGATCCGGCTGCGCATATGGGTGAAGGAGGGCAGGTCCATGACCTCCTCGATCGGCTGGCTCTCCCAATCCTCACTCTCGCGCAGGGCACGAATGTCGATGGTCTCGATGATGCGACCGGGCTTGCGGCCCATCACCACCACGCGGTCGGCGAGATAGACCGCCTCCTCCACGGAATGGGTGATGAAGAGCACGGTGCGTGGATTGCGCCGCGCCAGGCGCACGAGCTCCTCCTGCATGACGATGCGCGTCTGCGCATCCAGCGCGCCGAAGGGCTCGTCCATCAGAAGCGCGGTGGGGTTCATCACGTAGGCGCGGGCGATGGCGACGCGCTGCTGCATGCCGCCCGACAATTGGTGGGGGAAGCTGTCCTCATGCCCGGCCAGGCCCATCAGATCGACGTAATGCGCGATCGCGGCATCCGCCTCGGCCCGCGGCGTGCCTTTGCACATCAGCCCGAAGCCGATGTTGTCGCGCACGGATTTCCACGGCATCAGCGCGAATTGCTGGAACACCACCGCGCGCTCCGGCCCCGGTCCGACCACCGCGCGGCCGCCCACCTCGACCTGGCCAGTGCTGGGGAATTCGAGGCCGGCGGCCATGCGCATCAGCGTCGTCTTGCCGCAACCCGAGGGGCCGACGATGGCGACGAATTCCCGCTCCTCGATGCGCAGATCGGTGGCGCCGATCGCCAGGAAATCGCCGCCCTTGGGCAGGCGGAAGGTTTTCGTGACAGCCTTGAAGACGATCTCGCTCATGCCCCGCATGCCTCCTTTCTGCGCGACCGATCCAACCATGGGCGCGAAGCCGCATCGGACACGTTCATGCCTGCCCCCAACGCTTCTTGAACCAGGTCTCAAGGCCGCGCAGCGCAACGTCGATGGCAAAGCCCACCACGCCGATGCCGACCATGCCCGCGATCACGATGTCGGTCGCGAGGTTGCCCTGCCCCTGCACCATCAGGTAGCCCAGCCCGGCGCCGACCACGATCAGCTCCGACCCCACCAGCGATTGCCAGCCCAGCCCCGCCGAGACCCGCAGCCCAGAGATGATCGAGGGCATGGCACCCGGCACCAGCACATGCTGGATGACCCGCCGCCCGCTCGCCCCCATCATCTGCGCCGCTTCCACCAGCCGAGGCTCCACCAGCCGCGCGCCGCGATAGGCGCTGATCAGGCAGGGCGCGAAGGAGCCCACGACGATGATCAGCAGCGGCCCGCCGATACCCGTACCGAACCACAGCGCTGCCAGTGGCACCCAGGCCAGGGGGGCGACGAAGCGGATGCTGTCGAAGAGCGGCGTGATGATCTCGTCCAGGATGCGATACCAGCCCATCAGCAGCCCGAGCGGGATGCCGATGCCCACCGCGATCGCCCAGCCCATCAGGAAGCGGCCGATGCTGGCGGTGAGGTGCTCGGCGTAGACATGGCCGGCGAAGGGCTGGTTCCACAGCCGCAGCAGCGTCTGCCAGACCGCGGGCGGCGAGGGCAGCAGATTGGCCGGCATCAGCCCCAACCATGCCACCAGCGTCCATGTTCCGAAGAAGAGCGCGAAGCCGGCGAGGGTGAGCAGCCAGAACTCCCCACGGCCAAGCACCGTTCCGGCAGGGCCGAGGAAATTGCGGCCGGCCATCAGATCGCCCTCCGCCAATTGAGGACGCGGCGTTCCACCAGCCCCAGCAGCCAGGTCGTCGCCGCGCCACAGACCGCGACCGCCGCCATGCCCACGATGATCATGCCGGGATAGATGTCCTGCCCCGCGATGTTCAGTACCCGGCCCAGGCCATAGAAGGCGCCCACCAGCTCGGCCGCGACCAGGGTGGTCCAGGAGGCCTGCAGCGACAGCCGGAGCCCGGTGAAGATCATCGGCATCGAGCCCGGGATCACGACGTGGCGGATCACCTGCGCGGTCGAGGCGCCCTGGATGCGGGCGGCGGCGATCAGCACCGGGTCCACGTTGCGCACGCCGGTGAAGGCATTGATGACCGAGGGCACGAAGGCGGTCAGCCAGATGACGAAGACCTTGCCGGTATCGCCCAGCCCGAACCAGACGATGGCGAGCGGGATCCAGGCCAGTGCCGGGATCGGGCGCAGCAGCAGGAAGACCGGATTGATCAGCGCCTCGGCATGGCGGCTCCAACCCATCAGAAGGCCGAGCGGAATGCCGGTGATGACGGCCGCCGCGAATCCGCGGGCGACGAGGCCCAGGCTGTGCAGGGCGTGCTGCCAGAGCGTGGCGCCGGCATAGCCGCGATCGAGGATCTGCTGCAGCGCCACCCAGACCTCGACGGGCGCGGGCAGCCGCAGGGGGTTGAGCCAGCGCAGCCCCGATGTCGCGATCCACCACAGCGCCAGCACCGCGACGATGGTGGCGGCACCCACAAGGAAGCCGCGGGACATCCGCGTCGGCGCTGCTCCCACTGCCACCAAAATGTCTCCCCTCGGATTTTCAGGATGCTTTCACTGGTTTCCACACCAGTCAAACAGAAACTGCGCTTAATGCGATTAAAAGCATTGAAAAAATTTTCATCGGCACCTAGGCTTTACCCATGAAACCGCGCCCTCGTCCCCGGCTGGTGGATATTGCGGCCGCCGCTGGCGTCTCTCTGGCCACCGCTTCGCGCAGCCTCGCACAGCCCGATATCGTCAGCCCCGAGACCCGCGCGCGGGTGCGCGCGGCCGCATTACGGCTGGGCGGCCCCCATGCGCTCGATACCGCGCGCAGCCTGCCCGGCAGCGGCATCGCCGCCATCGTGCCCACACTGGACAATCCCATCTTCGCGCGTGCCCTGCAGGCCATGCAGGCGCTGCTGGCGGGGGCGGGGCGGCACCTCCTCGTCGCCTCGTCCGACTATCAGCCGGAAATCGAACTGTCCGTGCTGCGTGGCCTGCTGGCGCGGGGGGTGGATGGGGTGATCCTGGTCGGCGCCCAGCGTTCGCCGGAGGCCTGGGAGCTCCTGGAAAGCGCCGACGTGCCGGTCGTCCTCACCTGGTGCGATGATGCCCGTTTCGACGCCGTGGTGGTGGATAACCACGCCGCCGGCCGGATCGCGGCCGAGCATCTCATCGAACTCGGCCACACCCGGCTGGGCGTGGTCTGTGGCGCCACGCGCCAGAATGACCGGCAGCGTGCGCGGGTCGAGGGCGTGCGGCAGGCGCTGACCGCCCATGGCCTCGACCTGCCGGAATGGCGCGTGGCGGAGCAGGAGTTCACCCTGGCTGGCGGGCGCACCGGCTGCGCCGCACTGCTGGCCCTGGCCGAGCCGCCGACGGCCATCGTGTGCGGCATCGACCAACTGGCGGTGGGCTGCCTCGTCGAGGCGCAGTCACGCGGTATCAGCGTGCCGGGCGCGCTGTCCGTGGTCGGCATCGACAATCTGGAAATGGCCGCCCATCTCTCGCCCGCGCTGACCACGGTGCATGTACCGACCGCGCGCATCGGCGAGGCGGCGGCGGGGCTGATGCTGGCCCGGCTGCGCGGCGAACCGGCCCAGCGCCTGGTGGAATTGCCGATCGAACTGGTGGTGCGCCGCTCCTCAGCGGCGCCGCGGTGCCGCGAATAGGCCGGCCGCGCGTGCCAAAAAAGAGCGTCCTGCGCCTTGCAGAAACAGGGCATGCATGCTGCGCTCCCGTCAGCAGCGCGAGAGCACCATGCCCGACACCCACCTCACCAACTCCGCCATCATCAACGCCTATGTCGCGCGCACGCCCGGCTCCGCCGCGCTGCATCGCGAGGCTTTGGGAATGCTGCCGAGCGGCATCGCCCATGACAGCCGCTGGATGAAGCCACACCCGCTCTATGTCGACCGTGGCCAGGGCCCGCTGAAATGGGATGTGGATGGCAACCGGCTGGTCGACCTCTTCGGCGGGCATGGTTCGCACCTGCTCGGCCATTGCCCGCCCGGCGTGACCGAGGCGGTGCAGGCGCAGATCGCCAAAGGCAGCCAGTTCGGCGCCGGCCATGCGCTGGAGATCGAATGGACGCGCCTGATCCAGCAGATGGTGCCCTGCGCCGAGCGCGTGCGCTTCGTGGCCAGCGGCACAGAGGCCACGCATATGGCCGTGCGCCTCTGCCGCGCCTTCACCGGCCGCAAGAAGATCCTGCGGTTTCATCGCCACTACCATGGATGGCATGACGTGATGGCCTTCGGCGTGGATGGCCATTTCGACGGCACGGCGACCCCCGGCGTGCCCGATGCCACGACCGAAGGCGTGGTGCTGCTGCCACCCAACGACATCGATGCCGTGAAGGCGCTGTTCGAGCGTGACCCCGACATCGCCGCGGTGATCCTGGAGCCGATCGGCAATACCACCGGCGCCGTGCCCATCCCGGGCAGCTTCCTGCACGCGCTACGGGCGCTGACGAAGGAATACGGCGTACTGCTGATCATGGACGAGGTCGTCACCGGTTTTCGGCTGGCACCTGGCGGCGCGCAGGAGGCGCGGGGCCTCGTCGCCGATATCTGCACGCTCGCGAAAGTGGTGGCCGGCGGCATGCCGGGCGGCGCGGTGGCCGGCCGCAAGGACCTGCTGGATTTCCTTGATTTCGAGGTCAGCGCCCAACTTGGGCGCGAGAAGGTGCGCCATCCCGGCACCTACAACGCCAACCCCGTTTCCGCGACGGCCGGTATCGAGACGCTCAAGATCATCCGCGACACCAATGCCTGCGGCCGCGCCAATGAAGCCGGTGCTGCCATGCGCGCGGCGCTGAACACAGTGCTGGCTGCCGAGAACCTACCCTGGGCGGTTTATGGCGAATACAGCTTCTTCCACATCTTCACCAATCCTGATGGGCTGGACGTGGACCCAGAGAATTTCGATGCCTTTGCCCTCCCCTCCGCTGCCTTCAAGCCGGACCCGCGCAAGTCGCTGGGCCAAAAACTCTATCTCGGCATGGTGGTGAACGGGGTGGATGCGATGGGGCATCGGGGCGGCATCCTCTCGGCCACGCACGGTGCGGATGTGATCGGCGAGACGGCCGAAGCGTTCCGTGCCACGATCCGTGCCCTGAAGGAAGAGCGCGAACTGGTCTAGTTGCGATTAACTCGCAATAGCATTAAGCTGCGATGACTCGCAGGAGAATGCCGCATGGCCACCCATGGAATTCCCAAACCGCCCTGGCTCCCCACCGACGCCGCGGCCTTGCCGGAGCCCGAAGCGCTGCTGTTGGACGCCATGCGAGCCTGGCAGAGCGCGGATGCGCCCCTTCCAACCGCAGCCCTGGTGCTGGCGGCCGAGGGCGCGGAAGCCCTAGCGGTACCGCTCGACGGGATCCTGCGACAACTCCGCCCGCGGTTGCACTGCCCCCTTTGCCCCGAAGCCAGCGCCGATGAGGTCGCACTGCTGATGGCGCTGGCACTCGCGCAATGGCAGGAGAAATCCTGCGCGCTGGCGATGCTGCTGCGGGTGGCGCCACCCATGGCAGCCTATCAATCCATGGGCGGCGTACTGACCATGGCCGGCGGCATGCGTGCCCTGGGGCTGATGCTGGCCCGCCCCTTCAGGCGCGAAGGCTGACGAGTTCCGTCCCCTCCTCGACGGTCTCGCCCATGGCGCAGCCCAGCAGCTCCACCACGCCGTCGCGCGGTGCGGTGATACGCAACTCCGTCTTCATGGCCTCGATGATGACGAGAATGTCGCCGCGCTTCACCGCGTCACCGGGCGCCACCAGCACCTGTACGACGCGGCCCGGAATGGGTGCGGAAAGCCGGTTCTCGGCACCCGCCGCCTCACCAGCCGGGGCATAGGGGTCAAGCATGCGCAGGCGCCAGGTTTCGGTGCCAAGCGCCGCGTGCCAACCGCCACCGCGCGCATGAAAAGCGGTGAGACGCTGCGGGACGCCATCGATGATGATGGTCCGCCCCTGCAGCACGGCAAGGAACGGTTCACGCCCATCGATACCGATCATCGCCTGGCCCGGTGTCCGGCGCACGAGAACCCGGCGCGGCAAGGCACCGTCATCCCAGAGCATGACGAACTCGGCCAGGCCATGCAGGCGCCAGCCATCGCCACGCGCCCAGGGGGCGGCACTCCCCCCGGGTAGCGCCGCAAGGCAAGCCGCGGCCAGCACCGCATCGGGCGCCGGGTCGGGCCCACGCAACAACACCTCCGCATCCCGCGCGATCAGCCCCGTATCGGGCATGCCCGCGCGGAACTCCGCCTGGGCGAGGAGGCGGCGCAGGAGGGCCGCGTTGGTCGTGACACCCTCCACCTCGACGAGTGCCAGGCTGGCGGCCAGGGCCTCCAGCGCCGCGGCACGGTCGGCACCAGCGGTAATGAGCTTGGCGATCATCGGGTCGTAATGCGAGGTCACCGCGTCACCCTCCGCGACACCAGCATCGACTCTCGCCTGCCCAGGCAGCACGAGCCGGGTGAGGCGGCCGACCGAGGGCCGGAAATCCTGAGAGGGATCCTCGGCGTAAAGCCTTGCTTCGACGGCATGGCCGCGCGGCGCCGGCGGCCAGGCCTCGGGCATCGCCTCGCCGGCCGCCACCCGCAGTTGCCATTCCACCAGATCAAGGCCGGTGATCATCTCGGTCACGGGATGCTCCACCTGAAGGCGGGTGTTCATCTCCAGGAAATAGGCCTCGTTGTCCTCCACGATGAACTCCACCGTGCCGGCATTGGTATAGCCCACCGCGCGAGCGGCGTTCTCGGCCGCGGCATGCAGTTGTGATCGCAACACATCCGAAAGATTGGGGGCCGGCGCCTCCTCGATCACCTTCTGGTGGCGGCGCTGCAGCGAACAGTCGCGGGTATGGAGATGGGTGATGCGGCCTTGAGTATCGCCAAAGACCTGCACCTCCACATGGCGGGGGCGTTGGAGATACTTCTCCAGCAGCACACGGTCGTCGCCGAATGCGGCCAGGGCCTCGCGCCGCGCCCCTGCTAGCTCCGCCAGGAAAGCCTCGGCGGCCAGCACCGGGCGCATGCCCTTGCCGCCGCCGCCGGCACTGGCCTTGATCAGCACCGGGAAGCCGATGCGCGCGGCCTCGGCCGCCAAGAGCGCATCATCCTGCGCCTCGCCATGATAGCCCGGCACGGTTGGCACGCCCGCCGCCACCATAAGGCGCTTCGATTCGGCCTTGCTGCCCATGGCGCGAATGGCGGCCGGCGATGGCCCGATGAAGGCGATGCCGGCTGCGGCACAGGCCTCGGCGAAATCCGCATTCTCCGAGAGAAAGCCGTAGCCGGGATGGATCGCCTGCGCACCCCGGCGGCGCGCAACGTCGAGGATGACATCGTGGCGGAGATAGGACTGCGCGGCAGATGCGGCGCCGATCAGATGGGCTTCATCCGCCTCGCGCACATGCATGGCGCCGGCATCGGCCTCGGAAAACACGGCGATGCTGCGGATACCCAGCCGGCGCGCGGTGCGGATGATGCGGCAGGCAATCTCGCCGCGATTGGCGATGAGGATCGTGTGAAACATCACATCCGGAACAGTCCGAAACGGGTCTCGGGGATCGGCGCGATCGTTGCTGCCGCAAGTGCCAGGCCCAGCACGTCGCGCGTCGCGGCGGGGGGGATGATGCCGTCATCCCACAGCCTGGCGGTGGCATAGTAAGGATCGCCCTCGGTCTCGTACTTGTGGCGGATGGGGGCCTTGAAGGCCTCCTCCTCGCCCGGGGCCCAGTCGCGGTCCTGGATTGTGGCCATGACACTGGCGGCCTGTTCGCCGCCCATCACGGAAATCCGCGAATTGGGCCAGCTGAAGAGGAAACGCGGCGAATAGGCACGCCCGCACATGCCGTAATTCCCGGCGCCGAAACTGCCGCCGATCAGCACCGTAAGCTTCGGCACGGCGGCGGTCGCGACCGCGGTGACCAGCTTGGCGCCATCTTTCGCAATGCCGCCGGTTTCGTATTTCCGGCCGACCATGAACCCCGAGATATTCTGCAAAAATAGCAACGGGACCTTCCGCTGGCAGCACAGCTCGATGAAATGCGCGCCTTTCTGGGCGCTCTCGCTGAACAGGATGCCGTTATTGGCCAGGATGCCAACGGGCTGGCCATGGATGCGGGCAAAGCCAGTGACAAGCGTGGTGCCGTAGCGCGGCTTGAATTCATCAAGCTCCGAGCCGTCGACGATACGGGCGATGACTTCACGCACATCGAAGGGTTCGCGCAGATCGGCCGGAATGATCCCGGCCAGTTCCGAGGGATCATAGAGCGGCGCTGGGCCGGTCGTGGCCAGGGGCTCGGGCAGGTTCAGGTTGCGCACGATCCCGCGCAGCAGCCCAAGCGCATGCATGTCATCCACTGCCATGTGGTCGGCCACGCCGGAGAGGCGGGTGTGGACATCGGCGCCGCCCAAATCCTCGGCCGAGACCACCTCCCCGGTCGCTGCCTTCACCAAAGGCGGGCCACCGAGAAAAATCGTGGCCTGATTGCGCACCATGATGCTCTCGTCACACATCGCCGGCACATAGGCGCCGCCCGCGGTGCAACTGCCCATCACCGCGGCCAGTTGCGGGACACCAGCCGCCGACATATTCGCCTGATTGAAGAAGATGCGCCCAAAATGGTCGCGGTCAGGAAAAATCTCGTCCTGGTTCGGCAGGTTGGCGCCGCCACTGTCCACGAGATAGAGGCAAGGCAGCCGATTCTGCGCCGCCACCTCCTGCGCGCGCAGGTGTTTCTTGACCGTGATGGGATAGTAGCTGCCGCCCTTCACCGTGGCGTCATTGGCCACGATGACGCAGAGGCGACCGGAGACACGGCCAATGCCTGTAATGATTCCACCGCCCGGCACCTCATCACCATACATGCCATGCGCGGCCAGGGGCGAGAGTTCGAGAAAGGGTGCGCCAGGGTCCAGCAGTCGCTCTACCCGTTGTCGCGGCAACAGCTTTCCGCGCGCTGTGTGGCGGTCGCGGGACCGCTGATTACCGCCCAGTGCGGCCTGCGCGGCACGCGTGGCCAAGGTTTCCAGCAGGGTCGCGTTGTGCGCCGCGCGCTCGCGAAACTCCGCGCCGCGCGTGTTGATGGCCGATTGCAGGATCATGCGGATTCCCGAAACAACTCGCGCCCGATCAGCATGCGGCGGATTTCACTGGTGCCGGCACCGATCTCGTAGAGTTTTGCGTCACGGAGCAGCCGCCCGGTCGGATAGTCGTTGATGTAGCCATTGCCGCCCAGGATCTGGATGGCGTCCAGCGCCAGTTTCGTGGCGGTCTCCGCCGCGTAGAGGATGGCGCCGGCGGCGTCCTTGCGCGTCGTGCGCCCCGCATCGCAGGCGCGCGCCACGGCATAGACATAGGCCCGCGCCGCATTCATCTGCGTGTACATGTCGGCCACCTTGCCCTGGATCAGCTGGAACTCGCCGATCGCCTGCCCGAATTGCTTTCGCTCATGGATATAGGGCAGCACCACATCCATCGCCGCCTGCATAATGCCGATCGGGCCCGCGGCCAGCACAGCGCGTTCGTAATCGAGGCCCGACATCAGCACGCGCACGCCGCCATTCAGCGTCCCCAGAACATTCTCCTCCGGCACCTCGCAATCCTCGAAGACGAGTTCCGAGGTGGGGCTGCCGCGCATGCCCAGCTTGTCCAGCTTCTGGGCAGGGGTGAAACCCTTGAAACCCTTCTCCACGATAAAAGCGGTGATCCCCTTCGGGCCCGCGCTTGGGTCGGTCTTGGCATAGACCACCAGCGTCTCGGCGTAATGCGCGTTGGTGATCCACATCTTGGTGCCGTTCAGCACCCAACGGTCACCGCGCTTTTCCGCGCGCAATTTCATCGACACAACATCGCTGCCGGCGCCGGGCTCGCTCATCGCCAAGGCGCCGAGGTGTTCGCCCGAGATCAGCTTGGGCAGGTATTTCCGGCGTTGCTCCTCGCTGCCATTGCGAAAAATCTGGTTGATGCAAAGGTTGGAATGCGCGCCGTAGCTGAGGCCGACCGAGGCACTCGCCCGGCTCACCTCCTCAATCGCAATGCAGTGGGCGAGATAGCCCTGCCCCGCCCCGCCATACGCCTCCGCCACTGTGATGCCATGCAGGCCGAGCGCACCCATCTCGGGCCAGAGGTAGCGCGGGAATTCGTCGGTGCGGTCGATCTCGGCGGCGATGGGCGCCACACGATCCTGGGAAAATCCGCGAACACTGTCGCGCAACATGTCGAGATCCTCGCCCAGGCCGAAATCGAGGCCGGGCGGGAGGGAATTGGGGAGCATCTAGGCTGTCTCCTGGGTGAATTGGCGGCGGAGCACGCCGCGCATGATTTTGCCGGTGGCCGTGGTGGGTAGACTTGCCACCACATGCACCTCGCGCGGATAGGCGTGGGCGGCAACCCGGCTCCGCACATGATCCTGCAAAGCGACGGCATCGATCACCGCACCTGGAGCAGTGACCACCACCGCCACCACACGTTCCGTGCGCAATGCATCAGGCACGCCGATCACGGCGGCGGCACTCACGGAAGGATGGCGCATCAGCGCATCCTCGATTTCGCCTGGGCCAATGCGATAGCCAGAAGAGGTGATGACGTCGTCATCGCGGCCGATGAAGCGGAACCAGCCATCCTCCATCGCGCCACGATCTCCGGTCAGCAACCAATCTCCCTGAAACTTCTGGGCCGTGGCCTCCGGGCGGTTCCAGTAGCCGAGGAACATTGAGGGGCTGCCGCGACGGATGGCGATTTCGCCGTCTGCGGCGTCACCCAGAACAGTGACATCATGACCAGGCACCGCGCGCCCGATCCAGCCAGGCCTGCTGCCGAACAGGCCGGCGGAGGTCGCCACCACCAGGTTGCACTCGGTCTGGCCATAGAATTCGTTCATCGTCAGGCCGAAGGTTTCGCGTCCCCATTCCAGCATCTCGCCCCCCAGGCTCTCGCCACCCGAGCCTATGCTGCGCAGCTTCGTCGCCACAGGCCGCGCCACGCCGCGCATCACCCGCAGCGCGGTAGGTGGAAGGAAGGCGTTGCGAACGCCGTGCTTGGCCATCAGCGCAATGGCGTAGTCAGGATCGAATTTTTGCGAGCGATGCGCCAGGACCGGCACGCCATGGAACAGGCTGGGCAACAGCACATCGAGAAGCCCGCCGATCCATGCCCAATCCGCCGGCGTCCAGAACAGATCGCCGGGTTTGGGGAACATCTCCTGCGGCCATTCCACGCCGGGCAGGTGGCCCAACAGCGTGCGGTGCGCGTGCAGCGCGCCCTTGGGCTGGCCGGTTGTACCTGAGGTGTAGATGATCAGCGCTGGGTCCTCGGCCACCGTGTCCACCGGAGTAAAATGTGCCGAGGCTGCATCCAGCCAGCCGGGAGTGGGGCGGATGACGTGGCGGAGCGCCGGCAAGTCCAAGCGATCCAGCTTTTCCAGCGTGTCGGTGATAAGGGCCACCGCGCCACAGTCGCGCAGCCGGTATTCCAGCGCATCGGGACCAAAGAGCTGGAACAGCGGCACGGCGATGGCACCGAGCTTATAGGCCGCGAGGTGGGCCACGGCCGCTTCGGGCACCTGCGGCAGCAGCACCGCCACCCGGTCACCCCGCAAAACCCCTTGCGCGCGCAACAGGTTGGCGAGGCGGTTGGAAGCCTCGGCCAACGCCTCGAAACTCCAGCGTTCCACGCCGCCATCGCCGTACTCATGGATCAGCGCAATGCGGCCCTCGCCCACCCAGGCATCGCTGCAGGCCACGCCGATGTTGAAGCGTGCGGGCAATGTCCAGGCCGGGCCAGAGAGTAGCCCGCGCCCTGCCGACCAATGTTTCACAGCCAACGTTTCCGCCGCTTGTAGCTCTTGATGTCTCTGAAACTTTTCCGCTCCGCGCCATGGCCGCCGAGGTAGAATTCCTTCACATCCTCATTGTTCGCCAGCTCCTCCGCCGTGCCGTCCAGCACGATTTTGCCCTGTTCCATGACGTAGCCATGGGAGGCGACGGAGAGCGCCATGCGGGCATTCTGCTCCACCAGCAGGATGGTCACCCCCAGCTCCTGGTTAATTCGCCGGATGATCCCGAAAACCTCCTTTACCAGCAGCGGCGAGAGGCCCATGGAGGGTTCATCCATCAGGATCAATTTCGGGCGCGCCATCAGCGCGCGGCCGATGGCCAGCATCTGCTGCTCGCCCCCCGAGAGGTAGCCGGCCAGACCGGTGCGCTCCTTCAGGCGGGGGAAATAGCCATAGACCATCTCGATATCGGCCTTCACGCCATTGTCGCTGCGAGTGAAAGCCCCCAAGCGCAGGTTCTCCAGCACCGTCATGTCGGCCACGATGCGGCGGCCCTCCATCACCTGGAAGATGCCGCGGCGGACGATCATGTGCGGGTCGACGCCATCGATCCGCTCGCCGTTGAAGACCACTTCGCCCCGCGTTACCTTTCCTTCTTCCGTCTTCAGAAGGCCGGAGATCGCCTTCAGCGTGGTCGATTTTCCGGCCCCATTGGCGCCGAGGAGGGCAACGATCGCGCCCTCCCGCACCTCGAGCGACATGCCGCGCAACACCAGGATGACGTCATTGTAGACGACCTCAATGTTGTTCACGGCCAGCATGGCTTACCAGCCCAACCAATCGGCGCGGCGGTCGAGCGTGATGGTCGCGACAGGCTCCAAACGGATCGTTCCGGCAGCAACCAGTTCGGCCACCGTGCCCGTCGTCGTGTCGCCCGTCACCCGCGCGCGGTAGAGCGGCACTGCCAGCGTTCCGCGGTGGTCGGTGTTGGTGAAGTTCGACGGCGCGCAGACCCCATCGAAGCCGCGCGGCACCCAGTTCTGCCGGGCGTAGAAACCGTCGCGAATCCGCTCGCCAGTCACTGCGCCGCCATTCGCGCCAGCGGTCTCCATCGCCTCCACCATCAGCATCGCGGCGCAAACGCCGGCGAGGTAATGCACCGGGCGATAGGCCGTGCCGGCAGCGTCGGAGATGCGCGAGATGGCCTGCACCTGCGCCATCCCCGGCGCCTGCTGGCCCCAAACCGCAGAGGTTCGCACCGGGAAGACCACGCCATTGGCAGCGATGCCCGCGGCCTTCATGGCGTTCTCATCCATGCCCCACACATTGCCCAGGAACTGCACCTGCACACCTGCTGTCTGGCAGGCCCGAAGGACAGAAATGTTTGAGCCCGCGGTATTGCCGAGATAGGCGTAATGCGCGCCGCCTGAGCGCAAGGTCAGGCATTGCGCGGTGTAGTCGCCCGGCGTGAGTGCGAACTGGATCGCCGGCAACACCTCGAAGCCCAGCTCGCGCGCCAGCGTTTCACCAGCTTCCTTCGGCGAATTGGGATAGGGGTGATTGGCGCCCATGTGAACATAGCGCGGCGCGCCGGCCTGGCCACGCGAACGCCAGTCATCGCGCGCCCAGAGCAGCATCGCGCGCAGGGCATCCGAATAGGAGGGACCGTAGAAGAAGTTGTAGGGCGCGGCCTCGATCCCCTGGCGGCCCGAACGCCCGCCGGCATCCGTCAGCGCGGCGGAGTAAGAGCCGGAGATATAGGGGATGCGATCGCGGGTGACGAAGCGGACAAGCGCCTCGGTATCAACCGTGCCCCAACCCTGGATGGCGGCCACGCGGTCGCGGCTCCATGCCTGGTACTGGCTCACCGCGCGCGGCGCCTGATAGCCATAATCGAAGCCCAGCACATTCATCGGCCGGCCGCGGTTGTTGGCATTCGCCCAGGCCAGCGTGTCGGCAACGCCCTGACCATAGGGTACGCCGACATCCGAAGTGGGGCCGGAATTGTCCATCAGATGGCCAATGGGGGTGCGCTGCTGGGCTGCGGCGGGAAGCGCCAGCGCGAGTGCGGCGGCGAGGATGGTTCTTTTCATTGTCGTTCCTCCGTTAATGGGAAAAGGGATAGAGTTTCCAATACGCCTTGATCTGCTTCCAGCGATGCGCAAGCCCATCCGGCTCGAACACCAGGAAGAGGATGATGGCGGCGCCGATCGCCATCTCGCGCAGGAAGGAGATGGAGGCGCCGAGCTTGAGCGTGCGGTCGATCCAGCCGCCGGCCAGCATGTCCGCCAGTGCCTGCACGCCCTCGGGCATCAGAACCATGAATGCCGCGCCCATCAGGCTGCCCATCACGCTGCCGAGGCCGCCGATGATGACCATGGCCAGGAACTGGATGGAGAAGAGGATATTGAAGGCCTCGACGCTCACGAAAAACAGGTAGTGCGCGTAGAGCGCGCCGGCGATGCCCGCGTAGAAGGAAGAAATCGCGAAGGACAGCGTGCGGTAATAGGCGAGGTTGATGCCCATGACCTCGGCGCTGAGATAGTGGTCACGCACCGCGATCAGCGCCCGGCCATCGCGCGTGCGCATCAGGTTCGCGGCCAAGACAAACATGATAATGGTGAACGCCAGCACCACGTAGAAGTAGCTCTCCTCGCGGTCGAATTTCACACCGAAGAGTTCCACCGCCTCCGTCATCCGGCCGGCCACGCCACCGGTGAACCACTGCGCGCGGGCGAAGAAATCCTCGAGAATGAACTGCGCGGCCAGCGTGGCGATGGCGAGGTAAAGCCCCTTGAGCCGCGCCGCCGGCAAGCCGAAGATCAGGCCTACCACCGCAGTTCCCAGCCCCGCCAACGGAATGCACAAAATGACCGGGATCTGGAACCGCTCATGGAGATAGGCCGAGAGAAACGCGCCCACGCCGAAGAACGCCGCATGGCCGATGCTGATCTGCCCGGTGAAGCCCACCAGGATGTTCAGCCCCAGCGCGGCGATACCCATGAAGCCGATATTGATCAGCAGGCCCAGTTCGTACCGACCGAGCACCAGCGGTGCGAAGCACAGCAGCGCAATGCCAAGCCACAGCGCCCGACGGGAATTCTTCGTCGGCATGATGGTCGTGTCGGCGCGGTAGCTGGCGTGGAATTCTCCGGCGGGGGCGAGGGCCATCAGACGCGCTCGATGGTCGCGCCGGAGGCGCGCGGGGCGATGGTCCCGCCGGAGGTGCGTCGGGCGAAAGTCGCGCCGGAGGCGCGTGAGGCGATGGAAACTCGCATCACACCCTCTCGATATTGCGCGTGCCGAAAAGCCCATAGGGCTTGATCAGCAGGATGATGATCAGCGCGTAGAAGGGCGCGATGTTCGTCATGTTGCCCCAGTTCAGCCACTGGCTGTCCACGTACTGCGCCAGGTTCTCCAGCACGCCCACGATGATGCCGCCCAACATCGCGCCCACCACCGAATCCAGCCCCCCCAGGATCACGGCCGGGAACACCTTGATGCCGTAGAAGGACAGGCCCGAGGAGACACCCGAAACCACGCCCACCACCACGCCTGCCACCGCCGAGACCACGGCCGAGATTGCCCAGCTCATGGCAAAGACCTGTGGCACCGAAATGCCGAGCGACTGCGCCACCTGCTGGTCGAACGCCGTGGCCCGCATGGCCAGGCCATGCTTGGAGAAATTGAAGAACCACCAGAAGCCCAGCATGATCACCAGCGAGAGGGCGATGGAGAGCAGGTACACGCTCTGCACCTCCAACCCCATGATCCGGATGCGCTCGACCGGGAAGATCGCCGGAAAGGGTTGGGCGAAGACGCCGAACATCCACTTCATCAGTGCCTGGAAAAATATGGACAGGCCGACGGTCGCCATGATCACTGAAATCACCGGCTCGCCGATCAGCGGCCGCAGCACCGCCACCTGCAGCACGACGCCGAAGATCGTCATGAAGGCGAGCGCCACCGGGAAACCGATCCAGAACGGCAATTGCCAATAGGTCAGCAGCCACCAGCAGGCCCAGGCGCCGATCAGCATGAACTCCCCTTGGGCGAAATTCACCACCTGCGATGCCTTGTAGATGAGGACGAAGCTCATCGCGACGACGCCATAAAGGGCGCCCACGATCAGCCCGTTGAGCACGAGTTGGAAGAGCAGGCCGGTTTCCATCAGGCGGCTTTCCTTACGGTGAGCGTGGTGCGGATGCGGCTCTTCGTGCCGTCCTGGAACTTGATCTCGGTATCCACCGGGATGGCCGGCGCGCCGGAATAGATCGCCTCGATGATCTCGGCATATTTCTGGTTCACCACGCCGCGGCGGACTTTTCGGGTGCGCGTCAGTTCGTCGTCATCGGCATCGAGCTCCTTGTAGAGCAGAATGAAGTCGCGCACGCGCGAATGCTCGGGCAGTGTCGCGTTCACCCGCGCAACCTCGCCGGCCAGCAGTTCCAGCACCTCCGGCCGCGAGGAGAGGTCGGTATAGGTGGTGAAGGCGATCCGATTGCGCTCGGCCCATTTGCTGACGATGGAAAAGCGGATGCAGAGCATGGCCGAGAGATGCGGTCGCCCGTCACCCAGCACCACCGCCTCGGCGACATAGGGGCTGAACTTCAGCTTGTTCTCCACGAATTGCGGCGAGAAGCGCTCGCCGCCCTGGGTGGTGGCGATGTCCTTGATCCGGTCGATCACCACGAGCTGGCCGCGCTTGTCGAAATACCCGGCATCGCCTGTGTGCATCCAGCCATCCCGCACATCGCCGGTGTCTTCCATGCCGTGATAGCCCAGGAACATGTTGGGGTGGCGGGTGACGATCTCGCCGACACCGTTCACGTCCGGGTCCTTCACCTGCAGTTCGATCTCCGGGTTGAAGGGCACGCCCACCGTGTCGAAATCCACCTCGCCCGGGCGGTGCAGGGTGTAGGCGCCGAGCAGTTCGGTCTGGCCGTAGAGCTGGCGCATCGGCACGCCCATGGCCTGGAAGAAACGGAAGGTGTCGGGGCCAAGTGCGGCGCCGCCGGTCGCGGCCGACCGCAGGCGCGAAAACCCCAGCCGGTCGCGCAGCGCGCGGAAGGCCAGCAGGCCGGCCACGCCGGACCGCCCGCCCTTTTCCAGCGCCGCCAGGCCGCGCGCCATGCCGAATTCGTACACACGCCGCTTCAGCGGGCTGGCGTCCAGAATGCGCGCGCGCACATCGGCGGCGATCGCCTCCCACATCCGCGGCGCGAAGAGCACGAAGCTGGGCGCGATCTCGCGGAAATCGGCCATCATCGTCTCGGGCTCCTCGACGAAATTCACCCGCATCCGCGCGATCAGGCCCCAGCCCAGGACATAGATCTGCTCCATGATCCAGGGCAGCGGCAGCACGCTGACGTAATCATCCTCGGGCCCCTTCGGGTCGGCGGCGAGATAGGCCTCACAATGCCGCACCACCGCCCCCGCGCTCAGCATGGCGAGCTTGGGCCGCGCGGTGGTGCCGGAGGTGGTGCAGAGGATGGCCACCGCCTGCGCATCCTGGGCGGCAAGCATGGCGTCGAACCGCGCGGGGTCTGCCGCCTGGCCCAACGCCACCAGCGCCTCGGCCGAGATCAGGCGCGGATCCTGCATCTTCCACATCCCGCGCTTGTCGGAATAGATGACATGCCGCAGCGCCGGCAGGTCGGCCGAGAGCACCTTGTCGACCTGCTCCTCATCCTCGCAGAACACCGCCACCGCGCCGGAGAAGGCGAGGAGATACTCCACCTCCTCATCCAGCGCATCGCGATAGAGGCCGAGCGACTTGCAGCCCAGCGCATGGGCGGCGATTTCGCCCATCACCCAATCCGGCCGGTTGTCGCCGATCAGGCCCACCACCTCGCCGCGCGCGACGCCCAGCGCGTCGAGGCCGAGCGCGAAAAGCTTTGTCCGGGCGAAATACTCGGCCCATGTGATACTGCGCCAGATGCCGAACTGCTTTTCGCGCAGCGCCACCTCCGGGCCATGCTCGGCTGCGTTCTTCGCCAGGATCTGCGGCAAGGTCGGCGTCATGCCTCGGCGGGCTCTGTCGAGGCGTCGTCGGCCTCGCCGAGATAGGCCCGCTTCACATGCGGGTCGGCCAGTACGGCGGCCGGTTCACCCTCGGCCAGCTTGCGGCCGAAATCCAGCACCATCACGCGGTGGGAGATGTCCATCACCACGCCCATGTCGTGCTCGATCATCAAGACCGTCATGCCCCATTCCTGGTTCAGATCGATGATGAAGCGCGCCATGTCCTCCTTTTCTTCGAGGTTCATGCCGGCCATGGGTTCATCCAGCAGGATGAGCTTCGGATTCACCGCCACCGCGCGGGCCAGTTCAACCCGCTTGCGCAACCCGTAGCTCAGCGTGCCGGCGGGGGCGTGGCGCACATGCTGGATCTCGAGGAAATCGACGATTTCCTCCACCGCCCGGCGATGCTCGATCTCCTCGCGCTGCGCGCCGCCCAGCCAGTAGAGCATGCCCCTGGCAAAACCGCTCTTCATCAGGTGGTGGCGGCCGACCATGATGTTGTCCAGCACGGACATGTGGCCGAACAGCGCGAGATTCTGGAATGTACGGCCCAGGCCCAGCGCCGCCCGCCGGTTCGCACCCATCCGTGTGATGTCCTGGCCCTGGAAAAACACCCGCCCCTCGGTCGGACGGTAGCGGCCAGAGATGCAGTTCACCATCGAGGTCTTGCCTGCGCCATTCGGACCGATGATCGAGAAGATTTCGCCCGGCCGGACATGGAAACTCACCTCGGTGAGCGCTCTGACGCCGCCGAATCGAAGGGACACGTTCTCCGCCGCCAGGATAGCCGTCTCGTCCAAATTCCACCCCGTTTCGTTGGACGGGACGCTAGGCAAAAGCCGATGCGCGGGCAAGGGCGATGTGAAGGGGCGTTGTGCAGGCGTCATATGTCCAAGCTGGCGCCCGGGTCCACCGCGCCCTACATGAGAACCATGGAAATCGTGCATTCCGTCCTTGGCCTGCTGGCCGCCTGTGTGGGCATCGCGGTCATCGCGCGGTGGTTCAAGCTGCCCTACGCGGTCCTGCTCATCCTGGTGGGGATGGTCATCGCATTCCTGCCGATCAAGCCGCATATCGCCTTGCAGCCGGATGTGGCGCTGGCCTTCTTCCTGCCGCCGCTGCTGATGGGCAGCGCGTACCGCACCGACTGGCGGGCATTTCGCCGAAATATTCGCCCCATTCTCCTTCTTGCCGTGGGTGCGGTGCTGTTCAGCGCCTTCGCGGTGGCCTGGGTAGCGCGGCTGATGCTGCCCGAGCTGCCCTGGGCCGCGGCCATAGCACTTGGCGCCATCGTGGCCCCGCCCGATGCCGTCGCCGCCTCGGCCGTGCTCACCCGGCTGCACCTGCCGCGTCGTCTGGTGACGGTGCTGGAGGGGGAGAGCCTGCTCAATGACGGCTCGGCCCTGGTGCTCTATCGGCTGGCGGTCGCGGCGGCGCTGCTCGGCGCCTCGCTGCCGGTCTGGGAGGCAGCAGGCTCCTTCCTGCTGGTCTCCGCCGGCGGTGTGGCGGTGGGCTGGGCGGTGGCCTGGGCCGCGCTGTGGCTCATCCCGCGGCTGCGCGACACGCTGCTGGAAATCGCGATGAGCTTCCTGGTCTGCTACGGCTCCTTCCTGGCAGCGGAGGCCTTTCACCTCTCGGGGGTTCTGGCGGTGGTGACGGCGGGCATCATCTTCGGCCAGGCCCAATACGCCGCCTTCTCGCCGCAGACGCGGATCGAGGCCCGCACCGTCTGGGTTTTCCTCGAATTCATCCTCACCTCGCTGGTCTTCATCCTGATCGGCCTCAGCCTGAACGACACCATGGACCGGCTGGCCGATCGCGGCTGGCTGGAGCTGACGGGCCTGGCCCTGGCGATCTCCGCCACGCTGATCATTGCGCGCTTCATCTGGGTCTTCCCCGCCACCTATCTGCCGCGCCTCATCCCTGCGGTGCGGCGCGATGACCCCAGCCCACCCTGGCAGCAGGTGGTGATCATCTCCTGGGCCGGCATGCGGGGCGTGGTCTCGCTGGCCGCGGCGCTGGCTCTGCCGGTGGAGTTCCCGGAGCGCGACATCATCGTCTTTCTGGCCTTCATGGCCATCCTGGCCACGCTGGTGCTGCAGGGCACCACGCTGGAATGGCTGATCCTGAAGCTGAAGGTGGAGGAGAAGCGCCACCCCGGCGGGCTGGACCCGATCGAGGCGCATGCCCGCCACGTCGTCGCCCAGGCCCAGCTCGGTGCCTTGAGGGAGCGTGCGCAGGACATGATGGATGGCGCCATCGCCGCCGACCTGCTGGCGGAATTCCAGGACCGCGCCGACCACCTGCATCGCACCCATCGCGGCGGCGGCGCCGTGCTGGCCGAGCGCGCCGCGCGACGGCGCATCCGCCTCGACCTCCTGCAGGTCGCCCGCGCCGCGCTGGTCGAACACAACCGCACCACGCCCATGCATGACGAGGCGCTTGTGAAACTCAACCAGGAGCTGGACCTGGAGGAGCTGCGTATCGACAGGGCGCTGGGCTGATGGCGACGGGCTTGGCGGCCGCGTTGGAGGAGGCCCGACGTGGTCTGCTCGACCTCTCCACCCGCAACCGCCTGCTGGCGCTGCCGGCACCCGGCCGGTCGCGCGGGGTTCTGCTGCTCGATGACGAGGATGCAGATTTCATCCTGGACCGGCTGAAGGCCGGAAAACCCTTCGGCTTCGAGGCGGTCGGCGAGGCCGCGCCCGAGGATGCCAAGCCCAAGAGGCGCGCCCCCAGGCGCGCGGCGAAGGCCGAGGGCGTAGCCACCGCCGGCGCAGCCACCCGCGAAGCCTGGCAAAACGATGAGACGCTGCGCGTGCGCCTGCCCGCCGCGGAACTGGCCAAAAAATTGCGCGACATCATTGCCGATGCCCGCACCGCGCGCGAGGAAAGCGGCGTGCCCAGCCTGTTCCTGGCACTGGGCGCCCTGGCGTGGCGCGACCCCGGCACGCCGGACACGGAACGCCTGGCCCCTCTGGTCCTTATCCCGGCCACGATCGAGCGCGAGGGTGTCTCCAACCTGTTTCGCCTGCGCGCCAATGCGGAGGAGGTGGCCGAGAACCTGTCGCTGCGGGAGAAACTGGGCAGCCTGGGCATCGCCCTGCCCGGCTTCGACGCCGAGGACTACGACCCCACGCGCTGGGCGGCGGCAGTGGCCGGGGTGATCGGCAACCGCGAGGGCTGGCGGGTTGAGGCCGATGCGGTCGCCGTTGGCCTGTTCTCCTTCGCGAAATTCCTGATGTGGCGCGACCTCTCGCCCGAGGCCAATCCGGGCCTGGCCGAGCACCCGCTGATCCGCGCGCTGGTGGGTGGCGAGGCGCTGTCGCCGCAGCCCCCGGCTTTCGCCGATGATGCGGATGTGGATGAGGTGATCCCGGTCGAGACGCTCGACCATGTCGTGGAGGTCGATGGCAGCCAGGCGCTGGCCACCGAGTTGGCGCGGCGCGGCGGGCATGTCGTCATCCAGGGGCCGCCGGGCACCGGCAAGAGCCAGTCGATCTGCAACATCCTGGCCCAGGCGGTGCTGGATGGGCGGACGGTGCTCTTCGTGGCCGAAAAACTGGCGGCGCTGGAGGTGGTGCAACGGCGGCTGACCAATCTCGGCCTGGGCGCCGCCTGCCTGGAATTGCACAGCGAAAAACAGTCCAAGCGCGCGGTGCTGGACGAGTTGCGCGCCACGCTGGCGCTGCCGATGCCGCCGGTGCCTGACCGCGCGCCGGTGCTGCGCCGGCTGGGCGAGATGCGCGGCCGGCTGAACCGCCACGCCGCCGCCATGCGGGGAGAGGTGGGCGCCTCGGGCATGGCGCTGCACCGCGTGGTGGGCGGGCTGGTAGCACTGCGCCAGAACGGCGTACCGGCGCCTGGTTTCACACTTCCGCCGCCGGATGCGCAGCAACTTCAGGCCTGGCGCGACGCGGCGCGCGAATTGGCCGCCCGCGCCGCCGAGGGCGGTGCCGCCAGTGTCTGGCGCGGTGTGACCATCCCGCTGGACGCCACGGCGGCCGAACGCCTGATGGGGCGCCTGCCCGGCTGGATCCGTGCCATGTCCGCTGCACCCGGCACACCGTCGGAGGCCGCTGCCGCTATCGAACGGGCCGAGGCTGTCGCGGCCGCGCTGGGCGAACCGCCGCCCGATGATGCCGGCTACCGGGGCGGCGCCGCACGGCTGGCGGCGCTGCGCGATGACCTGGCGCTGCTGGCCGCGCCCGACCCGCGCCTGAAGCCAGATGCCTGGCAGCATCCCGGGTTGGCGGAGGCCCGCGCCACCCTGGCCGAGCCCGGTGGGATGTTCGGCTTCCTCTCCGCCACCCGCCGCGCAGCCCAGGCGGTCGTGGCCGCGGTGGCGCGGGATCCTGACGCCGAGCCGCTGCCGGTGCTTGACGCCGCCCTCGTCCTGGGCGCCGCCGCTGACCGGCTGGACGCGGCGGAGCCCTGGGCGCGGCTGGCCTTCGGCGAGGGCTGGCGCGCCGGCCCCAACGCGGCGCCTTCGCAGCCCATGGCGCCGCTGCAGGCCGCGCTCGCCGCCTGTGCGGAACTGCGTGACGCCACGGGCCTGGTTACCGACGCGCCCTTCGCCGCCCTAGCCGAAACCCTGACCGCCTGGGCCGGCGAGCCGGATGCGCTACAGCCCTGGCTGGCCTGGCACCGCGCCACCACGGCCGCGCCGGAGCTGGCCCCCCTGGCCGCCCTTCTCGCCGAGGGCCGGTTGCAGCCCGAGGCCGCGTCCAACGCCTGCGAATACGCCATGCTGGAGGCCCTGCTGCGCGCGGCCACTCGCGACAACCCCAACCTGGCCGCATTCGACGGTACAGGCATGGACCGTGTGGTGGAGGATTTTCGCGCCGCCGACGCCGCCCGCGTCGCACTGACCCGCGCGGAGGCGGCACAGGCCCACGCCCAGCGCCTGAAGCGCGTGCGCGACGGCGAGGTGCCCGGCCTGACCGTGCTGCGCGGCGAGATGGAGAAGCGGCGCGGCCACCTGCCGGTGCGCGAGCTTCTGGTCCGCGCCGCGCCGGCGATCCAGGCAGCGAAGCCGATCTTCATGATGAGCCCATTGTCGGTCGCGCAATTCCTGGCACCACCGCATGGCCTCAAGCCCGGTCTCACCTTCGACCTGCTGGTAATGGACGAGGCGAGCCAGATCGAGCCGGTGGACGCGCTGGGCGCCATCGCCCGCTGCCGCCAGATGGTGGTGGTCGGCGACGACAAGCAAATGCCGCCAACCAGATTTTTTCAGCGCATGCTGAGCGATGACGAGGAGCCAGCAGAAGCGGCTGGTGAGGCGGTCGCCGCCCGCGAAGTGGAGAGCATCCTCGGCCTGGCCAACGCCCGCGGCGTTCCCAATGCCATGCTGCGCTGGCATTACCGCAGCCGGCACGAGAGCCTGATCGCCACCTCCAACCAGGAATTCTACGGCAACCGCCTGCTGGTGCTGCCCAGCCCGCGACCGCGCAGCGCGGCGCTCGGGCTGTCGCTGGTGCGGGTGGAGGGCAGTTTTGACACCGGCGGCACGGGCACCAACCAGGCCGAGGCCGCCGCCGTGGCCAAGGCCGTGATGGCGCATGCCCGCGACACCCCTGGCGACACGCTGGGCGTGGCCGCCTTCAGCGTGAAGCAGCGCGACGCCATCATCGACGCGGTGGAGAAGCTGCGCCGTGAAAATCCGGCCGAGGAAACCTTCTTCACCGCCCATCCTGGCGAGCCCTTCTTCGTCAAGAACCTGGAAAACGTACAGGGCGATGAGCGCGACAGCATGCTCATCTCCGTGGGCTATGGCCGGGACAAGACCGGCAAGCTCGCCATGCGCTTCGGCCCGCTGAGCGCGGAGGGCGGCGAGCGGCGGCTGAACGTCCTGATCACCCGCGCAAAGAAGCGCTGCATCGTCTTCTCTGGCATCGGTGCCGAGGAGATCGATCTGGGGCGCGCCTCGGGCCGTGGCGTGGCTGCGCTGAAGACATTTCTGGCTTTTGCCGCTGATTCCAGGGCGGCCCTACGGGCCACCGGAGGGGCCAGCGATTCACCCCTGGGCGCCGCCATCTCCCGCGTCGTCGAACAGTCCGGCAAGCGGCCGGTTCAGCGGGTCGGGCTCTCCGGCCTGTTCCTTGATGTCGCCGCCGCCGGCGAAGCGGGCTTCGAGCTGGGAGTGGAAACCGATGGTGCCGATTGGGCGGCGCTGCGCTGCGCGCGGGACCGCGACCGGGGCCGCCAGGGGGCGCTTGCCGGCATGGGCTGGAAGCTCACCCGCAGTTGGAGCCTCGATTGGCTGAACCGGCCGGCGGAGGCGGAGGCCAGGCTGCGGGCAGCCCTGGGAGCGCCGGTGGCAGCCGCCGCACCGATTGCCGCACCGGCCGAAACCGGGCTCGCCCAGCCCTATATCGAGGCCGATATCCCGGCCTTGCGCGATCGCGCCATCCTCGAGGCCGCCGGCAGCCTTTCGGCCGCACTGGCTGAGATCATCCGGATCGAGGCCCCGGTCCATCTCCTGGCGGTGATCGAGCGCGCCCGCATCCTGCTCGGCGTCGACACCCTACCCGCAGACGACCGCGCCACGCTGCTGCAAGGGATCGAACTGGCGAAGCGCCTGCATGGCGTCACGGCCAATGGCGATTTCCTGAGCGCCGAGGACAGCCCACCCCCCCTGCCCCGCGACCGCCGTGCCGCGGCGCCCCTGCTGCGCCGGCCGCCCATGCTGCCGCCTGCCGAGGTGGAGGTGGCCGCCACCACACTCCAGACCACCGCCCCCGCGGCCAGCGAGGCGGAACTCGCCATCGGTCTGACCCGGATGCTTGGCCTTGACCCCGGTGCGGCCATCGCGCTGGAAGCCCGGGTCGCGGCCATGGTGGGTGCCGGGCGGTTGAAGCTGCTGGGCACCATGTCATGATCAGCGCCATGCCCGAACATCCTCAACTCGATCAGCAGGTCACCTTTCTCTATGCGCAGGACGCGCCGACCTGCTGGGATTTTTATGAGAAGGTCATCGGCCTGCCGCTGGTGCAGGATCAGGAGAGGGTGCGGATCTATGCCGTGGCCGGGGGGCGCGCCTTTCTGGGCATCTGCATGGCCGGCGCCCCGCGCGCCAGCGACAACCCCAGGGTCGAAGGCGGCGTGTGCTTCACCTTCGTCACCCCCGATGTGGATGGCTGGTACGCCTATCTGCTGGCCCGCGGCGCGAGCATTCCTAAGCCGCCGGAGCATTCGGGGCAATGGAAGATCCACCACTTCTTCCTGCATGACCCGGCGGGAAACCTGCTTGAATTCCAGCGCTTCGAACGGCCGGACTGGCCCTTGGTGTGAGGGGGCTGGCGCTCGCCCTGCTGATGCTCACTCCGGGCTGCCGGCAAGAGCCACCGCCACCGCCCGCTGAACCCACCCGCGCGCCCGGTCAGGTCGAGATGGGCAATAACGGGATGTGACGCCGGCGCCTCAGCGCGCCAGCAGCCATTCCGGCAGGCCCGTCACCAGCGTGACAGGGAAGAGGGTGATCAGGATCACCGTCAGCACCAGCATCAGGAAGAAGGGCATCGAGGCCCAGGCCACCTCGGTCTGTTCCTTGCCTGTCATGGTCTGCATGACGAACAGATTGAAGCCGAGTGGTGGCGTAATCTCCGCGATCTCCACCAGCAGCACGATGAAGATGCCGAACCACACCAGGTCGAAGCCCGCCTGCTGCACGATGGGGATGACGACCGAGGTGGTCAGCACGATCATCGAAACGCCGTCCAGCGCCATGCCCAGGATGACATAGACGCCGGTGAGGATCGCGATGATGGCATAGGGCCCAAGCCCCGCGGCCGCCACTTGCTGGGCCAACGCGGTGGGGATGCCGGTCAGCGCCATCGCCTTGGTGAGGAAGGCCGCACCGGCCAGGATGAACAGGATCATGCAGGACAGGCGGGTCGCCGCCGCCAGGCTCTCGAAGAAGCTGCGGAAGCTGAGCGTGCCGGTCACCGCCGCCAGGATCAGGCTGCCCAGCACACCGAAGGCTGCGGCCTCGGTCGCCGTCGCCCAGCCGATGAACATGGTGCCGATGACGCCGATGATGAGCAGCCCGCAGGGGATGAGCTGGCTCGACGCCCGCAGCTTTTCCATGAAATTCAGCCGCGGCTCGGGCGGTGGCTGCTTGTGCGGGTTCATCAGCGCCCAGACGATGATGTAGCCGCTGAACAGCAGCATCACCACGAGGCCGGGAATACAGCCGGCAATGAAGACCCGCACGATCGAGACCTCGGCCGCCACGGCATAGATCACCATGATGATCGAGGGTGGGATCATGATGCCCAGCGTCCCGGCGGTGGCCAGGCTGCCGATCGAGATGCTCTCGTCATAGCCGCGGCGCTGCAATTCCGGCAGCGCGATGCGGCTAACGGTGGCGCAGGTGGCGGCCGAGGAGCCGGAGACCGAGCCGAAGATGCCGCAGGCCAGAATATTCACATGCAGCAGCCGTCCGGGGATGCGCCGCACCCAGGGGGCGAGGCCGTTGAACAATTCTTCCGAGAGCTTGGTGCGGAACAGAATCTCGCCCATCCAGACGAACATCGGCAACGCCGCCAGCGTCCAGGACCCTGTGCTCTCCCAATAGGCGGAGGCGAGGAAAAGCCCGGGCGAGGGGTTCACCGCCAGCATGGCGATATAGCCGGTACCGGCGAGGGCGAGGGCGATCCACAACCCGCTGCCCAGCAGCATGCAAAGGATGGTGAGCAGCAGGAGGGAGAGCGTGATATGATCCATTTACACTTCCGCCGAGAAATCGCCGCGCGCGGCACGCTCTTCCGCCGCGCGGACATAATTGGGTTTCTGGCCCAGCAGCACGGTGACCAGCTCATCGATGATGGCGATCAGCAACACCCCCGCGCCCAGGGGCATGGCCAGCTTCGGGATCCACAACAGGAAGGGCACGCTGCCCTGCGCCATATCCTCGATCTCGTAGCTGAACATCACGTCGTTCGCGGTCCAGAAGACGATGTAGCCGGTGAGTGCCGCGGCAAGGCTGAGAGAGATGATCTCGAAGATCCGCCGCGCGCCCGGGCCCAGCCGCTCGATGAACAGGCCGACGCGGATCAACTCGCCGCGCCGAAAGGTATAGGCCAGGGCGAAGAAGGTGGCGGCCACGCACATGTAGGCGGTGACGTCATCGGCTCCCGGAAAGGGCCGGTTCATGCTGCGAAGTGCCACCTGAATCATCATGATGGCGAAGATGCCGAAGAGGCAGGCGGCGGCGATGGCCGCGCTCAGCCAGTAGAGCGCGTCCAGCGCGCGGCGGAGAATGTTCAACTCAGCTCCTCGCCGCGCGGTATTGCGCGATCACGCGGGCGCCATCCTCGCCGGCGCGGGTCAGCCATTCCGTCACCATCTCCGCACTGACACGGTCCAGCGCCTCCATCAGCGCGGTGGTAGGGGTGGGGACGTTCATCCCGCGTTGGGCAAGGGTGTTCTGGTTTGCCGTATTTGCCTCCTGGCTGAAGGCCCAACCGCGACTTTCGGCCTCCAGCGCCAGGGCGCGGATGGCAGCCTGGTCGGCGGCGCTCAGCGCGTCGAAGGAACGGCGGCTCATGAACACCGCGTTCTTGGCGAAGGTGAAGCCGATGGGGGTGTAGAAGCGGGCATAATCCCAGGCCGAGCTGTCCACCCCGGTGGTCGAGGAGGTGACCATGGCGTTCACCACGCCGGTGGCGAAGGCCTGGGGGATTTCCGATGCCTGCACCAGGGTTGGCGTCGCACCCACCAGGGTCGCGAAGCGGTTGGTCATCACTGAGAAGGTGCGGAAGCGGGTGCCGCGCAGCGCCTCGATCGTCTCGACCGGGGTGTTGGTGTAAAAACCATTGGCCGGCCAAGCGACCATGTAGAGCAGCGTCAGCCCCTGCCGGGCAAAGCGCGCCTCGATGAAGGGTTTTGTCAGTTCCGACAGGCGCCGCGCATCGGCATAGCTCCGGGCGAGTTGGGGGATGCCGTCGATCTCGAAGAACGGGTCCTCGTTGCCATAGGCGCTGAGAAGGATCTCGCCGAGCTGCACCTGGCCCTGCTGCACGCCGCGCTTGATGCCCGGAAGCGGCAGCAGCGAGCCGTTGGGATGGAGTTGGATGGCGACGCGGCCACCCGTCGCCGCCTCGATCGCTTCCGAGAAGGCGCGGGCGTTGCGGGTGTGGAAATTGGTCTCGGGATAGGCCAGGGCGAATTGCCAGCGCGCCTGGGCCGCGGCGTCCATGGCGGAGGCGACGGGCAGCGCGGCGGCCCCGGCAAGGGCGGCACGACGGGAGAAGGCCATCGGTGAAGTTCCCAAATCCGTTCTGTTCCGCGAGCATCCAGCGGTTTGCCGGGCCCTGGCAAGCCGCGATTGCGGCGGGGATGGCCCCGCCAACCCGGCATTGCCCGCGGATGGGGCAGCCCCGGCCTGACCGGGCGCGCGGTCAGGCCAGGCTGTGACGCCTCAGCTCCGCGCGGCGCGGTACTGCGCGATGACGCGGGCGCCATCCTCGCCAGAGCGGGTCAGCCATTCCGTCACCATCTCCGCGCTGACACGGTCCAGCGCTTCCATCAGTGCCGGCGTGGGGGTGGCCACGTTCATGCCGCGGGCGGCCAGGATGTTCTGGTTGCCGGTATTCGCCTCCTCGGAGAGCGCCCAGCCGCGGGTCTCGGCCTCGGCCGAGAGGCGGCGGATGGTGGCCTGGTCGGCGGCACTCAGCGCGTCGAAGGCCCGCCTGCTCATGAAAACCGCGTTCTTGGTGTAGGTGAAGCCCACCGGAGTGAAGACCCGGGCGTAATCCCAGGCTGAGCTGTCCACGCCCGTGGTGGCGGAAGTGACCATGGCGTTCACCACGCCGGTGGCGAAGGCCTGCGGCAGTTCCGCCGCCTGCACCAGGGTGGGGGTGGCGCCGACCAGCGTGGCGAAGCGGTTGGTCATCACCGAGAATGTGCGGAAGCGGGTGCCGCGCAGGTTCTCGATCGTCTCGACCGGGGCGTTGGTGTAGAAACCCGACGACGGCCAGGCGACCATGTAGAGCAGCGTCAGGCCCTGGCGTTGGAAGCGCGCCTCGATGAAGGGCTTGGTCAGGTCGGACAGCCGCTTGGCATCGGCATAGGTGCGGCAGAGCTGCGGGATGCCGTCGATCTCGAAGAACGGATCCTCATTGCCATAGGCGCTGAGCAGGATTTCGCCGAGCTGCACTTGGCCCTGCTGCACGCCGCGCTTGATGGCGGGCAAAGGCAGCAGCGAGCCATTGGAATGCATCTGCACGGAGACGCGGCCCGATGTCGCGGCCTCGATCGCATCCGAGAAGGTCTTCGCGTTGCGGGTGTGGAAATTGCCGTCGGGATAGGCGAGCGCGAATTGCCAGCGCGCCTGGGCGGCGGCGTCCAACGCCAGGGTTGCAGGCAGGGCGGCGGCGCCGGCAAGGGCGGCGCGACGGGTGAGGGTCATCGATGAAGCTCCGGAGTTCAATCTGGCGCAGAGCATCGGGTGGATTGCGTCGGGCTGGCAAGCCCGGAAATCGCGCTATCGGCCGGGCTAGGGCGCAGCGGCAGGCATGCCAGCACCGCGGCGTGATCCGGACGGGCGGCCACCGCGATGCCGGCCCAACCCAGCTCCGCCAGGACCCCGGCCACCCTGGGGCTGATGGCGATGGCGCGAATCATCGCGACCTGGCCCGTGAGGCCCGCCGCCTGCATCTGCGCCATCACCGTCGTGGCCGAGCGCGGCGAGAGAAACAGCGCCTGGCCGACCACCCCATGTCGGAGCGCCGCCGCCGCCTCGGCCGGCAACGCCGGCGTGGCCCGCGCGGCATAGGCGATGCGCCGTAGTACGGAAAAACCCGTTGCCCGCAGGGCAGTGGCGAGATCGAGCGCATAACCCTCGCCCACCGCGAGCAGAATGGGCCCGGCGGCGGGATCCAGGCTCCGCGCCGCCAGCGCCGCCAGTGACACGGCATCGCCATCCGCCGCCCGCACATCGGCATGGCCGTGCAGCCGGGCGGCGGTGGCACTCGCCTCGCCTACCGCCAGTACGGGTGGGCCCATCGGCAGGCCGGCGGCAGCGGCGCGGCTGGTGATCAGCGCGGCCTGCAGATGCCGCGGCGCGACGATAGGCCGCGTTTGCAGGGTCAACGCCGGGGCGAGTACGGGCTGCCAGCCCAGCGCAGCCACGGCGGCGGCCGTTTCGGCGCAGCCCGGTTCCGGGCGGGTGATCAGCACCCTGTCCCGGATCATGACGCGGCTCAGCCGAAGATGTCGGCCGGGCTGTCGGCGCGCAGCTCCTCGCCCAGCGCCACGCCCAGTGCCACCGCATCCGCAGCCAGACCCTCGATGGACCGGCGCAGCAGGAAGGAGCCATCGGCGCGCGCCGTCAGCCCGTCGAGGCGCAGCCGGCCATCGGGCAGCAGCCGGGCGTGGCCACCGATGGGGGTGCGGCAATTGCCGTCGAGTGCCGCCAGCAGCGCCCGCTCGGCCTGGCTGACCGCCGCCGCCTCGGGGTCCTCGATGGCGGAGAGCAGTTCATGCAGCTCCGCGTCGCGGGCACGCACGGTGACGCCGACAATGCCCTGTCCAGCGGCGGGCAGCATGATCTCGGGCGGCAGAATCGCCGCCGCCTCGCCCTCCAGTCCCAGGCGCCGAAGGCCGGCGAGCGCCAGCAGCGAGCCGGCGAAACTCCCGCCGCGCACCTTGGACAGCCGGGTCTGCACGTTGCCGCGGATCATTTCGACCCGCAGGTCGGGCCGAAGGGCCAGGAGTTGGGCCTGGCGGCGCAGGCTGGCACTGCCCACCAGCGCGCCCCGGGGCAGGCTGGCGAAGGGATTTTCCGGGTCGGCCGTGCCTTCCGGCAGGATCAGCACGTCGCGCGCATCTTCGCGCTTCAGCGTGCAGGCCAAAACCACTCCGGCCGGCAGCTCGGTCTCCAGATCCTTCAGCGAATGCACCGCGAAATCGATCCGGCCATCCAGCAGCGCCTCATGGATCTCACGCGCGAAAAGGCCCTTGCCGCCGATCTCCGACAAGGGGCGGTTCTGCACCGCGTCCCCGGTCGTGGCGATAGCGAATTCCTGGAACGCATCCACCGCGCGCAAGACGGGGCAGACGGCCATGATCTGCTCGAGAAAGGCGCGGGTCTGCACCAGCGCCAGCGGGCTGCCCCGCGTGCCGACGCGCAGCGGCAGGCCAGGCATGCCGGAATGATTGCGCGCGGCTTCGGCGGTGGAGGTGGCGGATGACATCGCGGGGCTATAGAACCGCAACACAATGAACAAAAGGGCACCCATCCTCGGAATCGAGACAAGCTGCGACGAAACCGCCGCCGCGGTGCTGGACGGGGATGGCCGGATTCTGGCCGAGGCTGTGCATTCGCAACTCCAGGAACACGCGCCCTTTGGCGGCGTGGTCCCGGAAGTGGCGGCGCGCGCGCATCTCGCAAGGCTGCCCGGCCTGGTGCGGGGGGTGCTGGCCGAGGCGGGTCTGGGCTTTTCCGACCTCGGCGCGGTGGCGGCAACCTCGGGGCCCGGGCTGATCGGCGGCCTGATCGTGGGCGCAACCTACGCCAAGGGGATAGCCATGGCGCAGCGCCTGCCCTTCGTGGCAGTGAACCATCTCGAAGCCCATGCGCTGACCGCGATGCTGACCGAGCCGGGCACGCAATTCCCCTATTTGCTGCTGCTGGTCTCGGGCGGGCATTGCCAATGCGTGGCGGTGCGGGGTCTGGGCGATTATCGCCGCCTGGGCAGCACGCTGGATGACGCGGTGGGCGAGGCCTTCGACAAATCCGCCAAGCTGCTGGGGCTGCCCTGGCCGGGCGGGCCGGCGCTGGAGCGGCTGGCCGCCACCGGTGACCGCCGCGCGGTGCCCCTGCCCCGGCCGCTGCTGGGCCGCCCGGGCTGCGATTTTTCCTTCAGCGGCCTCAAGACCGCCGTCTCCCGCGCCGTGCAGAAGGGGTTTGCGGCGGCCGATATCGCCGCCGGCTTTCAGGCCGCCGTGGCCGATGTGTTGGCCGACCGGGTCCGCCATGCCCTGCACATGATGCCCGAGGCGACCGCGCTGGTGGTGGCCGGCGGTGTCGCCGCCAATGCGGCGGTGCGTGAGGCGTTGGCGCGCGAGGCGCTGCTGGCCGGCCTGCCCATGCTGGCGCCGCCGATCCGGCTCTGCACCGACAATGCGGTGATGGTGGCCTGGGCCGGGTTGCTGCGGCTTGGCGCCGGCCTCGCCGATGGCTTTGACCACGCTCCCCGGCCGCGCTGGCCGCTGGATGAATTGTCGCCGGCCGCTTGAGGCCTATTCCGCGGCGCGCCGCGGTTCGTCCATCCTGACCTGCACCTCGTCATAGGCCATTAACTGGGCATGCAGGCGGGGCAGATCGGCCTCGAAAAGCCCGCGGGTGACACCGGCCGCGACGCGCGGTGCCGCAATGGCCATGGCGTTGATCGAGCTGCCCGCCGGCCCGAAGCTCATGGTGGTGCCGATGCCGAAGAGATGGATGTCACCCACCCAGGGCGTCAGCCCCGGGATTTTCTCCAGAAACGCGCTGTCGGGGCCGAGATAGGGGAACTGGCCGAGACGCGCATTGGCCTCCGCTTCGGGCGGGGTATAGCGGTCGGCCCATTGCGCGATGTTGTGGGCGCAATGCGTGAGTTCGGGCACCAGGGACGGGTCCATCGACACGCCGGTGCCGGTGATGAGGAAATCGGCAGTGAACTCGCCCGCGGGCGTGGTCAGCACCGCGCGACCGGCGTCCTCGCGCGCGGCCTCCCACGGCTCGCCGATATGCAGGCGGAAATTCGCATGGCGGATCACCCGATCATAATGGTCCTGGGCGAAGCCCTCACGCATGCCCAGGATGTGCGACATGAAGCGCCAGCGCCATTCATCGGTCATCTCATGCATGTGGCGCAGGAACCCGGCGAAGGTCAGCCAGCGATAGGGCTGCACCACCATGGGCTCGGCCCGGCGGCAGAAGAGATGCACCTCGGCCGCGCCGTGCTCCAGCGCAACTGCGGCATTGTCAAAGGCCGAGGCGCCGGCGCCCAGCACCGCCACCACCTTCCCGCGCAAGGCGGGGAAATCGATCATCTCATTGGTATGGGCGCGGAGCCCGCGCGGCAGGGCGGCGATAGCGGGAGGCATCCACCAGCCGCCCACCCCCTCCTGCCCCGTCGCCAGGATGATCTTGCGGGCGAAGAGCGGGCCCTCCGCGGTCTCGACGCGCAGCGCGCGCAGCCCGTCATCGGTCTGCGTGGGGGTCACGGCGCCGGCGGCCAGGCTATTGCGCACCGGCACGCCGGTCACCCGGCGGAACCACAGCAGATAATCGTTCCAGAATTCCTTCGGAATCCAGCGCATAGCCTCCCAGTCGGCGTTGCCGAAGCTGGCCTCATGCCATGCCTGATAGGTCAGGCTGGGCAGCCGCAAATCGGGGCCGGTCTGGTCCTTGAGGCTGCGCAGGGCCCGCATCCGGCCATAGGTGACCCAGGGTCCCTCGCGCCCCACCTCAGCCCGGTCGAGGACCAGGATATTGTCGACCCGATCGCGCTTCAGCGCATGTGCAACGGCCACCCCGCATTGCCCGCCACCCACGATGAGCACATCGAGGCAGGCCTGCCCCGCCACGGTTTTCGGCTCCAGCCAGGGCGCGCGGGGATGGGCGGTCATCGCCAGGTCGCGGGCGATATCGGCTTCAAGTTCGGCGAGGTTGCGCGGCAAGGGCATGACCAAACGCTACGCCGCGGCGCCGGGGTTTGGAATCGGGTGCGGGGTCAAATCGACAGTCCCGCCTGGCCGCGCCGCCCAGGAATGAGGCGATAGCCCTCGGGCGGCGCCACCGCTTCCGGCAGGGCAGCCGCGGCTGGCGGCACCGCACGCAGCGCCAGCACCGCGCCGGCGGCGAATTCGATCGCGGCACGCCATTCATCCGGCGTATCGGCGGTGCGGATGACGATCTGCACGTAGCGATCGACCACGCTGCCCATGCAATGGGCCGTGATGCGGGGCGGCCCGGGATCATTGGTCTCCAGGGCCCAGCAGCGCAGCAGGGCATCGCCATCACGGCGGATGGTGGAGGCGCTGCGCACCGTCACCTCGGCCTGTCGGGCCATGGCAGCGATGCGGGCACCCTCCAGCGCCTGCGCGAAGGCGCGGTCGAAGCCGCGGGTCTCGGGCCCCGGGGCGCCGGATGGGTCGGGCAATTCAGGCACCTCCACCACACCGCGCCCCGGCCCACCGGCCTGCTGATAGGTGTTGAAGGAGCCGGCGACGCTGCCGCCCGCCGCCAGAAGTGCCGGTGGGGCGGCTCGGTGATAGCCCCCGATGGCGTCGGGTAGGCGCTGCGCGCCCTCACGCGCATTCGGACCCACCGGCGCCTGGCAGGCCGCCAAGGGCAGAAGGAGCAGGGCGAGGCCGCTTCGTCGCATGCGAGGAACATGGCCGTGGGTCCGCGCTTCCGCAATGGGAAGCCTTCCGCGTGCCGGAAGGGCGCGCGGAAGGCGTGCTGGAATGGCACGAAAACCGCATATGAGCCTCGGCAGATTGGAAAGAGAGCGCATGCGCATCGCGGTGATCGGGACGGGGGTGGCAGGCAGCGTGCTGGCCGAGATGCTTCAGGGCCAGCCTGGCATCAGCCTTGATGCCTTCGACCGGATGGAGGCCGATGCGGAGGCTGAGGCCGGCACCGGCCTCAATGTCGGCCCCAATGCGATGAAAGCGCTGCGACTGCATCTGCCCGAGCGCCATGCGGCGGTGCGGGCGGCGTCGCTGCCCTGGGCGCGCTGGTTCATCGAGATGGCGGATGGCGAAAGGCTGTTCGATCTCGACCTGCGGGAGGTGGCCGAGGAGCCCGGTATCCGCCTGCGCTGGTCGTCGCTCTATGCGGTGTTGCGGGCGCCGGTGGCGGCGCGTACCCGTCGGGGCTGCACGCTCGAGGCCCTGGAAGAGGATGCCCAAGGGCGGCTGGTGCCGGTGCTGCGCGGCCGCGGGACGCTGTTCCGCCCCGGCGCCTATGACCTGTTGGTGGCGGGCGACGGGCGCTATTCGGCGCTGCGGGCGATGACCCTGGGAGCGCCCAAATCGCGGCTGCATGGCGTGGCGATGACCCGCTTGCTGGTGCCCGACGCGAACGACGCGCCGCTCGATGACTACGGCCAGTGGTTCCATGGCGCGGCACGGTTGCTGGCGTACCGGCTACCGGGCGGGGCTGCCTATATCGCGGGCAGTTTGCCGCTGGACGCACCAGAAGCCGAGATCCCGGAGGCCGCCCGCAGCGCGGCCTTCCAGCACGCGCTCTACACGCCGGCCGGCCGCATCGCCCCGGCCGTGGCCTGGATGCGCGACGCACTGGTGGGGCATGCGCCGCGGCTGCATTGGGCCCGGCTGCAGGAAAGCCCGCTGGAACGCCTGGCCCTGGACGGCCGCGTGCTGCTTCTGGGCGATGCGGCGCATGCGATGGTGCCGACGCTGGGCCAGGGCGCCACTCAGGCCATCGAGGATGGGGTGCTGGCGGGTGCGGTGCTGCGTGCGGGTGGCGACCCGCAGGCCGTGGCACGCCTGCGCGACCGCCGGGTGGAGTGGGTACGGCAATTCAGCCTGGAGGCCAGCGACACGCTGCTGCCGCCCTTCTCGCCCCTGGCGCGGGAGGCGCGACAAGGAACGCTGGCGAAATCCGGACCGGAGTTCATGGCCAGGCTGCGCCGCCTCTATACCGATGTGCCGGGGCCCGAGGCGATCCGGCCGGCGATGGCGGCCTGATCGGCGCTACGCCTCCGCCAGCGTCGCCAGTTCCGCGCGCAGATCGGCGATGCCGGTGCCCTTCTCGCTGCTGGTGGTGATCACCAGGGGGTGCGCTGCGGTGTGCTTGCGGACCAGTTCAGCGGCCTGAAGTTGCCGCTGGGCCAGCCAATAGGGCTTGGCATCATCGGCCTTGGTCAGCACGATCTGGAAGGCGACGGCGGCCTCGTTCAGCAGGCCCATGGCGGCTTCGTCGCTCGCCTTGGTCTCGATGCGGGCATCGAGCAGCAGCAGCACGCGACGCAGCGTCGGCCGTCCGCGCAGGAAGTCGAACATTAACCCCTGCCAGTCCTCCTTCACGGATTTGGCGGCCTGGGCGTAGCCATAGCCCGGCATGTCCACCAGCGTGAGGCGCCCGCCGAGATCGAAGAAATTCAGCTGCTTGGTGCGGCCGGGCGTGTGCGACACCCGCGCCAGCGCGTTGTGCCCCACCAGCGCGTTGATCAGCGACGACTTGCCCACATTGGACCGACCGCATAGCGCAATCTCGGGCAGGCCCGGTGGCGGCAACTGGTCGATACGCTGGGCGGCGAAGAAGAATTCGCAGGGCTTGGCAAAGAGCAGGCGGCCGGCCTCGACCATCGCCGCGCGCTCCTCCTCATCCCGTGCTTCCAGTAATCCCATCAGGCTTTCAGTGCTTTCTTGCGTTCATGCTTGCGCATGATCCACCATTGCTGGGCCATGGAGAGCAGGTTGTTCCAGGACCAATAGATCACCAGGCCGGCCGGGAAGCTTGCCAGCATGAAGGTGAAGATCACCGGCATCCACTGGAAGATCTTTGCCTGGATCGGGTCGGGCGGCTGTGGGTTCAGCTTTTGTTGGAAATACATCGTCACGCCCATGATCAATGCCCAGGCCGGCAAGTGGAAAAACGCCGGGGGATCGAAGGGAATGAGCCCGAAGAGGTTGAACAGGTTCGTCGGATCGGGCGCCGAAAGATCGAGAATCCAGCCGAAGAAGGGCGCATGCCGCATCTCGATGGTGACGAAGAGCACCTTGTATAGCGCGAAGAAGACCGGGATCTGCAGCAATATCGGCAAACATCCCGAGGCCGGGTTGATCTTCTCGGCTTTGTAGAGCGCCATCATCTCGCGCTGCAGCTGTTGCGGGTCGTCCTTGTGACGCTCGCGCAGCTCGGTCATCTTGGGGCCCAGCACCTTCATGCCGGCCATTGAGCTATACGCCTTGTTGGCCAGCGGCAGGAAGGCGAGCTTCAGCGCGAAGGTGAAGATCAGGATCGCCACGCCGAAATTGCCGGTGAACTTGAAAAGCCAGTCGATGGCATAGAAGAACGGCTTGGTGATGAAATAGAACCAGCCGAAATCAATCGCCTTGTCGAAATCCTGGATGCTCAGCGTCCGGCGATAGGCATCGAGCAGATGGACCTCCTTTGCCCCCGCGAAGAGCCGGGTGGAGAGCTCGGCCGCAGCGCCCGGCGCCACGCTCTGCGGCGCGGTGGGGGCGATGTCGGACTGCCAACGATCGACGCCATTGTCGGCGATGTGGCGGAAGGAATGGCGCAGGCGGGTGGCGGGGTCCTGCGGCAGCAGCGCGGTCAGCCAGTATTTGTCGGTGAAGCCGGCCCAGCCGCCGGTGCTCTCGCCCTCGAAGGCGGGGCCGCGGCGGGTTGTCGCCTCCTTCTTGCCGGCATCGTAGGTGACCTCGGTCAGGCGGCCATCCAGCACGCCCACGAAACCTTCATGCAGGATGAAGAAGCCTGCGACCTGCGGCGTGCGCTCGCGCCGGATGCGCGCCCAGGGCAGCACCGTCACCGGCTCTGCCGCGTTGTTGCGAACGCGCTGCACCACGCTGAACATGTAGTTGGGGTCGAGCCGTATCTCGGCCTCGAAGACCTGGCCCTGGCCGTTGTCCCATTCGAAGACCACGGGCTGGCCGGGGGCGAGCGGCCCGCCGGCCACGCTCCAATCGGTATTGTTGTCGGGCACCCGGGTGCGGCCATCGGCCGCGGTCCAGCCCCATTGGGCGAAATAGCCATCCGGCCTGCCGCGCGGGTTCAGCAACCGCACCAGGGGGGAGCCGGGCTGCACCGTCTCGGCATAGTCGCGCAGCGTCAGCATATCGAGTTGCAGGCCACGGGCGGAGATGCTGCCCTGCACGCGGGCATTGTCGACCACCACCCGCGTGGCGGGGGTCTGTGCCGCCTCGGGGGTCGCTGTCAGGCTGTCGCCCGGCGCCGTGACACCAGGCTGCGGCGCCACGGCGGTCGAGGCCGGCGCGGTTGCCTGCGGCGCCGTGGCGACGGTTTCTGGCCGATTGGCGCGGTTATAGACATCGAACACCAGCAGGATGCCGATGGAGATGGCGATGGCCGCCAGCAGACGCTTCTGGTCCATGTTGTCCGTTACAATCGTATGGCTGGCAGTGTCAGCGTGATCGGGGTTGCGGCACGGGGTCGTACCCCCCTTCGTGCCACGGGTTGCAGCGCAATATGCGGCCGACCGCAAGCCCCGTTCCGCGAATAGCGCCATGGCTGGAGAGTGCTTCCAACGCGTATTCGGAACAGGAGGGGTAATGCCGGCAATGCGCGCCGATGAACGGGCGCAACGTGTACTGGTAGGTGCGAACGGCGCCGCGCAACACAGCCACGGCAGGATCGCCTCGGCGCAGGCGGGCCATACCACCGGATCGCAGACGAGCGAATTTCATCGCGCCACACCCAGCTTGCCCAGCGCAGCGCGCAGATCGGACTGCAGGGCGGCAAAGGTGTTGTCGCGGATGGCCTCCCGCGCGACCATCACGATGTCATGGCCCGGGGCTGGATTGGCACCGAATTCAGCACGGGCGGCGGCCCGCATACGGCGCTTGGCCCGATTGCGCACAACGGCATTGCCCAGTTTCTTGGTGGCGGTGAAGCCCAGCCGCACCGGGCCCTCGCCACGCAGCAAAACCTGGACCAGCAGCGCGCCACGGGCGTGTTTACGACCCTTGCCCGCCACGGCCAGAAATTCCGCCCGGTTCTTGAGCCGGCCATAGGCCGCGCCAGCCAGGCCGGGTTCCGGGGGCGACATTCCCTCCCCGGACGCCATGATCAGGCGGTGAGCTTGGCGCGGCCCTTGGCGCGGCGATTGGCCACGACCTTGCGGCCGCCAACCGTCGCCATGCGGGCGCGATAACCGTGCCGGCGCTTCCGGACGAGCTTGGAGGGCTGATAGGTGCGCTTCACGGTGCGAACTCCTGGATAGGCAAAAAGGATAATGCCGGGCGGCGCGAGGCTGTCCGGTGGGAGGCGGTGTATAGGGACGCGGCAGAGGGCTCGTCAAGCACGGGGCGCGGCCTCACAGCAGCACATCCGTAGCGTCCATGGTGGCCTTCGCTACGCCCAGCAGGGTCAGGCTGGCCTCGCCGGGAAGGGTGATCACCAGGTCGGCGCCATTCTGCACCATCCTGGCGGACAGGGCGGCGAAATCACCCAGGCCCAGGGCCGTGAGGTCGAGCAGGTCCTGCCCCGTGCCGGAAGCGGCGAAATCCGCGATCACATCGGCGCCGGCGCCCGGGCCGATGACGAAGCGGTCGCTGCCCAGGCCGCCGGTCAGCCGGTCATTGCCGCTGCCGCTGACCAGGATGTCGTCACCGGCGCCGCCGTTGAGGGTATTGGCGCCCGCCACCGCCACCAGCCGGTCAGCCCCCGCGCTACCGGCGAAGCTCGATCCGGCCTCCAGCGCCATCTCGAGGCCGGTGATGCGAAGCTGCTGCAGATTCACGGCACCACCGGTGGCGGCCGAGACGCCGGCATAGGCGAAATTGGACCCGCCCAGGACATCCGCCGCCAGGTTGATCCCGGCTAGGCCTGGCATCGCCTTGCCATCAAAGGTGTAGGCCAGACTCTGGGACGCGGCACTCCAGGTCACGCGCACGGCATGCCAGGCGCCATCCTCGATATTGCCCAGGCTGGTGGCGGCGGTGAGCAGGCCGCCATCGGGGCGATAAAGGCTGGTATGGTCCGTGGCGAGTTCGCCGTTCGCGGCCCCGGCCCCCGCCTCATTGTCCCAGGTGTCGAACTCGATGGCCAGGGCGTTTTTCATGCCGCCGATACCAAAGCCCCCGCCGCCCCAGCCCTTGGCCACCATCCCCGCCGGGTCGTTGTGCAGCACGAAGGCCATCCCGTCCGCGCCGGCATCATTGTTGCCCAGGAAGAGATCGAAGGAGAGCACCATATCCTGCCGGACATCGAGCCGCGCATTGCTGACCACCGTGCCCAGCTGCACCGGCACCGCGGCGGTGAGGGTATAGATGGTACCGGTGGCATCGAGGGTGGCGTCGCCGTCCGGCGTGAAGCCGGGCACGGCAGCGGGCGCCGCGGCTTCCATGGTGGCGGCCACGCCGGTGACGCGCACCTGCTGCAGGTTGAAGGCACCGCCGGTGCCGGCTGAGAAGCCGAAATAGCCGTAATTCGAGCCACCCAGCACATCGGCGGCCAGGTTGATGCCGGCGAGACCCGGCATCGCCTTGCCAGCCACGCTGTAGGCCAGGCTCTGGGTCGCCGCGTTCCAGGTGAGATGAACACTGTGCCAGGCGCCATCCTCGATATTGCCAAGGCTGGTGGCGGTGGTGAGCAGCCCGCCATCGGGGCGGTAGATCGCTGTGTGGTCGGTGGCGAGTTCGCCGAGAGCGGCACCCGCGCCCGCCGCATTGTCCCAGGTGTCGAATTCGATGGCCAGGGCGTTCTTCATGCCGCCGATGCCAAAGCCCCCGCCACCCCAGCCTTTGGCCGCAGCACCCGCCGGGTCGTTCTGCAGGACGAAGGCGATGCCATCCGCACCCGCATCGTTTCGGCCCAGGAAGAGGTCGAAATCCAGGGTGAAATCCTGCCGCACATCGATGCGGGTGCTGGATGAGATGGCACCGGATTGCAGGATCTGCTCGGCGGTCAGGGTATAGGTGGCGCTGGCGGCGTCGAGCGTCGCGTCGCCGGCCGTGGTGAAGCCGGTATAGAAGGGCTTGGCACCCTCCATCGTGGCGTTCACGCCGCCGAGGCGCACCTGCTGCAGGTTGGAGGCGCCGCCTGTCGAGGCCGAAAAGCCGAAATAGCCGAAGTTCGAGCCGCCCAGGATGTCGCCCACCAGGTCGAGCCCGGCCAGGCCCGCCATCGCCTTCCCGTCAACGCTATAGGCCAGGCTGCGGGTCGCGGCATTCCAGGTCACCTGCACGCCGTGCCAGGTGCCATCCTCGATATTGCCCAGGCTGGTGGCGGTGGTGAGCAGGCCGCCATCGGGGCGGTAGATGTTGGTGTGATCGGTGGCGATATCGCCGAAACCAAGGCCCTCCCCCAAGGTGTTGTCCCAGGTGTCGAATTCGATCGCCAGCGCGTTCTTGACACCGCCCATGCCGAAGCCGCCGCCGCCCCAGCCCTTGGCCGCCGTGCCCGCGGGGTCGTTCTGCAGCACGAAGGCGATACCATCCGCGCCCGCATCCCTGGTGCCGAGAAAAAGATCGAAATCGAGCGTGAAATCATACCGCACATCGATGCGGGTACCGGAGAAGAGGCTGCCCTGTTGGCCAGAATTGTCGGTGGTAAGGGTATAGGTCGCGGTTGCGGCATCCCAGGTCGCATCGCCGCCCAGCACATAGGGGCTGGCCGTCTTGTCGGCGATCAGCAACCGGCCGATCTCGCCGCGGATGACATCGACGAAATAGACATAGCCATTGGCATTCTGGACCATGCCGGTGGGGCCGAAGCCGGTGGGCGTGGTGTAAAGATATGTGACCTGGCGTGGGTCGTTCACGTCCATTGTGTAGACTTCGCCCTGCGGGAAGTCGGTAAAGAAGTAATCATTGGTGAACAGGCCGGGATAGCGATTGCCACTGTAGACAACGTCGCTGCCGACGATGGCCTGCACCTGGAACCCCGGATCGGCGGTTGCGTGGGAGAAGGCGTGCAGCGCCGGCTGGTTGACGGTGCCCGAGGCGTAGAAGGCGATGCTGCGCGGATCGTCGCGATAGCCCGGCGTGGGCAGCCTCACCCCCGCATCGCCGCCCTCGTAATAGGGCCAGCCGTAATTGGTGCCGCGGCCGCCGGCGTTGATCTCCTCCCAGGAGAACCAGCCGGTTTCCGAGGTGATGGTGCGGCCCGCCGGGTCGAAGGTCAGCGAATAGGGGTTGCGCAGGCCCAGGGCCCAGACCTTGGCGGCGTTGGTATCGAGGTTCATGCCGGGGGCGACGAAGGGATTGTCGACCAGGCCATCGCCGGTCAACGGATCGACGCGCAGGATCTTGCCGGAGAGGCTGTTGACGTCCTGGATGTCGAAGGTGCGGGGATCGGTGATGTCAAAGGAGGTGCCGTCGCCAGTGGAGACATAGAGCATCCCATCAGGCCCGAAGGCCAGGCCGCCGCCGACATGGGTGGTGCTGTCGACCTTGAGATAGTCCTGCCGGAAGCCGCCGATCACAAGATCGCCCGGGGCCACCAGGCGCTCGGAAGCGGTGAGGTTCACATGGACGGGATCATTGTAGTTGAGCTGCCCGCCGCCGCTGATGCTGGCCAGAGTCTTGCCGGCGCCGCCCAGAAGGATGACCTCGCTGCCCGCCACGGCGGTTGTGTAGTTGGTCGCCGCGTCGGCGGTGAAGCGCGAGACATAGGAGTACCGGTTGCCGCTGCCGTCATAGCTGGCATTGGCGCCAGCCGCGAAATTCTCGACCCCCGGCGGATCGACGGTATAGACGACATAGACGAAGTGGTTGCTCTTGAAGTCGGGGTGGAAGGCGACATCGAGCATGCCGCGATCACCGAATTGGTTCACCTTGCCATTGATATCGAGGAAGGTGGAGAGTTGCGCGCCGGTCGTGACGTCCACCACCTTCAGCACGCCGTTCTTCTCGGCGACATAGGCGAGGTTCGGCGCGATGGGCGAGAAGGCCATCCGGATGGGCTGCTTGAGGCCGGTGAAGACCGCCTGCTCGGTCACGAGATAATTCGAAACCAACGGCGGTTCCGCGATCTGCGGCGCGGGGTTCTCGTCATCAAGGATGGAGACGCGCGTGGTGCGTGGCGCGAGCAGTGTGCCGCCGTTGATATTGACGATTGAGAGGGTGAATACCTCCGTCGCCTCGGCCAGATTGTCGTTGATGATGGGGACCTGCACCACCGCCGAGCCTGCGCCGGCAGCCATGGTGAGGGTGCTGAAGCCGCCGGTATAATCCGCGCCTGCCGTGGCCGTATCTGCGGTCAGGCCGATGGTCAGGGTGACGGGTAGCGAAAGATCGCCGGTGCGGCTGATGGGCACCACGGCATAGCCCGCGGTTTCGGCGACCGAGACCTCGGTGCTGGAGAGAAATATGTTCCCGGACACGGCACAGCTCCATTGCGCGCGCGGCCCCAGAACCTGGGGGCGCTACGGCCGGAAGCTATGCACGGAGATGTGATATGTCCATTTAAATAGAATTACTGGGCTATTTTCGACGGCCTTCAATCGCAGATAAAAAATTATCTCATGAAATCAATTATTTATAGAAAAGGCTACCAGGGGATTCACAACTCTGGATTGTGTCCCTCCCTGCCCTGTCTCAGTCCAACCCTGAGCAGCCGAGCCGGCGCAGGCTGGCATCCACCCAGGCGGCGTCATGCGTGCCGGCCAGGATATTGGCCATCTGCACATTCTCGGCCGCGTGCTTGGCCTGGGTGGCCTTCAGGACCGTCTCCAGATCGGCATAGGGCACGCAGACCAGGCCGTCCTCGTCGCCCAGGATCAGGTCGCCGGGCTCGATCACCATGCCATCCAGCGCGATGGCGCCATTGATCTCGCCCGGGCCGTCCTTGTAGGGGCCGCGATGGGTGACGCCGGCGGCATAGACAGGGAAGTCGTGCGCGGCGATCCAGCCCGCATCGCGGATGGCGCCATTGATGACGATGCCAGCCACACCCGCCTTGACCATGGAATTGGCCATCAGTTCGCCAATCAGCGCGTTGGTGAGGTCACCGCCGCCATCGACGACGATGACATCGCCGGGTTGGGCGAGCTGGATGGATTTGTGGATCATCAGGTTGTCACCGGGACGCGTCTTCACCGTCAGCGCCGGGCCGGCCAGGACTGAGCCCTTGTGCATGGGGCGCAGCCGCGGCCCGCCTGCCACCATGCGCGACATGCAGTCGCTGACATTGGCCACGGGGAGGGCGCGAAACGCCTCCACGACAGCGGAGCTGACCGCGCGGGTACGGCGATGGATGGCGAAGCCTGTTGGCATGGTGGTGATCTCCTTCAGCGCCCCTTGAACACCGGCGGGCGTTTTTGCGCAAAGGCCGCCTGTGCCTCACGCGTATCCTCGGTGCGGGAAAGGGCGACGGTCTGCGACTGCTCGAAGCGGTAGCCGTCACGCAGGGGCATTTCTTCGGTCGTGGCGAAGGATTTTTTCGCGGCGCGGATGGCGAGCGGCACCTTCTGGGCGATTTCGGCGGCGATTTTCTGCGCGGCGCGCAGCAGCTCGGGGCCGGGGACGCAGGCGCTGGCGGCGTTCATCCGGTACAGCTCGGGGCCGGTCATGCGGCGCGCGGTGTAGATCATCAGCCGCGCGTCGGAGGGGCTGAAATGGCGCAGCGTGTGCCGCACACCGCCGGCCAGGCCGACATCCACCTCGGTCATCGACAGGAAGGCATCCTCGCTGACCACGAGAATGTCGCAGCACAGGGCCATGACGCAGCCGGCGCCGATGGCGGCCCCATTCACCGCGGCGATGACGGGCTTCTCGCATTCCATGATCGCGTCGAAGGCGGCGCGGACCAGGCGGTTATGCGCGGGGTAGATGCCGCGCTCGGCGGTCGGCCGTTCCTTCAGGTCGGCGCCGGCGGAAAAGGCACGGCCGCTGCCTGTAAGGATGATGGCGCGGACATCGTCGCGGTCATGCAACTCGTCGAAGAGCGCCACGCATTCATGGCGAAACTGGCGGTTCTGCGCATTCACCGGTGGGCGGGTCATGGTAACGGTGGCGACGAAATCCGCGACCTCGAGCGAGAAGCATTCCATCCTTATTCTGCCCTTATATTTGCTGCGCGGATCACATCGCGCCAGCGCGCGCTTTCGGCGGCGATGATGGCCGCGAGTTCCTCCGGCGTGCCACTCATCGGCTCCTCGCCCAACGCCTCCATGCGGGCGCGGAAAGCGGGGTCACGCAGCACCTGGTTGAAGCCGGCATTCAGCCTGGCGATGGTCGCGCCCGGCGTGCCGGCGGGGGCGGCGATGTAATTGAAAGGCGAGGCATCAAAGCCCGGCAGCGTCTCGGCAATCGCCGGGATTTCCGGCACCAGCGGCGAGCGCGTAGGGGTGGAGACGCCGAGCGCCCTGAGCCGCCCATCGCGCGCATGCGGCAGCAGGATGGAGAGCGTGTCGATCGCCATCTGCACATTGCCGGCGATGAGCTCGGTGGTGGCGGGGCCGGTGCCGCGATAGGGGACATGCAACAGATCGACGCCGGCCAGGAACTTAAACATTTCTCCGGCGAGATGGCTGGAAGCGCCCACGCCGGAGGTAGCGAAGGCCAAAGTGCCGGGCCGCGCACGCGCGAGCGCGATCAGCTCCGCCACGGAAGTGGCCGGCACCGCGGGGTGGACGCAGAGCAGGTTCGGCGCCCGCTTCACGCTGACCACGGGCGCGAAATCCGCCACCGGGTCATAGGGCAGGCTGCGCATGAGATGGGGGTTGATGATCTGCGGCCCCGGAGTGCCGTAGAGCAGGGTCAGGCCGTCGGGCGTTGCGCGGGCAACCAGCTGTGCGCCCAAGGTGGCGCCGCCGCCGGGGCGGTTCTCCACCACTACGGTCTGGCCCAGGGCCGCGCCCACCGGCTCGGCCAGCATGCGCGCCGTCTGGTCGGCCGAGCCACCGGCGGCGAAGGGCACGATGATTCGGATGGTGCGGTTCTGCGCCAGGGCCGGGGTGGCCAGAACGGCCAGGAAGAGGCGGCGATGCATGAGGCTCATTCCATCCGGATATTGCCGGCGCGAACCACCTCGGCCCAGCGGGTGGAGGAGGTGCGCAGGCGAGCGGCGAATTCCTCGGGCGTGCTGCCGATGATGGTGCCGCCCTGGGCTGCCAGGGCAGCACGGATCTCGGGTTCGGCCAGGGCGGCTTGCAGTGCCGCGGCCAGCGTGGCGAGGCGGGCGGGGGGAACGCCGGCCGGCGCCAGCACGCCATAAAACGTGTCGGAGATGACGCCCTCGATCCCCGCCTCGGCGATGGTCGGCACATCGGGCAGGCCGGCGAAGCGGGTGGTGGCGGTGATGCCGAGCGCCCGCAGTGCGCCGCCCTGCACCTGCGGCAGCAGGCCGGTGATGTCACCCAGCATCATCTGCACCCGCCCGGCCACCACATCGGTGATGGCGGGGGCCGCGCCGCGATAGGGCACATGGGTGATCTCGATGCCGGCCTTCTGGCGAAACAACTCGGCCGCCAGATGCAGCGAACTGCCGATACCGGCCGAGGCATAGGCAATGGCGCCGGGCTGGGCGCGCGCCATGGCCACCAGCCCCGCCACATCGCGCGCGGGGAAAGCCGCGGGCACCACCAGAAGCTGTGGCACGGCCAGCACTTCCATCACCGGTGCCAGGTCGCGCAGCGGGTCATAGGGCATGCGCGCCATGAGATGGGGCGCGATGACCAGCGCGCCGGTGCTGCCCAGGCCCACCGTCTGGCCGTCGGGCCGCGCGCGGGCCACCGCCTCCATCCCCACCACGCCGCCGGCACCGGAGCGATGGTCCAGCACCACCGCCTGACCGAGTTGCGCACGCAACGGTCTCTCCAGGATGCGGGCGATGGTGTCGGCCGGCCCGCCGGGTGGGAAGGGGATGACCACGCGCAGCACCTGCTCCTGCGCCAGGGCGGGCGTGGCGAGCGTGGCCAGGAGCATCCGGCGTTTCATGTGGCAGCCTCCGGCAGGGTGGTGAGACCGGTACCGGAGAGCGGTGGCGACACCCCCTCCGGCAAGGGAATATCATGATTGTTCAGGGTGTAGGAGACCATGGTGTAGTAGCCGATCAGCGCCGTGAGATCGACCACGCCGCGGGTGCCCCAACGCGCCAGCACGGCGTCGTATAGCGGCTGCGGGACAGTGCCTTCGTGATGCAGGGCGCGGGTGAAGGCGTAGATTTCCGCGTCGGCCGCATCCTCGAAGGCCGGCGGTGCCGCATGCCGTATGGCTTCTATGACGGCCGCCGGGAGCCCCGCATCGGCGGCGGCGCGGGCATGCACCCACCATTCGATCTGGCTGCCGAACCGCCGCGCGGTGATGATGATGGCGAGCTCGTTCAGTCGCTTCGGAAGTGCCGTGCGGAACCGCAGCACCTCGCCCAGGGCCGACCATTTTTCGGCAAGCTCGGGGTTGTGAATGGCGGCGCGCAGCGGGCCGATGATGGTGCCGCGTGGGCCCGAGACCACGCCGTCATGCACGCGCTGCTGGTCGGGCGACAATTCGTCACGGCCCGGCAAGGGGATACGCGGCATCAGACCACGCCCTTCGCGGCCAGCGCAGCATGGTCCAGGCCCAGCTCGGCCAGAATTTCGGCCGTGTGCTGGCCGAGGGTGGGGGGGCCTTTTTCGAAGTGCAGCGGCGTCTCCGAAAAATTGAGCGGGCTGACCACCGAAGGCACATCGCCTGCGGTGGCATGTGGCAGGCGGCGCAGCATGTTGCGGTGTTGAATTTGCGGTTCCTCGAACACCTGCGGGATGGTGTTGATGGGGGCGGCAGGCACGCCGGCGGCTTCCAGCGCCGCGGTGATCTCGGCGCGCGTGAAAGCGGCGAAGCGCGCCGTCAGCGCCGCGCGCATCGCATCGCCATTCACCACGCGGGCGCGGTTGGTGGCGAAACGTTCGTCCGTGGCCCATTCCGGGTGGCCGATGGCGCCGCACATCTTTGCGAACTGCCCGTCATTGCCCACGGCCAACACGAAATGGCCATTGGCGCAGGGGAAAACATCCTGCGGTTGCACGTTGGGGTGGCGGTTGCCGTGCCGATTGGGCGTCTTGCCGCCCATCAGAAAATTCATCGACTGGTTGGAGAGAAACGCCGCCTGAACATCCAGCATGGCGACATCGATGGTCTCGCCGACACCAGAGATATTGCGTCGCTCCAGCGCCGCCAGGATGCCGACGGTCGCGTACATGCCGGTCATCATGTCCACCACCGGCACGCCCACTTTCTGCGGCCCGCCGCCGGGGGCGTCGTCGCGCTCACCGGTGATGCTCATCAGGCCGCCCATGGCCTGGATGGCGAAATCATAGGCCGCCTGGCCGGCGCGCGGGCCGGACTGGCCGAAGCCCGTCACCGAGCAATAAACCATGCGCGGATTGATCGCCCGCAGCGAGGCGGCATCCAGGCCATAGCGCGCCAGGGCGCCGACCTTGAAATTCTCCACGCAGACATCAGCGCTCTCCGCCAGCTTGCGAATGATAGCCTGGCCCTCGGGCTTGGCCATGTCGACGGTGACCGAGCGCTTGCCGCGGTTGCAGGCCAGGAAATAGCCGGCGTCGCGCCCGCCGGGCAGGAAGGGCGGGCCCCAGCCGCGGGTATCATCGCCCTCGCCCGGGCGCTCGATCTTGATGACGTCGGCGCCGAGATCGGCCAGAATTTGGGTGCACCAGGGTGCCGCCATGACCCTGGAGAGGTCGAGCACCCGGATATGGGAGAGTGCGCCCTCAGCCATCGACGGCCGTCGTCGCGACCATGGAGGGGCGGGCGCTGAACGCCGCGTGCCATTCGGCCAGCCCTGAGCGACCCTCGCGCCAGGCAAGATCCGCGAAGCGGAAATCGAGATAGGACATCGCGACCGCGAGCGTGATGTCGCCGATATCGGCGCGCCCTGGTGGTGGCGCCTGCACATGGTTCAGCATGGAGGTGGTCTTGGTGCCGAAGGCGGCGAGCATCGAGGCGCTCTGCTGCGGCCCCGGCCGGGCGCGTTCGCTGCGGAAGATGATCAGCAGGTCGAGAAAGCTATTGGCCATGGCTTGGCGTGTCAGCACCTCCCACCGCGTCTCCCGCGCGCCGAAGATCGCCCCACCGGCCATGTCGTTGAGGAACTCGCAGATCGTTAGGCTGTCATAGATCACCTGGCCATTGTCCCGCACCAGGGTCGGGATCTTGTTCAGCGGGTTTTCCGGCAGCAGGCCCTCATTGATCTGGTCCATGCCCACCACGGTGCGCACCGTGGTGATTTTCGAGGCCACGCCCAGCTCATGGGCGGCGATCATCACCTTGCGAACGAAGGGTGAACGGGGTGACCAGTGCAGCTTCATCGACGTTCCTCGTTTATTTGATCGAGCTTGTGGCTTTCGCGCCCTGCTGTCCATCATGCCGAAACGCCAGCGAGGAGCCGTGCATGTCAGAGCGTTTCGACCCCTGGCCGGAGGGCATCCAGCCCCAGGTGCCCATTGCCGGCTATCCCAATACCTTTTCACACACCCCCGCGGCGCCGCTGATCCGCCGCCCGGCGACGCGGACCGAACGCACGGCGCCGGCGCGGCTGTCCGAAAAACTGATCTGCGGCGATGACAACCTCGCCGTGGTCGCGCCCGGTCGGATGGCGCAGGGCCAGTTCATCCACATCTCCGGCCGCGTGCTGGACGAGGATGGGCGTGGCGTGGCGCATGCGGTGGTCGAGCTCTGGCAGGCCAATGCCGGTGGGCGCTACCGCCACCCCATCGATCAGCGCGACGCACCGCTGGACCCCAATTTCGTCGGCAACGGCCGCGTTCTGACGGACGCAGAAGGCCGTTATGGCTTCTTCACCATCCGCCCCGGCGCCTATCCAGTGCCGGTGCCCGGCGCCTGGTGGCGGCCGCCGCATGTGCATTTCTCGGTGCTTGGCCCGGCCACGCTCTCGCGGCTGGTGACGCAGATGTATTTCCCGGGCGACCCGCTGAACGAGGTCGACCTCATCCTGCAATCCGTGCCCGATGCGGCGGCGCGCGAGAGGCTGGTGGCTCGCATGGTGCCGACGCCGGAGACGGGGCTGGGCTGGCTTGCCTATCGCTTCGATATCGGGCTGCGTGGCCGCTTCGCCACACCGGAGCTGCCGTGATGCTGCCGGCGTCCGAACACACCATCGGTCCCTTTTTCCCGCAGACCTTCTTTCGCGAGGGCGACAATGATCTGCGCCGGCGCACCCCCGATGCCGCGCCCAGCACCCGGGGCGAGACCATCACCATCCATGGCGTGGTGCTGAAGGCGGACGGCGTGCCTTGCGTGAACATGGTGCTGGAGGCCTGGCAGGCCGATGCCGCCGGCCGCTTCAATCACCCCGAGGACCCGGAGGCCGCCCTGGCCGACCCGGATTTCCTGGGCTGGGGCCGCGCCTGGACGGATGCCGAAGGGCGCTATTCCTTCACCACCCTGCTGCCCGGCGGCTATGCTGAGGGCAACCACCACCGCGCACCGCATATCAATCTCGGCATCATGGGGGCGGGGCTGATGCGCATCGCCCGCACCACGCTGTTCTTCCCCGGCGACAATGACCGCGACCCGGTCTTTGCCCTGGTGCCGCAGACGGTGCGCGGCCGGCTGGTGGCGCAGCCCGATGGGTCGGGGCGCTACCGCTTCGACGTGATCCTGCATGGCGGCGCCGAGACGCCGTTCTTTCAGGATTGACCGGCGAAGCTTATCAAAGCGCGGGCCGTGGCTTCCGGCTGCTCGGGCAGCAGGGCGTGGCCGGCGCGCGGCACCACAATCAGCTCGGCGCGTGGGCCCATCGCCGCCTGCAGCGCCTCCAGCGTCGGCGGGGGCGAGATGGTGTCCTCGGCGGCGGCGACATAGAGCAGGCGCGTGCGCTCGGCGGCGCGCAGCCAGCTGCGCTCGGTGGTGGCGTTCGTCGCCTCGCGCTGCATTCGCGCGACCGGCGGGTGCCAGCCCGGCAGCCACACCCGGGCGTCATTGCCCGGCGCGAAATAGCCGCGGCGGAGATGGGCCAGGCGCTCCTCCTCGCTCAGGCTCATGTCGAAGCTGCCATTGATCGAGGCTCGGATCCCCGGATCGATCTCGGTGGTGATGGCAGCCGCCAGGATGGCGATGGCGCGCACCTGCTCCGGCCGATCATTCAGCAGCACGCGCGCCACCCAGTTTCCAAAAGCGTGCCCCACCAGCAGCACGCGGCCGGCCCTTTCGGCCTCAATCACCGCCGCCACGTCGGCCGCAAGGTCATGCAGGGTGAGGCCGGTCATCTCGCCCCGGGACTGGCCGATGCCGCGCGGCTCGGGCCGGATGCAGCGCAGGCCGGCGGCGGCCAGCAAGGGCACGATGCCGTTATAATCCTCGGCGCCGCGGCCAAGCGAGGGCAGCAGCACCATGGCCGGGCCATTCGCCGGGCCATCGAGATGCACTTCCACATCGGCGCCCTCGCGCCGCACCAGCCTTGTCTCACCCATGCCCATCCCCCCTGTCGCAGCTAGGACCCCATCATGCCCATCACCTACGCCATGATGAAACAGGCGACCGCCGATCTCTACTCCTGGTCGCTGCGCAAAGTCCCCGATGACACCAAGCTGGCCCTGGCGCGCGCGCGGGATGCCGAGAGCAACAGCGTGGCGCAGCGCACGCTGGACATCATGCTGAAAAGCGCCATCGCCGCCGAGACATCGGACCGCTTCGTCTGCTCGGATAGCGGGGTGCCGGTCTATTCCATCGCGCTCGGCACCCGGATCACCATCGACGGCGACATCAAACAGGCCGTGGTCGATGGGTTTTCGGAATTGGTCGAGACGATCAAGCCGCCGCTGCTCAAACACGTCACCAATCCGCTGACCAATGAGCGGGGCTATCACGGCCGCGACATGCCGCTGATCAGTTGGGATGTGATCGGCGGCGCCGATTATGTGGACATCACCTGCCAGCCCAAGGCGCTGGGCTCCGGCCGCTGGGCCGCTTTGGAGATTTTCTCCTTCCCCAGCCTCGCGCGGATCGAGGAGTACGTGATGGAATGCGTGCTCAAGGCAGGCTCGCAGCATTGCCCGCCGGTGGTGATCGGCGTGGGCATCGGCGGCAGCTTCGGCCACTGCGCGAAACTCGCGGAACACGCCACCATGCGGCCGATGCTGAGCCGCAACCCCGACCCCGTCGTGGCTGCGATGGAGGAGCGGTTGCTCAAGGCCACCAACCTCACCGGCTTCGGCCCCATGGGCACGGGCGGCGACACCACGGCACTCGCGGTGAATGTGGAATATGCCTCGGGCCATGGCTTCACGCCGGTGGCGGTGGCGTTCAACTGCTGGATCAACCGCCGGACACGCGCACGCCTCTACGATGATGGCCGGGTGGAGCGCGTCGAATGATCCGCCTTCAGCTCCCTGCCAGCCGCGAGGCGCTCCGCGAACTTCGCGCCGGTGACATGGTGCTGCTCGATGGCGAGATCACCATCACCGCGGGCTTGCCGACCATCCAGCGGCTGGTTGAATGCGCCGGGGGCCAGCGCGAATTGCCCACGCCGCTGGAGGGCGCGGCACTCTTCCACCTCGGCTCCTACAGCCAGGAGACGGCGAACGGCGGCCTCGAAATCCTCTACATGAACCCCACCACCTCCACGCGCTTCAACCCGCTGATGCCGGGCCTGATCCGACACTTCTCGCTGAGCATGGTAGGCGGCAAGGGCGGGCTGGATTCGGGCTGCGCGGCGGCGATGGCCGAGGTGGGTTGCGTCTACCTCTCCTTCCTCGGTGGGGGGGCGGAACTGCACACCTCGGCGATCCGCGAGGTGGTATCGGTGCATTGGAGCGACCTGGTGGCGCATTACCGCCTGGTGACGCTGCGCGTCGAAGGCCTGGGACCACTGACAGTCGGCATCGACGCGCATGGCACCAGCCTCTACGCCGACCTGCAGAGCGCGGCCGCGAAACGTATGCCGGAGATCCTGGCGGGACTCGCGGCCGCGCGGGGCGGGTGAGCGGGTGGGTTGCGCGGGTGGCCGCTGGAGTGGGCTTTGCCCCCTCCAGACCTCCCCCACCAGGGGCGAGCCGCCCCTGGACCGCCGGGGTATAAAGCCGGGGTGAGGGAGGGGGGCAGACCGCGCCTGCCGCTGGGACAGCGCTGATGCCCCCCCTCCCTCACCCCGACTTTCTCTAGGGATCCAAGGGCCTTTCGGCCCTTGGTAGGGGGAGTTTGAGGGGGACAAAGTCCCTCTTAAGGACCTCCCGCGCCACCCCCGCTAATCCGAGATCCGCGCGCCCGAAAGTCGCACCAGTTCCGCATGCCGGCGCATTTCTGCGGTCAGGTGTTCGGTCAACCGTTCCGGCGGGCCGCCGAAGATATCCAGGCCGGTGGCGACAAGGCGGGCACGGGCCTCGGGTTCGGCCAAGATTTCGTTTACCACGCGGTTCATCGCGGAGATGATCGGGGCGGGTGTGCCTTTGGGGAACATCAGGCAGAACCAGGTGCCGAATTCCAGGCCTGGCATGCCGACTTCCGCCGTGGTCGGCACATCGGGCAGGACGGGCGAGCGGCGGTCGCTCAGCACCGCAATGGGGGTCACCTGCCCTGCCCGCACCTGGGGTGCCGCGCCGGTGATGAGGTTGAACATCACCTCGATCCTGCCGGCGAAGAGGTCGTTGAAGCCCTGGGCGATGCCAACATAGGGGACATGGACCATGTCGGTGCCCGTGCTTTGCCGGTACAGCTCGCCGGCGAGATGCATCGAACTGCCATTGCCGGACGAGCCGAAGGACAGCGCCCCGGGTCGCGCGCGCACCAGCGCGGTGAACGCCGCCATGTCGCGCACACCGAGAGAATTGTTCACGACGAGGATGTTCGGCACGTTGCCGATCATCACCACCGGTTCGAAATCGCGCAGGGGGTCGAAGGGCAGGTCGCGATACATCGCGGGGTTGGTGGCCAGGGTGCCGGCCCAGCCATAGAGCATGGTGTAGCCATCCGGCGCCGCGCGCGCCGCCACCCCCGCCCCCACATTGCCATTGGCGCCGGAGCGGTTGTCCACCACCGTCCGCTGCGGCAGACGTTTGTCAAGTTCCTGCGCCAGGATGCGGGCGATTGTGTCGGCGGTGCCAGCGCCGCCGGCGGCGGGCACGATCATCCGGATGGGCCGGTCCGGCCAGCCGGCGGGCATTGGCTGCGCCGCCACGGGCGCTGTCGCCAGAAGCCCCAGCATCGATCGGCGGGTTGGAAAGGGCATGGGCTTGATCCTTGCTGCCCCCCCATTCTGGGTGTCCGGCCCGCCGGAGAAAAGGGCCCGGGGGCCTGGACATCTCGCCGTGCGCCCCGAATGCTTCGCCATGCGCAGTGAAAAGAACCGCCGATGCGTTTGACCATCCTGGGCGCCGGCGCCGTGGGGCCGGGCGCGGGTACGCTCGCCGCCTCGCGCGGGCATGCCGTGACGATCTGGTCACCCTCCGGCGCGGGCACCGTGGGGCTGGAGGCGCTGCGCGCCGAGGGTGTCCTGGAGGGTGATTTTCCCTTGCGCGTCGTGGCCGATCTGGCCGAGGCGCTGGAGGGTGCCGAGGCCGCGCTTCTTGCCGTGCCGGCCTATGCCTTTGCTCATCTCCTGCCTGCGATCGCCGCCGCCCTGCCCCTCGATACACCGCTGCTCATCGCCCCCGCGGCGTCCCTCGCGCCGCTGGTACTGGAGCGGCTGATGGCCCATCGCGGCCCGCGGGCGCCGGTGGGCGCCATGGCCACCACGCCACTCGGCGGGCGCCGCCTGGCACCGGGGCGGGTGCGGGTTGCCATGCTGCGCAGCGCGTTGGAGATCGCCGCCATTCCCGCTGCCGCCGCACCCGCCATGGCGGCACTCGCACATGAGCTGTTCGGCAATGAATACCTGCCCAGCCCGGATGCGCTGCAGGTCGCGCTGATCAACGCCAACCCGATCATCCATGCTGCACTCGCGCTGACCAACCTGACGCGCATCGAACACCAGGAAGCCTGGCCGCAATACGGCATGATGACGGAGGGCGCCTGTCGGCTGATGGAGGCGATGGATACCGAGCGTGCCATGCTGGCACTGGCCTATGGCCACACCATTCCCTCCATCGCCACCGCCCTGCATCGCGCCAACCAGGTGCCCATCGGCCCCGTGGCGGAGATGTCACAGCAGATCGCCGCTGGTCGTGGTGCGGTGCTGGGGCCGACCGAGATCACCTCGCGCTACATCACCGAGGATGTGCCCTTCGGCCTCGCCTTCTATCTCGCCCTGGCGCGGGCCAAGCACCTGCACATGCCCATCACCCAGGCGGTGGTGGTGGCGCTGGAGGCGAGTTGCGGCGCGCCGCTGTCGCACAACCCGCTGCTGAGCGGCATGGACTGGGCCGGGCTGCGTGAGGCGCTGCGGGATGGCCTCAACCGCGTGGACAGCAGCGCGCCGCGGTGACAGAGTGCGGTGCAGCATGAATCAATCCATCCGCATCGGACTCCCTGCGCATGAGGCTGCCGTCAGGCGGGACCTCGACATGCTCTGCCTGCCCGCGAAATCCTGGCTGCCGCCGCGCGATGACGGCGCGCTGGAGGTGTTGGTGGTGGGTGCGGGGATGAATGGCATCGCCGCCGCCGGCGCGCTCATGCTGCGCGGCATCCGCAACATCGCCATGCTCGATGACAGCCAGCCGGGGCAGGAAGGCCCATGGATGACCTATGCGAAGATGGAGATGCTGCGCTCGCCCAAGACGCTGCCGGGGCCGTGCTTCGGAATCCCCTCTCTGACCTATCGCGCCTATCACGAGGCGCGCTTCGGCACGGCGGATTGGGAGGCGCTGTACAAGATTCCAAACCAGCTCTGGCAGGATTACCTGGGCTGGCTGCAGCAGGTGCTCGAGCTGCCGCTGCATCATGGCACGAAGCTGAAGCGCCTGCTGCCCGAGGCCGGGCTGCTGCGGGCGGAGCTGGAATCGGGTGATAGCATCCTGGCTCGGCGCGTGGTGCTGGCCACCGGGCGCGGCGGTGCGGGCGGGTTGTACTGGCCCGGTTTCGTCGACGCGGCGCTGCGGCCGGATCTGGCCGAGCACACCAATGTTGCGATCGATTTTGAAAAACTGCGCGGCAAGCGGGTTGCGGTGCTGGGCGCGGGCCCCTCGGCGCTGGACAATGCCGCGGCGGCCATGGAGCACGGCGCGGCCTCGGCCGATGTCTTCGTGCGGCGCAAGGTGCTGCCGCAGATCAACAAGGGGCGGGGCAGCGCCCATCCCGGCTTCCATCGCGCCTGGGGCGAGCTGGATGATGCGGATCGCTACGCCTTTCTGGTCTATGGCCAGGACCTGCAGGCGCCGCCACCGCATGAGACGGTCTTTCGGGTGCTGCGGCTGGGGGTGCAGATCCATCTCGGCCAGCCGCTGGAGCGCGCGAGCCGCGATGGTGACGAGGTGCTGCTGCGCTTCGCCTCGGGCGTGGAACGGCGCTTCGACTTTCTCATCATCGGCACCGGTTTCCTGGTCGATCTTGACCGCGTGCCGGAACTGGCGGCCTTCGCCCCGCATATCGCCCGCTGGGGCGACCGCTACACCCCGCCGGCGGAACTGGTGCGCGACGATCTGCTGGCCTTCCCCTATCTCGGTCCGGGTTTCGAGTTGCAGCCGCGCGGGGCGGATGCGGCCCCGGGACTCAGCCAGATCCACCTGCTGAACTACGGCGCGCATGCGAGCTTTGGCGGCGTGGCCAGCGATATTCCCGGCGTGGCGGTGGCAGCCGAACGTCTGGCCGATGCCATCACCCGCGCCACCTTCCGCGAGAATTTTCCGGCGCTGCGCCGGGCCGTGGAAGCCTTCGACGAACCTGAACTGGAAGGCACGCCCTTCTTCGTGCCGCGAGGATAGCACCGATGAGCCGCGACCTTTTGGACGAGCTGGCGGGGATCACCCCCGGCAGCGCCCTCGATGCGCTGCGTGCACTGCGGCCAGAGATCCGAATCGCCGGCGTGGCCTGCGAGGCGGCAATTTTTGCGGCGCCCTCAGGCCTGACCACGGGCGAACGTCACGCCGTCGCGCTGCATGTCGCGGCGCTGCATGAATGCGCGGAGCTCGCCGAGCATCACCGACGGCTTGCCGGCAATTCGCCCCGCCTGCCCGCCATGCTGGCGCATGCCGAGATGCTCACGCTGCGGCCGCATGCGGCGAGCCTTGCTGCGCTGACCCGGCTGGCACTGACCCCTTCCGAGATCATCATGCTCAGCCAGCTCATCGCCTATATCGCCTGGCAGACCCGCGCGCTGCATGGGCTGAAGCTGCTGGGCGGCGAGGCGATGGAGACCCGGGCACCGCCGGAACCACCCAGCGGCGGCACCGCGGATTTCGGCTTCACCGCCGATACGCTGGGTTGGCGCGCCTGGGTGCCGGTGCTGGATATCGCAAAGGCCACGCTGGAGCAGGAAAAAGTCCTGGATGAGAGCCACCCCAAGGCGCGGACCAGCGACTATTACCTGCTGCTGGTGCAGGAGCCCGAGGTGCTGCGGCAGCGCTCGAAACTCTTCAACACCATCATGTACGGCCCGCGCGGCGCGGCACGCGCCGAGCGTGAACTGGCCGCGGCGGTGGAAAGCCGGCTGAATGGCTGCCCCTACTGCCTCTCGGTGCATGCCCAGCGCTATGTGCAGCTGAAGGGCGACCCGAAGCTGATGCAACGGCTGGTGGATGAGGGCATGGGGGCTGCAATGGACGCGCGCTCGCGCGCCATCACCGACCTCGCGATCTCGCTCAGCCATACCCCGGCCACGACAGGCCACGCCGAGATCGAGGCGCTGCGGGGCATGGAGATGCCCGATGACGAGATCCTGGACATCATCCAGTCCGTGGCGATGTTCGCCTGGGCGAACCGGCTGATGCAGACGCTGGGTGAGCCGCTGCGGGGCTGATCAGCCCGCCATCAGCCCCGCGCACGCCTCGGCGATCAACCCGGCGCGGGTGGCATCGGTATTGGCGAGCCGGTCCTCGCGGCTATGGAAGAGCGGGTTGCTGCCGATCAGCGAGGCGAAGGGGATGCCGGCAGCGGCCAACTCATGCGCCTCGCCATTCACTGGGCCTGGCGGGGCAATGTTCAGCGACTGCTCGGGATAGCCCACCGCCACCAGCAGGGCGCCCAGGCGCCGCGCCAGCACCGGGTCGTGCGAACGGACATGCAGCGTGGCACTACCCGCGCAGCCAAGATTGGCGCCGAGATGCAGCACGATCGGCGCCTTGAGCATGCCATGCCGCAGCGCGTGCTTCAGGCCGAGATGGCCCAGCTCATGCCCGCCGCTGGCCAGAAAATGCCCGGCCGCGCCGCGCCTGAGCAGATCGAGCCAGATCGCGATGCCGCCGCCACGCTCGGCGGTGCAGGTGAACCAGGAGGTCCGCGGTGTCAGCACCAGCCATTCCGGCGCGCCGGGCACCGTGGCCTGGACGTTGGTGCTGGTCGCGGCTTGCCAGTCGTAGCGGCTGTGCAGCGTGGCATGGCCGCCCTTGGCGAGGTGAGCCGCAGCCTCGCCCGCCACCTGCAGCACCGGCGGGCCGAAGCTGTCGGGGAAGCGTGGCGCGTTGAGCGGGGCCAATGAGCCGCTGCCGGTGGCCAGCACCAGGGCCTTGTGCGTGGTCTCGGCGCGCAGCCGGGCAATTTCCTGGCCGGGCAGCGAAGCGCCGCCGGGGTCGACCCGCAGCCAGCCGATCTCGGCGGTGGAGCCGATCGGGCCGAGCGTGCCGGTCACATTGCCCGGCGGGGCGTCGAAGAGTGGCAGGCCGGGAATGACGCCCTCTGCCAATGCCAGTTCGGCCTGGCCGGGCAGGATGCGGTCGAGTTCCCATTCCTCGAACCAGGCCTCGGCGCCGGCGGCGCGGGCGGCGTTGCGCAGCCAGGTGGCGGTGGCGGCGTCATCATCGGTGCCGCAGCGCGGCTCGCCGAGGGCGTCGTATTCGGCGAGCGCGGTGGCGATGGTCATTCGGCGCGGGCTCCAGAGAGTTGCAGCAGGGCGCGCTGGCGTGGCACCTCAGCCTGCCAGTAAGCCGCCAGTGCCGCGGGGGTTGCAAAGCGGACGATCTCGCCGCCGTCACGGGTGAGTTGGGCGGTAAAGGCCGGGTCATCCAGCAGGCGGTTCGCCGCCTCATGCAGCCGCTGCAGGATAGGCACGGGCAAGCCGGCGGGCCCCATGAGCGCGACCCAGGAGGTGATCGGCAGCATCCCCGGCACGATTTCCGCCAGGAACGGCACGCCAGGCAGCAGGGCCGAGCGCTGGGCGCCCGAGAGCAGCAGCGGCCGGACATTGCCCTCGCGCACCAGGGGCAGCGCGACGTTGATGATGGCGAAGGCGAAATCTACGTCGCCGCGCAGCACCGCCAGTGCGGCTTCGTTGGCGCCACGATAGGGCACATGGGTGGCCTCGATGCCCAGGCGCGCGACCAGGGCGGCGGCGGCGAGATGGGCGGGCGTGCCCACGCCGCCGGAGCCGTAGGTCAGGCCGCCTGTGCGGGGCCTTGCCAGGTCCTCGAGGCTGCGCACCGGACTGGCGGCGGGCACCATCAGCAGTGCGGGGTTGGCGACGAAACTGGCGACAGGGGTGAAGTCAGTGGCGGGGTCGTAGCCCGGGTCACGGCTCATCAGCGCGCTGACCGCCACACCCGAGCCGCCGAAAAGCAGCGTGTAGCCATCCGGCGCGGCGCGCGCGACGGCCTGATGCGCGATCAGGCCGCCGGCGCCGGCGCGGTTGTCCACCACCACGGCGCTGCCCAGAGCCTCGCCCAGCCGGCCGGCGATGAGGCGGGCGACCTGATCGGTGGAGGAGCCGGCGACGAAGGGCACGATGAGGCGGGGCTGGCGCTGCGGCCAGGGTGGCTGGGCCATTGCTGGCAAGGCCAGAAACAGGCCCAGGGCGTGTCGGCGTCGCATCGCCATCCTCCAGGTTTTGCCGGAGGATGGCATGGTGTCAGGTGCCACAAAAGGTCGCCAGCACACGCTCCTCGGCGCGGGGCGGCTGGGCGTGGCGCGGCGCGTCGGGCTGATCTTCGAAGGGGCGGGCAAGCACATCGACCAGCCGTTCGAAGGGTGCCAGGTCGTCACGCTCGACCGCGGCGGCGATGGCTTCCTCAACCATGTGGTTGCGCGGGATGAAGGCAGGGTTCCGGGCGCGCATCGCGACCGACGGCGCGGTTCCGGCGAGGGCCGCGCGCCAGCGCAGGGCCCAGGCATCGAAGCCTGCGGGATCGGCGAACTGAATGCGCACCGCGTCATCGCCTTCCGCCATGTCGCAAAGGCCGCGGAAGGTGAGGGTGAAATCCGCCCCCTGCTCCGCCATCACGCGCAGTAACTCCTGGGTCAGTTCATCATCGCGGACTGGCAGCCCCAGCTTGTCGGAAAACCCGCCGAGATAGGCGGCGTGGAAGGCGGGGGCGAATTCGGCCAGGGCGGCCTGGGCGGCCTCCATCTGCGCCGCTTCGTCACCGGGCAGGATGGAGAGCAGCGCCTCGGCCAGGCGGCAGAGGTTCCAATGCGCCATCTTCGGCTGGTTGGCATAGGCGTAGCGGCCGCCGTAATCGATCGAGCTCAGCACCATTGCGGGGTCGTAGGAATCCATGAAGGCGCAGGGGCCGTAATCGATGGTCTCGCCCGAAATGGTCGTGTTGTCGGTGTTCATCACGCCATGAATGAAGCCTACCAGCATCCAGCGCGCGATGAGATCGGCCTGGGCGGCGACCACGGCGCGGAGCAGACCGAGCGGACCGTCGGCCGCCGGATGATGCCGGGCGCGGGCATATTCCGCGAGGATCGACACCGCCTCGTCATCGCCGCGCGCGGCAAAATACTGGAATGTGCCGACGCGGATATGGCTGGCGGCGATGCGGGTCAGCACCGCGCCGGGCACCGGGGTTTCGCGATACACCGTCTCGCCGGTGGCCACCACCGCCAGGCTTCGGGTGGTGGGGATGCCGAGCGCCGCCATCGCCTCGCTGATGAGGTATTCGCGCAGCACAGGGCCTAGGCCCGCCCGGCCATCGCCCCGGCGCGACCAGGGCGTGGGGCCAGAGCCCTTGAGCTGGATGTCCCGCCGCGCGCCGTCTGGCCGGATCACCTCGCCCAGCAGGATGGCCCGGCCATCGCCGAGCTGCGGCGAGAAGCCGCCGAACTGATGGCCGGCATAGGCCTGGGCGATGGGCTCGGCACCCTCGGGCACCGCATTGCCGCCTAGCGCGGACACGCCGGCCGGGCTGGCCAGTTCCGCCGGGTCGAGCCCCAATTCCGCGGCCAGCGCAGCGTTCAGCTTCAGCAGCCGCGGCGCCGCCACCGGCGTGGCCGGCAACCGGGCGAAAAACCGCTCAGGCAGGCGGGCATAGGAATTGTCGAAACGAATGGGCATGGGAGAGAAATCGGCCCTCGCGGGTGCGCTTGCAACCCCGGTGCCGCTTGACCGCCTTGCCTCACCCGGCCAAACCGGCGGGCGCGAGAACGAGGAAGAGCCCCGCCATGTCCGACGCCAAGCAGGCCCAGATGGAAATCCTGGCCGGCGCGCTGACCCATCTCAAGCGCTACGACGACAAGATCGTTGTGGTGAAGTATGGCGGCCACGCCATGGGCGAGGAGGAGACCGCGCTGCGCTTCGGCCGCGATATCGCGCTGCTCGAGCAGGTCGGCATCAACCCCGTCGTGGTGCATGGCGGCGGCCCCCAGATCAACGCCATGCTGAAGCGGCTGAATGTGCAGAGCACCTTCGTGCAGGGCCTGCGCGTCACCGACGACCAGATGGTGGAGGTCGTGGAAATGGTCCTCGCCGGCACCGTCAACAAGCAGGTGGCCAGTGCCATAACCCGCGCCGGCGCCCTGGCGGTCGGCATCTCCGGCAAGGATGGCAACCTGATCCGCGCGAAAAAGCTGCTCCGCACGGTGAAGGACCCGGGCTCGAACATCGAGCAGGTGCTCGACCTTGGCCTGGTGGGTGAGCCTGAGCACGTCGATACCCGCGTTCTGCAACTGCTGATCAGCGCCGACATCGTGCCGGTGATTGCGCCCGTCGGCGTGGGGCCGGATGGACAGACCTACAACATCAATGCCGATACCGTGGCCGGCGCGGTGGCCGGCGCGCTGGGCGCCGAGCGCATGCTGATGCTGACCGATGTGCCGGGTGTGCTGAACGAGAAGAAGGAGCTGATCCCGGAGATGACGGTGGCGGAGGTGCGCGCGGGCATCGCCAACGGCATGATCTCGGGCGGCATGATCCCCAAGGTGGAAACCTGCATCTACGCCATCGAACGCGGGCTGAAGGGGGCCGTGATCCTGGACGGACGCACGCCGCATGCGGTGCTGCGCGAATTGTTCACCGATGGCGGGGCGGGGACACTGATCCGGGCCTGAGCGGGGGCGCGCGGGTTGCCGCCGGGGAGGAGCAGCGCCGCTCCCAGAGGCTACAATCGCTACCCCCCGCGCAGCCGGCGTGCATTGGCCCGCGCCTTCGTCACGAAGGGCGCCAAAATCGCCGCCTGGCTGCCACCGGCCATCATGGCCGCGGCACTGCTCTGCATGGCAGCCAGCTTCTCGGTGGTCATGCGCTGATACTCCGCCAGGCTGCAGCTGCCATCGGCCATCATGCGGGTGCGATGCATGATGGTCTCCCAGGAGGCCAGGGAGAGCCTGGTCATCATCATGGGCAGCGCAAAGGGGGAGTGTTTCATTCCATTGTCATGACGAACACGCCCCCCGGGCGCAAGACTTATTCTGCGGCTTGGCTCACCTCCGCCATCGGCCGCGCCAGGTATTTCGCGTATTCCTTAGGCACGACGTGCCAGAACCGGTCACGCTCGGCCGCCCAGTCGTTCAGCAGGCGGGCGGCGAAGCGGCTGCCCGTCTCGGCGACGTGCCTCTCGATCAGCCCCTTCAGCACGCCTTCCCAATGCGCCGATGCCAGACGTTGCCAGAGCAAGGTTTCCGGGTTCAGGCGCTTCTCGAAAGTGAGGTCGGCATCGTGGATGAAGGCCGCACCACCGGTGAAGCCGGCGCCGAAATTGTCGCCGGTCGAGCCCAGGATGACCACGGTGCCGCCCGTCATGTACTCGCAGGCATTGGCGCCGGTGCCCTCGACCACCGCGGTCGCGCCGGAATTGCGCACCGCGAAGCGCTCGCCGGCCTGGCCGGCGGCGAAGAGCTCACCGGCCGTGGCACCATAGAGACAGGTGTTGCCGATGATGGTGTTCTCGTTCCACACCAGCGTGGAGGACGGCGGCGGCCGCACCACGATCTGCCCGCCGGAGAGCCCCTTGCCGACATAGTCATTGGCATCGCCGAAGACTTCCAGCTTCAGGCCGCGCACGGCGAAGGCGCCCAGCGACTGGCCGGCCGTGCCCCGCAGACGCACGGTGAGATGGCCGGGCTGCAGCCCGTTCATGCCGTATTGCCGGGTGATCATGGCACTCGTCTTGGTGCCGATGGCGCGGTGGGTGTTCCGGATATTGTAGGCCAGCTGCATCTTCTCGCCGCGCTGGAAGAGGGGTGCGGCGTCTCGGATCATGTCGGCGTCCAGCGTCTCCGGCACCTCGTTGCGGCCTTCGAGCGTGCAGTAGCGGGCATGCTGCCCGGCATCGGCCTGCACCAGCAGCGGGTTGAGGTCGAGATCGTCCAGGTCATCGGCGCCGCGGCTGACCTGCTTGAGCAGATCGGTGCGGCCGATCACGTCGGTCAGCTTGCGGAAGCCGAGCGAGGCCAGGATTTCGCGCACCTCCTCCGCCACGAAGGAGAACAGGCTGATGACCTTCTCCGGCGTGCCTTCGAATTTCTTCCGCAGGGTTTCATCCTGGGTGCAGACGCCGACGGGGCAGGTGTTGCTGTGGCACTGGCGCACCATGATGCAGCCCATGGCCACAAGGGACGCCGTGCCGATGCCGAATTCCTCGGCGCCCAGCATGGCCGCCACCACCACATCGCGGCCGGTCTTGAGGCCACCGTCGGTGCGCAGCCGCACGCGGTGGCGCAGGCGGTTGAGCTGCAGCACCTGGTGCGTCTCGGACAGCCCCATCTCCCAGGGCAGGCCGGCATATTTGATCGAGCTGATCGGGCTGGCGCCGGTGCCGCCGGAATGGCCGGAGACCAGGATGGCATCGGCGCGCGCCTTGGCCACACCCGCCGCAATGGTGCCGATGCCCGAGCGGGACACCAGCTTTACGCAAACCAGCGCATCGGGATTGATCTGCTTCAGGTCGTAGATGAGCTGCGCCAGATCCTCGATCGAATAGATGTCGTGATGCGGCGGCGGCGAGATCAGCGTCACCCCAGGCGTGGAGTGGCGCAGCTTCGCGATCAGCGCGGTGACCTTGAAGCCTGGCAGCTGGCCACCCTCGCCGGGCTTGGCGCCCTGGGCGACCTTGATCTCGATCTCGCGGCAATTGTTGAGATACTCGGCAGTGACGCCGAAGCGGCCCGAGGCGATCTGCTTGATGGCGGAATTGGCATTGTCGCCATTCGCCCGCGGCTTGGCCCGCGCCGGGTCCTCGCCGCCCTCGCCGGAATCGCTGCGCGCGCCGATGCGGTTCATCGCGATGGAGAGCGTCTCATGCGCCTCGGGGCTCAGGGCGCCCAACGAAATGCCCGGGGCCAGCAGCCGCTTGCGGATCTCGGTGATGCTCTCGACCTCTTCCAGCGCGATGGGCTTGCGGCCTTCCACGCGGAAATCCAGCAGGTCGCGCAGCGCCACCGGTGGGCCACGGCGCACGCCCTCTGAATAGCGCTTGAACATCTGGTAGCTGTCCGCCGCCACCGCCTCCTGCAGCGTGTGGATCAGCGGGCCATCAAATGCGTGGGCCTCGCCGCGCCGGCGCAGCTTGTGCAGGCCCCCCACGGGAAGGGAGACCACATCGGCATCCCAGGCGCGGGCGTGCAGCTCCACGATGCGCTTGGCGATGCCCGAGAGGCCGATGCCGGATATGCGGCTGGGCACGCCCGGAAAGAACTCGTTCACCAGGGCGCGGGAGAGGCCGATGGCCTCGAAATTCATGCCACCGCGATAGGAGGAGATGACCGAGATTCCCATCTTGGACATGACCTTCAGCAGGCCCTTGTCCACCGCCTTCTTGTACTTGGCGACGGCTTCGGTGAGCGTCAGCGCCCCGAACAACCCGCGGCGATGCCGGTCGGCAATGCTCTCCTGAGCCATATAGGCGTTGACCGTCGTGGCGCCGGCGCCGATCAGCACGGCGAAGCAATGCACATCGAGGCATTCCGCCACGCGGGCATTGAGGCTGGTGAAGGTGCGCAAGCTGGTCTTGACGAGGTGGGTATGCACCCCGCCCACGGCCAGGATCATCGGGATCGCCGCGCGCTCGGGCCCCTGGTTCTCATCGGTCAGGATGACGTGGACGGAACCGGAGCGGACCCCCTCCTCCGCCTCGCGCCGGATGCGCTCGATGGCGCGGCGCAGGCCGGCCTCGCCCTCGGCCACGGGGAAGGTGCAATCCACCTCGCAGGCGCTGGGGCCCATGTAGCCGCGCATGGCGGTGAACTGCGCGGTGCTGAGCACCGGGCTGTCCAGCATCAGCATGTCGCACTGCTCGGGGTTCTCGTCGAGGATATTGCCGAGATTGCCCAGGCGGGTGCGGAGCGTCATCACCCGCGTCTCACGCAAGCTGTCGATGGGCGGGTTGGTGACCTGGCTGAACATCTGCCGGAAATAATGGTGCAGGCCGCGGTAGTGCTGGCTGAGGACTGCGATGGGCGTGTCGTCGCCCATGCTGCCCACCGCCTCGGCGCCATCCTCGACCATGGGGTGCAGGATGGTCTCCAGCTCTTCCATCGTGGTGCCGATGGCGAGTTGGCGCCGCCGCAGCGCCTCGCCGGTGTAGAGCGTGGGCTCGGCCTGGTCGTGGCGGACGATCTCGTCGATCCGCGTCGTGCGTTCCACCCATTTGCCGAAGGGTTTGCGTGCCGAGAGCTCGTCCTTCAGCTCGGCATCGAGATACATCCGGCCGGTGTCGAGGTTCACGCCGATGCATTGGCCGGGGCCGACGCGGCCCTTGGCGGAGATGTCCTGCTCGGCCAGCTTCACCATGCCGGTCTCGCTGCCCACGATCAGCAGCCCGTCATTGGTGACGGTGTAGCGCATCGGGCGCAGGCCGTTGCGGTCCATGCCGCCGACCACCCAGGTGCCGTCGGTGGCGCAGAGCGCGGCCGGCCCGTCCCAGGGCTCCATCACCGCGTTGCAGTAGAGGAAGAGGTCGTGATGCGGCGCTGACATCGTGGCGTTGTTGCCGAGGCTTTCGGGCATCAGCATCGCCTTGGCCATCGGCGCGTCGCGGCCGCCGCGCACCAGCAGCTCGAAGACATTGTCGAGGCAGGCGGTGTCCGAATTGCCGGCCTGGATGACCGGCTTGATGTCGGCCATGTAGTCGTCGAGTGCCGGATGGGAGAGCCTGGTCTCGTGGCTCTTCATCCAGTTCACATTGCCATGCAGCGTGTTGATCTCGCCATTATGCGCGATCATCCGGAAGGGCTGCGCCAGGCGCCAGGTGGGGAAGGTATTGGTGGAATAGCGCTGGTGATAGACGGCGAAGCGCGAGATGAAGCGCTCATCCAGCAAATCGGGATAGAAGCTCGACAGATCCTCGGCCAGGAACATGCCCTTGTATATGACTGAGCGGCAGGAGAGCGAGCAGAGGTAGAGCTCGGGGATCTGTGCCGCGATGGCCTGCTTCTCGATCCGCCGGCGGATGACGTAGAGGTCGCGCTCATAGGTCTCGTCGTCGCGCCGCTCGGGGTCCCAGATCAGGATCTGCTCGATCTCGGGGCGGGTCGCATTGGCCTTTTCGCCGATCACGGCGGCATCGATGGGCACCTGGCGCCAGCCATAGATGGCGTAGCCGGCATGCAGGATCTCGGTCTCGACGATCTGGCGGCAGCGTTCCTGCGCGGAAAAATCGGTCTTGGGCAGGAAGACCATGCCCACCGCGATGCGGCCGGGCTTGAGCTTGTCGCCGCCATTGCGCACGGCCTCGGCAAAGAAATCCTGCGGGATTTCGACATGGATGCCCGCGCCATCGCCCGTCTTGCCATCGGCATCCACGGCGCCGCGGTGCCAGACGGCCTTCAGTGCGTCGATGCCGGCCTGGACGACCTTGCGCGATGCCTCGCCGTCAAGGGCTGCGACGAGGCCGACGCCGCAGGCATCATGCTCGGTGGTGTCGATATGGGCATTGGCCAGGGTGGCGAGGTTGGCCTGGTAGTTCGCGACATACTCGGCGCCGGTTTCTTCGGTCATCTCGGTTACTCCGCCGCCACGGCCATTGCGGCCTTTTGTTGAATGTAGAGGTGCATCTGTTCCGCAGCATCCCGCCCGTCGCGGATGCCCCAGACGACGAGCGAGGCGCCGCGCACGATATCGCCACCGGCAAACACGCCGGGCAGCGCCGTCATCATCGTCTTGTGGTCCACCTTCAGCGTGCCCCAGCGGGAGACGGCCAGCGCCTCCTCACCAAAGGCTTTCGGCAGATCCTCGGGGTCGAAGCCCAGCGCCTTGATGGCGAGGTCGGCCTTCTGGACGAAGCTGGAGCCGGCGATGGGTTCGACCTGCTGCCGGCCCGTGGCATCGGGCAGGCCGAGATGCATGCGGGTGGCCCGCACACCGGTCACCTTGCCCGAACCCTCGAACGACTCGGGCGCGCTGAGCCAGACGAAGCGCACGCCCTCCTCCTCGGCATTATGCACCTCGCGCATCGATCCCGGCATATTCGCCTTGTCGCGGCGGTAGAGGCAGGCCACCGAGGCCGCACCCTGGCGCACCGCGGTGCGGACGCAATCCATCGCGGTGTCGCCGCCGCCGATCACCACGACATGCTTGCCACGGGCATCGAGGCTGCCATTCTCGAATTCCGGTACCCGGTCACCGAGATTGTCGCGGTTGGAGGCGGTGAGGTAGTCCAGCGCGGCCACCACGCCGGGCATGTCAGCGCCGGGGATGCTGACGTCGCGCGCCTTGTAGACGCCGGTGGCGATGAAGACGGCGTCGTGCTTCGCGCGCAGCTGGTCCAGCGTGATGTCGCGGCCGATGTCCATGTTGAGGTGGAACTGAATGCCGCCGGCCTCGTATTGCTTCCAGCGGCGAAGCACGACCTCCTTCTCCAGCTTGAAGTTGGGGATGCCGTAGATCATCAGACCGCCCACGCGGTCGTAGCGGTCATAGACATGGACCTGGTAGCCGCGCACCCGCAGGCGCTCGGCCGCGGCCAGCCCGGCAGGGCCGGCGCCGATGATGGCGACGGATTGCGCCAGCTCCACACGGGGCGTGGGCGGCTTCACCCAGCCGTTTTCGAAGGCCGTTTCGACAATGTACTTCTCCACCGAACCGATGGTGACGCTGTCAAAACCCTTCTCGATGACGCAATTGCCCTCGCAGAGCCTGTCCTGCGGGCAGACGCGGCCGCAGATTTCCGGGAAAGTGTTGGTGGCGGCGGCGACTTCGTAGGCCTCCTCCATCCGCCCCTCGGCGGTGAGCTTCAGCCAGTCCGGGATGTTGTTCTGCAGTGGGCAATGGACCTGGCAGAAGGGCACGCCGCATTGGCTGCAGCGGCTGGCCTGTTCGGCGGCGCGGGCGGGCTCGAAGCGGGAATAGATCTCGTTGAAATCGGTCCGCCGGGCGGCGGCCTCGCGCTTCTCCGGCGTCTGTTGCGCGAGACGAACGAATTGCAGCATTTTTTCGGCCATGGCGTGCGTTCCGAGGGGGCGTTGTGTGGCGCCATTAACAGGAAGTTTTGGGAACGAAAAGGGCAATTTTGCGGAATAGGACATATAATATGTCCTAATGTCGGCTTACGCCTGTCGGCCTGCGTCAAAATTGCCCTGCGGGGCGTGATATAGGTCCGATTTGGTCTTTCTGGCCCTTGGGAGGACGCCGTCCTCCCAAACCCTCCTGCAAAGGGCCGAAAGGCCCTTTGATCCCAATAGGTTTTATCTCAAGGGCGGTTTAGGAGCCCTTGGCTCCTTCGCCTTCAAGCCGTCAATGCGGCCGGCCGCCACCAACCTTGAACCGCGCCAGATAACCAGGCACCACCGCCTCGATCGGCCGCGCGCTGATCCCCAGGGCCTCCAGGGTCAAAGCGCCCTCGGCCACCACATTGTCCTTCTGCAGCAGCAGCAACTGGTCCTGGGTGAAGGGCTTTCCGGGCAGCTTCTCGGCCATCTTGGCCTGGAACCGGGCCATGCCCATCGGCACCTCGAACAGCCGGCGCTGGCGGCCCGTGACCTCCAGGATGTAGCGCAGGATGTCGCGGAAGCTCAGCGCCTGCGGGCCGCCGAGTTCGAAGATCTTCCCCGCCACGTCATCGCGCGTGGCGGCGGCCATCACCGCCTCGGCCACATCCCCCACCCAGACGGGCTGGAACCGGGTGTCGCCGCACAGCACCGGCATCACCGGCAGCATCCGCGCCAGGCCCGCGAACATGTTGAAGAACTTGTCCTCGGCACCGAAGATGATGCTCGGGCGCAGCACCGTGGCGGTCGGGAAGGCTGCGAAGACCGCGGCCTCGCCCTCGCCCTTGCTGCGGGCGTAGAGGCTCTCGCTCGCCGGGTCGGCGCCGATCGCGGAGACATGGACCATGCGCTCGGCCCCTGCCGCGCGCGCCAGCCTGGCCACCCTGCCCGCCCCCTCGGCCTGGATGGCGTGGAAGCCGCCAGGACGCTTCTCGGCCAGGATGCCGACGAGGTTGATCACCAGCGACGCGCCCTCGATGGCGCGGGCGGCCGCGGCCTCATCCGTCACATCGGCACGCAAGGCCACGATCTGCCCCACCCGGCCCGAAGTCTGCACCACGCGGGCACCCACCGGGTCATGCGTGGCGATGCGGATCTGCCAGTCCTGCCTGGCCAGGCGCTGCACCACATAGCGGCCGATGAAGCCGGCCCCGCCGAACACGGTTGCGATCTTTTGCACGCGAAAATCCCCGAAAAATCTGGCGTCGCCTGAATATGGTGAGAGCGGCCCGCAGCCAAGTGCACCCCCCGGGTTGACGCCAAGCCGTCATACCCCTAATTGCGGGCTCCACCCACCGTGCCCAGGTGGCGGAATTGGTAGACGCACTGGCTTCAGGTGCCAGCGATCGCAAGGTTGTGAAGGTTCGAGTCCTTTCCTGGGCATTTCTCCCCGCCGGCTTGCCATCAGACGCGCTGCAAACTAGCACCCCCGGATGAGCACGATTTTTCAGAACGGCGTCACGATTCATCTCCATCGGCATGATCTGCCTGATGGGCTGGCGCTGGGACCTGTGATCGCGGTTGATACCGAAACCATGGGGCTGGATCCGCGGCGCGATCGGCTTTGCCTGGTTCAGCTCTCCGACGGTTCGGGCGTGGTGCATCTCGTGCAGTTCATTCCTGTGGCGCTGGGCGGGCGCGGGTTTGATGCGCCCAATCTCGTGGCCCTGCTGACCGACCCGAACACGACAAAACTGTTCCACTTCGCCCGCTTCGACGTCGCCGCGCTGCGCAATGCGCTGGGCATCGACGTGGCGCCGGTGAAATGCACCAAGATCGCCGCCAAGCTGGTCCGCACCTTCACCGACCGGCACGGGCTGAAGGACCTTTGCAAGGAACTCCTGGGCGTGGAGATCAGCAAGCAGCAGCAGACCTCCGACTGGGGTGCGGCCGAGCTCACGACCGAGCAGCAGGCCTATGCGGCCTCCGACGTGCTGCACCTCCATGCGCTGTGGGCCCGGCTGGAGGCGCTGTTGAGGCGGGAGGGCCGGCTGGAGCTGGCCGAGGCCTGCTTCCGCTTCCTGCCCGCCCGCGGGCAGCTCGACCTCATGGGCTATGACGAGCCCGATATTTTTCATCATTGACCGCGGGCCGGGCGGCGATGGAGGCTTTTGTCCAATCAAGGAGGAAAGCCCATGTTCCGTATCGCGGCGCTGCTTGTGGCGCTTTGTCTGGCCATGCCTGCGCTGGCGCAATCACCCATCACCATCGTGGTCAATTTCGGCGCGGGTGCTGCCAATGACGTCGCCGCCCGGCTGATCGCCCAGGAATGGACGCAAAGCCTGGGCCAGCCGGTCATTGTGAAGAACACCACCGGCGCCAGCGGCACGCTAGTGTCCTGAATCTGAAGTTCGTTGTATCGGCGATTCGCGAGGCTTTGCCAGATTAGGCTCGTTGAATGGCGGGGCTGAACGATGAGCGTTGCGCGCGGGGAACTGGTGCTGAGCGAGGCAGAA